>Ga0070741_10000193_pt1 | contig 229378 bp, 224 predicted proteins | sample Coa_R1_4_FD_66440 | JGI IMG/M metagenome (GOLD analysis project Ga0070741, IMG submission 66440) | Surface soil microbial communities from Centralia Pennsylvania, which are recovering from an underground coalmine fire - Coalmine... | ecosystem: Environmental > Terrestrial > Soil >...
GCCGATCGGGCCACGTTACACGCGGGTGCCCGGATTCGTTGCCTCCCTCAGAACGCATGATTACCCGGCCGTGGCTGACAGGCCGCCCTTCGAGGACATGTACAGGGACTACCTCGGGCGGATCTACGCCTACGTGCGTGCCCAGGTCGGGACGTCCGCGGACGCCGAGGACATCACCGCGCAGGTGTTCATGAACGCCTACCACGCGTACGAGCGCTTCGAGCCGCGGCACACCACGCCCGCGGCGTGGCTCTTCCGGATCGCGCGCAACGCCACGCTCGACCACTTCCGCGCGAGCGGCCGGCGCGACCGGCTTCAGCGGACGATCGAGCATCAGCCGGTCGCCGAGGAGGACCCCTCCGTGATGGCCGAGGAGCGCATGCAGTACCGCGCGCTTCTCGGGCACGTCGCGCGGCTTCCCGAGCGCCAGCGCGACGCCATCTCGCTGCGCCACTCCGGCCTGAGCTTCGACGAGGTCGGGCGGCTCATGAGCTGCAGCGAGGACGCCGCGAAGATGCTGTACCACCGCGCGTTGAAGGCGCTGCGCGACGCCGTCGCGGCGGAGGGGAAGAAGGTTGAGTAAGGACCCCGAGGACCTCGAGCTGGAGGCGCTGCAGCGCCGGCTTGACGACGCCTTCGCGACAACGCGTCCGCGACGCGGCTTCGAGGACGAGCTGTGGCTGCGCATGCAGCGCCGCCGGCCCTTCGGGGCGCGGGTGCGCGACTTCTTCGGCGGTATGGTCGACGGCATCCGCGAGGCGCCGGCCGTGCCCGCAGGCGTTGCCGCGCTGGTCCTGATCGTCGCGGTTGGCGTCGGCGTCGTCGGCCCGTACCTGGCGGCGCGGCCTCACAGCATCTACAGCTCGACAGCCGCCCCGAACGCGGGCGGCGCGGATCGCAGCTCGGCGTGGTCCGGGGGCAAAGTGCCGACGCCGGCGCTCCACCCGGGGCTGGTCGATTCGGGGGCGCCGGTCCCCGCCACCGTCCAGCTCGCACCGGGCCTGGCCGCGCGTTCAGACGTCTATTTCGGCCCGGCGAACCTGACCTGGGCAGGAAATTTCGCTGCCTCGACGGTGGACGCGCCGGTGCTGATCTATGCCGAGCCGAAGTCGAGCTCGGAGGCCGGCCCCGGCCAGTTCGGCCCCGAGGAAGGCGTGACCGTCACGACGCGCGGCAGCGTCGCGCAACTGCCTCGCGAGCCCGTATTCACGCTGACCGAGCTGAGCCCCGGCGTGGCGGCGGGTGCGGACCCCGTCGAGGCGGCGACGAACCTCCTGCAGGCGCACAACGCCCTCCCGGCCTGGCAGTACTCCGTCGCCGTCGTCCGCAGCGGCGACGTCACGCGCGTGATCTTTCAGAGAGCGTTCCCCGCGCAGGGCGGTCAGAACGCGTACCTCGTCGACTGGAATGGCGAGCGCTATGGGACCGAGGTCGACATCGTCAACGGCAGGCGCACCGCTGAGGGCCCGGTTCCTCTGCCTCTCGAGAGCGTCCAGCTCCCGCTGATCTCCAACGACCAGGCGGCGCAGATGGCGGTCACCCAGCCGCCCGCGTCGACCCAGGCGCTCACGCCCATCCCGAGCGTCAGCCTCGACCGGGTCGAGCTCGTATATGTGCTTGCGGTCTCCGGCGGCAACGGCTTCTACGAGCCCGCGTACCTGTTCTCGGGCACGTTCACGTACAACGGACAGACATACACGAAGCGAGTCCTCGTCCCGCTGGTGGTGCCCTCCCTCAGATCCTGACGATCGGTCACTCCACGCGCTCGGCGGAGGACCTGGTCGAGCTGCTGAGGCGCAACAACGTGAGCACCCTCGTCGACGTCCGCACCGCGCCCGGATCTCGGCGCATGCCGCACTTCTCCAAGGCGGCCCTCGAGGTCACGATGCGCGAGGCCGGCATCCAGTACCTGCACGCGCCCGAGCTCGGCGGCCTGCGCAGGCCGCGCCCGGATTCCGTCAACGGCGCGTGGCGCAACGACGGCTTCCGCGGCTATGCCGACTACATGCAGACGCCAGAGTTCGCGGCCGCGATCGACAAACTCATTGAGCTCGCCAGGCGGCGGCGCACCGCGATCATGTGCGCCGAGGCCGTGCCCTGGCGGTGCCACCGCTCGCTCATCTCGGATGCGCTCGAGAGCCGAGGCTGTGAGGTTCGTCACATCACCGGCCCGGGAGCCCCGTCGCCACATCGGATCACGCCGTTCGCAGTCGTCGAAGGGGGGCGCGTGATGTATCCCCCTCCCGATAGACTCCCCCTTTGAGAGGAGAGGTGGGGAAGAGACAGGTCCGCGCGCAGATGCGCAAGGTCAAGCCGAAGGCCGCCGCGGCCGCGGCTCAGACGGCGCCGGGACAGGGAGCGACGCGCAAGCAGCGCGAGCGCTACATCCAGTCGGGCGGCATGCTGCAGGGCTACGCGCCCGACTTCGTGATCCGCATCGGCTACATCGCGATCGGCGTGGCGGTCGCGTGCGTGATCATCGGGACGGCACTGCTCCTGCTGCTGCACGGCCCGTACGGCTGGGGCGTCGCCATCGTCGCGGCGCTGGCGTGGCTGCTTCCCATCGCGCTGCTCGCGAGCTTCGTCGCGCCGGGCTTCCGCCTCGCCCTCAAGGACCAGAAGGCCGAGGCACGACTCGTGCAGGGACAGCTCGTCGGCGCCAGCACGGTGAGCACCGCGATGGGGCTCGGCCTGCTGATGGTCCAGACCCGCGCCGGGTCGGAGCAGTACCTGGTTCCGCCCGCGCGCCTGAAGCAGATCCCGGGCAACCAGGTGAATGTCGTGCTCACCGTCACGCCGAACCTGCGCCACGTCCGCTCCGTCGGCATCATGGGCCAGCGCATGGTCGGCCGCGTTGAGCCGCCGATCCCCGAGGCGATGCGCCAGCTGCAGCGCCTGCCGGTGCTGACGCCGATCGCGCTCGCCGTCGCGGTCATCCTCGGCGACGACATCGTCGCGGTGTCGCCGATCCCGAACGAACCGATCCACGCGGTGCTCGCGTTCGTCGCGGGCGCGCTCCTCGGCGGCGCGGTCTACGGAGCGTCGTACCTGCTCCAGCGCCGGATGATGGGCGAGGTGCAGGCGCTGGTCCCGCGGACCTAGCACCCGCGCTCTAGCTCTTCTCCTCGGTCTCCACGACTGCGGCCGTCTCGGGCTGCGGCGCCGGCTCGGCGGGTTTGGCGATCGGCGCCGGCTTGGCCGCAGCGTCTGTCGCCGGCGGTACGAGCTGGCGGCGGTGCGGATAGAGGCCGATCAGCGCGAGGCTGAACGCGAGGCCGAAGAAGACGGGCGCGATGTGAAACTGCGAGCCCAACAGGAAATGCGCCCCGGCCTCGAACGCGAGCACCACGAACCCGTAGAGGATCCCCGCGCGAACCCAGCCGACGTTGCCGGAAGGGTTGACCGCGGCCGCCATGAGGCCGATCCCGAGCACCGCGCCGGCGGCCGAGGTATGCGTGCCGACCTCCTGGTCGAGGGGAAACAGCGTCGTCGGGACGAGCGCGGCGGCGGCGCCGCCGACCAGCGCCATGCCCATGAGCAGCATCGCGATCGCGAGCAGTACCCGTCTCATGGCGCGGAACTCTAGCCGATCGATCCCTAAACTCAGTCTGGATGGCAGAAGACGTACACATCACCCCCGAGGGCCTCGAGCAGGTCCGCCGCGAACACGCGCAGCTCGTCAACGAATGGCGGCCGCAGATCGTATCCAAGATCAAGGCTGCGCGCGAGCTCGGCGACCTCTCGGAAAACTTTGAGTACCACGCCGCGAAGAACGAGCAGGGCATGAAGGAAGCCCGCATCAGGGAGCTCGAGGCGATCATCAAGAACCACGTCCTCATCGACGAGCACCGAGAGGCCGGCGTCGTCTCGATGGGGAGCACCGTCCGATTCCAGGAGGATGACGCCGAGGAGGAGGAGACGTATCGCATCGTCGGCTCCGCCGAGGCGGACCCGAAGGCCGGCAGCGTCAGTTACGAGTCGGGGCTGGGCAAGGCGCTGCTCGGCCACCGCGTCGGCGACGAGGTCGAGGTCAGCACGCCGAGCGGGTCGTATCGCGTGCGCGTCGTGCACGTTGATTAGCGACCGCGAGGCGGTCGGGGCCGGCCGGCTCGTCCGCGTCCGCACGTGGATGGCGGAGCAGGAGGTCGACGCGGCCTACATCACGCTCCCGGTTTCGATCGCGTACCTCACGGGCTTCCACGCCAATCCGCACGAGCGGCTGATGGCGCTCGCGGTGCGCCTCAACAGCGCCACGCTGATCGTGCCGGCAATCGAGCGCGACCGGGCGGTCCAGGTGGCCGGTGACTTCGGCGTCGTCGGATGGCGCGACGGCGAGGATCCGTATGCGGTCGTCCGTGACGCGCTCGCCGGCGCCGACAAGGTCGCGGTCGAGAAGGACCACCTCACACTGCGCTCGGCCGACGGCCTGCAGGCCATGACCGGCGCGACCGCGTTCGCGGACATCTCGGCCGAGATCCGCGCGCTGCGGCGCACGAAGAGTCCCGCCGAGCTCGAGAAGCTGCGCCGCGCGGCCGAGATCACCGACGCGGTCTACGAGGACATCGTCGGCCGAATCCACATCGGGCAGAGCGAGCTCGAGGTCGGCGCGATGATCACGGCAGCCGTCAACTCGCACGGCGCAACGCTCGCGTTCGACCCAAGTGTGCAGTTCGGCGCCAACAGCGCCGAGCCACATCACCACCTCTCGGCCCGCGAGCTGCGCGAGGGCGACTACGTACTGATGGATTTCGGCGCGGCGTATGACGGCTATCACGCCGACCTCACGCGCGTGCTCGTCGCGGGCGAGCCGAGCGCGGAGCAGCGCGAGACTCACCGCCTGGTCCTCGCCGCGCACGACGCGGCCATCGCGGCCGCGCATGCAGGCGTCACGGCCGGCGCGGTCGACGCCGCGGCGCGGGCGGTTATGGAGAAGGCGGGCCGCGGCGAGGAGTCCTATCACCGGACCGGTCACGGCCTCGGCCTCGAGATCCATGAAGATCCGAGCCTCGACCCCGGCTCGCCGCTCGTCCTCGAGGCCGGGATGGTGGCGACGGTCGAGCCCGGGCTCTACCGCACGGGCTGGGGCGGCGTGCGGATCGAGGACGACATCGTCATCGAGGCCAAGGGCGCCCGGGTGCTGACACACTCCGACCGGTCGCTGCGCTCGATCAGATAGCGATGCGTCGCACGGCCCAGCGGACCATGGTCTACGAGGCCATCGTCCGGCTCGGCGGCCACTGCACCGCGGACCAGATCACCGAGGAGGTGCGCCGCATCCGGCCGGCCTTCCCGCGCAGCACCGTGTACCGCGGGCTCGACGCCCTCACCGCGTCGGGCGCGCTCTACGCGGCACACCTTGGCGAGGGCGCAACGCATTACGAGCTCGCGTCAGGCGATCACCACCACGCCGTCTGCAAGGTCTGCGGCGGCGTGCTGCACATCGAGGAGGACATGGTCGCGAGCATCGAGAGCCACCTCGGATCGGAGCACCAGTTCCGGCCCGAGCGCACCGAGGTTCTCGTGATCGGAGTCTGCGAATCGTGCTCGCGCGAGCCCGGGCAGCGGGCGGCGCTGCGGCCGACCATCGCGCACGTCCACAAGCATTAGTCTTTCGTTCGCGCTGATGGAGCCGAAGATCATCGGGACCGTGATGCCGGTCCTCGAGCTGACCATGCAGCCCGGCGACAGGGTGTTCGCCGAGTCGGGGCAGCTTTCGTGGATGTCGATGGCGATCCAGATGCAGACGTCGACGACCGCGGGCGGGCAGCAGGGCGGCTTTCTGGGCGCGCTCGGCCGCGCGGTCGCGGGCGGCACGCTGTTCATGACCGAGTACAGCGCCGCCGGCGGCCCGGGCCTGCTGACTTTCGCGGCTAAGCTGCCCGGCCAGATCCTGCCGGTGGAGATCGGGCCGAACGCCGGCTACATGTGCCACCGGCACGGCTTTATGTGCGGGACGCCTGGCGTGCAGTTCTCGATCGGGTTCCAGCAGCGCCTGGGCGCGGGCATCTTCGGCGGCACGGGGTTTCGCATGCAGCGGCTCTCCGGCCAGGGCCAGGCGTGGGTGGAGCTCAACGGCGAGGTCGTCGTCTACGACCTGCAAGCCGGCAACACGATCCGCGTGCACCCCGGACACGTCGGCATGTACCAGGACACCGTGCAGTTCAACATCCAGTCGGTGCCCGGCATCAAGAACGCGCTCTTCGGCGCGGGCGGCCTCTTCCTCGCAGCGCTGACCGGCCCCGGACGCGTGTGGCTGCAGTCGATGACGCTGCCGCACCTCGCCCACGCGCTGTGGGAGTACCTGCCGCATCCATCCGAATCAAGCGGAGGCGGGCTGGTCGGCCAGCTCCTCCAGGGGAGCTAGGGAAATGGAACCAAAGATCGTTGGCACCGTCATGCCGGTCCTCGAGCTCAACATGCAGCCGAACGACCGCGTGTTCGCGGAGTCGGGCCAGCTGTCGTGGATGTCGATGGCCATCCAGATGCAGACGTCGACGACCGCGGGCGGGCAGCAGGGTGGCTTCCTCGGCGCGCTCGGCCGCGCCGTGGCCGGCGGCACGCTGTTCATGACCGAGTACACCGCGGTCGGCGGCCCGGGGCTGCTCGCGTTCGCCGCCAAGCTGCCCGGCCAGATCCTGCCGATGCAGGTGGCGCCGGGCCAGGGCTACATGGTCCACCGGCACGGCTTCATGTGCGCCACGCCGGGCGTGCAGTTCTCGATCGGCTTCCAGCAGAAGCTCGGAGCCGGAATCTTCGGCGGCACCGGGTTCCGGATGCAGCGCCTCGTCGGCCAGGGCCAGGCCTGGGTCGAGCTTCACGGCGAGGTCGTCGTGTACGACCTCCAGCCGGGCAACACGATCCGCGTCCACCCCGGCCACGTCGGGATGTACCAGGAGTCCGTGCAGTTTAACATCACGACGATCCCCGGCATCAAGAACGCGTTCTTCGGCGGCGACGGGATCTTTCTGGCCGCGCTGACCGGACCCGGACGCGTGTGGCTGCAGTCGATGACGATGCAGCATCTCGCGCACGCAATCCAGGAGTACCTGCCGACGGCCTGAACCAAGGAGGACAAGGGATGGGGCGGTATTTGTTTCAGGGCTCGTATTCGCTCGACGGAATCAAGGGAGTGCTCAAGGAGGGCGGCACCGGGCGCCGCAAGGCCGTCGAGGATGCCGTCAAGGCGCTTGGCGGCAAGGTCGAGGCGTACTACTTCGGGTTTGGCGACACCGACGTCTATGTCATCGTCGACGGCGTCGACAACGAGACCGCGGCGGCGTTTTCGCTGGGCATCGCAGCCACTGGCGCCGTGCACGGCGTCAAGACGACGGTGCTGCTGACGCCCGAGGAGATCGACGCGGCCACGAAGAAGACGCTTTCTTACCGAGCGCCCGGCCGCTAGCGATCGGGATGGCCGACCGCTGGCTGACGTTCGACTGCTTCGGCACGCTCGTCGACTGGCGCCATGGCATCGCGACCACGGGGGAGCTGCTGTTCCCCGGCCGCGGCGCCGACTTCCTCAACGCATACATCGGACTTGAGGCCGAGGTCGAGAAAGGGTCGTTCCGGCGCTACCGCGCGATCCTCGCTGAAACCACGCGGCGGGTGGCGAGGGAGCTCGGGCTCGAGCTCAAGCCAGACGACGAGTCCGCCCTCGTCTCGACAATCCCGCACTGGCCCGTGTTCGCTGACGTGGGTCCTGCGCTCGCGCAGCTGCGCAAGGACGGATGGAAGCTGGCGCTCCTCACCAACTGCGACCGCGACCTCATCGCGCAGACGCAGCGCCGGCTGCCGGTGCCGTTCGACGCCGTCATCACCGCGGAGGACGTGTCGGCGTACAAGCCTGACCACGCCCACTTCGAGCTCTTCCAGTCGACGTTCGGATCATCCGCGGGGTCGTGGATCCACGTCGCGCAGAGCTACTTCCACGACATCAAGCCGGCGCACGAGATGGGCATCCGTCGGATCTGGGTCAACCGCCAGGGCGAGAAGGACGACCCGTCGCTCGCCGACGCGGTCGTGAGCGGCGCGGCGGAACTGCCCGCGGCGGTTGGGCGGTTAGTGGAAATCGGCTAGGTCGACGCGCGCTCGGTAAACGCGACGCGCCGGCCCGGACTGCACGAGGTCGCCGCTCGGCTCCCGGCGCACGCTCAGCTCGCCGCCGGGCATGACGACGGTCACGCGCTCATCGACCAGCCCGGCGCGCATGCACGCGGCCGCGACGGCGCTCGCGCTCGTCCCTGACGCCAGCGTGTAGCCCGCGCCCCGCTCCCAGATCTCGACACGCACGCGCGAGCGGTCGAGCACCTCGAAGAGCTGGACGTTCGTGCGCTCGGGAAAAGCCGCGTGGCGCTCGAGATGCGGGCCGAGCTCGATGCATCGTTCACGCGTGACGGGTTCGCCGAACACGACGCAGTGTGGGTTGCCGACGGACACGAGCATCGCCTCCACCGCACCCGCGGGTGTGTCGAGGCGGACGCGATCCGGCTCGCCTTCGAACTTCGCGGGCAGGTCGGCCGCGCGGAAGGACGGCTTGCCGATGTCGATCTCGCTCACCACCTCTGCGCCGTGGCGGGACAGGACGTGCACCGCGTTCGCGCGGTCCATGGTCTTCAGCTCGAAGCGCTCGCCTGCGCCGTGCTCCAGCACCGCGTGCGCCGCGGTGATGCGCAGGCCGTTGCCGCTCTTCTGCGCCTCGGATGCGTCCGGGTTGAAGATGCGCACCGACATCGCAACGGGGTCGAAGGCAAGCAGGCCATCCGAACCGAGGCCGCGGAACCGGTCGCAGAGCACCGGCATCAGCGCGACGAGGTCGTCGAGGGGTCCCGGCATGTCGAGGACGAGGTAGTCATTCCCGAGCGCCTGGTACTTGATCAGCTCTAGCTGCGACAACGTCCCAATAGTCTCGCGGGAATTGACGCCCGGGTTCAAACGTTGGATAACATTGGCGACTACCGATGTGGAGCCCCATCAGCTTCCCGGCTCAGCGTCTCACCCACTGCCCCGCCTGCTTCTGTAGCTAGGCCCGGTCGTTTGCGCGCGCCCGCTGTGGCGCGACCATCCGACCAGATTCGTCCCCGCCGACCAACGGTTCATATGTCTATTTGATTGGAGGTTCTGGAATTGAGTTCTTCGACAACCACAGGCAAGGCGCTCGTCAGCACCGAGTGGGCCGCTGACCACGCCACCGACAAGGGAGTTCGTCTGGTCGAGGTCGACGTCGACCCGAGCAACTACGAGAAGGGGCACATCGCCGGCGCGGTCGGCTGGAACTGGCGGAAGCACCTGCAGGACCAGGTCGCGCGCGACATCGCGAGCAAGGAGGCTCTGGAGGACCTGCTCAGCGAGAGCGGCATCACGCCGGACACGAACATCGTCCTCTACGGCGACAACAACAACTGGTTCGCGGCCTACGCGTACTGGGCGCTGAAGTACTACGGCCACGACAAGGTCCAGCTGATCGACGGCGGTCGCGTCAAGTGGGAGAAGGAAGGGCGCGCGTACACGAGCGACGCGCCGAAGGTCGATAAGGCCTCGTACAAGTTCCAGGGCTCGCCGCGCGAAGAGCTGCGCGCCTACAAGGACGACGTCGCGGGCAAGATCGGCAAGGCCGGCCTCGTCGACGTCCGCTCGCCGAAGGAGTACTCGGGCGAGCTGCTCGCACCGGAGAACCTGCCGCAGGAGGGCGCCCAGCGCGGCGGCCACATCCCGACTGCCGTCAGCATCCCGTGGGGCACCGCGGTCAACGCCGAGGACGGCACGTTCAAGAGCAACGACGAGCTGAAGGAGATCTACGGCGGGAAGGGCATCACGCCGAACCGCGAGGTCATCGCGTACTGCCGCATCGGCGAGCGGTCCGCGCACACGTGGTTCGTGCTCCACGAGCTCCTGGGTTACCCCGACGTCCGCAACTACGACGGTTCGTGGACCGAATGGGGCAGCTCGATCCGAGTGCCGATCGAGAAGTAGGGAAGAGATGGCAGCAGCCGGATTGCAGACCGTCGACCACTCGGCCCTCAAGGTCAACCAGACGGGCATCGTCGTGACGGTGCTCGTCGTCGTCGTCGGAAGCATCTTCTTCAAGCCCGCGGTCCTGTTGCTGCCGCTCCTCGCGATCGTGCTGCTGCTCGGCACGTTCGCGCCGCGGCTGGCGTTGTTCAAGCAGATCTACTTCAAGGTCCTCAAGCCGGCCGGCATCGTGAAGCCGCGCCCCGTGCAGGACCGGCCCGAGCCGCACAACTTCGCGCAGGGCATGGGCGGTGTCGTGACCGCCATCGCTTCGGTGTTCGCCTACTTCATCACGCAACCGTGGGGACAGGGGCTCGCGGCGATCGGCCTCGCGCTCGCCCTTCTCGTTGCCGTGCTCGCGTTCGTGAACCTCGCTTTCGGCTACTGCGTCGGCTGCCAGATCTACTACCAGCTTGGCAAGCGGGGGCTTCTTCGCGCGTGAGCGCACAGCTCTGGGCCGTCGCGGCGGTGGTCGTGATCGTGATCGCCGCCGCGGGCCTGGAGCGGTATCGCGCGTTCCGTGCCCGCCGCGTCGCGCTGCTCGCGAGCGGTGGCGTTGCGGGCGAGCCGTACATCCTCTACTTCACCGGCGAGGGCTGCACTGTCTGCAAGACGCACCAGGAACCGGCGCTCGCCAAGTTGCCGGGCGTGCGCGTCGATCGGGTCGACGCCGTCGCGGAGCGGGAGCTCGCCGAGCGGTTCAACGTCTACATGCTTCCGACCACGGTCGTGATGGGCGCGGACGGCAAGCCGATCCACGTCAACTACGGGTACGCGCCGGCGCCGAAGCTGCGGCAGCAGCTGGCCGGCCTGGGCGTGAACTTCGGGACCACGGCCACCGCGTAAGCTGGCGTTCGTGCTGCGCCGGCTCGCGTTCGTGATCGCTCTCGCGGCGCTTCTCGCCGCATGCGGCCAATCGCAGGGGGCATCGAGCTCGAGCGCGATCGTGCTTGGCGCGATCTACCCGTTGAGCGGGCCGCAGGCGCAGGGCGGGAAGGAGGAGCTCGCCGGCGTCAAGACGGCGCTGCAGCTCGCGGATCCGGCGCGGCCTGTGCAGCTGAAGATCGTCGACGCGACGACGCCGGAGGCGGCGAATGCCGCGGTCGATCGGCTGGTCACGCAGGACCACGTGCCCGCGATCCTCGGCACGTACGGCAGCACCCTGTCGGCCGCTGCTTCCGCGCGGGCCGACCAGCTCAAGACGGTCTACTGGGAGACCGGTGCGGTCGCGGACCCGATCACCGCGCAGCGCAGCTACGTCTTCCGCACGGTCGCGACGGGAAGCTCGCTGGGCCGTATGGCCGTCAACTTCACGCACGAAGTGCTCGTGCCGGAGAGCGGCCTCAAGTCGCCGCGGGTCGCGATCGTCGAGGTGGACGACATCTACGGACACTCGGTCGGTGGAGGCGAGGCGCAGCTTGCTAAGCAGCTGGGCCTGGACGTGGTCGACGTCATCGACTACAACCCGAACGCGTTCGACCCCGATGCCCTCGCGCGCCGGCTCGCCGCGGACCGCGCCGATTTTCTGTGGGACGTGAGCTATCTCTACGACGGTGTCGCGATCTGGCAGGCGATCAGGCGCGAGGGCGTGCACATGCTCGCCGCGGTGGGGACGAGCTCGGCCTTCTGCATGCCGGACTTCGGCCAGAAGCTCGGCCGGGATGCGATCGGCGTCTACGCCGCGGACAAGCCGGACGGCGACATCAGCCCGTCGGCTCTGTCACCGGCGGGTCGCGCTTTGCTCGCTCGCGCTCAGGCGGCCTACGCGCGCGCCAACGGAGGCGCGGCGATGAGCATCCCGGCGGTCGCGGGATTCGTCGGCGCATGGACGCTCATCCACGACGTGCTCGGCAAGATGTCGGGCGCGATCACGCCGGACGCGATCCGCGCGGCCGCGTACGCGGTGGACGTTCCGACGGGCGACGAGATCAACGGGGGCGGGATGAAGTTCGCGCCGGCGGGATCGCTGGACGAGGGGCAGAACACGCGCGCCGCCGCGGTGGTCGGCCAGTGGCAGGGCGTGATGAACATGCAGATCGTATGGCCGCCCGCATTCGCAACCGCCTCCCCTCTCCCGCTGAGCGGGAGAGGGCCAGGGTGAGGGGCAAATAAAAGTCCCTGTCCCGCTTGCGGGAGAGGTGTGGAGACCAGTCCCCTCTCCCGCTGAGCGGGAGAGGGTTAGGGTGAGGGGTAAATCAAGTCAGCTGCAGCTCGACAAGCGCGTCCAGCGCCCGTTCGGCCGCTACGCGCACGCGTAAAACCGGGTCGGAAACCAGTCGTTCGAGGGCGGCCTGCGCGGCAGCAATCCCGCGGAGTCGAGCGACCTTCGCCGCCATCTCGCGCACGCGCCATGAGGGATCCGCAAGCGCCGCGATGACGCGAGGCTCCGCCTCGGGCTCCCAGGCGTAGAGGAGTGCGCGCGCCGCCCAGACCCGAGGAAAGTAGTCAAGCTCGCGAGATTGCGGCCGGTGCCGCAGTGACGCCGCATGCCGGCCTCCGAGCCAGGTCAACGGCGGATACCTTTCATCGTCGTGTCGAGCCTTGCCCGCGAGCAGCGCCGAACACCAGGTCACAACCGATCGCTCGCTGATCGCTTCCGAAAGTTCGCGGACTCTTTCTCGCGGCGAAGCGTCTAGCCGCGGCCGCAGAACCACCGCGAGCTACTCCAGGCTGCGCTGGACCAGCGTGATGTCCATCCAGCGGTCGAACTTGTTCGCCGCGTTCCGGATGGTCCCCACAACCTCGAACCCAAGCTTCTCGTGAAGCTGCAGCCCTGATCGGTTGTCCGTCGCGACCGTCGCGACGATCGTCCTGTACCCAAGGCCCTGCGCCTGCTTGATCAGTTCCGACAGCAGCGCCCGCCCGATCCCCTTGCCGTGGTGCACCGGGTCGACGTACACCAGGTCCTCGACCACGTCGATCCCGCGCTGCTTCCACGGAAAGAGTCGCGCCCACCCGAGGACGCCCGTGTCATCCGACGCGACGATCAGCTTCGAGCGGCGGCCGTGCTGGTCCCACCACGCGGCGGCCTCCTCTTTGCTGAGCGCCTCGGAGTCGATGGTCGCGAACGTCTGGTTGACCGCCCAGTTGTAGATGCCGACGATCGCGCCGACGTCGTCGTTGGTGGCCGGCCTGATTGAAAACGGCGGCGCCGCCGGCGCCTTCGCTCTCGCCATGAAGTGATTGTCCTCCTACGCCATGACGTGGATGCGCTCGGGCGTGATCTTCACGATCACGCGGACCTCGCCGGGGTCGAGCTTGCGAAAAGGCACGCCGTCGTACGCCATCGACAGCCTGTCAGCGTGCTCGTTCGCGCCTTCGAGGATCAGCTCCGCCCGGCCGCGCACCGCCACGCCCTTGTTGGGGTCGGCCGGATCGAAGACGACCACGGCGAGACGCGGGTCGCGCTGCAGGTTCCTCGCCTTCAGGCGATGCATCGCGGTGTTGAAGTACACGTGATCGGCGTCCGATTCGACCCAGATGACGGTGGCCTCGGGACCTCCATCCGGCATGACGGTGGCCACCGTGGCGAAGTGCGGAGCGTTAAGGAGTCGGACTTGGTCAGGGTTAAGGCTGGGCATCCCTGATATTTTCTCGGAGTGATAACCGAGCGTCGGCCCAGCATCGTCACCTCCCTACCGGGACCGAAGGCGGCCGCGCTCATCGCCCGCGACGCCAAGGCGATGTCACCGAGCTTCACGCGGGCCTATCCGTTCGTTATGGACCACGGCGAGGGCTGCTGGGCCACGGACGTCGACGGCAACCGCTTCCTCGACTTCACCGCCGGCATCGCGGTGAACACGACCGGCTACGCGCATCCGCGCGTGGTGGCGGCGATCACAGAGCAGGCGCACAGGTTCCAGCACATGTCCGGAACCGACTTCTACTACCGCACCGAGATCGAGCTCGCCGAGCGCCTCGAGGCGAGGATCCTGCCCGGGACTCCCGCGCGCGTCTTCTTCACCAACTCCGGCGCCGAGGCGATCGAAGGCGCGATGAAGCTCGCGCGCTACGCCACGGGACGGCCGAGCTACATCGCCTTCATCGGCGGGTTCCACGGCCGCACCTACGGCGCCCTCTCGCTGACCGCCTCGAAGGCGAGCCAGCGGCGCCGGTTCGCACCGCTGCTCTCGTCGGTCTTCCACGCGCCGTTCCCGTCCGCCGCTCGCGGCGTCACGACGGACGAATCGCTCGAGCGCATCGAGGAGCTGTTCGCGACGGTGGCGCCACCGGAGAGCGTCGCCGCGGTCTTCGTCGAGCCGATCCAGGGCGAGGGTGGCTACCTCGTGCCGCCCGACGACTTCATGCCTCGCCTTCGCGAGCTGACGCAGAAACACGGCATCCTGCTCGTGGCCGACGAGGTGCAGAGCGGGATGGGCCGCACGGGCAAGCTCCTCGCCGTCGAGCACACCGGCGTCGAGCCCGACATCGTCTGCCTTGCCAAGGGCATCGCCTCAGGCCTTCCGCTGGGCGCCTTCATCGCGCGCGCCGAGCAGATGAGCTGGCCGCCCGGCTCGCACGGCTCGACGTTCGGCGGCAACCCGATCGCGTGCGCGGCCGGGCTCGTCACGCTCGACCTTCTCGAGGAGAGCCTGATGGAGAACGCGGCGAAGGTCGGCGCGCAGCTACAGGATGGCCTGCAGGAGATCGCCTCAGCGCATCCGAACGTGACCGACGTGCGCGGCCGCGGCCTGATGCTTGCGATCGAGTTCAAGACGGCGGACCAGGCGGCGGGCCTGGTGCAGACGGCCTTCGAGCGCGGCCTGCTGCTCCTCACCGCCGGCACACGGGCAGTGCGCATCTGCCCTCCGCTGGTGATCGACCGGGAGGACGCCGCGACCGGCCTGGAGATCATCTCCGCCTCACTCGGCTGAGTCGTTCGGCCCTGTCATGGGCGTAACCGTTCGCTTAGCGTCCGGTTAGGTCTGACGATGGGACACATTGGCCGCGTGCTGGTGACGCTCGTCACGCTGGTGGCCTGCGTGGCGTGCGGCACCACGACCCTGGCAGGTGCCAGGCCGACGCCGTCCCAATCACCGTCACCGTCGGCCATCGCCAGGCCAACGTCGAGCCCGACGCCGACGGCCACACCTGCGCCCGATTACGGTCCGCCGCCGCCGGGCGTCGACCTGTTCTACGTCCAGTGGCCGGCCACGCCGACGTGGCTCATCGGTTTCGACTGGTCCGGCAGGCCGCGCGCGACGGTGCACCTGAAGGAGTTGGACGGCCAGGCCGAAACGATCGGCTCGGGCATCCTCGCCGCGCCCAACGGCACCGGCTTCGCGAGCGGCGCCTACACCTTCGACCGCCTCGGGCACGTGATCTACCAGGGCGCTCCGCCAAACAAGGGCAACCTGCTGTCCACCTGGTCGGAGGACGGGCAGCTGCTCTGTGGTGTCCAGGAGCAGGTGTCGGCCATGGACAGTCAAGGCAACGGCACGACGGACTACTACCTCGTACGCCGGTCGCCGTCCGGGCCGCCGGTGCAGGTCCGGAAGTTCCTTCACCTCAACTTCGTCCCTGGCGACAGCGGCTACGGCCTGGCAGCGTGCTCGCACTGGCTCGACAGAGCGCTGCTGACGAAGACGGTGTGCTGCAGCGTGCAGGGCGCCCTGGTGCTGCGGCTGTCCGACGGCGCCCAGGTCGGCACCTGGACGCGCGGCGTGGGGGTGGGACTTCCCGTGTTTTCGCCGGACGGGCAGGAGGTCGCCGAGCCGGCGCTCGGCGCCTACGGCACGACCAGCTCGACCACTGTCCGGCTGATCCTCGGCGGCACGGTGCTGGCGCGTTACGGGCCCGGTATCGACTTCCTTGGCTTTTCGGGCGACAACCGGTTCGCCGTCGTCGCCGCCGGGCCGCAGCTGCAACTGGTCGAGGTCAGCACGCGGCGAGTGGTCTGGCGCGACAGCACCGCCCCCAAGGTCGCGCGAGTGATCGCGCGCCCGTTCAGCGGCGACGTCGTCCTGGCGTTTGGCGGCAACGGTGGGGCGGACACGATCGAGATCGTCCACCCGGATGGCACGTCGTCGGCTCTCGACGGCACGTGGCTCGTGCCTATGAGCTGGGGCTCGAGCCCGTAGCGATCACGTCGGCGACTGCCGCGAACGCAGCGGCCGACGCGCGGTCGTCATCCCCGAGCGATCCGTACGCCCTGGACCGCTGGTCGTCGATCACCTTCAACAGCGCCTCGAAAGCGCTCGTCAGGTCGAGCGGTGCCGACGCCCGGCTCAACACCTTCTCCCGTGCGGTCGCGTTGCCGGTCGCGGCGTAGGCGACAAGCAGCGCGGTCTCCTGCGACCACACCTCGGTCGGGGGCGGCAGCGCCGCCGCATTGCTCGTGATCGCCTGCGTCGCGCCGCCCTGCTCGGCCGCCGCCTTCGCGACCACCGCTTCCGTGAGCATCGAGTAGTAGCCCGCCTCCGTGGTAAGGCTCACGCCGAATTCCGCGCGCGCATTGACCGATTCATGCAGCGCATCGCCGGGGTAACGGTCGGGGAACTCGTGCGCGATGCCGTCCGCGAGCACGTCCGCCGAGCCTGACGCCCGCGCCACCGCGAGCGCAAGATCCGTGAACGCGGCCGGATAGGAGCCCGCGACGGCGTCGTCGACCAGGGTCTTGAAGCCCGTCACCTCGGAGGCTGTGTTCTTCGGGACGTTGTCCGAGGGCGGCGGAAGGTTGGGCAGCAGCGCAGTCGACAGCTCGTTCACATAGTTCGTCGAAAGCTGCTGCATGGCGGTCTGCGCCCTGTCGCCGTCATGCGTCGCGCTCGCGACGATGTAGTCGACGGCGTAGTTGTTGCCGTCGGTCCACGCGGCGCCGATCTTGCCGCCGGCGGTCACACCGACCGCCGAGGCGAAGAGCGCCGAAACTTCCGAACCGTTGGCGGCGAGCACACCCGCGTAGGCGCGAAACTCCTCGTGCCGGCCGGCGCCTGCCGCGAGCGTCATCTTCGCGAGCGCGATCGTGTGTTCAACGAACAGGCGATCCATCTGCACGCGGAGCACCGCCGCGGGACTCTCGGTCTCCGAGATGGTCGGTGACGGTGTGATCCGCGGCGGCGCGACCGCAGAGTCGCACGCGACCAGCACCGCAACGCAACCCGCCGCCGCCAGGACCTTCACCATCGGCCGCTACCATGTTCCAGCTTTGGGGCGGCCCGAATGGCTCATGGTCGACGGATCGAGCGCGATCTTCCGGGCGTTCTACGGCGTGCCCCAGACCTTCCGCGCCGACGACGGGTTTCTCGTCAACGCCATTCGCGGCACGCTCGACCGGCTCGCGAGCGTGGTCACCGAGCGGAAGCCGCAGCGCGTCGTCATGACGACCGACGAGGACTGGCGCCCCGACTGGCGCGTGGAGCTGCTGCCCACGTACAAGTCGCACCGCGTCGCCGAGCCGGTGCCGCCGCTGCTGATCCCGCAGATGCCAGTGATCATGGATCTGCTCGGTGCGATCGGCTTCGACGTCGTCGGCCTGGACGATTACGAGGCGGAGGACATCATCGCGTCGCTCGCCGCGAAGGCCGACCGCCCGATTGAGATCTGGAGCGGCGACCGCGACCTCTTCAGCCAGATCCGCGACTCCGACGTGGTCGTCCTCTACCCCGAGAAGACGGGGCTTGCGGTGGTCGACGACGGGGAGGTCATGAAGCGCTACTCGGTTCCGGCGCGAGCGTATTCGGATTTCGCGATCCTCCGCGGCGATCCCTCAGACGGCCTGCCCGGCGTCTCGGGCGTCGGACCGAAGAAGGCCGCCGATCTCATCAAGCGCTACGGCTCGATCCAGGGCATGCTCGACGCGAGCCTGTTCGGGGCCTCGGACTCCGACTACCTCCGCCGCGCCCAGAAGGCTGTGCCGCCGGTGACCACACTCGCGCTCGAGCTGCCGTCCGGCCGCCGGGCCGGGTACCCGGAGCATCCCGACCGCGCCGCGCAGCTCGGGCGGCGGTACCGCGTCGAGTCGTCAGTTGAGCGCCTGGTGAATGCGCTCAACGCGATGGTCCGATGATCCGGCCGCTGCGGCCGTCCGTATCAGTTGTCGATGGCAGAGCGGCACGGGTCGATGATTGGGTTCGGTGGAAGTAGGGCTGTGCGAGTCCTGCGCGCATTCGCGAAGGATCGCCGGCGCGCGGGCGGTCTTCTGGATGTGCGAGCGCTCGCGTACGGACCGCTCGTTTCCCCGCTACCCGCGGCTCCCGGTGCTGAGATGCCGCGGCTACGAAAAGAAGCCTGAGCCGAGCAGCACGCCGGGATAGCCCGGGCTCGCGTCGAAGGTCGCGAGCACCTTGCCACTCAGGTCGAGCTGCGCCACGCGCCCGTCGCCGCCGAGCACGTAGATCGACCTCCCGTCGGGCGCAGGCGCCGTGCCGCTGACAGTCCAGTCCCCGAGCGAGGTCGCGGTGGTGTGCAGCGAGTTCGCGTCGAGCCAGCGCACGCCGTTGCCGGCAACGATGAGGTGCCTGCCGTCCGGGGTCAGCGCCGCGCCGGCCGACGCGGACATCGCACCGCCGTCCACGGGGACGGTCGACGATCCGCCGCCCTGCAGGTCGAGCCTCGTGATCACGCCAAGGGTGCTGTTCACCGCGAAGAGACGGCCGCCGTCGCGAGAGAGCGCGAGCGACCAGTGCATGGCCCTCGCGTCCCCGCCGTAGCCCGGCCCGCTGAGGTCGATGCAGATGGCGATCGGCTGGTCGAGGAAGAGCTGGTGGATGAACGCGCCCTCGGACTTGCGCGCGTAGACGCTGAACAGCGTGTCGCCGCCCGGCGAAGGCACGCCCATCAGGCGCAGCCCCGACATCGCCGCGGCGCCGTCCGACTTGTCGAAGACGATCGTCGGGTCCAGCCCGGCGCCGAGGACGTAGTCACGCACGTAGTAGTGCTCGCCGGTCGTGTGCTGGATCAGGTAGAGGCGCTCGGCGTCATTCGAGATCGCGTCGAAGCGAAAGTCTCCGCGCAGGTCGTCGATTCGTTGCGGCTGCTTGGTGAACGCCGTGTCGACGATCAGCAGGTGAGAGCTGCCGTCGTTCGGCCCTTCGAGCACGAGGTACTGGCCGTTGGCCGACAACCCGCCGTCGGCGCCCGTGGCGGTGACCACGGGGAGCGTGTAGTCGCCGGGCAGCGACAGCGTCCGGGTCACCTGCCCGCTGATCGGGTCGTAGTCGGCAAGCGTCTGCCCCGACGCGACGTAGTAATGCTTCCAGTCGGCAGAGGCCACGCCGCGAGGCAGCTGCGCGATCGCGCGATGGGTCTGCACGTCGAGGGCCGTCACCGCGGAGCCCACGCCCACGAACAGCACCACGTCGCCCTTCTCGGGCGTCGTGCGCGGCGCCTGGCCGCAGGCGAGGACGAGAAACCCGAGCAGAAGCGCGACGGTCGTCTTTCGCATACGACCTCTACACCGCTCAGCCGTGAAGGGTTCCCGCGACCTCCTCGGCCTGCGCCTCGGCCAGGTTGCCTTCGATGCGGACGACCGTTCCGTCAACAAGGAGGACGAGGGTGTTGGTGGCCAGCCGCATCGTCTCCATCCGGACCTCGCCGGTCGAGTCGGTCAGGAAGAACACGTGGGGGCGGCCCGATATCCACCAGCCGCTGCTGCCCGCCACAGTGACGGGCGTGATCGTCGTCCCGTCGCCGACGATCTTTCCGAAGAACTGCTCGTTGACGGTGCCGCGGGCTTCGGTGATGAGCACGCTCGCGCCCGTGTCGCCCGCGATCGGGAAGCCGGTCTTCGGGCCGTACACGAGCGTGACCTCACCGCCGCTCGGGACTTCGGATGTCTGCACGTAGACCTCGTCCGGCGCGCCGAGCCCGGCGGGCACGAGGATCCGCCAGGCCACGCGCTTGCGCGCGTCTGCGAGCGTCGTCGCCGTGCCGAGGCTGAGGCGCTTGCCGATCGGCCCGGGCGGCAGCGGCGAAGGGGTCGGCACCGTCGTCGTGTGCGTGATCCCGGTATGCAGATTGACCCAGTCCGCGATGGCGGTCCGCGTCGGCGTGTAGGCGAGGAGCACGGCGACGATCGCGAGCACGGCGACCGCCGCGAGCGCCCACCGACTCTCGAACCACCGCGCCTGATGCACGGCCAGCGCGCGCCGCACGGGTGCGGAGAGCTCCGGCGTCGGCGGCCAGACGATGCCGCCGCGCAGCTCGGCGAGGCGCTCTTCGAGGTCAGCCACCGGCCTTCGTCTCCATGCGCTCGCGCAGACGGTCCAGCGCGCGCGACAGCCGCGACTTGACCGTGCCCTCGGGTATGCGGAGCACGGCCGCCGTCTCACCGCCGCTCAGATCGAGCAGGTAGCGGCTGGCGATGACGAGCCGATCGTTCTCGTCGAGGTCGTTGACCGCGTCCAGCAGGCGGCGCCGGTCCTCAGCCGCGACGGCCGCCGCCTCGGGGGATGGGGCCGCATCCCCCGGGCGGAAGCCTTCGGCCAGCCGCAGCTCCAGGCGCCGGCGCCTGCCCGCCGACCGCACGCGGTTGCGCGCCTCGTTGGCGACGATGGCCAGCAGCCACGGCCTTGGCTCCGCGCCCGGACGGAAGCTGCCAAGGGCGCGGTGCGCCTTTACGAATGCGTCCTGCGCCGCCTCCTCGGCGTCCGCGGCCGAGGCGGTGATGACGTACGCGGTGCGGAAGGCAAGCTGCTGGTAGCGGTTCACGATCTCCTCGAATGCGTCGTCGCTGCCGCGCTGGGCGCGCGCGAACAGGTCTACGTCCTCCTCCGGCCGGCCCTCCATCGGATCGGATCTACTACAACCGCCGGCCGCGTGGGGTTCCATCGCGTTGCAACCGCCCGCGCCGGACTCGTGTTAAGAGAGTGGCGATGGACGGAGTCGAGCGCGTTTTCGAGCGGATGGTGCACGAGCACCAGGACCGGCTCTACGCGCTCGGCTACGCGCTGACGGGTAACCGCCACGACGCCGAGGAGGTTGCCCAGGACACGCTGCTGCGCGCGTATCGCGCGCTGCTGACCTATCCGCCCGACCGCGTCCGCGACCTGAAGCAGCGGGCGTGGCTGCACCGGATCGCGGTGAACGTCGCGCGCAACCGCTACCGCGGCCTGCGCCCGACCGTGGTCGAGCTCAACGGCAGCGAGCCCGACGCGGCGCCCGGGCCGGAGGCGCAGGCCCTCGGACGCGTGCTCATGAACGGCGTGATGACGGGCCTTGCGTCGCTGCCGCCGCGCTACCGCGAGGCGGTCGTACTTCGCTACGTGCAGGACCTTTCGTACGGCGAGGTCGCGGAGGCGCTGGACGTGCCGGTCGGCACCGCGAAATCGGACGTACATCGCGCATTGAAGATGCTCAGAGGTGAAAACCATGACCGCCACGACGACTGACCTGAAGCTGCTTCGCGGCCTGAGGGCGCCGGCCGGCTTCGCCGACCGCGTGCTCGCGAGCGCGGGCCTGATCGACCGCTACGCGAGCTTCGACACCGTGCTCGGACCCGTGTTCGTCGCGTGGAACCACCACGGAGTGTCGGCTGCGATGCGGGCGCGCGACGCGGCCGAGTTCGAGGAGTGGTTCCGGCGTGACGTGCGCCGCTCCTTGGTCGCCTCAGAGCCGCCGCTGGACCTCGCGTCAAAGATCGAGGACCAGCTCAACGGGAAGCGTCGCATGCGCTTCGACCTCCGCGGCCTCACAGAGTTCGAGCGCGCGGTCCTGATGAAGGCGCTCGAGATTCCGCGCGGCCAGGTGCGGCCGTATGGATGGATCGCGCGCGAGATCGGGCATCCGAACGCGGTCCGCGCCGTCGGCACAGCGCTGGCGAACAACCCGATCCCGTACTTCATCCCGTGCCATCGCGTGATCCGATCGGACGGCGTGCTCGGGAACTACAGCGGTGGCGGACCCGAGGCCAAGAAGCAGATCCTCACGCTCGAGGGCGTGCGTCTGCCGCGGATCCAGGAGCTCGCGCGGCACGGCCTTCGGTACGAGGGCGTGCGCTCGACGAAGATCTACTGCTACCCGACGTGCCATCACGGCAGGCGGGCTCTCGAGAAGAACATCGTCTGGCTGCACAACGCCGCCGAGGCGAAGGCGAAGGGCTTCCGGCCGTGCAAGTCGTGCCGGCCCGAGGCGGCTTAGCCTCGCCCGGGCCTCCGCGCGGAAGAGGGTGCCCCGGCGGCGCAGCCGCCCGGGCGGGTGAGGGCGGGGTCTAGGAAAGCGAGTAGATCGCGGGCAGCTCTCGGTACAGGCCCGCGTAGTCGAGGCCGTAGCCGATCACGAACCGGTCGGGGATCGTGAAGCCCTTGAGGTCGATCTTCACCTGGACGGTGCGGCGCGCGGGCCGATCGAGAAGCGCTGCAAGTCGGAGCGACGCCGGCTTCATGCGCGTCACGCTGCGGATCACCGCCGCGGACGTTCGTCCCGAGTCGACGATGTCCTCGACGAGCAGCACGTGCCGGCCCTCGAGAGAGCCCTGCACCATGTGCGCGAGGCGCAGCCGCTGGCCGTGGCTCGACGTGCCACCGCCGTAGCTCGCGGCGCGGATGAACTCGAGCTCGGCCGGGATGGTGAGGCTGCGCAGGAGGTCGGCCGCGAACACCGTCGCACCCTTCAGCACGACGACGAGGACGAGCGGCGCGTCGATGTCCGCGTACATCGCGGAGACCTGCTTGCCCATCTGGTGCACGCGCCGCGCGATGCGGCTCGCGGGGATCAGGGGAGTGCCGGTTTCGCCCCTCGCATTCGTCTTGATTGATGCTCGCGCTGCCGCAACCAGGACCTCGGCCATGCCCGCCTAGCTTACGGCGTCCAGTGGACCGACAGACGCAGAAACCGGCGCCGCTCCATACCTGCGATGACTCCTGCTGAGGCGGCCGTCGAAGTTCATCGCGCGACCTTCGTGAAACACCGCGGGCTTCTTCCCTCCGTGAGGCGTGTGACCGAACACGACGCGGCGACTTTGCGTTGCCTCGAGCCAGCTTTCGAGGCGAAGCGACTGAGTCTCGAACACGTTCTTCGCGCTGAGCGCGTCCCACAACTCGGCCTCGGCGCCGTCGATCAAAAGGTCGCGCACTCGTGTGTTGATCGCAGCGATCGGATCGTGACCGATGTCACTCTTCGGCAGCCATCGTGCGTAGCCGTCGTGGCCGCAGTGCTGGACGAGAGTTCCGTCGTCGAGCCTGATCAACGCGGGGCGCGCCTGCAGCCATGCCTGCAGCGGCTGGTCCCTCGCGAGCTCCTCGAGGTCGTGGCGCTGGCCGCCGATGGAGACCCAGAAGCCGACGCGGGTCGGATCGCGCAATGCCCATAGCATCGCGACCTCGTGGTTGCCCAGGAGCACGGTGGTGTTCGCGCGATCGCGCGCGTAGCGGTGCGCGCCGACGCCGAACATGCCGTAGTCGACGAGGTCGCCCAGGAAGATGGTTCGCCATTGGTCCGCGGGGTACGGCTTGAGCGCCGTGAAGAGGCGCTCGATGTCGCCGTGCACGTCGCCGACGATCAGGACAGGCAGGTCTTGCGCAGCCATGCCTCGCCTTCCCCCTCGAGCCGCCGCACCGCTCGCGTGTAGGAACCGATCGTCTGCAGCTCGGTGCGGTTGGCGCGCCACAACCATGAGTCCCCGAACACCGCCGCGGCCTCGGCGCGGCCGAACGGGACCGCCTGCTTGAGCACTCGACTCGACGGCCCGCCGCGGAAGACCCAGAAGGAGTTCCACGTGTCGTGCGCGCGGGCGCGCCGGACGTGTGCGTTCGAGTCCCACCAGCCGGCACCCGGATCGCGCTCGACGTCGGGCAGCACATCGGCGACGTCGAGGCAGCCGACGATGGAGAACCGCGCCACGCGCTCGGCGCTCTCCAGGCGTGCCACGAACGCGATGAGGTCGCCCGGCTGCGCGCGCCGCAGCGAGAAGGCGCGCCCGGCGGTGCGGCAGTTGTCACCGTAGGTTGCGATCTCGCCGAGCAGGTCGGGGTCCAGGTGGGCCGCCCGGCCGCTCCACGACACCGGCACGGTGTGCGCCGGAATGTCCGCAAAACGGAGCATCGGAGGTCGCCACGGCTGCGCTTCGGGGATCGGGGTCAGCGCGAACGTGCCGTCGTCAAAAAGCGGGGAGGTGGCGGCGTGGCCGGCGTTGACCCCGACGTTCGCAAGGTACGCGGCCATCCTCGGATCGTACTGGGTAGAATTTCCCTTCGGCCGAAGGGGCGTAGCTCAGTCTGGTCAGAGCATCGGTCTCCAAAACCGAGGGCCGAGGGTTCGAATCCTTCCGCCCCTGCCATTCCTCCCAACCAGCGTTCTAGCGCGTGCGATATTGGCGTCGGCAGCGCATAAGCTGGCGGCTTGAGGGGGGCCCAGCTGGGTGCCGGTCGCCGTTTCGTCGCGCCTGTCGCGCTTGTCGTTTGCGCCCTTGCGTTGACGTCATCTCCCGCGCTGGCCGCGCCTCTGCGCGGGCTCACGGCGGACTACGGGCCCGCGAGGTGGATCGCCGCGAGTCCGGCGAATTACACGGTCGCCTATCGCCCCGACGACTACCCGATCGACATGATCGTGATCCACGACATCGAGGGCAGCGCCGCGACCGGGATCTCGGATTTCCAGAACCCGGCGTGGAAGGCGTCCGCCCATTACGTCGTGTCGAAGACGGGCCAGGTGACGCAGATGGTGGCGGAGAAGGACGTCGCATGGCATGCAGGCAACTGGGACTACAACACGCGGTCGATCGGTATCGAGCACGAGGGCTACGCCTACATCCCGTACACGTACACGACTGCCGAGTACAAGGCGAGCGCGCAGCTCATCGCCTCGATCTGCTCGCGGTGGGGCGTGCCGATGGACCGCCAGCATGTGATTGGCCACTATCAGGTGCCGGACCCGAATCATCCGGGCCAGTTCGGCGGCGAGAGCCATCACACCGATCCCGGGCCGTACTGGAACTGGACGTCGTACATGAACATGGCGCGCAGCTACGCGCAGAGCCTGCCGAGCCCGCCGCACATGATGTTCGACGCGACGGCGACGCCTGGCAACCAGACGGTCACGCTGAGGTGGGCTGCGGCTCGCACGTGCCGCACGCCGGTCGCGTCGTACCACGTGACCGGTGAGCCGGGGGACATCGCGCTCGACGTGCCGGGAACGACGCTGACGGCGAAGATCACCGGGCTGCAGAACGGCGTGCGGTATCGGTTCACCGTGACGGCGATCAACGGCGATGGCCAGAGCTCCGCGAGCTCGAACGCCGTGGTGCCGTTCACCACGCCGTCGGCGCCGTCCAACGTCGTGGCGCTCGCCGCCAGTGGGTCCGCGACGGTGTCGTGGACGGTTCCTGGAGACGGCGGGCTGCCGATCACCGGTTACGTCGTGACGCCCTATGCCGGCGGGGTGACGGCTCTGCCGGCGGTCACGTTCCGGTTGACGAACAGCATGGAGGTGGTGTCCGGGCTGACGAACGGCACCGCGTACACGTTCGTGGTGGCGGCGATCAACGGCGGCGGCACCGGAGCGCCGTCGACGCCGTCGAACAGCGTGACTCCGAGCGTTGCCCTACGCCCGGCGACGGGGCAGGGCCCCGTGTCGTCCCCGCCTCCGACGCGGTGACCAGGTTGGCCTACTAGAATCGACTGCTGGCCGGAGGTCGCGGATCGAGGGCCGCTAGCTCAACTGGCAGAGCGCCGTGCTGATAACGCGGAGGTAGGTGGTTCGAGTCCACCGCGGCCCACCATCTCGCGTTTGGATCCGGAGCCGCCCAGGCGGCGTCGGTACTGACCTCGGCGGTTGCGGGGTACTGCCTGGTTCGATCCCTGCACGCTCTGGTGGCAAATTGAAGCTGGCACGATTAGAATCCGCGCCACTCGTGCGATTTCCGAAAGTCGTCACGCTGGGTGCGGGCGCAGCTTTTGCGGCTATCGCCATCGGTGGCGTTTCAGCATCGGCCTTCACTCTTGGTTTCGAGCACGCCACTGTGACGATCACGCCCCCAACGAGATACATCGACATGAGGGCGACCTTGCACGGCGCGCTCTCGGGCGGCGACTTCCAAACCCAGCGCTTGCAGGTAACGCTCACGGAGACGATGCAAGGGAGGGCGAGCGGTGTTGCTTCGACTCCCGGCCGCTACGCCACCGGATCGATCGTGTTCAATCACACATGCGACGAGATCGGAACCCCGCCTAACATGTACTGCGCACCGACCCAATCAGTGCCGGCAGGCACTCCGATCTATACCAGCACCGGACTTGTCTCATACGTGCTGCAGCGAACGGTCTCGTGCTTTTGCGGCGAGAGCATCCCGGTGCGTGCGACGAAACCCGGCGTGATCGGTAACACGGGCGCACACACAATCAATCTGTACGGCAATCGCCTTGCGGGAGTCGGCGGATTCACGCCATGGGAATCGGCCGACAACCCTGCACCTATCGCCGGCGGAGCGGATGGGACAGCCTATTCCGTCGTGCAAAAAGCAGACCTCGATTCGGCGACCACGATTCTGCGATCACGGCTTACGGCTGACCTTGCGGCCGCGCTGCAAACGAAAGCCAAAGATTTGCATTACGTTGCGGACCTGCCGGTGTTAGCGGCCTCGACCGACCACAGCGCAGGCGCGCCGGTCGCCTCGTTTCAAGTCATTGCCACCGGTTCGTTGACTGCCACCGCATTCGCCGACTCTGACGCGCGCTCGCGAATCGCGGCGGCGCTGGCAACCGAAGTTGCTCCGGGGTGGCGCCAGGTCGGTCGACCGCTGATCACCGAGTACGAGCTCGTGACTTCGACGTCGGACGGGGGCGTCACGGTTAGCGGGGACGCCAGCGGTTACGAGGCGCGGCTTGTGTCCATGGCGGGCCTGGCTACGCGACTGCGCGGCCTCGCACCTGACTTTGCACGAGCCACGGCCGAGGCGGCGGCGCCAGGGAGCTCCGTTGACATTCAGGTATCGCCGGCCTCGATTCCTTGGTTGCCTATGAATGCCGACCACATCGCCATCGTCGTCAACGGCTAGCTTCATCCGCAGAGTTCCGGCTCTAGGTCGGCGATCACGTGCAGACCTGATAACGCCTGGCTTACCCTCCCGGTTCCCACTCTTGACGCACAGCGCTCAGGGCCGAACAACGCGGAGGTAGGTGGTTCGAGTCCACCGCGGCCCACCATGGCACAATCCGGATCTACAGCAGGCCGCGTGCACGACCTTTCTCTGACCAAGGCCAGCTCCGAGGAACGTGCGAATGTGATCGCCACTCTCGTGCTGGCATTTGCGGGCGATCCCGTGGAGCGATGGCTCTATCCAGAACCGGGCCATTACCTGGAGTCGTTTCCGACGTTCCTTGACGCATTTGGAGGCAGGGCCTTCGACGAGGGGACTGTGTGGAGATCGGGGGACTTCGGCGCGGTCGCGATGTGGCTCCCACCGGGCGCGGAGCAAGACGGTCAAGCCATCGTGGACCTGCTCGCCGCAAGCGTGCCTCGGCACAAGCACGAAGACATGTATCTGGCTCTGGAACAGATGGACGAAGCCCACCCGAGGTTCCCTCACTGGTACTTGCCGTGGCTGGGTGTCGACCCCTCGGTTCAAGGGCAGGGTTTGGGCAGCCGGCTGCTCAGGCACTGCCTTAGGTTTGTCGACGAAACGAAGCAGCCCGCCTACCTGGAAACCCCGAACCCCAGAACGATCCCCTTTTACGAGCGCCACGGGTTCGAGGTCACAGGAGCGACGCAGGCGGGGCGGTGCCCACCCATCACCTTCATGTCTCGGCGGGCGTCGGCTAAGGCTTCCTGAGGTCCTCCCTTCGGGTGGACGTCGTAACCCGCCAACCTCCATGACGTTCCACCGATATGCGGGCTGGGCCTCGTCGGCTGCCGCTGATCGCCTTTGGCGCGCTCGGTGCGTTGATCACGCTGATCCTGGCGGGCACGTATTTCTACCGTGCCACGGTGGCCCTGGTGGACGCCAGCGCGGGTCCAGGAGCAGGCGGTGAAACGACGGAAGTGTTCACCGTGGACGGCAACTGGGATCTTCGGTGGTCCTATGACTGCTCGCCGAGCCTGAGCGACCTATACCCTCTGTCGCCTGCTGCGAAGGCTGATCCTTGCTACTTCAACGTGGCGGTCAAGGAATTCTCGGATTGTGCGGTCTCTGGTCCGAATCAGGGCGTCAACGTGCACGCTCGAAAGAGTCAGGGTGTAGTCCACAACCGTGAGGGCGGAACGTTCTACTTCGTGGTCGATTACGTGGGCAGTTGGACGGTCACCGTGACTGGAAATGGCCGGGGGTCCGGAAGGGGTCCTTGGCCTCAGTGCAGCGAAGGGTAGGACTCGGAGGTTGTTCTCAAGAAGACCAGCAGAGGCGAGTTGGCGAGACCTCTATCGGAGTGCAATCTCGCGGATCGAATCGGTGCGCGTTTCCCGTTCCATCGACGATCCAGTAGTCGTACGTGTCGGTGCCGCCCTGCGTCTGGCCGGTCGATAGCCACAACAGCATCATGTTGGTCGACGGATCGGCACTCGCCATGACCATCACCAGGTGGCCAGGCCCCTTCCAGAGTTCAGCCTTGGTGCGCCAGTCGACGACCGCAGCGACGCCGTGACCGTCAGTGCCGACTACATGATGGCTGTCCGGCGCGAATTGGAAGTAACCGTCGAGCTTGCCGGAAATGGTTCCGTCGGTGAGATCGATGATCTCCGTGTGCCATCCCGCGGAGTCGGAGTCAAACGCAGCGTACCAATGCAAATCCGGCGACCCGCCACCCGAACCGGTATCCAGTCGAACGTCGCTTATCTCATGCCCATCAGGTAACGACATCAAGGCGACTTGGGTGTGCGAAAACACACCGTTGACGTCGAAGTCGCCACTGATCAAGGCCCGATGCGAAGTGAGGCTGCACTCGACCGACATAAACCGCAGACCGTCAGGGCTCAGCACATCGGCGGGCAGGTCAAGCGGGAAGTGCTGAAACCTTCCGGCCACGTCTTCGACGACGACTGAGTAACCGGCTCCGTGGCTCTCGAGGCCACAAAAATAGTCGCCGTCGGCGGCCCAATTCAACGTACTCATCCCCTGCTCGACGGTCGGTTCGTCGAAGTCTCTGATAACCCTGCCGCTAGAGTTCCAGAGCTTGCCTGAGCTGTCGGCATTGAATGTCACGAAGTAGTGACCATCCACCGACGCCAAGGAGCCCGCACCGGGCACAGGTACCGAACGCAGAAACGAACCATCCCAGCCGTAGAAGTCGGAGTGGTCGCTGATGCTCGAACTGGACGGCGAAACGGACAACTTGAACTCCGAGGGTTGCCGCGGTCCCGGTGGCCAGATGTCTATCGCCGACTCGGCCGAAGGACTCGCCGCGGTCGAAGGGCTTGGGGACGGTAGTCGTGCGCTGGACGCCGCGCGGGACGTTGACACCCCCAAGCCCGAGCCGCACCCGGCAACCAGGATCAAGGCAGCCAGTACGCCGGCGGCTCGCTTCATTGATCACGTAACGAGCGCTCGCGGCCCGGGGTTATGACGGCCCGGCACCCTGGGCCGAAAGGCTGCCGGCGGCCTGCACCGCCGCGCTCCGAGACGGCCGATAACGCGGTCGAAATCGGCTGCAGTTGCGCGAATATGGCGGCACTTTGTCAGATCAGCTCGTCGATCCCAGCGGCCGGACGCCCACGTTTGACGGCGCCGCCTGGGTGTCGCAGGATGGCAACTTCTGGTGGAACGGCACCGGGTGGCAGCCGATCGTCCGGCCGCAGCGGCGGCCGTGGGGCGTCATCGCGATCGCCGTCGCGATCATCGCCGTGGCGGCATTTGTGATCCATTCGGTCCCGCGGCAGATCATCGACACGAACACGTACGGCGCGTCCAGCGCTGTGATCGATGGGCCGACCCAGATCGAGTTCGACTACCGGTCGCAGGACAGCTGCGGCGACCTGCGGTTCATCTATACGTTCTACAACGCTGAGGGGATCAAGCTCGGAGACGTCCCGGACCCTGCAGGCAGATCGGTGAACGGCGGTCAGCTCTATCACTTCACCGTCGCCCTGCTCCAGGCGATCGACCCGGCAGCGACGCGCTTCACCGCGACGCCGAACTGCGGCTCCTAGACGTTCGGTGTGGATGATGACCGCGCCGTCGATGACCCGACTCCGGAAGACTGCGAACGCGGGCTAGCCAAGGCCCGGGAGATCGCCGGAAAGATCGTCCGCGGTGAAGGCGATCCGCTCAAGCTGGCCGATGGCATCTATTGGGCGGGATATTTGAACGGTGGCTTTGCCTACCGTGATGGCGAGCCCGTGTGTCCGCAGCTGAACGAGATCGCCGGCGAGATGGTGCAGTTGACCGCCTGGCCACACGTTGCGCCCGACAGAGTTGAAGCAGAGCGTGAAGCTGCAGCGGAGATCAGAGAGGTCGCGGCGGCCTTCCTGAAGGGCCATGCGTCCGGACGCGACAACGGCTGATCCCTCTGACGCGTCAGCTCACGGCGACGCGCGACGACTCTCGCGTACCGAACGTATCCACGAGGCGCGTCGGCCCAATCTCGTGAGCAATGCCGGCCTGCTGCGTCTGCTGAAAGGTCATGTCCGTCGTGTCCATCTGGATCGCCGCCTGAACGAGGCCGGCAAGGTCCGGCCTGACAGGTCGCAGCAACGCCGCACCGACGCGCAGGGCAGGCAACGGCACGCGCCGGACCCTGGGCTGCAACCCATGCGCCGCGGCGATCATCTCAACTATTTCGGTGAGGGTCAGGTTCTCGGGACCGCCGATCTCAAGGGTTCGCCCAGGCAGACGCGGATCGCCCAGCGCCGCGCCGATCACGCGCGCAACATCAATGACTGACACGAAGTTGATCGGGTTGTTGCCGCGTCCGAACATGATGGCCGGGCCGCCGCGGAGCAGCGGATCGCCGACGATGCCGGCCCACAGCTCCATGAACGCCGTCGGTCTAACGATCGTCCACGCAAGCGAGCTCTCGCGAAGCGCCTGCTCGGCCGTGAACTTCGCGCGGTAGAGCTCCATCGGGTGGTCGAGGGCCGCGCCGTGGAGCGAGACCAGGACGAAGTGTTCGACTCCTGCAGCGGTCGCGGCGTCGACGAGATTCCGATTGCCCCGCATGTCGACCGCAAGCGGCCCGCGACCTCCGGGACCGAAGCCTGTGACCGCCGAGACGACGGTGTCAACGCCGGCGAGCACAGGTCCGAGGGAAGCCCCGTCGCGGACATCTCCTGCGACGAGCTCAACGCCCGCCGGCACGCGCGCCCGTACCCGGGATGGGTCGCGAGTGAGGACACGCACGTGATGGCCGCCGTCGAGCAAGTGCTGGATCAACGGTCCGCCGAGATGGCCGGTCCCACCGGCCAGCAGGATCATCGTCCGAGTGCCGACTGGACGGCGGCATCGATGCCGACCCCGGTCTGCTCGACAGGTTCGAGGTAGAAGCGTACCGAGGCGAACGAGTCGTCGACCACCTCGAATATGGACACTCCGCGCATGAGGTGCCGCCCGCCGTCGCTCCGCGTGCCGCGCATCTCCCATTCCATCCAGACCGTGTTGCCCTGATGGGCCGAATCGACAATCTCGGCTTCGAGGTTCGGTACGGCGGCGAAGATCTGCGCCCAGTTCTTTCGCACCTGTTCTCGCCCGCGGAATGAGCGAGAGGGGTGCACAGGGGTTTCGTTCACAAAGTCGGGCGCGAAGCACTCGACCATCGCGTCGAGATCGTGTTTGTTCACGGCCTCGTTCAGACGGTTCGCGACCGCCAGGGCGGATGATGTACGCGTGTCCAAGGCGAGCCTCCTTCAGTTACGTCAGACTATGGATCTGATCGTTAGACTTATAGTCTGATGAAGGCGACAGCGGAAGTCAAGCGTCCCTACCAATCATCCCTGCGCGGCGCGCAGGCACAGACCACGCGCGAGGCCGTGATCGCGGCCGCGGCGCGCCTGTTCTCCGAGCAGGGTTATGCAGCCACCTCGATCGAGGAGATCGCGGCGGCGGCAGGCGTCAGTCGAGCGACCGTGTTCACGTCTGTCGGGGGAAAGCCGAAGCTCCTGAAGACCGCGCTCGATGTCGCGATCGTCGGCGACGACGAGCCGATCGCGCTGCCAGACCGGCCTCGATCGAAGGCGATTCGGGCTGAGTCAGATCCGCGCAGATACCTCGCCCTTTATGCCGAGATGGTCACCGAGGTCTTCGGCCGCCTGGCGCCCATCCACGAAGCGGCGCGCGGCGCCGCCGGCGTCGATGCCGACGCACGGGCGCTGTGGGAATCGCACCTCGCGCAGCATCGACAGGGCGCCGCGAACGTCATTGCCGATCTGAATCGAAAGGGCGGGATTCGTCAGGGCCTCGACGCGGAAACGGCGGCAGACGTCGTGTGGCTGCTGGGGCCTTCCGCCTATTACATGCTCGTCAATCGTCGCGGCTGGTCGCCGGCGCGATTCCAGGCCTGGTTGACCGAGACGTTCATCAGCCAGTTGCTGCCCGCCAAAGAACGCGCCGGCACGACGAGCGCTTCAAAGCGCCGGTCACGTCCAGCGTCTTAACAGGCGGCGTTTCGAAAATCACCGCTCTCGACGACACTCGTGAGCGATGGTCAAGCGAGCGGATTTGCCGCCGGCTCTCGACGAGTCTCTTGTCGGCACGTATCCCGCGCTGGTGCGCTCCGGCGGTGGGTACGTCTGGGACGCCGTGCTCGAGTATCGAGTCTGGTGCCATCCGGAAAGGGGCGCGCCCGACCTGGACGGCGGAAGCGATTACTACTACGCCTTCCCGACGTACGACGAGGCCGTCGAGTTCTCGGACGTCACGAGGGGAGCTGAGACGCCGCTCGCGCTGGTGCTCCAGGAGGAGTACGTCGATGAACCCGAGCCGGGTCATCTCCTCCACGTCAAGGAGCCGCGCATGACCGAATGGCCGGTCGAGTTTCTCGACAAACCGAGGCGCACGGCCGGCACGATTCCCGCCCTGCTCGCTCTCGATGCCGCCGCGCGCGCCGACCCGCAGGGCCTCAACTGACGGCCGGCGGGTTATGCGCCTGCCGGGCGCAGGACCTCCAGGATCTCCTCGCCGTACTTGCGGAGCTTCGACTCTCCGACTCCGGACACGCGAAGCAACTCGCCCAGGTTCGCCGGTCTCGCTGAGGCGATCGCCGCCAGCGTCCTGTCGTGGAACACCACGTACGCAGGCACACCGGCGGCGCGCGCGGTCTCGAGCCTCCACTGTCGCAGGCGGTCAAGGGCCTCCACCGGAACGTCCGGCGGATTCGCGCCGGCTGACTCGACGGGCAGCGTGATCGAGGCGGCCGCCCTACCGGCGAGCGCGTCGCGTCCGGCAGGAGTGATCTCAACCACCGGGTATTCGCCCGAGCTCTGGCGCGCAAGCCCGGCACTGATCAGCCCGGACAGCAGAAGCCTGATGCGCTCTTCCTTCCACCGGTTCAACGCGCCATGGAAGGGCAGCTGCTGCACCCACGGCTGGGCCGTCGACCACTTGGTTCGGCGCCCACCCAGCACGGCCGCAACGTTGGCCAGCCCGACGCGCCCGCTGAACCGCGCCATCGCCTCGAGCGCGGCGTGCACTGTCTCAGCCGGCACCTCCTCTTCCGGCGCCGAGGCGGTGAGGCAGTTGTCGCACGCATTGCAGCGCCGTGGGGTGCCCTCCTCGCCGAAGTAGTCCGCGATGCGGGCGTGCCGGCATTCGCGCATCTCCGCATACGCGAGCATCTGCGCCAGCCGTGCGTACGCGTGATCTTTGAGCGGCGAGCCGTCCTCCAGACCGGACTGCTCGATGAAGAAGGCCTGGAGGTCGCGGTCGGACGGGCTGTACAGCAGCGTGCATTCCGCCGGTCTTCCATCGCGCCCGGCGCGTCCGGCCTCCTGGTAGTACGCCTCGAGGCTGCCGGGCAGCTGGTAGTGGATGACGCGGCGGATTGCGGCGATGTCCACGCCCATCCCGAATGCTGAGGTCGCGACCACGACGCGTGCCCGTCCGGCGGTGAACTCCTCCTGGGTGCGGCGACGAAGGTCGGCGTCCTGGCGGCCGTGATAACAGGAGACGCCGAACTCCGCCGCGATCTCCTCCGCGGCCGAGACTGTGCCGACGTAGACGAGCGCCTGCCCAGGCCCGGCGAGCAGGCTGCGCAGCTGCTCGCGCTTGGCCCGCTCGCCGCGACAGCGGATGACCGAGAGCGTGAGGTTTGGGCGGTTGAATCCGCTGACCGAGATGAATGGATCGCGCAGCTTGAGGCTGCTCACGACGTCGGCTCGAACCTGCGGAGTCGCGGTCGCGGTGAATCCTGCGACGGGCGGCCGTCCGCAGGCCGCGATCGCCGCCGACAGAAGGCGATAGTCGGGGCGGAAGTCGTGGCCCCAGGTCGAGATGCAGTGCGCCTCGTCGACCACGATCCGGCCGATGCGCAGGCTCGCGAGCTGCTCAATGAAGCCTGGACGCGCCAGCCTCTCCGGCGCGAGGAACAGGAGCCGGTACTCGCCCGCGAGCGCGAGCTGAAACCTTCTGCGCTGCTCAAACGGCTCGACCGACGAGTTGATGAACGAGGCCGCGACTCCGCGTTCGGTCAGGCGGTCGACCTGGTCCTTCATGAGGGCGATGAGCGGCGAGACGACCAGCGTGAGCCCACCGTCGACCACGGCCGGCACCCAGTAGCTGATGCTCTTGCCCGACCCTGTCGGTGCGACCGACAGAACGTCGCGACCCGCGAGCATCGCGGCCACGACGTCCGCCTGGCCAGGCCTGAACTCGTCGAGACCGAACACCTCGCGCAGCGCCTGCTCTGCTCTGTCGATCACCGATCGAGTCTGACGCAATCCTGACGCGCGATCACCAGGCGTTAACAGCTCGAGCTGTCGAATCTGCGCCTTGCCATTCGTCGCAGTGGATAGCAGGCGGAACAAACCAGGAGATAACGAATGGCCAAGTACATCTTTCTTCAATACGTCGACGAGTCGAAGGCGCCGCGCCCGGGTTCGCCGGAGCTCAACGCGGTGATTGACGCGTTCGCCAAGTACCTCGAGGACGTGAAGGCCGCCGGCGTGTTTCGCGATGGCGATCCCTGCCAGCCCTCAGCCGCCACGTTCAGCGTCACGCTCCACGACGGTCACGCCCACACCGCGGATGGACCGATGCACCCCGCGTCTCCATGGCTGAACGGCTTCTTCGTGCTGGACTGCAAGGACCGCGATGAGGCCGAGGCGTGGGCCGCGAAGAATCCCGCAGCGGTATTCGGCGGCACGATCGAGGTGCACCCGATCCTGACCCTCATGTAATCGGGCGCATCACTGCGCCCGCTCTTACACTCACGCCATATATGGGATGGCATTACGAGCCGCCGTCGCCTGATACCGAGGCCAGCAACATGCTGTCCTCGTATCACGAGCGATTGCGCGGCGCCGAAGCGCGCGATCGGTTCGACGTTGACGTCGAAGGCGAATCACCGGTCGCGCGCCGTTCCGGCATGAAGCGCCTGTGGAGCGCGCTGAAGCACGGCGTTGCAAGGATGGCCGGCAAGCCGAGCCGGTAGACCGCCGGTGCCGGCAGATGCGGCCCATCTGGGTGAAACTTCGCCCACCGATGCCGCATTTGATGGGCAGTCGTGAATGAGCTGAGCGTTCTCGAGCAGGCGCGCGCGGGCGATGCGCATGCGTTCGAGGCGATCCTGCGGCCGATGATCCAGCCCGCATACCGGCTGGCGCTGGCCATGCTCGGCGAGCGCGAAGCAGCCGAGGACGCCGTGCAGGAGATGGCGCTCAAGGCCTGGCGGTATCGCGGCCGGCTCCGGCCCGAGCTCGGCTCGGCTCGCCCCTGGTTCCTCGCCATCGTCGCCAACGAGTGCCGGATGGCCCGTCGCCGGCGGTGGTGGAACGTCATCCGCCTGGCATCGGCGCCGGATCGACCGGGTGCCGAGGGCGACGTCGCCGGACGGCTGGACCTGCGGGACGAGATCGCTCGCCTGCCCTACCGCGACCGCGAGCTCCTCCACCTTTACTACGTGCTCGACCTGCCGGCCGCCGAGGTCGCGACCGTGCTCAACCTGAGTGTCGGTGCCGTGAAAACCCGCCTGCATCGAATCACCGGCCGGCTGCGGCCACGCCTCGAACCAGTGGAGATCGCCCGATGACTGACCAGCGCCTGGAGACCGAGATCAAGGAAGTGTTCGACAGCAACCACGAACCGAGCCCGAACCTGGAGAACCGCGTCATCGCGGCGCTGCCGTGGCACGCCCCCGTCGCGAAGCGCACGTCCAGCGTCCCGAGGCTGGCGGGCGCATTTGCCGTCATCGTTTCAGCGGCGCTGATCGTGGTCCTCGTCGGGCCGAGCATTCTCAACCACTTCTCGCCTGCGGGCGGCACGGGTGAGCCCCCTGCCTATTCGTTGGGCGCGGTGACCGGCGATTACGTCTACATCGTGCAGCGCGATCCGAGCGCCGCGGCGCTGAACGACCAGAACATCCTCCTCCAGTCGGCGGACAGCGGCCGGAGCTGGGTCGATCGCCTGCACTTCTCCGGGATCTACGGCGGCATGCAGATGCTGGGCGACACCGGGTACCTCTGGTCGCTCGATTTCGGTGATTGCACCACTCAGCAATGCAAGCAGCCAACGCAGGCGATGACGCTGTATCGCACGACCGACGGCGGCGTGACCTGGGCCGCCCGCCCCGTCACCAACTTTCCGGTCGAGGATGCGTTCTTCCTCGACGCGACTCGCGGCTGGGCGGTGTCGCCGAACATGCCGCCGATCAATGGGTTCGTGCTCTTCGCGACCAGCAACGGCGGCACGACGTGGGTGCGCGTCGGCCCGATTCCGTCCGACTCGCCGATCGGGTACGGATACGGCGAAGGCGACCACCCGGTGACGTTCACGAGTGACTCGAATGGCAACCTGCACGGGTGGTACTCAGGCGCGACGAAGCTCTTCACGACGCTGGACGGCGGACAGACCTGGAGCGTCGTGCCGCTTCCGGTTCCGGCCGCCGTGTCAGGTTTCACCGCCACGCCGACCCAGCCGACCATCGACGACCGCGGCGGAGTGCTCCCGGTCGCCTACCGCGACCCGAAGGGCGCCGACAACGTGACCGCGAACGTCATCTACCTGTACGTCTCGACCGATGGCGGCGCGACGTGGGGCGACCCGCGGCCGGCGCCGAGCGGGTTCGCGCCGGTGGGCGACATCATCTCCGTGACGACCCTCGATTCGAGCCGCGTCTGGCTGACGAGCCAGTCGGACAGCGCCGGCGACAACGTGCAGGCGGGCCCGGCGGTTGCGGTGACGATGAACGCGGGCAAGCAGTGGCAGGTCTTCTCGAAGACGCCTCGAATCCTCAACATGATCTTCCTCGACCCGCTTCGGGGCTACGCGGTCGCGGTGACCGGCGTCTACGACACGAACGAGATCGTCACGACCCAGGACGGCGGCAAGACGTGGCAGGTGCTCGACGTCCCGGTGTTCCCGGAGAGGAAGACCTAGCGCGCGGCGCCCAATAAAATGTGGGCCACTTGCGATCGCGGCTCGTGGCCCGCCTCACCCTCTCAGCCCTGATCGCCGCTTGCTCGCTCATTCCGGCCGCGGCCGGTCAGGCCGCCTCGAGCCTCGCGCCCTCGCACTTCGCGGCGCCGACCGTCTTCATCGATTACTACGACTGGTACGGCGCGCCTCCGACCAGCTCGACCTACGTCCACTGGAACGGCGGCAGCGCGAGCAGGCCGGATCCGAGCGTGAACATCACCTCTGAGTCATTCCCCGTCCTCGGGGCTTACGAGAGCGGGTCAGCGGCTGTGATCCGCCAGCACATGGCCTGGATCAGGCAGGCTCGGGTCGACGTCGTGAGCCTCGACTGGTGGGGACAGGGCAGCCGCGAGGACCGCCTCGCGAAAGCGGTCATGGACGGGGCCGCAGCCGCGGGCCTCAAGGTGAATTTCCTGATCGATGCGTACGCAGGTGAGACTCCGTCCTCGGTCTTCTCCGACATCGCGTACATCTACCGGAAATACGGAAGCCACCCGGCTTTCTACCGCGTGTCGCGGCCGACGAAGTACGGCTCATCCAGTAAGCCCCGCGGAGTGTTCATGCTCTACAGCCCGCCGGCCCCGCTCGCGAACGAAGCGGCGTACGCGAGGTCGATGGACGCCATTCGCGGCACGGCGAATGATGCGATCGTTCTCGTGCGCACCAACGACAGTCTTCTTTTCTCTGGCACGGCCGTGAGCAATTACCTCAGCGCGCTGCACTTCGACGGCATGTTCAATTACGGCGTCTACGGCTCGAGCGCCTACGGACGCCAGCTGCCGCAGTCGAACGACTACATCCTGATGTTCTCCGTCGCGCCCGGCTTCAACAACACCAGGGCCGCCGGCGTCACGAAGCCTTCGGTCGTGTCGCGCAGCAATGGAGGGACATACGACGCGAGCTGGTCGACCCTGACCGCGCGACATCCCGAATGGATCTCGATCGTCAGCTTCAACGAATGGCACGAGACCACCGAGATCGAACCCGCGCAACCGATGACCTACAACGGGTTCACGTATCTCAGCTACAACGGCGCCTACGGGCTTTCGGGCAACGCCGCGGCTCTGGCCTACATCAACCGCACCGCGTTCTGGGCCGGGCGGTACAAGGGGACGGCGCCGCCGCGCGCGTCGCCGACCGCGGCGCCGCCTCCGGGCGTCACGCCGAAGCCCACACACAAGCCCGCGACGACGCCATCCGCGGCGCCTCCCGGCTACTTCACGCCGGTTCCGGGGCTGCCGCCGGTGCCCATCTGGGCGGTGGTTCTCGTAGTCATCGGCGGCGGGCTCGCCGGTGCAGCGCTTCTGCTCCGGCAGAGGAGGCGTTAGGCGCTCAGTCGGCCTGAACCGGGCCGGCCGCGCGCGGCGCCGGACTGCGCCGGTGGATCGGGTCGGCGTGGCGGGCGGCGAACCACCAGATCGGACCGATCAGGAGCACCAGCAACCCGATCGGGATCGCGGCGAGGGCGGCGCCCTGCCAGCCGGGCACGGGCTTGCTTCCGTCCATGTGGAAACCGGTGAGGCCGGCGGTCCCGGTACGCGCGTCGGTCGTGTAGACGCTGTCGCTCCGCTGGTCGTAGACCGCGGTCCGTCCGCCACCGTCCAGGGTGACCGAGCCGACGTAGGCGACCGGGTCGCCGCCGAACATCGCGACGACGGACGGCACCGCCGAGTGTTGCGCGATGACAAAGAACCGGTCGACCGACGGGTAGTACTGCACGATGTCGCCTCCGGCTGCGCGCCGGCCGAGGTCCGTGGTCTCGCCCGTGCGCAGGTCGAACGCGGCGACGGACTTGTGGCACGCGATGACCGCGGTGTCGGTGCTCGCGTTGATCGCCAACCCGACCGGGATGCACGACGCAACCTTCCGCGTCTTCGTGACCGTTCCGGTCTTCGGTTCGATCACGGCGAGCGAGTCGAGCTCTGGAACCGTCACGTAAACCTTTCCGTCCGCGGCGTTGTACCGCGGCTGCTCAACCGGCTTGCCGACGTTCGCGGTCGCGACGACCTTGCCCGCCGCGGGGTCAACCGTCAGCACCAAGCCCGCATCCGCGGTGCTTGCGAAGAGAAGACCCGGGCCGGCGGCGTAGTCGAGGAGGTCGACCTCCTTGGCCGCGGTCTTGATGTCTGGAAGAAGCGTTCCATTGGCCGCGTCGATCACCTCGATCGCGCCGGCCGCCGTCCCGGCATACACGCGGTGACGCGTGCGGTCGATCGCGAGGCCGTTCGGCTCGGCCGGCAGCTTGATCGTCTTCACGAACCGCGGCTGCGCCCCCGATACGTCGAAGACGTCGACACCCGTGTTCGGGCGGTCCGCCGCGTAGACGGTTTCAGTCGTCTGGTCGATCTCGACGTCGTCGAAAGAGGCGGCCTTGCCGGTCGGAATCGCGACCTTCGCCGCCGTCGTGTGGAGATGGGTGTCGCCGCACGCGGCGGCGGCGAGCAGCAGCAGCGCCGCCACGGCAAGGGTGCGGACCACGCTCGGGAAACGCCCGGGCGCAAGAATGTCCCGTTGTGGACGGGGATGGCGCACGCCGCTTCGAGGCGGTAGCGGAGCGCAGGCCGCAGGGCGGCGCGTACATCCCGATCCCGTTCGACCCCTCTGAGGCCTGGGGCAAGCGCGACCGGTACCACGTCGCCGGCACGATCGGGGGCGAACGCTTTCGCGGGCCCCTGGTCACGCGTGACGGGGCGTGGCACATCGAGCTGGGCCTGAAGTCGCCGAGCGCGGCCGGCCTCCGCGACGGCCAGACGGTTTCGGTCGAGATCGCTCCCGAAGGACCGCAGCTGGAGCAGCTCGCGCCTGACATCACGCGAGCGCTCGCGGCGCGCCCGCGCGCCGAGGCGGCCTTCGCCTCCCTCGCGACCTTCTACAGAAAGGGCTGGCTACGCTGGATCGATGCGACGAAGCGCCGCCCGGATGTGCGCGCGGAACGGATCGCCGAGATGGTGCGGCGCGTCGAGGCGGGTGAGAAGGAGCACCCATAGTCCCGCCGGCATGCAGGGCGCTGTCATAGTGGCGCGGTCATGAAGCCCGAGTTCGCAGCCGAGGTCCAGAAGGGATACGGGCTCACGGAGCCATCGCTCCTAATCGGTTCTGCGCTCCTGGACGGCGAGCTGCTGAACGACCCGCGAGTGCAGGTCGCCCGCTCGGTGCTCAACCGGCACGGCCTCGTGGCGGGGGCGACCGGCACGGGCAAGACCAAGACGCTGCAGCTCCTGGCCGGCCAGCTCTCCGACGCGGGCGTCCCGGTCTTCGTGGCCGACATCAAGGGCGACCTCACCGGCCTGGCCGCGCCAGGCGACGCGACAAATCAGAAGGTCGTCGAGCGCTGCCAGCAGATGGCCTGGACGTTCAAGCCCAAGGCGCACGCGGTCGAGTTCCTCTCGCTTTCCGGCAAGCTCGGCGCGCAGGTGCGCGCGACGGTGCACACCTTCGGGCCCGTCCTGCTCGGCAAGGTTCTGGACCTCAACGAAACCCAGACGTCGATCCTCTCGCTCGTCTTCAAGTACTGCGACGACAACCAGCTGCCGCTGCTCGACTTCGCAGATCTCCGCACGACGCTCCAGTACCTGACGAGCGACGCGGCCAAGGACGTGCTCGCGCAGTACGGTGGCATGTCGCCGGCGTCGGTCGGCGTGCTGCTCCGGTCCCTCGTGACCCTCGAGCAGGCCGGTGGCGGCGCATTCTTCGGCGAGCCCGAGTTCGACGTCGCCGACCTGCTGCGCACGACGTCCGACGGCAAGGGCGTGATCAGCGTCCTCGAGCTGTCCGACGTCGTCGAGCAGCCGAAGCTCTTCAGCACGTTCATGCTGTGGCTCCTGGCCCAGCTCTGGCACGGCCTGCCGGAGATCGGTGATCCGCCTCAGCCCAAGCTGGTGTTCTTCTTCGACGAAGCGCACCTGCTCTTCGACGGCGCATCGAAGGCGCTGCTGGACGCGATCGAGCAGACGGTGCGGCTCATCCGGTCCAAGGGCGTCGGCATCTACTTCGTCACGCAGGTGCCGAGCGACGTTCCCTCGCCGGTGCTGGCCCAGCTCGGCAATCGGGTGCAGCACGCGCTGCGCGCCTTCACGCCCGAGGACGCGGATGCGCTTCACAAGGCGGCGCGCACGTTTCCGACGACGACGTTCTATGACGTCGAGAAGCTGCTCACGTCGCTCGGTATCGGTGAGGCCGCGGTGACGGTGCTCGCGCCCAACGGCGCGCCAACGCCGCTGGCGGCGACGCGGATGCTGCCGCCGGATTCACTGATGGCCGCCATCGACCCGGGGGCGCTGCAGCAGATGGTCGCCGCCGGCGCGCTGCACGCCAAGTACGCGACGGCGATCGATCGCGCGAGCGCTCACGAGATGATCGCCGCGCGGATCGCGGCCGCGACGCAGCCGGCCGCAGGCCAGCCCACTACCGCGGCGCCCTCGAGCACTGCGGCGGCGGACGCCCGACCTGCGCGAGCCGCCCAGGCGGCGGCAGCGCGCGATGCCAAAGCGCAGGCGCGAGAGGCGCAGCGAGCGGAGCGCCAGGCCGAGAAGGAGCGCGCCGCGGCCGCGCGTGAGGAGCAGCGGGTGATCCGGACGGGGATCAACACCGCGGGCAAGGTCCTCACGTCGCGGACCGGGCAGGAGGTAGTGCGCGGAATCCTGGGAACGCTGCTGGGCGGCCGCCGCTAGTCGGCGGTCAGCGGCGGCGGCTGCTCACCCTCCTGGGCCGGATCCAGGCCCACCTGCTGTCCACTCCATCTGTTTGACTTGATCGATCGAACACTCGATCGCGACACCCGACGGGAGGATCCTGCGCGTCGTCGAGGCCGGCCGGCCTGACGGGCGGCCGGTTATCTTCCAGCACGGCGGCCCGGCCGCCGGCGATCCGTACGGACCGCACGTCGAGAACGCGCTGCAGAACGGGATCCGGCTCATCGGCTACGACCGGCCCGGGTACGGCGGATCCACACGGCACGCTGGACGGCGGGTGGCCGATTCGGCTGAGGACGTGCGCGCGATCGCGCAACAGCTTGGGATCGGGCGCCTGGCCGTGTGGGGCATGTCGATGGGTGGCCCGCACGCGCTCGCCTGCGCCGCGCTCCTTCCAGATCTCGTCGTCGCGGCCGGAACGCTGGCGTCGATCGCGCCCTACGGCGCTCCGGGACTCGACTACTTCGCGGGCATGGGCCAGGCGAACGTCGACGACATCAAGTTCACGCTAGAGAGCGAGGAGGCGGCGCGCGCGAGGGTGCCGGAGGATCGCGAGTCGGTCCTGGCGTTGACTCCAGAGACCATGGCGAAGGAGATGGAGACGCTCATGTCGGACGCTGACGCGAAGGGCCAGACCGAGGAGTTCTCGCGCTGGATAGTCGCTGGGATGCACAAGGGCCTCGAGAAGAGCGGCGACGGCTGGTGGGACGACAGCCTGTCGGTGATCAAGCCCTGGGGATTTGAGGTCGAATCGATCAGGGTTCCGGTGCAGGTGTGGCACGGCAGGCAGGACCGCTTCGTACCGTTCCAGCACGGCGAGTGGCTCGCGGCCCACATCCCGGGCGCGTCAGCGCAGCTGACCGAAGACGATGGGCATTCAACCGTCGTACAGCGCCACGTTCCGGCGCTGCACCGGTGGCTGCTCAGCCACTTCGACTGATCGACCGGCCGATCTCAGCGCTTGCCGCCACCACCGCCTCCACATCCTCGTCGCGGGTCCTGAAGTTGACGATGCAGGCCCGCAGTGCGGTGTGGCCATCGCGCAGCCTCGCATTGGAGATGATCGCGATACCGCGCCGCTCGAGCTCGTTCATCACGTCGATCTGGAGGTCGTCGAGCCGGTCTTCGGAAACGCCCGCCGGCACGACGCGCCAGCAGACGATGGAGAGGTCCCTCGGCGCCGCGAGAGCCAGGCTCTCCGTCGATCGGATCGCCTCCTCCATGCGGGCGGCGGCGCGCAGGTTCTGCTCGATCATGCCGCGGTAGCCGTCGCGGCCCGCCGCGAGCAGCGCCATCCACACCTTGATACCGCGGGCTCGGCGGCTGTTCTCCGGACCGCGCTCGGCCAGGTCGATGCGCGCGTCGGCCTCGCCGGCGTGCAGGTAAGGCGCGTGAAAGGAGAAAGTCTCAGCGAGAAGGCCCGGCCGGCGGATCAGCAGGGCGCCGGCGTCGATGGGGGCATACAGCCACTTGTGCGGGTCGCATGCGATCGAGTCGGCTTCGGCCATGGCCCGCAGCGACGCCGGACTGCTCGGAGCGATCACGGCGAACGCGCCATATGCGCCATCGATGTGCAGCCATAGCCCTTCCGAGCGGGCAAGCTCGACGAGCTCCGGGATCGGGTCGACCGCGCCGGTGCCGACGGTGCCGGCAGTGGCGACGATCGAAATCGGGCGGTATCCCTTGCGGCGGTCCTCGGCGATCATCGCGCCCAGCATGTCGAGGCGCATCCGGTAGGCCTCATCGACGGGAACCAGCCGCACCGACTCCGTGCCCAGGCCGAGAAGGTTGGCCGCCTGCTGATGGCAGTAGTGGCTCTCAGCGCTTGCGTAGGTTCTCAGCGGGGTTGCGTTCGGCGCCTCAAACCCTTCGCGGCGGACGTCCCAGCCGGCGCGCTGGTTGCGGATCACCGCGTGCGCGACGATGCTCGCGAACTGCCCTCCGCTCGTGTACACGCCTTCGGCTTCGGCCGGGTACCCGAGCATCTCCTTCAGCCAGTCGATCGACTGCAGCTCGACGGCGGTCGCCGCGGGCGCGGCACGCCAGAGACCCAGGTTCGGGTTGATCGCCGAGGTGACGAGATCACCAAGCACGCCGACCGGGTTGGGCGACGCGGTGATGTAGGCCATCCAGCGGGGGTGCCCTATGAAGGCGGAGTGCTTTGCGACCTGCTCGAGGCGGTCTGCGATGGCCTCGAACGTCGTCGGGGTGGTGGGCAGCGGCTCGCGGAAGCTCGCAAGGATCTCCTCCGGTCCGGCCTCGGGACCAGGCCGACGCTCGGCCCAATCCGTTGACACTCGTTCGACGAGCTCGAGCGCCCGCCGGCCGGCACGCTCCCAGGTGTCGGCGTCCCAGTCGAACATCAACGCCGAAGGCTACTCTCAGGCCGTGCTGGTCCGGGACGCGGTCGCGGCCGACCTCGAGCGGGTGAGCGAGACCAAGGTCGCGAGCTGGCGCGACACTTATTCGCCGCTCCTGCCGGCACCCGTGCTCGCCCCGTTCCTCGATGAGCGGTCGCAGCTCGAGTACATACGCGCGGCCTACGCCGACAAGGGCACGTTGCTGCTCGTCGCCGAGGGCGCCGGCGGCACCGGCGTGGTCGGCTTCGCGCTCACTCACGTCGACGAGGAACCCGACCCCTGGCTGGAGTCGCTCCACGTGCTTGCTCAGCACCGCTCACGAGGGACCGGGGCCGCGCTGGTCCGCGCGACGGCGGTTCGGCTGCGAGCCCTCGGCCGCCACACGATGCGGCTCGGCGTCGTCGCCGGCAACGATCGGGCGATGCGGTTCTATGAGCGCCTGGGCGCGGAGCACATCGGTCACGAACCCGCGGCGTGGGCGACTGACGTCCGGCACGAGCTCTACCGTTGGCCCGACATTTCGGTCCTGGAGGAGGTGGTGTGAGCGTCGCTTTCCTGCTGACGTCTTTGATCGTCGTCGTGACGCCGGGCACCGGCGTGCTGTACACGCTTGCGGCCGCGCTGTCGCGCGGGTACCGCGCGAGCGTGATCGCCGCGGTCGGCTGCACGCTGGGCATCGTTCCGCAGATGGCCGCCGCGATCTTCGGGTTGGCGGCGGTGCTCAACGCGAGCGCGATCGCCTTTCAAACGATCAAGTACCTCGGGGTCGCCTACCTCGTCTACCTGGCGTGGAGCACGGTGCGCGAGCGGGGCGCGCTCAACATCGGCGGGCGGATAGACGGCGGCTCCGCGGCTCGGGTGATCACGACCGCGGTGCTCATCAACCTGCTGAACCCGAAGCTCACGGTCTTCTTCTTCGCCTTCCTGCCCCAGTTCGTGGACCCCAACGCCAGGAACCCGGTTGCGGTGATGGCCGGCTTGTCGGCGGTGTTCATGGCCATGACGCTCGTCGTTTTCGTCGTCTACGGCCTGCTCGCGTCCCGCGTGCGCGAGCACGTGGTCTCGCGGCCGCGGGTGATGACCTGGATGCGGCGCACGTTCGCGGGCGCCTTCATCGCGCTCGCCGCGCGCCTCGCGCTCGCCAACCGGTAGGGCATCCTATTCGGACATGGCGGGCAAGACGTTCGTCTTCTTTCCCGAGGGGGCGTTCGGGCCGACGAACAACTGCGTCGGGATCGGGGATGTCCTGAGGCGGCGCGGGCATCGCGTCGTCTTCGTGATCGAGGAGTCGTTCAAGGGCACGCTGGAGGCCAAGGGCTTCGAGGAGCGGCTCATGCGCCTTGGTCCGCCGCCCGCCGAACCGGAGGTTCCAGGTCAGTTCTGGAAGGACTTCATCCGCGACACGGCGCCGGTGTTCCGGCGGTCGACGTTCGACCAGCTCGGCGGATTCATCGCGCCGACCTGGCAGGCCCTTGTCGACGGCTCGAAATACGTGACGCCGCGGCTTAGGGAGATCTTCGACGAGCTCGCGCCCGACGTGATCGTCGAGGACAACGTCGTCGGTTTTCCGGCCATCGCGGCGAGCGGCCGGCCGTGGGTCCGGATCGACTCGTGCAACCCGCTCGAGATCAAGGACCCGGAGCTGCCGCCGACGTTCTCGGGTTATCCCGTCAACGACCGGTCCGGTTGGACGGATTTCCGGCTCGAGTACCAGAGACAGGGCGGCGACATGCAGCGCGACCTCTCGGAGTTCTTCGTCGAGAACGGCGCGCCGCGACTGCCCGAGATGGAGTTCATCGACGAGTCGCCGTGGCTGAACCTCTACCTCTATCCGCACGAGCTCGACTACCCGCGCAGCCGGCGCCTCGCGCCGACCTGGCGGAACCTCGAGACCAGCGTTCGCACCACCGATGCGGCGTGGGAGCCGCCGGCGCACGACGGGCGGGCGCTGATCTACCTGAGCCTCGGGTCGCTCGGCTCGGCTGACGTCGAGCTGATGCGCAGGCTCGTCGACGTTTTGTCACGCACCCCGCACCACTTCATCGTCAGCAAGGGCCCGCAGCACGACCAGTACGAGCTCGCGGACAACATGGAGGGCGCCGAGTTCCTACCCCAGACGTCGATCCTTCCGCACGTCGACCTCGTCATCACGCATGGCGGCAACAACACCACGACTGAGTGCATGTACTTCGGCAAGCCGATGATCGTGCTGCCGATCTTCTGGGACCAGCACGACAACGCGCAGCGCGTGCACGAAACCGGCTACGGAGTGCGGCTGCCGACCTACACGTTCGAAGACGCCGAGATGACCGCCGCGATCGATCGCCTGCTCGCGGATCGCGCCCTGCGCTCGCGCATGGGCGACGTCGCGGCGCGCCTGCGCGCGACGCCTGGAACGCGAATGGCGGCCGACCTCCTGGAGGCGGTCACGCTGAAGCGCTCGCCCGACCCGGTCAGCGCCTGATCAGGGTGGCGGCCACCGCGGTCGCCAGGCCCCACGCACCGCCGCCGATCGCCGCCGACCCCACGGGCAGGACGTCGAGAGCGATGCCACAGGCGAGCCCGCCGGCCGCGTTTGCCAGCACCCACCACCCGCCTCGTTCGCGCTCGCCGAAGGTCAGCGCCTGCGCTACGCCCGTGAGTCCGAAGACCGCCAGGCCCGCCATCTCGGCGGGAAAAGGAACTCCGTGCGGCACGCAGGGCACACCGCGGCTGTTCATTCCAAAGCACGCGTTGCTCCAGATGACCAGGACCGCAATCGCCAGGCCGAAGACGAGGCCGACCACGCTGAAGAGCCACCAGGTCCACCGCGCCGATACCGCGATCTGTCCGGCAGCGATCAGGAGGACGGCGCCAAACAGCAGGCCGCGAATGTTTGGCCAGATGGTCGATATCGCGATCACGTCGAGCGCGATCGGTCCCGCGACCATCGGTGCTGCCCGCCTCAACCGGCTCATCGCCGGGTCTCGCGCGACTCCAGGACCAGGCGCTGGTTGCGCACAGGCCCGACCGGGATCGCGTCACCGCTGAGCTGGCGGACGACCGCGTTCAGCCAGGCCAGTGCGTTCTTCAACCCCTCGTTCTTTGGGTAGAGGCTGTCGGTGAGCGAGTGCTGGTCACCGGATTCCGTGTCGACGGACAGCGTGAAATGGGCGCTCGGTGTGATCGGGCCCGGCTGATATCCGGGAAAGCCGGCCGCCTCGAGGTGGGCCAGGATCGCGTCGAAAGCCGCTGTATCGACGCGGCCGGCCCACGACCGGTTCGACCCGCGAAGCGCCTGCTCGAGGCGCGCCTCGCCTGAGCGTTCAAGGACGAGCTCGGTCCGGCCGAACGGGTGGTCCGGCGCAAACTCGCTGCCGGCGTCGTAGCGAATGCGCATCGCCCCGTTCAACGCGGCGCGAGAATACCGAAATCTTGGATCCGCAGCGGGCGGCGCTCGAAGGCTGGCTGCGCTTCAACGACGAGGACGTCGCCTGCAACCGCGATGGGCGCCTGAGCCCGCGCCAGCGCCGCGGTCTGCTCTGGTCGGCGGCGTGGCGGCTGGCGCTCGGGCCGGCGGCCGCCGTCCTCGCCACGCTCGGCGTGACTGTTGACTTCGAGCCGGCGATCGCGGTCGTCGTCGCGCTGATCGCCCTCTGCCTCGGTCTGTATCTGATGTGGCGGGGCTTCGCGTTCATGGTCGACGCGGCGTCAGGAGCGGTCGCCTTCGTGACCGCCCCGCTCAGGACACGGACCGTCCGTGGCCGCTCGACCAGCTACTTCGTCGATGTCGGACCGGTGACCCGGGCGATCAAGGCGCGAGCGTACGCCGCCATCCGCGCGGGGGACACGTACCACCTGTTCTATGCGCCGGGCTGTCGCAGCCTGCTGTCGCTCGAGCCGGCATCGGCGACCGAACCGCTGCCGGCGCACCCGTTCGGTCCCGACACGTCTCACGCCTGGGACCGGTTGCGCTGGTCGTGGATCCTGCTGACCGTCGGCGCGTTCGGCGCGCTACTCGGCGCCCACCAGGTGGCGGCGGCGCATCCGGCGCATCCGGTGCGGGTCGCCGGCACCGTGCAGGACTACGTCGAGGAGAGGACCACCGGACGCGGTGCGCACACCATCCGTTCGCTGTACCTGGTCGGCGACGGGACGGTCTACACGCCCGACGACGAGAGCGCGTACGCGCCTCCCGTGCCGGACTACTACGAGCTGATCGGCAAGAGCGTCGTGCTCTATGTCGATGAGGGGACGGCCGATGTGATCGCGCTGAGCGACGGCGACACCATGTACTCCGCCGATTGGTACCTTCACCCCGATCACGAGACGAATTACATGCTGCTCAACGGCGTGCTGACCGCGGCCGTCGGGGTGGGCTTCTTGCTCCTGGGCTTCGTGCTCCTGCTGCGTGACCGCCGCCAGGCAGAGGAGATGCCGGGCCGCTCGGGCGACTACGTGCCGCCCACCGCGCACCCACTGCGGGCGATGTGGGGTGCCGCGCTCGTCCTGGGGGCTGTCCTCGCCTTCATCGGCCTTGGGGTGGCGTCAGCGAAGTAGAGATCGATTCCAGCCTGAGTTCTGTGCCTTCGGCATTCGCGAGCAGGAAGTCGCGCAGGGCGAGATTGACCCTGACGGGATACCTGGCGTGCGGCAGGTGGCCCGAGCCTTTCACGACGACGAGCGTTCCGTGCATCAGCTCGGCGAGGTCGATCGAGTTTTCGAGCAGAACCACCTCGTCCCGGTCGCCGTGCACGATCAGCACGGGGCAGCGCACGGCTTCGATGTACTGGATGGCTTCGAATCTGGTCTCGGCGCGCTCGATTGCGACGAGCACCTCAGGCGTGGTCTCGAGCCCCCAGCCCACCGTGTCTTCGATCTGCTTCGCCGAATGGCGCTCGGGAAAGCACCGCTCCATGAAGAACTGGACGAAGTCCGGGTAGTTCGACATCCAGTAGGCGGCGTTCCACCGGTGCCAGCCTGGGTGAGTGGGCAGGACGTCCTCGAACGTGCCGACCGCCTCCAGCAACTCCGGATCGGGCGGGACGACCCAGGCCGCCGGGGCGATCAGAGCGAGCGACGTCACCCTCCGCGGCTGCTGAGCCGCCATCATCACTGCCCAGAGCCCGCCTGACGAAAGGCCCGCGACGGCGGCCCGCTCGATGCCTGCGGCGTCCATGACCGCGAACGCGTCGGCGACGAACGCAGCGTCGCCGTAAGCCTGCGGATCGACCGGCCGGTCCGACAACCCGCTGCCGCGGCCGTCCATCGTCAGCACCCGGCAATGGCGGGCCAGGAATGGGACCTGGAACTTCCAGTGGAGAGAGTTCACGATCGACCACGCGGGCAGCAGGAACACGGCCGTCTTCCCATTGCCGAAAAGCTCCCAGTGGAGCCTCACGCCGTCGCGCGTCACATAACCGTGTTGCCTCGGCTCCAGCGCTCTCACCCGAACAGCGGAGCGATGAAGCCCGCCGCGCGCGCGGCGCCGCCGGGCTCGACCGGTGCGTACTCGACTTTCGCGTGGAGGCGCTCTCGCATCTGTCGTGCCAGCACCTCGGGCGTCGCGGCGTCGTAGTCGGTTGGCGGCGGAGCGCCGTATCGCTGCAGGCGATGCGCGACGTGGAAGTTCTGCTCGAAGTGGTTCCGCAGTGGCAGGTAGATGAACGGCCGGCGGTTGGCGACGAGCTCCATCGTGGTCGACAGGCCGCCCTGCACCACGGCGAGGTCGCAGCAGGCGAGCGTGCGGTAGAGGTCGTGGACATAGCCGACGGCGGTCACGCCGGCCTGGCCGGCGAACTCGGTCGGGTCGATCCGGGGTCCGCAGACCATGAGCAGCTCGACGTCGGGCATGTCGCGGCGGAGGACCGCGAACGCCTGCGCGATGCGACGGAGCAGGTGGATGCCGACCGCCGAGCCGCCCACGCTCGCGACGATGAGCGTCGTGTCGGGGTGGTAACCGAGCTCGCGCCGCAGCGTCAGCCTGTCGCGAAGCGTCGCCGGGTCGAACGGCATGACGTACCCGGGGAACTTGAAATGCGACTCGGTCCACTCGCGCATCGACGGCAGGCCCGGTCCGAAGTCGCGCGGGACGATGTCGCCCGGCTCGCCGATGAAGATCGAGAGGTCGCGCAGGCCCGGGTGCCCGTCGACGTGCTCGATCATCTCCGCGTTGTAGTCCGCGACGAGAAACTCCTCGCGCTCGCCGCCTGACGGCATCGGCACGAAGCCGCAGAAGTCGGCCATCCACACGTACGGCGCGGTCTTGAGGTCCGGTTCCTCGTGCAGGAAATGGTCGATCTCCCAGCCCTCGTCGGCGATCCAGACGTCGAACCTCTCCTGCCTCACGACGTCCTGGAAGACCATGAAGTTCGCGCACAGGATCTCGTCCATGCGCCGGATCATCTGGAAGGCGTGCAGCTCGTGCTCCTTCGCCTCGAGGTCGACGTGGACGGACTCGGGAGCGAGATCGGAAGAGGCCGGGTGCACCTTCTCGCCAACCTTTGCCAGCAGGGTCGTCAGGGGTGGCTGGGCGAGCCACTCGACCTCGAGGCCGGGGACCTGCCGGCGGAGCTGGCGTGCGATCGCGACGTCGCGCCACGCGTGGCCCAGCCCGATCGGAGAGCTCACGAGGATCGCGCGCGGATTCTTCCCGTTCACCTTGATGGAGGGCATCTTGACGCCCGCGAATTCGCTGATGAGCAGGTTGCTTTTGACCGGCCGGCGCGCCATCGGGATGTGACCCGAGCCCTCGAGCGCGACGAACTCGGCGCCGGTGAGCGCGGCAGTCTGCTGTCCGCGCTCGAACGGCTGGCAGCGATCGTCGGTTCCCATCACGACCGTGATCGGGCAGCGGACCTGCGCGCACACGGCCGCGATCTCCTCCTCGTTGTCGACCATCGGCGGCATGTCGTCCATGAGGAATGTCTCGACGCGCCCGTCGAGCGCGTAGGCCACCGTGTCCTCGATCTGCTTGGTCGAATGCGGCTCCGGGTACATCTCGCCGAAGAAGAACTCCATGAAGCCGGCGAAGTTCTTCGATATGTAGTGGCGGTTCTGCTTGAACCAGCCGTCGTAGCTGGGCAGCTCTTCGTCAAACCGAGCGACAGCCTCCGCGCGCGCCGCGAGGGGTTTGCCGAGGCGAATGCCGGGCGCGAACGCGAGGATGCCTTCGACGCGCTCGGGATCGGATGCCGCCAGCACGATCGCGGGCCACACGCCGTCGTGGCAGAGGCCCACGAGCACCGCTGACCGCGTGCCCGTGGCGTCCATCACGGTCAGGCAGTCGCGCGAGTACGTCCCCGGATCCCAGAGCGACTTCGGGTCGGGGTGATCCGACATGCCGTTGCCGATGCCGTCGAAGGTGACGACGCGGAAGTGGCGCGCCAGATAGTGGAGCTGCCCCTTCCACATCCGCGAGTGGACGATGGGGTAGCACGGCATTAGCACGATGGTCTTGTCGCCCGTGCCGAAGACCTCGTAGTAGATGCGGAGCCCATCGCGATTCGGCGTGAAGCCCGACTGGTCCGGCAGGCGCGCCCGCATTCCGGTGTCCGTGTGTGGCATGTCGCGACCCTCTACTAAAGGTGATGGCGGGCGGCTTTGCAACCGCCCGCCAGTGTCGGGGAGGAGCTACGGCCGGGCTTCGTAGACCGCGTTGAACGGAGTCTCCGCCACGCGGCGGAAGCGGGTGAAGCCGCCCGCGGTGACGACGTCGCGGATCCGCGCCTCGCCCGCCTGGGCGCCGAGCGCCAGCCCGACGTCCTGGGACAGCGAGTTCGGCGTGCAGAGGAAGCTGGAGAACGCGTAGTACGCGCGGCCGACCGGGTTGAGGTTCTGCTCGACCTTGTCGCCGGCGACCGGCTCGACGATGAGCCACGTGCCGTCCGGCGCGAGCGACTGCTTGACGTGACGGGCGGCGCCGATCGGGTCGCCCATGTCGTGCAGGCAGTCGAACATGGTGATCAGGTCGTAGCCGGTGCCCGGGTACGCGGCGGCCGAGGCGGTCTCGAACGAGACGTTCTTGAGCCCCTTGCTCTTGCCCCGTGCGAGCTGGATCGACTCCGCGTCGTAGTCGAAGCCGACGAACTGGGAGCGCGGATACGCGTCCGCCATGAGCCGGGTCGACGCGCCCAGGCCGCAGCCGATGTCGGCGACCTTCGCGCCCACACCGAGCTTGGCCTCCACGCCGTCCAGCGCCGGGATCCACGACGCCACGAGGTTGGCGTTGTACCCCGGCCGGAAGAAGCGCTCGCAGCCGGTCATCACACCGTGGTCGTGCTCGTGCCAGCCGAAGCCGCGGCCGGTCTTGAACGCGGACTCGATGTCCTTGCCCGCGCGCAGCGTCGCGGTCGCCAGCTCGAACGCGCCGCACACGAACGCGGGGCTGTCCTCGTTGGCCAGCGCCAACGCCTGCTCGGCAGGGAGCTCATAGCGCTGCGTCTTCGCGTCGTACGTGACGAAGCCGCCGGCCGCCTGCGCGTTGAGCCACTCGCGCACGTAGCGCTCCGACGTGCCCGTCTGCTCCGCCAGCTCCTGCGACGTCACCGGCCCGCGGTCGGCCATCGCTCGGTAGAGCCCGAGCTTGTCGCCGATCACGATGAGGCCGGCGTTCACCGTCGCGCCGAGCTCGCCGATCACCTGCCCGAGAAACGCGTTGAGCTTCTCCTCGTTGATCGCCTTCGTCTGAACCGCCATCGAAATACCTCCAGGTGGGGAAATTGGGATGGCTCGAGGGTCGCGCGGCTCGGCAGGGTGTCGCATCAGGGGACCCCCCTAGTAGTTGCCCGGCGGCCTTGCGCCGCGCCCGGGAACGGCGAAACTGAACCAGGTGCTGCTCGGAAGACAGAGGGAGCTGTTCGCGATCGACCAGGCGCTCGCCGCGGCGCGGCTGGGGAAGAGCGCGCGCCTCGTCATCCATGGCGAGCCCGGCATCGGCAAGACCGCCCTCCTCGACTACGCCGTCGCGCACGCCGATTCGATGCGCGTGCTTTCCGCCCGAGGCGTCGAGTTCGAGGCGGACGTTCCATTCGCCGGCCTCAGCGAGCTTCTGCAGCCCGCGCTCGACCGCCTCGACCGCCTCCCGCGAATCCATGCCGACGCGCTGCGCTCCTCGCTCGGCCTCGGGCGCCGCATCGAGGCGGACCGGCTGATCATCGGCGCCGCCGCCCTCGGCCTCATCTCGGCGTTCGCCGACGAGGCGCCGCTCCTGATCACGATCGACGACGCGCAGTGGCTCGACCGTGCCTCGGCGGAGGCGATCGGCTTCGTCGCGCGCCGCCTCATCGCCGACCCCGTCGCCGTGCTGGTGGCCGTGCGCGACGGCGAGGAGGAGTCGCCCCTGCTCGCCGCAGGTCTTGCCGACCTCCGGCTCAGCGGTCTTGCATCCGAAGCGGCCGCAGAGCTCCTGTCGGTGACGCCGGAGGTCGCCTCCCGGCTGGTCGCGGCGACCGGCGGCAACCCGCTGGCGCTGCTCGAGCTCGGGCCCGACGCGAACCGGGTGGCTGCGACTCCCTTCGACAACATGCCGGTGGCCACGAGCGTCGAGCGCGCGTACCTGAGGCGCGCGGCCGGCCTCTCGAGGGACGGCAGAACCGTGCTGCTGCTGCTGGCCACGGCCGGCGTGGCCGATCTGCCGCTCGTGCGCCGCGCTGCCGCCACGATGGGCATCGGCGGGGAGGCGGTCGAGGAGGCGGAAGGCGCCCGCTCGCTCGTGACCCAGGTTGGCGACCGCATCGAGTTCGTGCACCCCCTCGCGCGCGCCTCCATCTATCACTCGGCCTCGCCCGCGGAGCGGCGCGCGGGGCATCGCGCGCTTGCCGCGGTGATCATCTCGACTGACGGCGCTGACCGGCGCGCTTGGCACCTCGCGGCGGCCGCATCCGGACCCGACGCCGAGGCAGCCGCCGCTCTCGAAGCGGCCGCGCGGCGAGCGAGGGAGAGCTCCGGCTACGCCGCGGCGGCGCGCGCGTGGTCCGAAGCCGCGCGCCTCACGGAGTCAGAGTCATTGCGCTGCGAGCGCCTGCTCCAGTCGGCCGAGAACGCGTGGCTGGGAGGCCGGACCGCCGAGGCGGAGGCGGCGCTCGCCGCTGCGGCCAGGATCGCGACCCGCGAGCTCGCAGTCGACATCGAGGCGCTCGCGGGCCACATCGCGATGCGCCGTGGCGCCGTGTTCGACGGCTACCACACCATGGTCAACGCTGCCCGCGCTGTCGAATCGCGGGACCGGCTCAAGGCGATCCGCATCCTGGCCGACGCCTCCGTGGCGACCTTCGGCGCCGGCAATCCGAACGTGATGATCGAAGCCGCTGAGCATGCGGTTGCGCTTCTCGCGCCGGACGACCCGCCCGAGACGCGGGTTGTCGCGCACGTCGCCTACGGCGCGCTCGCGATCCTCGCCGGCCGCGGCGCCGCGGGACCGGAGCACCTGCGGGACGCGCTGCCGGCGTTTCACGAGCTGTCGGACGACACCACCGACCCGCTGCTCGTTCTGTGCGCGGGCGTTGCCGGTTTGTTCCTCCGCGAGAGCGAGGCGGGGCGTGACCTCCTCGACCGGGCGCTCGTGCAGGCGCGCGACCGGGCCCCGACGGCGGCGCTGCCGGTCGTCCTTTTCTTTCTCGGCCGGGACGCGTTCGCCACGGGTCGCTGGCCGCTGGCGCGCGCGTTATACGAAGACGCGCAGCGTGTCGCGCGCGAGACCGCGCAGCTGACCTGGCTGGCCGGCCCCGTCGCCGGGCTCGCGTGGCTGGACGCGCTGGAGGGGCGCGCCGAGGAATGCCGCGTGAACGCCGCCGAGGGCCGCGACGTTGCGGCGGAGCTGGGGATGGTGATCTTCCAGGCGTGGTCGCTGATCGCGCTCGGCATGCTCGAGCTCGGCCTTGGCCATCTCGACGAGGCTCTGCGTCACCTGCTCGAATGCGACGCGTTTCTCACCGAGAACGCGATGGGCGACCCCGACATCGCGCCCGCGCCCGACATCGTCGAGGCGCTGGTGCGGCTCGGTCGCGATGGCGAGGCGGCCGGCATCGCCGAGCGTTATCACGCGGCCGCGAGGGCGAAGGGGCAGCCATTCGCGCTCGCGCGTGCGGAGCGCGCTATGGGGCTCGTCGCCGACGACCGGTCGTTCGCGGCGCATTTCGAGTCTGCGCTGCGACATCACGAATCGACGCCCGACACGTTCGAGCGCGCCCGCACGCAGCTCTACTTCGGAGAGCGACTTCGACGCACGCGCAAGCGGGTCGATGCGCGCAAGCATCTGCGCGCGGCGCTGAAGGCCTTCGACGAGCTCGGCGCGGCCCCCTGGGCGGAGCGCGCCCTGACCGAGCTCGAGGCGAGCGGTGAGACGGCCCGCGTCCGCGAGGACACGTACAGGCAGCAGCTGACGCCGCAGGAGCTGCAGGTTGCGATGACGCTGGCCGAAGGCGCGACGACGCGCGAGGCGGCCGCGCGTCTCTACCTGAGCCCGAAGACGGTCGAATACCACCTCCGCCACGTCTACGACAAGCTCGAGGTGCGGACCCGCGACGAGCTGCGAGCCGCGGTGCTCGGGCAGCAAAGGGCCGCGTCCACGCATAAGGCGCTGATGTTCACTGACCTGGCGCGGTCGACGAACCTTGTCGAGGCGATCGGGGACGACGCCTGGCACAACCTCAGCGCGTGGATGGACGGCGAGATGCGCCGGATCTTCGAAGAGCATCACGGCCGCGAGGTCGACCACGCGGGTGACGGGTTCTTCGTCGTCTTCGACGCGGCCGGCGATGCGATCGATTGCGCGATCGACATCCAGCGCCGGCTGCAGACGCAGCGCCGGCTGCATGGTTACGCGCCGCAGGTGCGCATCGGCATTCATGAGGGCGAGGTGAACGAGGGCGAGTCCGGCGTCCGGGGCGCGGCCGTCCATCGCGCGGCGCGCCTGTGCGCCGCAGCCGAACCCGACTCGATCCTCGCGTCGCGGGAGGCCCTCGAGGCGGCCGGCAAGGTGCGTTCGCACCTCAAGAAGCTCCATCTCAAGGGGATCGCGGAGCCGATCGAAGCAGCGCCGGTCGCCTGGACGGGCTGAGCCGCTCGCCGCGGCCCGGGCGTTCTGGATAGATGGACGCAACGACGCTCCTCGTCGACATCGTGGTCGTGCTCTGGTTCGGCGCCGTGCTGGTCGGTATCGGCAGGGCGTGGAACGCCAGGCCGGCGCGCCTGAAGCCGATCTCGCCGCAGGCACACGACCGGTTCGTGCTCGCCTGGGACCGGGTCGCGACCGAGTTCGTGCACTCGCCCGGGGAGGCGATTCGCGAAGCCGAAGACCTCGTCTACAACGTGCTCTCGGCGCGCGGGCAGCCGACAGGTAGAGAGCACCTGCCGGAATCCATGCATGAGGCTCGGCGCTGGATCGCGCGCGAGCGGCGCGACGGCACCGAGGCGCTGCGTCAGGCGATGCTCCACTACCGACGCGTGTTCGACGACCTGCTCGGCCACCGGACACGCGGAATGGCATAGGTTCGTCCCCTCCCGGCCTCCCCGCGAGCGGGGAGGAGACAATCTATCCCGTGCCTGATTACAAGCACGACCTCATGTTCGGGGTCGCGGTCGCGCCCAGCGCGCGCGACTTCGAGGCCGTGCTCGAGACTGCCGAGCTCGCCGACACGATCGGCCTCGACCTCTTCGGCGTGCAGGACCATCCGTACCAGCCCGCCTTCCTCGACACGTGGACGCTGCTCTCCTACGCCGCCGCGCAGACGCAGCGTATCCACCTGTTCACGGACGTCCTCAACGTCCCCATGCGCCCGCCCGCCGTCCTCGCCCGCGCGGCCGCGTCGCTCGACATCCTCAGCGCCGGCCGGCTCGAGCTCGGCCTCGGCGCCGGGTACTTCCTCGAGCCGATGGCCGCGATGGGAGCACCGCGCCGCACCCGCGGCGAGCTGGTGGACGCGCTCGACGAGGCGATCACCGTGATCCGCAGCCTGTGGCGCCCGGGCCCTCCGGTCCACGCGGGAGGTCGCCACCACGCCGTGACCGGCGCGCAGCCCGGCCCCGCGCCGCACCATCCCGTCGCGATCTGGATCGGCGCCTACAAGCGCCGCATGCTCGAGCTCACCGGCCGGGCGGGTGACGGCTGGATCCCCTCGCTCGGCTATGCCTCGCCGGAGGAGCTCGGCCGCATGAACCGCACCATCGACGAGGCGGCCGAGCGCGCGGGCCGCCGGCCCGCCGACATCCGCCGCGGCTTCAACATCAGCGGCCGGTTATCGGCCGAGCGCTCCGGGTTCCTGAAGGGGCCGACGTCCGCATGGGTCGACGACCTCGCCGAGCTCGCCCTGCGTGACGGGATGAGCGCCTTCCTGCTCGGCGTGACGCCCGGTGACGATTCGGACCTGCGGACCTTCGCGGAGGAGGTCGCACCGCGCGTGCGCGAGCTCGTTGCCAAGCAGCGCCGCGAAGCGTCGGCGGCCGCGGCCACGGTCACGAACGGCGCGAGCCACGCGGCCGAGCGCGCCGTGCGTGAGACGCAGCGCCTCGTGGCCGAGGACGCCGACCGGCTCGCGGTCGGCCGCGCCGGCCAGGAGACCCTGCTCGCGATCCATCAGCACCTGCGCCAGGAGCTGGCGCGCCTGCGCGAGGTGATCGTCGAGGTCGGCCAGGGACGCACGACCGCCGAGGCTGCGCGCTCATACCTGAACGACATGACGATGCGGCAGAACTACTGGACGCTGGGTGCCTTCTGCTCGGCGTACTGCCGCGTCGTGAGCGTGCACCACGCGATCGAGGACCAGCATCTCTTTCCCGACCTCAAGGCCGCCGACCAGTCGCTCGGCCCGATCCTGCACCGCCTGCAGTCCGACCACGAGGCGATCTCACGGCTGCTTGGCGACATCGACGCTGCGCTCGTCGCCATGGTCGAGAACCCCGCGGACCTCGAGCGCACGCAGTCAGCGGTCACCAGGCTCAGCGAGGCGCTGCTCGCGCACCTCAAGCTCGAGGAGGACTCGCTCCTCGAACCGATCGGCAGGCTCGCGATTCGCGTTTAGACTTCCCACGGCATGAAAATCGCCGCTGGGGTTGAGGTCGGGCCGTACCACGTGATCGAGCAGGTCGGCCGCGGCGGCATGGCGACCGTCTTCAAGGCGTACCAGCCGGCGCTCGAGCGCTACGTCGCGATCAAGGTCCTCCCGGAGTTCCTCGCCGAGGAGCCCGACTTTCGCGAACGCTTTCGCCGCGAAGCGGTCGCGATCGCGAAGCTGCGGCACCCCGGGATCCTGTCCGTCTTCGACCACGGCGAGTTCGAAGGCCAGCCTTACATCGTCACCGAGTTCGTCGAGGGCGGGACCTTCCAGCAGCAGCTGGCCGGCAAGCCGATCTCGGTGCAGCAGACGCTGGAAGTGCTGCAGCCGATCGCGGCGGCGCTCGACTACGCGCACGAGCGCGGCGTGCTCCACCGCGACATCAAGCCCTCGAACATCCTGATCACGAAGGAGGGCGCGCCGGTGCTGGGCGACTTCGGCCTGGCCAAGATGATCACGAGCACGGAGCGGCTGACCCGCATCGACAGCGTCGTCGGCACGCCGGAGTACATGGCGCCAGAGCAGTGCGCCGGCAAGGAGACCGGGCCCGCGGCCGATCGCTATTCGTTCGGCGTCGTCGCGTACGAGGCGCTGACCGGGCACGTGCCGTACCAGGCCGAGACGCCGGCGGCCGTGATGCTGGCGCAGATCCAGTCGCCCCTGCCCGACCCGCGGGTGGTCAATCCCGCGATCAACGAGAACGTCGAGCGCGCGTTGTTGCGCGCGCTTTCGAAGGATCCGGACGCGCGCTTCCCGAGCTGCAGCGCGTTCGTTCGCGCGCTGGCCGCGACGGACACGCCGCTCGCTGAGCCGAGGGTTCCGGCGCCGGTGACCGCCGCGGCAGCGCCGACCGTGGCCGCCGCGCCGCCGGTCCTGCCTCCGCCGCCGGCGGGAGCGACGCCGCCCGCCCTACCCGCTGCGGGACCTCGCCGCACCCTGCCCCTGCTCATCGGCGCGGGCGCGCTCGTCGCCGTGCTCGCGCTCGCGGGCGTGATCTACGCGATCGGGGCGAACAAGGGGACCACGAGCACGACCCATGCATCGACGTCGCCTTCGGCCGCTGCCGGCGTCCCGCACGGCAGCGTGGTTTACGACGCCCCGCTCAGCGCCGGCGCATGGGGCGCCGGCAACACGCCCTCGCCGGACCCGTCGGGCGCGCTGACGTTGAGCTACCCGGGGCAGTCGCTGGACTTCAAGATCCTGAAGGACGACGCGAGCGTGAGTGCTGAGTTCGACGCGCCGGCTCTCAAGAACTACGTCACGAACCTCGTCCTGGACGTCGACGCGGGAAGCGACCTCGAGTTCGACTGGGATCTGCGCAACCAGCCGAGCGGGCCAGGGAACATCTTCCTCAGCTTCGACGTGAAAAACGAGGCGATGACGCTGTGGCTTTCGCCGATCAATGGAGGCGACAACCGGGCGCTGACCGCGGCGATCAACGTTCCGGGCCTGCAGTCCGGGGCGAAGCTCGATCTCTGGATGGTGGTGAACGGCGACAACATCAAGCTGTACCTCGGCAGCAAGAAGGTGGCGGACGTGACCGAGACGACCGTCACCGGTGCGGCGACGCCGAACCTCTACATGCAGGGCAAGGCCGGGGGCGGGGTCCACCTCCTGACCGTCAGGTACTACACCGTCTCCTGATCCCGCCGGCGTAGAAACACCGCGATCGCGATCGGGCTGACGACCAGCGCCCACAGTGCCGCGCCGAGGCCGAACCGCGTCGCCGCCACGCCGATGAGCAGCGCGACCGGGCTCATCGCGAGGTTGAACACGTTGCCGATCGCGAGCAGCGCGCCGCTCTGGTTCGGAAGGGCGTGGTACACGCGCGCCTGCAGCACGGGGTACCAACCGGCCGTCAGCACGCTGAGCACCGCGACGAGCGCGAGCTTCACGTAGACGTCGGGCACGAGCAGCACCGCTCCGTAGGCGAAGGCCGCGGCGATCGCGGTCGCCCGAACGTAGACGACGCCGGAGATGCGCTCCAAGACGTGGACGCTGACCAGGTCGCCCGCGAGGTTGGACGCGATCCGCACGCCGACCACGACCGCGCCGAACCATACCGGCTGGCGGAGCACGTCGACGAAGTACAGCGCGAGGTAGCCCGTGAGGATGTCGAGCATCAGGTCGGAGATCTCGAGCAGGGCGAGCGCTCCGAGCACCCGGCCTCGCGTGAGTGCGCGCAGCGCCGCGACCAGCGATGCGCGGAACGGGGTGTGGGCCGCATCGGCCGCGTGCGCCGGCGACGGTGCGAACGCCCTGGACGCGACGGCTGCCGCGGCGACGACCGCGCACGCCACGTACGCGCCGCGCCAGCCGGCGCCGGCGAAGATCGCGGCGGCGAGGACGGCGGGCCCGGCCAGCCCGCCGATCGACCCGGCGAGCGTCCAGCGGGCCATGTTCTGCTCGCGGCGCGCGGGCGCCGAGTCCATGAGGTCGGCCTGGGAGAGGGCGACGAATGCGCCCGACGCGGGGTAGAGGATCGCGAACGCCAGGAGCAGCCATCCGAAGGCCGGCGCCAGCGCGATCGCGACTAGCGCGATAGTGAAAAGGATTCCGCCGCCGATCACGAGTCGCGTTCGCCGAGGCGAGTCGGCCGCGAGGCCGATCGGCATCTCGATCAGGTTGGCGGCGAACGCGGGGGCCGAGAGCAAGAGCCCGATGGCGGCGTAGGAAAGCGCAAGGTCGCCGCGAATGAGCGGAAGCGCCGACTCCTGCAGCCCGAAGACCAGCTCGTCGACCAGCTCGATCGCGAGCCAGGTCAGGAGGAGCCGGCGAAGGGAAGCGCTAGCGGAGCCGCGGCGTCAAAGCATCTCTGGCAACAGTAGCCGATACTTCGCGCCAGTTTGGGTCGTTTCGGCAGCATGGGCCGTCTCGCCAGGTTCGGCGCCCTGGCCGCGCTGTTCGCTGCGGCGACGTCGTGCGGTACAGGCGCCGTCGCCGTGGATCACCGCGGAGATCCCGGCATACCGGTCCCGCGGGCCGATGCGTCGAGCGCCTACGACGCGGCGAACGGGACGATCGTGATGTTCGGCGGCGTCGACCGCGACGGCGTGCTCGACGAGACCTGGACGTGGGACGGCGACACGTGGCGGCGCCGACACCCCGCGCATTCCCCGCCGGCGCGGGAGAGTGGGTTGATGGCCTTCGACGCATCGGATGATCGGGTCATCCTGTTCGGCGGCCTGTCGTGCCCGCCGCCGTCGCCGAACGACGCGATCGGATGCGACTACTCGGCGACCGCCAATCACCTCTCGGACACCTGGATGTGGAACGGCGACGACTGGTCACAGGCCCGCACGGCGCACTCACCGACGGTGCCGTATTTCGCCTCGACCCTCGACGGCCTCGGCTCGGACCCGGTAAGGCACCAGGTGCTGCTTCTGAGTTTCGTCACACCGGTCAATTCCAGTTTGATCGCGGCCACCTGGACGTTTGCGAACGGCGACTGGACCGAGCTGCATCCGAAGCACTCGCCCCGCAACATGGCGTTCGCCGGGCCGGCCTTCGACGCGGTCAGCGGCCGGCTGCTCGTCGAGCAGAGCCGCGGACCGCACGTCGACTGTTTCAGCGGGCCGTGTCCTCCAGGACCGACGCACGACGCGACCTGGGCCTGGGACGGCAGCGACTGGAGCGACCTCGGCACGGATGTTGGGACTCCGCACGGCTACGGCACGCTGCTCGAAGCCGGCGGGCGCGGTGTCGTGATGCTGATGGATGGTGGCCTGGAACGCTGGGACGGCAAACGGTGGGGTTCGGTCGCGCCGGGTCCGTGGGTCGACCGCACGATCCGCACCGACTGGACCGCCGCATTCGATGCCGCCAGCGGTCAGCTGCTCGTCTACGGCGGCCGCGTATTCGAGACCAACCATCTCGAAGGCGACACCTTCGGGTGGAACGGCTCGGCGTGGCGGAAGCTCATGGCCGCGCCCCCGTCTCCGCCGGCCACGCTCTATCCGTGTGATCCAAAGACCGCGGTGGCCGGCGTCGGCGGCTACGGCGGCGGCCCGAGCATCAGCCCCACGTCAGTCGCAATCGGCATTGCGTTCTTCGAGCCCCACGCCGGCCCCTGTCACCTCGACGTCGTCGTGCAGTTCTCACTCACGGGTCCGGACGGCAGGCTCGTTCCGATCGCCGGCAATCCCAGCCACGTCGAGTTGGTCGCTGACCTGACCTATGACTATGGCTTCGAGTACGCGACCTTCACCATCGCCAACGCGTGCGGCCTGCCGCAGGGAACCATCGCGACGTTCGGCGGCGCCGACGTCAACGCCGAGATTCCAGTCTCCGGTCCGTACTGCCCGCAGCCGGCCGGAGCGCTCTCGATCACGGCGGGCACACTGCACCGGCCAGACGAGAAATGAGGACCGACCGCTCGGCGCGGTCGATCCTCAGATGCCGGTCGTAGAGAAAGCGGCTAGGACGCGATCTCGCGGCGGTCGTCGCGCTCGCGCTCGGCGGCGTCGGCCGGCCGCCCGTACTCCTCCATCACGCCGCGGTACTCGAGCATCGCCTGGCGCATGCCCTCAGTCCCGCCGCGGCCGTCCTGGCCCATGGCCAGCCGGCGCGCCTTGCGCATCCGGTTCGGCAGCCGGTCCTCCTGCATCGGGTGCTCGCGCTCGCGCAAGAGCCCCATCAGGATCGAGTCGGCCTCCCGAACGGCGCCCTCGGGGTCGTCGACGAAACGAGCCTCGACGCGGTCCCACTGGGCCCCGTAGCGATCGCGTGCCTCGGGCGTCAGGTCGCGGAGCTTGGGCTTTCCAAGGCCACCGCGATTGCGGCCCAGCACCAGCGCCAGGATGAGGATCACGGCGACGACGACGACGCCGATGATCACGAGAGTGGTCGTATTCATGAGGTCACCTCCAAGGGGTAAACGCCAGCCGAGCCGGAGGTAGCTAAGGAATCGAGAAGCCGGATCTCGCGTTCAAATTCCCATGAGCTCGTACGCCGACTTCAACCGCAACCTAGTAGAGGACATCCGCAAGCACGGCAAGGCGACCTCGGGCCCGTTCGTGGGCCGGGACGTCCTCGTGCTGACCACCAAGGGCAAGCGCTCCAAGGAGGAGCGCTCCACACCGCTGGTCTACACCCGGGACGGGGACCGGTACGTGATCGTCGCCTCGAAGAGCGGCGCCCCGACGCACCCGCACTGGTACCACAACCTCAGCGAGCACCCGGACGTGACCGTCGAGGTGAACGGCGAGAAGTTCCAGGCCCGCGCGCACGTGCAGGACGACGACGAGTACGAGCGGCTGTACAACCAGCACGCGGAGAAGAACCCGCAGTTCCACGAGTACCGGCAGAAGACGACGCGGAAGATCCCCGTCGTGGTCCTGGAGCGGGTCCGCTAGGCCTCAGCCGATTCCGCGCCTTTTGTGCAAATCGCGCCGATCCGGGCGCGGTTTTTCGCGCGATTTGGACGAATCAGGCGGAATCAGAGGCGCGTCCGGCTAGCCCTCAGTCGTTCTCTTCGCCCTCGTGCAGCAGGCCGGCGAGGTCGAGGCGCCGGTTGCCGAGCGCGTAGTGGCCCTGCTCGTCGCGGTCCCACTCCTCGGCCGGGCGGTCCCAGCACAGCTCGAGGCCGTTCTCCTCGGGGTCGCGGAGGTAGATCGCCTCGTGCGTCCCGTGGTCGTTGAACCCGTCGATCGGGTAGCCCGCGTCGCGCAGCCGCCGAAGCGCGTTGCCGAGCGTCGCCCGCGTCGGGTAGCGGATCGCAATGTGGTACAGCCCGGTGGTGCCCGGCGGCGCCGGCTGCCCGTCCTTCGACTCCCACGTGTTGAAGCCGAGGTGATGGTGGTAGCCGCCGGCGGCGAGGAACAGGAACGACGGCTGGTCGACCATGACGTCGAAGCCGAGGATGCCGACATAGAAGTCCCGGATCTTCTGCAGGTCGCCCGCGCGCATGTGCACGTGACCGATGTCCACGCCCGGGTCGATCGGCTTGGGCGCCCGCGCGACCGGCTCGACGCCGGTCCTCTTCTTCACGTCCATCTCTACCTCCGCAACGGCGCCGGCGCGCCGACCATTCCAGCTTTGCGCTCCCGCGGCTCGCCGGCAACCCAGGCCGCCCAGAGCATCGTGAGGGCGATCATCGTGAACATCGCGACGCCCTCCACCTGCACAAGATTCTGCGCCAGTCCTTCCTCTGACCCGATCTCGCCGACGAGCCCGAACGTCGAGACCGCCAGCGGCAGCAGCCCGAGGCGAACAGGGCTCTCGGTGACCTGCCAGCGGCCGAAGGCCCACACCGTGCCGAAGATGAAGACCTCGACGAAGTAGTAGGGCCAGACGGTCTTCGCGAACAGGGTGAACGACGCCGCGGTGAAAGCCATCGCCGCGAAGAGCCTCGCCTGCGTGAGGCCGCCCGGCCGCGTTGCGAGCCAGGCGTTGGAGATCAGCACGCCGGCGACGACCGGCACGATGTCCCAGTGCTGCACCACCGGCTCGAGAGACGTTCCGTGCGCGACGCTCCATATCGAGCCGGCCCCAACCACCAGGTTGCCCCGATAGGTGAAGAGCGAGTGGATCACGTTCGCCGGGTCGGCCAGCAGGAACGGCGCCAGCACGGCGACTCCCGTGACGGCGGTCGCGACGCCGAGCCGGACCAGCGCGCCAATCCCACGACGACCGCTGTAGATCGAGAGCGGAACCGCGAGGAGCACCGACGAGCTCCGGCTGAGGATCGCGAGCGCGAAGGCCGCTCCCGCCCGCACCTCTCGTTTCTCGTCGAGCCACCGAACCGCGACGAGGAGCAGCCAGAGCTCCACCGGCTGCTCGATGTGACCGTACCCGGCGACCGATTGCCAGAGCGGCGGGCCGAGCGCGAAAACCGCGTACGCGAGGAGGCGGACGTAGCCGGTGAGGGCAGCGCCGCGTATTCGTTCCACCGCGCGCACTGCCTCGCGGCTCATCAGCAGCAGGAAGAGGCTGAACAGCGCCAGCGCGAGCGAACGCCGCCAGGGCTGCGAGTCGAAGGAGTGAAAGGCGTTCAGCGCGACCCCGAGCGCGCTCAGCGGCACCAGCGACACGGGCCCGTTGGCGTTCGGGTAGTCGTCCTGCCCGCGAGGCGTGTACACGAGGAGCGGATGGCCGTCGACCGCCTCGTGCGCCGAGGGCCAGAAGAAGAGGTCCATGTCCGTCCTGTCGATCGGCAGCAGGCCGACCGCGAACCAGAGCAGGACGTACGGCACGATCCAGGTTCGGGGCCGCAGCAGAACCGGCGCCACGGCCCCAACCCTAGCGGAGGTACTACACGGCGGGTCCCGTGGTCAGGGTCACGGTCGCCGAGTGCGTCGCGCCGTCGGCAAACCAGGTGACCTTCACCTGCTCGCCGGGCTTGTGCTGGTGGAGGAGCTGGCCGAGGGAGTCGGTGGAGGTGACCGCCGACCCGTCGATCGCGGTGATCACGGACCCGGCGCGAATCCCGGCCTGCTCGGCCGGTGAGCCGGACACCACGCCGCGCACCAGCACGCCGTCGCCGCTCGCGAGGCCGAGCTGCGCCGCAGCGTCCGGGCTGAGCGCCTGGACGCTGACGCCGAGGTAGCCGACGGGGCCGATGAGCACGCCGTTGCCGGGCTCGCCGCGGAGGATCTGGTTCGCGATCCGCGTCGCGGTGTTGGAGGGGATGGCGAAGCCGACGCTCGAGGTCGTGGTGCGGAAGCTCGTCGCCTGGCCCGCGGTGATCATCCCGACCACCTGGCCGGACGCGTTGGCGAGCGCGCCTCCCGAGTCGCCGGGGCTGATCTCGGCGTCCGACTGGATCATGCCGGTGAGCGTCTCGGCGCTCGAGCCGCCCTCGCTGGCGGTGATCGTCTGGTCGAGGGCCGTCACCTGGCCCTGGGTCACGCGCGGAACGCCACCAAGGCCGAGCGCGTTGCCGATCGCGAAGACGGAGTCGCCGACCTGCAGCTTCGAGGAATCAGCGAGGGTGACCGTGGGCAGGCCCGAGATGTCCTTGATGTGGATCACGGCGACGTCGTCGCGCGGGTCGACCCCGACCACGTCCGCCGCGTAGCTGCCGCTGCGGCCCTGGATCGACACCCTGACCCTGATCGCGCCGTTGACGACGTGGTTGTTGGTGAGGACGTCGCCGTCCGAGTCGAGGATCAGCCCGGTCCCGGCGGCCTGCGACGTCGCGCTGCTCGTCTGCACGACCGTGTTGATGTCGACGATGGCGGGTATGACCTTCTGGGCGGCAGTCTGCCCGTTGCTGCCTGGCGTCGGTGTCTGCGGCGCGACGGTGTGGATCTGCCCGACCGAGACCGCGTGGTTCGTGAGCGCGTGCGCGAGGTTCCAGCCGATCGCGATGCCGCCGCCGGTCGCGAGGATGACCGCCGTGACGACGCCGGCCACCATCTGCATGCCGCGGTCGACCCGCGGCGTCACCGGCGGCGCCTCGGCGGTGGCCGGCGGCGGCGCGAGGGTGTGCGCGAACTCGGGCTGGGGTGGGATCGGATCGTCGGGTGTCGGACTCAGCTCAGGCATGCCTCAAGGTTGCTCACAGGGACTGGGAGAAACGTCAGCGGATTCTTAAAGGTTCCTCAGAAACGCTCAGACGACGAGTGCGGCCGGGGCGGCCGGGCTTTGCCCGGACGCGACTCCGCGTCTCCGACTTCAGGCGTGGCAGCGCTACCGACAACACTACGGCGGGAAGGAGAGCAGCAGCGCGTAAGCGCTGCGATGGGAGGAAACCGACAGGTTTCCTCCCATACCGTTACCGGGCCTGAGTCTGGACCCTCGCGACGCCGCTGCCGCCGGTGAGCCGGGCCGCGATCACGACGGGGATGATCGTGATCAGGATGACGAACGAGACGACGACGTTCACCTCCGGCAGGCGCTGTCCGAGGCGCAGCGCGCCGAAGATCCAGATCGGCAGCGTGTTCTGCGCGCCGGCCGTGAAGCTCGTGACCACGACCTCGTCAAACGACAGCGCGAAGGCGAGCATCGCGCCGGCCACGAACGCGGTCCCGACCAGCGGCAGCGTGATGTCGCGAAACGTCTGAAAGCCGTTGGCGCCGAGGTCGGCGGCAGCCTCGATGAGCGAACCCTGGGTGCGCCGCAGGCGCGCGATCACGTTGTTGTAGACGACGACGATGCAGAACGTCGTGTGCCCGACGACGATCGTCCACAGCGAGAAGTCGATGCTCGCGACGTTGAACGCCGCGTGCAGCGCGAGGCCGGTGATGATGCCGGGCAGCGCCAGCGGGATGACGAACAGCAGGTTGATGACGTTGCGGCCGAAGAACGTCATGCGGTGGATCGCGAAGGCCGCCATGGAGCCGAGCACCAGCGCGATCGCTGTAGCGGCGAGGCCGACCTCGGCCGACAGCGCCAGCGCCGTGCGGATGTCGGGGTTGTCCCACGTCGGCTCGAACCAGCGCGTCGAGAGCTCCCGGATCGGCCAGCTCTGAATGTTCGACGAGTTGAAGGCGTAGAGAAAGATCAGCAGGAGCGGGAAGAAGAGGAAGAAGAGGACGAGCACGACCCACGCCCGCAGCAGCACGCGCGACAGGAGTCCCTCCCTCACAGCGCCTCGAACGCTCCGAGCTTCCCGGCGACGAACAGGTACACCCCCATCACCGCGATCGGCACCACGGCCAGCGCCGCGGCGAACGGCAGGTTGTTCGACACGCCGATGTTGTTGAAGATCACGTTCCCGAGGAAGCTCGAGCCCGCGCCGCCGATCAGCGTCGGCGTGATGTAGTCACCGAGCGTCAGCGAGAACGTGAAGATCGATCCTGCGATCACCCCCGGCAGCGCGAGCGGCAGCACCACGTCGCGCAGCGCGCGCCAGCGCGTCGCGCCGAGGTCGGCGGCCGCCTCGAGCAGCGAGTCGGGCAGGCGCTCGAGGGCGCCGTACACCGGCACGATCATGAACGGCAGCCAGATGTACGAGAACACGAGCCACATCGCCACGTTCGTGTAGCCGATGTTCGGCGACGGCAGGCCGATCGACCTGAAGCCCCAGTTGAGGACGCCGTCGTGGTTGAGGATCAGGATCCATGCGTAGACGCGCGCGAGGTACGACGCCCACAGCGGCAGCAGGACCGCGGCGAACAGAAACGTCTGCGTTCGCCGCGACGCGACGCGGGCCATGAAGTACGCGAACGGGAACGCGAGGACCGCGTCGGTGATCGTGACGAGCACCGAGATGAGGACGGTGCGGCCGATGATCAGGCGGTAGATCGGGTCGCTCACGATCGTCTGGAAGTTGTCGAGGTTCCAGACCTGGACGATCTTCGTCGTGAACTCGTCGATCGCCCAGAAGGCCGTGATCAGAAGGAGCGCGAGCGAGGCGAGGTAGATGATCACGAACCACGCCAGCGGCGGCAGCAGGAGGACGGTGGAGCGCAGCCACGGCAGCCGCCAGAGAAGGGCCTGAAAAGGTAGGGCCCCGCCGGATTTGCGGGGCCCTCGGTCGATGGTTGTGCTGGGGGTCAGGCCGTGATCGACGTCCAGGCGGCCACCCACTTGTCGTACGTGACGCAGTTGTTCGACCCGTTGCCGCACTGCGCGATCGGGGTCTTCCAGAACTTGATCTGCGAGAAGTACTCGGACGACGCGTCCGCGTGGTACTGCTTGCAGGAGCCCGGGGAGTGCGATTCCATCACCGCGCACGCGAGCTTGTTGACCGGAGTCTCACCGAAGGACAGCGCCTGCTCGGCCTGCACCTGCGGCGTGCTGACCCACTTGAGCCACTGGTATGCGCAGTTGGGGTGCGGCGCCTTGGTCGCGAGCATCCACGTGTCGCCCCATCCCGTGGCGCCTTCCTGCGGGATCGTGTCGGCGACCTGCACCTTGCCGTCCGAGACGAGCTGATTCGTCTGGTACGGCCACGCGTTGCCGACCATCACGTCGCCGTTCTCGAAGAGGCTGATCTCGTCCGCTGCGGCGCCCCAGTACTTCTTGATGAGCGGCCGCTGCTGCTTGAGCAGGTTGACCGTCGCGTCGAACTGCTGCTGGTTCAGCTCGTACGGGTCCGTGATCTTGAGGCTCGGGTTCTTCTTGCTCAGGTAGAGCGCGGCGTCCGCGATCTGGATCGGGTAGCCGTACACCGTCACGAGGCCGGAGTTCGCCTGGTCGTAGAGAACCTCCCAGCTCGTCGGCGGGTTCGCGAACTTCGTCTTGTTGTACAGCAGGGTGTTCGGGCCCCACTGCAGCGACACGCCATAGTGCACGCCGTCGATCGTGTTGTACGGCGGGTTCTTGAAGTAGTCGTCGAAGTTCTGGTAGTCGGGGATGAGGCTGACGTTCACCGGCCGCACGTCGCCGCCGTAGATGAGGCGAAGGTCGGCGTCACCGGACGCGGAAACCATGTCCCACTGCCCGCCGCCACCGTTCGCCATCAGGCTCACCATCTCGTCGGAAGACTGCGCGTCGTGGACGTTGAGCTTGCAGCCGGTCTGCTGCTCGAACGAGGCGGTGGACGGCTGCGTCCACGTCTTGTCCACGTAGCCCGGCCAGTCGATGAGGTTCAGCGCGCCCTCGCCGGTGCCGATCGAATCCAGCGGTTTCATGTTCGCCGTCGGCGGCTTCTGCTCGGTCGGGCTGCTCGTCGTGCTCGAGCCGCACGCCGTGACGGCAATCACGACCGCCGCCGCACAGGCCGCCAGCCGCGGCAGCCTCCCTGACTCGTCGAATCGCTTCATCTCTCCGTCTCTCCTTGCCTCGGTCGGTTGAGAACGTATACGTGGTCCGGCGCCCACGCGAGCGTCACGCGCCTGCCCTCGTAGCTCTGGGCGGCTCCCGGGGCGTCCATATTCTGGCGCACCGCGACGAGCTGCTCGCCGTGGTCCAGCCGCACCAGGAAGCGCGTCGTCATGCCGACGTACACGACCTGCAGTACCGTCCCGGGTTCCGCCGTCATCCCGGCGTCGGGTTTCTGGCCGTCCTCGACGATCCGGATCTTCTCGGGCCGGATGACGAACCGGACCCCGTCACGCTCGAGCACGTTCGAGATCCCGATGAACCCCGCGACGAACTCGGTCGCCGGCTGCTCGTAGACCTCGACGGGCGGCCCGATCTGCTCGATTCGGCCGTTCGACATGACCGCCATCCGGTCGCTCATCGTGAGCGCCTCCTCCTGGTCGTGCGTGACGTAGATGAACGTGATGCCGACCTCCTGCTGGATCCGCTTGAGCTCGAGCTGCATCTCCTGGCGCAGCTTGAGGTCGAGGGCGCCCAGCGGCTCGTCGAGGAGCATCACCTCCGGCTCGTTGACGACCGCGCGGGCGAGGGCGACGCGCTGGCGCTGGCCGCCCGACAGCTGGTTGGGCTTGCGGTTGCCCAGCCCTTCCAGGCGGACCATCTTGAGGGCGCGCTCGACGCGCTGCTGGCGCGGGCCGCGCGACACCCCCTTCACGCGCAGCCCGTAGCCGATGTTCTCGGCGACGGTCATGTGCGGGAACAGCGCGTAGTCCTGGAAGACGGTGTTCGTCTCGCGCAGGTTCGGCGGTACGCCGGTGACGTCGCGCCCCCCGAGCTCGATGCGCCCGGCGTCGGCGCGCTCGAAGCCCGCGATGAGGCGCAGCAGCGTCGTCTTGCCCGAGCCCGACGGGCCGAGGAGGGTGAAGAACTCGCCCTCCTCGACCTCGAGGTCGACCCCGTCGACCGCGACGACGGGGCCGTAGCTTTTCCGGATCCCCTGGAGTCTTAGAGCTGCCCTTGTCCTGCTCTTCTCTTCAATCAAGCGAGGCCATTACGTGCTTGATCTGCGTGTACTCCTCGAGCGAGTACACCGACATGTCCTTGCCGTAGCCGCTCATCTTGTAGCCGCCGTGGGGCATCTCGTTGACGAGCGGGATGTGCGTGTTGATCCACACGGTGCCGAACTGCAGCCGGCGCGCCATCCGCAGCGCGCGGCCGACGTCGCGCGTCCACACCGACGCGGCGAGGCCGTAGTCGACGCCGTTCGCCCACGCGAGCGCCTGGTCCTCGTCGCTGAAGCGCTGCAGCGTGACCACGGGGCCGAAGACCTCGCGCTTGACGATCTCCGCGTCCGGGCCCTTCGGCACCACGACCGTTGGCTCGAACCACGAGCCCTTCTTCTTCATGACCGATCCGCCCGTGAGGATCTGCGCGCCCTCCTTCCGGGCGCGGTCGACGAAACCGGACACGCGCTCCAGCTGCTCCGCCGAGACGAGCGAGCCCATCTCGGTGTCCTCGGCGAGCGGGTCGCCGACCTTGAGGCCGCTGACCGCGGGCACCAGGTCCCTGACGAGCCCGTCGTAGATGTCGGGGCCGGCGATGATCCGCGTCGCCGCCGTGCAGTCCTGGCCGGAGTTGAAGAACCCGGCGACCTTCACGCCCTCGACGACCGCCGCGAGATCCGCGTCGTCGAACACGATGACGGGCGCCTTGCCGCCGAGCTCGAGGTGCACCCGCTTGAGCGTCTGGGACGCCGCCTTCGCGACCTCCTTGCCGGTGGCGACGTCGCCGGTGAGCGAGACCATCCGGACGTCGGGATGCCGCACGATGCCGGCGCCGACCGGCTCGCCGTCACCGGTGATGACGTTGAGCACGCCCGCGGGGATGATGTCCGCGGTCAGCTCCGCGAGCCGCAGCAGCGTCAGCGGCGTCCATTCCGAAGGCTTGATGACGACGGTGTTGCCCGCGGCGAGCGCGGGGCCGAGCTTCCACGCGGCCATCATCAGCGGGTAGTTCCAGGGAGCGATCGAGCCGACGACGCCGAGCGGCTCGCGCCGGATGATGCTCGTGAGACCTCTCATGTACTCGCCCGACGCGCGGCCTTCGAGCGTGCGCGCCGCGCCGGCGAAGAAGCGAAAAGTGTCGGCGATCGGCGGGATCTCCTCGGAGATCGTCGTCGCAAGCGGCTTGCCCACGTTCTCGGACTCGATGCGCGCCAGCTCCTCGCCGTGCTGCTCGATGACGTCCGCGATCTTGAGCATCATCTCGCTGCGCTCGCGGGGCGTGCTGTCCATCCAGCCGCCGTCGAAGGTCTTCTTCGCCGCGGCGACCGCGGCGTCGACGTCCTTCTCGGAGCCCTTCGGCACGGTGGCGATGACCTCGCCGTTGGCGGGGTTGACGATCTCCTGGACGTCGTCGCCGTGGCCGTCGACCCACTTGCCGCCGACGAAGTTCTGGTGATGCTTGACCTGGGTCTTCATCTCTCCTCCCTGCCTAAAGTGGAACCGCCGCGGCAACCTCGGCCAGCGAGGAGCCGAGGATGTCGAGGCCTTCGTCGAGCTGCTCGTCCGGGATGGTGAGCGGCATCAACGTGCGGATCACGTTGTGGTGGACGCCGGAGCGAAGCAGGATCAGGCCGCGCTCGCGCGCGGTGGCGAGGATGCGCGCGGTCTCGGTGTCGGCGGCCTCCTTCGTGACGCGGTTGCGGACCAGCTCGATCCCGGCCATCGCGCCGAGCGCGCGGACGTCGCCGACGAGCTCGTGCTCGGACTGCCATGTGCGCATGCGCTCCTCGACGACCGAGCCGATCCGCGCGGCGCGCTCGACTAGGCGCTCGTCGCGCATGACGTCGAGCACCGCGAGGCCGGCGGCGCAGGCGACCGGGTTGCCGCCGTACGTGCCGCCCAGCCCGCCGGGGTTGGGCGCGTCCATCACGTCGGCGCGGCCGATGACGCCAGAGAGCGGGAGGCCTGCTGCGAGGCTCTTCGCGACGGTGATCAGGTCGGGCTTGATGCCGGAGTGCTCGACCGCGAAGAACTTGCCGGTGCGGCCGAAGCCGCTCTGGATCTCGTCGACTATCAGGAGGATGCCGTGCTTCTGCGTGAGCGCGCGCAGGCCCTGCATGAACTCGCGCGGCGCCGGCACGAAGCCGCCCTCGCCGAGGACCGGCTCGATGATGACCGCGGCCACGCGCTCCGGCGAGACGTCCGACTCGAGCAGTTCCTCGAGCGCCGCGAGCGCCCGGTCCGTGCTCCAGCCGCGATATTCATAAGGAAAGGGCGCCTGGTAGACCTCGGCCGCGTACGGCCCGAAGTTCTGCTTGTAGGGCTGTACCGACCCGGTCAGCGAGAGGGCGAGCAGCGTGCGGCCGTGGAAGCCGCCGCGGAAGCTGATCACCGCCGGCCGCCCGGTTGCGGCGCGCGCGATCTTGACCGCGTTCTCGACCGCCTCGGCGCCGGTGCTGAAGAAGATCGCCTTGCTCGGCCCCTCGGACGGCGCCATCTCGCTGAGGCGCTGAGCGAGGCGAAGGTACGACTCGTACATCAGGACCTGGAAGGAGACGTGCGTCGCTCTGTCAACCTGCTGCTTGACCGCGTCGATGACGCGCGGGTGGCCGTGGCCGACGTTCATGACGCCGATGCCGCCCACGAAGTCGATGTACCGCTTGCCCTCGATGTCGAAGACCTCGGACCCCTGCACGTGGTCGACGATCACCGGGTGCGCCGTCGTGATGCCACGAGGGATGTAGCGCTCGCGCAGCGCCTTCAGCTCGTCCGCGTCTCCCGTCATGGGCTGAATTGAATCACAGGTAAGATCGGCGGGCGATGGACCCTCGAGCCGCCGCCGAGCGCCTGTGGCCGGGGCGGCCGCTCGCGGTCATGCCGCTTTCGGGCGGGATCACCAACCACAACTTCCGGGTGGACGTCGACGGCCGGTGCTACGTGCTGCGAATGGGCGGCGCCAAGACCGACCTGCTGGGCATCGATCGGGCCGTCGAGCGGGCGGCGGCCGAGCGCGCGGCCGAGGTCGGCGTCGGGCCGCCGGTCGAAAGCTTCCTCGCCGACGAGGGCTGGCTCGTGACGAAGTTCATCGAGGGCCGCGCGCTCTCGATCAACGAGATGCGCCAGCCGGAGACGATCCGCCGCGTGGCGGGCGCCCTGCGGCGCTTTCACACCGCCGGCCACATCCCGGGCCGCTTCGACTCCCACGATGTCGTGGAGCAATACCGGCGTGAGGCGGAACAGCACGGGGTCGAGATCCCACCCGCCTACGCAGATGCGCACGCGGTCTCCGACCGCATCCGGCGCTCGCGCGGCCAGCAGCCGGCGGTGCCGTGCCACAACGACCTGCTCAACGCAAACTTCCTCGACGACGGCGAGATTCGTATCGTCGACTGGGAGTACGCCGGCATGGGGGATCGCTTCTTCGACCTCGCCAACTTCTCTGTCAACCACGGCTTCGACGCCGACCAGGACCGCGCGCTGCTGGTGGCGTACTTCGGCGCCGGCGGCGACGTGCAGCTCCGCGACCTGCAGCAGATGAAGTTCATGTCGGATTTCCGCGAGGCGATGTGGGGCGTCCTGCAGAGCGGCATCTCGGAGCTGGACTTCGACTTCAGCGGGTATGCCGCCAAGCATTTCGCGCGCCTGGAGTCGCACGCGGAGGCGCTGGCCCTGTGAGCGCGCTGCCCGAGCCGACGCTCGCCGACGTCTTCGACGCCGCGCGCGTCGTGCATCAGCACATGAGCCCGAGCCCGCTGCGGCGCTACCCGGCGCTCGACCGGCTGGTGGGCGCAACCGTGTTCGTCAAGCACGAGAACTTCAACCCCACGTGCGCCTTCAAGGTGCGCGGCGGCATCAACCTGGTCAGCCGCCTCTCCGAGGACGAGCGGCGGCGCGGCGTCATCGCCGCGTCAACGGGCAACCACGGGCAGTCGGTGGCGTTCGCCTCGCGGCTCTTCGGCGTGAGCGCGATCATCTGCGCGCCCGCCGCAGCGAACCCGGTGAAGGTCGAGGCGATGCAGGACCTGGGCGCGGAGGTGGTCCTGGAGGGCGAGCGGTATGACGACGCGCGCGTCAACGCCGAGCGGCTCGCGCGCGAGCACGGCTACCGCTACATCCACTCTGGCGACGAGCCGCTCCTGATCGCCGGCGTGGGCACGCACACGCTCGAGATCCTCGAGGAGCAGAGCGACCTGGACGCGATCATCGTTCCGATCGGAGGCGGCTCCGGCGCGGCGGGCGCGTGCATCGCTGCAAAGGCGATCGACCCGTCGATCGAGGTGATCGGCGTGCAATCGGAGCAGGCGCCCTCGGCCTATCTCTCGTGGAAGGGCCGGAAGCTCGTCGACTCGCCGAACCGCACGCGCGCGGAGGGCCTTTCTACCGCCTCGCCGTTCGAGCTGCCGCAGCGGATCATGTGGCGGCTGCTCGACGACTTCGTGCTCGTGTCGGACGACGAGATCGCAGCGGCGAACGCCCTGATGATCGAGAAGACGCGGACGATGGTCGAGATGGCCGGCGCATCGCCCCTCGCCGCGGCGCTGAAGCTGCGCGAGCGACTGGCGGGCAAGCGCGTCGCGCTGATCTGCAGCGGCGGGAACATCAGCCCGCAGCAGCTGGGAGGCCTGTTCGGCTCCTGACCGCAAGGGTCAGGAACGGATCCGAACCCCCTTCGGGTCGTAGAGCGGCTCCTCGGTGATCCGCCCGCCGACCCAGGTGCCGAAGATGTCGACCTCGACCTCGTCGCCGACGGCCACCTCGCGCGGCACGAACGCGTACGCGATCGAGCGCCCGACCGCGTAGCCGTAGCCACCGCTGGTCACCCGCCCGACGATCTCGCCGCGGTGGCGCACCGGCTCCGAGCCCAGCGCCACAGAACGGGGGTCGTCGAGCGCGATGCACCGCAGCCGGTCGGGCGCCGGCGACTCGCGTCTCTTCAGCAGCGCGTCGCGCCCGATGAAGTCGCCCTTGTCGAGCTTGACGGTGAACCCGAGGCCCGCCGCGAACGGATCCACCTCCGACCCGATGTCAGAGCCCCAGACCCGATATCCCTTCTCGAGGCGCAGCGAGTCGACCGCCTTGTAGCCACCGCCGGACAGACCGTGTGGCTCGCCAGCCGCCCACAGCGTGTCCCACAACCGCAGCCCGTACTCGGACGGGCAGTACAGCTCCCAGCCGAGCTCGCCGACGTACGTGAGGCGAAGCGCGAGGCACGGCACCGAGCCAAGGGCGATCTCGCGGGCGGTCATGTACGGAAGCGCTGCGTTCGACACGTCGGCGGGCGTCGTCGCCTGAAGGATGTCGCGCGCGCGCGGGCCCCACAGGCCGATGCACGCGTACGCCGACGTCACGTCCTCGACCTGCACCGAGCCGTCGCGCGGCGCGTGCTCCTGGATCCAGGAGAGGTCGTGGCGGCCGAAAGCGGTGCCGGTGACGATTCGGAAGCGGTCGTCCGCGAGCCGCGTGACGGTGAAGTCGCACTCGATGCCGCCGTCCTGGTTGAGCATCTGCGTGTACGTGATCGCGCCCACCGCTCGCGTGACGCGGTTGTCGCACAGGCGCTCGAGGAACCCGGCAGCGCCCGGGCCGCGCACCTCGATCTTGGCGAACGACGTGAAATCGAAGATGGCGGCGCGTTCACGGCAGGCGCTGTGCTCGGCCTCGATCGCCGGCGACCAGAGGCGACCGGCCCAACCCCGCGGCCGCAGGGAGGCGTCGCCCTTCGCCGCGTTGGGCTCGAACCAGTTGACGCGCTCCCAACCCGATTTTTCGCCGAATGCCGCGCCCAGCTCCTTGAGTCGCGGGTACACCGGCGAGAGGCGCAGCGGCCGGCCCGCCTGCCGCTCGTGCCCGGGGTATTTGACGTCGTAGTAGGTGGAGTAGATCTCGTGCGTGCGCGCCAGCGTGTACTCGCGGCTTGCGTACTGCCGCCCGAAGCGCCGCGAGTCCATCTCCCAGACGTCGAGCGACGGCTTGCCCTCGACGATCCACTCCGCCACCAGGCGTCCCATTCCACCGGCCCCTGCGAGCCCGTGCGCGCAGAAGCCCGCCGCGACCCAGAAACCGCGCACCTCGCTCGGCCCCAGGATGAACTCGCCGTCAGGCGTGAACGCCTCGGGGCCGTTGACCAGCCGCACGACCTCGGCGTCGCGCAGCGATGGCACGCGGACGATCGCGTTCTGCATGAGCGGCTCGAAGCGGTCCCAGTCCTCCTCGAGGAGCTTCCCGTTGAAGTCGGCCGGGATGCCGTCCAGGCCCCACGGCGCGGGGTCGCGCTCGTAGCCGCCCATCACGAGTCCGCCCGACTCCGGCCGGAAGTAGACGAGCAGCGACGGGTCCCGCATGGTCGGCATGTCGACGCGCAACCCGGAAGGCTTCGTGATCAGGTACTCGTGGGCCATCGGGATGAGCGGCACGATGACGCCCGCGAGGCGGCCGATCTCGGCGGCGAACATGCCGCCGGCGTTGACGACCAGCTCCGTCTCGATGGCCCCCTTGTCGGTCACGACCCGCTGCACCGCGCCGTCCTTTACCTCGATGCCGGTGACGCGCGTCTCCTCGCAGATCTCGGCCCCCCGGCGGCGCGCGCCCTCGACGAGCGCGAAGGTGAGCTGGCTCGGGTCGATGTAGCCGTCCGTCGGCAGGTAGGCGGCGCCGCGCACGCCTTCCGTGCTCATCGGCGGGAAGAGGCGCTGGGCCTCCTCGGCGGAGACGAGCTCGAGCGGCAGCCCGAACGTCTTCGCCCACGCGGCCTGGCGGGCGATCTCCTCCATTCGCTCCTCGCTCGACGCGAGGCGCAGCGAGCCGACCTCATGCCAGCCCGTCTCCATGCCGACCTCGGAGCCCAGGCTGCGGTAGAGGTCGTACGAGTTCATCATCATCCGGGTCAGGCTCACGGAGCTGCGGAGCTGGCCGACGAGCCCGGCGGAATGGAACGTGGACCCGCTCGTGACGCGAGCGCGCTCCACGAGCACGACGTCGCTCCAGCCGAGCCGTGTCAGCCAGTAGAGGATCGACGCCCCTCCCACGCCACCACCGACCACAACGGCGCGCGCGTGCGTTCTCATCTACTCAGAGGGAGTGGAGTGGGGCCGGACGCCGTGTCCGGCCCCTTTGCTTTCAGACCGCCGGGGCTTCCGCCGGCTTGATGGTCGGCGACGTCCCAGGCTTGCGCTGGGCGGCGAAGTAGTACACGGCCCCGACCAGGAGGATGATCGCGAGCGTCACCTCGTAGATCGGCAGGTTGCCGAGCGGCCCCTGGATGCCGAGGGCGCCGGTGCCGGTGAAGTTCGGAAGGACGCTGAGCGGCGGGTTCTGGCCGCCGGCGCTGAAGTCTCGCGGCCACAGGAAGTTGATCTCCATCGCGATGCCCCAGACCAGCGCCAGGATGTTGACGATCACGCCCCACGAGCCGAGCTTGAAGGGCGCCGACTCCTCGGGCCAGCCGCGGAAACGCGCCAGCAGGATCGCGATGTTGCCGAGGATGTAGGAGAGGTAGATCATGCCGGTCGCGCCGATGGCGATCAGCGCGGCGCCGGTGTAGTAGACGAGCGGGAGGCCGGCGAGGACGCCGACCACGATGCACGTGCCGATCGGTGTGTGCAGGGATGGGCTGACCTTGTTCCACATCGTGCCCAGCGGCAGCTTGCCGTCGCGCGCCATTCCGAACGCGAGGCGGATCGTCGAGGTCTGGATCGCTAGGCAGCAGACGTAGATCGCTGCGAACACGACGAAGAGGTAGAGGTTCGCCAGCCAGCCGGGGAAGTTCGCCTGGATGATCGTCACCAGCGGGAACGGGTCCTTGCCGGCGCCGATGTCGGACACGAACTTGCTCATGTCTCCGGGCACGGCGAGGATCGTCGCGAACAGGAAGATGAACCCGATGATCGCGGCGCCGATGATCGCCGCGAGCACTGCACGCGGCGCCTCGCGCCTTGGGTTCTTGGTCTCCTCGGCGAGCGTGCTCGCCGTGTCGAAGCCGTAGATCACGAACAGCGACATGAACATCGCGCCGAAGAAGGTGCCGATGGCCGTCGGTCCGGCGTTCAGGTAGCTGCCGTCGACCAGCACCGATGGCGACTGGTGGTGGTAGAAGAGCAGCAGGATCAGCGCGAACACCACCATGCCGAGAATCTCGAACACCACGCCGGTGTTGTTCACGATCTGCACGATCCGCACGCCGAAGATGCTCAGGAGCGTCGTGCTCAGGAGGACGAGGGCCGCCACGTTGCGCTCGGTGTCGAAGTCGGTCCCGATGCTGAGGCCGAACACGCTGTTGAGCAGGGGGATGAGGACGAGCGGCACGGTCGCGACGACCGCCGCCACGGTCAGCACGCCGGCGAACAGGTAGATCCAGCCCGTGAACCACGAGTACGTGTGGTTCGAGAGGTACTTCGACCACTGGTACACGGAGCCGGCGACCGGGAAGTGCGAGCTGACCTCCGCGAAGTTCAGCCCCACGAGGAGCTGCCCCGCGACCACGATCGGCCAGCTCCAGAAGAAGGCCGGCCCCGCGAGCCCGATGCCGAGGATGAACAGAGTGAAGATGCCGGTCGAAGGCGAGATGTACGAGAACGCGATGGCGAAGCTCGAGTACACGCCGAGCATCCGCTTGAGCTCCTGCGTGTAGCCAAACCGCGCGAGGTCCTGGACGTCGGCGTGCATCGCCTGGTCCTCAGTGCTCAAAACCGCCCTCCTTTGAACTACCCCTCGAAACGTTCTTTACAGAATTGCCGAGGAACCTATCATCCGTTCGATGTTGCGTCAATTCGCCGCGATCGACCGCGAGCACCTGCGGGCTCGGATCGACGAGGAGAAGCGGCGGTTCGTCGACGCGCATCCGCGATCGAAAGCGGCTTTCGAGCGGGCGCGCGCGTCGATGCTGGGCGGCGTCCCGATGAACTGGATGGACCGCTGGGTCGGCGGCTTTCCGGTCGTGCTCGAACACGCCGAGGGAGCACGCGCGACCGACATCGACGGCCACGCCTACGTCGATTTCTGCGTCGGCGACACGGGCGCGATGGCGGGCCATTCGCCCGCGGCGACGGTCGCGGCGGTGCGCGAGCAGGTGGCGCGTGGGATCACCGCGATGCTGCCGAGCGAGGACGGGATCTGGGTCGCGGAGGAGCTCGGGCGCCGCTTCGGCATCCCGAAGTGGCAGTTCACGCTGACGGCGACCGACGCGAACCGGTTCACGATCCGCCTCGCGCGCGGGATCACCGGGCGCCCGAAGATCCTCGTCTTCAACTACTGCTACCACGGGTCCGTCGACGAGACGTTTGTCGTGCTCAAGGACGGAAAGGTGGTGGCACGAGACCGCAACGTCGGCCCACCGGTCGACCTCGCGGTCACGACGCGCGTGGTCGAGTGGAACGACGTCGATGGTCTGGAGCGCGAGCTGTCGTTCGGGGATGTCGCGTGCGTGCTCGCGGAGCCGGCGCTGACCAACATCGGGATGGTTTTGCCCGAGCCGGGCTATCACGACGCGCTGCGCGAGCTCACGCGCAGGACCGGCACGCTGCTCGTGATCGACGAGACCCACACGATGAGCAGCGGTCCTGGCGGTTACACCGCCGCGCATCACCTGCAGCCCGACTTCCTGACGGTGGGGAAGGCGCTCGCGGGCGGGATCCCGTGGGGCGCGTACGGGATGACGGACGAGGTGGCCGCTCGCGTGGCCGCGGCCGACATCGACGACACCGGGGGGATCGGAGGGACGCTCGCCGCCAACGTGCTCTCGATGGCGGCGGCGCGGGCGACGCTGTCGGAGGTGCTGACGGAGGAGGCGTACGCGCGCATGATCGGGCTCGCCGAGCGCTACGCCGCAGGCGTGCAGGACGTCATCGACTCGAACCGGATGCCGTGGCACATCATCCGCCTCGGGGCGCGGGCCGAGTACGGCTTTTCAGCCGTGCCGCCGCGCAACGGGGGCGAGGCGGCGGCGGCGATGGACCATGAGCTGGACGAGTACGCGCACCTCAACGCGCTGAACCGAGGGATCCTCCTGACGCCGTTCCACAACATGGCCCTGATGTCGCCGGCGACGACCCAGGGCGACATAGACGCGCACACCGAAGTATTCGCAGAAGGAGTGCGGCGGCTCCTGGCCTGACAGGTCCCCTCCCCCGCATAGCGGGGGAGGGTTAGGGAGAGGGGTTTTAAAGAGGAAGCCGACCTCCAAACACCCCTCACCCGGCGGCTTCGCCGCCGACCTCTCCCGCGATGCGGGAAAGGTGTCTTGACGAAACGCCCCTCACCCGGCGGCTCCGCCGCCGACCTCTCCCGCAAGCGGGAGAGGTGCCCTACGGGCCTAGCAGGTAGCCCATTCGGCGGGGCATGTGTGCCACGAACGACGCGAGCGGGTTCGGGTGCTCGCCCTTCTCCTCGGCCGTGTCGAACGAGATGATCGCCCGCCGCACCATCGCCGCCCCCAACGACCGGAACGGCTCCGGCGGGAAGTTGCGCGTGCGCGCGTTCACGATCGGGAGGTGCACCGCGTCGGTGTCCGCGCCCTGTACTAGGTCCGCTAGCACGATGCCCGCGAGGTGCGACGGCGCCACGCCGTTCCCCGTGTAGCCGACTGCGAAGTGCACGTTCCCCTCGAGCGTCCCGAACGTCGGCAGGTGCGTCGACGACACGTCGATCGGGCCGCCCCACGCATCGACGATTGCCACGTCCTTCCAGCTCGGGAAGAAGCGCCGAAAGCCCTCCGCCGACTCACGCACCGCGCGCGCGTCCTTCGTGAACGAGTCGCCGAGGTGCGCCGATGCCCGCCCGCCACCGCCGCCGAACGCGATGCGCCCGTCTGGCGTCGTCCGGAAGTACCGCACCGAGTGCCGCAGGTCGGTGATCAGCTCGCCGCCCGTCCAGTGGATCTCCTCGAGCTTCTCGGGCGCCGGCTCGGTCAGCACGATGTAGCTGCTCCACGCGGCGATGCGCCGCGCGAGCTGCGGCCAACCCGTCGCCCATGCGTTCACCGCCAGCACCGCGTGCTTCGCGCGAACGGTCCCGCTGTCGGTGACCGCGGCCGGGCCGCCGTCGAGGCGCCGCACGACGGTGTTCTCGTGGATCTTCACGCCCAGTCCGAGCACGACCCGCCGCAGCCCGCGGGCGAGGAACGCCGGCTGCACCTGCGCGCCGTCCGGCATGAACGCGCCGCGCCGGAAGATCGGCGAGGCGCATCGCGCCTGCACCTCTTCACGCGACAGCAGCCGCATCTCCTCCGGGTGACCCGACTCGGCGGCCGCTTGCGCCATCTCGTCCAGCCCGTGCTCATGGCGCGGCCCCGTCGCCGCGAACATGTAGCCCGCCTTCCGGTACCAGGCGTCGACGCCGTGCTCACGGCAGAACTCGCCGAGCGCGTCGATCGACGCCCCTAGCGCCTTGCAGGTGCGCACCGCGTCGTCGCGCCCGAACTGCGCCGTCAGGCTCTCGATCTCGTCCCACCAGCCGCTCGCGAAGCCACCGTTGCGGCCGCTCGGACCGCCGCCGCAGATGTCCTGCTCGAGGATCGTGATGCCCAGCTGCGGGTTGCGGCGCGCGAGCTGGTACGCGGTCCAGAGCCCCGTGAAGCCCCCGCCGACGATGACCACGTCGGCCGCCGAATCGCCCGCGAGCGGCGGACAAGGCTCGGCTTCGCCCTCGCGCGCAAGCGCCTCGCGAAGCCACCAGCTCCGCTGCGCGCCAGGCGTCAGCGCGTGGTCCCTGAGCCCGAGGTCGATTTCTCCCATGGTCGGCGAGTTGGTATTGTGCCGGGCCATGGCTGACACCGCATCGTCGGTGATGAGCGCCCCCTTCGGCGCCGGCGGCGGCGGCGACAGTGTCGTGGCGCTCGAACAGGTCACGAAAGTCTTCGGCGGGGTGCTCGCCGTCGATCACCTCGACCTCGAGATCAAGCGTGGCGAGTTCTTCAGCATGCTCGGACCGTCCGGCTGCGGGAAGACGACGACGCTGCGGATCATCGGCGGCTTCGAGGAGCCGTCCGAGGGGATCGTGAAGCTCGCCGGCAAGGACATCACCGACGTCCCGGCCTACAAGCGCGACATCAACACGGTGTTCCAGTCGTACGGCCTGTTCCCGCACCTGAACGTGTTCGACAACGTCGCGTTCGGGCTCCGCCGCCGGCACGTCGACTCCCGCGAGATCCAGCGCAGGGTCGACGAGGCCCTGGAGCTCGTCAACCTCGGCAGGCTAGGCAAGCGCCGTCCCTCGCAGCTGTCGGGCGGCCAGCAGCAGCGAGTCGCGCTCGCTCGCGCCCTCGTGAACCGGCCAACGGTGCTGCTGCTCGACGAGCCGCTCGGCGCGCTCGACCTGAAGCTCCGCAAGCAGATGCAGCTCGAGCTCAAGCGCATCCAGGACGAGGTCGGGATCACGTTCATCTTCGTCACCCACGACCAGGAGGAGGCGATGACGATCTCGGATCGCATCGCGGTGATGAACCACGGCCGCATCGAGCAGCTCGGCACGCCGGACGTCGTCTACGAGCGCCCCGCAAGCGTGTTCGTCGCCGAGTTTCTCGGCACGTCGAACCTGCTCGAGGGCACCTTCACGGGCGTGCGCGAGGGGTCCGGATGGGTCGACCTCGGCGATGGACACGTCATCCGCATCCCCGCCGACGTGAGGGTGCGCGAGAAGGACCGCGTGCACGTCGGCGTGCGGCCTGAGAAGATCTCCGTGAATCCGGCGAACACATCGGTCGACGCGGGCCAGAACTCGCTCGAGGCGACGCTGCTCAGCTCGGTGTTCGTCGGCGTCAGCTATCAGTATTTCTTCGAGACCCGAAACGGCCGCCGCATCTCGGCGTTTGATCGCAACGCCGGCCGCGGCGCCGTCGCGAAAGCGGGCGACTCGATGACACTTGCATGGCGGCCGGAGCACACGTTCGTGATCCGCGCCGGAGAATCAGACGAACAGGCGATCGAGGACGCAAACGAGGCAGGAGGAGGAGCACATGAGTAAGGACATCGTTCCCGAGCATCTGGATCCCGCGTTCATCCGCGGGCTCACGCAGAAACGGATCACGCGACGCTCGGCGCTGAAGGGCGCCGGCGCGCTGAGCTTCGCGAGCTTTCTCGCGGCGTGTGGAATCGGCGGCGGCGGCGGAGGGACCACAACGTCCGGGTCCCAGCACGTGAACTGGGTGTGGGACAAGGCGACGAAGGCGGGCCAGCTCGACTTCGCCAACTGGCCGCTGTACATCGACGTGTCCGGCGACGAGAACAACCCCACGTACCCGTCACTCCAGAAGTTCACGAAGGACACCGGGATCACCGTCAACTACAAAGAGGTGATCCAGGACAACGCGGAGTGGTTCGCGAAGGTCGCGCCTCAGCTGAAGGCGGGCCAGTCGATCGGCTGGGACATCATGGTCGTCACCAACGGCATCCAGCTCTCGAACTACCTGTTCGCGCACTGGCTGGTCGAGCTCGACCCGAGCAAGCAGACCAACTTCAACAAGAACGCTTCGCCGCGCATGCTCAACCGCGCGTTCGACCCGGGCAACAAGTTCACGATGCCGTGGCAGTCCGGCCTCACCGGAATCGGCTACAACCCGAAGCTGACCGGCCGCGAGATCACGAGCTTCAACGACCTCTTCGACCCCGCGTTCAAGGGCCGCGTCGGCATGTTCAGCAACAACCAGGACGTCGGCAACCTGGCGCTGGTCGGCATGGGCATCAAGCCCGAGACGTCGAAGCCGTCTGACTGGCAGAAGGCCGCCGACAAGCTGAAGCAGCAGCGCGATGCCGGCATCGTCCGGAAGTACTACGACCAGAGCTACATCGACGCCCTGAGCAAGGGCGACACGTGGGTGAGCATGGCCTGGTCCGGTGACATCTACCAGGCGAACCTCTCGGCCGGCAACCAGGATCTGAAGTTCGTCGTGCCGCAGGAGGGCGCTGTCATCTGGACCGACAACATGTGCATCCCGGTCGGCGCCGCGCACCCGGTGGACGCGATCACCTACATGGACTACGTCTACCAGCCGGCCGTCGCGGCCATGCTCACGGAGTACATCGACTACATCACGCCGGTGCCGGGCGCGCGGGACGTCATCCTTGCGGATGCCGCCGCCGCAACCGACGCCGACACCAAGCAGGCCGACACCGACACCGCGAACAGCCCGCTCGTCTTCCCGTCCGCCGACGACCTCAAGCGCACGTCGTACTACCGGGTCCTCACCACGGCTGAGGCGCAGCAGTGGAACGACATCTTCAACTCGGTGATCATCACCTAGGGCCCGGATACCAGAGTTGCAGGCGACTGCAGTCAAGCCGCGGAGCGCCGAAGGCCGCAAGCCGGCGCTCCGCGTCCGCGTCGCAAGGGCCGCGACGCCCTACCTGCTCATCTTCCCGGGCGCCGGCTGGCTCGCGCTCTTCTTCGTCCTCCCGCTCGTCTTCCTCGCGATCACTTCGCTCGAGTCAGGCGACTTCATCACCGGCTACACGTTCGACATGAACTTCGGCAACTACTCGTACGGCATCAACCTGTACGCGGCGCAGTTCGCGCATTCCATCGAGTTCGGCGGGCTGGCGACGCTCGCCGCGCTGGTCATCGCTTACCCCGCGGCTTACTGGATCGCGTTCCACGCGGGGCCGCGAAAGGCCGCCTACCTCCTGATCGTGCTGCTGCCCTTCTTCGTCTCGTTCGTGATCCGGACGATCTCGTGGGAGACGCTCCTCAGCGATTACGGCCCGCTGCTCGGCCCGCTCAAGAACGTGCGCGTTCTGCCGAGCGACTTCCGCGTTCTCGCAACGCCGGCGGCCGTGAGCTTCGGCCTCGCCTACACCTTCTTTCCGTACATGATGCTGCCCATCTACGCGTCGCTCGAGAAGATCGATCGGCGGCTCGTCGAGTCCGCCGAAGACCTGTACTCGAACCGTGTCGAGGTCTTCCGGCACGTGATCTTCCCGCTCTCCCTGCCCGGCGTCTTCGCCGGTGTGCTGCTCACCGGGATCCCCGCGCTCGCCGATTTCATCAACCAGGACTTCCTCGGCGGTGTCGGCACGACGATGGTCGGCCGCGTGATCCAGCAGCAGTTCGAGGTCAACACGAACTATCCGCTGGCGTCTGCGCTGGCCTTCGTCTTCATGGTCGGACTGCTCGCGATGCTGCTGCTCTACCAGCGCTTCTTCGGGACCAAGGAGCTGATCTCGGACTGATGGCGGCTCACGTGGCGGTCAGACAGCGTCCGCGCCGGTTGCGCCTCGGCTCCTGGGTGCTGCCGGCCTATGCGCACCTCGTGATCGTCTGGCTCTTCGCGCCGATCATCGTGATGATCATCTTCGCGTTCAACGACACACACGGAAAGTTCAACATCCAGTGGGTCGGGTTCACGACGCGCTGGTTCGCGCACCCGTTCACGATCCAGTCGCTGACGCAGGCGGTGTACACGTCACTGCTTTCGGCGACCATCGCCATGGTCATCGCGACGATCCTCGGCACGATGATCGCGCTCGCGTGCCACCGCTACGCGTTTCGCGGGCGCGCAGTCCTCGACTCGGTGCTCGTGATGAACATCGCCGCATCCGAGGTGGTCATCGGCTCAGCGCTGCTCACGCTGTTCATCGCGTTCAACGTGCCGCTCGGGTTCCTGACCATCGTCTTCGCGCAGGTCATGTTCTCGATCCCGTTCGTCGCCGTGACGGTGCGCGCGCGCCTCGCCGGGTTCGACCCCGCGCTCGAGGAGGCGGCGCAGGACCTCGGCGCGTCGCCGTTCCAGACGTTCTTCCTCGTGACCCTGCCGATCATCCTGCCCGGCGTGCTCGCCGCCGCGCTCCTCGCGATGGCGATCTGCCTCGACGACTACGTGATCACCAGCTTCGTCGCCGGCAACACCGAGACGTTCCCGCTGTGGGTCTACGGCGCGACGCGCCTCGGCGTTCCGCCGCAGGTGAACGTGATAGGCACGTTCATCTTCATCGGTGGCGTGCTGATCTCACTCATGTTCGCGGTCGCGCGCACGGTCGCGAACCGGCGGGTCGAGCGGGAGGCCGCGCAGGCCTAGCTGCGGGCTTTCGACGTGACCGCGGCCCCGGCCTTCGACGGCGCCGGCGCGGTTGCGGTGGCGGGCGCTTTCGATCCTCGCTGCAGGAACGGGAGGAAGGAGCGCGCGGACGCGCCGAGCCATGCACCGGAGAAGCCGAGCATCACCGCCACGATGAGGGTCAGGGCGACCGGGATCGTCGACGCGCCATTGAACCCCATGATCGCGGCGAGGCTGAAGGCGGTCTTCCCGAGCCCGTACTGCAGCTGCGCGTAGGCGAGAGGGACGCCCCAGCCGGCGAGCCCGACGAGCGCGCCGGCGACCAGCGCGCGCCGGCCGCGGACGATGAAGAGGCCGGCCACCACGCCCGCTACGAACGGCGCCCACCACACGCCGAGCAGCACGCCCATCAGGCCAAGCGCGGCCGCGCCGCCCAGCACCGTGAAGAAGCGGCCGAGCGAGATCACGACTGCAGCGTCCACGTCACGGCGCCCATCGCGGTTGAGGCGCGGGTGGCGTCGAGCATCGGGAAGTAGTGGCCGTCGAGCCAGGTCTGGGCGCGGTCGGTGTACCACTCGGACGCCGGGTTCTCGCTCTGCCCGCCGGGGTACACGCCGGAGAAGGACTGCGAGCCCCAGTCGATCACCATGCGCCAGCTCGGCCCGTGTGTCGAAGGAAAGTCGGGCGCCGCGAGCGGCGTGTACGCGTCCCCGCGCTCGGGGACCGGGCCGTAGTCGAGGCCGCTGATCAGGGCCAGGTTCTGGAGCGTGCGCTGGTGGATCCGTCCCCAGTTCCACGTCTTCGGGTCCTTGCCGAGGCGCGTCGTCATCAGCGAGATCGTCGTGTGGAACGCCTGCTTCATCATGTCGCCGGCGTTCTGCGTCGCACCGACCAGCGTGAAGACCGGGTTCGTCGCGTCGCGCAGCGTCCACGTGTCGAGATCCTGCGTGAGGGCGTCGGCCAGCTCGCCGCGGTCGACCTTCACGTTGTGGCTCTTCCACCATGGGTCGAAGGTCGCCGAGAGGTATTCCTGCCAGAAGACCCACCAGACGCTGGCGGCGGCGGAGGTGACGTCCATGTGGTCGTCCCACGCGGCGAGGCTGTCGCGCGCTGCCTGCTCGGTCGCGGACAGCTGCTCGCCGTTGAGCGCCTGCAGGAGCATCGGCACCATCTCGCCGGCGAGGTAATCGCGAGTGTCCGTCTGCAGCGCCATCATGTCGATCGCGGTGAACTTCTTGTTCGGCTCGTTCAACGTCCGCGCGATCTCGTTCGCGCGGAAGCCGGGGTCGAAGAAGTTCGACGCCGTGCCGATGTAGTACGGGTAGTCGTTCGCGACCTGGCGCTGGTTGGCCGACCACACGACGCCGGTGGGCGGGTTGTACACCTGCGGGATCTGGTCGTACGGGATCGTGCCCGTGATGTCGTACTCACCGGTGCCCGGCATCGGCAGCCACGGCACGCCCTTCGCGACCTGCGGGTAATACCCGGCGGAGATCAGGCCGATGTTCCCGCGGTCGTCGGCGTAGACGAAGTTGTGGGTCGGCGAGTACCAGCCCTTCAGCGCGTTGCGGAAGTCCTGGAAGTCGGCGGCCTGGTCGACCTTCAGCAGCACGCCGAGGTCCTGCGACGGGATGTTGCCGCTCCACCACACGGACGTCGTGAGGCCGCGCTCGTTGATGACGGGACCGTGGACGCTGTACTTGACGGTCAGGTGCTGAGTGGCGCCGCCGGCGACCGGAATGTCGTAGTTCGCGAACGTGTACTTCCTCCACGTGCCGTTCCAGAGGTACATGCCCGGGTGGGCCGAATCCTCCTGCTCGTCGTAGAAGAACGTCTGCTGGTTCTGGGCGTCGGTGAGGCTCCACGCGATGTGCTGGTTGTGCCCGATGAGCACGACCGGCGTGCCGGGGATGCTGACGCCGCTCACGTGGTAGGCCGGCGAGTCCAGCGAGACCTGGTACCAGATCGCCGGCAGCGTGAGGTGCAGGTGCGGGTCGCCGGCGAGCAGCGCACCGCCGTTCGCGGTCTTCGAACCCGCGACCGCCCAGTTGTTGCTCGCGCCGCCGTGCGCAATGAGACCGGCGGGCAGCGACTCGAGGCGCTGGTAGAGCGCTGTGGCGGCGTCGGCCTCGGCGCTCGTGACTACAGCGTCAAAGGACCCGGGCGACGTCAGCGGCGGGATGCCCGCAACGCCGGAGCTCGGCGCGTACGGCCCCGGCTCGTACGGCGACTGCTGGTTCGGCGGCAGCACAGGGAACCACTCCGACGTGAGGTCGGGGCCGAGCGACTTCTCGAGCAGCGCCATCACGAGCGGGGTGTCGGTGAAGTTGAGCGTCTGCGTCATGTCGCCCTTCACGAGTAGCGAGTCGATCGGCGTCCAGCGCGCAGGCTTGTAGTTCGAGAGGGTGAACATCGCGGGCAGCTGGTGCTCGCGCTCGGCCTCGTCGATGCGGTCGTTGACGCCGTCCGCGTATGCCTGGAGCGCGGCGCGCGAGGGGTCGCTCGGCGGGAGCTTTGCCCATTCCGCCTGCGCCGTTCTCAGAAGACCGAGCTGGAGCTCGAACGTGTCCGAGTCGATCGCGGCCTTGCCGAAGACCTCGGAAAGGCGGCCAGCGCCCTGGCGGCGCAGCAGATCCATCTGGAAGAGGCGGTAGCGGGCGTGGATGTAGCCCATCGCGAGGAAGAGGTCGTGGTCCGTCTGCGCGACGATGTGCGAGGTGCCGTTGGCCTCGAGGACGACGCGCACCGGCTGCACGACGCCGGGGAGGTGGAGGGTCTCGCTCGACGGCGAGGCCGCATCGGCGGCCATCGTCCAGGCGCCGGTGACGGGGTTGAAGGCAGGGCCGAGCGGCGGCAGGGTCAGGCCGAACCCGAAGAATGACAGGTAGAGGACCAGCGCCGAGACGACCACTGCGCCGGCGGCGCTCACATACCGCACCCGCGGATTCTAGGCGGGCGGCCCCGAGTCCCCTCCCGGGGCTGGAGTTATTGGTTCGTCCCCTCCCGGCCTCCCCGCAAGCGGGGAGGAGACACTAGCCGTCTTCTTTGGCCGCCTCTTCTTTGCCTCGGCGGGCCAGTTCCGCGACGACTGTCGGGTCGGCGAGCGTTGTCGTGTCGCCGAGGGGCCGGTTCTCCGAAACGTCGCGCAGCAGCCGCCGCATGATCTTCCCGGACCTGGTCTTCGGCAGCTCCGGCGTGAAGACGATGTTCGCGGGCGCGGCGAACTTGCCGATCACCCTGCCCACGTGCTCGCGGAGCTCCTTCAGCATTGCCGGCGAGCCTTCCTTGCCGCCCTTGAGCGTCACGAAGGCCACGATCGCCTGGCCCGTCTGCGCATCATTGCGCCCCGCGACCGCCGCCTCCGCCACCGCCGGGTGGCTGACGAGCGCGCTCTCGATCTCGATCGTCGAGATGCGGTGCCCCGACACGTTCATCACGTCGTCGACGCGGCCGAGCAGCCAGAAGTCCCCGTCCTCGTCGACACGGGCGCCGTCGCCCACGAAGTACGTGTCCTTCCAGCGGCTCCAGTACGTCTCCTCGAACCGCTTCGGGTCGCCGTAGATGCCGCGCAGCATCGCGGGCCACGGCTTCCGGATCACGAGGTAGCCACCGCCTCCCGGCGGCACCGCCTCGCCCGCGTTGTTGAACACCGCGGCGTCGATCGTCGGGAATGGTTGCGTCGCGCTCCCGGGCTTCAGCGTTGTCACGCCCGGGAGGGGCGTGATCATGATCATCCCGGTCTCGGTCTGCCACCACGTGTCGACGATCGGCGCCTGGTTGCGGCCGATGTGCTCGCGGTACCAGATCCACGCCTCGGGGTTGATCGGCTCGCCGACCGAACCGAGCAGTCGCAGCGACGAGAGGTCGTGCTTCTCGATGTACTCGGGGCCCCACTTCATGAAGGTCCGGATCGTCGTCGGCGCCGTGTAGAGGATGTCGGGCTTGTAGCGCTCGACGATCTGCCACCACCGGTCCTTGTCGGGAAAGTCCGGCGTGCCCTCGTAGATGATCCCGGTGGTCCCGTTCGTCAGCGGCCCGAACACGATGTAGCTGTGTCCGGTCACCCAGCCGATGTCGGCCGCGCACCAGTAAACCGAGTCGGGCTTGATGTCGAAGATGTAGTGGTGCGTCGTGGCGACGCCAACCAGGTAGCCGCCGGTCGTGTGCACGATGCCCTTCGGCTTCGCCGTCGTGCCGGACGTATATAGAAGGTAGAGAAGGTCCTCGGAGTCCATCGGCTCGCACGGACACGTCGCGGGGTCGTCGCTCGCGTCCTCGAGCATCTCGGTCGCCCAGATGTCGCGGCCGTCCTTCATCTGGATTTCGCCGCCGGTCCGCTTGACCACGACGCATCGCTTCACCGAAGGCGATGCCTCGAGCGCCGCGTCGGCGTTGTTCTTCAGCGGCACGCGATTGCCGCGGCGCCAGCCCTCGTCCTGCGTGATCAGGAGCTCGCACTGCATGTCGTTCATGCGCCCCGACAGCGACTCGCCGCTGAACCCGCCGAACACGACCGTGAACGGCGCGCCGATGCGCGTGCACGCGAGCATCGCGATCGGCAGCTCCGGCACCATGCCCATGTAGATCCCGACGTGCGTGCCCTTGCGCACGCCGATCTTCTTCAGGCCGTTCGCGAAGCGGACGACGTGGCGCTGCAGGTCGCCGAAGGTGATCCGCCGGCGGTCGCCCTCGGGCTCACCCTCCCAGTAGTACGCGACCCGGTCGCCGTCGCCGCCCTCGACGTGCCGGTCGACCGCGTTGTAGCAGACGTTGAGCTTCCCGCCGATGAACCACTTGGCGTACGGCGGCTTCCATTCGTAGAGCTGCTGCCACGGCTCGAACCAGGTGACGCGCTTCGACTCCTCGGTCCAGAACTCGTCGAAGCCCCGGTTGTAGATGTCGGGCTGCGCGTTCGCCTGCTTGCGGAATTCCGGTGAGGGCGGATAGCGCCGCTCCTCCACCTGCATCGTCTCGATGGCGTGCTCGCCGACCTTCCGTGCTGTCATGGCGTCCGCTCCCTCGCGATGGTCTTTGGGTTCTACGCCTTCAGGGTATCCACTGGGCGGTGCCCGAAACGTATTGCGCTCCGGGGGAGCCCCGTTTTACGATTTCCGTCAGCGATTAAGAACTGTCAACTTTCAACGATAAAAGGTCGTAACGGGGTCCCATCGCGGCTGGCGGCGTCTATGGTTCAGGGCGGGCGCTGGGATGCCCGGCGGTGGAGCATCTGGGGGGAGAACCGATAGCGTGCAGCCTGGTCTTGTAGGCCTTCGGCGTGCCGTAAGTGCGGCCTGGCAGGCGGACCTGCACAGGGTCCGGCACGACGAGTACGAGATTCCGCACGGGAAGGAGGCTCTGACCTTCATCCAGCGGTTCTACGGGCTGATCACCGAGCTGCGGGCGCCGATCCAGCGGGCCTGGGGCCCGGGCGGCCTGGTTCACGTCGCCGACAGTCCCGACGTCGGCGGCCCGGGTCCGCGCGTGTCGCTGACCCGGATCAAGTTGCGCAACCACGGCAGCGCCGTGGCGGTCGAGGCGTCGACCCACAGCGAGGGCGAGGCGCGGCCGAACCCCGGCCTTGGGCTCGACCGCACGATAGAGGTCGGCGGCGTCGATGCGCTCGCCTTCGTCCAGTCGCTCCACGGCCTCCTCGTCTCGTTCCTCCAGACCGCGCTCAACGTCGACCTGGACCTCGCCGGCTCGCGCTGGCTCTACGAGCAGGAGGCGGCGTCGCACTTCGTCGAGACGGGGCGCTGGCCGACCATCTCCGAGCTCTACCAGCGCGCCACGCGCGACTGCGCCGTGACCGACAGCTTCGAACGCGTGATAGAGACGTTCGTGCCCGGCACGACGCAGAACGGGGCCACCGAGGTGCGCCTCACGATCGACCAACTGCATCGCTGCCGCGACACCGACGCCGACATCGCGAACTTCGTGCACTGCGTGCGGCTTGCCGTCGTCGCGGACGAGGCCGACACGCCCGTGCAGAGCATCGACGTGGCGCGGCACCTCCACCTCGACGAGCCGGCGGTCGCCCGCCTGGGCCGGCTGCTGCAGGCCGAGCGTGACGTCTGGCGCGAGGGCGAAGCCAACGACGACCTGACGGTGTGGAGCTTCGTGCCGTCGTTCAACATCCACTTCTTCCGCCGCATCTCGACGGTCGACGACTACCTCGCGATCGAGGCAAGCCTCAATCCGCCGCCGGCGGAGAAGAACGGCGCGGCCAAGGGCCGCAACGACTCGGTGCGGGCGGAGAGCCAGGCGGCACTGCCCGACGGCATCGTGACGTTCCTCATGACCGACGTCGAGGAATCGACGCCGCTATGGCTGAAGAGCCGGATGCAGATGTACATGGCGATGAAGCGCCACGACAACCTGCTCGCCACGGCGATCGAGGCCAACGGCGGCGTGGTGCTGAAGGAGCGCGGCGAGGGCGACAGCTTCTTCGCCGTCTTCCTGCGCGCGACGGATGCGCTGGCGGCTGCCGTCGACGCTCAGCGCGCCCTGCAGTCCGAACCCTGGCCGGACGAGACGCCGATCCGGGTCCGGATGGCTGTCCTCACCGGGGAGGCGGACGCCGACGACGGCGACTACCGCGCGCCGGCCGTGAACCGCTGCGCCAAGCTCCGCCGTCGGGCGGTGGGCAGGCAGATCCTCGTCTCGGAGACGACCTACTCGATCGTGGCCGACATCATGCGCGAGGACCTGCGGCTGGTCAGCGTGGGGCACCGCCGGCTCGAGGGCCACGAGCGCCCGGAGCTCGTCTACGTGCTCCAGCACCCGGAGGTGGAGCTGGAGGCGTCGGTCCCGGAGGACTGAACCCTGGCCACGAGGCAGTTTTTGGCGCAGCGAATTGCGGTTTTCGTCGGCGGCCCATATGCTTGCTGTTCTATCCCGGAGGGCCGGAATCTTAAGCGTTGGAGGGTGTGTCTATGAAGTTCGGTTCCAGATTTGTGCGTGCCTTGCTGCTTGGGGCAGCGGGCGCCTTGGTGGCGGGCTCGGTCAGCGTGAGCGCCGCGTCGAGCAAGGGCTCGATACCCGTGACCCCCGATTCGCAGCTCAACGCCTTCAGCACGACGATGGGGGGCGCGCCGGTCGAAAGCACGACCGACACGATCCCGCACTGGGCAGGCAGCTCCCTGAACCCGGTGGACGGAGTCACGTACGGCTACAACATGGTCGGCTCGAACCCGTTCTCGTGCGCGGGCGCCGCGTGCTCGACCGATGTGCAGGTCGACATCACGCCGATCACGGTGAACGTCGCCGGCATGTCGTTCTCCGGATCCGACTCGCTCAACGCCCTGCTGAGCTCGCCCGTGTTCCAGGGCAACGACTACGGCTCGACGCCTTTCGCCACCCAGGCCGGAAACTTCCCGAACCCGCCTGCGTTCACGCAGGGCCCGGGTGGAGTCCTGTCCCAGGGTGACGCCGGTAACTCGCTGCAGCTCGAAGACGCGACCATGAGGGCTCAGTTCAACCAGACCGGTTCGAGCCCTTATCACCTGACGCTCACCCCGCACGTCATGCCGGCGCTCACGATCAACGTCCCGAATGGCAACGGGGTGCTTACGCAGAGCGGTCGAGGAGTTGTCTTCGCGAAGGTCCAGGCGGAATGGTGGGGCAGCCGCATCCAGAACCTGATGCAGTCGTCGGACACGCACCATCTGCCCCTCTTCTGGACCAGCAACGTGCTGCTGTACATCGGTTCCAACCTCGCGAACTGCTGCATCATCGGCTTCCACGGCGCCGGCGAGGTCAACGGCCACGGCACCGGCTCGGTCAACGGCAACGCGAACCAGCACGTGCAGACCTTTGCGTGGGCCTCCTGGCTGCAGCCGGGCATCTACAGCCGCGGCATCGACCCGAACACCGGCCTGGTCGGCAGCAACTGGGCGCTCCAGGACATCCACCCGGTCAGCCACGAGCTCGCCGAGTGGGCCGACGACCCGTTCGTGAACAACAAGGTGCAGCCATGGCTCACGCCAACCGCACCGCAGTACGGATGCACCGGCGTCCTCGAGACAGGCGACCCCGTCGTGGGCATCGGTTTCGCCGTCGGGACCAACACCTACCAGCAGGGTCCCAACCCGAACGGCTCGCAGAGCGCTGACGGGTACTACCACCCGGAGGACGAGGCGTACCTCCCGTGGTTCATGCGCACGGCGCCGAACACGGTCTCGGAGCCCACGCAGTCGCCCTCGCCCAACATCGGTCGCTACACCCTCATGGGCGACCTCAACCCGTTCGCGGGTTTCCGCCAGCCGGCGACCGGCTGCTGATTTTTTCGAAACCGCACAATTAAGGGCCCGGGCCTTGCGCCCGGGCTCTTTCTTTTCACGGAAGCAACCACCGCCGGTATTGGTTCAAGGCTGGGATCGATGAATCGAGTGATCGACAGGTATTCGATGTTCTTCGTGGCGCTCGCCGCCACGCTCTGGGCGACCGACGCCTACTTCCGCAACCAGCTGGTCCAGCACCTGACCGCGAACGAGATCGTGGTCGCCGAGGACGCGCTCATCGCGCTGTTCCTGGTGCCGGTCCTGCTGCGCAGCTGGGGCGAGGTGAGAAAGCTCAACGCGCGGGGCTGGGTCGCGATCATCCTGATCGCCGCCGGCGCCCAGGCCGTGGCGACGATCCTGTTCACGAAGTCGTTCTCGTACGGGCTCTACTCGGAAACGTTCGTCCTCCAGCAGACCCAGCCGCTGATCGCCATCACGCTCGCGTGGATCGTGCTCGGCGAGCGCAGGCGGCCGTGGTTCTGGCCGGCGGTGGCGCTGGCGGTGGTCGCGGTTTACCTCGTCCTCCAGGCCCCCAACATCACGCTCGAGCACCCCTTCGCGCCCATCACGTCACTGCCGCAGGGCCGGGTCGAGGCCGGGCTCTTCGCGCTCGGAGCGGCGGCGCTCTGGGCCAGCGGCACCGTGCTCGGGCGCTACGCCCTGGGCTCGATCTCGTTCTGGAGCATGACGGCCCTCCGCTTCACGGTCGCGCTGCCGGTGCTGATCGCGATCGTCCTCGTGTCCGAGGGCGGCGCGGGCTTCACGCACTACACGCTCACGGACTTCTTCCCGAACTTCCTCGGCATCGCGCTGGTCTCCGGCCTGTTCGCGCTGCTCCTGTACTATCGCGCGCTGGCCAAGACGCCCGCCTCGCTTGCGACCATCGCCGAGATGGCGTACCCGGTCGCCGCGACGCTGATCGCGTCCGGCCCGCCGCCGTGGGGATTCCACCAACCGATCTACCCCGCGCAGATCCTCGGTACCGTGCTGCTGCTCGTGGTGATCGGAGTGCTCGGCTTCACGAAGGAGCGGACGTCGCCGCCGGTGAAGCAGGAGGAGCGAGCGCCGGTCGCGGCCTAACGCCGCGTTGTCAGACGAGGCGCTCGAGCGTCGAGCGGAGCGTTTCGATCTCCTTGGGTTCGAGCTGGCTCGTGACATTTCGGCGCAGGCTGCGGATGAAGACCGCATGCCCGCGCTTGTAGGCGGCCTGGCCCTTCGGGGTGATGTGGGCGAAGACTCCGCGGCGATCGGTCGGGCACGCGGTGCGCTCGATGAGGCCGGCCCTGATCATCTGGTCGAGCCGGCGCGAGGCGCCGCTGTCGGTGATCCCGGTGGTGCGCGCGAGCTCCTGGAACCGCATCGCGCCGTCGGGCGCGTTCGAAAGGTGGTGCAGCACCTCGAACCACGCGAGCGGCATGCCCGCCTCGGGGAGCATGTCCTTCTCGAGGGCGGCGTTCATGAGGTGGTGGGCGCGGGTGAGGCCTTCCCAGAGGCGGGTGGTGGAGGTTTCAGCCGGCGTCGTTCGCATCGCAGGTAAATGGTAGGGCGGGCCCGCCGGCCTCCCTCTCCCAATTCGGGAGAGGGGGTCCGGGGGTGAGGTCAGGCCGCGACCGTCGCGGCGGCCTTGACGACGATCTCGCCGTCGAGAGCGAGCTTGATGGTGTGGCTGGCGAAGGGGACCGTACCCGCGAGGCCGTCCCAGTTGAGGCCGAAGTCCAGACGGTTCAGCTGACCGGTGGCGCTGATCCCAAGCCGCTCGATGCCGCCGAACGGGTCGGGCACGCGGCCCTCGATCGTCGCGTCGAGCGCGATCGGGCGCGTGACGTCCTTGATGGTCAGGTCACCGCGCACCAGGTAGGTCTCGCCTTCGAGCGGCTCGATGCTGGTGACGTCGAAGCTGATCGTCGGGTACTTCTCCGCGTCGAAGAAGTCAGCCGAGCGGAGGTGGGCGTCGCGCTGCTCGTTGCGCGTGTTGAGGCTGGCCACGTCGATGGTGACCTTGCCGCGGGCGCTGGTCACGTCGCCCTCGGGGCCTTCGAAGTAGCCGTCGAACGTCGCGAACTCGCCGTGAACCGTCGAGACGGCCAGGTGCTTCGCGGTGAAGCCGACGTGTGTGTGTCCGTGATCTATGTCGTAGCGAACCATGTGGGATGTCCTCCAGAAAGTGCTTGCGGCGATTAACCGCGCATTGACTGATACTTGACTGCGCAATCACCTATTCCGCAAGCACTGGCGACACGGCTAAAGTGACCGTCGTGACCCCCACGCCCGCGGGCGCCATGGTCGAGACCCACGGTCTCTCCAAGCGCTACGGGGACAACATCACCGCCGTCGACCGCCTTGACATGGTCGTGCGCCGTGGCGAGGTGTACGGCTTCCTGGGCCCCAACGGCGCCGGGAAGACGACGACGCTGCGCATGCTCCTCGGGCTGATCCGGCCGACTGCCGGGAGTGCCGTCGTCGCCGGCGCCGAGCCGGGCTCGCCTGCGTCGCTCGAGCGAGTCGGAGCGATCGTGGAAACGCCGGCCTTCTATCCATATCTGTCCGGCCGCGACAACCTGCGCCTGCTCGCGACCTACTGCGGCGTGCCGTTCGCGAGGGTGGAAAGCGCCCTCGGTCAGGTCGAGCTGCTGCCGCGAGCCGGCCACCGGTTCTCGACCTATTCGCTCGGCATGAAGCAGCGCCTCGGCATCGCGGCCGCGCTGATCAAGGAGCCCGAGCTCCTGATCCTCGACGAGCCGACCAACGGCCTCGACCCGCAGGGCATGGCGGACGTGCGTGGCCTGATCGTCGAGCTCGGGAAGGGCGATCGCACGGTCCTGGTGTCGAGCCACCTGCTCGGCGAGGTGGAGCAGATGTGTACGCGGATCGGGGTGATCCAGAAGGGCAAGTTCATCGCCGAGGGCACCATCGACGAGCTCCGCGGAGCCGCCACGCTCACCGTGCGCGCCGAGCCGGCGGAGACCGCGATGAAGGTCCTGGCCGGCGTGGCCGGAGCCGAGAACGTGCGCGTCGTGGACGGCGGCGCCTACAGCGTGAAGGTCGACCTCGCGCGCACGGCCGAGATCAACCGCATGCTCGTCCAGGCCGGCGCGGACGTCACGGAGCTCACGTCACGCGAGCGCTCGCTCGAGGACGTGTTCATCGAGCTGACCGGGGCGGAGGCTGGGCTGTGAGGGCCTTCAGTGGCGAGATGTTCAAGACCGTCCGCCGGCCGGCGGTGTGGGTCTGCATCCTCGTCCTGCTCGCGATCGCAGTTACGATCGGCTACGGGCTGCCGTGGATCGTCGAGACGTATCCGCCCGCGGGCGCTTCCCGCGGCCTGCCTGAGGGCACGACGCTCGCGGACCTCAAGGTCTCGCTGTACCCGAGCAACTTCGTGCGCCAGACGCTGCAGCAGTGGGCGTCGCTGGGGGGCGTGTTCACGCTGATCATCGGGGTGCTGCTGCAGGGCAGCGAGTACGGCTGGTCGACGGTGAAGACGCTGTTCACGCAGCGCGACGGGCGGCTGGTGATGCTCGCCGGCAAGTTCGGGGCGCTGGCGGTCGTGGTGCTCGTCGCGGTCCTCGCGCTGTTCGGGGTCGACGCCGTGTCGAGCGCGGTGGCCGCGTTGCTCGACGGCAAGAGCCTCGACTTTCCCGGCGTCGGCGACATCGCCAAGGGCGTGGCGGCGATGTACCTGATCTTCGCGTTCTGGGCGGTTTTCGGCGTGGTGCTCGCCACGCTGTTCCGGCAGTCCGCGATGGCGATCGGCCTCGGACTCGCGTACGCGCTTGTGATCGAGGGGATCATCTTCGGCGTCGTCGGCGCGCTGGCGCCGGACACGGTGAACCCGGTGCGCCAGTGGTTCCCGGTGACGAACGCGGGCTATCTCGCTCAGTCGTTCGGACGGGTGTCGATTCGCGGGATCAACGAGCCCGCGCCCTACGCGGACGCGACGCACGCGGTGCTTGTTTTGCTCGCCTACGTGGTCGGGTTCGGCGCGATCACCGCGTGGCTGGTGCGCCGGCGGGACGTGACGAGCTGAGCCGCGCGGCGTAGGCGCGGTTCGCGCGGCGCGCCGTCCAGGCGATGCCCGCGAGCATCGCGATGGCGAACAGCGCCAGAACGCCCGCGAGGATCGTGGGTCCGGCCTCGCCGCGCGCGAGCGCGTTGCCGAGAGGTCCCCAGTCGACCGTCGCCGCGGCGTTGAGCCACGCGATCAGGCCGAGGACGAATGCGGCGCAGCCAAGAGTCCAGCGCTTCTCGCCCGCGCTCATCTGGGCGAGGTCGAAGCGGCGCTCGCGCGCCGACATCGGCACGCCTCGCAGCCGCGTGAGCAGCACGATCCAGATCGCGAGCATGACGACGCCGATGGCGAGCGCGATCCATGGATACGCGGTCTTGTCCATCGGAGAGAGGTCGAAGGATCCGGCCCACGCCGCCATCGGGAAGAACCAGATGACGCTGCTCAGGGCGGCGAAACCGGTGCGGCCGTAGCGCTCGACGAGGCGGTTCACCATGCGCCGTATTTTCGTGCGAGGTACTGCTCGAAGGTCGTCGTTCCGTCCATGTGCGCCGGGCAGAGAAGCTGCCCCTGGGCGATTTGCCGGCTCGCGCCGATCGGGACCGGGATGCTGACGACGCGCTTTCTCATGCGCCGCGCCTCCAGCCACGAGATGGCGAGGCTTCGAAAGCGACGCACCTCCGGGCCGCCGAAGTCGGGCAGCATGCCGGCGGGCGCCTGGATGAGGGCGGCGACGAGCCGCGCCCCGACATCACGTGTGTCGACGGGTTGGAACTGCCAGCCGGCCGGGATGGTTGCGACGAATGGCATGCGCGCGTACCTCGAGATCCAGAAGTCGATCAGGGTGTGGAACTGCGTTGCGCGGAGTATCGACCACGGGACGATGTTTTCGCGCACGATCTGCTCCGCCGCGAGCTTTTCGCGGTAGTAGCGCACCGCCATGCCGTCGATGCCGACGATCGACACGTAGAGGAAGTGCGCGACGTGCGCGCGCGATGCCGCCTCGAGCAACCGGCGCGTGCCGTCGACATCCGTGGCGCGCATGCCCTTCGCACTGGACGGATCCGAGGCGGCGTGAATGACGGCGTCCACGCCTGCGACCGCACTTTCGATGCCCTCACCGGTTGCCAGATCGGCCTGGACGAGGTCGCCTTCCGGGCCGGGACGGCGGCTCAGGACGCGGGGGCGGTGGCCGTTCTTGCGCAACTCCGCCACGACGTCACGGCCGAGGTGGCCCGTGCCGCCGGTGACGAGGACATTCACGTCACATCGAGCGCGGTTTCGTCGAGACGGCCTGGCCGAGGTGCGTGCCGAAGAACGTCATGACCCGGCCCCACGAGTCTTCGGCGGCGTCGATCTCGGCCTGCGTGCGCTTGGCGGTGAAGAACGAGTGCCGCGTGTCGGGATACACCTTTATGTCGTGCTCGATCTGGCGGTGTGTGAGCTCCGCGTCGAGGGCTCGGCCCGCGCTGGCGGTGAAGTCCTTCTCCGGGTATGAGCCGACGACGGGGCAGAGGCGAGCGACGGCCTCGAGGGGCTTTGGGTTCGCGGCATAGAAGGGCGCGATCGCCTTGAGCCGGTCATCGGTGCAAGCCCACGCGATCGCGAAGCTCCCGCCCATGCAGAAACCGATCGCGCCGACGCGCTGCGGGTCGACCTCGGGGAGCGTCATCAGGTGTGAGAGGGCAAACCTGAGGTCGGGCACCCCGGCGCGGTTGTTGACCGAGCCACGAAGCATCCCGAGCATGTAGCGCGCCATGCAGATGGCGCGGTTGCGATCGCCGAAGAGATCCACCGCGAGCGCGACGTAATCGTTCTCGGCGAAGCGCTGCGCGACGGCCTTGATGGAGTCGTTCAGGCCGAACGCCTCATGGATCACGACGACGCCGGGATGGGGGCCGGCCGTGTCCGGCAGCGCGATGAACCCGCCGCCTTTCAGGATCGAGTGGTCGATGTCCCGCGTCTGCACCGCTCTCAAAGCATCCTACCGGCGCGGGTCGGGCGGGGGCGGGTGGGCGGGTATCATCGTGCTGCGCGCGACGTGGGCCCGTGGCGCAGTTGGGAGCGCGTCTGAATGGCATTCAGAAGGTCAGGGGTTCGAATCCCCTCGGGTCCACCAAATTTTGTATTCGAAATCGACGTTGCGGCCACGCGGTAGTTGCGCGCGCAAGCGGTTGACAGTCTATTTGCCAGCGTATCTGAAGCCTATTGCGTCAGCGAAAGAGCGCACGGTGAGTGCATCGAGTTCAGCTGACGGGTCACTGACTTCGTTTGAGCCTCCACCCTCTGGCTGCATTTCAGACGGTCAGTGCTTTCGGGCGAGCTCCCGATAAGGGGGCATTAGCGTCAGCGTCGTGAAGTGTGGGAGCTCTTCGACCCAAAGTAATCCGCAGGTACTGGGATCGGAGTCACGTGCGGGCTTAATGTCATGCCACCCCTACTTTGTCGTAGCACGAACCCCAGCCAGGCCGTCTCCAGAAAGTTGAGTAGACAGGAACCGTCAGCTGTGGTCATTTCGGAGATTCGTAACCGCGCGACGACGCAGTCGTAGTGCGCCGCCCGCCTCCTCCGCAAGCCGCGACGAGCCTCCGCCGTTAACGCCGCAAGGGCGAATCGGTTGCAGCGCGCTCAACCCTTCCCGCATCCCATCCACCTTGGCGCAGCCACTCCCGGCCGCACGCGAACGCTCTGGCCGGTGTTGCGTGTCTGTGCCCGCAGGTCCAGCTGCGGTTATAGGAGTCGGCCCTGGCGGCGTATGTCCATTGACGACGGTCACCGCCCTTCACGAGGTCCTGAGTGGCGACGACGGTGAGATGCGTGGGCTGATTCATTTGTATCGGCCGCAAAGCGCCCCCGCCCGCCCTGAAGCGTGGTTGACGCTACGCGGCTTTTCCGCCCGTGCCGTCAAATCTCTCGCCAAAGCTGAAATAGTGCGTTTGTACGGCGAGGTCTACGAGACGCGTCCGTACTTTGGGCTGATAGCCACCCCGCCTCGCGCACTCGTCGTCATCGTTGACCCGGACAAGTTGGTCGCGGATATGTACGCCCTCGGTCTAAGCCAGCGCGGCTTTCGCGTGCTACGCCATGAGACGGGGGCAGCATTCCTGGCGTGGATCAGGGGCGAACGGCCGGACCTCCTCGTCATTGAGTGGGAGCTGAGCGACTTGTCTTGTGAGGCGATTCTCATCGCGATGCGAAAGATTCATCGGGCCATCCTGATCCCGGTCGTAGTTCTCACCGCATACAAACACGTAGACGGCGGCGCGCACCCTGCGTCCCATCTCTCTGTCGCCGCCTGGCTGGAGAAGATTCACACGCCGCCGAACGAGCTTGCCGACGTCCTCGAGAGACTTACTTCGCCCGCGGGCGGCTGAGCCGAGCCGCGCGTCTGCCCGTGCTGCGTCTGCCCTCGTGCGAGGAGATCGCCTGATCACTACCGTCCGCGACGACGGACTACCCACAAGTTGTCAACAATTGTTGACGAGCGAATCCGTGAAGAATCTCGGACCCTGCGCCAACCCGGTCAGGCGTCTGGCGTAGCTCCGGTAACGCTCTCGATGATGCCCATCCCCTGGGCCTTGGCTACCGCTTGGAGTTGCGAATGCACGCTGAGCTTCGCGAGTACGGCTCTAATGTGCGTCCGGACCGTCAGCGGTGAAACGTGCAGCCGGCTTGCGATGGCTCCCGCGTCGGCGCCTCCCGCCAGCAGATTCAGGACCTCGATCTCTCGCGGCGTCAGCGAACCGAGAATCTCTTGCCGCTCGCGGTCCATGCGCCGGCGCGCGCGGCGCCACGTTAGGGCGAACTGGATCTGATCGGGCTCGATGAGCGTCTCGCCGCCGGCAACCCGCTTGATGGCGTCGACGACGGTCTCGGGCGCCTCGGACTTGGCGACAAAGGCTGCGGCCCCTGCTTCGATCGCTTCTGCCATGGCTTCCTCAGTGTCATACGCGGTCAGGAAGACGAACGCTATGTGCTCCGCTGTTGCTCGGATTGTCATGGCGGCGTCCAGACCGGATCCGTCGGGTAGCCGAACATCCATCAGCACGACGTCTGGGTCCTGTTCTCTCGCGAGCGCCACAGCGGTCTTGACAGACGCGGCCATTCCGACAACCTCAATCTGCGGATCCGCGCTAAGCAGCGCGCCGAAGGATTCCGACAGGATCAGGTGATCCTCGACGAGGAGCACCTTGATGGGCCTTCCGGATACCGCGGCCTTAGCCACGGCCGGCCTCAACCTGGATCGAGGCCGCCGTCTTCCGAGAAATCAGGTCTGCGAGCGCGCGCATGTCCTCGGACTTGGAGAACACCGCCTCGGCACGTGCGATCGAGGCGGAGTCGATGTCGGCGAGGGGTAATGAAGTTCGAATGACGACGGGTAATGCGGCGGTCGAGGGGTGCTCGCCAAGGCGGCGCAGGACGTCGATTCCGGTCGTACCCGGCATAACGAGGTCCAGGACGATGGCGCGGCATTCTTGTTCGCGAGCGAGAAGGAGGGCCGTCTCCCCGTCCGCCGCCTCGACGACGCGCCAGCCAAGACGCTCCAATTCCTCTTTGGCGACGTACCGGCTGACAGCGTCGTCGTCGACCACGAGGACGTAACCATCGACGCCGATCGGGCGCCGACCTTCGGCAGAGGGCTGAGAGTAAATCCGCGGGATGCGCAGCAGGAATTTCGATCCTAAGCCGAGCTGACTCTCGACGCTGATCGAGCCACCCATGAGCTCCGCCAGCTTGCGCGAGAGTGGGAGGCCGAGACCGCTGCTCCGCTCGCGTCTTCCGCGGCGATTCTCCACCTGGATGAATTCGTCAAATATGCGTTCAATGTCGTCGGCGGCAATTCCGATGCCAGTGTCTGCGACCGTAACGAGCACCTCGTCCGTTGCTCGCTCGTGCGTGGCGGAGACCCTGATCTCGCCGCTCTCGGTGAACTTCAGGGCGTTCGAAATCAGGTTTCTCAGGATCTGGCTCACCTTGTGCTCATCCGTCTCCATGGTCGGCACGGGCGAGAATTCGAAGATCACAGGGACGTTCGCATCGGCTGACAGCGGGCGGAACATTCCTCGCAGAGCCGTCAGCACATCGTCGAGTTCGAACGGTGCCGCGTGCACAGCAACCTTTCCGGCACCGACCTTGGCGAGGTCGAGGAGGTCACTGACGAAATCGAGCAGATCCTGCGCCGACTTCTGGATGTAGGCGATTTGCTTGCCTTGCTCGTTCCTGAGCTCGGCACCGCCTTCTTTCAAGAGGAGCCGGCACAGCGCCGTGATTGAGCTCAACGGCGTCCGCAACTCATGCGTCACGTTGGAGAGAAACCGGGCACGCTCTTCGCTCATCTGGCGGACCGACTCCGCCTTGTCGTCCAGCTCGGCGTACAGGGCGAGCACACCCCTGTTGGTCTCCTCGAGCTCTCTGCTGACGCTCTCTAGCTCCGCGTCACGCCGCTGGAGCTCTTCGTGCAGCCGGAGGAGCTCGGCATCCTGTTCGTGCATCGCGCTGAACGGATCCACGGCAGTAGCACGCAGAGCCTCGAGCCCATCCTCGAGGGTCGCCGACCGGGGGAGCACACGGCTGAAGTTCCACGTGCCGTCGTCAGCTTCGCGGCCGGTGGGCGGCGGCCCGATGAGTCGCCGGGCGGCGGCGACGCCGGGATAGTCCAACCCGCGACGGGCGGTCTCGGTGCATCGGGCGGTGATGACCAGCCGTCGTGGGCGAGCCGGCGAGATCGAAAACTCCAGCTCCCCTCCCCCGGCCGCCACCAGATCGCGGCCGACCTCCGAGATGCCGGTTGCAAGCTGGACCTGGTCGAAGTGATCGAATCCGAACCGTGCGGCGGCCTCTCGAATCCGTTCGCGGGCGGCAAGGACGTCGGTTGATGTCTTGATCGGAACGCGGCGGGCGGGAGCCTCCCGCGTCACTGGCCGTCCATCGATGTCAATGCCGGCCGCTCCCTGGTGACCACGACCGTCACATCGTCGAGCTCCCTCGCGTAGTCACGAAACAACACCGCCGCGATCAACGTCGGGTCTTTGGCAAGGAGCCCAGGCTGATCGAGCCTCCAATGCGTCGTGAGCCCATCACTGTGTGCGACAAGAACCGCCGCCGGAACCCATTCTTCTTCGAACTGCTTGAACTGGACGGGTTCTCGACCGACTGTCCCGTTCAGCGACACCAGCCGGTTCGACCGGTTGGGCGTCACGACCGCCGCACCGATGTTGCCGACCCCGCAGTACCTGACGCAGCGAGCATGCGTGTCGACCGTGAAGACGCTCGCGGTGGCACCGCGACTGGACCTCAGAGCGGGGTGGATCGCGCGCAGTACATCGACCGGCTCGCCGCCCGACGTGGACCTGAACTTATCGACGGCCACAGCCGCGGCGTCGTGCGCGAGCAACCCGTGACCGAGGCCGTCGACAACCAGCAGCTGGATACCGGACGGCAGCTTGCGGATGGCCCATCCGTCACCGGACACGTCCTCGCCGTCCTTCTGGACCGCGACGACGCCGACCTCGAATGGCGACTCGGCGGCCCGTGCGTCCGCGGCGACCCGAGCGAGGAAAGCGGTTCCTCGATCAGGCGCCGAGTGGATTTCAAAGTGACTCGCGTGGCGCCGGATCGTCCCCAGGCCCACACCGAGGCTGCCGGTGCTCGAGTAGCCGTCCTGGAATGCGGCGGCAACGTTTGCCATGCCGGGGCCCCGATCGATTGCCACGAGCTCGACCGCCCCGGCTCCGCTATCGGGAACGATCGAGTTGATCAGCATGGCGCCGCCAGGTTCCGAGTGCTTGAGAAGATTGCTACTGAGCTCGGCGGCGATGAGCGAAACCCGGCCTTGGAGCTCGCTGTCAAAGCGCGCCATCTCGGCGGCCTGCAATGCCGTCCGACGAGCGTGTCCGCCGTCGGCCGGCTCGCGCACCACGACGCGGCGGGTAAGCCCCGTCACTTCCATTGAACTATCCGGACAGTCGTACCCCGGCCCACCTCGGACTTGATGTCGAACTCGTCGACGAGGCGGCGAGTACCGCTGAGCCCAAGACCAAGGCCTCCACCTGTGCTGAACCCCGGTCGCATTGCGTCGTCGATGCTCGGAATACCGGGGCCGTGGTCGACAACGGTAAGGACCAGTCCCTTGCGACCGCCATTGGTGCAGTCTTCGATCGTGGCTTCGCCGCCGCCGCCGTAATTGACCGCATTCCGGCCGATCTCACTCGCGGCGGTCACGATCTTGGTCTGGTCCAGAAGACTGAATTCGAGCTGTACCGCGCCCTCACGAACGCGCTGGCGAAGTAAGACGACGTCTTCCGAGCTTCGCAACACCACGTTCATCCGCAGTGGTGAGGAGATCAAGTGTGATCACGGATGCCAGCCATCGCCAGTGCGGCTTCGACGTTGAGCGCGGTCCGGACTCCGGTCAGCGTGAGACCGAGTTCTACCAGCGTCATGGCGACGGCAGGCTGCATCCCGACCACGATGACTTCGGCGTCCAGCAGCCGAGCCATACCTGATATGTCCCCGATCATCCGGCCGATGAACGAATCGACGATCTGCAGGGAGGAGATGTCCACCAGAACGAGGCTGGCGCGGCTGGCCACGATCTTCGCGCCGAGATCTTCCTGCAGGGCAAGCGCGACGTTGTCCTGGACGTCTGTCTGGATCGTCGCAAGTAGGTACTTGCCGATCTTGACTATTGGAACGCGCTCCACGGATCAGCGCTCTTGGTCGGTTCGCTTGGCCACGACATGCTGGCCGATGCGGCCGAGAGCCGTGATGAACGCGTCGGCGAGCGTTGCCTTCGTGACCACATCGGGCAGCGTGATGCCGAGATGGATGATGGTCTGCGCAATCTGGGGCCGAATTCCACTGATCAGGCAATCAGCGCCCATCAGCCGCGCCGCGGACACCGTCTGGATGAGGTGCTGGGCCACCTTTGTGTCGACCGTTGGCACCCCGGTGATGTCGATGATCGCGATGGTGCTGCCGGTCTCGACGATGGCCTGCAGCAACGTCTCCATCACCACCTGGGTGCGTTCGCTGTCGAGCGTCCCGATCAAAGGAAGCGCCAGGACTCCATCCCAAAGCTTCACAACGGGAGTGGAGAGCTCGAGCATCTCCTGCTGCTGTCTCTGGATGATCTCTTCACGCCCCTGCTGATACGTCTCGGACGTGATCAGGGCAAGACGATCGACCAGTCGGTTCAGTTCGAGGATTGCGTCGATCCGCTGGGCAGGTTCGAGCTCGTCGAGTGGGCTGAACAAAGGCTCCTTCAGAGAGAGCACGAACATGACGGTTTCCGACGGCCCGAAGCCGAGGCGACCGCGCGAAAGCGTGATCCCGCGCAGTGTGGACCGCATCTGCTCCCATCCGGACCCGGTGGGATCCATCGCGCCGGAGCTGAAGCCGACGAAGAGGGCGGATAGCAGCTCAGAGCACTCGCGGGTGAGGTCTGCATCGCTTCGGAGATCGGGCCGAGAGATGCCGGCCCGCTTCAGTGCCGCGATCCACCTGTCGAGGATCGCGTCTTGATGGGCCCGAAGCACCGGGATCGGAGTCACCTGCGGGCTTAATGTCATGCCACCCCTACCTTGCGATTGATGCGTTCGATCGTAGCCCTAGTCTCGCCCGGCCCGCCTACCAAAAGTTGAGTAGACGGGAACCGTCAGGTCTGGTCATTTCTGGCCGCCGTAGCCGCGCGACGATGTCGGTCACAGGCACAACCTTGGAGAACCAAATATCCCGAGAGCGCCCTTCGCCCAGGCCTTCAGAGTCCCGCGCCGACTTCGGGGGCCACACGCGAACGGCCGCTGGGCAGCCAAAGGAGAGGGGGACGCTCGACCGGCCGGCCTGTGGCTGCCGGCCGGTCGTGATGGTGGTCGACGATGATCGCGACACTGCGGACATGTACAGCGTCGCCCTTGCGGCGGCTGGCTTCAAGACGATCCCTTTGAACGATGTGAGCTCGATCTTCGCGACGATCGAGGAGGAAATTCCTGACGTCGTCGTTTTGGACTTCCACCTTGGCGGCGTCATCTCCGGCGTCGATGTCCTGCAGAATCTCCGGCTTGATCAGAGGACGTCAAACGTGATCGCGTTCATATTGAGCAACCACACCGGTGACGTCGATGGACAGGTTGAGCGTGCGCTTTCGGCCGGTGCTGTCGCGTGGCTGACGAAAGTCCAAACCGACCCTGCGCGCCTGGCATCCCGTGTCAGGCAGGCGCTGGCATCGAGGATCTCGAGTCAGGGCGCTATCCAATCAGACGACGTCGCGACTGACGCAAATGTCTGACGTCTGGCTCTCGTCAATTCTCGGGACCGGCCCGCTGCGGCTTTTCATCCCGATATCAATCGCCTGATGACTGACATCAACGCGTCCGGTTCGAACGGCTTTATGACGACGGCGTCGGCTTTGGTCGAGGCCACGGTCGCGCCCGTATCACCGGTAAGCAAAATGACGGGAAGCCTCCGAGTCCGTGGCTGGCACCGAATGAGATCTATAAGCTCGGGCCCGGTAATTGGGCGCATACGCAGGTCCGCGACGACGATGTCGGGCGGCTCGGATGCGATGTGCGACAGCGCTGCATTCCCGTCAGCTGCTTCGTCGACTCGGCAACCACGCTGCTCCAACACCAAGCGGATTATTTCGCGAAGGCTAGGGTCGTCTTCGACAACCAATACCCTCGCCGTGGAGCGGTCGCGTTCCAAGATTCAGATGGTAGGGACGCCTACGTGCATGGACCGGCCGATTCGCCACCACTCTTCGCGGGCCCAGCTAGGCTCGTGGCGCTGAAAAATGGCGGAACCCCGCCGCAGAATGGTCGTCTTGGTGGATGACGACCCGCTCGTCACCACGATGTACCGGATCGGCCTCGAAAGGGCCGGATACGAAGTCGCGACCTGTTTTGACGGCGATGAACTCTATCGGTTGCTCGACCGACTGAGTCCTGACATTGTCGTCCTCGACTGGACGCTCCCTGGGTTGTCCGGCGGCGACATTCTTGAATCGCTCAGACAAGACCCTCGGACGCACGACCTTATGGTTGTGATGCTGAGCGCCCTTTCGGACGCGGTGTCGGAGGCCGGTCGGGCCATGAATATGGGCGCTCTCGCGTGGCTTGATAAATTGCACACAGAGCCAGCGAAGCTCGCCGCAATCATCGGCTCACTGTTCGAGGCACGCAAGGCAAGCTGACGCAAGCTGACCGCCGGCCCATTTCAGGCGCGACGGTCAGAAAAAGCTCGGAAGGTGGCGGGCGACGTCTTCACCCCGGACGCGGCGTTGGCCGCTACCCAGCGCGCCCCTGCCTTCGTCGCGAGCCTACGCTCAAGACCCGCAACGAATACCGTCATTAAATTCGAGGGAACGGACTGCCCGTCCCCTCGAAGTCGTCGGTGACCACGTAACGCCCCGCGCCAAGCTCGCCACCGGCCCTTTAGCGGCGGGTCCAAGTCATGGCAGGAACAGGGACGCTAAGGCGAGGGGAAATACCCAAAGCATCTTCCATTTGATCTCGAGTTGTCGTCCTGGGGGACGAATGACGCTCGAACACGGTATGCGATCCGAACCGCCTGGACTCGTCGATTCGATGGACGACTTCGGGCAAATCTCGTCGTGGCTGAGCACCTACAAGGCGCGCCTGCCGCTGGCACGAGGTGATGAGCGTGAGGCTCTTGCCAACGATGTTCATCGGTGGGACAGTCGGCTGAGAGAGCGACGGGCAGACCTCGCCTAAGGCGCAGTGGCTCGCCAGTAGCCGAGCTATGAGGCAATTGCGCTCGCCGCCGGTTCCTCCCTTGTAGAGCAATGGAGGACCGATGGTCGTTATCGGCTCTAATCGTGCAGGGCGTGTCCGTGGCGCACGCGCTAGGCCACGAGATGGAGCCCCGACCCCACGACGAGCGGGTGGTACTCGCGTTATTCGTGTGTCGACGTTGCTTCGAAAGCTTCACGATCGCATATAGCGACCCGCGCCCCGAGGCCACTGCGACGCCGGAGATTCTCGGCAGCTCAGCGCTGGCGACACCATGTCGGCCCGCCTTCTGAAGGCTGCGTCGCAGCGCCAGGATTCATTCGTCATCGGCGCCGATAGGGCGGCGTTGGCGGCTGTTGCACCTGGGCCAAGACGCAGCCGTGGGTCGACGATCGCCAATAGAACCCGGGCGACGTAGAGAATGGACGCCGGCGCCATAAGCCGCACGTAATACAGGCCGGAAGGCACCTGTTTGAGATTCGCTTGCGGACGTAGGGTGCCATCGATGGCCCTTGAAATCCAACATGCACCAAGACAGTCGAGTGCCCGCTCGCTTCCGGTCATCGCCTGGCTCGCCACCGTCCTCGAGGTCTTTCTTGGCCTCGGCGCACTGTTTGGGGGAGGCGCCTTGATCCTCGCTCCAGATGGTCATCTGCTTGGGATGCCGGTCAAGCTGCTCGCGGGGTCACCGTTTCGCTCCTTTCTGGTCCCGGGAGTCATTCTTTCTACCCTTATCGGCGTCGCCCCGCTTATGGCCGCAGCGATCACACTCCGCCGGGCGCCAGTCGCGCCGCTGGCGGCAGTCGCAGTGGGCGTGACGCTTATCGGTTGGGTATCGGTCGAAATGGTGGTGCTCGCCGGACTCGGAAGCCTGGCATGGGCGTTCTACCTGGTGCTCGGCGCTTTCATCGCAGCTCTCGGCGTGGCCTGGTGGCAGTCAAGATGAACGCGTCGACAGGTCCATTCGGAATCGACCTCTACTGGATCCCGCTGGGCGCCGGCGGGAATTTCGTGCGCCTGAACGGACGGATCTATGAGGCCATCGCCGCCCGCTTCGAGCATCGCCCGGCAAGCGACCTGTACCACTCCGCATTGCAGGTGTTTGTCCCTGAAGGTCGGTACGTCATCGAGCAAACGCCGGTCGTTGACGCGAACGGCGAAAGTCGCGGCGTGGTCGGCGAGGGGCCTGTGGGTGCGCGTTGGGCGGGCCACTTTCGCATCTTCCGTTACGAGGTACGCCGGTGGCTCGAGGGTTCGATACCCGACATCGATGAGGCAGTCGAGCACGTCCGGCTGAGCAACGACGTCGACATGGCCCGCCGGCTCTTGGACGCTGTGGCCGAAGTCCCCCTGTTGGTTTGGGGTCGTGATGAACTGAAGGCCGGAGAGATGTGGAATTCGGACTCGATGATCGCCTGGATGCTGGAGCGCATTGGACTCGACGCCGACTCGATCAGGCCACCCGCCGGTGGACGGGCTCCAGGTTGGAAGGCGGGCATCGTCGCCGCGCGCCGTGAGTCGCCAGCCGGAAGAGCGTGTACCTACACCCGGACCGATAGCGTTTCGGTGGCGGCGGCCGGTGGAATGGCGAAGGAATAACGATGCGCACCGTAGCTAGAGTCCTTGGCATTTCCGGCGGCCTGATGCTCCTGATCGCAGGAGCTGACGCCGTGATCCGCAGTCACGCGGATACGGCGATCGTCGGCGCCTGGGCGACAGTAGCGTCGGGATTGATCGGTATCGCCGGGGGAGCCGTCGCGATGCGCCGGCCTCGGTTGGCGGTGCTGTTGACAGCTATCGCCGCGGCCATTGCCGGGCTTGTTGCGCCGGGCGTGATTCCCGCGATTGCCGATATAACGCTGGTCTTCCTCGGGTATCTGCTCGCGGGCGCTTTCCTCGTAGCCGCCGCGGTCATCGCCTTCCTTGGACGGAACAAGGCGGCGAGTGGAAGTCCGACGCCAAACGCCTGACGTGCCGTGGGTCTAATCCTCGCGTCGGTTCGTAGGCTACTCCTGGACCGGATCTCAGCGCATCCGGCTCTTGGGCGCCTGACCAACCCTCCCTAGGGGGACGATCGGGGATGTGCCCGATACGATCCGCCCCGCCGATCAACATGCGCGGCGACTGTCTCAGTGCCGAGCGTCCGCGGCTTATCGAACGTTTTCCATGACACGACTTCGGACCAAATTGCTGAATTGGTGTGCCTGGCTTTACACACGGCCGTGGTCTTGGCTGTTGCTCATACTCGCGGGCGTGTTGATCGTGATCGGAGTGATCCTCGTCACGCCTGGATGCGGCCCGAACCGCGGCGATGGCGTCTGCCCGATCCCATGAATCCTTGCGGGGCCGCAGCTGTTGCTGGCGCTATCGCTCAGTTAGTTGACGACTCGAGCAGAGCCATCCCGCCAGCAAGGGCGCGATGCATAGCAGCCGGATCATGGTGCGCCTTGGCCACCAGGTAGCCGCCCTGCAGCAGGGCGGTGATGGTGAGGGCTACATCTCCGACGTCGACGCCTTCTCGCAACTGGCCGTCGGCCTGCGCTTCCTCCAGGGCTTCTTTGATCTTGCCTTCGGCGTACTCGAACCACGCAGCAACTGGTGCCCGGATCGGCTCGTCCTTAATCGAGGACTCCGCAGCCAGGCGGCCGACACGGCATCCCTTCAAGGGATCGCGTGACAGTGCGTTCAGGAAACGCCGCACTCGCTCCAAAGGTGGCCGCTCCTGGTGGCTGAAGACACGATCGGCGATCGCTCGAAGTTCGGCGTTTACCTCCCAAAGCGCCTGCGCCGCCAGATCTCGTTTGCCCTTGAAGTGGTGATAGAGACTGCCCTGGCCGGCACCGCTGCGTCTCATCACATCGCGTGGGCTCATGGCTTCATAGCCCCCCTCCCAGATCAGGTCTTTCGCCGCCTGGACGATTGCCTCGCGCTTCGACATGGCCTACGACTCCATCGGGCGCAAATGACGTCTGCGCGACGCGTCGCCAAGCGCATCGTCCAGTTCGGCCGCCATCCGCGCGATAACCTGCCCAGCCGGGACGCCGTGGTCGATTAGCTCGTAAGCCTGGCCGGCCCAGAGATTGATCAGGTCCGGCTCGCCGCGGGCGCGTGCAGCGGCTCGCATGGGGGCCGTCAGGTAGTGAACCTGCGGGTACGCCGCGGGTGCTTCAGCGCTGTTGCGTTCCATGAAGCCATTGACGATGCCGCGGGCTCGTTTGCCGCTAAAAGCACGTGTGAGCGCAGTTCGGCCACGCCCGCGAAGCCGCGCGCGGTGAGGCGGCGAGGTGCCTGCCTCAAGCGTGTCCAGGAACGCACTGCCAATCTGGGCCGCGCGCGCGCCAGCGACCAGTACGGCGGCTACCGCATAACCGTCGCAGATACCGCCGGCTGCGACGAGGGGCAGCTTCACTCGCTTCGAGACCAGACGAATCAACGCCAGGAGTCCGACCTCTCCCACGCTGTCCTGGTCGAGGAAGCTCGCGCGATGCCCGCCTGCCTCGACTCCTTGCACGACCAGGGCGTCCGCCCCCATCGCAGCTGCACGCTCCGCCTCGTCGGGCTCAGTCACGGTTATCCAGACCTCCGTTCCGGCCTTGCGGAGCCTGGTGATGAGCTCCTGTCCAGGGCAGCCGAAGGTGAACGAAACCACCGCGGGCCGCTCGCTGAGCACCACTTCCAGCTTGGACTGCCAATCGTCATCTGACCACTTGGGTTCGCCTGGCTCAGCTCCGACGGCGGAGGCTTCAATCCGAATGCGTTCTAGATACGATTGCCAGCCAACTGTCTCGGTCGAGTTTTTGCCCGGGACAAAGAGGTTGACTCCGAACGGTGCGGCGGTTGAGCTGCGGACCCCATGAATGTCCTCGCGAAGTCTTTCGGCCGTGAGGTAGCCAGCGGCTAGGATGCCGAAGGCTCCGGCCCGACTCGTCGCAATAATCAGTCCGGGGGTGGAAGCGCCTCCGGAAAGGGGCGCCTGGACGATGGGAAGCTGCATGCTCTCCAGCAGCGTCTGAGGGCGGCTGCTAGTCGGCAATGGCCGGAAGCCTCAATCCGACGATCACGCTTCGCGGTACCAGTACTTCAACCATTCCACTCGGCAGCGAAACACCTGTGCCGCGCGATTGTACATACTACTTGGTACAATAAGTTGCTCCAAGGCATCTGGGAAGCCTGCCTCCCCGGGGCACGAGATGCACTTCCGCCGCGATCATCCGCCGACGGGATGCGCTAGGCACAGGCGCCAACCCACGCGCTCTGTGAACGGGCTCGGCGTATAGCCGAGACCGAGAAACGTCGGCCATGCCCCCTCCGAGACGACGAACGTCTGGCACGTCGACACGGCGGACGTGAACGAGAGGTCTGTGTCGAACGATTGCCCTGGGTCGAGGCGCCGGTCCAACGCGGGCTGCGGTCCACCGACCTGGCGTCCCTGCACATCGACCAGCCACGCCTGCGGATGGTCCGGCCGCTGGGACATGGCCAGCGCGGAGCTGCGCACGACTGCATGCACCACCGTGGACCGGCCGCGGACGTCAATTGAAGTCGGCGCGATGCACCACTCCGCGAAGCAGAACTCCGCGTGGTCGCCCTGCGGATGGGCCTGCAGGCCCTGCAGCGTCAGGCCGGCCACTATGAGGACGACGATCAGGACGCCGGCCGCGACGGCGACGATCGCCCGCACCGCTCGACTGCCCGCTGACATCAATCGCCCAGTCTCCCCCTGAGTCACGTGCGCAGTCAGTTGCGGGAGCTGGTTAGGAGTTCGCGGATCTCGTGAATCACAGGCAGAACCCTAGCCCACGATCGCGGCGACAAGGTGTCGAACCCTCGCCACGCGTCGCGTCCTGCTGGAGACGCATCGGTCGACGCAAGGCGCTCACGGCGCGCGACATTTCGACAGCACGATAAGTGTGGTAGCGGCCCTCGTCACCGGCTGCGTACGTTTCGCAATCAAGGACGACGTCAGTGGACTCCTGTGGACCTTCTACAGACGGCATGGCATTCAGAAGGTCAGGGGTTCGAATCTCCTCGGGTCCACCAAATCGTTCGAAATCGCGTTGGGCCGGCCGAGTTTGGTCTATGACTCGCGCGCAGCTCGCTAACCGTGCCTGGTTGTCGGAAATCGAACGTCGAGCGACCGGCGCAGCCGCCGCAGGTCGAGATACGCCCATCCCTCAAACCCAGCGAGTCCAAGCGCGAGAGCTATGCCCGCGGCGATGACCGCATCGAACTGGCCGCCGGTTAACAGGAAAACCACGACTCCTGCGATGGCTCCAGTCACGAACGCGTCGATCAGAGCTACGAGCGTCGCCATGCTCGCCGCGGGCATCTGCGTCATTGCGCCGAAACTCGACCGCCGTATGCGACTTCCGAACAAGCCAACTTCGTCATCGCTAGTGGGCAGGCCCATATAACGCGACGATCCCGGATCGATCTCAACGAAGAAGTGCCGAATCCTGTTGAGCGACTGCAGGTAGAGCGTTGCTTCGTGGTTAGCGTGCAGCAGTCGATCCAACGCGACTACGCCCATGACGAGGACCAGCAGTAACACCGGTAGCGCCAGCAAGGGAAAGGCTGCTCCGCCATGCGAGGCGTTCGCCAGCAGCGCCAGCGCTACCCCAGCCGCCGACACGGCAACGAAATAGAGATTGGCGCGTGCCGCTGTTATCGATAGGGTGCTGGTAAGCATCGATGTCATGTGGCTGTACTCGGCGCTGAGAATCCTGAACCGGAGCTCCGGATCTTCGGGGAGCCCAGCTGCCGGATCACCCGGAACCATAGGCTTTGATTCGGCTGCCGGAATCCTCGGATCGTGCGACTGAGACGACGACGTTGGTTTGTCCATCCTCAATCCACCACCCATATGATTGCCCAGTTCATTCAGGCTCTGACTGGGAGGTGCCAGCCCCTGGTCTCCGCAACGAGGCGGGTTGAACAGGAGGATCCATGGCGCTTTCGACCGACCGTGAAGTTGCCGATCGATCCGAAGGCGGCGCCCTAGTTCGCCGTCGCCGGATCGGCCTGATCGTAACCGGCTCACTGCTGGTCGGATTCGTCGCGTCGGTGATCCTGGTGGTTGTTCTGTTTGGCGGCGCCCAGGAACACGTGATCATGGGCACGGCCTTGATCGGATGGGCCCTCGGCTGGGCGATGCTTGCGATCCTCTCGACACGCTGGACCGATCAGCCGCAGCGGTGGGCGGCGGTGCCGGCCGCGCTCATGGCGCTGGCCGGCGCCGGCCTCCTGATCTTCCAACCTGACGCGAATGCCTTCAATGCCCTGGGATGGATCTGGCCGCCGGCACTGATCGCCCTTGCCATATGGATGGCGATCCAGGCCCGCAGAAACCTGCGCAGCCTGACCCGCGGATTGCTGCTTTATCCGCTCTTGGGCGCCCTGGTCATCACCGGAGTTGGCGGCAGCTACGAGACGATCCAGGAACAGGTTGACCGCAGCTCGGCTGCGATGCTCGGCCACCTGGTCGACGTTGGGGGCCGCCGCCTGTACATCCACTGCGCCGGCACCGGTAGCCCAACCGTCGTGCTGATCTCAGGATTGGGCGAAACCTCCGCGTACTGGGGAGGTTGGATCGAGCCCGCCGTCGCGGCGCACACCACCGTGTGCGCTTTCGACCGCGCCGGACAGGGCCGCAGCGATCCCCCTCCGAACCCCCAGGACGGTGCGGCGATCGCCAGCGACCTTCACACCCTGCTCGAAGACGCGCAAATCGCGGGACCGTATGTCGTGGCGGCCCACTCGACGGGTGGCGTCTACGCTCGAATCTTCGCCGCGCATTACCCGGACCAGGTCGCAGGCATGGTGCTGCTCGACTCGCAGCCGAACGAGGCCATGAGCGGCGGACTGCCGGACTACCCGTCCCAGTACTCGGCCCTTCGGCGGGCGACGGCGCTTTTCCCACCACTTGCGCGGGTGGGTCTGTTTCGACTCGTTTATCAGCTCGGTGGAGATGCTCTTCCGCCGGCGGCGCGCGACGCCGAGCGCACCGACACGACGACAGGGGGCCTGATGCGGATCCAGCGCGATGAATTCGCGATGCTGCCGCAGACGCTCAAAGAAGCTGCCGCGCTTACCAGCCTCGGCGACAAGCCGCTCGTGGTTATCACGGCGCTCAAAGAAGCCGAGCGTGGGTGGCCGGCACTGCAGGACAAGATGGCCACCCTGTCGACCAACAGCGTTCATCGCGTTCTGCCAGACATCAAGCATGCTGATGTCATTCACAGCCAGGTCGGTGGTGAGGCATCGGCCCGCGGGATCCTGGACGTCGTGAACTACCTGCGTAACGGGACGCCGCTGCCGAAGTCGTCAGCCTGAGAGGTACAGGCGGCGTGCAGCGTCAGGTCAGCGGCCCGGTACCTGGAGAAAGGGCTGATGATGGTCGCGTCGAAGCGATGGATTGGGTGGCCAGTTGGAGCTCGAATACAACGCGGAGCTGAGCCCGTGGATTCCTGTCCACGTTGGAGACAGGCTCACCGTTCACGGCCAGCTCTTCGTCGACCCTGACCGCGCCGGGGTCCACTGCCTGCATTCGAGTGGATGCCCTGTTCCGGGATGGATCGAGTTTGGCGGCCGGACGTACTCCTGAATCCGCCTCGTTGCCTCGCGCGTCCTCTTATATACGGGTCCTTATATGCGTCTTGCGACGTGTTAAAGCGCATAGTTAACCGCCGGTATTACGATTTCGAGCCCAGCACCGTTGTAGAGGTTGAATGGCGACTCGCAGCCGGTCTTGTGCCGTCGGCGCTGTGATTTCAGGCATTGCTGTCGCCTTCGCGCTGACCACATCGTCCGTGACGGCCACGGCGGCAAGCAACCGCTTCGACATCACCGTGAAGGCCGGCTATCACGGCGCGGTCAAGCTCGGCTCCTGGGTGCCCGTCAACGTCGACGTCACGAACAAAGGCGAGCAGTTCGACGGAACGCTCGAGGTCTCTGCAGACTCGTCCGCCGCCAATAGCGGTCCGCCCGCCGGCGTGGCCGTCTACCGGACGCCGCTGAGCCTGGCCGGTGGAAGTACCAAACACATCAGCACGTATGTGAGCGCCGACTTTCCCGCGACGATCGATGTCCGGATCGCCTCGACCGGCGGGAAGGTCATGCAGTCGCAGCAGACGACGATCTCGACGTCCGTCTCGGGTTTGCTGGTGGCAGTCCTATCGGACAATCCCACTGCGCTGGACAGCCTGGCGACCGTCCATCCCGGCGGCGTGTCTCCGACCGTGATCCACCTCTCCAGCGCCGACATGCCCGACTCCGCGGTGGTGCTTCGCGGCTTCGACGCCATCGCGCTCGACGACTTCTCATCGGACACGCTGACCGCCGCCCAGCGCGCCGCGCTCCTGGATTACGTCATGCAGGGTGGGTCGCTTCTCCTCGGCACTGGCGGATCGTGGCGGAAGACGTTCGCGGGATTGCCCGACGGGATCGCGCCGATGCAGCTCGCGGGTTCTAGGGTGCTCGCCACAGCGCACGCCCTTGGTGGAGTCTCGAATGTCGAGATCTCGACCGGGGCGGTGGCCGGAAACGCCACGACGTGGCTGGACGAAGGCGGGCTACCGCTGCTCGTCGAATCCGCGGTCGGCGCCGGCCTTGTCGAGATGGCGACATTCGATTGGGCCCAGGGTGACATCGTCGCTTCGAGTGAGGCCAACGTTCTCCTCCGCCAGACCCTGGTGCGTTCGACCTACGGCAGCCCGTACGCGTACGCCGCTCTGAACCTGGTCGGCGGGAAGGGTGGCGGGCCCACGAACTCGGTGGCTTTTCGCGGGGGAAACCTCTCGCAGGCCCTTGGCAACGTCCCGGCGCTCGACCTGCCGGCGTGGTGGTTGATCGGCGGTCTTGTGTTCGTCTACGTCCTCCTCGTAGGCCCAGGCAACTACCTCGCCCTGCGCGCCTTGCGGCGGCGCGCGCTGGCCTGGATCACCGTCCCGGCGATCGCGATCGTCGCCTCTGGCGGCGCGTACGGGGCAAGCCTGCTGACGAAAGGGACTTCGGTGGTCGCAAACGAGATCGCGATCATCCATGCCGAACCCGGGTGGGCGCGCGCATACAGCGAGCAGTACACCGGTATCGTCACGCCGACGCGGGGCGACTTCGAGGTCGGTATCGGCGCCCAGTCCCAGATGATCAGCCCGATCGATTACTTCTCCGGTCCGAACGGTGCCCTCGGTTCAGTCCAGGTCAACACGGCGACGCGCACGATCACATTGCCTGCGATGACGGCTTTCACGCTGCGGGGTTTCGCAACCGAGGACGTTTCACCCGCGCCCGCCATCACCGGTTCCGCGCACTTGAGCGCGGGCCGCGTCGCGGGCAGCATCACGAACCGATCGTCGACGAGCTTCACCGACGGTGTCGTCATTTCCGGCAGCGCCTACGAGAAGCTCGGCGCAATCGGGCCTGGTGGAACGCTCACGTTCAGCGTGACGCCCGCGCTGGCGACCGTCGGTGGACCGCCAACCTCGTCACAGATCTATCCCAACAACCTGTGCTGTGGTCCGCCCGCCGGCAACAGCCCGGACGTCGAACGTACCAACGAGATGCGCAGTGCGATCCTGTCCACTCTTACGAACGGCAACTTTGGCGGGGTCGCGGTGTCCATAGCCCCCATCGCCGTCCTCTGGACCAGCCAGCCATTCCAGAACGTGACCGTCAACGGCGCTACGCCTCGTCAGTACATCGTGAGCGCGGTCGTGCTGAACCTGCCGCTCGCTCAGCTCGGCCCAGGAACGATCCCGGCCGGACTGATAAACGGACGGCTTGTCGACGTGAATGCCGACATCACGCCGGCGGGCCCTCCTGGATTGCTCATGGCAAATTCCGGCTCGGTCACCTACTCGTTCATCCCCTCGCTGAACGCCGGCACGAGGCTGGGATCCGCGGCCATCGTGAGCAGCAACCCGTACGGAGTGAAGTTCGGGCCCAACGGGGCCCCATCGTCCGGGGTGCTCAGGGGGCAAGTGTGGAACTGGACCACGTCGCAGTGGATGGACGTGAGCTACTCCGACAGTGGGTCCACCACGATTCCGGACGGTGCCGTCAATCCAACCACCGGCGAGGTGCGCCTCAAGCTTTCGTCGGACGGACAGTTCGCGACCTCGTTCCTTTCCTTGACCGGGACGATCTCATGATCGCGGTCGAAGACGTCACCAAGGTCTACGGAAGGCGCGCGGCTCTCGATCACGTGACGTTCGAGGTGCCCGAGCGGGAGATATTCGGGTTCGTCGGACCGAATGGCGCCGGCAAGACGACAACGCTTCGCATCCTCGCGGCGCTCCTTGAGCCGACTTCGGGCAAGGCCTTCATCGCGGGTTGTGACGTGACCGCCCAACGCACCAGGGTCCACGAAAAGATCGGGTACATGCCGGACTTCTTCGGGGTTTACGACCAGCTGACGCTCGAGGAATATCTCGATTTCTACGCCGCGTGCTACCGGCAGCCCAAGGCACGGAGGCGCAAGGTGGTGGACGAGCTGCTCGCGCTCGTCGGCATGACCGAGCGCAGGAACCAGCAGGTAGACACCCTGTCACGCGGCCTCAAGCAGCGCGCCTGCCTTGCGCGAGCGCTGGTCCACGACCCGGCCGTGCTCTTGCTCGACGAGCCGGCGTCCGGCCTGGACCCGCGAGCTCGCGTTGAGATGCGGGAAATCTTGAAAGAGCTGCAGGGGATGGGCAAGACGATCGTGATCTCGAGTCACATACTCCCGGAGCTGACCGACCTCTGCACGATGATCGGAATCATCGACCACGGCAGGATGCGCGCCACCGGTCCGGTGAAGGACGTCATCGCAGGGTTGAGCACCGCACGTCGCTTGCGAATCGGCGTTCTCGGTGACAGGGAGGCCGCGCTCGCCGTGCTACAACCGCTGCCACCCATCCGGCACGTAGCAGCGGTGAATGGCTCGATCGAGGCCGAATACGACGGAGACGAAAGCACCGCCGCCGCGATTCTCGCTGCGTTGACCTCGTCCGGCATCAAGGTGTCGAGCTTTGCCGCGGTCGATGACGGGCTCGAAGACGCTTTCATGAAGGCCACCTCGGAGAGCGTCGGATGAACGCGGTGGCAACTGCCCTCTGGAACCCGATCGTCGCGAAGGAATACCGAACGCGGATGCGGACATGGCGGTCGCCGGTCGCGATCACCGTCTACATCGTTCTTCTCGGCGGCATCGGATGGGCGGTGTTCTCGGCGCTGTCTTTCTCGCAGTCGGGTTCGGTCAACCAGTCCGGTAATGGCGGCATGGGAACCCAGATGTTCACGTTCCTCGTTCTCTTGCAGGTTGCGCTACTCGCCTTCATAACCCCGGCGCTGACGGCTGGAGCGATAAGCGGTGAGCGCGAACGACAGACGATCGACCTGCTCTTCGTGACTCCGATCGCGCCGTTCTCGATCATCTGGGGAAAGCTGCTCGCGTCGATGTCGTTCATAGTGCTGCTGCTCGTCATATCGGTCCCGATCTTCAGCCTCGTGTTCCTTTTCGGAGGCATCGAGCTCGACCAGGTGGCCGAGTGCTTTCTGGTGACGGCGGTGACGGCGATGACGCTCGGGTTCCTCGGCGTCGCGTTCTCGTCATTGTTCCGGAGAACGTTGGCCGCAACCGTTGCGTCTTACGGTGCGGCTTTCGTCCTGCTGGTCGGCACGCTTGGGTACGGCCTCCTCTTTCCCACGTCGGTCGACCCCAACGCGACCAGCGCTCCAGCGCCGCCTGCCATCACCTTCATCGGTCCGGCGATCCCGCTGCTCACCATCGCGACCGGCCAGCCGGTCAGCGGTTACGGCTACCGGTTCGACGGCGGGAACAACGGCGGCCAGTTCCTGACGACCAGCGGCGGTTCGTGCTTCAGCACGGGTAACGGGACCGTGTGCAAAGGGGGGCCCGCCGGCATCTTTCAGGGGCCCGCCGGAACGACCATTCCGAGCGGTTTGTTCAAGAACTGGCAGTACTGGCAGGCGAGCGTCGTCATGCAGCTCGTGCTCTGTGCCATCGCGCTCGTGTTCGCCGCCTATCTGCTGCCACCCGTGCGCCGGATCCGGCTGGGACCACGCGTCGAATGAGCTCTCTCGAAGCAGTCGTGAGCGAGTTGCGCCGCTCGTCCGCGCGCTCGAGCGCGGCAACCTACGCGCTCCACGCGGTACTCGCGATCGCGGGCTGGGTCCTCGCGGTGTCGCTCGTCGCGAGGGTCCTTCCCGTCGAAGCTGCTCGGGCAATCGCACTCGCGGGTGTGCCTGTCGCCGTCGCCTGCGTGATCGTGGTCTGGGTCGTTGCACGGCCGCGCCCGATGCGCCTGATGCGGACGGCGGACCTTCGACTGGGTTTGCGCGAGCGCCTCTCGACGGCGTGGGAGCGCCGTACCGAATCCGGCCCGCTGGACGAAGCGCTGCGCAGGGATGCCCTGGCACATGCGGCGCGCGTCCAGATCTCGCGCGCCTTCCCGATCAGGTGGCGGCGAGGCGAGGCGTTGGTCGCCGCGGCGGTCGTGATCGCCGCCGTCGCGCTCGCGGTGCTTCCAAATGCGATGGACCAGGTTCTCGCCCAGCGCCGCGCCGACCGCACCGCGCAGTCGAGCGCGGCTTCGACCATCGCTGCGGCCAAGAAGAAGCTCGCGGCATCGTCGACGCTGGCGCCGGTCGATCGCGAGGTCCTCAAGGTCCTGCAGGACGCTCAGGCAAAGATCGCGTCGGCTCGCGATCCACGCACCGCTCTGCAGACCATCACGCCGGCGGAGCAGGCGTTGCTGTCGCTCTCCGATCCGCGGACACCGGCTCGGGCGACCACCGCGCAGAACCTCGCCAACCAGCTCGCCGGCACCAACGCCGGCGCGAGCGCGAGCCGGGCCCTCAACGCGAGCCCTCAGCAGGGGGCGCAGGCGGTCCGCCAGCTCGCCTCGCAGCTCCAGGACATGTCGCCTGCGGATCGTGCGCAGCTGGCCCAGGCGCTCGCCACCGCGGCGCAGCAGGCGAAGGACCCTGCGATGGCGGCGTCGCTCCAGCAGGCCGCAAGCGCGTTGTCGAGCAACGACGTCTCGGCCGCGGCCCAGGCGCTCGACGCCGTCGCCGGGCAGCTCGATTCGCTCCAGCAGCAGGAGAGCAACGACCAGGAGATAGCATCGGCGATCAACGCACTCGAGGCCGCGCGCCAACAGCTCGCTTCGCAGGCCGACCGGGATTCCGGCTCGACACCCGCGGCCGGCGCCTCACCGGCGGCGGCGCGGCCGGGAGCGGGTCCGGGCAATGGCAGCGGAAACGCCAATGGGAACGGCAATGGGAACGGCAACGGCAGCGGGAATGGGAACGGCAACGGCGGCACCAGCGGGCTTGGGACCAGCGGGTCGGGCTCGGGCGCCGGGCCGGCCGCCCGCAGCACCGAGCGCGTTTACGTCCCGGCGCCGCCGGTCCCGGGGCAGGTAGACAACGACCCGACGCCGCTCGGACCAGGCCAGGACGTCCCACTGACGCCTTACGGCCAGGTCATCGCGGCCTACCAGCAGGCGGCGCTCGAGGCGACGCAGCAGAGCCTGATCCCCGGCAGCGAGCAGGACCTGATCCGGCAGTACTTCTCGAGCCTCGACGAGCCGAGCAGCGGCCAATGATCGCGGACGAGCCTCGGCTCGACCCAGGCCGGGTCACCGAGTTCGCCCAGGCTCTCGAGACGGAGCTCGCGCGGCTGATCGTCGGCCAGAAAGAGCTCATCCGCGAGACGGTGATATGCCTGATCGGCGGTGGTCACATGCTGCTGGAGGGCGTGCCCGGTCTCGGCAAGACGGTGCTCGTCCGCTCCCTCGGGCAGGCCCTGGACCTCAGCTTCGCACGCGTCCAGTTCACGCCCGACCTCATGCCGGCCGACATCGTCGGCACCAACGTGATCGCGGAGGAGCACGGCCACCGCGAGTTCCGGTACCAGCCAGGACCGCTGTTCGCAAACCTCGTGCTCGCCGACGAGATAAACCGCGCCACGCCGAAGACGCAGAGCGCGCTCCTCGAGGCGATGCAGGAGCGAACGGTGACCGTGGGCACTGAGACCCGCTCGCTGCCGGTGCCATTCTTCGTGCTCGCGACGCAGAATCCAATCGAGCTCGAGGGGACGTATCCGCTGCCCGAGGCGCAGCTCGACCGCTTCTTCTTCAAGACGCTGGTCCCGTTCCCGAGCGAGGCCGAGCTGCTCGAGATCGCGCGCCGGACGACCGGCGCTGAAGTGGTCAGGCTGAGGAGCGTTGCCGCCGGCGAGGCGATCATGGCCGCGCAGCAGGTCTCGCGCGCGGTGCCGATCGCCGAGCACGTCCTCGCCTATGCGGCGAAGCTCGTCCTTGCGACACATCCAGACCGCACGGATCTCGACAGCGTGCGCAAGTACGTTCGGTTCGGCGCGAGCCCGCGCGGTCTGCAGACGCTCGTTCTGGCCGGCAAGGTGCGGGCTCTGCTCGAAGGGCGCTTCAACGTCGCGTTCGACGACCTCGCCGCGGTGGCTCGGCCGGCGCTTCGGCACCGCATCTTCCTGCGTTTCGAGGCCGAGGCCGACGAGGTGACCGCCGACCAGCTGATCGCCGAGGTCCTGGAGAAAACCGAAAAGGCAAAAGCCACCTAGCGTGGCCGCCAGTCCGCTGCTCGAGCCAGCGCTCCTCGCCCGGCTGGAAGCCCTCTCGGTGCTCGTCCGGCGGCCTGTGAAAGGACATATGGGAGGCCAGAGGCGCTCGCTCAGCCGCGGGCGGTCACCCGAGTTCGCGGACTTTCGAAACTACGCGCCGGGCGATGACTTCCGGCTGATCGACTGGAACGCTTACGCGCGCCTCGACCGGTTCATGCTCCGGCTATTCGTCGCCGAGGAAGAGATGCCGATGAGCGTCTTCATCGACCTCAGTGGGTCAATGGATTGGGGCGTGCCCAACAAGGCATACACCGCCAAGCGCCTCGCGGCCGCTCTTGCGTACGTCGCGCTGTCCTCGCTCGACAGGGTCCGATTGACGGTCTTTGCGGAAGGGCCGACCTCGGGCGGCGCACCCTATCGTGGGCGTCACGTCGCGCACGACATGTTTTCGCGCATCGCGTCGTTCCCGGTCGGAGGGAAGACCGACTATTCGAAGCTCGTCGCGCCGATCAGCCGGCAGCGGCCCGGCATGTCGATCCTCATCACCGATGGACTTGGCGAGTCGCCGCTCGAGCCCGCGCTCAGCGCTCTACAGCTCGCGCGGCAGGAAGGCGCGGTCCTCCAGGTGCTCGCGCCGCAGGAGATCGACCTCGACTGGGCCGGTGATGCTCTTCTGGTCGACGCCGAGACTGGCGTCGAACGGGAGCTCACGGCGACTCCGGCGACGCAGGCCGCCTACAGGCTCGCGCTCGCGCGCCGAACAGAAGACGCCCAGCGCATCGCCCAGCGGCGTGGATTGCGTTTCGTGCGCCTCACCAGTGACCAGTCGATCGACGATATGGTGCAGCGCACCCTGCGGCGTATAGGCCTCCTCGGGTGACTCGATGACGTTTCTCGCCCCGGCCGCGGCCGCGCTTGGTCTGACCCTGCCGGCCATCATCGCGCTCTACTTCCTTCGCATCCGGCGGCCGACGCGTGTTGTACCGGCGCTGCATCTGTGGCCCGAGGCGATCCGCGACCGCCAGGCGAACGTACCGTGGCAGCGACTGCGTTTCAGCTGGCTGCTCGTGCTGCAGCTTCTCGTTGCGGCGATGCTCGTCGCGGCAGCCGTCCAACCGGCGCTTTCGGCGAGCGCGAATGTCGCCGCTGATTCGATCGTGCTGCTCGACGCCTCCGCTTCGATGCAGGCGAGTGACGTCCAGCCGTCGCGGTTCGCGGAGGCGAAGCGAGAGGCCGGCGCCTTGATCGACGAGATCGGCGCCCAGGACCGGATGACGTTGATCGCCGTCGATGCGACGCCACGAGTCGTGGCCGCCGTGGTCGGCGACCACGATGCCATGCATCGCGCCCTCGACGCCGTCGTGGCAACCAACGGTCCGGCCAACCTGTCCACCGCGCTATCGCTCGCGGCCGGAATCGTGCGGCCAGGTGAGGGCGCGCGCGCCTACCTCTACAGCGACGGAATCACCGAGCCGCTCCAGGCGTCTTTCACGGCCGGCCTGCCGTTCGCCGTCGAGTACCACCGTATCGGCGTCTCGGGCGAGAACCTCGCGATCGTCTCGCTGATCGTGCGCACAAGCGCCCAATCCCGCGCGGCCTACGCGCGCGTCGAGAACTTCGGCCGTCAACCGCATTCCTTCACGCTGGAATGGCGGTCGGACGCAGGCCTCATAGACGTCCGGCCCATGACCCTCGCAGCCGGCCAGGCTCAGGACGTCGTGCTCCCGGTCCCCGAGAACGCGACGACCGTGACCGCACACATCGACGGCGGTGACAACTTCTCACTCGACGACTCGGCCACGGCGATCGCCCGCGTCCCACGCGTCTTCCACGTGCTTCTGGTCACCCCCGGCAACGTGTTCCTCGAGCAGGCGCTTCGGCTGCGCAGCGATTTCCGGGTCGATGTCGTCACGCCGTCCGCGTACCGCGGCGCGACCGCATACGCGCTCATCGTGTTCGACCGTTTCTCGCCCCCGGTTCTGCCTGACGGGCCGCTCGTCATGGTCGATCCCCCTGCCGGTTCGCCGCTGGCCGGCGCGCCCCCGATCGGCATCGGCCGTGTGCGCGCGTCGGATGCCGGCGATCCGCTGTTGAACAACGTCTCGCTGCAAGACGTCCACGTTGCCCGCAGCGAGGACCTGACGCGATCGACCTTCGGCCGCGCGCTGATCACGAGCGCGCAAACCCCCCTCGTGCTCGTCCGTGATCAGCCGTTCCGCCAGGCCCTCTTCGGATTCGACGTGCACGACTCCGACTTTCCGCTGCGGATCGGATTCCCGATCCTCGTCCAGAACCTGACCGAATGGATGCTGCCGCCGACCGTGCCGGCTAGCAGCTTCCACCCGGACGAGGCGGTCACCGTGGTCCCCGCCGCCGGTGCGAGCAACGTCGCGATCATCCGCCCCGACGGCAATCGCCGCCAGCTGGCAACGACCGCGGTCTCAACGTTCGCCGATACCGACCGACTCGGTGTGTATGCGATCGAGCAGAAGGTCAACGGACAAACCGAGACCTCGTGGTTCGCGGTCAACCTCTTTGCCGAGAGCGAGTCGCGGCTCGCGCCGATCGACCATCTGACCCTCCCGCCCGTCCAGACGAGCGGGGTCGTCTCCGCTCCGCATCGGGGGCTGCTCGCGATCTGGCCGCTCATCGCGCTCCTCGCGCTGGCCCTGTTACTCGGCGAGTGGCTCGCCTTCCACCGTGGGCTTTGAGCTGACCCGTCCGCTCCTGCTTGGGGCGGGCGTCGTGGCCGTGGCGGCGGTGGTGTTCGTCTGGTGGCGGCTCGCGCCACCGCTGCCGCCCGGACGCGCGCGCCTATCGCTCGGCTTGCGCCTGGTCATCGTCCTGCTCCTCACGGGCGCGCTCGCGGGCTTCGAGTTGGAGACGTCGCCGCCCCAACAGACGCTGATCGTCGCGGCCGACCTGTCGGCCAGCACGCAGAGTGCCGCAGACAAGGAGACGGCTCTGGTGCAGACGATTCTTGCGGCGCGCCGGGGCGCCGACAGCGCCGGTGTCGTCAGCTTCGCGCGTGACCCACAGGTCGAGGTGATCGCCGGCACCGATCCGCAGTTCGGGCAGTTTGAGAGCCGCCCAAACACCAACTACACCGACATCGCTTCAGCGCTGCAGCTCGCCGGGTCCGTCTTGCCCGCCGACTCGCGCCGTCACGTCGTCGTGGTGAGCGACGGCCGCGCCAACCTCGGCGATGCGATAGCGGAAGCGCGGTTGCTTCATGCCGAAGGCGTTCGCGTCGACGCGGTGGCGCTTCAGGTGCCGCTTGGCGCCGAAGCGTATGTCGAGAGCGTCTCCGCGCCCAACTCCGTCAGTGACGGTGAGCAGGCGACGGCTCAGGCGCTGATCATCAGCAACCGCGAGACATCGGCGACGGTGCGCTGGTACGTCGATCACACCCTGGTAAGCACGTCGCAGGCCGATCTCGCCAGCGGCGAGTCGCCACTCACGCAGATCGTCAAACCGCAGGGCGGCGGGTTCCACGACGTGCAGGTGACCATCGATCCGGTGCTCGACACGTACGCCGAGAACAACGTCGGGGACGCGCTGGTCCAGGTCATTGGTCCGCCGCGCGTTCTCGTCGTCGAACAGGCGAATGGCGATGCGCGAAGCTTCGAGGCTGCCCTCGCGTCGACCGGCATCTCGACCACGATCATCACGCCGGATCACCTACCCAGGACCGCTGCGGATCTGGCGAGCTACCGCGCGGTCGTGCTGGTCGACATTCCCGCCGCGAGCATCGGCGCCGACGGCATGGCGGTGCTCCAGGCTTCGGTGCGCGACCTCGGCATCGGACTGGTCGTGATCGGCGGGAGTGACAGCTACGGACCCGGCGGCTATGCCGGGACGGCGCTGGAGGCCACACTGCCCGTCCAGATCGAGCTGCCACAGAACATGCAGAAGCCACCGGTCGCGGTCATGCTCGTTCTCGAAACGTCGGAGTCGGCGGCCGGGGACCAGGTGATCCGGGGCGCGGCCGACGCGGTGATTGACGAGTTGACTCCGCGCGACTACGTCGGCGTGACCAACGGCCAGGGCGGCAACCTCGTAGTGCCACTCACTCAGCTCACCGACAAGGCCAAGGTCAAGTCCGCGATCGCGACGATGGCGTTGGGCGATCCACCGGGCTACGGCGCCGACCTAAACGTCGCCGCGGCGCAGCTCGAGAAGACGAAGGCGTCGCTGAAGCACATCATCCTTCTGGGTGACGGCGACGCGCAGGTGGACAACTACGCGTCCATCGTGCCTCCGATCCATGACCAGGGCATCACGATCTCCACCGTCCTGGGCGGCGATTTCGGGACCGTCCCCGCGACGATGCAGCAGATCGCGACCCTCGGGCACGGGCGCTTTTACCAGAGCACGAGCATCAACGACGTGCCGCAGATCTTTCTCAAAGAGACGAACGACGCGCTCAAGCCGTGGATCGTGCAAGGCACCATCCAGCCGCACCTCGGCTCGCTGCTCGCTGTGCTGCCTGGCGTGCACGTGGACACAATGCCGGCGCTTACCGGCTATGTCGCGACGACACCGCGGGCGGCGGCCGACGTGATCCTGCAGAGTCCGACGAACGATCCGCTCCTCGCCACCTGGCAGTACGGCCTCGGCCGGGTGACCGCCTGGACCAGTGACGCGCAGGGACGCTGGACTGCCGCTCTCCTGCAGTGGCCGGAAGCCAACAGGTTTTTCGGCGACTTCGTTCGGCAAACGCTCCCGCAGGCATCCGACCCAGCGCTGCAGCTCGAAACGCATGTGCAGGGCGACCACGCGCACCTGCTCGTGACCGCGCCAGGCATCTCCGGTGCCGAGGTGACGGTCACAGCGGTTCAGCCGGACGTTTCAGGCTCGGCGCTGACGCTGACCGCAACCGGTCCCGGGCGATTCGAGGGCGACCTGCCGACCGACCAGGTCGGTGGCTATTTGCTTCACGTCAGCCAGGCGGCTGGAGGCGTAGTCCAGCACGCGAACACGTTCGGACTGGTCGTCCCGTACTCGCCGGAGTACCGCGACCTCGGCACCGATACGAACACCCTGCGCGCGATCGCAGCCGCGGGCGGGGGGACGTTGGTCGAGGATCCAGCGCAGCTGTTTGGGCTGCCCGTCCCGCCGGCGAGCGCCGCCGTCCCGATCGACGAGCTGCTGCTCGTGCTGGCGGTCCTCCTGTTTCCCCTCGACGTCGCCCTGCGCAGGCTGATCCTTCGTGTGGAGGACGTGCCGGCGTGGCGGAAGGCGTTTCAGCGCAAGCCCGGCGACCCGATTCCCGCCGAGGCGGCCGTCGCGCGGCTTCGCGAGCGGGTGACGGCGGTGCGTTCCGATCGAGCCGCCCGAAAGGGAGTTGACAGCAGCCCTGGCGACCAGCAAGAGAAGGCGCCGGGGAAGACCATCGAGGCGCTGCGGGCTCGGCGCCGGCGCTGAGCCGGGCCATCAAAACGCACGACCATGGCGGCAGGAGTTCGACTTTGCCCGCGATCTCGCCGAGGAACTAGGGGCTTGCGACAAGACAGCTACGGTGTTTGCTAGGGATAAGGGGAACTTCTCGCGAGCACTGCCGCATCCACGATCGCTGGCGGCGGGTGGGCAGACGTATGAGAGGGCAGCGCACAAAACGAACGCCGCCCTCTCTATTACCTAGATCGCACGCACGGCGACGGCAGATGCGATCGTTGCCGAGGCGGCGGCGAGCACGACCTTCCTGCGATGCTCATCGTCCTTTATGTACGCGAGGAAGACTCGCACCGCAGCCTTCGCCTGCTGCTCCGTCAATCCCGCCTTCTCGATGAGTTGTTTCTCGAGATCTTCCATTTGCTCCTAACTCCAGATACCGGTGTTGCTTCGGGCCAAATTAGGCAGTCGCGGCCGGCCTGGCCGGTACGCCGCCGCGGAGCTTTGCCGCCTCGGTCCCATCGGGGCCGGCAATCACGTAGATGAGCATTGCGATAAATCCAAAGCTCAGCAAGCCAACCAGGAGCAAGACGACGAACCAGGTCTTGTCCTCAAGCCTTGACGTGTTAAGCACTGCGCCGATCCACGACACGAACTGGCCCATCGCGCCGCCCGCCATCGCCAAAACGCCGACGACGGCCACGATGATCATCGCCCATCCGAATGCTGATTCATTGACGCCGACGACGTCTGGGCCGTTGTAGACCACGGACCCATTGGCGAACGCCAGTAATCCGGCGACCACCGTTAGGATGACGCCCCCCGCGATAGCCAGAAGACTGCCGACGAAAAGCCTTGTCACTGTGTGTTTAGTCATTTAGCAAACACCTCCATCAACAGACTCACTGTTGGGCCGGCCTTGGTCGAGGGCGCAAGTGCCCGCCGGCGAGGTGACAAGAGACTCAGGGGTGTGTTCGCGCAGCCGCGATCCTCGGGAGTGTGGCCCATTCGGCCTCCCAGTTCTGGGACCGATCGCTCTGTGCCCCTGGTCGATCGAGCGACAAGCTGAGTGGAGCAAGACAACTCTCGAAGGAGGCCTACCATGGCTACCGCAACACGCACTGACCACGCAGTCCGCTTACCGCCACGTTGGTTCATTCGCGCGTTCTGGGTGGTCCAGAGAGCGATCTATCGAATCAGTGGGCGCACGCTTCAGCGTGCGAGCGCCGGCAAACAGGGAATGCTTGCGCTCCGGACGACCGGTCGACGATCCGGTGCCGAGCGACTTGCGATCGTCGGCTACTTCGAAGACGGCCCCAACCTGGTGACAATGGCCATGAACGGTTGGGGCGAGGCCGAGCCGGCGTGGTGGCTGAATCTTCAGGCGCACCCTGACGCCACTGTCGAGCTCGTCGAAGGACCGCGCCACGTGCACGCCCGGGCGGCTATCGGCGATGAGCGCAGGCGACTTTGGGACCGCTGGGCGTCCTACGACGAGGGCCTGGATCAATACGCCGCAATGCGTTCGCATGAAACGGCAGTCGTGATCCTCGAGCCCCGGAGCGACCACTCCGCGTAAGCGACTGTCGCAGCGGCGGTCCCTGTGGGCCGCCGTGGTCGCCCCGCGATGGCGCGTTCACGGCGGAGTGGACGGCGGTCGTGCCTTTCCGATGTTCCGAGTCGTTCTCAGGAGCGCAACGAATTGCTCGGTCCGAGCATTGGAAGCATTGGAGTGACGGCGCTGGGAGCCCTTGCCGGCGGTGAGGCAGACCAGACGTTCATCGACGCGGTGGCACCCGTGGTTCCCGCGGCACAGCGCCTGGCTTACGGAATGCTGCAGAACGCACACGAGAGCGAGGACGCGGTTCAGGAGGCGACGTTCAAGGCGTGGCGGTCGTTTGGCCGGCTGCGCGCCGACTCGAACATACAGGGCTGGTTTCTCAAGATCGTCGCCAACGAATGCCGGCAGCGCCGCCGCAACCGCTGGTGGGCCGTCCTCAAGTTCGCGGCGCGCGATGAAGAGTCACCGGCGCCAAGGCGCGACGACGACTCGGCGCTGGACCTCCGAAGCGCGGTCAACCGCCTTCCCCCCGAGATGCGACTCGCCATCGTGCTGCGCTACTACTTGGACCTGCCGTTCGACGACGTCGGCCGCGTGCTCGGCGTGAGCGCACCCGCGGCGAAAGCGCGCGTGCATCGCGCGCTGGTGCGCCTGCGCGTGGACGTGCCGGAGGTGAATGAAGGTGCGTGAACACGAGTTTCGCGAGCAGCTCCGCGGCGCGCTGGGCGAGCCGCCGCCCATGGCCGGCCCCACGCTGCGCACTCCAGAGGTCGGGGCCCCCAGGCTCCATCCACGCGTGATGGCAATGGTTGCGGTGACGCTCGCGATCCTGCTCGTGGTCGCCCTTGTCGGCTCGCGGTTGACGTTGCACCCGCGAGGCAACTTCCTGCCGGCCGGCACGCCTGGCGCGCAGACGCCGGCGGCCGCGCCGGACTCGATGCCCTGCCACCTCGCGGTCGACTTCATCCAGGAGGCCGACAACCAGGGTGGTCAGACGGCGACGAGCGTGACCGGCGGTTTCGTCAACATCCCGTCGGGCACGTTTCAGGCGGATCCCAGCGCGGGGTCGGCGGGCGGTACCTACTCCGCCGCGCTGCGAAGATGGCTGCCCGCCTCCTCACGCTCGCTGTCTCCTGACGCCACCGCCTATGCGTACGTGTCGCTCCTCCCTGCGGGGGCAAGCTGGAACCAGGCGACGGGGGGTCAGCTGCACGTCGTCGACGGTGCGACGCGCGCTGACCGGAAGGTCTGGAGCAAGGACGCGGACGTCGAGTTCATCGACTGGACTTCGGCCGGGATCCTCGTCTCAGCGACGCCATTCCAGGGCGGCGTGCAGGTGCTCTGGCGCATCGATCCGACCACAGGTCACGCCATCCAGGCGCCGCCCAGCGCCAACCCGTTCCACTTCGCCGCCCCGGGATATCCCGGAATCCACAACCTCAGCTATCTGGGCACCGACAGTGCGGGCCAAACCGTGTTTTACCTCGGCAGTCGCGACCGGGGCACGAAGTACTACGTCGTGCTGGTCGACGCGTCGGGTAAGGCAACCACCGTGTATTCGGGCACTGCCGGCGACTCGACGAACTTCTACCCCGACGGCTTCTTTGCGGACGCGCACGGGATCTGGTTCGATAACAGCGACGGTTCGAAGGTCTGGCTCTGGACCCAGTCCGCCGGCCTGACCGGCTTCACCGTTACCGGCGCGCCGCCGCCGCCGCGGGGCTATCAGTTCACGAGCCGCGCGTTCATGCCGGCCGGCGCATGCGTCCCGGGCCAGTTTCCCGCGCCATAAGGCTTCCGACGATGTTCTCTTGTCAGTCTCTCGGCGGCGCATGTGGGGCGCGAAGCGACTCACCGATGCGGTCGTCCCAGGAACGACGACGGCCGTCGCTTACGGCGCTTACCAGTGGTGGAATCAGCGGTAAACCGGCGTGCTCGTCCTAGCGGCGCACGACCTTGCGCTTACGCCGCACCCATGCGAGTGCGACCATCGACAGCAACAGCGGTACGACAGCGATCGCAACATAGATCCCGGTCGGCGTAGTCGGTGCGGTTGCCGCCGGAGCTTGGAAGGCTTTGGTTGCCACGGATCGCAGTCGAGCGGCGCCGCCGCCGCGCGGAGTCCCGTTGCGGCTGACCCCAGACTTGTTTCTTGTGGTCACAGGCCGCGTCGGCGCGCTCTGCGGCGGGATCAGCTTGCTGTTCGCCGGGGTGTGGATCGAAGGCAGTCGGATCGGCTGATCGGCCACCCGGGCGTGTGTCGCGTCCGTGCGGTCGGAGATCCTTGGTGGGTTGGTTGGTGAGCTCTGGTTCCCGGCGGAGCGCGGCCCTGGTGTGACGGGCGGGCTCTGACAGGGGGCGCTCCGACTGGGAAATGGCGCGACCGCGGCCCGCACCCGATTGTTGTCGACGTCCGCGATCAAGAGGTCGCCAGTCGGATCCACGGCCAGCCCGACCGGGAAATTGAGCTGCCCGTACTCCATCAACTTTCCGTCGCCCAAGAAGTCGGGGGAGGATCCGCACGATCCCACCACCGTGTGGATCAACCCTTGCGAGTCGACCATTCGCACACGCTCGTTGCCGGTGTCGGCAATGAAAACGCGACCGGCGCTATCGATCGCCACCCCCCAGGGGTGGGCCAGCTCGGCGTTCACACCGAGGTACCCGTCGCCTGCCAAACCGGCAACGCCGTTGCCGGCGACGGTCGTGATGTCGCCTGTCAGGTGGTCGACCTTACGCACCACGTTGTTGCCGGTATCGGCGATGTAAACGTTGCCCGCCGAGTCGACCGCCACGCCGACGGGGGTCTTCAGCTTGGCCGAGGTCGCGGCCTGGCCGTCGCCGGCGTAGCCGGCGACACCGGTTCCCGCAAATGCAACGAGGGAATTTCCGGAAACGCGCCAGACCCGGTTGTCGTTCGCGTCGGCGACATAGATCGTGCCGGCGCCGTCGACGGCTATACCTCGCGGGTCAGGCACCGACACCAGGGTCGATATCACCCCGGACGTGTTGACCTTGCGAATGTTGTGGTTTCCCGCGTCGCTGATAAACAGGTTGCCGCTCCCGTCGACGGCGACGCCCGTTGGGGTGCTGAGATGGGCGCTTGTGGCGGGCCCACCGTCCCCGCCACTTCCGGCAGCGGTGGGCGTGCCGGCGACGGTGGTGATGGTCGCGCCGTCGATCTTTCGAATCACCGCGTTCTGCGTATCGGCGACGTACGCCGCGCCGGAAGCGTCGATGGCAACGGCGAAAGGATTGCCAAGCTGCGCCGACGTAGCCCATCCTCCATCTCCGGACCAGCTCGGGGTGCCGTTGCCCGCGACGGTGGCCACCGTAGGTTGGAACTCTTCGACGCGGTAGTTGCCGCCGTCCGCGACGAAGACGCCGTTACCGGCGAGGGCGACATCGGTGGGTTGGGATAGCGGCGCGCCCGCGAGCACGCCGGCGGTTTCGGTGTACAGGTCGACCGTGCGCACGACGTTGTTGCCGCTGTCGGCGATGTACAGGGTGCGGGAGCCGTCGAAGGCAAGACCGCGCGGATCAGAAAGCGACACGCTGTTCGCGTTTCCGACGTCGCAGTAGGGGAACGAGAACGGCGCCTGGCCGGTGATCAGGCAGCCATAGACGATGCCGCCCTGGTCGAAGATCTGCCAGACGATGTTGTCGGCGCCCGAGTCTGACACCGCAATCCCGCTGAATCCCGGTCCGATCGTTGCGATCCCGGTCGGAAAGCTGAAGCACTGACAGTACGTGGACACGGTCCCGGCGCCGTCGACGATGCGGACTGCGCCGCCGTCACTGTCCGAGAAGTAGATGCCGCCGTTTCCCGTGTTCCGGCAAGCGAGCCCGAAGACGCGACCGATCTGGGCCTGTGTGCCCGGACCACCATCTCCCGAATAACCGGGCTTGCCAGTGCCGGCGATCGTCGAGATCCTGCCGCCGACGATCTCTCGGATGACGTAGTTGAAGGTGTCCGCGATGTACGTCACGCCCGAGCACTCGGTCATCGCGCCGGCGCCGTTGATCCTGGCGGCCGTGGGCGGTCCACCGTCCCCGGAGAGTCCATATCCGTCGTTGCCTGCAAGGACTCCTTCCTGGCCCGTGGTGATGTTGAGATCGCGCACGACGGGGTTGAGGAGGTCGCCGATGTACAGGTCGTTGCCGTTTGCCGCCAGCGAGTACGGGAACTGCCCGATCGAAATCCCCGGGCCGGTTCCGACCGTGCCCCCCGCGGTGACGATGTCGCCGGGCGGCCCATACAGGTACGGGACAACGGGGGCGGACGCTGCCGACGTCGGACCGACGTCCCAGCCGTTCGACGGCGTGACTGTGAACGTGAAGGCCTGGCCCGGCGGCAGCTGGATGGTCGTCGTGGTCGCTGCCGGCGCACCGCGGACCCAGACCGGGGTCAGCGGCGTGGCGCCCTCGTACGGGATGACCTCGTAGGCGATTATTCCCGCCGTCCCGCCGAGGTTCGCCGGCGCCGTCCATCGGACGACGGCGGCATGTTGAGCCGGGGCGGCGGTCACCGCGGTCGCGGAGCCCGGCGCTGAGTACGGTGTGACCTTACGAATCCGGCCGTTGTTCGTGTCGGAGATGTACATGTTGTCGGACGAGTCGAAGGCCACGTTGAGGGGTTGGTTCAGCTCAGCCGACGTCGCCGGTCCCGCGTCTCCCGAAAAACCTGCCGTAGCGGTGCCCGCAATGCGGTTCACACCGTCGGTGCTGATCACGTCGACCTGATTACCCGTCACTGCAACCACGCGGTCTCCAGGGCCGACAGCCACGCCGGGACCGAACGAGTTGAAGTTCGGAGTGACCTGCCCGAGGGTTGTGATGATTCCCCCAGCGACCTTGCGCACGGTTCCTGCGCCGCTGTCCGCGATGAGAACGTCACCCGACGAGTCGATTGCGACATCACTCGGCTGCACCAGCTTCGCCTGCGTCGCGAGGATGCCGTCCTCGGTGCTGAAGCCCCCACCTGCGATTGTGGTGACGAAGTGATTCGACGTCGTGTCGATCTTCAACACCCGCCCATAGCGGCCATCGAGGCCGTAGCCATCGGCGACATAGAGGTTGCCGGACGCGTCAAGCGCGATTCCACCCATCTCCAGGAAGCTCTCTTGTATGCCGAGGGCGCCTTCGACGAAAGGCTGTGCGCAACCGCAGCCGGCGTAGGTCGAGATGATCCCGGTTGCGTGGTCGACCCGACGGATCGTTCCTGCGATCGGTTGTCCGATGTAGATGTCTCCGTTGCCCGCCACCGCCACGCTGGTTGGCTCGAAAACCATCGCGCTGGTGGCAGGGCCGCCATCGCCACCCGTCGCAGCAAACCCGGCGCCGGCGACGGTCGAGATCACACCGGCGGGTGTGATCTTCCGAACCGCGTCGCCTAAGGACTCCGCGACGTACAGGTTGTCCGCAGCGTCGATCGTCACGCCGGTGGGACCGCAGAGCGGTACCAGTGATGCCTGGTTGCCGTCGCCGTTCCACACGCACACATCGGGGTTCGGATAGCTCGCTTTGGCGGCGCCGGTCCCCGCCACGGTGGTGATGATGCCGGCGCTCACCTTCCTGACCCGCAGGTTCTGATCGGAGACGTAGATGCTTCCGGCGCCATCGCCGGTCACGTCAATGGGCACCAGGCCCGCGGATGTGGCCGGACCGCCGTCCCCGCCGTACTGCGCGACCGTGGTGCCGCCGGCGACCACGGAGATCGTCCCGCCGCTGAGCTTCTGCACGCAGAATCCGTAGAGGTTGGTGAAGTAGACGTCTGAGCCGCTGACCCAGATTCCGTTGGGGTTGGAAACCGAGGTCGAAAGAGCAGGGCCGGAGTGACATTGCGGTGCCGAGTAAGACCCGTCTCCCGCAACGGTGTTGATGACGCCGGTCGTGTGGTCCACCTCGCGAATCCGCAGGTAGTCGGCTATCCACAGGTTTCCCGACGCGTCGACCGCAACGTCCTGCGGTGAGAACAGCTCAGCCGAAGTTGCCGGGCCGCCGTCCCCGGAGTATCCGGCGGTGCCGTTTCCCGCGACGGTCGTGATGATTCCGGTGACATGGTCGACCTCGCGGATCTTGTGGTGACCCGTGTCCACGATGAACACATTTCCGGCGGCGTCGACCGCGACGCCTTTTGGATAGAACTGGACAGAGGTTGCAGCCACGCCGTCCGCGTCGCTCGAACCGCCGCCCGCGAATGTCGAGGCAACTCCCTGCGGAGTTACCAGGTCGATCCGGTCACCGAGGCTGACGTAGAGGTTTCCGCCCGAGTCGACCGCAAGGCCGCCACTCGTGCTCTGACCGGAGATATCGGTGACGGTTGACTCGACATCTGTCGTCGTATTGATGGCGTAGATGCGCGGGGTGGCTGAGTCCGCCACGTAAAGCGTGGTGCCGAGCATCGCAAGACCGGAAGGCGTCTGCGGGATCGTCATCGCCAGGTTCGCCGCCTTCGGACCGGCAAAGGTGGAGATGATGCCGGCTGGGGGCGGGGCCGCGTGGACCGTCACTGGGCGTGACACCCCGCCGGCCATCCCGGTACAGATCGCCACCGCGAGACCCAACGCCAGCCGTCCGCGCCCCATCACCAGTCGGCCTGCCCCTCCATGCCGGATGCGCGGATGTTAAGCGATACCTTGCTGTCCCAACGAACCCAGTCGGTCCCGGCCTGTTCGATCTTGTCTTCGATCAAAGATCGCGCGAGCTCCTCGGGATGACACGGATTCACCCTCGAGGTTCGTCAGCGTCGATCCGCAGACGGGAGCGGTGAGTGAATTGGGCACATTTGAAAGCAGCTTCGGCGTGCCGATCGCCATGACGGTAGACGCCGGCACGCACACCGTGTTCGTTGACGAGTCTGAGGTTTTCGGAAACTACACCGCGATCAACCGGATTCTCAGCCTGGACGAGCCGACGGGTGCGGCAGTCGAGGGCCAGCAGTTCCCCGGCTTCACGAGTGCGATCGTGTTCCAGAGGCCGCTGTTCTAAGTCAGAGCGCAACCGCTCAGCGGGCCGAACTCGAAGCTATCCCGGCACTGCGCAGTCGGCCTGTACAGCGTCTCCACAGATGAGAATGGCAAACTCGATTGCGAGCACATATGTGCTCCCGTTGTACGTGTAAGTCACGTCGACGCCACGCCAGCCACCGCCGGCTCCGCTTGTCACGGCGAGACCAACAATGAGCTCCGTATAGAGCGAAGTCGGATCGTTGTTGCATGGCGTAGTGACCCTGTATCCGATCGCATTCTGCAAGGCATCCGGTACGACCGATGCAGGCGGAGGATAGCCATCCGTGCTGATGATTCCCTCATGGCTTGGCGTTGGCTTGAATGTCCGGGCAGCAGCTCCGACGAACCGATATCCGGTCCCCACTGACACGGTTGGGCCGATTGATGTGATGAGCGCAGCCCCGCTGCTGGTCGTGATGCAAAGTCGCATCCCGAAGCTCCACGCCGAAACGCCGGGCACTCTGTCAACGGCCATCTTTTCGCTTCCTGAATCGTCCAAAGACGCGAGTACGCCGGCTCCGTCGGCATGGCGGTGGGGCACGGACTGGCCCAGGACGACTGTGACGACCGCGAGAGTGGTGGTCATCACAATCGCTGCTACGAGGAGAATCCGCGCTCGCCTTTTCGAGAAGTCGTCACCTCACTTGCGTAGCTCGGGGAGGTGACAAGCTACTACAGAACAGCATATTGGCGACGCTAAATTGCCCGACGCGATCAGCGTCGGCCGACTGCAACGCGCAGGAATATTCGAGCGGCGCTGTTAGGCTCTCCAAGCCGATGAAACGTCTGCTTAATGCCCCCGCGCGACTCGTTTTCGTGGTCGCGACGGCGCTGATAAGCTCGGCGGCGCCGTCCCTGCCGGCCTCTGCCCAGACGGTGGTTTCGGCCAGCTGGACCCAGGTCTCTGGCCAGGGACCGTCGGCCCGATCTGGCGCCTCCATGTCATACGACTCATCACGCGCCAAGACGGTGCTATTCGGCGGGAGCCCAGACGGGGGCACCTATCTCGGCGAAACATGGCAATTCGATGGCGCCACCTGGTCGCAAATCCAGGTCAGTGGTCCGCCGGGTCGGTACCTGGCGCCGATGGCGTACGACTCCAATCGCAATCTGACCGTGCTGTTCGGAGGCTACAGCTATCCCGGCTACCTCCAGGACACGTGGGAGTGGAACGGGTCCGCCTGGACCCGGAACTTCACCGCGCATACGCCGCCGCCGCGGGACTGGTCGGCGATGAGCTACGACAGCAAGCGCCACGTCATGGTGCTATTCGGCGGCCTCGGCGCCGGCAGCACTCTCCTCAACGACACCTGGGAATACGACGGTACGGACTGGAAGCAGGTGCTGACGCCGGATGCTCCATCCGCGCGTCGGGGTATGGCCCTTGCGTTTGATCCGATTCGCGGGAAAACGGTTCTCTTCGGCGGCGAGAACAACGTCGACCTCAATGACACCTGGGAATACGACGGTACCGACTGGACGCAAGTCACCCTGGCCGCTGCGCCGCCAATTCGCATCTGGCATTCGATGGCCTACGACGCCGCGCTCGACGGAGTCGTCGTCTTCGGCGGTGTGGAGGGCACAAACGCCTCATACAACGACACGTGGATCTATGACGGAACGTCGTGGCAGCAGATCAACTCACCGAACCGGCCAATCGCGCGTTTCTGGGCTTCAATGGCTTACGACTCGGCGCACGGGGAGCTTGTTCTCTTCGGCGGAGGCCAGGACACGCTCTCGAACGTCCTCGGGGACACGTGGTTGCTATCGGGCATCAACACTCTGCCCGTCAACTGGGCGCAGTCGCAGACTTCGACCACGCCCGCCGCCCGCGCGTGGCCGGCGATGGACTACGACTCGGCCCGCGGTGTGACGGTCATGTTCGGTGGCAGCACCGGCGGTCCGGGCGGTTTCCAGGAAACGTGGGAGTGGGACGGATTCCACTGGGTGCTGCGGACGCCACAGAACTCGCCTCCCGCCCTCAACTCCGCTGTGATGGCATACGACAGCCGGCGCCATGTATCCGTGCTCTTCGGCGGTGAAACAGCTGCCGGCACAGCGAGCTCGCAGACGTGGGAATGGGACGGGACCTACTGGACGCAGAGGAGTCCAGCGGTCAGCCCGCCCGCGCGCACCTCCGCAGGCATGGTCTACGACTCATCGCGCGGTGTGATGGTGCTGTTCGGCGGAACGGCAAACAGCGTGCTCGGCGACACGTGGCAGTACGACGGCACGACCTGGACGCAGATGAGCACGGCCGTCGCGCCGTCCGCTCGCTTCGGCCCGGCCATGGCATTCGACTCCGCCCGCGCGCGCACTGTCCTGTTTGGGGGCGAAGGCTCCTCCGGGCGGATGGGCGACACATGGGAATGGGACGGAACGGCGTGGTCACAGAGGTCTACCGCGATCGCGCCCTATGCGCGCTTCTGGGCCTCGATGGCGTTCGATTCCGAGCGCAACAGGACCGTGCTGTTCGGCGGCGACCACATCCAGCCATACGACCTCGGCCCGACCAACGACACGTGGGAGTGGGACGGATCGCAGTGGACGCGTGATTGGACCAGCGCCGCGCCTGCGGTTCGGGCGGCGCAGGCGATGAGCTTCGACTCCGGCCGAGAGCGCATGGTGCTCTTTGGCGGCAACAACGCCGCGACCTCGCCGGCCACGCTCTTTGGCGATACCTGGGAGCTCGGGAGCGGCACTGTGTCGCCGGCAGGAAATGCCGCCGTGTCGACCAGCCCGTCCAGCCTGGACCTCGGCTCGATCGACATCTCGGCCAGCAGTACCGCTTCGCCGGTCTATGTCACCAGCTCGGGCACCGGGCCGCTCGCTATGACCATGTCTACCACGGGCGATTTCGCGATCTCGAGCACGGATTGCCCGAGCGCGCCGGATCCGCTGGCGCCGGGCACGACCTGCCTTGTGTTCGTCACGTTCTCGCCCACTGCAGCCGGCGACCGGTACGGCAGCCTCACCTTCACGGGCAACTTTTCCGGCGGTTCGGCGTCGGTCCCTCTGCACGGCCTTGGCCTTCAGGGTGACTTCGCCATCTCCGCAAACCCAAGCAACATCAGCATGGTCGTCGGCGCTCCGAACCCGACCAGCGCGATCAGCACAACAGCGGTCAGCGGCGCCGGTACGGTGACGCTTTCGGCGTTGACCACCGATCCGGGCATCACCGCGACCTTCGTCCCGACGTCGGTCGCGGCCGGATCAGGCTCGACCATGACGATCGTGATCGCGTCATCCATCGGACCCGGTATTTACGGCGTGAGGGCCGTTGGCACCGAAGGCGGCGTGTCCCACTACGTCGACATCACCGTCCACATCCTCCCGCCCGCGGACTTCACGATCAGCATCAGCCCGGCGACCATGTCATTTGCTCAGGGTTCAGGCGGCATCGCCCTCGTCTCGACGACCGCAGTCGGCTCCGGCGGCACCGTCAGCCTGTCCACGTCAGTGAGCCCAGCCGGACCGATCGCGGTGCTCGACCAGGCGTCGGTCACCGCCGGCGGCTCATCGACACTCACCGTGAGCTCGTCATACGCCCTGGCGCCTGGCTCCTATACCGTCACGATCACCGGGGTCGAAGGGTCTTTCACCCACCAGGTGGCGATCTCGATAACAGTCACCCAAAAAGGCATCGTGAATGGCCGGTTTGAGACCGATGACCTGAGCGGCTGGACGCAGGCCGGCTTTACTGCGGTGAGCACGAAGCCGCACACCGGTAGCTACTCAGCGCAGCTCGGGTCCGCGACCACGTTCGGAGTCACGAGCACGTTGTCGCAGACATTCACGGTCCCGTCGTCAGCCAATAAGTTGACGTTCTGGTACTGGACGACGTGCTCAGGACCGGTCAAGAACGATTGGTTCACCGTCACGCTCAACGACGGAGTGACCGGGACGACCACAACGTTGCTGGCGCCCGTCTGCTCGCGATCTGGAGGTTGGAAGAGCGTGACAGTCAATCTGTCGGCACATGCCGGCGACTTTGTGACGCTCACGTTCACGAACCACGACGGTGGCGTCGCGAAGACGCCCACGTTGACATTGGTGGACGACGTCGCCTTCGGCTCCTGAACCGACGAGGGCCTGGATCAATACGCCGCAATGCGTTCCCTTGAAACGGCAGTCGTGATCCTCGAGCCCCGGAGCGACCACTCCGCGTAAGCGACTATGGAAGCGGCGGTCCCGGTGGGGCCGCCGTGTTCGCCCCGCGATGGCGGCCGGGCGATAGTGGTGTCGGCCGCGCGCGAGCCGTGAAGATCGGAGGTGCTTACGCACTGGGGACGTGGCGGTTTCGACGAATCCTCCCGAGATGAACGTCCGAGAGGGCGACGATCGCGAGCGGCACTATGACGAGCGCCATTGCGACGACCGGAAGAACCAAGTACTCCATACCAACAGGCTGAGCGCGTAATCGTGTCCTGGCCAGGGGCGAACGGCACTCTGAAAGTGAGCCTGGAGGGATGCGCGGCGGTGCGCCCCAGCGTATTCGGTACGACGCGGCCTAATCGTTATGACGCTATCGGCCGGGCCGCGATACGGCAAACGCGAACTCCCCCGCAGGCGTTTGTTAGGCGGCTGGAGCGACGGCGACGGCCGTAACGAAGAGGCTCATCGCGCCGATGAAGCCACATGACGATCGCTTGATCACAAGCGATCGGGAGGTCATCTACGCGGCACTCAAAGCGCTGGTGGTCTTCTGGAACGGCAGCTCATCAACGGGTTTCCGCGACAGGTATCGCGGCCCGAAATACGCGACGACGATTACGACCATCAATCCCAAGGCCGGGCCTGCCGTCATGAAGAACACATTCATCGGGATCAGACCGAAGGCGCCTGTTACGAAGACGCTGGTCAGGTTGAACGAGAAGTGCGCGAGGACGGTGATGACCAGGCTGCCGCCGGTGTTGTTGTAGAGGAAGGTCAGCAGCGTGGCGAGCACCACGACCATCACGAGATAGATCGGAAACGGGATCCCGGGAGCGGCAGAGCCGCCCTGAAAGTACAGCGGTATGTGCCAGCCGGCCCACAACGTGCCCAGGATCAAGCTGGACGTCAGGGCGCTGTGCCGTGCCTCGAGGCGCGGAAGAGCAAAGCCCCGCCAGCCGGCCTCTTCCGCCAAAGGGCCTGAGAACAGCGTGTACACGAATTGACCCAGCAGCGCCCAAGCGGTGACGCCGGGTAGGAGTCCTCGAGCCGGGTTGCCGATCGCGATGTAAACAAGGGCGATGGCCAGCGGCACCAGCACAAGCGAAAGCGCCGCGAGGTACCAGCGCACGCCGAGCCTCAAGCGAGTGAACCCGACGAGCATCGCTTTGGCGGCCGGCCTGCCACCGGAAAGTAAGGCGATCAGCAGGCCGGCGATCGTCGGGCTGAAGATGCCCAAAAACCAGACCACCGGGTACGGTGCCGGCAGCCCGTAGATGTAGGCGAAGGTGACGCCGAACATGAGGAGGTATGTAACGGCGAAGAAAGAGATCAGCTGATGCCGGCGAATCCAGCGTCTCGTCGATCGCCTCTCTGGCGCCAGGCTCGCCTGTGCATGCGCACTTACCGCCATGCCACTACCTCCGGTTCTCGGCCCTGATCCAGATCACGGCCAGGGCGAATACCGCCGCCATTGCCAGCGGGACGGCGACATATGCCTGCGACACGAACGCTGTCCCGAAGATGAGGGCTGACAACCCTGTACCGATGGTCACGAATACGTACGCGCGGCTTCTGTAGATCCAGGCGTACGGCAGGAAATGCGCTCCGCCGAGCAGTCCGACGGCGAGAGGCAAGTACCGCGGTGTGAACTGATAGATCACGATGAAGACCGGAATGAAGAACGCCTGGGTACCCGCGACCAGGCCGCCGAGCGTGCCCAAGGCGTTGTCCGTCGTCATGACCCGGGCGCCGACCAATCGGCCGAGCCCGACGCCAACCGGAAAGATCACCATCATTCCGAAAATCCAGGCGAGGCCCAGGAGCCGGGATGGAAGAATCCCAGCGAGGGCGCCCATGACAACAAAGAACGCCGCCGCGGACAAGAGAATCGGGTAACCGCGCTTCGCCGATTCGATGATCTCGTCCTGAAGCTGAACCAGGCTCTTGGTTCGCGTTGCAAGGGCGTCGGGCCCGGCGGTTACACGACTCTCGATCAGCGTGCTCACCAGTCGATCAGGCCTCCCTTCGCGACACGGTTCGAATCAGGACGGCGTACACCGCGACGGCCCAGGCGGCCATGACACCGAACGCGAGCATCCACTCGCCGTACATCGGCTGGCCGGTCAGACCGTCCACCAATAGGCGCATCGCCTGACTCCCAGGCGTGGCGGCGAGAACCGTCTGCACCCAGGCCGGCAGGTCCAGGGCGACGAAGAAAACGGGCATCAGCACCACCAGAAGCGGAATGCTCGACCAGGTGTTCAGCTGACTGACGCTCCGGACCAGCGCACCGAGCAGCAGGCCGAACCCGATCATGGTCACGCTCAGCATCACGAGCGCGCCGGCAAAGAGCGGCACATTGGCAGGCGTCATCCGCGCCACCACAAGGAGGAGTGGAACAGAGACCGCGAGATAGGTGAGACCGACCACGACCTTCGCCGCCACCACGTCGGACTGCGTCCCGACCATGAGCAGCGCGTCCGCTGTCTTCTTCTCGAACTCCTCGGTCAACAGAACGGGCAGGACGTAGATCGCGATCATCGCGATCAACAGGATCAGCGTCCCGAGGACCATGTACTTTCGCGCGCCGAGGTTCGTCATTACGGAGGCCGCGTCGTGCGACGGCTGAGCCGTCTGCGTCGTGATGACGGCCGGCGCGTGCTGGCCCGCCATGCTTCGCAGAGCGCCGTCAAGCGCCGATGCGATGTAGATCGAGCCGAGCGTCGCCGTCCCGGGCGGCTGGATGACCGACAGGGTAGGGGCCGATCCAGCGGCGACCGCGGCGTCAAAACCTGGAGGAAGGACAAGGCCGACGGCGGCCTTCTTGGCCTCGACCTGCGCCCTGACCTCGGCGGCCGACGAGACCATGTTGAAACTCAGGTTCACTGTCGACCCGGAGACCGCGCGAAGCGCGTCCGGCAGCTTGGTCGGGTCCGCTGACGAGATGGCGATAGTGATTGCGGGCTTCTGGACATCAGGCATCACGACGTTGTAGACGACACCGAGTCCGATCGGCATAAGCAGGGCCAGCAGGATGCGGCCGTCGCGAATCGCATCCTTCAGGTCTTTGAACGCGATGGTGAGGATGATCCGAAGGTGCATCACGACCTCCTAGAGCGCGCGGCCCGCCAATGCGATGAATACGTCCTCGAGGGTCCCTTCCTGCGAATGCACCGTGAGGACCTTGCCGTCGCGCATCCAGTTCGCCATGCGGGCGGCGTCAGCGGCCTTGCCGAGGTCGATCGACTCCTGCGACCGGTCCTCCAACAGGACCCGTGCCGTCCGCTGCCCGTACCGCAGCTTCAACTCCTGCGGGGTGTCGAGGGCGACGATCTTTCCGTGGGCCAGGAACGCCACCCGATCAGACAGCTCGTCCGCCTCTTCCATGTAATGCGTGGTGAGGAAGACCGTCGTACCCGACCGGCTCAGGTCCTTGATCAGGGTGCGGACCTCCTTCGCCGACGCGGGGTCGAGGCCTGCTGTCGGTTCGTCGAGAAACAGCACCTCGGGTTCGTTGACCAGGGCCCGCGCGATCAGCAGACGTTGCTTCATGCCGCCCGAGTAGGTCTTGACGCGGCGCGAAGCCACGTCGGTCATGCCCACAGCGCGCATCAGCTCGTCGACTCGCGAGGCAGGAGTTCCATAAAGGCTGGCGAAAAAGGCAAGGTTGTCGCGTCCCGACATTCGCTCATACAGGTTCTGGTCCTGCGAAACCAGGTTGATCCGCGGCTTGATGCGGTCGGCCTCCGTCGCGCAGTCGAAGCCGGCCACAGCAGCCGTTCCGGAGCTGGGTCTGATTCGGCAGGTGAGCATCCGGATGGTTGTCGTCTTGCCGGCGCCGTTGTGGCCAAGAAGGCTGAAGACCTCACCGCGAGCCACCTCGAAGCTCACTCCATCGACCGCCGTGACGTGGCCGTAGTGCTTGGCCAGGTTCTTGACCGCGATCATCGGCGCGGATGCCGCGCTTTCGGCGTTCGTTGACTTGATCAGCTCGGCGACCGCTGCCATCGCAGATCATGCTCGGTCGCCGCCCTGATCTCAAAAAGGGCCGTTTGGCCCAGCGGCGTCTGGCAAGTGGTCCCTCCTTGCACCGCCTGGCCAAACGGCCGCTTCAGCCGGCCATTCGCCTCTTCCGCGCAGCTGTTTAGAGCTCGACGATCGCCGATGTCGGAGATCGTTCACAAGGAGATATTCATGAGCCGTTCCCAGCGAAGCGCGGCGCGACCGGCGCCGGATTACGCAGTCGGTATCGGTATCGGAATCGGCGCCGGCATCGGGATGCTGGTCGGTTTGTTGATCGGAAATATCGCCGTCGGGATCGCCACCGGCGTCGTTGTGGGGCTTCTGGTTGGAAGCATCGCCCTGAACCACGGCACGGCGCGGAACGATGGGCACCGGCGCGGCAGCCCAAATGGGGAGTAGCGACTCAGTCGACCGCGCTCGAGCCCGGATTGCCGGGGCGATGCTGACGACGTCCGGTGTCCTGGCCGTGATGGGATGGATTACCGCCGAGGCGCTCTATCCCGGCACCTACAGCACTCACGCCAATACGCTCAGTCATCTCGGCGCCACCGAGCCGCCGAACAGCGTTGTGATGCAACCGTCGGGCGCGATTTTCGACATCACCATGCTCGTCGTCGGCGCAATGATCCTGATCGCCGTGCCGTTCCTCTATGGCGCGACGCGGAGCAAGCTCGTGAGCATCGCGACCGCGCTGCTCGGCATCGGCGTGCTCGGTGTCGGGATCTTTCCGTTGACGAGCCCGAACCAGCACACGATCTTTGCTCTGATCGCGTTCGTGTTCGGCGGAGTCGCCGTCGCCCTGTCCGCCAGGATCACGACGCCGCCGTTCAGCTACATCTGGATGGCGCTGGGGGCCGTGTCTCTCATCGCGATCACCCTCGCGTTCGTCGCGATCCGCTGGCAGCCGATCGCGGCGCTCGGCGAGGGCGGGATCGAGCGCTGGAACGCCTATCCCATCGTCCTGTGGCTGGTTGGTTTCGGCGGCTATCTGATGTCAGCCGGCGGAGAACATCGTGACGCCGCTGCCGGCGGCGTCTAGCCAGGCAACTCGCCCAGAATCACGCTGAGGGACGTCGCCGAACCATCGCTCTTCGTGACGCCGACCTGAACTTGCTGTCCGGGCTCGAGCGCCGATAGAACGGAAGCCATCGCCGGCTGATCTGGAGTCGGGCGCCCGGCTATCGTCGTGATCACATCGCCGCTCTTAAGCCCTGCCTTGTCAGCGGGGCCACCTGGAACCACCGCATACACGGAGACACCAGCTCCGTTCGGAAGGCTTGCGACCTGGACGCCCAGAAATGCACGGTGGCTGTTGGTGACGCGGCCGTCCTTGATCAGCTGCGTGGCGATGTCCTTCGCGACATTGCTCGGAATCGCAAAACCGATGCCGGGCGCCGTGCCGCCGGCCTGTGGATCCTGGGCTGCCAGCGTCGGAATACCTATCACTTCGCCATTCAGATCCACGAGAGCGCCGCCAGAGTTGCCAGGATTGATGTCGGCGCTCGTCTGAATCAGCGGCGGCAGCGCGACGCCGTTCGGCTCGGTCACCTGCCTGCCCAGCGCCGACACGATGCCCTCGGTCACGGAGCTCTGGAGGCCGAGCGGGCTGCCGACCGCCATCACGATGCTGCCGACGCGGAGATGGTCGGAGTCGCCAAACAACGCCGGGTGAAGATCGTTTGCCGCGATCCGTATCACCGCCAGGTCGTCCGGCACGAACGTTCCCACCAGCCGGCCGTCGTATGACCTGCCCGTCGCAAGGTAGACACGAAAAGTGCTGGACTGCCCGACGACGTGGGCGTTGGTGACGATGTCGCCCTGCGCGTCGAAAATGACCCCCGACCCCAGGCCGCTCGCGGTTTCGATTACGACGACGGACTGGCTCACCTGCTGGATCACGGATATGAACTGATCCTCGAGGCCGTTCGCCCCGCCTTCAGGCGTAACACCGGCGCTCGGGCTCGCCACCGCGGATGAAGGCGGCGTCTGTTCGAATCCGCACGCGCCGAGAGCGATCAGCGCGGCGAGCGCTGCGAGCCACTTCCTTCCAGCCATCGGTCCCTTGCGAAAGTCGCACGGGCCTGACGAGTTCTCCAGAGCCGAACGACCCGCGGTGAGTGAGGCCTCCGACCGTTCGTCGACAAGCGACCAACGCGCGCATATTTCACCGCGTAATCGACGAGCCACGCGGACCATTCGGCGGCCTATCCGAGGCCGATGCACAGGCCAGGCTTAGAAGCGAGGGCTATAACGAGCTGCCTCGGCCGGGGCGGCGCACGCCGTTTCGCATCGTCTTCGAGGTCCTGCGCGAGCCGATGATGGCCCTGCTGCTCGGCGGCGGCGTGATGTACCTGGCGCTCGGCGACCGGACCGAGGCTCTGATCCTGCTGGCTTTCGCGACGCTCTCGGTTTCGATCACGGTCGTGCAGGAGACGCGCACGGAGCACGTCCTCGAAGCGCTTCGTGACCTGACGAGCCCGCGCGCGCTGGTCATCCGTGATGGGGAGCGCAAGCGCATCGCCGGGCGCGAGGTCGTTCGCGGAGATGTGGTTGTGCTCGCCGAAGGTGACCGCGTCCCCGCCGACGCGGTGCTGTTGCAGGGTCACGATCTGCAGACCGATGAATCTCTGCTGACCGGCGAGTCGGTCCCGGTGCGCAAGGTCGCGACCGACGCCGCATCCCCGGAGCCAGGACGGCCGGGGGGCGATGACCTGCCGTACGTTTTCTCGGGTTCGCTCGTCGTTCGCGGCACCGGCATTGCGGAAGTGACCGCGACCGGCGCCTCGAGCGAAATCGGCAAGATCGGCCACTCGCTGAGCGCGCTGGACACCGAGCCGCCGCGGCTGCAGGAGCAGACCCGCCGGTTGGTCAGGAACTTCGCGATCATCGGCGCCGCCGTCAGCGTGCTGGCCGTTTTGCTCTACGGACTTTCGCGCGGAGGCTGGCTCGAGGCCATCCTCGCGGGAATCGCACTCGGGATGTCGATGATGCCCGAGGAGCTGCCCGTCGTTCTAACGGTGTTCATGGCGGTTGGCGCCTGGAGAATCTCGCGCGCCCGTGTGCTGACCCGGCGCGCAGCCGCGATCGAAGCGCTTGGGTCGGCGACGGTCCTGTGCACCGACAAGACGGGCACCCTTACCGAGAACCGAATGTCGGTGGCGGCGCTGCGCCTCAGGTCGGGAGCGACAATCGCGTTCAGCGCGGGGCGCGACGGAAACTTGCCGGAGGAGTTTCGAGAACTGGCGGAGTTCGGAATGCTCGCCAGCGCCGCCGACCCGTTTGACCCGATGGAGAAGGCTTTTCACGAACTGGAACGCCGTGGCGTGGCGGGCGCCCGGCATGTTCACGGCGTGGGCTGGAAGCTCGCTCATGCGTATGGGCTTCGCCCCGGCCTGCTGGCGATGTCACAGCTGTGGCGCACGGATGATCGGAATGACGAGTTCGTAGTTGCCGCCAAGGGGGCGCCGGAGGCCGTCGCGAGCCTGTGCCGCCTCGGCGATGCGGAGTACGCGGCTGTGACGCAGTCGGTTGAGGAAATGGCCGCCGAGGGCCTGCGGGTTCTGGGCGTGGCGCGAGCGAGTTTCGTAGGGCCGGAGTTCCCGGCGTCACAGCGCGACTTCGAGTTCGACTTCGTAGGCCTGGTCGGACTTGCCGACCCACTCCGCGCCAGTGTGCCCGCCGCGGTCGCGGACTGCCGGTCGGCCGGCATCCGAGTGGTGATGATCACAGGCGACTACCCCGCCACGGCAAAAGCGATCGCGCGCCAGGCCGGCATTGAAGCGGCCGACCTCGTCACCGGCGCGGAGCTCGAAGCGCTTGACGACGAAGGGCTTACTCGTCGGGTACGTACCGCGACCGTCTTTGCGCGGATCCTCCCGGAGCAGAAGCTGCGCATCGTCCAGGCGCTGAAGGCAAACGGCGAGATCGTCGCGATGACCGGTGACGGGGTCAACGACGCCCCGTCGCTCAAGGCCGCGAACATCGGCATCGCGATGGGCGGGCGCGGCACCGACGTCGCTCGCGAGGCATCGGCCATCGTTGTGCTCGACGACGATTTTGGCTCGATAGTGAAATCGATCCGGCTTGGACGCCGGATCTACGACAACCTCCGGAAGGCGATGGGTTTCATCTTTGCGGTCCATGTCCCGATTGCGGGACTTGCGCTGACGCCACTGCTCTTCGGCCTGCCGATCCTCTTCGGACCTATCCACATCGCGTTCCTCGAGATGGTCATCGACCCGGTGTGCTCGTTGGTGTTCGAGGCGGAGCCGGAGGAGGGAAACGTCATGCGTCGCCCCCCGCGAAATCCCAAGGAGCCGCTCTTCTCCCGTCGGTGGATCGGCTGGAGCTTTGTCCAGGGGAGCGCGGCCTTCGGGCTGGTCGTCGCGGTTTTCGTTGTGGCCCTGCAGCGGGGAATGCCGGAGGCTGAAGTCCGAGCGTTGACCTTTTTCACCCTCGTGTTCGCCATCGTGGGCCTGATCTTCGTGAACCGGTCCTTCAGCGCCTCGCCACTGACTGCACTCAGCCGGCCGAACACTTCGCTAGCGGCCGTGCTGATCACCGTCGTTGCGGTCCTCGGCCTTTCGCTCGTGTGGCCGCTGGCGCAAGGCCTCTTCGGCTTCGGACCGCTGCATGCGGACGATCTCGCCGTGACGGTCGGGTCGGGCGTCGTACTGCTCGGATTGCTCGAATTTCTCAAACGACTCTGGTGGCCGGCCCCGCGGATGGAATAGACCGGGCCGAGCGCGCCGCCATCGCGACTGGCGATGGCGGCAAACAGTTACAGGAGTCAGACGACGGCGACGTCTACGACCAGCCGGTTCGGCGCCGACATCGTGAAGACGCGAAGCGCCGGCTTGCCGGCAGTGCCGATGCCCCATTGCTGCACGCCTTCGAAGTTCTGGATCAGCAGAGCCTCACGCATGAAGGGGTACGCACTCTTGAAGGAAGTCGGTGTGGTGTAGCCAGTCCAGTTCGTGATGCTCTGAACTGTGATCACGACGCCCGCGGAACCGTCGAGCGTCACCTGGTCGCCCTTCGGCGAGCGCGTGAAGATCGCGCTGGCCTGCCGCACGACCGTGTAGCTCGGGATTCCGCCCGCGAACTCGATCACAAAACGGTCATACCCGTCGTGCTGGCCAACCCGCACGCTGGCGACCTGGCTGGTCGACACGGAGCCGCCGGAGAAGTTTGAATACGCGAACCCAGCGGGCATCGTCGGAGTGGGTGAGACAGCGGCGCTCGGCGACGGCGAAGGTGACGCCACCGGGCTGCTGCTTGCCGATGCGCTCGGCTGCGGGCTTGGGCTCGAAACCGCGACCGGAGTCGGTGAGCCGCAGGCCGAAACAAGAACGATCGCGGCTGCTACGAGAATCAACCTTTTCATGAGTCCAACATGCGCCGTTCAGGCGCGACTTCTAACGATCGTTCGACCCTCTCCAGGAGGGCCTACCGTCCCTTTCTCGCCTGCAGGCGCGCCACGAAACTCGATCGTGGTGGAAACGCGGATTCTGCTTGCGTGCGGTCTCCTCGCCCCACTGGTGTTCATTGGTGTGGATCTCCTGGCGGGCAGCAGCTGGCGCGGCTACGAGTTCGCCTGGAGGTCCATCAACGATCTGAGCGCAGTCGGGTCACCGGTGCGCGGGGTGGCGGCGCCCACGTTCGCGGCCGTCAACGTCTTGACGATCGCGTTCGGAATCGGCGCGTGGCGCGCGGCGAACGGCGCAGCTGGTTTGAGAGTGATCGCCGCTGTCGTGGTCGCCAACGGCATGCTCGCGTTGGCGGCCGCGCTGTTTCCGAACCAGGTGGGCGTCACGCCACGATTTCTGAGCCCGGGTGTGATGCTGGCCGCGTCGTCGGTCGCCTGCATCGTGATCGCCATGGCAGCCGGCATGTTCGTCCTGAGTGGCTGGCTACGCCTCTATTCGATCGCCACTCTGGCCACCTACGCACTCCTGACGGTCGTCGGCTATGCGTCGCAGATGGAGCCGCGGGTGGGTTTTCAGGAACGGCTCATGGCCTACACGTGGATGGTCTGGCTCGGACTGCTCGCGTCGGTCCTTCTCGCCGCCCGAGCTCGCCCGCTCGAGGTCGCTTCGTGAGGCGATAGTCGTCCGTCGGGTATCCGGCCTGTACGCCCAGAGGCTGTCGACCCTATGGATACGAGCCGGCGAAGATCAATGTCGGGCCGATGACAAAGGATTACAGCCCTCTGCGAGCGCTTTTCACAATCGCGCCCAACCTTCAGCGCGCGGACGGTCGCGTGCTCACCGTGTATCTGCCGGCGCACAGGGGCGGCTTCGACAACCGCTGGTACGACATTGAATTTGCAGACCTTCGCCATCGCTACTACGAACGCCTCGGCAACAAAGAGCTCGCCGTCCTCGAGGCGCAGCTTCCGCGGCTGCACTCGCGCCTAGCGCTGATCCGACCAGCCGGCGTTGCAGGCATTGCTGGTTTCGCCCAGGCCGAGCCAGACCTTCTCGACGTCATCACGCTGCCGCTGCCAACGGACGAGCGGCTGCAGATCGGAGACCCGCTCCTGGCGCCGGCGCTCCGGCAGCTGGAAGCGGTTCCGCCCGCCCTGGTCGCAGTGGTGGACAAGGAGGACGCGCGTCTTTTCGGCTTCATCCTTGGGCACACGTTCGAGACGGCCGACGTCTCCGGAATCCAGGTCCATCATTCGCGAGTGGGCGGACCGTCAGCTGCGAGCAACCAGCGCAAGGCCGACAACCGCACGCGCATGAACGTCGAGTACGTTGCCTTTGAGGTCGCGCGCGAGCTGAGCAGCGGCGCCTACGCGCGACTGTTCATCGCGGGACCGCAAGAGGCGAGGGCCGAGTTCGAGCGCCGGCTCGCGGAGCCGGCTCGGCGCCTGCTCGCCGGCCACCTCGGCGCCTCGCTCGACTCCGCGACGCTCCAGGACGACCTTCGGCGTGCGCTGTTGGCTGTCGCGGCCCTGGCGGCCCGCTCGATCGCTTAACCCAACCCCTAACCGCCTACCGACCGGCCGATCAGCTGCCCGGAAGTGGGCCGGGCCGCCGCCGATCTCCCTTCGGAGCGCGCGAGTCGCGCGCCGGCAAAGACGCCGAGCGCAACGATCAGAACGGTGTAGGCGGCCTGCGGCCACAGGTTGCCGATCTCCTCTGACGACAGCGGCATGAACGCGATGGCGACGTTGATGCTCAGGTGGGTCAACCACGTGAGCAGGACGCTCCCGGTTTCGCGGTACATCCACGCGAGGAAGACCGAAGCCGCAATGGGCATTGCGAGGAAGAGCACGACCGCGAGCGCGCCGTACTGGTGAACGTTTGGCGCGCTGACCCAGTAGGGAAGATGCCACGCACCCCAGATCACACCGAGCACGAGGCTTGCTCTCAACCATCCGAAGGACCGCGCCATCCTCGGCAGAGCAAAGCCGCGCCAGCCGAGCTCCTCAAAGAGCGTGTTGGGGAGCTGGATCGCCACCATCGTCAGCAGCGCGCCGACACCAAACGCGGGCGCCGGCAGCGGGGTACCACGCCACCATCCGCTCACCACGAACACGACTGCGACCATGGCCGGCACCAGCAGCAGCGCGGCGGCATACCACCGGACGTCCACGCGCCATACCAGCACCTGCTTCAGCAGGCTCCGAATGCCACCCCAGCCGGCGGTGAACCCGAGGACGAGCAGCGCTGCGACTCCGGGCATCAGCGCGCCGACAAGCCCCGCAGGTGGAAAGGCAAAGCCCGGCCAGCCGAGGCTCGAAGTCATGACCGGGACCCAGATTGCCCACGAGAGCAGGAACGTCAGTGCAAAGAACGCGATCAGAGCTCGCCTATCCGATTTCATGTCAGCCTCCTGCTGGGAGCAGCGGCGGTTTCGTCACCGCGGTGCGCCGTTTCCACAGCAAACTTGACCGAGCGACGAGTCTCCCGGAAGAGGAAAACGTCCCCGATGGCCAGGGGCACAAGGCCCGAACGAATCGGCGCTGATAGGTCCGGCGGCCCGGTTGCGAGCCGGAACTACGGCGACGCCGCCAAACACCGCAGATAACAACGACCCGCCACTCCCGCGACCTCGCCGCGGATGCCGTTGCTGAGATTGTTATGGCTTTCGGGCGAGCATCCGTCGAGTTATGCCGCATGCGAAAGACGGCGCTGACGCCAAGCCGATCTCGGACCTGCTGAGCGCTCGGCACAAGAGCCAGACAAACACTGGAAGTTCAGCGCCGCCGACGTCAAGGAGCGGCCCAGGTGGGGCAACTATCAGCAGGCGTAGTCGGTTGCCCTGGGACGTTGCTCATCGGCGGGTGCCCCCTGGTACGTCATCGCCGCGAACGGCAAGTGGTACCGGAACTGGACCGTCTCCCAGGTTCTCATCGAGACGATGGAGGCAATGAAGTTGACGTATTCCAACCCGCACCTCGAAATCCGTGCGCTGAGAGACAGCCTGCGGCCGGTGAGCTGAAGTGGCAACCGTCCAGGCTGGAACCAAGGCAGTCAAGCGAGCTGCCGAAAACCCGCTGCTGGCAATTCTCGAGCGTCTGGGCTACGCAGTTCGCGGCGCCTTGTATGCCGTCATGGGACTGCTAGCGCTGGCCGTGGCGATTGGAGTTGTTGGCGGCCAGACCACGGACCTATCTGGAAGTCTCGTGTTCTTGATCGCCAACCCATTCGGGAAGGTGGTGTTGGTCGTCGCCATCATCGGCCTTACGGCTTACTCGGTGTGGGGCTTCATCAGGGCGATCTACGACCCGCTCCACCGAGGTCATGACGTCGCCGGTTACGCCGCAAGGCTTGGATTCGTAACGAGCGCATTGTCGTACGCGGGCATTGTGATCCTGGCCATCCGGATCCTCGCCGGGTCAGCTGGAGGCGCCGGTAACAGCACCCAGAAGACTGTGGCCGCGATCCTGGTCCACCCAGGCGGCGGCTGGTTGACGGTGGTCATCGGCGTGGTGGCCATCCTGGTGGGCTTTGGGCAGTTTCTCGAGGCTTATCGGGCCACGTTCAAAGAGGACTTGAAGAGCGCCGAGATGACGGACTGGGAAAGGGTCAACGTCATTCGCCTCGGCCGGTTCGGCATGTTTGCCCGCGGCGTTACGTTCGTCGTGCTCGGCTGGTTCGTCATCCAGGCGGGCATCCATCACGATCCCGCGCAGGCTCAGGGTTTTGGGGGCGCATTCGCTTTCCTCCTTGCTCAGCCCTTTGGACGGGTGATCCTGGGAATAGTTGCCCTTGGGTTCGTAGCCCTTGGCCTCCACTCGTTTGCCTGCGCACGTTGGATCCGGCTGATGAGCACTGCGGATTGATGTCCGATGTTCAAGCGAAGCCGGAAGCCACCACCCTGCCGGAGGACAGATTCCTCAATCGTGAGCTGTCCCGGCTCGACTTCGACAGTCGCGTCCTCTCGATGGCAGAGGACGGGACGCGCCCGCTGGCCGAGAGGATCCGCTTCCTGGCGATCGTAAGCCAGGGCCTCGACGACTTCTTCCAGGTCCGCGTTGCCGGTCTCCATGAACAACTGGTGGCTCCCGGGAGGCTGACGTCGCTCGACGGTATGACGCCCGAAGCGCAGTTGAGCCAGATCGGCCAACGGGTGCGCGAGCTGGTCGAACGCGAGTCGACCATCTTTCGGGACGACATTCTCCCGGCTCTCGCCGCCGCCGGGTTCGCGATAGTCAAGCCGGCCGATCTGTCCAGTGCCGACCAGGACTGGCTGACCGATTACTTCCAGCAGCGAATCTTCTCTGTGCTCACCCCACTGGCGGTCGATCCTGCGCATCCGTTTCCGTACATCTCGAACCTCTCACTCAACCTGGCGGTCATGGTCCGCGACCCTCTTCGACACAAGCCGCGGTTCGCCCGCGTCAAGGTTCCGCCCCTGCTTCCCCGCTTCATCGGGCTCGGCGACGGCGAGCGATTCGTCCTCCTGGAAGACGTGATCGCGCTTCACGTGCCGGCTCTCTTCCCCGGGATGGAGATCGTCAGCCACCACTTTTTCAGGGTCACCAGGGATGCAGACCTCGATGTCGACGACGACGAGGCGGAAGACCTGATGGCCGCGGTCCAGGCCGAGCTCCTGCGGAAGCGCCGAAAAGGCCGGGCGGTCCGTCTGGAAGTGGGTCCAGACATGAGCCAGGACGTCCTCTTCTTGCTGCTCGCGGAGCTCGAGCTCGGCTCCGAGGACGTGTACCCGGTCGACGGCATTCTTGACCTCACCGGGATTCTGTCGATACACGTGCCACGCGACGAATTGGAGACGGATCACTCGTGGGTGCCGGCGACTCAGCCCAGGCTTCGACCTGAGGACTCCGGGGCAATCGACTTCTTCGATGTGATTCGCGAAGGCGACGTGCTCCTGCATCACCCCTACGACTCATTTGGGACGTCTGTCGAAGCGTTTCTCGAGCAGGCCGCCAACGACAAGGACGTCCTCGGAATCAAGGTGTCGATGTATCGAACCTCCGGCCCCGAGAGCGCGATTGCACGTGCGCTCAAGGCCGCGGCTCAGTCCGGCAAGCAGGTCGTCGCCATCGTTGAGCTGAAGGCACGCGGCGACGAGCAGGCCAACATCGTGTGGGCGAAGGCGTTGGAGGCGGAAGGAGTCCATATCGTGTACGGGCTCGTCGGCCTGAAGACGCACGCCAAGCTCACGTTGGTCGTGCGGCAGGAAGGTGCAGGGGTACGCCGGTATGCGCACATTGGAACCGGCAACTACAACTCAGGAACGGCGGCCGTGTACGAGGACGTTGCCCTGTTCACTGCAGAGCCCGATTTGACTGCAGACGTGGCCGATCTCTTCAACTACCTCACGGGGTACAGCCACCAGAGCAGCTATCGAAAGCTCCTGGTCGCGCCGACGACGCTGAGGTCCGGGTTGGTCAGGTTGATTCGCCGTGAGGCGATGAAGTCGAACGGACGGATCGTGATCAAGGTCAACAACCTCGTCGATCCTGAGCTGATCGACGCACTTTATCGAGCCTCACAGGCCGGCACCGACATCGACCTCATCGTGCGCGGTATCTGTTGTCTCAAGCCCGGAGTCGCTGGGCTATCGGAAGGAATCCGGGTGCGGAGCCTTGTCGGCCGACACCTGGAGCACTCGCGGATCTTTCAATTTGGCGGTGCGGCCGACAGGCATGTGCTCATCGGCTCGTCAGACCTGATGCCGCGCAACCTGGACCGCCGGGTTGAGGCTGTCGTGCCAGTCGTCGACCCAGATCTCGCAGAGGAGCTCGCTCGGTTCCTTGAGCTCGAGCTGACTGACAACAGCCTGGCGTGGGAGCTCACCGCAGAAGGCACGTGGCATAAGCATTCAGACGATCGCGGCCGCGTGAACGCACAGGAGCAGATGCAGCGCGCGACATTGGGCCTCGTCAAGAAAGGAGTAGCACCCGTATGAGCACAACAAGCACCCCCGTCAGGCCTACCGGCGTGAAGCGGGCGACCAGCCTCTTGATCCTCAGCTCCAAGGCAGGGTCGATGACGCCCGAGATCGAGGCCAAGCTTCGCAAAGCCTTCGCCACCAGCTCGATCGTCGAATTCGACCCGAAGATGGACATCGAGAAGCTGATCCCTCCGACCGCAATGGTGATAGTGGCCGGCGGCGACGGCACCATCGGCTGGGTCGTGCACAAGCTCGCCGACACCAGGCACCCGCTCGGGATTCTTTCACTGGGCACGTTCAACAACTTCGCCAAGTCGCTGCACCTGCCGACGACCGTCGATGCGGCCATTCGCGTGATCAAAACCGGAAAGCTTCATCCCATCACGCTGGGCCGTCTGAACGGAAAGATCTTCCTTGAGGCCGCGGCGATCGGCCTGTTTGGCGAAACGATCGCGGCCGGCGAATCGGCCAAGGACCGCGCCTTTGGCGCCTTCGCCGACGACATGAAGCACGTCCTGGAGGCGAAGCCGTTCACCTATGAGCTGACAGGTGACATCAAAGGCAGCGGCACCGCCATGTCCCTCGTCTTCACCAACACCACGTCGATCGGCTCCCAGATGCCGGTCAGCGACAAGACCCCCAAGGATCCCTATCTCGAGCTTTCCGTGCATGCCGGCGCGAGCCGCACGGACATCGTGAAGCGAGTGCTTGCACGCGCCGTGCTCTCCAAGCACAAAGAAGGAGGGCTGGGCCAGGTCTTCAAATTCAGGAAGCTCCTGGTGGTCACGAAGCCGGCCGTGCGCATCTACGCCGACAACGCCAAGATGGGCCGGACGCCGGCGACCATCACCGCCGAGCTGAGCGCACTGCAGGTGATGCTCCCCCGTTGAGCGCGCTGCCCAAGGACGTGGGGGCGCCGCTGGCCGACCCCAAGCAAGCCGCGGCCGAGGTCATCGCGGGCCGGCCGGGACCGACCGCCAGGCGGTGGCTCGGTCCGGCCGCACTTGTCGTCTTCGTCCTCTTCGCCATCGACACCTACCTCGTGATCGCCAATGACGTGCTGCCGTTCGACGTCCCGATCGCATGGTTCATCCAGCAGTTCAACTGGGGAGCGCTGGTTTATCCGATGGAGCTCATCAACGCCACTGCCGGCATCTGGCAGGTTGTGGTAGGCGCCGTCGCGATCGTCTCGCTGTTCATCGTTGAGCGGCGCGCCGGCTGGCTGATGTTGATCGGCAGCCTCTCGAGCCTGTTCGACAACCTCATCAAGCTCGCCATCTCGCGGCAACGCCCGCCGGCCGACCTCGTCCACATCCTGTCCCCGACCACTGGATTCAGCTTTCCGAGTGGCCATGCAGTGTTCTTCACCTGGGTTAGCTTCATGGTCGCCGTATCCCTGGCCCCGAAGATCAGGCCTGCGCTCAGGCCGGCTCTCTGGATCGTCGCGACCCTCCTGATCGTTCTGACCTGCATCGCCAGGGTGTGGGCCGGAGCCCACTGGCCTAGCGACGTGATCGGCGGCGTTCTGCTCGGCATCGGCTGGTCGGCCTTCGTGCTCTGGCTGCCCGAACGCTGGCTGCCGTCGCCCAGCTTCAAGTGGTTCAACGGTCGCGCCGGGGTGACTTCGTGATCCGCGTCCCAATGCTCGCGTTCGCGATCGTGGCGGCGGCAGCCGTGGGAGTCCTCACAGCGATTGTCATCGCGTCTCCATTTCTGCCGCTGGACGCCGCCATCCAGCGCGACATCCAGGCAACGGACCTGGGCCCGCTCACGCTGGCGTTCCCGGCCTTGACGTGGCTCGGAGGACCTGGCGGCGTGATCATGCAGGCCGTCGTTTTCGTGCTCGTCATCGCGTTTAATCGCCACGCCTGGAGGCTGCTGCTGGCCGGCCTTGCCGGTGGCTTTTGGTACGTCACCATCGTCAACCTGGTCAACCGACCGCGGCCGCTTGCCAGTCAGATCCTGCGGGTAACAGAGCATCCAGGCTCGACGAGCTTTCCCAGCGGTCACCTGATATTCATCACGATCAGCGTCGCCGTCCTGATGCTCTGTCTCGGACATCGGTACCTGCCCCGATGGGCGCTGCCGATCGGCTGGGCGTTGGTTGGAGCCGTCGTGCTGGCTGTCGGGCTGGATCGGATCTCGGCGGGCGTCCACTGGCCCAGCGATGTGCTGGCGGGCGTGCTGATCGCCACGTCCTGGCTGGCCCTGGTGGTTTCGGTGCGCTGGATATCAGACTCGGCGCTTACCACGACACCGAAGGTGCTGATCCCGGCGCGCGTCAATCCCGTTTCTTGAAGAGCCACGCGGTGAACGTGCCGACTCCGATCCCGAAAGCGCCACCGACGGCGGTATCGCTCGGAAAGTGCACGCCGAGGTGGACCCTGGATAGGGCCACCACCGTGGCCAGCGTGTAAGCGACCGAAGCGGCCTTCGGGTAGAAGAACGCAAGGGCGGTCGCAGCAGCGAATGAGGAAGCCGAGTGGCCGGATGGAAACGAATCGTCCGGCGGCCGGACGCCGACCACGCGAGCCTCGCGGTTGACGAAGGGTCGGACCCGGCGGAACAACGGCTTCACCTGCACCTGCACCAGGTACGTCGCGGCAAGTGATGCCACCGCGGTGGCCGCCCCCGCCCGCCGGCCCTTGGGGCCGCCGAGCAGCGCCAGCGCGACGCCGCCGGCCACCCATCCGAGGCCCTCGCCCAAATCCGAGATGACGCTGACGTAGCGGTCGCTCGCAGGCGAGTGTGGGAGGTCGTTTATGACGTTGAACAGACGCCGGTCGAAGCCGTCCTTGGCAGGTGGCGCGACGGTGACGGAGACGTGGCCTGATTCCAGCTGGACTGCGACCGGGCCGGCTTCGAGAACGCTTTCGGGGCCGTCCACGCGTCTAGGGTCGCCTCGGGGCCATAACTGACGCAGCAACAACGACCCCGTTGCTGACCTTGTTATGACCGGTGGCGCACGCTGCCTCAGACGGATGCCCACTTTCAAAGGAGTTGTTCAGATGAGTCGATTTACCATCGGCGTCGCGCTGGGTGGCGCGGCGGTTTACTTCTTCGATCCTCTCCAGGGTGAGGACAGGCGACGCCGCATGCAATCGCTGTGGCGCGAGAATCACGAGACTGCCAACCAGGTCGGAGCCGGTGTCTCACGGGCGGCTGACTCGATGCGACCTCTGGTTCGACGCATGAAGCGCGGCCTGGAGCAGAGGAATTGGGCCGACGATGCCGCCACGAGCTGGGGGCCTGCACTGACGGGCGTTCTCGTCGCCTCTGCGGTTGGCGGGAGCCTTGTCTATCTCCTCGACCCACAGAATGGGCCGGCTCGGCGGAAGCGCATCGTCACGTTCGTGGGCGAGAAGCGAAGCGGGCTCAGGCAGCAAATTCGTAACGTTCAAGACGCCGCCGAAACGGTAAGACCGCGAATCAATGGCGCGGTCGCCGGCGTATCCAGGATGGCCGAGGTGGCCATGGCGAGAGGTAATTAAGCCTCTCCGGTCAGGACTTGTACGGTGAAGGCGCGCCCGGCGGCAGGTAGGGCGTCGGGTTCACCGGCACCTGGTTGATCCGCAGCTCGAAGTGCACGTGCGGCCCGGTCGAGTTCCCGGTCGACCCTTCTACGCCGATTGTCTGACCCTGCACGACCTTCTGCCCGACCTTCACCAACGCTGCGGCCAGGTGCCCGTAGAGCGTGTCCAGCCCGCCCGAGTGCGCAATCACGACGTAGTTCCCGTAGCCGCCGCTCGAGTTGCCGACCAGCGCGACGATCCCGTCGTCCGCCGCATAGACCGGCGAGCCGTATGGCTCGACCAGGTCGATCCCGGTGTGGAAGTGCGGGTAGCCGCCGTACGCCGGCTCGAACCAGAACGTGCTCGGGCCGAATGGCTGCGAGATCGTCGCGTGCGGCTCGGGCCAGATGAATCGGTACTTGGTGGAGTGGCCGGCGCTGGTCGGGATCTGCCCCACGTTGTTCGACTGGTACCAGAGCTGCACCTGCGTCCACACCGCCTGCATGGCGGCCGCGATGATCGCGTCCTGCTGCTGCTCGAGCATGTCCGTGATCTCCTGTGCGAGCTGCGCCGACTGCTTGCTCAGCAGCCTCAGCTCGTACTGGGTCTCGGCGATCTTCTCCTGCAGCTGCGCCAGCGACTTCTGCTCCTGGGTCCGCAGTGCCTGGAGCTGCGTGAGCTCAGAGTTCAACTTGTCGCGCTGGACGACCTGCTCGTCGCGCGCCGCCTGCTCCTTCTCCCGTTCCTTCTGCAGGTCGGCGAGGTTCTGGTCGAGCGAGGCCTTCAGGTCGCTGGCACGTCCGCCCGCGACGTTGAGGTCCGAAATCCGGGTCAGCAGGTCGCCCAGGCTCTGCGATTCCGCCAGCAACACGAGTACCGAGCCGGGCGCGACGTAGATCGCACGCGCGAGCTGTCGAAGCTGCTGCCGCTCGGTGTCGATACGTATGGCCAACGCCGCCTCGCGCTGCTGCGCGTCGAGGATCTCGGCGTCGAGCTCGTCGATCTTCGCCTGCGTGTCAGAGATCTTGGAGCGCACGTCGGCCTGCTGAGCCGCATTGTCAGCCAGCGACTTTAGAAGTTGCTGCTGAGCGGCGAGCGCGTCGGCGAGGTGGCTGCCCAGCTGCGCTCGGACCTGATCGATCAGCGTCTTCTGCTGCTGGGGGTCGATCGGGTTCCCGGCGGTTGCGGTATTGCCGCTCGCGGCGAGCACGAACAGGGCCATGACGGCCGCGACGAGGAGGCTCCGCTTCACTGGAGGTGCCTGCGCAGGCTGATGAGCGACGAACCCGAGCCCAGGAAAAGGCCGGTTGCGAACACCATCGCGGCCGCAAGCGCCGCCACGGTGACGGTCACGCCAGGCGCGAACTGGTTGAAGGATCCGGATGTGGCCGTGACTGCGGTCGCAGCCAGGCCAAAGGTCACCAGCCCCGCGACCAGGCCCGCCAGCCCACCGGTGATCGCGCCCTCGACCACGAACGGCCCGCGCACCATCCACCGCGGCGCGCCGACGAGCTGCATGATCGCAACCTCGTCATGTCGCGCATGGATGGCGGCCCGGACACTGTTGACCGTGACGGTGACTGCAACAAAGCCGAGCAGGCCCAGGAAGACGAACCCTGCGATGGCCAGGCCGACCAGGACATCCTGGATGCGCTGGTAGGCGCCTCGGTCATAGGACGTCGGGTACGTGAGGTCGACGGCAGTTTGGTCGCGCGCCATCGCATCGATCGCCGCCGCGTCGTCGATGGTTTTGACCTGGACGTCGAAGCTGGCGGGGAAGGGGTTGCTCTCGCTGGCCTGGGCCAGCTGCGGCAGCCCGGGGATCCGCTCCGCGCGCGCGAGCGCGTCAGCTTTCGTCGTGAAGTGGACGGCAGCCACGCGCGGATCGCTGGAGAGGCGGTTCCACAGCGAGTCGATGTCTTCGGAGCTCGCGTCGTCGCGCAGGTAGATGTGGATGAGCGAGGCCTGCGCCGTCTCGACCTGCTCCAGGTTGTACAGGGCGAAGCCGGCCAGGCCGACCAGTCCTGACATCAGCAGGAGCAGCGTCATCGAGCCAAGGGCCGGCGTGGTGCTGCCGATGTTCCTGATCCAGTTTCGGGCTGCGCCTCCAAAGACGTAGCGGAGCACGTTGGCTGTAACGATCTGCACCATCCGCCGCCGTGGGAACCGGCCCTTCACGACGTCGCCAGCCAAGCCATCCTCCCTGTCTGGCCGGCAGGCTGATCGCGCACGAGCCTGCCGTCGACGAGCGTCACCACCCGCCGCTGCAGTCGCGTGACGATCTCGACGTTGTGGGTGGCGATCAGGACGGCCGTGCCCCAGGCGGCGATGTCGACGAAGAGATCCATCATCTCCCAGGCTGTTTCCTGGTCGAGGTTCCCCGTCGGCTCATCGGCGATGAGCAGGGACGGTCCCGCGACGACGGCTCGCGCAACCGCGACCCGCTGCTGCTGCCCGCCCGAAAGCTGGTGCGGGAACGCTCTGCCGCGTTCGCCGAGGCCAACGGCTTCGAGCGCGTCGAGCGAGCGTTCGCGGGCCTCTTCCTCGGACACGTGCAGATCCGTGACGTGGAGCGCAAAGGCGACGTTCTCGAGCGCCGTCAGTCGAGGAAGGAGCTTGAAGTCCTGGAACACTACCCCGACGCGCCGGCGCAGCTCCGCCACACGCGATGCCTTCAGGCTGTGGGCGGGGATCCCGTCGACCCAGACCTGGCCTGAGGTCGGGCGAATCTCGCGGTTGATCAGCTTGAGCAGGGTGGTTTTGCCGGCCCCGCTCGGGCCGACCAGGAGAGTCAGCTCTCCCGGCTGGAGCGCGAGATCGACATCATCGAGCGCCAGGCGGGAGCCATAGGCTCGAGTCACCGAGGTGAGCTCGAGAATCGGGGGCAACACAGAGAGCTCAACGGACCTGTGGATAAAACCCTGTGCCGCCGGCGATCCAACCTTGTCGGTCCCGACGGGTGCGATCGGCCTATCGCGTCTTCAACTGAACCGGCGCCTCGCATACTGGCCTTTCGTGAAAGCCGGCCAGCTCCGCCCGCTGCTCATCGGTGGTGCGCTGACCGTCATACCGCTGACCATCGTCCTGCTGCGACTCCTCGCCGACAGACCGCTGCCGGAATGGTCGACACAGCACTTCTACATCGTCTCGGCGGCCTCACTGCTGGCGATGATCACGGCGGCCATCCTCGCCGTGACGACGGCGCAGATCGGCCTCTACCGGGTGCTACTCGTCTGCCTCGGTTTCACGTCAATGGGCGGCATCTTTGCAGTGCACGGGCTGTTGACGCCGGGCATCATCATCCCGGACCGGCTCGAGGACGCCGCGTACAGGGCTATCGGGATCTCCGCGTTCTTCAGCCTCGCGGTGCCGGCCCTGTTCTTCGCTGCGAGCTTCCTGCCCGGGATGGCCTGGCTCGAAAGCCGCCTGCCGTTCTGGCCTGCCGGCTGGCTCGTCGTCGTGACGTTTGTGGCCGTCGCGGTCTACGGCGGCATCGCGATCCTCGACATGAACATCCTCGCAACCACCACGCTGTCGAGCCCGCCGTTCAGCACGATTTTCGTGATCGGAACGATCGCGCTCCTCCTGTTCTCAGCATTCCGGCAGGCGGTGCTTTACCGCACCGCCGGGCTGTCGAGCCAGGCCGACCTCGCCATCGCGTTCGTGCTGCTGGCCGACGCCGCCGCATGCATGGTCGTGTTCGATGCGTGGACCGTCGGGTGGTGGTTCTATCACCTCCTCATGCTTGCGGCGGTCTGCCTGGCGTTGCGAGCGCTGCTGATGGAACGGATCGAGGGCGGGTCGTTCAAATCGGCGGTCGAGGGGGTGCTCGAGCTCGGCGCCGAGATCCCGGGGCGGGGATAGACCGGGCTTAACGGCGCACGCGCGCAAGACGGTCCGGAGCGCCAGGTCGTTGTGCCGGGAGCGTTCCCCGGCCGTCCTGAAGATTGAGACTGCCGTGAGACTGCCATTGATACCGATCGAGCGCACACTTTCGACGCTGTGAACGCTCATTCACCAGCTAGCAGGCGGGCCATCGGCGTGGTGCTCGCGGCCGCCCTTGTCGTGCTTGTATCCGCGGGCACGCCGCGTGAGGCGCGCGCCGGTTTCAACGCGACGACGACCTATCCAGTAGTCACCGGAAGGGCGCAGTCACTCGTGGTCGGGCTCTTCGGTGGTGGGGTCGGCGCGAACCAGGACATCGCAGTGTCGACCGGCGCCGACGTCGAGCTGCTGGTCGGGCACGGTGACGGGACGTTTGCGGCGCCGGCGTCGGTGGCTTCGCTGCCGAACAACGGCAATCTCGTGGGTGGAGACTTCAACGGCGACGGCCTCCCCGACCTGGCGGTCACCGCCGAGGTCAACTCCGGCGGCTACATCACCGGGTCGGCCGTCTACGTCTTCCTCGGCAAGGGAGACGGCACCTTCACCGCGGATGGCTCGGTTTCGCTTGGATCCACCTTCGCGGGCGGCCTCGCCACCGGCGATCTCAACGGCGATCACGTGCTGGATCTCATCGCCGGCTCGACGCCGTTCCCTGTGGGTTTGGCGAGCGACAACGTGAGCGTTCTGCTCGGGAACGGCGACGGCACGTTCACGCCGGGCTGGAGCGCCGGCGTCCCCGGCGCCGAGCACCTCGCTGTGGCGGACTTCAACGGCGACTCGCGACCGGACGTCGTGGCGGCCGGCAACACCGGGCAGGTGACCGTGCTGCTGACGGGCAGCGGCGCCTTCTCGAGCGTGACGTCCATCGCTGTGGTCAGCGGCACCTATGCGCGAACCAACGCCGTGATGGCCCTCCCGCTCTCCGGTGCGGCGCCCGACGTCGTGGTGGGGCTGGCCGCGGGCGGAACCTTCGCCGTGCTCATGAACGCAGGTTCTGGATCGTTTGCGGCCCCCGTCATCTACGGAACCTCCGGCTCGCAGGCCCTGGCCGGCCCGGACCTGAACCTCGACGGCCATCCCGACGTCGCGGTCGACGAGGGCAGCAGCGTCGCGACGTGGATCAACAGCGGTACGGGCACATTCACCGCGGCCAGCACGTATCCGGTCTCGAACGGCATCTTGTCCATTGCGACCGGCGTCTTCAATGGAGACACGAACTATGACCTTGCTGTCGCCGACAGCAGTGGGGTGGACGTCCTGCTCGGCAACACGCAGGCGAGCATGCCAATCGGAGTCACCGCTGCGGCGGGGATCGGTTCGGCGACTGTGAGCTGGAACGCGTCGCCGGATGATGGCGGCAGCGCGATCACGAGCTACACGATCACCTCCTCGGCAGGAGGCAGTGTCTCGGTCGGGCCGAATGCCAGGTCGGTCACCCTCTTGGGCGTGGCCCTGATCCCGCAGACCTTCACCGTCACCGCGACCAACGGTTACGGCCAGAGCGCGCCCTCGGCGCCTTCGAACAGCGTCACACCTCAACCCGGCGGCACGTACCACGCGCTAACGCCCGCGCGCGTCCTCGACACCCGGTCTGGGATCGGCGCTCCGGCCGCGAAGGTCGCGCCGGGACAGACGGTCGACGTCCAGGTCGGTGGGCAGGCCGGCGTGCCGGTCGACGGCGTCGGGTCGGTGGTCCTCAACGTGACCGTGACCGGCCCAACCTCAGCGGGATACCTGACCGTGTTCCCAACCGGCTCAACTCGGCCCACGGCGTCCAACCTGAATTTCATTGCCGGTCAGACGGTTCCGAACCTCGTCGAGGTGGCGCTCGGGACCGGTGGCAAGGTGAGCTTCTTCAATCCGCTCGGTTCCGCCGACGTCATCGCGGACGTGCAGGGCTGGGTTGGCGACTCGACGGACTCCTACACGCCGGCAGGGCTCTTCAACGCCCTTCCCCCGGCGCGAATCCTCGACACGCGCTCGTGCCACTGTCCGCTCGGCGCGGGACAGACGCTGTCCGTCCAGGTCACCGGTCGGGGCGGCGTGCCGGCGAGCGGGGTGTCCGCGGTGGTCATCAACGTGACTGTCACCGGGCCGACCCGGTCCAGCTATCTGACTGTCTGGCCGGCCGGAGCCGACCGCCCGGTGGCGTCCAACCTCAATTTCAGCGCGGGTCAAACGCGGGCAAACCGCGTCATGGTCGGCATCGGAACCGACGGTCAGGTCAGCATCTACAACCCATTCGGAACAGTCAACGTCATCGCCGACGTCAACGGCTGGTTCACCGACGCGACGAGCGCAGCCGGTGGCGCCGCCTTCGTTGGCGAGGTGCCTTACCGAATCTTCGATACGCGGGAGAGCTATTGCAGGTGCCCGTTGGGACCGCGCAATGTCCTCGATCTGTACTCGACCGGTGGCCCGGTGCCCTCGGCCCTCGTGCTGAATGCGACCGCGGTCAACGGCACTGCTCCGAGCTACCTCACGCTGTACCCCGACAACGGGTCGGGCGGGAACGGGTCGGTGCCGCTTGCGTCGGACGTCAACTTCGCAGCCGGCCGTGTCGTGCCGAACCTGACCGTTGTGAAGCTCGGCCCCGGCCCGCTGACCGGCAGCTATGCCTTCAACGTGTTCAACGCGAGCGGCACGGTCAACGTGGTCCTCGACGAGGACGGGTTTTACGGTGTCGCGGTGACGGCGCCACCGGTGAGTCCGTTGGTGATGCCGCTCGTGAGCGCGAAGCCCGGAGGCGGGCAGCCGCTGAGGCCAAAGGTGTGGTCAACCCGTCGGGTCGAGCGGTCGTAACAGTTCGAAAACGACGCCCGGTTACGGTTCGCTACATCGTCGACTGGCCGACCTCTATCAGGTGCCCGTCCGGGTCGCGGATGTAGGCGCGAATCTCAAACTCGTGGTCCTTCGGCTCGGTCAGGAACTCAGCGCCGCGCGCCGACCACTCCGAATACGTCCGCGCGATGTCCGCGACCCGCACGTTCATGAACGCGCTCGCATGGTGCGGATCGGTTGGCGTCGAAAGCGTGACCGTCGGCTTGTCGTCGGTCGGCCCGCCGCCGACGTTGAGGATGAGCCACGTGTTCGCCACGCGGAGGATGACCGGGTCACGCTCGCGCACGACCTTCGCACCGAACACCGACGTATAGAAGTCGCGCGATCGATCCTGGTTCGACACGACCAGGAAATTCGTGATGACGAAGCCTTCTTTGGGCGCGGGGAACTCGTCTCTGTCCATCCCGGTCAGGGTAGATCCTGAGCGTGACTTATGTCGCGCCGCGACTTCACGGCGAGTTAACAAGTCGCTTGTAAGGGGCCTAAAGCGAGATGCGCGGTTGCTAGACTCCAGCGTCAATGCCACTTCCCGCCCCGTATCGCGGCGCGTCCACGCCCGACATCGGGTCGTTGTTGCGATCGTCTGGGCCGCGGTGATCGCCGAGCCGATGCGCCAACCCAAATCTCCAACGGGAAGTTCCGATAGGGTCCCGTCGGTGCAGGTTCTGATCGTCCAGGACCACGTCCTGCTCGCATCGGCAATCGCTCGCGTGCTTGAAGCGGAGCCGGACATAAAGGTTTCGGGGGTCGCCTCCTCCGGCGCAAGCGCGGTGCTGAAGGCCGAGGAAACCATGCCGGACGTGGTGCTGCTGGACTTCAGGCTTCCTGACATGACCGGCCCGTCCGCCGCGCGCACGCTGAAGAACAGCCACGAGTCCGCAGCGATCGTGTTTCACAGCGGGGAAGAGACCGAGACCGCTTTGCTCGACGCAATCGATGCCGGCGCGACCGCGTACCTGACCAAGGACGCGACAGCCGACCAGATCATCGAGGCCGTTCGACGTGCAGCCAACGGCGAGGTTCTCATCCCGGTCGAGCTCTTCGCCCGCGCAATCTCGAGGCAACGTGGCATCGCAGCCAGGTCTCGCGAGCGGGAGCGTCTCCTCGCCGAGTTCACGGCTCGAGAGCTCGACATCCTGCACGTTCTCGCGGAAGGCCTCGACACCCGAGAGATGGCGGACCGGTTGGGGATCGCGCCCCACACGGTCGAGTGGCATGTGCGGCATGTCATCGAAAAGCTGCAGGTGCATTCCAAGCTGCAGGCGGTCATCTGCGCGGCGCAGAAGGGATTGATCGAGCTCTAGGCCCTAAAGGCTGCGAGGTCACTCTCGGCGCGTTGACGTCAGACGGACGGCGCGACCACCTCTTTCGGGCGCGGCACGAATCCCGGATGCCCGGCGATCGGGATCGTGAACGTGAACGTGCTGCCATGGCCAAGCTCGCTGCTGACCGCGATGGTGCCGCCGTGGGCCTCCACGATCGCCAGCGAAAGGGCGAGGCCGAGGCCGGTGCCCACGCTCTGGGTCGCGGTGTTCTCCACCTGCTCGAAGTCATGGAAGATCCGGCTCTGGTCGGCGACAGAGATCCCCGCCCCGTTGTCCTCGACCCAGATCCTGGCGCTGTCCGTGGTCGCGGCCAGTCCCAGGATCACGTTGCCATGGGCGGGCGTGAACTTGATCGCATTCGAAAGCAGGTTGAAGACGACCTGTTTCAGCCTTCTCGCATCGCCGGTCACCTCAACGTCATCCACGGGTAGCACCAGGTCCACTGAGATGCCCTTCGGCTGAGCGATCCCGGAGATGATCGCCGCGGATTCCTCGAGCACGGCCTTCAGGCAGACCTTCTCACGCTTCATCTCCATCTTTCCCGCCTCCACGCGGGCGAGGTCGAGCAGGTCGTTGACCAGGGTCAGCAGGTGTGCGCCCGCCGTTCGGATGTGGACCAGGAATCCCTGCTGCTTGGCCACATCGAACTTGCGATTGGGGTCGAGCATCAGTTCAGTGAAGCCAAGAATCGCGGTGAGCGGCGAGCGCAGCTCGTGCGACATCTTGGCCAGGAAGTCCGATTTGTGCTTGGTCGCGATGGCGAGCTGAAGGTTCGCGGACTTCAACTCCTGGACGCTGACCTCGAGCGTGTGATTCAAGATTCCGAGCTCAACCCTCTGCCGGTCCGACAGCTGGTAGGCCCCCTCGAGCTCTTTCGTCCGGCTGAGCAGCAGGGCCGTCATCCGCTCAGTGGTGCCGGCAGGCGATGCCGGTCCCGGGCGGACTCGACTGTTGACGACCACACCGATCCGATCGATGAGCTCGGTGGGCGTCCACGTCTTGAGGATGAAGTCGTCGGCGCCGACCTCAATCCCGCGAACCAGCGCCGAGAACTCCTCGTGCGACGTCTGGATCACAAATGGAGTGGCGCACCGGGTCGAATCCGCCCTCACGCGGCGGCAGACCTCATAACCGTCGATCCCCGGCAGATTGATGTCGCAGACGATGATGTCGAACGCCTCGCCGACGATCAGCTCCCAGGCTTCGTTACCGTCGCGCGCGACCGTGACGTGATAACCCGACGCCTCGAGCACGAGCTGTGCACGGGCTGCCTGGGTACGGCTGTCCTCCACGAGGAGCACATGGAGCGGGCTGGACCCGGTCATGCGCCGCTCAGCGTGATCAGCTCGCGGGCGAGCGCAGCGGGGCTAAGGACCAGCTCGGCGGCGCCCATCTCGACGGCCGCGCCGGGCATTCCGAAGACGATGCATGACGTCTCTGACTGCGCCATCGTGCGGCCGCCCATCTCCCGCAGCCGACCGAGGCCTATCGCGCCGTCCCTGCCCATGCCCGAGAGAAGCACCCCGGCGCACGACCGGGGACGCCAGTCGGCCATCGACTCGAACAGCGTGTCCACGGACGGACGCTGGCCCATGCGCGGGGCAGCGTCGAGGAGGCTGACAACGCCGCCCTTCAGGCTCAGGTGGAATCCATCGGGAGCCACCACCATTCCACGCCAGGGCAGCTTCATTCCGGCCTCCGCAAGGCGGATCGGGAGCGAGCACCCGGTTCTCAGCCATTCGATCAGCGACGGCACGAAGCCGAGGGTCAGGTGCTGCACGAGCGCCATCGAAGGGGCGAAGTCCTCGGGCAGCGCGTGGAGCATCTCCATCGTCGCCACCGGCCCACCCGTCGACGCTCCGATCCCGACCAGCGTCATCGTGTCGCGCTCGGTCTCGGTTCGGTCTCCAGGACGTCCCGACGAACGGGTGCGGCCCACCAGAGCCACGTCCGCAACTGTCTTGACAGCACGGATCAGGTCCGCTTTCTGAGCTCCGTATTCCGCCGCCGACGATGGTCCCGGACGCATGACGACAGTCAACGCTCCGGCAGCGAGACCGTCGAACACCATGGGGTGATTCGCCTCGTTCGCAAGTGCGCTGACGATGATGATCGGCGTCGGGATCCGCGCCATGATCAGCCGGATTGCTTCGACGCCGCTGTGGGGCATCACCAGGTCCATCGTGATGACGTCGGGCCGCAGCGCTTCGCACGACGTCAGGGCGATTGCACCGTCGGCCGCCTCGCCGACGACGAAGATGTTCGGGTCCTCTTCGAGGACTCGGCGCAGGAATTGCCGGATGGTCGCCGAGTCGTCGACGATCAGGACTCTGATCAAGCGCTTGTCACCAGCGCGCGCGGACGTGCACGCCCGAGCAGCCTGTCCACGGTTTCCAGGAGATCGGATTGCCTGAACTGCCGCTTGATGATGTACGCGTCCGCTCCCGCGTTCAGCCCGCGCAGGCGGTCCTCTGGCTTCTCCGCCGCGGTGATCAGGATGACCGGCATGGTCGCGAGGTTCGGCTGTGCGCGGATCCACGTGGTCAGACCGACTCCGTCGAGCAGCGGCATGTCCACGTCGCTGACGACGACGTCGTATTGCTCGGCCTGAAGCATCCGCTTTGCCTCTGCGCCGTTGGGCGCTTCGGCGACCAGATAGCCCGCGGTCTTCAATATGTTTCGCTCGAGCGTCCGCGTCGTGAGCGAGTCGTCGGCGATCAGCACCCGCGGCTTGTCTGGAGCGGCGGTGACCGCCGTGACAGGAGCGACAACCGCCGGGTTCGATGGCATCGCGAGCGCGATGCGAACCACGTCGGCGGGGTCGAGCACGAGAACGATCTCGCCGGAGGTCAGCATCGCCGCCCCGGACAGGCAGGGAATCAGGTCCGGCAGCACGGCAGGGAAGCGCTTGACCACAAGCTCCCTCTCCCCTTTGAGGGTGTCGCCAGCGACCGCCACACGGCCCGCCCCCGCCTCCAGGATCACGGTCGGCAGGCGCGCCGAGGTCGCCACAACGTCACCGTGCAGCAGCGTCGTGAGATGGACGAACGGCGCGACGCGGTCCTCGAAGCGAATGGCCGGCCGGCCCTCGATGACGAGGAAATCCGTAGGCGCGACGATCGCGGTGCGGCGGATCGATTCAAGCGGCATCGCGTACGTGTCGCCGCCGGCAACCATCAGCAGGCACCTGGTCGTCGCCAGCGTGAGGGGCACCGCCGCCTCGAACGTGGTGCCCGATCCGACGGCGTGGTTCTCCACCGTGATCTGCCCATGCAGCGCTTCGAGCGCCTGGCGAACGATGGCGAGCCCGAGGCCACGACCTGAGATCTGGTCAGCGCTGGTGCGAGTCGAGAACCCGCTCATGAAGATGAGCTCCAGGATCTCGGAGTCGTTCTTCGCTTCGGCGGCCGCGGGGGTGAGCGTCTGCGATTTCACGGCCTGGGCCCGGATGACCGCCGGGTCGATGCCGCGTCCGTCGTCCCGGAGGGTGATCAGCACCTCGCTCCCGCGTCTGTTTGCCGAGAGATTGAGCGTCCCGGTCTCGGGCTTGCCCGCTGCGCGACGTTCGGCAACCGTCTCGATGCCGTGGTCGACGGCGTTGCGCAGCAGGTGCACGATCGGGTCGCGAAGAGCGTCCAGGACCGCCTTGTCCAGCTCGACTTCCTCGCCCGCGATCTGGATCTGAACCTGCTTGCCGGTCTCGAGCGCCAGATCGTGAACCATCCTGTCGAACGACCTGAAGAGGCTCTTGATCGGCATCATCCTCAAAGTCCGCAGATCGTCGCTGAGCGTCTGCAGCTGCCGGCGTCCCTCGACCCGTTGCCGGCGCAGCGTCTGCAGGAGGCCCTGGAGGCGCTGGCGCAAGGCTCGCACTGCCACGACCTGTGCCTGTGGGTCTTCTCCGGATCGGATCCTCCGGAAGCTCGCCTCGAGCGACGCGATGTCGCGACACGTCTCGGCGAGCAGCGAAACCGCCTCGACCTGCGCCTGCTCGGCGACAAGGAGGCTGCCGGCATCCGCGAGGAGCCGATCGAGCCGTGGAATCGTGACCCGGATGCTCGCGTCGAGGGGCACGGTCACCTGCGGACCAGCAGCCGCAGGCTCTGACACTCCCACGTCAGGCACGTCGCCGGCGCGAGCATCGGCAAGCTCCACCAGCGCGCTCAATTCGTCGAGGCACGCGTACCAGGCGTGCATGACTTCCTTGTCGATCTCAGGCAGGCCTCTCGAGACTGCGATCCGGCCTTCGAAGCTGTGCGCCGAGGTTTCAACCGACGACTGGGAGACCGAGCGTGCGGCCCCTTTCAGGCTGTGCACCTCCCGGAAGATCTGGTCGACGAAGGCCACGGCCGCAGGCCCATGCGCCTTCTCGAGGTCGAGGAGCAGACGCGTGATCGCATCGATCCTCTCGCGCGCCTCGGCGCGGTAGGTTCCCATCAGCTCGCGGGTCAGGGCCGCTTCGTCGATGCTCACGCGGCCGATCCAACGTGACGGCGCTCGATCCGTCCTTTCATCACAGCTGGTACGAGTCGGCGAGCGTCTTCATGCGGGTGCTCATCTCGCTCATGTGCTCGGCCGCGACCTGCGTCTCGCGAGAGCCCGCGAGGCCCTGAGCGGTCGCCTGGTTGATCTCGGCCATCGCGAGGGCGATCTGCTCCATACCGACGGTCTGCTGCTTGACCGAGATCGCGATCTGTTCGGAGGCCAGGGCTGAGCTGCGAATGATCTCGGACAGGGCACGGATCGCAATCCCTGCGCGATCGATCGTTATCGCGCCGGCATCGACGCCCTTCATTCCCTCTTCGGTGACCATGACCGCCGCGTTGGTCCCGCGCTGGATCTCGCTCAGAAGGACGCGCACGCCTCCGGTCGCGGCCCTCGACTGCTCGGCCAGGCTGCGGACCTCAGATGCGACGACGCTGAAACCCTTTCCATGCTCGCCGGCCCTGGCGGCCTCGATGGCCGCGTTCAATGCCAGCATGTTCGACTGCTCGGCGATCGCGTTGACCGTCACGATGATGTCGCCGATCTGCTGGCCCTGCTCGCTGAGGGCGAGGATGTTCTGAGCGATCGTCTCGACCTGGGTTCGGATGGCGGCCATGCTTTCGATGCTCGAGGTCACGCCGAGCTGGCCCTCGTCGCTCTTCTGGACCGATTCACGCGCGAGCCCGGCGACCTTCTCGGACCGCTGCGCGGTCTCCTCGACGGCGGCGCGGATCTGGTTGATGGTCGTGGTCGTCTCGTGGATCGCCGCGGCGCGCTCAGCCGCGCCGGCGGCCTGCTGGCTGGCGGTCGCCATGATCTGAGCGACTCCGGCGCTGAGGCTGTTGGTCGCCTCGCGAGTCTGGCCCGTCAGCTCTCGCAGGTTGGCGGCCATCTTGTTCAGGTTCTTGCCCAGGTCGCCAAGGTCTCCGGTGCTGGACACCGCGAGGGCGCCGCTGAGGTCTCGGTTCGCAACGCGGTCGACGAACGCGATGTACTGCGCGATCGTCTCCCTCATCCCATCCTTCGCCTCCCGCTCGCGGGTGCTCGCGTCCCGAAGCTTCTGGACCATGCGCGACACCGCGTTCGACAAGCTGCCCATCTCGTCGGTCCGATCCAGGCCGGGGATCGCGACCGTTTCTCCCTGCCCGATCCGGTCGCTGACGACGGCGATCGCAGCAAGCGGCCCGGAGATGCTTCGCGCAACCATCACGCCCGCCGCTCCGGCGACCACGATGCCCAGCGCGAACAGCCCGGCGACGACGATCCAGGCGCCGCCGGGATCGCGCGCGCCTATCTGCACGAAGGTGATCGCAGCGATCGCGAGCATGACGACGACGATCACGCTGTATCCGGCGAGGATGCGTGACGAAATTCTCAAGGACATCGTGGTCTAGGCCTCCTGGGGATGTGTGTGGGCGGATTCGTTCTTGCGTGCGGCCACGACAAGTGCGGTCATGTCTATGACGGTGAGAAGGTCCGGCGTGCGGCCTCGAAAGCCGGCGCTCGCGAGCGCGTGGTCGACGGTGAGGTGTGCGGTGTCGACAGCGGTAAGACCGTGCATCTCGTCGACCCAGATGCCGGCGAGCGATCCGTCGATCTCGACGACCATGATGTTTCCGGCAACGTCCGGACGCCTTTCCGGCAATCCGAGAATGCCGCGGATGTCGATCACCGGGATGATGTCGCCGCGGACCGTGGTCAACCCGGCGAAGAAGTAGGGGAGACCCGGAATCTTGGTCACGGTTTCGACCGCCGCCACCTCACGAACGGAGTCCAGCGGTGCCAGGAACTGCTCGGCGCCGAGCATGAAGCTGAGCATTGGCTCTGTCGAGGACTCCGACTGCGAGTCAATTGGCATCGCAAGCTTCTTCGCCCGCTCGATGAGGAGGACCTGGGGGTCGATCGTCATGCCGAGAGCTCCGCACCGCTGGGCCCGATCAGATCGTGCAGGTCCTCGGCCGTCATGCCGTCCGCGCCGCGAAGCGGCTGGTGAGGTGGAAGCGTCCGGAGCAATTGCCGCAGCGACTGGAATGCCCGGTCGCCGGCTGCGACGTCGCCGACCGCGAGGAGCTCCATCCCGAGCCCGTAGTACGCGAGGGCGAACTCGCGCTCGAGGTAGATCGCCTTCCTGAACGCGTCGATCGCGGGCCTCGATTTGCTGTCGCCCGCCAGGGTCAGCCCGAGCAGGTAATAGGGCTCAGCAGCGGTCGGTTGAAGAGCGATGGCCTGGCGGCACCAGTCGCGGGCGGCGGCGTAATCGCCGGCATCGCCCGCTTCGCGTGCCGCGCGAGCACATTCTTCGATGGTCTTCGCGGGAGCCGTCTTTGCGCGCGCGGCCGGGGGAGGCGACCATTCCTGCAACGCGACGGCCGCAGGCGCCTGCCATGGGATCGCGGCGGCCGCGGACACCTTTGCCGCCGCCCCGCTGGTCGGACGGCGGTAGGCGCTCGCGCCGAAGCCCTGGACGAGCTCGAACGCATCGTAGATTCGAGAATCAGGCTCAGCCGGTCCCACGAGCAGCCAGCCTCCGGGCGCGAGCACCGAGTACAGGCGCCTGGCCACGGCGGCCTTGAGCGAGCGGGCGAAATAGATCGTCACGTTGCGGCACAGGACCAGGTCGACACCGTCAAAAGCCTCACCGAAGGACGCTGTGTCGGCCAGGTTCAACCTTGCGAACGTGACCATTGCCCTGGTCGCGTCGTCGATCACCGTCCTGCCGCCGACCTGGGTCGTGTGCCGCGCGATCTCGGCCGCATCGGTCCCCCGAAGCGACCACGATCCGTAGCTGCCGGCCCTTGCCTTGTTGAGCGACTCGGTGTTCAGGTCGGTACCTGTGATCTCGATCCGCCAACGGTCCAGATCGGGGATCAGCTCCTGGACGAGGATGGCGATCGTGTACGCCTCCTCGCCGGTCGCACAGCCCGCGCTCCAGATTCTCAAAGTTGGTTTTGCGGCTGCCTCGTGCTCGGCGATCAGGTCCGGCATCACCTGCTTGCGCAGGAAATCCATCTGAGGCTTGTTGCGAAACAGGTACGTCTCGCCGATGGTCAGGAAGTGGATCAACTTGACCCACGCTTCTCCATCGATGTCCTGCTCGGACAACAGCTCCGCGAACTCTGACCAGCCTGCGCAACCTGCGGCATCGCGCGCGGATTGCAGGCGGATCAGATTGGCATTCCAATCCGAGCCCCGAGTGCGAATGCCGATGGTTCGCTCGGCAAGCTGGATCACGACCTCGAGGGCGGCTTCGCCGGCCGAGCTCAAATGCTCACTTCGGTGTGCGCACCATTGCCATTCGGTGCAGTGACGTGCACCGCCGCGGGCTCGCCTGCCGGGTTACGCCTCAAGTGCGCGGAGTCGAGGAGGAGGATCACGCCGTCGGTCTTCTGGACGAAGCCCTTGATCAGAGCTCCGCTCGAACCGTCGGCCGCGACGGGCCGGACGAGCCCCCACACGACCTGCTCGGCCTGGTCGCACGGAATCGCGAATATCTCGCCCTCCAGTCCCAGGACCAGCAGGTGCTGCTCGAGCGTGAGCGGCGCATCGTCCAGGCCGAGCCGAGCGCGAATGTCGACGACGGGGCACGGTGTGCCGTGATAGTCGATCACACCCAGGAGGTGCTCGCGCGCTCCGGGCAGTGGAGTCAGCGCGACCATTGCGGTCACCTCTCGAACGTCGGCGAGCGAGAGTGCGCAGCTCAGAGCGCCGACCCGAAAGGTCAGCATCGGCACGTCTGCCGGCGTGGTCGCGGCTAACCCCGCCATGTCGCCCGCCCAACGCACACGGTCCCCGTCCGGAGACGGAGATCTGATGAGACCATGGTGCAGGTTTACACCCACCTGCGACGAACGTCGCCAGCAGGGCGGACGGCCGGCGACCCCTCAGGAATAAGGGCTTTGGTCGCGCGCTAGACCGGCGGCAGCATGGACGGGAGGGTGAACCAGAACGTAGACCCGGCCCCGACCTGCGAATCCAGCCCCATCTCGCCGCCGTGCAGCTGCACGAGGCGTCTCGCGATCGTGAGGCCGAGGCCGGCGCCGCCGAAGTGCCTGGTTGTGGTCGTGTCGAGCTGTCCGAATCGCTCGAACACGCGCTCGTGGCTCTGCGGCGGGATTCCGATCCCGGTGTCGCTCACCTCCACGCGCCAGTGGTCGCCCTGGGAAACGCACCGCACGGTGATTCCGCCGGTGGCGGTGAACTTGAGAGCGTTGCCGACCAGGTTCGTGACGACCTGTCTTATGCGAACCTCGTCGACCCAGACCAGGGCACCCTCGCCGATCTCGGAGCGGAGGTAAAGGTTCCTGTCGTGCGCGGTCGTTCGCACCATCGCAAGCACGAAATCGATCAGCTTCCCAAGGTCCACGTTATGGCGGTCCAGGACCATCTTGTCGGCCTCCAGGAGCGATTGATCCAGGATGTCGTTGACGAGCCTGAGAACCACTCTTGCGCTGGTTTCGATCTGCTTGACGTCGAGGCGTTCCTGCGCGCCGAGCTCGGCCGCCGCCGATTCAAGAATGATCTCGGCCGACCCCAGGATGTCGGCCAGAGGCGTCCGAAGCTCATGACTCACGTTGGCGATGAACTCCGTCTGCTGCCGGCTCGCAATCTCGAGCAGCGCATTCTTTGACGTGACGTCTGCGACCGCCGCCTCCAGACGATTCTCGGTCGTGTGCAGCGCTCCGGTCGCAGCGTCCTCGCGCCGCCCGATGACATCCATCTGAGAGTCATAGGCACGCGCCAGCTGGACTATCGCCGTGTCGACGCTGGACGTCGTCGTCGAATGAGCGTCGGCGCGGACGGAAGGATCTGTTCCAAGCCGCGCCGCCTCCTCATCGAGCACCTCGAGGATGGCGTCGCGCCACAGGTGCGACGAGCGCACCAGGGTTGCGACCGGCAACCCGTAGATCGCACTCATCACCCCGAGGCGCCCGATGAAGTTGCGTTCCTTTTCGGTGCTGTTCTGGCCGGCGATGAGCATCCGCGCCACGCCGCGCGTGGCCACCGTGTGAACGTGACGCGTCGGCTTTGCAAACCTCGGCGAGCTGAGCTCGGAAAGGCCCGCTGCCGCCTCGGCCTCGATTGTCATGCGGGTCACGTCGTGGACTCGCGCCGCAAGCGCTTTGCCCAGCGCGATCTTTTCCGCGGTCTCAGGCGAGATCGCATCCTGCTCGCCTGCCGGCCCATTGCCGTTCGACCCAGCCCGTTCGAGCATCGGATCGCGACGCCCTTCGGTCGGCCGCGACGATTGCTTGGCGCGGGCAGACGCGATCCGGTGGCCCATGGCTTCAGAAACCCGTGCGAGCAGGTCGGAAGCCGAGAAGGGCTTGGTCACGTAGAAGTCAGCGCCGGCGAGGATGCCGGCGTCGACGTCGGTCTGGCTGTCGCTCGAGGTCAGGATCATCACCTGGGTGCCCCTGAGCTCCGGGTCGGCTCGAACCGACTGCAGCACTTCGAGCCCCGAACGAAAGGGCATGTTGAGATCGAGCAGTACCAGGTCTGGCTTGCGGGCCTTGATCAGATCCCAAGCTTCGTTCCCGTCCGAGGCCTCGAGCACGTCACAGTCGGGCGATTCGATGATGTTGTGCACCAACGTCCGAAGGCCTGCGTGGTCGTCCGCCACCACGACGATCTGAATGCGGTCGGCGACCGGCTCTACAGTGGCCTGGTCGCCGGGACCAACAGGATTTGTGATCGCGTCTCCCCTCGAGCGATCGTCGAGATCTGATGTCAGCAACGGTGAGGGCTTATCAGGCTCTGCCGAGCAGGGCAGGCTGCGTATTGGTCCGCAGCCAGTACGTTCCGATGTTTCTGACGGCCTCATTGAACTTGGCGTAGTCAACGGGCTTCACGATGTAGCTGTTCACGCCAAGGTGGTAGCTGTTCGCTATGTCACCCTCTTGCTTCGATGACGTGAGTATCACGATGGGAAGCGCGGCCGTCCGTGGATCGGCCCGAACGCGCTCCAGGACCGTCAGACCATCCAGCTTGGGCAGCTTGATGTCGAGGAGCACCAATCTGGGTCCGAGACCGGGATCGCGCTCGGCGAAGGAACCCTCGCAGAAGAGGTAGTCGAGCGCAGCCTGCCCATCTCTTACGTGGTCGATCTTGATGCCGGCGCCTTTGCTGCCGAGGCACCTGAGGGTGAGCTTGGCGTCGCTCGGATTGTCTTCGACGAGGAGGATGGCGGTTTCTCCGTTCAAGGGTGATTCCCCTCCACAGTGAAATAGAAGGTGGCCCCACGGTCTGGCTCGGCCAGGGCCCACGCGGTGCCGCCGTGGCGGGTGCTGATTCGCATCACGTTGGCAAGGCCGATGCCGTTGCCTTCGAACTCATCAGCACCGTGAAGACGCTGGAATACGCCGAATAGCTGGCCGGCGTGAGCCATGTCGAAGCCAACCCCGTCGTCACGAACGAAGTAGACAACCTGCCCCTTTCTCAGCTCGGAGCCGGCCGTGATGTGCGCCGGGCTGCGGCCGGCGGTGAACTTGATCGCGTTCGTCAGGAGGTTGCTCCACACCTGCTCGAGCAACGCTGGATCACCCTGGCACGCCGGCATGGGCTCCACATTCACCTCGATGTCACGGTTGCGTGTCGTGCTCTTGAGCGCATCGACCGTGTGGCGCACGAGGCGCGTCATGTCGACTTCCCGCTTGCGCAAACCCTGGTTACCGAGGCGTGCGAACGACAGCAGGTCGTCGATCAGCTGACCCATTCGTACGGCGTTGCCGCGAATCTCGGCGAGGGCATCGCTGGCGTCTGAATTCAGGCCATCGGGGAGCTCCGATACGAGGATGTCCACGAACCCGGTGAGCGCCCGAAGGGGACTGCGCAGGTCGTGCGACACCGAGTACGAGAAGGCCTCGAGGTCGGCCGTCCGCTCCTGGACCCGAACCTCCATCAGCTGGTTGGCGTCGCGAAGCGCCGCATCTGCCTTCATTCGGGCGGTGATGTCGCGGTTGATCTCGAGAATTCCCGTGTTGGCGCCGGTGGCATCCCGCAAGACGGCCCACCTTGACTCGACCTGGAGCTCGTCCCCCGCCTTGGTGGTGTGCGACAGCCTCACGTCCCAGTGGTCGGAGACTGCTGCCTTGGCGACCATTTCGGTGAAGGCCGCGTGAGTCAGACCACGCAGCAGCTGGAACCGATCGTGCCCCATCGCCTCCGCGGCGGTATATCCGTACAGGGTCTCTGCGCCGCGGTTCCAGTAGGTGATGCGGCCGTCGGCCGGATTGATGACAAGAATCGCGTCATGGGCAAGATCGACGAGGGCGGCTTTCTCGCCGAGCTCCCGTTGCATGCGCATCGCGTCGGTCACATCGCGAATGCGGGCCACGCCAAATCGCCCTTCCGAGATGTCCAGCGGGCTCAGGGTCATGTCGATGGGAAACTCAGTTCCGTCTTTCCGGCGGCCGGCAAGCCTCAGCCATGTTGGGCGAGCGAGCGGCCGCGCAAGATAGTCCTGGCGGCGCGCCGCGTAGAGTCCGCAGAAACGCTCCGGAAGGAGCTGTTCCACCGACTTCCCGATCAACTCGGCGCGCGCATACCCGAACTGGGTTTCCGCCTCGGCGTTGGCCTGCTGGATCGTGCCTTCGGGCTCGAGGATGAGCAGGCCATCCGGCGCTGACTCAACGAGTTGGCGGAAACGCTCGTCTATCCTGCGGAGCTCTTCCTCGACCTGGCGCCGCTCGGTGATGTCTCGGATTGCTGCCACCATGAGCCTGCCGCCGGCCGCTTCGACGCGGCTGAGGCTGATCTCGACCGGAAACTCGGAACAGTCCTTGCGCCGACCCGCGACCGGGCCGCCATCGACGATGCGCGTCGGGCGATCTACCGGCAGCTTGGTATCCAGGCCGATCGGCCAAGTCGGCGAATCAGTGGGCAGCAGCAGCTGGATCTTCTGCCCGAGCATCTCCGCTCGGGGATAGCCAAAGAGTTCCTCGACCTGCCGGTTGACCACCTCGATCTTGCCGTCGTGGTCGACGGCGATCATGGCATCGGGCGCAGCTTCGAGCATCTTTGCTGCGAGGTCGGGGTCAGCGAGGTGACCGGCGCCCGCTCGCGCGGACGCTTTTTTCGCAACCTGCAGAACCACGGATGAGTCATACGCTCGCGAGCGTGTGAAGTCTCCGGTCGAAAACAGGGCGGCCCGGCCATCCGAATAGAGGGGCAACTCCGGGTTCCTGACCGGGCACCCGCCTGCAGCTGACATGCCGGGAAGCGCACGACGCGATACGGTTGCGGGGATGGCACGACGCAAGCGAAAAGAGGACGGGGCCGTCCCGACGGCCAAGCCGCAGAGCAGCGACCAGGCTCCGGGCGAGGAGGTCGTCCAGGTCAACGACCAGTACAAGCGCAAACCGGCGGCTCCTGACATGACGCAGGAGGAACAGGCGCAGCACCAGACCGGCGGGTGACCGAGTTCGGCGAGAACGTCCTAATTTGCGCATAAGCCGTTAAGTAAGCGCTAAGCTCCCCAGCGTCCGGAGTTCGGCCGGCCGGAAAAAGGTGAGAAGCAACCAAGTCGCCCGCAGTCGGGGCTGTATATGCGCCGCGCGGTGTGGCGCAACCGCTCCGCGCCAACCGCGTGGCAGTCTTGGGCCTCGCGATTCGCCGTTTGCCCTCCACGCAGTGACGATGTGAAGCGCGGCGTCGCCGGCAGCGCGCCAGACGGGCCTGCAGTGCGATCAGACCCAGAAGACAACCCACATTCCAGCCTGCTGAGCTTGATCGTCGACTCCTCTGACGACGCGATCGTCAGCACGACGCTCGACGGAGTCATAACGACCTGGAACGCCGGAGCCGAGAAGGTCTATGGCTACGCGGCGACGGAGATGGTCGGCCGGCCGATCACGGTGCTGATCCCCAACGCACGTCCTGACGACCTCGCCGGCATTCTCGCCCTCATCGCGCAGGGCCGTCGGGTCGAGCATTACGAGACCCAGAGGGTCAAGAAGGACGGTTCCTTGATCGCCGTGTCGGTCACGGTTTCGCCGATCCGGAACGGCGCCGGCGAGCTCATCGGCGCGTCGGCGATCGCACGCGACATCACCGAGCGCAAGCGCGCTGCGGAACGGGCGAGGACCACCTCGCAATACGCGCGCAGTCTCATCGAGGTGAGCCTGGACCCGCTGCTGACCATCAGTCCCGAGGGCAAGATCGCCGACGTCAACGAGGCGACCATCAAGGTCACCGGCATCCAGCGCGATCAGCTGATCGGAACCGATTTCTCCACCTACTTCACAGAGCCGGCCAGGGCACGCGAGGGCTACCTGGAGGCATTCTCGAAGGGATCCGTCACCGACTATCCGCTCACGATCCGCCACCGCGGCGGCCGGCTGACGGACGTGCTCTACAACGCGACGGTCTACAAGGACGCCGATGGAAAGGTCCTCGGCGTGTTCGCCGCAGCCCGTGACGTCACCGATCAGAAGAAGGCGTCTCAGTACGCGCGCAGCCTGATTGAAGCGAGCGTCGACCCGCTGGTCACGATCAGCCCCGAAGGCAAGATCACGGACGTCAACGAAGCGACTGTCAAGGTCACCGGAATCTCTCGGGACGAGCTCATCGGCACCGACTTCTCCGACTACTTCACCGAGCCCGACAAGGCGAGGGAGGGCTACCAGCAGGGCTTCGCGAAGGGATCCATCAGGGATTACCCGCTGACCATCCGCCACCGCGACCGTCAGCCGACCGAGGTGCTGTACAACGCTTCGGTCTACCGGGATGCGGGTGGAAACGTGCTCGGTGTTTTCGCCGCCGCCCGCGACGTCACGGCGCAGAAGCGGGCGGAGGCCGAGATTGCCGAGCAGAGCGGCAAGGACCTCGAGCGGCTGGCCGAGCTGGAGAGGTTCCAGAAACTGATCGTCGGGCGCGAGCTGAAGATGATCGAGCTCAAGAAGGAGATCGAGGAGCTCAAGAAGGCGGCGGTCAAGGAATGATCGACGCCGCGAGCAGTGTCGCCGAGGCGCTGGATGCCGGCGAGGCCGATCCACGGGGCTACGCCAGAGCGATTCTCAACATTCTCGAAGACGCGTCTTTTGAACGGGCTCAGCTCGAGGCGACGCAGCGGGCGGTGATGAACATTCTCGATGACGCCGCAGCCGAGAGGGCGGTGCTCGCCGAAACGCAACGGGCCGCGGTCAACATCCTCGAGGACTTCGACGCCGAGAAGAAGAAGGTCGAACAGGCGAATGTCGACCTCCGCAGCGAGAACACGGAACGAGCACGCGCCGAACGTGCCTTGCGGCGCGCAACCGCGGCGGCGGAGGCTGCAAACAAGGAGCTCGAAGCGTTCAGCTATTCCGTCGCGCACGACCTGCGCGCGCCGCTTCGAAGCATCGCCGGTTTCAGCCAGGCCCTCCAGGAGGACCACTCGGACATCCTGGACGAGGAGGCGACGCGTTTCCTGAGGCACATCCGCGAGGCGGCGCAGCAGATGGGCGAGCTGATCGACGACCTGTTGAACCTCTCCCGCGTCACGAGGGCAGAGCTGCGAAGGGAGAACGTCGACCTGAGCGAGATCGGCCGAGCTGTCATCCGCCGCTTGCAGGAAGCCGAGCCCGACCGCGCCGTCCACGTGACGATCGCCCCAGGCCTCGACGCCTCAGCCGATCGCAGCCTGGCCGAAGTCGTCCTGACGAATCTCCTCGGCAATGCATGGAAGTTCACCGGGAAGACACCTCAAGCCGAGATCGAGCTTGGCGCCGAACTCGGCGAAGACCCCCCTGTGTTTTTCGTCCGAGACAACGGCGCCGGCTTCGACCAGCGATACGCCGACAAGCTCTTCGGTGTGTTTCAGCGGCTCCACACGGCCGCTGAGTTCGAGGGCACCGGCATCGGTCTTGCCACGGTGCAGCGCATCGTGCTCCGGCATGGCGGGCGGGCTTCCGCCGAAGGGGCGCTCGGGCGTGGCGCCATCTTCCGCTTCACCCTCGATGAGGCTCGACCGTGAGCGAGAAGCTCATCCTGCTGGTCGAGGACTCGGAGCGCGACGAAGAGCTGGAGATCCGAGCGCTGCGCAAGAACGGCATTCGGAACGAGGTCGTGGTCGCACACGACGGGCAGGAAGCTCTCGACTACCTGTTCGCGGAGGGCAGCTACGCCGGGCGGGTCAATGCCGAGCTGCCGACGGTGGTACTCCTCGACTTGAAGCTCCCGAAGATCGACGGGCTCGACGTGCTGCGGAGGATTCGAGCAGACGAGAGAACGAAACTCGTACCGATCGTGATCCTCACCTCGTCGAATGAGGAACGCGACCGGATCGAGGGATACGAGCTCGGCGCCAACAGCTTCGTGGGCAAGCCGATCGGCTTGACCGAATTCTCCGAAGCCGTTCGACAGCTCGGCCTGTACTGGCTCATGTTCAACCAGCCTGCGCCGGGGCGCAGCTGAACGATGCCTACCGGCCCCGTGCCCCTGCGTGTTCTGATCGTCGAAGACAGCCCGGCCGACGCAGAGCTAGCCGTCCAGGAGCTCCGTCGCGACGGCTTCGAACCCAGATGGGAACGCGTCGAGACCGAAGCCGACTACCGGTCTCACCTCGCGACGGACGTCGACGTGATCCTTGCCGATCACTCGCTGCCTCACTTCAGCGCGGACCGCGCGCTCGAGCTCCTCAACGAAACCAGCCTCGGGATCCCGTTCATCGTCGTCTCCGGAGCGATCGGGGAAGAGGTGGCCGTCCTGTCGATGCAGCATGGCGCCGCCGATTTCCTCCTCAAAGACCGTCTCGCCCGCCTCGGACCGGCGGTGAGGCAGGCCATCGAGCGCCGGCGGCTGCGCGGTGAAGCCGGCCAGGCCGACGCACGCTATCGCGAGATCGTCGACAACGCGATCGACGGCATCTTCCAGTGCACGCCCGACGGCGCGACCGTCGTTGCCAACCCTGCGCTCTTGAGGATGTTTGGCGCCGACTCCGTCGAGGAGTTCCGACGCTCGACATCCGCTCTGTACGACGTCATGAGCGAATCTGACAGCTCGGCGCTACGAGACGAGCTCGCGAGCGGCGGCGCGGTCAAGGACTTCGAGGCCAGGGCCGCCGTCACCGGCGGTGCGTCGCGGTGGTTCAGCTGGAACGTTCGCTCGTGCGCGGGTGACGCGCACTCGCCCGGCTACCACGAGGGCACCGTGCGTGACATCACCGCTCGCAAGAATGCAGAGGCGGCGGTCGTCCGCAGCGAAGCGCGGTTCAAAGCGCTCTTCGACTCCAACCTCATCGGGCTCTTCGTCGTAGACCTCAAGGGCCAGATCATCGAGGCCAACGCCCGATTCCTTGCGATGCTCGGCTACATCGAGTCCGATCTGCCGCTGTCGTGGTTGGGCCTGACGGCGTCAGAACTCTTCGAGAGCGAGCGCATTGTCAGCTCGGACGTCGACGCTCGGGGCCGCGGAAAGCCGTGGGAGAAGTCCTTCCGGCATTCGGACGGCCATGACGTGCCTTGCCTGATCGGGGCGGTCACGTTGCCGGAGCGGACCGGCCTCTGCTTCGCCCTCGACCTGACCGAGATAAAGACCGTGCAAGCCAGGCTCGAGCGAGCCAAGGCGCAGCTCGAGGAGACCATGGCCGACCTGACGCGAACCCAGCAAGCGGTGATCGAAAGAGAGCGCCTTCATGCCCTGGGCCAGATGGCCTCAGGCATCGCTCACGACTTCAACAACGCGCTCAGCCCGATCATCGCGTACTCGGAGATGCTCATCGCCAGGCCGGAGTTCCTCGCCAACCAGGCCCTCGTGCTCAAGCGCCTGACGACGATCCACCGGGCGGGAACGGACGCCGCCCAGGTCGTGAGGCGGTTGCGCGACTTCTACCGCGCCAGCGACGACCGCGACGATTGGGCTGACGTCGACATCGGAGAGCTGGCGCAGCAGGCGGTCGACCTCACCCGTCCGAGATGGCTCGACCAGGCGATGGCCGCCGGCGTCCAGTACCGGATGGAGACGTCGTTCGCGACTGTGAAGGTCGAAGGCTCGGCTTCGGAGCTCCGCGAGCTCCTGGTCAACCTGCTGCTGAACGCCTTCGACGCCATGCCGAACGGGGGTGATCTGAAGCTCACGGTCACGCCGGAGGACGCCGCGATGGGCTGGGTCGCCGTGGCGGTCAAGGACTCAGGCATCGGTATGACACCCGAGGTGCGGGCTCACTGTTTCGAGCCGTTCTTCTCGACCAAGGGAACTGCCGGCACCGGGCTCGGGCTCGCGATGTGCCACGGGATCGTTCGCCGCCATCGCGGTGACATCAGTGTCGAAAGCGAGGTCGGCGTGGGGACGACGATGACCGTCCTACTTCCAATCGCGACCCCTGGCGACGGCCGCTCAGGGCCCGGTACCGAGCGGGCTCCGCGAGCGGCAGTCGCACCGGTTGAGAAGCTGCGGGTCCTCGTCGTCGACGACGATGAGGTTGTTCGCGCCACGATCGCCGAGTACCTGCGCGTCGACGGGCACGACGTCGAGGAAGCCAACGCCCCGCTTCGCGCACTGGCTGCGGTGCGCGATGCCTCCTATGACGTGGTGATCACTGACCGCGCGATGCCCCAGATGAGCGGCGACCAGCTGGCGCGTGAGGTCAAGCGAACCCGCCCCACGGTGTGGGTGGTGATGCTCACAGGCTTCGGAGACCTGATGACCGCGGTTGGCGAGCGGCCCGATGGTGTCGACGTGGTGATTTCGAAGCCGTTGACGATGCAGGTCCTTCGCTCCGCGCTTGTCGCGGCCCGGCCGCACGGCGACAAGGCTCGAAGCCCGGCCGGCTCATCGGCAGCGAGTCAGTGAGGCTCGCGAAGGGCCTGGAGCTTGGCTCGTATCGAGTGGTCGAGTTCATCGCCAGGGGCGGAATGGCCGAGGTCTACAAGGGCTATCAGCCGTCTCTCGACCGGGACGTCGCGATCAAGGTGCTGCCCGAGTTCTTCGCAGACGAACCGCGCACTCTGCAGCGCTTTCACCAGGAGGCGCGCGCGATCGCTCGCCTGAACCACCCGAACATCGTGCGCATCTTCGACTCGATGACCGTCGGCAAGATCACCTTCATTGCCCTCGAGTTCATCGACGGCCGGCCGCTGGACGAGCTTCTCGGTCAGCCGATGGAGCTGGAAGCTGCGCTGGGCTTCCTTCGTCCCATCGCGGGCGCGGTGGACCACGCTCATTCCCAGCAGGTGCTCCATCGCGACATCAAGCCGTCGAACATCCTGATTCGCGCGGACGGCACGCCGATGCTCACGGATTTCGGCCTGGCCCAGCCGACCCATGCGGCGACAAGGATCACGGCGGACGGGACGGTCGCCGGCACGCCCGCGTACATGTCACCGGAGCAGGTGCGCGGCGAAGCCATCGGGCCGCAATCCGACCTCTACGCGTTCGCCGTGCTCGCATACGAGATGCTGACCGGGCGAACCCCATTTCACGGAGACACACCGGTCTCCATGTTGTTCGCGCACCTCCACCGCTCCGTCCCTGAAATGCCCGAGCTGTCGGGAGAGCTGGCCGCGCACCTGGAGAGCGTCCTCAAGCGCGGCATGGCCAAGGCTCCGCAGGACCGATATGAATCCGCGACGGCCTTCGTAAAGGCTCTCGAACCGGCGGTATGGGTACGGCCCGCGGGCCGCCAACCTCCCGGCGTCGATCCGCTGGCGGTGTCGTTCAGCCGGAAACGTCAGCAGGTGCTCGTGGTCGACGACATCCTCGCGAACCGAGAGCTCATCGAGGCCAGTCTCGAGGGAGTCCACTGCGACATCCGGATGGCCGGCGACGCGCGCACCGCCCTCGACATGGTGCGCGAGCGAGAGCCCGATCTGGTCCTGCTGGATGTCGAGATGCCCGGCGAGGACGGCCACTACGTCTGCCGGCAGATCAAAGCGATGCCTGACGGCAGGCTCATCCCGGTGGTCATGGTCACCGGGCTGCGCGGCGTCGACGACCGGGTGCGGGCACTCGAGAGCGGGGCCGACGATTTCCTGAGCAAGCCCGTCGATCGGACAGAGCTGCTTGCGCGCGTGCGGTCGCTGCTCCGCCTGAAGTCGCTGTACGACACGCTCGACAACTCGCAGCGTGTGATCTACGCCCTTGCAGCGGCCGTCGAGGCCAGGGATCCGTACACCGAGCGCCACGCGGAGCGCGTGGCGGACATGGCGCGGAAGATCGGTCTGGAGCTCCGCCTGTCGGAGCGCGAGCTCGAAGACCTTTTCCGCGCGGCGCTGATCCATGACATCGGCAAGATCGGGGTCCCCGACTCGATCCTCCTCAAGCCCGGCCCGTTGACTGACGACGAGAGGGCCCAGATCGAGCTGCATCCGGTCATCGGCGCGCAGATCGTGAGCCCGCTTCATTCCGGCACTCCCCTCCTGAGCGTCGTGAGGAACCACCACGAGCACTTCGACGGCACCGGATACCCGGACGGCCTGGCGGGCGAGTCGATCCCGCTGGCGGCGCGAATCGTTGCGGTGTGCGACGCCCACGACGCCCTCATCAGCGCGCGGCCCTACAGGGCCAAGAGGTCTGAAGCCGAAGCCGCCGCAGTCCTGCAGGCGGGCGCCGGCACCCAGTGGGACGCCGAGATCGTGAAAGTGGCGCTGGCCCTGCCCACCGCGGTGGTGGCGGCGGCGCAGTGACGGTCAGCGACCCCGGGTTGATCCTCGTGGTCGACGACTATGACGCCCTTCGAGAGCTGACGTCCGATCTCCTAACCGAGGAGGGCTACGAAGTGATGGCGGTCGCGACCGCCGCCGAGGCGCTGGAGGCCGCGAGCCGTACGCCCAACAACTTCCGGTTGCTGGTGACGGACGTCAACCTCGGCGGCATGTCGGGCGTGGAGCTCGCGTGTGCGATGCGCGCGGTTTCGCCGGGGCTTCCAGTCCTGTACCTGAGCGGAGAGCGCGTTCCGGGGATCCTCGCCGACGAGCTGCTCCTCAAACCCTTCGAGGTCGCGGAGTTCTCGGCCAAGGTTGGCAAGCTGATGGCGAAATCGTGGGGACGGTTCGGCGCAGTCCCCGATTAGATGGCGAAGGCAAACGGTGTCAAACCGTATACATTGAATGTGAGTCCTTTACGCACGGCGTCATGCCCGCCGCTCCGTCCAGGTACCCAAGGAGCGATCGCATGACGAGACGACTCGGAACGGCGACAGTCGAGCAGCTAGGACAGCGCGTGCTGTTCGTCCTCTTCGACGATGGCAGGGCGACCTGCGAGCACGTCGCGGCTGGGGCGGTCTCGGTCTCGAGCGGCAACGGCCACCTGTCGGCGCGAAAGCACCAGCCGAAACCGTTCACGATCCAGCGCTGCGCCAGCTGCCACCGCCGCTTCGGTCCGTAAGCCAGAGCGGATTCCGATCACGCGGCAGGCAAAAGAAAAGGCCTCGCAGGGGGTAGCTGCGAGGCCCACGGAACGTGGTGTCTAGGTGTGCAGCACTCCCCGGTGCGTGAGTGCCCGGAACACGACCAGCAGGATGACGGCTCCTACGAACGCGGCCAGCAGGCCGCTGACTGTGAACGTCCCGGTGCTCACCGGGATGCCGGCCAGGCCCGCGAGCCAGCCGCCCAGGAACGCTCCCAGGATTCCGACGACTATGTCCCACAGAAGGCCCATCCCCTTGCCGGTGAGGACCTTGCTGGCGACGAAGCCAGCGATCGCGCCGACGATTATCCAGATCACGATTCCCATGTGCGCCTAAGCCTCCGAAGTCGCCTTGCGGCGAGGATTTGAGCTGACCGCAACCACCGTCGCCTCGCCGTCGTCCTGAAGCCGACGACCGGCCCGCATCTCACGGACGCGGAGCGCCAGCTCCGGCAGCCTCTCGAACCGCGATCGCTGCGAGACGGCGTAGCCGCCGACTGCCGCGCCGGCGACGAGGCCGAGCGCGAGCATTCCAAACAGCGGCCACCGCGACGGCTGCGACGGCTCGTATCTCTGCACGAGGCGCCGCATGGCGGCCTCGTTCCACTGCCGCGGCCAGGACCTCAGGTCAGTCACGAGGTCGCCGGCTTCGTGCCGCGCGGGGCGGTGATGATCCGGATGAGCATCACGAGGCCCCAGCCGATCACCGCGTAGACCACGATGGCCACGAGCGACGCGGTTTCGAAGCTGTTCGAGTTCGATCCGGCGTTGCCGAATATGCCCTTGAACGGCGCGACCAGGGGCGAGCTCACCTGGTAGATGAAGCTCACGAACGCCGACTGCGACGATGCCCCGAGCAGCTTGCCGAGGAATCGCGCCGCGATCAGGATGTCGGCGACGCCGACGATGAATCCGACCACGGCCGCCGCGCGAAAGTTGTAGCGGCCCTGCTCGGTTATTGACGAGCTCTGTGCGACCGGCGCGGGTGCCGGTGTCGAAGCGGGAGCGGGTTGCTGAATTGCCATTTAGTCATTCACCTCTGCCGCAACGATCAGCGACCGGGCATAACAAAGTCAGCAAGAGCCGCTCAGGCGGCGCCGGCGTACCTCGCACTGAGCACCAGCCGCCGCGCGTACGAGTAGCTGTCCTGATCGAAATAGCCGGTGCAGGTGATGAGCGTCAGCCGCGGCGGCCCGTATGGCTCGGCCATACCTGCCGGCGCCGAGCCGACGGGGACGGTCGTCATCGAATCGACAAGGAAGAGCTGGCGGCTTCCGTCGGCGAGGACGACGACGATGTGATCGCCGGGCCTCAGCATGCGAAGGCGACCGAAGATCATCGGCTGCCCTGGATAGCCCGCGTGGCCTTCGATGACCGCGTCACCCGGGGCGCCAGGCACTGGGCTCCCGGTGTACCAGCCGGCGTTCCACGAATTGACCGGTAGGTTCAGCACTCCGGCTCCATTCGCCCTGACGAGCTCGACGGCCCGGTGCACGTCGAGGTTGGGGATTAGGAGCTGCACCGGCCGTGCGGTTGGTACGCGCGCCGGCGGAGGGGCCGTGTCGGGCTCCGCGGCGGTGCCAAACGGCACTCCCGAACCGAGGTAGTGGCCCGTGACGTCGCCGGAGGCGTCATAGCCGGCTGTGAAACCCGCGGTGAACCCGGCTGGGTCCGCCGGTGCGGCCCCGTCTCGCCACGAGAATCCGAGCGTGAGCGCCAGCACGGCCGCGAAGGCGACCGCGGTGGCCAGCTCAGCGCCCCGGTGGCGGCGAGGTGAGGCCTTCGGCCTCGGCGGCGGGGTGCGGCAGCCGGCCGTCCCAGCCGCCGCCCGGCGCCTGCGATGCGCGTGCCGCGGCGCGTGCCGCGGCCTTCGCGTCGGGTGTGGGAGTCGTTTCGCCAACGAGTTCGGTCAGACGGTCCGCCGGCGACGCCTCATGCTGCCCATTCCAAGCGCGATCACAGAGACGCCGGCGCCGGCCCCGATGAGGAGCAGCCACGGGAACCCGCCGCGCATGTCAGCGGGGACGCCGAGGTTCGCCGGCAGCACGTTGCCGCTCGGAGACGGGACGAAGGCGGGAACGCCGTAGCCGCAGCCGCTCGCCTGGATGATGCGGTTGGTGTCGAGGGTGACGGCGCCGTTGCGCGCGAGCGCGCGGCCATTGAGGGTGGCCCCGGTCTGCATGGCGATCGAGGTCAGAGCCATGATGTTGCCGATGAAGGTCGTCGACGTGGCGATCGTCGCCGAGCTGCCGACCACCCAGAAGATCTGGCACGGCTGCGCTCCGCCGATGAGCACGACCCTCGCGCCCGATGAGGTCACGAGCGTGCTGCCGATCTGGAAGATGTAGATGCCTGAGCCGTTGAGCGTCAGGGTCCCGGTCAGGGACGGAGCGGTCGTCTGGCAGTAGACGCCGGGCACCAGCTTCTTGCCGCCGAGGTTGACGCCGGTGAAGTTGTTGGTCCCCGGGCACGGCTGCGCCGCGGCGTTGGTGTAGGCCGCGGTGAGGTTCGTCTGGGCCGTGGTCGCCACCGAGTCACCTTTGTGCCTGACCCCCGAGGTTCCGGGGGGAAAGCCGGTCACGGCGGAGCCAGGCGCGACGCCCAGCTGGCCCGTGATCCAGGTGGGCCCTGTGTTAGTGACGGTGCTTCCGGCCAGGACGGCAAAGTGGCCCGCCGTCCCGAGCCCGGGGTCTGTGGCGGCCAGCGCCGAGGCCGGCCATACGAGGAAGACGAGGGCTGCGAGAGCGAGCGATAGACCGGTCCGGCGTTTGTTAATCACCCTTCACATGCTGTTCATGGGACATAACAAAGTCAGCAAGATCGGGATCAGGCCTGGAGCGTCGCGGGCGGCTGTGCGTCCTCGAGCTGCCGAACCCTCGCCTCCCAGTAGCCGAGCCGCTGCCGGAATTTTTCGGCCTGCGCCACGACCACGGGCAGGTTTGTCATCTCGACCTCGTGGCGGGCCACCTCCGACTGCAGCGCCATCAGCTTCTGGATTCGATCCAGGACGGATTCCTCCATGGCGAGGATCTCGACGTAGATCTGCCGCCAGTACAGCGCCTGCTGGAGCGAGGCGTCGGCGGGGATTCCCTCGCCGTCCATCCGCAGGCTCCAGTCCCCGCCGCGGATCGCGGCGTCGATATCCGGCCGCGCGCGCTCGGGCTTCGCGTTGGTCATAGCGTCCAGATACGCGCGGCGCGGTAACTAAAGCAGCAATATTCCGACTACGGTCGGGCGATCAGTCCGGCCGGAACACCAACGAGTAGCCGCGGCCGGGCTTGTTGACAAGATCGACTGGAACCTCGAGCTCGCGCAGGATCTTTCTCACCCTGCCGACGTAGTTGCGGACCTCCTCCGGAAAGAGAGCCGGGTCCGCCCACGCCTGACCGAGGATCTGGGCGGTCGTGAAGTACCTGTGCGGGTGGTCGAGAAGGAACTGCAGGAGCTGGAATTCGCGTTTCGTCAGCGTCACCTCGCCGCCGCGGTGGCGGACCATGCGGTCTTCGGGATCCAGCCTCAGGCCCTGGAGCTCCCAGATCCGCGCGAACCAGAGATCGAGGCGCTCCTGATAGCCGACCATCTGCGTCTCGATGATCTGCAGGTCGACCGCGGCCGCCTTCTGGGCGGTCGGGTGCAGGCCGGGAAGGTCGCGCTGCATCCGGCCGAGGATCCCGCGTTTGAACTCCAGCAGGTCGGAGTAGATGCTCATCCAGTGACGGGCATCCTCCCACCGGTTCGTGCTGATGTCCTCGCCGTCGAGTGGCCGCGATTGGCGGCGACTCCCGGCCGCGGGCCGGCCGGCCGGCGCTGGGTCCGTTGCGCGTGCCAATACCCTTCCATCATCGCAATTCCGGGGGGGGGGGCGTCACAGGTCCACGGACCGCTGGGCGCTTGCTGACTTTGTTATGACGCGCGCGTCAATCTCTGTCCGTGCTGTTAAGGCGACGCCGCGGCGACACGGCATCTCTGTTCGACATCCGGATGGGCCCGTTTCGGCACCGACGGTTCAGGGCCAGGTTGCTCGGCGCCGCTTCGGTCGCCATCTGGTCGGCCGGCCTGCTCGGGACTCTGCTGGTCGCAGGCCTGGCGTTGGCGGGCCTGCAGTCAGGGCGGTGACGCCCACTTCGTGAGGGACCGAACGGCGCTCGAACGCTGGTAGCAGCGCTTCGCCGGGCGTTACAGGGACGAACCCCATCTCAAGGAGATGATTGCCTTGCCCAGCTGGATCTGGATCGTCGTCATCGTTGCGGCCGTTCTGTTGGTGCTCGCTCTTCTGTCGTCCAGCCGGCGGCGCGTGGTCGCCGACGGCGACACTGTCGTCACCGGTGGTGGTGGCGGCGCCGGAGCGGGCTTCCTGCTCGGAGTCCTCTTCATCATTGCGCTGCTGGTCGTCCTCGCCGTCGGTATGTGGCAGTTCGACTGGTTCGGCGCGCACAGCGTCTTCCAGACGCAGGCGCCCGTGGTCACCTCGCCCGGTTCCTCACCGAGCCTGAGCAGCCCGAGCGCCGTCGCCTCTCCGAGCTAGCGGCGCAGGCCGGCAGCGCCCGATCTCACAGGTCGGGCGCTGCCATACCCGATACCGGTTGACCGGCGGCCTCTAGCGTGTCGACAGCGCTGCTTTGAGTGCGCCGACCAGGCGTGCCGGCGTCGTCCACGCCTTGACCAGCCAAGCAAGCTCGTCGCCTTCGACCGACGTCACGTCGTCTCGTGCGTGATTGCTCAGGAAGATGACGGGCAGCCGCAGGGTCCGTGGATCGCGCCGGAGCAGCCGAAGGATGTCCCCGCCCGAGATCCCCGGCATCTCCCAGTCCAGGACCACCGCGTCGGGGAGGTTGCGATCCAGGGCCTGAAAGAATTCGGCGGCGTCGGAGAGCGTCTCCACGCGGAATCCGCTGTTGGAGAGCCCGATTGCGTACATCTCGGCGATCGCCTGGTCATCGTCGACGAGCATCACCAGCAGCCCTGGCCCGGCCGGTTCTGGCGGTTTCCGCAACGACATCTCTGCATCCCCTCACCGAGGTAACGCGCAGGCGGGCGCCCGGCGGAGGCCATGTCGTAGTCCGTGGTGTTTACGTGTTTTCACAGTCTTCAGCCGACCTCCCGTCATCGCCACAAAGCGTCGTCGCGCGGTGCTACACACAGGGATGAGCACTCCGGCTGCGCGCGTGCCGCTCCTCGCCGTCGGCGATCCGACTCGGACGGGTATCGGCCGTGCCGCCGTCGCATCGTTGTGGACCGCTGCAGCGTTCGTCGTGTACCTGTGGATCGCGAAGGAGATCCCGGCCCTTTACGTTCACGAGCCCTGGCAGAACGATCCGTACGACGCGGTCGTTTCGTTCGCGTTCTTCTTCGTTCCCATCCTCGCGGGGCTATGCGTGACGCGGGCGGCCCTCTGCAGGCGCTCGTCGCCGCTGCCTGTGCGGCGCGCACGCGAGCTCCTCGTGGCGAGCCGGCTGATGCTGGCCGTCGCGGCCGTGACCCTGGCTGCCGAATGGGCAAGCGTCGCGCTTGGCGCCGAACGCGCCGCCTGGGACTCCACCACCGTTTTGCTGCTTGTCTGCCTCGGGCTGATGACCATGCTGGTCGCGGTGGCGGCAGCGCTCGTCATGCGGGCCCTTCGGGTGACGCCGTCGGCGGATCGCGGGCCTGACTGGTGGGCCGACGCGTTGGCCGCCGTCGACGAATACCTGCCGTTCGGTTTCGTGGCGAAGCGATTCGCGAAGTCCCTGATCGGCTGGAGCGGGCGTGCGGCTCGCGGGCGGCCTCTGATCACTGCGGCGGTGCTTTCCATCACGTTCGGTGCGTTCCTCGCGGCCGGCGAGGCCCTCGCCGAGGGCGGCTTTGCGGCGCCGGTCCTTGTCCTTTATATATCGGTCGCCGCAGCCAGCATGTTCGCGTTCCTTGTCGCGGCCGGCGCGCATCTGCATCTCGCAGGGGAACGGCGCTCGATCGCCGGTTCGCCTCGGAGGCTCGTCGACGCAACGGCGGTCGCCGCCGCGGCGTTCGTCGGCGCGCTGGCCTTTCGCGAGGCGCTGCAGCCGATCACCGCCCTGCTTCCGGGCCGCGGAGTCGCACATCTCCTCGCGGGATGCGCCGTCGTGGCGGTCGGCGCCGGCGCCGCTGTGTTTGCGGTCGAGACGGGCCTCAGGACCCACCGGCTGGCGGAAACCCGCGGCGAATAGGACGAACCTGCGCCGCGGCCGCGCACGCTGCGATCATCCGTCGTGCCGATGACTCTCAGGATCGCGCTGTTCGGGGCGACCGGCTTCATCGGTTCCGCCGTCCTCGACGAAGCCCTGGGGCGCGGCCACGAGGTGCGAGCCCTCGTCCGCGGCGCGGGCCGCATCCCGCCGCGAGAGGGGTTGACGGTCTGCGAAGGCGACGCGGCCGACGGTCGCGCCATCGCTCAGACCGTTGCGGGTGCCGGCGCCGTCGTCAGCGCGCTCGGCACGCCGCGGCAGCAGCCGCCGAGCGCGGATTTTCTGGCGGACGCGATGCGGCAGATCCTGAAGGCCATGGATGCGAACGGGGTGCGGCGGCTCGTGGCCGTGTCCGGGGCTGGGATAACCGTTCCCGGCGAGCGGAAGCCCTTTCCTCATGGCCTCATCTCATCGGCGGTGGCGATCCTCGCGCGAGGTGCCGTGGTCGCGAAGCAGCACGAGTTCGAGGTCATCAGCGCGTCGCCGCTCGACTGGACCGTGGTTCGCCCCTCTCGCGTGACCGATGGCCCGGCCGTGGCCGAGCCTCGAGTCGGAGACGTCGCCTCGGCCGTGGGAATGCGCGTCAGCCGGCGGACCCTGGCGCGCTTCATGGTCGACCTCGCGGCCAACTCCGAGCACGTCAGGTCGGCGCCGTACATCAGCGACTGAGCCCGAGACATAGACTCGAAGGGAGGCAGGCATGGCGAAGCGGAAGACCTCACCGAAGAAGAGCAGCGGAGCGGCGATCCTGTCGGCCGAGGAACGCGCCGCAATGCGAGAAACCCTGCGCGAGAGGAGGGTTGCCGCCAGCCGCGGCGCCGGCGCGAGCGCGGAGTTCGAAAAGGACGTGCTGGCAAAGATCGCCGAGATGAGGGAGCCGGATCGTTCGATGGCGAAGCGAATTCACGCCATCGTGAAGGCGACCGCGCCAGAGCTCGCGTCGAGAACGTGGTACGGCATGCCGGCCTACACCAAGGACGGGAAGGTCGTCTGCTTTTTCCAGAGCGGCCAGAAGTTCAAGTCGAGGTACGCGACGCTCGGTTTTCAGGACAGCGCGAAGCTCGACGACGGCCCGATGTGGGCGACCGCGTTTGCGCTCACGAAACTGACGAGCGAGGTTGAGGAGAGGATCGCCGAGCTCGTCAGGAAAGCTGCGACCTGAGCGAGCCCCGGGGGCGCCCGCTCAGAAGGAAGAGGGCCGAGGAGACGGGCCACGTGACACCCCAGGCGAGTCCGCCGAATGCGACGGCGATTCCACCGATCCAATCCGGCAGTGTGGCAACGAGCGCCAGCGAGTAGGCCAGGCCCGCGACCACGGACAGCACGGCGGATGCTCCGAGCCATCGGGCAGGCCAACCTCCGGCCCACGTCCGAACCGACGGCGTGAGCAGGGCTGTCACCGTCCCGAAGAGAATCCCCCAGGCAAGCATCTCCACGCCCTGCGCGTAGGAATGGGTGACGTAGAGGTCAAGCTGCTGTGCCCCGTCCGGCGACAGCCCGATCACGAGCAGTTGGGCAATGCGATTGGCGACCGCGACCGTCGCGAAGACGGCCGCGATGGCGAACGCGACCCGTGTCCGATTCGACGGCTGTGCTTGCCTGACGGCGTAGGCGAACACGGTCAGCGCCGGGGCGCTGGCGAAGACCGACAGCGAGGCGACCAGGCGCGTCGCCGCGGTAGGCGGCATCGCAAAGCCACCCGGGATGTTGAACAGGAGGGCCAGCACGTAGACGATGCCCGCCGCGACTATCACACCCGACGCGAGCTTCGCGACGCGCATCGAGCCAATGAGGCGCCGGCGATCGGCCAACGGCAGGTGCCTGACGGCACGTCTGCGGCGGGCCGGTCGACCCTCCAGTGCCGCCCATAGCCGCGGCATCGTTGGTCGTGATAGATGATGCTGGCCCAGCTCGGAGCCGGACTGCGCTCCCGCGTGCTCGCGGCGGGATCGTCGGCCGCCCACCTGAGCAGCTCGACGACGCCTCGCCGGTTGACCGCCGCCGTGACGGCCGGCGTCGTCGCCGTGCTCCTGGTGATGCTCGGCGCGGAAGTCGCCATGCCGCGCGGCGTGAGCATCAGCGCGTTTGTGTTTCTGCCCGTGCTCATCGCCGGTTGGTTGCTGCCGCCCTCGCTGGCATGGCCGGTCATCGGCGCGGCCGCTGGGATCAGGCTCGTGGCGCTGCTCGAAGGGCCGGCCAACGGACTGACCGTCGCGGCGGAGGTCCTGATGATCGTCACGATCGGGGCGATTGCGACGGTCGCCGCGGATCGGTTTCGCGCCTGGCAGCGCGCCCAGGCCGAGGTGGTGAGGTTGACGGCCCGTGACGCGATTGCGGCGGAGCAGGATCGGATTGCGCGGCAGCTGACCGATGACGTGGTCAAGAACCTCTTCGCGACGACGCTTGACCTTCAGAGCGCCATCGAGCTCGTCGACGCCGAGCGGCCGCGAGTGCGGATCACGAAAGCCATGGACAGGCTTGACGCGCAGATCACCGACCTGCGCCACATCGTGTTCGTGCGGCGCCCCGACGCGAGCGCGATCAGCCGCGACTGAGCGCTAGGCGGGGGCGGCCGCGCGCCTCCTGACGTTTCTCTCCCAGAGCTCGAGCACCTTCGCGAAGTGCCGTTCGGCCGCGCCCTCGTCGTACACCGGCAGATCGGCCATCGCGAAGCCGTGCGTCGCTCCAGGGATTCGCTCCACCTCGCCCGTGATTCCCTGCGCCTCCATCTCGTGACGGAACGCCTCGACGCTTTCAGGCGTCGCCGTGCGGTCGACCTCCGCGAACGCGAAGTACAGCTCGCCGCGCACGTGCTTGAGGTCGTGGTGCGGTGAGTCGGCCGAGTCAGTAACGAGGCTGCCGGGGTGGATGCCCGCGGCCGCGATGACGTCGCCGGGCATCGCTGACGCGGCGTGCAGCGCGATCCGCGCGCCCATGCAGTAGCCGGCGCACACGATCGGATCCTTCGTTGCGGCGGCGTCGTCGTCCGCGATGGCGTTCAGCGCGGCCCCCGTGTCGTCGATCGCCCTGTCCGGAATCACCGACCGCGCGGCCTGCATCATCCTGTCGCGCGTCGCCGGGTCCGGATTGCTGCCGACCAGAAGGGCGGGGTCGAAGCTCAGCTCGCCGGCGCGGTAGTAGAGGTCAGGGGCGACGACGTAGAACCCGCCCGAAGCGAACCTCCGCGCGTTGGCCTTGATCTGCTCTCGATAGCCGACGCCGTCCATGTAGAGGACGGCAACCGGAAATGGGCCCGGGCCGTCCGGGTGGACGGTGAACACGCGCATCGTCCCGTCCGCGGTCTCCACTCGAAGCTCCTTCTCCTGCATCGTTCGAGCTTAAGCAGAGACCGCGTCCGCGCGCTCGGATCAGGCGGCGGCTGCAGCCGCCGCGCGCCTCGGTCCTTCCTCGATGCCTGCCTCCGGGCCGTACGAGTGCTTGAGCATCACGCGCAGGCGCTGCTTCGCGATCGCGAGCCGCGATGCGACGGTGCGCTCCGGGATGCCGAGCGCGTGCGCGATCGCGCGGTTCGTGTAGCCGTGGTAGTGGCGGAGCACGATGGCTGCGGCCTGCTTCGGCGGCAGCTGCGCAAGCGCGGCCGCGAGGTCGCCGTTCTCGACGATCGCCTGCGGGTCCGGCGCGGACGCGGGCCGGCCGATGCGCCGGATGACCTCGTCGACCTCACGCAGCCGCATCTTTCGCTTGTACGAGACCGCGGCGTTGATCGCGATGCGGTGCACCCACGCCTCGGCGGGCGCGATCGGCTGCCACGTCGGCCACTTCTTGTACGCGCGCTCGAACGCGTCCTGCGCGCAGTCCTCGGCCGCGGCGCGGTCGCCGAGCATCGCGGTCAGCGTGCCCACGATCCTTCCGTAGGACGCCTGGTAGAGACGCTCGAAGTCCCTCTCGTTGCCGGCCTGGTACGCGCTCGCGTGCTGGTTGCCGGTCGTAATTTCGGTGTCGAGTTCCGCCATGTGGTCTGGTCTTCCCCTCTTGGTTCGGCGTCCCCGGATGGGGCCGCAATCACTGGAACCAATGTCGCCGAGGTGACCCGACCATGTCGCCGTGCGCTTGTGCGGATTATTTGTGGCGCAATTGACGTAGCGCCGTTGCGCGCCGCCTCTGTCCTCAACATATCAGCGGACCCCGGGCTTGCGGCAAGCCCCGTGGCCGGGCGCAGAATCGGCGAGCGGTGGGCTCGAGAGGTTCGGTCGTGATCGCCGGCGCAGGGCCAGCCGGCCTGATGCTGGCCGCGGAGCTCGCGCTGGCCGGCGTCGAGGTCGCCGTCGTCGAGCGCAACGCCGGCGCCGAGGTCGTGCGCTCGCGCGCGGGCGGCCTCCACGCGCGGACCATCGAGGTGCTCGACCAGCGCGGGGTCGCGGATCGCTTCCTGGCCGAGGGGAAGGTCGCGCAGATCACGTCGTTCGGCGTGGCGCGGCTCGACATCAGCGACTTCCCGACCCGTCACAACTACGGTCTGGCGCTACCTCAGAACCGCTTCGAGCGGGTGCTCGGCGGCTGGGTAGAAGAGCTCGGCGTACGCATCCAGCGCGGCGTTGAGGTGAACGGCTTCACGAGCGAAGCGGACGGCGTCGACGTCGAGCTCTCGGACGGCCGAACGCTCCACGCCGGCTTCCTGGTCGGGTGCGACGGCGGGCGCAGCACCGTGCGCCGCCTTGCCGGCATCGACTTCCCGGGCACCGACCCGTCGATCACCTCTTTCATCGCCGACGTGGACTTGAGCGAGGAGCCGCCGTTCGGCATCCGCCGCAACGAGGTCGGCCAGCACGCGCTCGCGAAGCTGGAGGACGGTCGCGTCGGCGTCGTGGTGACGGAGCGGTATGCGGGCGAGGCCGGCGTGCCGCGGCTCGAGGACGTTCGCCGCGCGCTTGTCGCTGTGTGGGGGACGGACTTCGGCGCGCGGAACGCGACGTCGATCTCGCGCTTCACCGACACGACGCGTCAGGCCGCGTCCTATCGCAGCGGCCGCGTGCTGATCGCGGGCGACGCCGCGCACGTGCACTACCCGATCGGCGGGCAGGGGCTGAACCTCGGCGTTCAGGATGCCGTGAACCTCGGCTGGAAGTTGGCGCAGGTCGCCAAGGGGATCTCGCCAGACGCTCTGCTCGACACGTACCAGGCCGAGCGGCAACCGGTCACCGCGCGCGTGCTCCGGGCGACCATGGCGATGACCGCCCTCACTCCCTCGACGCCGCGCAATGACGCTCTGCGCGATGCGGTCGCGGAGATGCTGTCCATGGACGAGCCGCGCCGGCGCTTCGGCGGCATGATGTCCGGCCTCGACATCCATTACGACCACGGCGACGGCCATCCGCTCGTCGGGCGCCGGATGGCGGATCTCGACCTCATAACCGCGAGCGGGACGATGCGCGTGTTCGAGCTCCTCCACGAGGCGCGGCCGGTGCTGATCGACTTCGGCAATCACGGCGTCAGTTCCGCGGCCGGTGTTCGCGTGGTCCACGCCCGCTATGAAGGCGCCTGGGAGCTGCCGGTGCTCGGCGCGATTCCGGCGCCGTCCGCCGTCCTCGTACGGCCCGACGGATACGTGGCCTGGGCCGGTGACGGCACCGAGGCCGGGCTCGCGGACGCGCTGGCCCGCTGGTTCGGAGCGGCCTAGTCGTCGATCGCCTGGTAGACGGCGGTCATCAGGTCGAACTCGATCGGCAGCTGTACCGGCGCGTGCTCCCGCTGGATCATCAGGATCGTCGCCAGGTCCTCCGCAGGGTCGTTGCACCACGCGGTCCCGTAGAGGCCCGGCCAGCCGTAGCTGCCGGCCGACGGTCCGAGACCGGTGCGCCGCGTGCGCACCGACATCCCGAAACCCCAGCCGATGTCGTCGAAGTAGGCGGGCCCGAAGCCTGAGTTGGCCTTCTGCGCCGGAGTGAGATGGTTCGTCGTCATGAGCGTCACCGACGCTCGCGACAGGATGCGGCCGCGGTCGTGTGCGCCGCCGCCGAGCAGGGCAGACGCGAACGCGAGGTAGTCAATCGGTGTCGAGACGAGGCCGCCGCCTCCCGACTCGAAGGCCGGCGGGCGGCTCCAGTCGCCGTCGGGCGGGTCCGACACGACGAGCTTGCCGGTCGCCGCATCGACGGCGTAGGCCGTCGCGAACCGGTCGATGCTCTCCGCGCCGACGCTGAACCCCGTGTCCTTCACGCCGAGCGGTTCGCAGATCCGCTCGCGGATCACCTCGCCGAACGATTTACCGGTCGCGCGCGCGACCAGGATGCCGGTCACGTCGGCGGCGGTGTTGTACATCCAGCTCTCGCCGGGCTGGTGCACCAGCGGTAGCCCGCCGAGGCGCTGGATCCACTCCTCCGGATCCTCGAGCCGCGCCAGCTCGTTCAGCGCGTCGGCGATCGGCACCTGCCCTGGCTCCGTGCCGACGACCATGCCGGTCCCGAGGCTGTAGTCGAGGAGGTGGCGGAGCGTGATTTGGCGCTTCGCGGGCATCGTGTCGTCCAGCGGCCCTCTCGGATGCGCCAGGACCCGCATGTTCGCCAGCTCGGGAAGGTACGGATCGACCGCGTCGTCGAGGCGCAGCGTCCCGTCCTCGACGAGCGACATCGCGCACGCGGCGACGATCGGCTTGGTCATCGACGCGAGACGGAAGATCGTGTCCGCGCCCATCGGCGTATTCGCCCCGGCCCCCTCGAAGGCGAGGTTGCCCACCGCTTCGACGTGCACTTCGCCGTGACGCATGACGGCCGCGACCGCCCCGGGGACCTCTCGCGCGTCGACCAGGCGCGCGAGCACGTCTCGAACTCGCGCGAACCGTTGCGACGAGAAGCCACCGCCGGTCATCGGCTCCCTGAGTTTGAACGCAATTAGCCTTTACCTACGATGGAAGCGGCGATCGAAGCGCGCGGGCTCCGCAAGGTCTACGTCAGCACTCGCGGCGTGTTCAGGCGCAGGCGCGTGGAGCAGGTCGCGCTCCGCGGTGTCGACCTCGACATCGCGCGCGGCGAGCTGTTCGGCCTGCTGGGTCCGAACGGAGCCGGCAAGACCACGATCGTGAAGATCTTCACGACGCTGCTGCTGCCCTCGGGCGGCGCCGCGAGGATCCTGGGGCTCGACGCGATCCGTGACCCGAACGCGGTCCGCAAGCGGATCGGCTTCGTCTTCGGCGGCGAGCGCGGACTGTACTGGCGACTATCGGGGCTCGACAACCTGCGCTACTTCGCCGACCTGTACCAGATCCCTCCGGACGTCTCGCGGCGGCGCATCGGAGAGCTCCTCGAAGCGCTGGGCCTCAAGGGACGCGAGCACGACAAGGTCGAGGGTTACTCGCGTGGAATGAAGCAGCGGCTGCACCTCGCGCGCGGCCTGCTCAACGCGCCCGAGGTGCTGTTCCTCGACGAGCCGACCATCGGCCTCGACCCGGTTGGCGGCCGCGAGCTGAGGAGCCTCGTGCGCCGCCTCGCCGACGAGGGCACGACGATCTTTTTGACCACGCACTACATGCTCGAGGCGGACGCGATCTGCGACCGCATCGCGGTCATCCGCAAGGGCGAGATCGTCGCCGAGGGCACGCCGAGCAGCATCAAGGACGTGGTCAAGGACCAGGGCGTCGTGGAGTTCGAGACGGACGGGCTCGCGGCCGGCCGGATCGAGGCCCTGCGCCACCTCGACGACGTCTCCGCCGTGATCGTCGACGAGCGCGAGGTCGCGCAGGTCGTGACCGTCCACTGCGCGCGCCCGGGCGAGCTTGCGGCCGGGCTCAGCGGCATTCTCGACGGCCAGCCGATCCGCAAGCTCAACGTTCGCGAACCGACGCTGGAGGATGCGTATGTCCAGCTCATTGGACACAGCGAGTCGTGATGCTGATGCTCCGCGCCGTCTTCAGCGCCTTCTGGGTCAGCATGCGCATGCGCTTCATCAGCCCGTTCGCGATCCTCGGCTGGCTGCTGTTTCCGACGATCTTCGCGGCGGTCGGCCTCTTCCTCCTTGCGCGGCCCGGCGCGACCGCGGTGCAGAGCGCATATGGCGTGCTCGGCGGCGGGCTGCTCGGCTACTGGGGCGTCGCGTACCTCGACGGCGGCTTCGGCATCCAGAGCGAGCGGTGGAACGGGACCCTCGAGCAGATCTTTGCCGCGCCCACTCCGTTCTGGGTCATCCTCCTCGGCAAGTCGATAGGCAGCGTGCTGTGGGGCATGCTGGCCTTCATCCCGACGCTCGGGCTCGCGTTCATCGGCTTCCACGCGCTGCTGCCAACCGTCGACGCGGGCCCGTTTGTCGTCTCCTTCGCGGTCCTGACTTTCTCGTTCTTCTGCGTCGCGTTCGGCTTTGCGCCCCTGTTCGCGCTGTGGCGGTGGGCGGTGCCGATGATCAACGGATTCGAGCTCGGGTTCTACGTGCTGTGCGGCTTCATCTTCCCGATCACGATCCTCCCGGCCTGGGCGCAGGTGCTGGCGGGGACGATGGCACCGATGTGGGCGACGCGCGCGATCTACGCGTCGACGAACGCGCAGGGTCCGCATGATTTCGTTGCCTGGTGGGCCGCGTCGATCGGCCTCAGCCTTCTCTACCTGGCCGGCGCGGCCTGGCTGTACCGGATGGTCGACTGGCGCGCGCGGATGTCGGGAGAGCTGGCGCTCGCATGAACCGTCTCGCCTGGCAGGCCGAGATCTTTGCGCGGTCGACGTGGCTGCAGTACGTCGCGCTCTTCCAGTGGGCGACGGTGCGCGGGTACGTCGGCTACAAGCTCGTGCTGCCGGTCACTCAGATCCTGTTCTTCGTCGAGCTCGGCGTCTTCGCGGCCGGCCGCCAGAGCGCCCTCTACTTCGCCCTCGGTAACGCGATGCAGATCACCGCGAACGCCGGCATCTTCGGTGTCATTGCGACAGTCGCCAACGAGCGCCAATACGGCACGCTGCCGCTGCTGCTCGCGTCGCCCGCGAACCGCCTGGTGACCTTCCTGAGCCGCGCCGTCGTCAACACGATCGACGGCGTGCTCTCGGTGGCGATCGCGATGGCGCTGGTGGTCGCGCTGTTCGGCCTCGACCTTCGCCACGCGAACATCGGGCTCATCGCGCTGTCGGTTCTCGTCGTCTCGATCACGACGTCCGGCCTGGGCCTCATGTTCGGCAGCATCGGCCTCGTGATGCGCGACGCGATCGTGATCGCGAACGTCGTCTACTACCTGCTGCTCGTCTTCTGCGGTATCAACTTCCCGGTGGATCGCCTGCCGGGGCCGCTGCAGCTCGTCGCCTACGCCCTTCCGCTGACGCGCGGAGTCGAGGCGGCGCGCGAGGCGGCCGCGGGCGCGGGCCTCGGCCACGTCGCGGGACTGCTGGCGGGTGAGCTCGCCGTCGGCCTCGTGTATGCGGCTCTCGGCTACGTCCTTTTCGTGCTGCTCGAGGGCTGGGCGCGGCGCGGCGGCCTGCAGGAGGCCTACTGACCGGACGCGCCGCTCAGGGTTGGCCGTCCATCGGCACGTCGGAGCCCTCGCGAAACGCAGGCGCGTTGATCACCAGGTAGGTGAAGTCGCCGCTGAACACGTAGGGCGTGCCCCGCGGGATCAGCGCAAAGTCGCCGGCGCCGATGGACTCCCGAGGCTCGCCTTCGATCTCGATCACCGCCTCGCCCTCGACGACGAACATCACGCGGTCGGACTCGTCGCAGCGCATCCGCCGGTGGCTCGCCCAGTGCCTGATGTAGGTCACGCTCACCGCGTCCGTCGTCGCCGGCATCGTGAAGTTCCGGTCCCGCGCCGCCGACCCGATCGCCTTCTGCATCACCAGTTTCATGCCGTCGCGTTCGACGGCTATCTCCGGGACGTCGCGAAGTCGGACCACCGGCACGTGGTCAGACCCTGGCCAGCTCCCGCTCGAGCTTCAGCGTGGCGCCGAACCGCTGGCCCGCACTGACGAAGCAGATGAACGCGAGGAGCTCCGAGATCTGCGCGTCGGTGAACTCCTCCTTCAGAACCTCGAACGCCGAGTCGTCGATCGCGGTGTGGTCCTGCAGGAACATGTCGGTGAAGGCGAGAGCCAGCGAGATCTTGCGGTCCGGCTGGACGTCGCTCGGCCGGGTGCCGAACGCCTGGCAGTACTCGCAGCCGTTCCCGAACGCGAGCGCGGAGCGAACCTGCTCCTTGAGCTCAGGGCCGAGGGAGCCATCCGCGTAGACGACGCGCTCGAGCTCACGCCACGCCTTGAGGATGGCGCGGTTGTGGCCCATGAGCTGTCCGAAGGCTGATTCCTCCACGTCCGAGAAGCTGATCCGCGGCATTGCACACGACCTCCAGGATTTAGCGAACGAGCGCTCGTCCGGATATTACTCAACCTGTCACCTCCCCGCTTGCGGGGAGGCCGGGAGGGGTCACCTCCCCTGTCACCTCCCCGCTTGCGGGGAGGCCGGGAGGGGACGAATCAGCCACTCCAGCCCCATGAGTACCTCAGCAGTGGTACTCGCTAAATACGTGTGAGGGTCGAACCTGGCGCGGGCGCCTAGGCGGCACGCCGCGGCACCGGCGATCATTTCGCCGCCGCCGGTCCGCAACGTCAAGCCCGAGTACGTCCCGGCGTACCTCTCCAACGGCCTGGTCGGGATCCGGGCGGGCTGGATCCCCCTGATCGAGGGCGTCATGGTCGTCGGCGGCCTCAGCGGAATCGATCCTTCGGAGCGCGTGGAGGCATTTGCCACCGCCCCGTACCCGTTCGCCGGCGACGTCGCGATCAACGGCCACGCGATGAGCGGGCTGCCGGATCACCGGCGGATGATCGAGCAGCGCTACGACTTCTCGTGCGGGGAGCTGCATTCGAGCTTCGAGTTCTGCGCCGACGGCGTGCGCGCCGCGTGCGAGGTGCTCACGCTCTGCAACCGCTCGCTGCCCACCCTCGTCCAGCAGGAGCTCGTCATCCGGGTCGACCGGGTGTGCGAGCTGACGGTGACGAGCGGGCTGACGACGCAGGGCGTCGCGGGCCGGCTGCTCCACCGAGAAGTCTTCGAGCCCGCGGAGGGCCGGCCGCGCGGCGACGGCTCGCTGCTGTGGGAGACCCACGGCGCCGTCGGCCGCGTCGGCGAGGCGTACTGGACCGAGCTCACGGGCGGAGACACCGCCAAACCGGAGCTCGACGCCAAGAACTCACTGGCGCCGCCGACCACGAAGTACCGGCTGCGGGCGCGGCCGGGCCGGCGCTACGTGCTGCGCCACGTCGCCGCGATCGTGCCGTCGACGTTTCATCACGAGCCGGACCTGCAGGCCCGCCGCCTGCTCAACGTCGGGGTCGTGCGCGGCTTCGACCGCCTTCGCGAGGACAACCGGTCGAAGTGGGCGGAGCTCTGGCCCGCGCGGCCGATCATCCGCGGCGCGCCCGAAGGCTGGCAGGCGCTGGCCGACGCGGCGTTCTACTACCTGCACTCGTCCGCCCACCAGTCGTCGCTGTTCAGCACCGCGATGTTCGGGCTGGCGTACTGGCCGAACTATCACTACTACCGCGGCCACGTCATGTGGGACATCGAGAGCTTTGCGTTCCCGCCCATCCTCCTGGCCGCGCCGGCGACCGCGCGGGCGATGCTGCGCTACCGCTTCGAGAACCTCGCGACCGCGGCCCGGAACGCGGCGATGAACGGGTACGCCGGGCTGCAGTTTCCGTGGGAGAGCAGCATCGCGCACGGCGAGGAGGTGACCCCGCTCGAGGGCGCGATGGTCGGCATCGAGCAGCACGTGAGCCTCAGCGTCGCGCAGGCATTCGCGCATTTCGCGTTCGCGACCGGCGACCGCGAGTTCGAGATGAACCGCGCGTGGCCGGTGCTCTCGGGCGTGTGCGACTGGATATCCAGCCGCTCCACGAAGACCGCGCGCGGCTTCGAACTGCGCGACATGCTCGGCATCGCGGAGGGCCGGCCGGCGCCGGTCAACAACGACGCGTACGTGAACATGGCGGCGGTCAGCGTGCTTCGTCTCGGCGTGGCTGTGGGCCGCGCGCTGGGAACGGACACGCGGAACTGGGACGAGGTCGCCGATCACCTCGTCATCCCGATGGACCGCGAGAAGGGCTACATCCGCAACCACGACGCGTTCACGCCGGCGGAGTCGGGCGAGGTCGGCACGACGCCCGAAGCGCTCGCGGGGTTCCTGCCCGGCGGCTACCGCGCCGATGAGAAAGTCACCTCCGCGACGATCCGTTTCTACCTGGGCCGCATCGAGCCGTACGTGGGCTCGCCGATGCTGTCGGCGCCCCTCGGCGTCTTCGCCGCATGGATCGGCGATCGCCGGCTGTCGGCGAAGCTCTTCACCGAGGGCTACGCCGAGTACAACAACGAACCCTTCTCGGAGATCAACGAGTTCAGCAGGACACGGATGCCGGACAAGCCGCGAAGCTCGCCGCTGTTCGCGAACATCGGCGGCTTCATGTCCGCCCTCTACTTCGGCCTGCCGCGGCTGCGCATCGGCCCCGGCGAGATCGATACGTGGCCCGAAGGCGCGGTCACGATGCCGTGGGGGTGGGACGGCATCGAGGTGGAGCGCCTCTGGGTGCGCAACCGGCCGGCGCGCCTCTCGGCGATGCATGGAGACGACCGCGCGACGCTCGAGCTGATCTGACCGCGCCTCAGCGGACGATCACGACGGGATCTCCGACCCGCGCCCACCGATAGAGCGCAGGCATTGCCGCCGGAGGCACGTTCACGCACCCGTGGGACCCGGTCTTGAGGTTCCCGCCGGGCCCGAAGTTGCGCTGCCACGCGGCGTCGTGGATAAAGTAGCCGCCCTGCGCGAAGAGCATCGCGTAGCTGACGTTCAGCGGGTCGTAGTAGTACGGGCTGCCCTTCGGCCAGGGCGAGATGAAGCGGTACGGCGAGTACTTCGCCATGACGCGGAATCGACCAACGGGTGTGGGCAGCGCCGGTTGGCCCGTCGTCACGTCCGTGGACACGATGGCGGCACTCCCCTGAAAGGCCCACAGGTGCTGTTTCGACAGCGAGATCTCGATCGATCGTTGAGCGGCGGCGGGCGAGCTCGATGCAGATGGCGTGGGCGACGGCGACGGCGAAGGGCTGGGTGAAGCAGGGGACGGCGATGCGGTGCAGCCGGCGGTCGGGCTTGGGCTTGGCGTCGACTGCGGCAGACCCGCCGACGGGTTGCCGCAGCTCACCACCGACGCCGCGAAAGCGCACGCGACCGCCAGCCTGATCTGCCGCCCCCAGGCCACCGTCAATCTGCCCGGCTCTCAGCTCGTTCGCCGGCGCATTCTCGCGACGAGCATGAAAACGCCGATCGCGATCAGCAGCGCCGGCGACCAGATCGCCAGCTGCCGAACGATCACGTCCTGGTTCGACGCCTCGGTCGAGCCGATGACGACCATCAACGCCCCCGGGACGACCGGCCACCAGCGGGTCGCCGATCGCGAGGTCAGGACGTCGAGCGCGTAGATCAGGATGAAGCCGAGCCCGCCGCCGATCGCCGCGTAGGGGCCGCCATCGCCGGCGTTCCAGATCGAGCCGGCGAGAACTCCTGCCCCCACGCCGGTCAGGATTCCGGCCGGAACGAGGAACCCGTACTGCCTGGTCGCGGCATACGCGATGAAGAACGCGACGCCGAGCGCGAGCGGGACGGACTCATAGACGTACTGGCTCCCGCCCAGGTTCCCGATGAGCGCCGCGCCACCGATGACGATGAGAAGCGCCGCGCCCACGTAGGCGCCGGAGTTCTCTGCAGGTCTCCGGTTTTCGGACATGTGAACCACCTCCGGCTCCAACATGGAGTCGCGGATGGCGCGGGCCAAGAGACGTTCGGCCTCCATTCGACAGGCCGCGCGCCGGGGGCTCGGTTACGAGATCGCTCGGGCGAGAAGGAACGCGGCGGTCGCGGCGATCCCGCCGATGACCACGGTCTGGCCGGCGCTGATCCACGGCCGCGCGCCGCTGAAGCGGCCCTTGAAGTAGCCGAAGATCCCGAGGGCGACGATCGTCACCGCGGCGGAGATCATGAGGGCGGTGCGCGCGTCCGCGATCAGCAGATAGGGCGCGAGCGGCACCACGCCGCCGATCGCGTATGAGCCACCGATCGTCACGGCGCTGACGAGGGCGCGGCGCGGATCCGGCTTCTCGAGGCCGAGCTCGAAACGCATCATGAAATCGACCCACGGCCCCGGCCGCTTCTGCAGCGCCGCGACGACCGGAGCGCTCTCGTCCTCGGTCAGCCCGTAGGCCTCGAAGATCTGGGTGATCTCGCGTGCTTCCACGTCGGGGACGGCCTTGATCTCCGTCTCCTCGCGCCGGCGCTCGCTCGCATAGTGCTCGGCCTCGCTCCGGCCGGCGAGGTAGCCGCCCAGGCCCATGGCGATCGAACCCGCCGCGATCTCGGCGAGGCCCGCGGTGACCACGAGGTGGCTCTGCGCGATGGCGCCCGAGATGCCCGCCGCGAGGGCGAACGGGACGGTCAGGCCGTCGGACATGCCAACGACGACGTCGCGGACCATGTCGCCGGCGGTGAAGTGCTGTTCGGCGTGCTCGGGGTGCAGGTGCATGGCCAGCGTCAAACGATGGCAGCCTTGCGCCGGCGGGGAGAGGGTCACCCGGCCCTCTCTGAATGTCCGACGGTCTCGCCGCCGCGCTCAGCCGACTCTCAGCGTTTCGCCATGGAACGCCAATCCCCGCTGGACAGACTGCCTCCATCGGCCGGCCGGCAAACACCTTTGAGGAGGCACACGAATGTCATTGGCGGAGAAACCGAAACGACTCCTGGTCGCCGGCGCTGTCGCCGGCTCAATGCTCGCCGGCGTCGCGGTCGGAGTGGCCGCAACCCTCGGCACCACGGCGGCCAGCGCAGCCGGTCCGAGCCCGTCGCCGCCGTCCGCGGCGGCGCCTGGCGCTCCAGGTGCGATGCCGGAGCACGGAACCGCGGCGCATGAGAACGCCGAGGTACCCGTCACCGGCGCCAACGCGGCAAAGGCCCAGGCCGCAGCCGTCAAGGCGGTCGGCGGCGGGACGGCCGGAGCGGTGACCACCGACTTCATGCAGAAGGGCTATGAGGTCACGGTCAAGAAGTCGGACGGCACCACGGTCGAGGTCCACCTCGACGCATCGTTCAACGTGATGGAGCCGCACGACCGCCCCGCGGCGTAGCAATCGACACCTGGCGGGAGGCCGGTGAAATGCCGGCCTCTCACCCCGTCGGTGCGAACATTGATCGCATGGGTGATTCGACCTCCGCCGATTTCATGCAGGCGTTCGTGGATCAGTACCGAGCCGTGCATCGGGCGATCCGCGAGCAGATCTCACACCTCGATCCGGCCGCGCTCGGCTGGGCGCCCTGCGAGGGCGCGAACTCGATCGCGGTTCTCGTCACGCACATCACCGGCTCGGAGATCGAAGCCGTGAGGACGCTCGCCGGCGTCGCCTCCGACCGCGACCGGCCGAGCGAGTTCGAGGTTCGCGAGGCTGACGCGGAAAGCCTGCTGGCGCTTGTGGACCGCGCCGAGGCGACGCTTGCAGAGCTCGCCCCGAAGATCGGCGCCGAGCAGCTGGCCGCCGATCACGTCCGGCCGGCATCGCTCGACAAGACGCCCCGGCCCGGAGTGCACGTGCTCATGCACAGCCTCGCCCACGCGCGCGAGCACGTGGGCCAGATCATGCTCACGCGGCAGCTGGCCCCGCAGGCTAAGGGCTGAGGGAGACGGCTCGCGGTCCGAAGCGCTCGGCGCACAGGTCGTGGCTCCCGTCGGCGTTCGGCCGTTCGTAATAGGCGACGAGAGTTCCGTCCGGCATCGGCACCAGGTCGAGGTAGCGCACGTCCGCGACCGGCCGGTCACCGACCGCGGTCAGGGTGCCACGAGCTGAGCCGGGCAGCGCCACGCCGGTTCGCTCGGAGAAGTTCTCCTCCTTGCTCGCGCGGCCGTCGTAGCTCGCGCTCCCGTCCGGCAGCACGGCCGTGACCCGCGCGCCGCGTGCGTCCCACATGCCCGGCCGCCCCGCCAGAGCGTCACCGTGCCAGCGCCACGTGAGCCCGTCGCCGCTCGTCGCGTAGGCGGTCGTCATGCGGTCCTCCTCGCCCGGCTCGTCCAGCGGATGGCAGCAGATCCACGCCTCCCAGCCATCGCCGTGGCGCCGAACGACCGGGTCCTTCACGCCGACGTGGTCGCTGCCCGCGAACACGGTGCGCGGAGTCGCGTCTGCGAACGCCGCCGGCTCGAGCGCGTCGAGCGCGTCGATCCGCCAGTGCTTCGTGCCGGGCATCGCGCACGACATGTACAGGCGCCATCCGCGGTCGAGGCGCACGAGTGCCGGGCGCTCCAGCGACTCGGCGGCGAAGCGGCGCTTCTCCAGCATCGCGACCGCCTCGAGGTGGACGCCGTCGTGCGATGTCGCGACGGCGACGCGTGCGCCGCGATCGTCGGGCGACCGCAGCCGGTAGGCGATCACGACCGTCCCATCGGCCGCGAGTGCGGCGCTGGGCGCTCCGGCCCAGAAGCCCGGACCTGCGCCCGGCGCAGGCACCACGACCACGGCGCCGGCCGTACCCGGAATCGGGAAGTCTCTCTCGCTAGGTGCCGTCGCGTGCAAAGCTACACCGGCCATGGTCGTCACCTCGCTCGACGTGCGCGACGTTCGCTTCCCGACGTCGCGGCAGCTCGACGGCTCGGACGCGATGAACCCGCTGCCCGATTACTCCGCGGCCTACCTCACGCTGCGCACGAGCGGCGGGCAGGAGGGGAACAGCCTCGTCTTCACCGTCGGTCGCGGCAACGACGTCGAGGCGGCGGCGATCAAGTCGCTCGAGCCGCTCGTGGCCGGCATGCCGGTCGCGACGATCCTCGACGACCTCGGCGGCTTCTCCCGCCACCTGGTCTACGACAGCCCGAACCGGTGGCTGGGTCCGGAGAAGGGCGTCGCCCACATGGCCGTGGGCGCAGTGGTCAATGCGGCCTGGGACCTGAGGGCGCGCGTCGAGGCGAAGCCGCTGTGGCAGCTGCTCTCGCACCTCTCGCCCGAGGAGATCGTCGACCTCGTCGACTTCAGATATATAGAGGACGCGCTCGCGCGCGAGGAGGCGCTCGAGCTCCTGCGCCGCGCCGAGCCCGGCCGAGCCGAGCGTGAGGCGGCGCTGCTCGCCACCGGCTACCCCGCCTACGCGACGACACCCGGCTGGCTCGGCTACGACGACGCCAAGCTTGTCCGCCTCAGCCGCGAGGCGGTGGCCGAAGGCTTCGACCTCATCAAGCTCAAGGTCGGCGCCGATCGCAGCGACGACGAGCGGCGGCTGCGCCTCGTGCGGGAGGCGGTCGGCCCCGACGTCAGGATCGCGATCGACGCCAACCAGGTCTGGGGCGTGAACGAGGCCATCGAGTGGATCCGGTCGCTCCGGCAGTTCGACCCGTACTGGATGGAAGAGCCGACCGCGCCCGACGACGTCCTCGGCCACGCCGCGATCCGCCGCGCCGTCGCGCCGATCCGCATCGCGAGTGGCGAGCACGGGCACAACCGGATCCTGTTCAAGCAGATGCTGCAGGCCGGCGCCCTGGACGTCGTCCAGATCGACGCGAGCCGCGTCGGTGGCGTCAACGAGAACGTCGCGATCCTGCTGCTCGCGGCGAAGTTCGGCGTGGCGGTGTGCCCGCACGCGGGCGGCGTCGGCCTCTGCGAGATGGTCCAGCATCTCGCGATGTTCGACTACGTCGCGGTCAGCGGGTCCATCGACAATCGCTACATCGAGTACGTCGATCACCTGCACGAGCACTTCGAGGCGCCGGTGCGCATCGAGAAAGCGCGCTACCTCGCGCCCCGCGAGCCGGGCGGCGGCGCCCGCATGCGCCCGGAGTCGATCGAGGAGTTCTCCTTCCCGAACGGCCCGGCCTGGCGGGACTGAGGTGGGCAGGCTCGACGGCAAGGTCTGCGTCATCACCGGCGCCGGCTCTGGCATCGGCGAGGCGAGCGCGAAGCTCTTCGCGGCGGAAGGCGCGCATGTCGTCGTCGCCGATATAGACGTCGAAGCGGCGCGCAGGACGGCGGCGAGCATCGGCGCCGCCGCAACGGCGGAACGGGTCGACGTGACCGACGAGGCCGAGACCGAGGCGTTCGCGGCGCGGGTAATCGAGCAGCACGGGCGCGTCGCCGTCCTCTTCAACAATGCCGGGATAGCCGGCGTGGGCGACGTGCTCGAGACGACGCGCGACCTGTTCGAGCGCGTCATGAAGGTCAACGTGCTCGGTGTCTACCTGATGACCCGCGCGATCGTCCCGCACATGATCGAGCGGAAGGCGGGTTCGATCATCAACATGTCGTCCTGCATTGCCGAGATCGGGCTCGCGCGCCGCGTGTCCTACGCGGCGTCGAAGGGCGCCGTGCTCTCGATGACGAAGTCGATGCAGGTCGACCTCGCGCCGCACGGCATCCGCGTCAACGCGCTGCTTCCGGGCACGATCCTCACGCCCTTCGTCGAGCGCTACCTGGACGAGTCGTACGCGGATCGCGAGGAGGGCCTGGCGTCGATTCGCAAGCGCCAGCTCAGCAACGACCTGGGGCGGCCCGAGGACGTCGCGCAGGCCGCGCTGTACCTCGCGTCGGACGAGTCGAGGTTCGTGATGGCTTCGGGTCTCGTCGTCGACGGCGGGGTCAGCGGGACGAAATAGCGGCTAGAGCCAGCCGGCCCGCTTGAAGATCGCGAACAACGTCGCGCAGGTGAGGAGCATCAAGGCCACCGCGAACGGGTAGCCGAAGTCCCAGTGCAGCTCGGGAATGTCCTTGAAGTTCATGCCGTAGATCGACGCGATCAGCGTGGGCGCGAAGAGGATTGCGGCCCACGCGGAGATCTTCTTGATCTCCTCGTTCTGGTCGAAGCTCGCCTCGGTGAGCCGCTTGATGTCGGCGTTCTGCGCCTGGTTCACGAGCGTTGCGTTCACGCTCAGGATGTCCGTGAGGTTCTGGCGGAAACCCGCGACCCGGTCGACCGCGGTCGCCGCGTGGTCCGCGACGTCGCGCAGGTACCGCTGCAGCTCCTCGTCGGTGCCGTACTTCTGGAAGCCCGCGACGAGCCCGTCCAGGACGCCGATCAGCGGGCGCGTCGAGCGCTGAAACTCCACGACCTCGCTGGACAGCTCATAGATGCGCCGGGACACGTTCGGGTCGCCCTTGAACACCTGCACCTCGATCTCGTCGATGTCCTTCTGCAGGCCGGCGATGACGGGCGCATAACCGTCGACGACGCTGTCGAGGATCGCGTAGAGGATCGCCTCGGTCCCGCGTGCGAGCAGGTCGGGGTCCTCCTCCATCCGGTGCCGCACGGCGCCGAGGTTCGGCGTCCGGCTGTGGCGCACGGTGATGACGAACCGCGGTCCGACGAACACGTGGATCTCGCCGAACTCGACCTCCTCCTGCTCGTCGAGGTAGCTCGCGGCGCGGAGCACGACGAAAAGCGTGTCGCCGTAGCGCTCGAGCTTCGGGCGCTGGTGGGCGACGATCGCGTCCTCGACCGCGAGCTCGTGAAGGCCGAACTCAGCGGCGACCGGGAGCAGCTGCGCCTCGGACGGTCGCAGGAGTCCGATCCACGCGATCGTGTCGTCCTGGTCGTGGAGGATGCGCGCGGCCTCGGCCATCGTCGTGGGCGACGCTATGCGCCGTCCGTGGCGGTAGATCGCGGCGTCGACCATGCTGTTCTCCACCGGAGAGACAACGTCCTCCGGGCGCGCTTCCATCGACACCTCGGGTGCGGTCGCGGTCTGGCGCTGCGGCAGGAATCGCAGCGCGCGGCGCGTGGGGAGCTGAAAGCGGGGTCGGATATCTGGCATTGCAGGCCTCGGACGATGCAATTGTGACGAGAGGTACGGGGGTTTAGCCCTGGGGGATCCTCTTGTTGACGTCCATCACCGCCGCGTCCGCGTCGGCGAACGTCATGTCATATCCGATGAACTCGGACTGGAAGCGGTTGCTCTGCCACATCGCGACGAAGTAGTTCGCGCCCGCGACCAGGGCGCTGCCGACTACCGAGTCGACTCCGAGACCGGTCGCCGAGCCGAAGGTCGTCGTCCCGCCGGCAAGCTCTATGAACCGGATGTCGCGGGGGCCGAGGCCCAGCAGCGTCGACTCGCGCTGGAAGTTGCGAGCGGCGCCGTCGACGTCCCGGAACTGCACGACGAGCCCGACCATCAGGCGGCCCTGCGGCGCGCCCGTGCTCGCGTCCGAGGCCGCGTCGCAGTCGGCCCGCGTGAGGCCGTAGACCGCGAAGTACGCGGCGACCGCGCCCTGCTGCTTCCACTGCTCCCACTCGGTCGCGTTGCGGTCGTAGTCGGGCGAGTTGCGGGCCTTCTCGTCGTTGAGCACCGCGTTGACGTCGCCGCTGATCGCGCAGCGCTGCATCGAAGGCAGGTCACCCGGCTGGACGACGATCGACTGCGGCGTCACGGGTTTTGGCGCGGCCTTCGCGAAGGGGGACTGGCACCCGCAGAGGACGACCGCGACGGCGATCCAGGCAAGGGCGCCGGTCATCGTCCGTCGAGAAGGCCTCATAGATAGGTAACGCGACGAGATCGTACTTCTCCGCGGACCTCGGCGAACAGCACCCCTTGACAAACCCCGCGAGCCCGGGCATCATCCGGTAAGCGCTTACCGGTAAGCGCTTACCGCAGTTGCTTTGCGGTCCCCGGCTGGTTCGGACTTCGACGAGAGGCACATCACTCGATTGGCAGAACCGAAAAGGCCCAAGGGTCCGCTGACGATCTACGACGTGGCTAGCCGCGCCGGCGTCTCGATCGCGTCGGTGTCTCGGGTGCTCAACGGCCAGCGCAGCCCGCGCGCCGCGACGCGTGACCGCGTGCTCACCGCGGTCCGCGAGCTCGGCTTCGTGCCGGACGGCGCGGCGCGCGCCCTGTCCAACGGGCTGAAGGAGGTCGTCGCGGTCGTCTTCCGGCGCGGCGACGAGACGCCCTTCCCCGACGAGGACGAGAGCTTTCTGTTCATCGACGTCATCTATCGCGGCATCGACCTTGCGGCCCGGCGTCGCGGCTTTGACGTGCTGATGGGTTCGGTCGGTTTCAACGACGGCAACGTCGCCGCGCGGGTCGCGGCGGTCGCCGGCAAGGCGGACGGCCTGATCCTGCACGACCGGATGGTCCCGCCGGCGCAGATCGCGCGGCTGGCGACGATGGTCCCCGTCGTGACCCTTGCGGGCACGCCGGTGCGCGGAGCGATGAACGTGCGCTGCGACAACGACGCCGGGATCCGCGAGCTCGTCCGGCACCTGGTCGTGAAGCACGGCTACAAGACGCTCGGCTACCTCTCCGGTCGAGGCGACAGCCCCGACAACCTGGCACGCGCGAGGTCGATCGAGGCCGAGGCGCGAGCGCATGGCGCGCAGGTCGAGATGGGCGACGAATGGCAGGGCGACTACAGCGCCGCGGGTGGGGCGCGCGTGATCGCGTCACTCGTCGACGCCGGCCGGAAGCTGCCGCGCGCGATCCTCTGCGCGAACGACCAGACGGCGCTCGGCGCTATGCACGCGCTGGCGCGGCGCGGCCTCAGCGTGCCGAGGGACGTCGCGGTCACCGGCTTCGACGACGTGCCCGTCGCGCGCCACCTCCACCCGCCGCTGACGACCGTGAGGCAGCCGATGCAGGAGCTCGGCGCGACTGCGTTCGAGGTCCTCTACTCGAAGATCAACACGGGCAGGGCGGAGGCCGACGTCGTCCTGCCCGTCGAGCTGATCATCCGCGAGAGCTGCGGCTGCACCACCGCGGGGAACGGGCGCTAGCATGGCCGCCCTCGCGCGCCGCATCCTCGTGTACCTGCTCGCGGCGTGGGTCGCGATCACGGTGAGCTTCCTGCTCCCGCGTGTCGTGCCCGGCAACCCGGTGGCGGGGGCGATCGCGCGCGCGTCGCAGTCGGGCAACTGCAACCAGCAGTGCGTCATCGCGATCGAGGCGCAGCTCGGCTACAACGTCCACACCAGCCTCTGGGACCAGTACGTCCAGTACCTCGGCAACCTCGCGCACGGCGACCTGGGGCACTCGTGGTCCGAGAACGCGCCCGTCGCCTCGCTGATCGTCCAGTACCTGCCGTGGACTGTGGTCATGCTCGGCGTGGGCACCACGCTGAGCTTCATCGGCGGCAGCGTGGTCGGCACGCTGATCGCCTGGCGACGCGGTTCGTGGACCGACTGGCTGATCCCCTTCGCGACCTTCTTCCAGGCCATGCCGTACTTCTTCCTGGCGATCGTCCTGGTCCTGTTCTTCGGGCAGACGGGGACGATGCTCAAGTGGTTCCCGAGCCTGTTCGGGTACGACATCTTCACCACAGAGCCGGGCTGGAACCTGCCCTACGTCCAGAGCATCCTCGCGCACGCGATCCTGCCGGCCACCACCGTGGTGCTCGCCTCGATGGCGGGGTTCATCCTTTCGATCCGCAACCAGGTCATCACGATCATGGACGAGGACTTCGTCCTGGTCGCGCAGGCGAAGGGGCTGCCGGCGCGAACCGTCATCTGGTACGCGGTCCGCAACGCGCTGCTGCCGGTCGTCGCGAACTTCACGATCGCGATCAGCCTGATCGTCGGCGGGCAGATCCTCGTCGAGATCGTCTTCAACTACCCGGGCATCGGCTTCCACCTCTTCGACGCGCTCGCGAAGCTCGACTACCCGCTGGTCCAGGGCATCTTCGTCGTCCTCACCCTCGTCGTGCTGGTCGTCAACCTCTTCGCCGACGTCGTTTACGTCGCGATCGACCCTCGCGCGAGGAGCGCGGCATGACGCTCGACGTCACCACCGTCAACCAGCCTTCTGCCGCGGTCGGTGTCGCGCGGGCGCTCCGGCTTCCGCGGTCGCCGAAGGTGATCTCCGGCCTCGTGCTCGTCGGCTTCTTCGCGGTCCTGGCCGTGATCGGCCGCTGGATCGCGCCCTACGACCCGAACCGCACCGACACGCAGCACTGGGTGCAGCACGTGCTCGTGCCCGGCACGGGTCCGGGGACGCCCTTCCCGGCGAACTACTACCCGCTGCCGCTTCCGCCGTCGCCGGAGCACTGGCTCGGCACCACGGTCTTCGCGCAGGACACGCTCTCGCAGCTGCTCGCGTCGACCGAGGCGACGATGTTCGTCGGGCTCATCGCGGCCGCGATCGCGACGGTCCTCTCCATCGCCTTCGGCGTCACCGCGGGGTACTTCGGCGGCGGCACGGACGAGGGCCTGTCGCTGGTCGCGAACGTCTTCCTCGCGATCCCCGGCCTGCCGCTGCTCATCGTCCTCGCGGACTACGTGCCGTCGGCGGGCGCGAACATCCTGCTGGTCGCGTTCATCGTCGCGATCACGAACTGGGCGTGGTCCGCGCGAACGCTGCGCGCGCAGACGCTGTCGCTGCGCAACCGCGACTTCGTGGAAGCATCGCGTGTCTCCGGCGAGGGACGGCTGCGGATCATCGTGGCCGAGATACTCCCGAACCTCGTCCCGATCGTCGCCTCGTCCTTTCTATACACGACGCTCTCGGCCATCTACGCGTACGTCGCCATCTCGTTCCTCGGCCTCGCCGGCTCGCCGACCGGCTCACCGCCTGGGCTCTGGAACTGGGGCGAGATGCTGCGTGAGGGCCTCGCGAACAACGCCGTCCGCAGCGGCTGGTGGTGGTGGTGGGCGCCGCCCGGCATCTGCATCGCGCTGCTCGGCACCGGGCTGGCGCTCGTGAACTTCGGCGTCGACGAGTTCATCAACCCACGCCTTCGCGCCGCGGGCCTGAACACGAAGGCGGCGAAGAAGGCTGGCATCCACAGCAGCACGACGACCGGCGCGACGCCGGTGCTCACGAGCGTCAGCCACGCGAAGCCGTCGGCGTCCGTCGCCGGCGACGCCGTGCTCGAGATCCGCGGACTCTCGGTCGACTACGGCTACGGCGACGAGGCCGTGCACGCCGTCAGGGACTGCGACCTGGTGCTGCGCCGCGGCCGCGTCCTCGGCCTCGCCGGCGAGAGCGGAAGCGGCAAGTCGACGCTCGCGCTGGCGGCCATCCGCCTCCTCCGCCCGCCGGCCGTCATCACAGCCGGCCAAGTGCTGTTCCACCCGCGGCCGGCGGACGGCATGCAGGCCGAAACCGTCGATCTCCTCGCGGCCGGCCCGAGCCGGCTTCGCGACCTCCGCTGGTCGGAGATCTCGGTCGTGCTGCAGAGCTCGCTCAACGCGCTCAACCCGGTCATCAGCATCGGCTCGCAGTTCGATGACATGCTGCGCGCCCACCGGCCGGCGCTCTCGCGCTCAGCGCGGCACGACCGCTCGGCGGAGCTGCTCGACATGGTCGGCATCAACGCCGACCGCCTGCACAGCTACCCGCACGAGCTGTCCGGCGGGATGCGGCAGCGGGCGATGATCGCGATGGCGCTCGCGCTCGAGCCGCAGGTGATGATCCTCGACGAGCCGACGACGGCGCTCGACGTCGTCACGCAGCGCGAGATCCTCGAAGAGCTGACGGGCCTGCGCGACCGGCTCGGCTTCGCGGCGCTCTTCATCACCCACGACCTCTCGCTGCTCGTCGAGCTCGCCGACGACATCGCCGTGATGTACGCCGGCCGCGTGATGGAGCACGCCCCCGCCGGGTCGCTGTTCCACGCGCCGCGCCTGCCGTACACGCACGGGCTGCTCCACTGCTTCCCGCCGATGCACGGCGCGCGGCAGGCGATGGAGGGCATCCCCGGCTCGCCGCCGGACCTGCGCCACATGCCGGGCGGTTGCGCCTTCCACCCCCGGTGCCGGTGGGCGCTCGACCGCTGCTCGGCCGAGGTTCCGCAGCTCGCACCGCTGGCCGGCGAGGACCGAGAGGTCGCGTGCTGGCTGCACCGCGACGGCGCCGCCGTCCCGCCCGAGCTGAGCATCGGCGAGCCGGCACAGCCGGCCAAGCGCCAGACGGCGCCGGTGGAGAAGCGATGACGGACGAGACCCCGGTGCTCGAAGGCCGCCACCTGACCAAGTACTTCTGGCTCAAGCGCAGCCACGGCTGGTTCGGCCGCCGCGCGCCGGTGCACGCGGTCGACAACGTCTCGGTGAAGCTCGACGCTCGCAAGGTCACGGCGTTCGTGGGCGAGAGCGGCGCCGGCAAGACGACCGTCGCGCGGATCCTCGCGGGGATCACCAAGCCCGACGGGGGAGAGGTGCTCCTCGACGGCAAGCCGGTCCCGCCGGGCCGGACACGGGCGTACGCGCGCCAGGTGCAGATGGTCTTCCAGGACCCCTTCGCGTCACTGAACCCGGTGCACCGCGTGCGTCACGACCTCGAGCGGCCGCTGCTGATCCATCACCTCGCCAACGGCAACACCGCTGCCGCTGTCGACGAGCTTCTGCTGCGCGTGGCGCTGAAGCCGCCGTCGCAGTACACCGAGAAGTTTCCGCACGAGCTGTCGGGCGGCCAGCGCCAGCGCGTGGCGATCGCACGCGCGCTCGCGGTCAGGCCTCGCGTGCTGATCGCGGACGAGCCCGTCTCGATGCTCGACGTGTCGATCCGCCTCGGCGTGCTCAACCTCCTCGCCGACCTGCGCGACCGGGAGAACCTCGCGATCCTGTACATCACCCACGACATCGCGTCGGCCCGCTACCTCGCCGACGTGATCGTCGTCATGTACGCCGGCCAGCTTGTCGAGGCCGCGCCCAGCGCCGAGCTGACCGACCGTCCGGCCCACCCCTACACACAACTCCTGCTCTCCGCTGCGCCCGATCCCGATCGGGCGCAGCCACCCTCGCTCACCGCGAGGGGCGCACCGCCCAGCCTGCTCGCGCCGCCGAGCGGCTGCCGGTTCCATCCGCGATGCCCGCACGTGATGGACGTGTGCCGGCGGAAGGCGCCACCGAGCGTGGCGCTCGCCGACGGTCACGTGGCCGCGTGCTGGCTGCATGTCGATCCCGCCCAGCGGCAGGCGAGCGACAACGGCGTACCTGCCGGCCGACCACTCGTGAACGACAGAGAAAAGAGGTGAGGCGACTTGAGCTGGCGTCTGGCGTTTCGTTCCCCTCCGCGCGCCGGCGCGAAGGGTTGTTGGCGGCATTCAACAAATTCACGGAGGTGATTCATCCATGAAGTGGCGATCCCTGGCAGCGCTGGTGGGCGTGGCGGCGATGGCGCTGACCGCGTGCCAATCCAGCAGCAGCGTCGGCTCGGTGTCGGGCGGCAAGGTCCTCATTGCCGAACCGACGACCGGCGTCACGTTCTCTGAGGACTTCAACCCGTACGACACGAACTCGGTGGCGTCGAGCATGGGCACGCGCAGCCTGGTCAACGAGCCGCTCGTCGAGTTCGACCAGCTCGACCCGACCGCGGCCGGCACGCACTACTGGCTCGCGACGGCCTACCAGTTCCAGAACGGAGGCAAGGACCTCCAGATCACGATCCGGCAGAACGTCAAGTTCAGCGACGGATCGGCGTTCGGTCCCGCGGACGTCGCGGCGACCTACAAGATGCTCGAGAACCCGAAGGCCGACGCCTACGGGGTCCCGCCGCAGGCGTCTGACCCGACCATCAGCGGCAACAACGTGATCCTTCACTTCCAGACGCCGCAGTACACCGGCCTGTGGTCGATCCTCGCGACGACCTACGTGCTCAAGAAGGACGTCGCCGACCAGGTCGCGCAGAACCCGACCATGCAGATCCCCAAGCCGATTGGGACCGGCCCGTTCGTCCTCGCCAGCTACAGCAGCTCCCTCATCCGCTGGAAGCCGAACCCGAACTACTGGGGCGGCACGCCGCCTGAGTCTGAGATCGACACGCCGTCGATCGCGACCAACGCCGCCGCGAGCGACGCGCTCGTCAGCGGTCAGCTCGACTGGGCGGGCAACGACATCCCGAACGTCTACGCCAACTACGTCAACCTCAACCCGCTGACGAACCACGCGTGGTTTGCATCGGGCAACACCGTCGTCCTGTGGTTCAACCTGAACCCCGGCAACGGCGGCGCGACGGGCATCGACGAGGCCGCGGTCCGCAAGGCCGTGAGCTACGGCGTCGACCGCAACGCGCTCGCGCTCCTCGGCGAATCCGGCTACGAGCTGCCGGCCAAGTCGTCCAGCGCGCTCGTCCTCCCGAACCAGAAGGCGTACCTGCCGAGCGACGGCAGCCTGAACGCCGACCTCTCGATCGCCGGCAACGTGCCCGACGCCGCGACCGCGAAGGCGCAGAACCTTCCCACCGGCGACGACGTCTACGACATCCTCAAGGGCGCCGGCTGGACGCCGCCCGCGAGCTCTCACTACGACTCGAGCACCCAGACCTTCAAGTCCGGCGGCAACTGCGACGGCACCAACAACGCCAACTGCTGGACCAAGGGCGGGAAGATCATCAAGTTCTCGATCTACGACCCGGTTCCGTTCTCCGACTACTGGGAGAACGCGGCCCTCATGTCACAGGAGCTCCAGCCCCTCGGCATGGACGTGACGACCAAGCCCGCGCAGGGCTACTCGGACTGGAACACCAACCTCACCTCTAACCCCGCGTCGTGGCAGACGGCGATCCACTGGGGCAACGGCGGAAGCATTCCGTACATCCAGCTCCAGGACTGGCTCCAGGGCTCGTCCCCGACCACCGCGGCGGCCCACATCGGCTACAAGAGCGACGCGGCGGAATCGGCCCTTACGGCCTACGCGTCGACTGACCCCAACGACACCGCGACCCTGTACCCGATCGTGCAGAAGCTCGAGGCGATCATGTCGACCGTCGTTCCTGAGGCCCCGCTTCTCTACGGCGCCGACTGGAACGTCTACAGCAGCGCGAAGTACACCGGCTGGCCCAACCAGTCGAATCCGTACATGAACCCGTCGCCGAGCGACCCGCAGATGGCCTACATCGTCATGCAGCTCAAGCCGGTCAGCTAGCGACCGTCAACGACAATTCGGTCCGGCCGGCCCTGTGCCGGCCGGACCACCATTCGCAACACACGTAGGAGACGATTCGAAATGGACACGGCCGCGCTCGACATCACGGGCGCCGAGTCGACGCTCGTGGCGCGCCTGACCCTCGAGCAGAAGGTGCGCCTTCTGACCGGGGCCGACGGCTGGGTCCTGAACGGCGAGCCGGCGATCGGTCTTCTGCCGGTCGTCATGTCGGACGGCCCCGCCGGCGTCCGGGGCGTGCGTTACGACGCCGCGAATCCGTCTTCTTCGCTGCCGTGCCCGGTCGCGCTCGGCGCAACGTGGGACGTGGAGCTCATCGAAGAGCTCACGGCTGCGCTCGGCCGCGAGGCGCGGTCGAAGGGAATCCACGTCGTGCTCGGTCCGACCATCAACATCATCCGCACGCCGCTCAGCGGCCGCGGCTTCGAGTGCTTCTCGGAGGACCCGTACCTGACGTCGCGGATCGCCGTCGCCTACGTGCGCGGCGTGCAGCGCGAAGGGGTCGGCGCGACCGCGAAGCACTACGTCGCCAACGACTCCGAGACCGAGCGCCGGACCTACGACGCGCGCGTGCGCGAGGGCGTGCTCAGGGAGATGTACCTCGCGCCTTTCGAGGCGTGCGTCGCCGAGGCCGGCGTGCTCTGGATCATGGCCGCCTACAACTCGGTGAACGGCGCGACCATGACCGCAAACCGGCGCCTCCTTCGGGGGGTGCTCAAGGACGAATGGGGATTCGCGGGCGCGGTCGTGTCCGACTGGTCGGCCACGACGTCGACCGTCTCGAGCGCCGAGGCCGGGCTCGACCTGATCATGCCCGGGCCGCGCGGCCCGTGGGGCGACCGGCTCGTCGCCGCCGTCCGCGCGGGAGACCTCGACGAGTCGGTCGTGGACGACAAGGTGTCGCGAATCCTGCGCGTAGCCGGGGCCGTTGGCGCACTCGTCGGCGACGGTCGCGCGCAGGGACTTCAACCGCAGCTGATCGACCCGGCGCTGCTCCGCGACGTCGCGGCGCGCTCGTTCGTGCTGCTCAAGAACGACGGCGGCCTCCTGCCGCTCGCGGGGCGCACGGACCGCGTCGCGCTGATCGGGCCGAACGCGATCGACCCGCAGTTGCAGGGCGGCGGAAGCATCCGCGTCCTACCGGTCGTGCGCCCCGGGATTGCCGAGGCGCTTGCGTCTGCGCTCGACGTGCAGGTCGACGTGCGCCAGGGCGCGCGCACGAGCTCGACGGTCGCGCTGCCTGCCGCGCACGCGATCACCGACCCGGTCTCGGGCGGCGCGGGCGTGCACCTCGTGGTCCGCGCGGACGGCGGCACGCCGCTGCTCGACGGCCATCGGCCGACCAGCGTCGTGACGTGGTGGGACGGCCTGCCGGCGCCCGTGGTCGAGGGCATCTCCGACTTCGAGATGACCACCCGCTACCGGCCCGAGGTGGACGGGCTGCACGTCGTCGGGGCGGCGGGCACCGGCGTGCTCCGCGTGTCTGTCGACGGCCGGCTGCTCGCGCAGTCCAAGAGCCTGCCCCCGCGCGACATCGTCGAGGCTCTGTCCAAGCCGCCCGAGCTGAGGGTGCTCGTCGACATGAAGGCCGGCCGTGACGTCGACGTGCGCGTCGAGTTCCGGCCGGACACGCGCTTCGTGACGCTGCGCCTCGGCATTGCGCCCGAGCGCCCCGAGGACGACCTCCTGGATGAGGCCGCGCGCGCGGCGGCGGCCGCGGACGTCGCCGTCGTGGTGGTGGGCTCGGCCGAGGGCGCCGAAAGCGAGGGCTACGACCGCGAGAGCATGGCGCTCCCGGGCCGCCAGGACGATCTCATCCGCCGCGTCGCAGCGGCCAACCCGAACACGGTCGTGGTGGTCAACTCCGGCCTGCCGGTGCTCATGCCGTGGGCCGCAGACGTGCCGGCGATCGTCCAGGCGTGGCTTCCGGGCCAGGCCTTCGGCGAGGCGATCGCTGCCGTGCTGAGCGGTGGCGCCGAGCCGGGCGGCCGGCTGCCGGTGTCGATGCCGCGCGCCGAGGCCGACTCGCCGGTCCTCCGGGCGCAGCCCGACAACGGGGTGCTCGAGTACGCCGAGGGCCTGCTCGTCGGCTATCGCGGGTACGACCGCGCCGGCAAGGAACCCCTCTTCGCCTTCGGCCATGGACTTGGCTACACCGAATGGGAGTACGAGTCCATCGCGGCGTCGGAGACGGCGGTGATGGTCACGGTGCGCAACAGCGGCGCGCGAGCCGGAAGAGAGGTCGTTCAGGTGTACAGCGAAGCCGCCGGCGAGGACGCCTCGCGGCCGGTCCGCGTGCTTGCGGGGTTCGCGACGGTCACCGCGGCGCCGGGCGAACGCGTCGAGGCGACGATCGCGCTGCATCCGCGGACGTTCATGGGCTACGACGAGGAGGCGGCCGCGTGGCAACGCCAGTCCGGCGCCTACACGATGCGCGCCGGCCGGTCGTCGCGCGACCTGCGCCTGGCGGCCGGCATCGTGGTGCGCTAGCTCAGGCCGGCGATCTCTTCGTCGCGGATTCGATCACCTCGAGGTACCCCGCGCGGTACTCGCGCCATGCCGCCACGACCGTCGCCTGGACCAGGCCCGCGAGCGGAGCGCCGAACAGCGCGCCCCAGAAGCCGAAGAGCTCGGTGCCGGCGATCAGCGCGATGATTGCGATCGCGGGGTGGATCCCGAGCGCTTCACCGACCACGCGCGGTCCGACGACGTAGCTCTCGAGCACGTGCACGACGACGAAGTACGCGAGGACGATCAGCGCGAGCGGCCAGCTCTGGAACAGGGCGATGACGACACACAGGGTTCCGGAGATGAGCGTCCCCACCACCGGCACGAACGCCATGAAGAACGCGACGACGCCGAGCAGGACCGCGTAGCGCACCTGCAGCACGCCCATGCCCACGCCGACGAGGACGCCGATGATGATCGCCATCGTCAGCGTGCCGCGCACGTAACCGCCGACGACCTGGTTGACGATCGACGTGCCGATCCGCGCGCGGTTGCGCTGGCTCGCGGGAACGTGCTCCTGCAGCCAGCCGCGCACGGCGGGACCGCCGGCGAGGAAGTAGAGGCTGAGGATGAGGACCAGCGCGACGTCGGCGACGATGCTCACGACCTCGCGCGCGTAGCGCAGCAGGCCGCTCGCCGCCGAGCCGGCGAAACCCTCGAGCTTGGTGACGAGCTGCGAGCGCACGTCGTCGACCTGCGCCGCCGTGACGCCGAACGGCGCGACGAGGCTGACGATCGTGGCCTCGAACTGGTCGGTCTCCTTCGCGTACACCGTGATCTCGCGGACGAGTGACGCCGTCTGAGCGGCGACGGTCGCAACGATGAACGCCAGCAAGCTCACCACGACGATCACCGTTATGAGGTAGGCGACCCCGGTCGCGACCGGGCCGGGGACGAAGCGCCTCAGGATCCTGACCAGCGGCGCGACGGCGAATGCGACGACAGTCGCGAGGACGATCACCAGGATCGTGTGTGCGACGTGGGCGAGGAGCCAGACCACGCCGACCAGCACCCCGAGCCAGGCCAGGATGACGAGCGGCACGAGCAGAGCGCGCACCAGACGCGATTCCCTCGTGCCGCCGATCGCCATCAGCCGCAACTATCGCACGGCGCCGAACGGTGTCTAGCCGACGGCCTTCCTCACCAGCGCCTCGAGCCGGGCCTCATCCGCCGCGGTCAGCTTCGGCAGCGCGTACGAGACCGGCCACATGGTGCCGTCGTCGAGCTTCGCCTGGTCGCTGAACTCAATCGTCGCGTAGCGCGACTTGAACTTCGCCGCGGTCTTGTACCAGCACACCGACTTGCCGTCCTTCGCGTACGCGGGCATGCCGTAGTAGAGCCGCGGTGTCAGTGACGGTGCGACGCGCTTGATCATCGCGTGGAACCGATGCGCGCTGTCGCGGTCCGGCTGCGGCATCTCGTCGATCTTCGCGAGGACGTCGCCCTCGTCAGCCGCGTCGCCGGATTTCATCTCCGAGACGCGCGACTTCATCGCCGATTTCTCCGCGGCCGAGAACCCGTCGTATCGCTTCGCTGCCGTGGGCTTCTTCTTCGTCTTCATGCCTGCTTCTCCTCGCGCCGTCATGGATTGGAACGAGGCCCATGCTATGCGCGGCTCCGGCGGGAAGGCTTCTCGAAACGTGACCAATCCCGAGTGAATGCACTCGCGGCACTCTGACCGCGCGCCATCCCGCGAGAGAATTCACTCGGCGTCCGGGAGTCGCGGAGTGTGGGGCGTTCCCTTAAATGACGGATCGGCGGGCGGGCGGCGAACGCCGGCGGCAGGTCGAGCGCCGAGAGCTCGCGGTGGGGGTCCCGGCGCCCGGCGCGCCCGCGCCCGAGCGGCGGGCGGCGTTGCGCAGGCGGTCGTACCGCCGCGGCTGGATCAACCGCCGAAAGGCGTCCAAACCGGCCCGCGCGGCGGATCGGCGGGGCACTCGCGATAAGTGATTTCACTCCCCGGCTCGTTCACAGGTTAGGAGTACCAACGGCCGCCACGCGCGGTCAAAGGAGTGAAGGAATGATTCACGCGTTGCTCGTAATCGCGGCGATCCTGTTGGTCCTGTGGTTCCTGTTTCATGCCGCCGGCGCCATGGTCAACCTCATCTGGATTGCCATTGCGCTGCTCGTGCTGTTCTGGATCGTCGGCCTTGTGAGAGGCCGGTCCACCACATAGCAGGATTCGATCTCGCCGGCGC
>Ga0070741_10000194_pt1 | contig 228611 bp, 203 predicted proteins | sample Coa_R1_4_FD_66440 | JGI IMG/M metagenome (GOLD analysis project Ga0070741, IMG submission 66440) | Surface soil microbial communities from Centralia Pennsylvania, which are recovering from an underground coalmine fire - Coalmine... | ecosystem: Environmental > Terrestrial > Soil >...
CGAAATCTTGCAAGCCTGCTTTCATTCACGGGGCTCTGCCCCGTACCCCGGAGTTTATCGCTTGGGGCCAGGATGAGAGTTTTGATTCTTGATCGATGAGGGGAAGCCCTCGCAGGCTTCTGTCTCATCCCGGCACCGGATACCCGCTCGAGTCGCTCTCCAGCGTGGCTCTACCCTGTATCCGGATGCTTGGAGTGTATCGAAAGCGGCGCCTCGCCGGCGCCGGGAGGGTTCCAAATTCCGGACTTGACAAGCAGCTCCCTCATAGATGACTAAAGTTTGGCGAGTTAGTAAGTCAGGGCTGTGTAAGGCCCATGTTAATGAAAACAGGCGAGTTAGCGAAGCGGGTTTCTAACGCGGTTGCAGCACGCAGAATTCTTTGAAGCACTCGGTGATGCGATGCGATCTATTTGCTCAAAGGATTTCCGCCATGAGACGTCTTGCCGGTCTTGTCCTGCTTCCCTGGACACTTTGTGCTGCTTCCATAACGAGCGATGCTTTGGTGCCCGGCGGCAGCGTGACCTTTGACGGACTGAAGAGCGGCGAGCAGGTGTTGGAGTACTACGCAGGCGGATTTGGCAGCGAGGGGTCCGGCCCGGGTCCGAGCTTCGGCATTTCATTCACGAACGGCCTGGCTGCTGATTCCACCGTTATTGCGTTTGGACCGTCCGGGTTGGTTACGGCACCTTCGTTGACGATGACCCTGAGCGCTCCCTGGTCGGGCGGCGTCTCTTTCTACTTCACCGGCAGCGGTCAGATTTCGTTCTACTCCGGTCCCGACGCGACCGGAACTCTTCTGGCGACTGATGCGCTGATCTATCCGCCCTTTTTCCCCTTCGGCGGAAACCCCGGTTCCTTTGAATCCGCGGTGTTCCTGCCGAGCGGCACTGGTCCGTTGCGATTGGACAGCATCAGCTTTGGCGCCACAGTGATCCCGGAGCCTTCTGTCGGCGTGATGGTCGCAATCGGGATGATGTTGGTTGTGGGGTTGAAGCGGCCAACGCGGCAACCATCGTAAGGATGCGAATGGCTTGATCTCTAGAGCAGGCCAGCGCGACGGCCCGTCGCGAGTCCAATCCCGGCGAAGCGCGCGTGAGCAATGAAAACGCCATCTTTAATCTGCATGTCTTCTATTTCAATAACGGTTTGGCGCACCGGGCGTGGGGAGGTTATCGGTAACTTGCGCTCCGACGGCATGCGCCCGCGTTAAGGCAGAGGTGAGCGTGATGCCAGTACCGGAGACCCGTTCACCGGCGCCGTGCGCATGTGTCAGCGGCGCGGTAAGGGTGATTGAGGTGGCGCCAAATCTCCGGACAGACGCGACGACCGCCGTTTCAGAGTCTGAGCCACTGCCGATAGTAATGGTTTGTCCGTTGCGGAACCCAATAGCACCGGCAACAGGGATCGCGGCCGCGCCCGCTTCGACGGCTGCGCTCAGAGTGGTCGCGCCAGCCGTGCCTACCTTAGCGATGACGGCGGACTCGAGATTCGTGCCCGCATCGATCATAATTTTCCGGCCAGCCTTGAAACCTTCCACGCTATCGACCTTTATGTTCGTCGCGCCGGCTTCCGAAGCGGCCGACAGAGTCGCAGCCGCTTGCGTCTGAAAATCCTTGCAGTTGGTATCGGTATCGGCGCCGTCCGGAAAGCGGCCCGCGCTGGTATTGGCGCCGGCTGCAGGCGCAGTGTTTGGTCCGTAAGTAATCGCGGCCCCGGGCGTCGGCGCATGGCAACCGCTCTGCTCCGATCCCGAGGCGCCCTGGTAACCTTCGGCGGCCCATGGATCAACCACACCGCCGTAGTTGAGGCTGTCGACAACCAGGCCAGAGGCGTCCCTTAGCACGATGCTGCCCTCCTTAAAGGTGACGCTAAACCGCCCGAATCCGACCGCTTTGGTGACGAACTCGGGGCCCCCGAACCATTGATTGGGCTCCGGTTTCCCCTGGTAGCCCGCAGCCGTGACCGCGGCGTCCCGCACAACCTCATCGATCGCATGATTGTTGGCCAGCGGATGATCCAGCGCGATGCCGGTGCCGAGCGCCTGGACCGGTTCGTTACTCGAATGAGCAAAGGCCGTTGCCGGCGTGAAGCTGATTCCCGTTCCCCGATCGCTAAAGGGCAGGTTGGCTGCGTGGTTGAACTTCAACGGCGCGGCGAGTTCGAGGCCCGTGCCCGGAGTCACCGCATCCTCGCCATCGATGTGCGCTGTGGCGAGGGCTGGCGTAAAGTCCAGGCCGGTGCCGTTCGGCCCCGCAGTGCCCACGGCGGTGATGGTGACCGTGTTCTTGTTTGCCGGAGTGCCAATGGTGAGCTTGTCGCCGACGGCAAAGCCGTTCACGTTGCGAACTTTGATGTTCGTGGCTCCGGCACTCACGTTTTTCAGCAGCTTCGTCCGGGTCACGGCCGTGCCTACACGGGTCACGGTGACCGTCTCGACGCCGTGGCCGACGCTGTCGATATCCAACCGGATCTTGTCACCCACCGAGATGTTTGAGACTGAGGTTACCTGAATATTTGTCGCGCCGGCCGCCGCGTCCGCGCCGAGATAAGCTTGCGTGCCCTGCTTGCCGACCGCCGTGACGGTGGCCACTTCGTATTTTTCCTCTGTCTGCGCCGCCGCGGGATAAATCGCGCCGTAGCCGAGGGCAATCTTCTCACCGACAGCGAAGCCCGACGCGTTCGTGACAGGCACGTTGGTGGAACCTACGGGAATCGTGATCACCGGACCATCGGGCAGCGGTTGCCACAGTGTTGTGGGGTTGCTTGCCGCCGTTCCGATGCGTGCAATCTCGCGCACCTCTCGATGGACCCCGGCGCCGATGCTGACCGTATCGCGTGTTGACATGCCAGCCGTGCTCCTCACAGACATGGTGCTATCGCCTGCGCGCGCTGGCGCCGCGAGACCGGAGTTGGAGAGGCCGAGCAGGTAAAAGCCGCCCGGCGGGAGATTCGTCCCGGCCGGAATTTTGATCGTCGAGAAGATGGCTTGTTGCGTCGGGTGTTCGGTCAGGGTCCAGTTCGAAATGTCGACGTTCCTGGAGCCTGCGTTATAGAGTTCGATGAACGAGTCCGTAGCGCCGGCGGGAGAGCCTGAGTTAATGCGAAACTCGTTGATTTTGACTGGACTGACGTTGCGGACCTTTTCGGCGGTTCTCTGGGATTGCTTCTCGCCGCTGGTCTGGTTCGTCCACGAAGCGTTACCCACCAGGTCTCCGTTGAATGCCTGCGGTCCCGAGGTCACCTTAAACGTGGCGCTTACGCCTGCGCCTGGGGCAACCGGGCCAGCGAACGTCTTCGAGGTCTCCGTACCGCCGGCAATAAAAGATGTCCACTGCTTGCCCGGCAAGGCAACGCTTAGCGTCACACCGGTTACGGGCGCACCTGTCGTGTTGGTGAATTCCAGAGTAATGTCCTGCGAAGAACCCGGTACGAATGTCTGCACGCCAGGCGGTATCGCCACTGCGGAGGCAGGCGCCAGGATCAGCGGAGCGACATCGTATCGGGCAGCAACGATGTTGGCCTGGACGCGCTGGTCGGTCGCATCGGTCGGGAAAGTACCCGCAGCGGTCATGGCGCCCTCATAAAAAGTTCCCTGAGAGCTGTTGCTGTTATCGCCGCCGTTGCCGAGCAGAATGGCTCCCTGCTTTCGCATCGGGTCATAGGTGGCATTTACACGCGGCCCGTCGAACATCACCGCTAGAGGGCCCTTCTGCGCGTCGCCTCCCATCGAAGTCCAGTGGTGGGGTTCGCCCTTGGCGATCGCGGTCACAAATCGCCACATGATGGTTGGCAAGTTGGGGCAGCCCTTGGATCCATCCGAGTTCACGCAGCCAACCAGATTGTTTTCCTGGTCGGTCATAATCCACGGTCCGGAGCCACGCCCGCTGTACCAGGCTCTCGCGTTGCCAAAGTAGGCGGTTTCCATGGTGCCGTTGTCGTCGTCACGGCTGTCGATCTCCGCGTTGCCGTAGTCGAAGCAGCAGCCGGCATTGAAGTGATGGCCGTTCACTACCCAGTACTGTCCCTCAGCCTGGTCGTCCACCGCCGTACCTTTCGGATCGTCCTGGCGGAGGCCGATGCCGGGCACGATAAAAACGCCATATACCTTGTGGCCCATGACGGTCACCGGCGCCATGTCCGCGAGCGGAAGGTTGTTAAACCCACCCATGGCCGGACCGCTGAAACCGCCGCGCGGCGCCTGTGTCAGGTCGTTGTGCTTGGGCGACTGGTCATAGATCGTAGAGATCCAGCAATACGTATTCGCGCAGAACTTATCCTGCGCGGCCGCATCCGCGTAGCCGCCTGCATCCCGATGGGGCGCCGCGGCAGGTTGAACGACGCCGATGTCCAAAGCCTTGCCGTCCGACTCGCGCACGACTCGATAGAGCGGGCCGTTGTAGGAGGCGTACAGGGCGCGGGTAGTGCTGTGGGCGGCCACGCAAGGATCGCCGGCGGCGGTGTAGATGTCGCAGGGACCTTCGGGCCTGGGCGGAGGAACATCGGGTCCCGCTCCGACCTGCTGCGCCATCGCCGACGCACCGCCCATCACGGCGAGCACTAACGCGAGCACACGTATAAGAGTGATTCTCAATTTCATGTCTATCCTGCCGCTTTACCGAATTTATTCCGTCGTCCAAAAGCAATCCGGCACCGCTGACTACGACATTGTAGGACGAAGCGTAGACGGATCACCTCTGGTTTCACGACCCGCACGGTTGTGCTGGTGTCGATCTCCAGTTGGAACGGCAATGCGGGTAGAGTGCCCGGACCGGCAGGATCGCTACCCGGTGCGTAGGGCGACCATCGGCTCGACGCCCGCGGCCCGCGCGGCGGGAATCCAGGAAGCCAGGAGCGCGGCGGCGCACAGTAACACGGTCGCGACGGCGAGCATGCGCGGATCCCACGGAGAGACGCCAAAGAGTTGGCGCGTCATGAGCCGGCCGGCGGCGATGGCGAGCGGGATACCAAGGCCAAGTCCGACGCCGATCTGAAAAAAGGCGCCGCGAAGCACCAAACCCACCACGCTCACCCGATCGGCGCCCAGCGCCATACGCACGCCGATCTCGCTCGTACGCTGTGCGACGGTGTAGGCCATCACACCGTACAAGCCCACGGCGGCGAGAACAAGGCCGAGCAGGCCGAAGAGCATGGTGAGGGTGGCGATCATGTTCTCCTGTTGAAAATCGCCGGCGAGAATTTTCGAGTACGAACCACGCCGTAGACGACCAAGTTCGGATCGATACTGGCGAGCGCTTTGCGCACCTCGGTTTCAATCCCAGGCCGACTGCCGGGGGCCCAAATGACGATGTTGTAGAGGAAATGGGAGAACAGATCGAAGGTGTCCTGCTCTTGGATGAAACGGCCCTGCACGATGTTTGCGCCGAGAGTTTCAAAGAAGCCAGGCATGACGCGGGCCCAGCCGGCGCCGGTGTCTTCCTTGGGTCCCGATTCGGGACGACCTGCGATGCGAATGCCCTCGTTCTCTGGAGTACGCCGCCCGGTTGACGATGGAGTGAAGCTCTTCATGGACTTCACGCGCGGGAGCAAGTATCGGTTGCCCGCCGGATGCCCGGCGCAAAATCTCTCTACCTGGAGCGTCCCGAACACCCGGTGAGCATCTCTTAGTACTTAGGGGCTCGAAATAGGCGAGCCCGCGAATTCCTGCTCAGAGGTGAAATCGTGCTCAATCTAATGACGGAGGAACAAGTTTCCGAGCTGCTGAACGTCAGCGTTGCCTCGCTGCGCCGTTGGCGTTTGGAGAGGCGCGGACCGGCATTCATCAAGGTTGGGTCACTGGTCCGTTACAAGCCCGAGGATCTGGAACTCTGGCTGAGGGCTCAGCCAACTGGAGGGACGGCACGGCCGGTTCCAAGCGCGAGAGCCGCCGCCAATGCATAGGCTACAGCCTGGGGGCTTGACGGGGTATGATCGAAAGTTCATACTTGAAAATATGAGAATCGGCGAACGCGGCCAAGTGACTATTCCGAAAGACATCCGCGATCAGTTCGGCCTCGGGCCCGAAACGGAGGTGGAATTTCGTGTGGTGGGCGGCAACATCGTTCTGAAAAAGGCGCCCAAGAAACTGAATCTGGCGAAATGGAAAGGCCGTTGCGCCGACACGTTCGCCAAGCTTGGCTATTCCTCCGTGGACAAGTTCATCGATGACGTGCGTGGTCGATGATCACTGCTGTCGATACCAATATTCTGCTCGATATTCTGGTTCCCAATGAGCAGTTCTATGAGGCCTCGGGCGATGCTCTTGAACAGGCCGCAGGCGAAGGCTCCATTGTGATTAGCGATATCGTCTATGCGGAGCTTTGCATTCACTTCGAGAACCAGCGGGACTGCGATGCATTCCTTGAAAGCAATGAAATTCGCGTGCAGGCTCTGACACGCGAAGCGCACTTTCTCGCAAGCAGGGCATGGCGGACGTATCGGCAACAAGGAGGGAAGCGGACCCGAATTCTTGCGGATTTTTTGATTGGTGCTCACGCTCAGAAGCAGGCTACGCGCCTACTCTCCAGAGATCGCGGCTTTTATCGGAAGCTCTTTCCGTCGCTGGATCTGGTTGATCCAAGCGGCGCGACAAAAGGAGGTTGATTTTATGCCGCTGTTCCGGCGCGGCAAGGTGTGGTGGGTATGAGTTCTGGTTTGCGAACCGGCGCGTGCGGGAGTCCGCGAAGACCGGTTCGAAAACTTTGGCCAAATCCGCCGAGCAGACACGCCGCCGCGCACTCGAAACCGGCTTCAACAATCTCGAAGATGCGCGCGAAGAGCGCGTGCGCACGATCCGCGAGATTGCGAATGACTACTTGGAAAGTTATCGTCTGCGCAATCCGCGATCTGCAATATTCGCCGAATACGCGGTGGGTCACGTGACCCGCATACTCGGCGACAAGATGCTCGTAGACGTCACCGAGCAAACGGTCAAGCACTATCAGGATGCTCGGCTCCGCGAAAACACCGCACCCAAATCAATCATCGTTTCAAAGCAAACCGCCACGCCGAGCCGTGAAAAAGAGCAGAATGAATCACCGCTACCCACATTGGTCCAGCAGGTGGAAACGAGGTTCCCACAAAAGTCTCTACATGTGTTAAAAACTGAGGGTCAGAAGCGGGTCAGCAGGGGATCTAAATCCTTGAAAAGATTTGGCTCCTCAGGTAGGATTCGAACCTACAACCCTTCGGTTAACAGCCGAATGCTCTACCGTTGAGCTACTGAGGAGCAACTCCCCTGGCACATGTTCCTCGCCGGGGGCTTGTGCGTTTCGGGGACACACCCATTAAACCATATCCCTCTGCTACGCTGAAAATTCCCCATGAATTTTGAGAAAGTGTACGAGCCTCAGCGCTTTGAGCCGCATTGGGCTCAATGGTGGATCGATTCGCGCCTGTACCAAGTAGATGTCGCAAAGGCCGTACCCGGCCACATTTTCTCGCTCGTCATTCCTCCACCAAACGTCACCGGCTCGCTGCACATCGGCCACATGCTGGACCACACGGTAATGGATGTGGCTGTGCGCTGGCATCGCATGCTCGGCGAAACCACGCTCTGGCTTCCTGGGATGGATCACGCCGGCATCGCCACGCAGATGGTGGTCGAGCGCGAACTCGCCAAAGAAGGAATCACGCGCCGGCAACTCGGCCGCGAGGAGTTTGAGCGCCGGGTCTGGCAGTGGAAAGAAGAATACGGCGGCCGCATTCAAACACAGATACGCCGCGAAGGCGCCAGCGTCGATTGGTCGCGCGAACGCTTCACTATGGACCACGGCCTGTCCCGTGCCGTCCGCGAAACCTTCGTGCGCCTCTGGGAAAAAGGTCTCATTTATCGTGGCGAATACATGGTGAACTGGTGCCCGCGTTGCCAGACCGCCATCTCCGATGTCGAAACCGCCCACGAAGCTGTCGAAGGATTTCTCTGGCACATTCGTTATCCCTTAACCGGGAGCCATGACGCCCTTACGGTCGCTACTACGCGTCCGGAAACCATGCTGGGCGATACCGCACTGGCAGTCCATCCCGAAGACGAGCGCTACCGGCATCTGGTCGGCAAGACCGCGACATTGCCGATTCTGCACCGCGAAATTCCGATCATCACCGACCCGATCGTGGATCCTAAATTCGGGACCGGCGTGGTGAAAGTAACTCCGGCGCACGATCCGAACGATTTTGAAATCGGCAAGCGCCACAGCCTTCCGTTTATTAAGATCATCGGTGAAGACGCGCGCATGACAGCGGCGGCCGGTCCGTATGCCGGACTGGACCGCTTCGAGGCGCGCAAGCGTATTGTCGCGGCCCTGGAACAATCTGGCGAACTAATCAAAACGGAGCCGTACACCGTGAACGTCAGCAAATGCGACCGCTGCAAGACTGTGGTCGAGCCGCTTGTGTCGACCCAATGGTTCGTGCGCATGAAGCCGCTTGCGGAGCGGGCGATGGAAGCCGTGCGCAGCGGCCAAATTCGGTTTGTGCCCGATGACCGCGAGCCGGTCTTCTTTCAGTGGATGGAAAACATCCGCGACTGGTGCATTTCGCGCCAGCTCTGGTGGGGACATCGCATTCCCGCCTGGCACTGCGCCAGTTGCCGCAAGATCACCGTTGCAAGAGAGACGCCTGCGACCTGTCCGCATTGCCATTCGACCGAGCTCCAACAGGATCCCGACGTGCTCGATACCTGGTTCAGCTCCGGTTTATGGCCGTTTTCGACGCTCGGCTGGCCGGATAAAACACCGGATTTTGAGACGTTCTATCCGACATCGCTGCTCATCACCGGCTTCGACATTCTCTTCTTCTGGGTTTCACGCATGATCATGCTGGGGCTGGAATGCACCGGTTGCGTGCCGTTTCGCCAGGTGCACATGCACGGCCTGGTACGCGATGCCGAGCGGCAGAAGATGTCGAAGACTAAAGGCAATGTGGTCGATCCGCTGGAGCTGATCGATCGCTTCGGCACGGATGCGTGCCGCGTCGCGCTGCTCGTTTCCGCCTCCCCGGGCACCGATATTGCGCTGAAGGAAGACCGCATCGAAGCATCGCGCGGGTTTACCAATAAGCTCTGGAACGCTTCCCGCTTGCTGTTTCTCAATTTGGGGCGCTCCGGAATTCGGAATTGGGCGCCATCCGGCGGGGCGCTGACGACAGACTCTCGAGCAACGGAAGATGTCTGGATTTTTCAACGCCTGAATGTAGCGGCCGACACGGTGAATCACGCTCTCGAACGGCATCGTTATCACGAAGCCGCCCAGACGCTCTGGGATTTCGTGTGGCACGAGTTCTGCGATTGGTATCTGGAAGTGAAAAAGCTGCGGTTTCGTGAAGGGTCCGGCCTGGATCCACATTGGCGGGCGGCGCTTACCGCGTACGAAGCCACGCTCCGGCTGCTGCATCCGTTCATGCCATTCATCACGGAAGAGCTCTGGCAACGGCTGATTCACGGTAATGCCACAAACGAGCAGCAGCCGCGATCGATTTCGTTTGCGCGCTATCCGGCAGCTTCGGCAACGGCGCTGAAGACCACACACGAGATTCAAATTTTCGAATTGATGAAAGAAGTCGTGGAAGCGGCGCGGAAACTTCGGGCCGATCATAAACTCGATCCGAAAGCCACGCTTGCGGCGACTCTGTATCTGCACTCCGCCACATTCGCACCGGAAGATTTGGCGGCCGTCGCGGCGCTTAGCAAGTTGACCGTAGAACAGCGTTCCGGAGCTATGGGAGAACAGAGCGGCCTGCTCCGTTCGACGCCGGAGTTCGACCTGCAAATTCACGCCGCCGCATCCGCCCAAAATGGCGCTGTTACCGGAGAGGCGCGAGCCCGCATTCTGAAAGAGATCGCGAATCTGGAGCGCGCCATCGAAAACTCCGATCGCCAGCTTTCCGATCCTGTCTTTCTCAGCCGGGCTCCGGAAAAGGTCGTGGCCAACTTAAGAGCAAAGCGCGAAGAATACCGGATTCAGCTCGATAAAAACAGAAAGCTGCTTGAAGGGCTCGAATAGTTTATGTTCGAGGTTTCGCACCCGGAAGTGCGGGCGGCGGTGGAACGTGCGCTTGCAGAAGACATCGGACCGGGCGATGTCACCTCCGAACTGACCGTTGGCAAAGACCTCCAGGGCCGCGGGAGTTTTCTGGCGAAACAGGATTTGGTTCTCGCGGGAGTTGAACTTCTTCCGCTCATTTACGACGTCCGCGGCGGGGCCGGCGTGAAGCTACACGCAGCAAGCGGTGAAAGAATTCGCAGCGGCCAGACGATCGCAACAGTTTCGGGAAGCGCGCGCACGCTGTTGGGATGCGAACGCGTTGCCCTGAATTTCTTGCAGCGCCTGAGCGGAATCGCGACCCTGGCGGCAAAGCACGTGGAAGCGGTTTCCGGCACAAAGGCTCGCGTTCTGGATACGCGCAAGACAACCCCGGGTTTGCGCCGCCTGGAAAAAATGGCCGCGGCGGCTGGAGGCGTTACGAATCACCGCTATGGATTGTTCGATGCTGTCCTGATCAAAAACAATCACATCACGGCGGCGGGCGGCATTCGCCGGGCGCTCGAGCGAACGAGGAATTATAACGGAACCGTTGAGATCGAAGTGCGCACCAGAGCGGAACTCGATGAAGCGCTGGCGGCCGGAGCCAAGCGCTTGCTGCTCGATAATCTTTCTCCTGCCGAAGCCGCACAATGGATTCAGCACATTGCCGGGCGAGCCACGGTCGAACTGTCGGGCGGAATCAACCTGGAGAATATTCGCGCTTACGCGGAAGCAGGCCCGGAGTTCATCTCTTCCGGCGCCATTACACATTCGGCAATCGCGGTCGATATCAGCTTTCGATTAGGCCTGGATGAGCGCTGATGCCTCTGGATATCGAGACAATCGCGAACTGCCGCCCGGAAAACCAGTTTCACTATTTCCAATCAATCGACTCCACGATGCGGGAGGCTTCGCGCCTGGCCACCGCAGGAGCACCGCACGGAACGGTGGTGATTGCGGATAAGCAGACCGCAGGTATTGGACGCTTGGGCCGCTCCTGGATTTCCGAGTCCGACCTCGGCATTTATTGCTCCGTTCTGCTCCGGTTGAAGCTCGCGCCCGCCAGCCTTCCCGTAGCCAGTCTCGTGGTTGGATTGGCAACAGCGGAAGCGATTCAAAAGGCCACGCAGCTTGCCTGCGATCTTCGCTGGCCGAATGATGTTCTCATTCACGAGAAGAAGGTCGCCGGTATCCTGACGCATTTGGTGGACGGCTGCATTGTGGGAGGGATTGGGATAAACGTGAATCACCGCGCGTTCCCCGACGGACTGCGTACGCCGGCCACTTCGCTTCTCGTTGAGAGCGAGGGAACGCGGCAATCCCGCGAACAGATCGTCATCAAATTGCTCGAATCGCTCGATAGTTTCTGTGAAATGCTACAGACGCAGGGCCCCAGCGTGATTATCCGCGCCTTCACTTCGGCATCTTCTTACGTCGCAAACAGGCGCGTCGTGATCGAGGACACCGGCCGGAGGGGCGTGACCGCGGGACTCGACGAGAACGGATTTCTGCTGGTGCGTTATGAGCCGGGGCGAGTGGAGAAAATCGCGTCTGGCGGCGTGCGTCCCGATTTGTCAGCATGAGCGACTCCGATTGGCCGAGCAACTACTTCAATTACTTCACCGAGATTGAAGAACATTTCCAGCGCGCCCGCGGCACCGGACTGTTCCTGCTTTCGCCGCTCGATTGGGCACTGATTGAGAGCTGGAAAAATTCCGGTATTCCACTCGAAGCCGTCCTTAAAGGAATCGACGATGCTTTCGAAAAATGGCGCAGCCGCAAGGCGAAACGCCGTCTGATTAACTCCGTGGCCTATTGCGCGCAGGCAGTGCTGGAGGCCGCGCAGCGCGTTCCTGCCGGAGCTGACCGCCGGACTGCGGCCGAGCTGCCGTTTGCGGTGGAAGAGCTGCGCGGTTATCTCGAAAACGCCGCGGCGGCGCTGCACAAACGCGAAGAACCGCCGTTCCGGGAAGTCTCCGCTTCGCTGGACACCTTGCTGGCTTCTCTCGAAGAGCATGTGAAAGATCTCGAAGACCTGGAGCGCCGCCTCACAGCAATGGAAGATAAAATCGTCGCGGCCTTGCGTACGATGGAAAGCGACGAAACGCTGCTCGCGATCCGGCGTAAGCTCGATCAGGAGCTCCGGCCCTATCGCGGGAAAATGACGGCAGATCAGCTTTGCATGCTGGAGCGGCGGTATCTCGACACGGCTTTGTTGGAGGACGCAAAACTGCCGCGTCTCAGCCTGTTTTATTTGTACTGAGTTTGCTACAGTTGGCAAAGCGCAAGGTGCGCGCGATGAATGGCGACCGCAACGGCCACGCTCAAGCCTAAACTGCTTCACTGGTTCGCGCTGGCGCTGCTGGTCATCTCAGTCGCCATCAACTACGCCGATCGCGGAAATCTCGGCGTCGCGGCGGCCAGCATTCAACACGACCTGCATCTGACTGCCTCCCATCTCGGGTTGATGCAGTCGGCTTTCTTCATCACATACGCTTTCTTTCAAATAGCGGCCGGCAAAGCCGTCGATCACTGGAATGTGAACTGGGCCTATGCGGGCGCATTCCTGTTGTGGTCCGCCGCCACCGGCCTCACCGGATTGGCAAACGGATTCTTGACCATTTTCTTACTGCGCCTGGTGCTCGGGGCTGGGGAATCAATCGCGTATCCCGCCTATTCCAAGATGATCTGCGTCAGTTTTCCGGAGCAGCTCCGCGGAACTGCAAACGGCCTGATCGATGCGGGATCCAAAATAGGTCCGGCAATCGGTGTATTACTGGGCGTCAAAATGATCGGCTGGTTCACCTGGCGCGGCATGTTTTTTGTGATGGGCCTCGCTAGCATAGCCTGGCTTTTACCCTGGTGTCTGATTGCCCACCGCCTACCGGGCAAGCGCATTAAGAACGTCCCGATCGCCGCCCCCAGCTATCGCGAGCTTCTCTCGAAACGCGTGTTGTGGGGAACGGCTCTGGGTCTGTTCGGCGGGAACTACGCATGGTTCTTCTTTCTAACCTGGATTCCCTACTATTTCGAAAAGGAGCGGCACTACACGCACGACCGTCTGGCCATCATGGGCTCGCTGCCGTTTTGGGCGGTAGCGGCCTCTTCCACGGCATTCGGACTGTTCGCGGATGTACTAGTACGCCGGGGGTGGAGTGCCGGCCGTGTGCGCCAAACTTTTGTGTGCGCCGGCCAACTTGGCTGCTGTGGCTTCATGCTTGGCGCTGTGCTTGCCACCGGCCCGCTGCTCTCGAACACGCTGCTCATTTTGGCGAGCATCTGCCTGGGTGTTTGGTCCTCAAATAACTGGGCTTTAACGCAATTTCTCTCCGGCGCGGCCGCGGCGGGCAAATGGACAGGACTCCAGAATTGCCTAGGAAACTTTGCAGGTATCCTGGGGCCCTGGATCAGCGGCGTGGCCCTGCAACTCACCGGTTCGTTCTTTGCTGCGTTCGCGATTGCCTGTGGCGTTTTGTTGTTCGGAGTTTTAGGGTACTGGGCCATTATCGGCAAGCCTCGGGAAGTTTCCTGGCGCACAACGGTCCAGAATCAGCTAACGTATAGGGAAGAACAACACAATCAGTCTACTCACGGATTGCTGTCTCCGCGGTCTAACTTTACAGGAGGCAAGTAATCTGGCAGGTTAACGTCTGCCTCTGCGAAGCTTTGCTCTTGCGACTCTGCCTACTCTGAATGAGAGGCTCGGTCGCTTTCGAGTTGGCGCGTCGCGCTTCCAAGCGCATGCGCCCGGCCGGTGGGTATCTTCCTCCGAGTGCCCACCGGTTCTTCTGTTCCTCAGGATTGCCTGTGTTCGCAGCCGGGAAAGGCCGGCCACGCCATTTGCCCGTTCCACCCGAGATCGTGCAAGCCTTGGCGAGAGGTCCAATACGCATCCGCCATCCACTCTTTAATCACCAAAAATTCCGGATTAAGCGGCGCACGTTCCGCGGAAGCTTCTTCGAGCAGTTTGTCCTGCTGTTGCGGCTGAAGCCGGCTAAACGGACTGCCGTATTGTTGCTGTGCAGCCGCGTCAAACGCAGCGAGCGAGTGCAATAACTGATCTCTGATGATCTTCGTTTCGATGGTCATCATCAGATCGATAAACCGGTCGCATTGCGCTGCCGTGCTCCCGGGAATGATGCGCTCGCCGAGCGCGATCAGAGTAGCATCTTGCGGAGCTGTCAGGAATTGAGGGCTCCAGGCAGCTTCGAGCGAACCCGCCACCGCCAGAACTCCGGATGCCTGTACTGCGCGAAGCATCCACTCGCGCCGGCTGCTTCCGGCAGACGAAAAGTTTGAAAACACGTCTAACCAACAAAATATCATCGAATTATGCCCGCCAAGAAATATGACGCGATCATTGTTGGATCGGGAGCATCCGGCGGTTGGGCCGCCAAAGTCCTTACCGAAAGCGGAATGCAAGTGCTAGTCCTCGATTGCGGGCGGCTGCAGTCGGATCGCAATTTCAATGAGCATTTGCCGGTTTACGATCTCAAGTACCGCAACATCAAATATCGCCAGCCGGTTTCTCCGATCGTGGCCCAAACACGCCCCATTCAGGGCCAATGTTACGCCTGCACCGAGTACAACTACCGATGGTTCGCCAACGATCACGAAGAGCCCTATACAACCGCGCCCGACATGCCGTATAGCTGGTTCGGACGGTTGCGCGTCACCGGCGGGCGCACGAACGTGTGGGGCCGCCAATCTTACCGGTTGAGCGATCTCGATTTCAAAGCAGCTTCGCACGATGGATTCGGCGAAGACTGGCCGATCTCTTACAAAGACGTTGCTCCGTATTATGGCGTCGTGGAGCGCTACGTCGGCATAACGGGAATGCGCGAAGGGAACAACGTTCTGCCGGACGGCAATTTCCTTCCGCCGATGGGAATGACCTGCACGGAATGGCGCATGCGCGATGTGGTCAAGCAGAAGTTCGGCCGCACCCTGACGCTCGGACGCTCCGCGAATCTGACGAAGCCGCTCAATGGCCGCCAGCAATGCCATTATTGCGGGCCGTGCGAGCGCGGCTGCATCACACACTCGTATTTCAATTCCTCTTTCACGACTGTTAAGGACGCACTCGCCACCGGCAAATGCGAGCTGATCCCGAACGCGTCGGCTTACAAAGTCTTGATGGACTCCGCTGCCAATCGGGCGAAGGGCATTCTGTATGTGGACCGCCAAACACGCCAGCACAAAGAGGTCTATGCGCCGGTGGTGATTCTCGCGGCATCCGCGATGGAATCGACGCGCATCCTGCTGAATTCGGCAACACGCGAGTATCCGAAGGGACTCGCGAATTCGAGCGGCGTGTTGGGCCACTACTATACGGACAGTGTGAAAGGTGGCGGCGCGGAAGGAACCGTTCCGAATCCTACGGCGAAGCTTTCCATTAACGGCCCGCACCGGCCCGATGGAATTTACATCATCCGGTTCCGCAATTTGCCGGGCCAGCCGAAGATGAAATCGTTTCTGCGCGGCTACGGGTTTCAGGGCGGCAGCGGCACGGGTTTTAACGCCAAAGCTCCCGGATTCGGCGAAGCCTATAAAAAAGCGGCAACCGAGCCAACGGAAACGTTCACTCTGCTCGGTTACGGCGAAGCGCTTCCGCGCTTTGAAAATTACGTCGAAATCGATCCGCACGTGGTAGATGCTTGGGGCATTCCCGTCCTTCGCTTTCACATCGCGTGGGGAGAGAACGAACGCAACTTAGTGAAAGATGCGGGTGAGCAGGCAGCGGAAATGCTCGAAGCCGCAGGCCTGAAGAATATCAAGGTTCATCAGGAGATCCACTTGCCGGGCGATGCCAACCACGATGTAGGAACCGCGCGCATGGGCAGCGATCCGAAAAAATCGGTGCTGAACCCATATCTGCAGACGCACGACATCAAGAACCTGTTCGTGATGGATGGCTCCTGCTTCAACTCACCCGGCTGCCAGAACCCGACCTTGACGATCATGGCCCTGGCCGTGCGTTCGTGCGAGTATTTGAAGGAACAATTGAGAAAGAAGAATATTTAATCGGTAGCCGTTCTTTCTGAGCCGCGACCGCCAGGGAGCGGTGTTTACGTGCTCAGCGCTCCCGCCTCAATCAAACATTTCTTCATTCCGGCGAAGCTGATGCGTGTGGATTCTTCCGGCGTTCCGCCGCCGCGCCAGTGCGTTTCCAGACTGACCGCATAATGGTACCCGTCTTTTTTGAACGCGCGGAACTGGCCAACCCAATCCACAATTCCCTGCCCGACGGGCGCCCACGCGTACTTGCCATCCGGTTTCCGGACCGCGCTCTTGACGTGGCAATGGCCGATCCGATTTTTCGGCAGCATGTCATATCCAGTGGGATACGGAGATGGCGCTCCGGCATACGCAGCATTTCCCGGATCCCAGTTCAGCATGAGATGTGGCGACGGAATAGCAGCCAACACTTTTGCCGCTTCCGGAGCGGTAGCGGTGTTGCAAGACGGCTCATTCTCCAGCACGAGCAGCAGGTTTTGCTTGCCGACTTTTTCCGCTGCGCGCCGCAGCACCGAGTTGATTTCGGCGCGATACGGTTCGGGATTGTCGAGACGCCAGAAATCGAAACAGCGGATGCGGTCGGTGCCGAATCCCTTGGCGAGACGAATCGAGCGGCCTAACACCTCGTCCTGCTGATCGAAGCCGAAATGGGCCTGGAACTCGTCGCGCTTCGGACTGTATTTCGAGCGCGGCGCTCCCTTCCAATCAACCTTATACAACGGACTCGCAATATCGGTAACGCGGAGGTTGTATTTATCGACCACGCGCTTCGCCTCGGCGAGCTCGTTATCGTCCAGCGTCAGAATGTTTTTCTTCCAGAAGCTGCGCAGTTCGATCCAGCCGAGTCCGAACTCGTTCGCGACAATGTGGCAGGCGTGATCCAGGTCCTGGGATATTTCGTCGTTGATCACTGCGATACGGAATGGTGATTTGCCGATCACGGCGGCGGACAACAACGATGATGCGGCGGCGCCTCCGGCGGCCTTCAGAAAGTGGCGGCGTGTGAAATGATTCATCGGATTATCGCTGCTCCTATTGTTACGCCGCTCAAAAGCTCAACTTCAGGCCGAGGTCAATCGCCCGGCTTCCGCCCGCTCCTGTGATCTTTCCGAATGTCGAGTCTCCCAGCTTGACGTCTGGATTGTTGAAGTGAGGCGTATTCGTGGCGCTGTACCAATCGGTCCGCAATTGCAGATTAAATCTTTCCGTCAGCCGGATATTCCGGAAAAGGGCAGCATCCAAGTTGAAAAAGCCCGGGCCGGACAGAATGTACCTGCCTATGTTGCCAAACGTCGGTTTGCCAAACAAAAGCGAGGGATCTGTGAATGAAGAGGTATCGAACCAGTAGTTCGTATTTACTCCATACAGTTTCCGGAACGGGCTCACCAACTCCGGCGTTTGGTGGTTTCCTGGGGTATTTGTCGTACAAGAACAGTCGAAGTTGAATGGCGTGCCGCTCATCAGCGTCCACACTCCAGTGATTTGCCATCCGCCCAAAATAATGTTCGCCGGGCCGCTTTGGAAAAACTTTTGTCCCTTACCAAAGGGCAGGTCGTACACAAAGCTCTGATTGAAGATATGCGTGCGGTCGAAATCGGTCCGCGCGTAATTTCTAGGGAAATTCACATAATAGTCGACACCGCTCGAATTTTCACCGCTTTCCTCGGCATATCCCAGGGCCTTGCCATATGTGTAAGAAGTGGTCAATGTAACTCCCGACGTAAAGTGCCGGTTCAGACTTACCTGAAGCGAGTTGTAATTGGACGACACCTGTGCGAAGTACTGCGTAATGCTGGAAGTAATACCGTACGCGCGATTGTAAGGCTGACCCGCCGCGCCTTTGCCAATAAAGGCAGGGTCGTTCACCGCGTTCTGATTATATTGCACTGGCATATGCACACCGTGGTTTCCGACATACCCGATGTCCAACGCGAGTTGCCCCGGCAGCGCGCGTTCGTACGTGAAGTTCCACGATTCAATATACGGGTCGAGATAGTTCTTGGGAATGACAATGTAATTCTGGCTCTTCAGCAAGGGTGTGTTGACCGGGATAATACCGTTCGAGGGAACGGCTGCTACAAGTGGAGGCGGGAAGCCTTTTGCAAAAGTGGCCGGAGTGCCATCAGGCAGAATGGCCGGTCCATAATTGCTCAATGAGTTGAAAGCGTTATTCTGTTTTACTGGGAAATTGTAGGCGTATGTATTGTCTTCAAAAGGCTGATAGCTGATTCCAAAGCCTGCTCGAATCACGTCATGGTCTGAAATGCGATATGCGATGCCAACGCGCGGCGCGAAGTCGTGCCACTTCTTCATCATTCCCAGATTCATGGGATTGCCGGCAACCCCTGCCACTACCAGGCTATTCCGGGCACCGTCATAATTGGAAAAGCCACCGGGAAATTGCGGTGTCCCCGGCGGATAGAATTCCCATCGCAGCCCCAGTGTCAGCGTCAGTTTCGGAGTTACCTGCCACTTATCGCCACCATAGAGGAATAGCTCCCAAGCGCGATACGCCGGAAAATACACATTCAGATCGCGACCGACTTGATTCGGGACGCCCAACAGCAGGTTGGCGAAATTGTTCGCGAAAGTGGCGCCCGAGCCGCCGTTCAGCGCCGTCTGGTTCCCATTGAAGTCCCATAAGCCGCGCGGGCTGAAGGTTTGCTCTTGTAATAGATCGTCGCGAATGCGGATCAGGTTGCCTCCGAACTCGAAAGTGTGATTCCCGACGATCTTGGTCCAGTTGCTCACTGCGTCGATATCGGTTTCGGCGCGGATCCACGGCAAGCTGGCCGAATAGCCAACCATCGGATCCGAAAAACCCGTATGGTTCAGGCCCGTGATGCCGCTGGTGAACGCGCTCACGTTCACACCCGGAATGCCGATCTGTGTCGAACTGTTGTCGCCGTAATCCGAGTTCTGCGCTTCGTTACGATAACGGTTCAAACCAAGGCGAGTCTGTGTAATGAACGTCGGCGTGAAGATATGGTTCCAGTTAATTCCTGCCGAATAGGTGGCATCCGTGCCGCTTCCCTGGAAACCTCCACCGATGGGCCCGCCCGCTATCGCGCCGTACGCCGGAGATTGGTTGGTATACGGATTCATATAGCTGAGCCGGACAGAAATGTGATCCTTGTCGCCCGCATTCTCGTCGACTTTTCCGTCGAAGTTCTTGTTGTCCTGAATGAACTTCGTGGTCTCCTGAAAGTTGTTCGAGTATTTTTGGGTGCCGGGAGCGTTGAAATTGGCATTGGGAGTAGGCACCAAACTAATAAGCTTGGCAGCGATCGGGTCGATGCGGCTTGTCGGAATCCGGTTCCCCGGGAATTGTGTTCGCCCCTTCCCGCAGTTACTGGCAGTCCCGCCCGGAAGGCAATCCGCTGTATCTCCGGTCGACGGATCGTAGATTTTTGCCAGCGCGGGATCGGAGAAGTCGCCGCCCCTCATCGCGGCCGGCGGTACGCCCAGCCGCTGAAACTGGGACTCATGATCGGTGGTGCGCAAAACATCGAAGAAGAAGAACGTCTTGTTCTTGACAATCGGACCGCCAATTGTGCCGCCAAAGTAATTCGATACATAGCGCGGTTTGACGAATGGTTGCCCCGCGGTGCCGAAATCGAAGAAATTTCGCGCCCGCAGTTTGTCTCCCGACCAGATCTCGTAAGCCGACCCGTGCCACTGATTACTGCCCGATTTAAAGACGACATTGGTCACTGCGCCTACGGCTGCGCCTTGCTCCGGGTCGTAATTGCTGGTGGTTACATTCACTTCCTGAATCGCTTCGGCTGGTGGAATGTAGACCTGCAGCAGCCCGGTGCGCTCGTTGTCGTTCACTCCCTCGAATTGGAAATTGTTCCCGAGGCTGGAGGTGCCGTTCACTTGGTTGTTCAGACTGTTTTGCGGATTGAAAAAGCGTGAGTGGTTGAACTCGGCGCGTGTGGCGCCGGGTACCAGATTCAGCAGGTTTTGGAAATTGCGGTTATTTCCCAAGGGCAACTGCTCCGCTTGTACCGACGTCAGAGTTCCGCCTGTTTTCGCTGTATCGGTTTGTAGCAACGGCAACGTGCTTGCGACGTTTACCGTCTCAGTCACCTGGCCCGGCCGCAACTGCAAATCCACGCGGACTGTGCTGTTCACATTCAAGGGCACCGCTGTTTGCTGCGCCGAGGCGAAGCCCTGTTTGGCGACTTTCACGTCGTAATTGCCGGGAGGCAGATTGGGAAACGAGTAATAGCCGTTCGCGTCCGTGTTCACCGAACGACTGACATTTGTACTGGTCTCGGTAATCGTAACCTGGGCGTCCGGAACCACGGCCCCCGATTCGTCTTTGATTGTGCCCACCACGGTTCCGTTTACCGCCTGAGCATAAACGTAAATCTGGAAAAGAAGCACGAGCGCCGCAGCGGCGCACGCGAAACGCAGCCTGTTCATTTCTATACCCCTATCGTGAAGCGGGCACTGGCCGGTAAGTTCAAAACGGTAACCCCACCTTGCCGGTTCGCACCAGTTTGGAGTCGACTATATCACAATGTGAACGAAGCTACGCGCAATGCTCTCCCCTCGCTCTCTCACAATTTTCATCGGACTCGCGATCGGATTTGGAGTCCCGGCCCATGCGGCTTCGAGCGCGCCTCCGGTCCTCTCTTTTGACGATCTGATCGCGCTCGCCACGAACGATCCGCCTCCACCCAAACTTGCAGCAAAGCTTGCGGAAGTGCTGACGACACCGGTCGTAGTAAATCAGGTCGACGGACCTCACCATAAAAGTGGCCCTTTGCATCTTGCCGAGTGGAATATTAATCGCGGAGAGAACGAAGAAGAAGTGGAACTGGCGCTCTCGAATGCCGATCGTTTTCTGGATTTGGCGCGCAGGAATCCGCAGGCGAAACATGTGGCAGAACTGCGCGCCGAACTCGAAGACCTGCAAGCCGCCGACGTCATCGTGCTGGACGAAGTAGACGATGGCGTCGATAGGACCAAGTATCACGATGTGGCGCGGGACCTGGCTAATGCTCTGCACATGAACTATGTCTATGGCGTCGAGTTCATCGAATTGGACCGCATCTATCTGGGCGCGGAGAAGATGGATCAGCCGGAGCAAGCGACTGCCAACACGAACGGCAAACGCTTCGGGCTCGATCCAACGCGATATCGCGGGCTGGAAGGCTCCGCAGTTCTCTCACGCTACCCGATTCGAAGCGCCAGAATCGTGCGCCTGCCGCAAGCGTACGATTGGTACCACTCCGAGGTCAAGGCAATCTCCGATCTCGAAAAGGCGAGGCGGTGGTCGGCGGAACAACTATTCGAAGAGCGCATCGCACGGCAAGTCCGCCGGGGAGGCCGGATGGCTCTCATCGTGGATCTGGCCTCGCCCGCCTCGCCGACCGGAACGATCACTGTGATCTGCCCGCATCTGGAGGACTACACAAGCCCGCGCCGGCGCAGGGAGCAGATGCAGTATCTTCTTCAACAGTGCACAACAATCGCGAACCCGGCGATTCTGGCCGGCGACTTAAACACTACTGGAAAAAACGGCCATCCCCTCACAGTAGAGCGCGCCCTTTTTCGTTACGTGCTGAATTATCACGTTCTGATACGCGAGGTGGTTTTCTTTATAACTCCCATTCCCGGCGCCGGCATTCTGTTACGCGCTGCGAATTACATCAAGAACTATCACGACCCGACTGCCTTCAACGTTCCTATTTTTCTCAGTAATCCGTCCAAGCCTCTGTTCAACCAGGTCCGCCACTTCCGGTTTGCAGATGGCGGGCGCTTCGATTTTTCCGGCTCGCCGGAACGGAGTTTTCACCAGCACGCGAGAACACTCGCCGATAGCAATCAGCGCGGCTGGAAAGGCTTCACCCCAACTTTCCGGTTCAAACGTACTTTCCACAACCTGGTAGGCGAATTCAAACTGGACTGGATCTTCGTCAAGCCCGGGCCGGGCACTACACGGCTAATCCCTAACTCGGGCAGAACTCTTCACAATCTTAACTATGCGCTGGGCCAGCGTGTCTCGGACCACTCCCCCATCACGGTGGTCTTGTCCACCTCAGTTGCGGCCCGCGCGCTTACGGCGCAGCAGCCATAGTCCGGCCAGCGCCGTCATGGCCAGCGCCGCGGTACCCGGCTCCGGAACCGGTTCGAGAAAAGCGCGAATCGCCCCATTGGGAAATGTCGTCGTGTGGATGTTCAAGTAAGCCATCCCACCTTCGAGCCCTGTTGCTAGGGCAGCCTCGGCATCGGCAACAGTTCCTCCGCTCGCAGTAACAAATGCAGGATTAAAACTCGATGCCAGGCTCAAATCCAATGTATGGACGTAGGTTCCGGAGGTGACGCCCAAAGGAAAGTCGGGGAAGGTGGGTACCGTAGTGGCAACTCCAGCATTTCCATTTGGCAGCACGCAGCAATGAATATGCGCGGCGGTTGTACCTGTTTCGAGTCCGGAAAAGACAAGGTCTACCGATAGCATGTGACTCGCCGGATCGTAAGTGACAACCGTACTGCCCGTTCCCGGAGAGGTGGTCGCCGGGTTCTCATTAGCACCGGAAAGCATACCCGTAAATGTAATCGGGGCGCCATAACTCGCGGCGGCAAAAGCCAAAGCGAAAGTTGAAATACAAAGCGTTTTGTTCATGCGCATCTCCACTGTTCTGCTAACGTAAGTAGCCGCTTGATGGATGCGACTTGCAACAATTCGTTACGCGGATGCGGAAGTTTTCGCCCGCTGGAGATGAAAGGAAGCCCGCGGGTCGCTGGCCGACACGCTTCCCGCGCGTTCCATGCCAAATCGCATGAGAAGAGATCCAACCGTCCCGAGAATGCCAGAGGCGAGTTGGCGATTTCGGGTTTGCTTCGGAGCGGTGCCGGCCAGCAGACTGATTGCTGTACAACCGAGCGCGGCCTTCCAAAGAAAGCCGCTCCAGCCGCGGCGCAGCGGCCGGGCCACACGCGGCACTGCGGAGACCTGCTGCTCGACGAGAACGGAAGCACTCAAGTCGGCCACCTCACCGGCAAGGCCAAACGCCTTTGTAATGCGATGCGCTTTGGGATTTTCCGGCCAGAGTTCAAAGAGCGAACCCACACTAGTCACGGCAGACGCTCCGAAGAGCAGAGGCATCACGCGCCTCGATTCCTGCCACAGCGGAATCGCCGTATTGCTGATCAGAACACCCGTGTACGTTGCGAGTGCGGCGCCGAAGACGCCTGCGGCATAGCCACACGCATATCCGACTCTGCCCAGCCAGCCGCGCCTTCGCCGCAACAGAAATGCGCCGGTCGCCGCTGCGCCAGTGCCCGTGAGAATCCACGCGCCAATATTCATCGGCGACGTGGGCCGGAACACCCGGAGCATGTTCAGGAACCGCTCGGGGCGGCCCAGATCGTAGGTGAGCAGAGCGCCGCTAAGAGCCGCTCCGGCAAAGCCGATTCGATGGCAATGGGCAATTAACTCTTCGTTTGCTGTTGCGTCAATTGCTTGGGCTGCGGCGCCCAAGACCAACGAAGCACCCGTAAGTCCGCCGACATAGTAATAAGTCGGAATCGCCCATTCCCAAATGGGCTTGTTCAGCATGGGCCGGTCGTAGTAAGTGGGATCGGTCCGCTTGGGCTCCGGGAGCTGCCGCCACGGTTGCGCCATGCTCTGGATATGTTCGCCTGCCTCGCCGGATGCCTCTTGTCCCGCTGCTTCGCCAACCAATTCGCCGACATCGACATCGATGTCGCGGCCGTCCGTGTGGATGGGATCGACGGTTTTGGCGTAACGAACAGCGGCGCTCATGCTTTCCCATCTCTTCCGGCGAACAACGCCGTCCCCAAGGCGACAAGGGCCATCGCTGCCGACGTGGCGGCCATCGAAATCCAGGCGGCTCTTACTTTCTTGGTGGGAACGACCGGATCGGGCGGCAGGTTGTAGACCTCGGGCTTATCCACCAGCAAAAAGAACGCGTGCAAACCCTCTGTGCCGGGCTGGCTTTCCTCGCTCGCGCCGTAAAGATAAGCATCCTTCAAGCCCTGCTCATGCAGTTTCTCGACGCGCTGCTCCGCGCGCTCGCGCAATTCATCGAGATCGCCAAACTGAATGGATTCCGTAGGACACGATTTGGCGCAGGCTGGAATCATGTCTTCCCGGAGCCGGTCGTAGCAGAGGGTACATTTCCATGCGCGCCCGTCTTCTTCGCGCCGGTCGATCACGCCAAACGGGCAATTGACAATGCAATAGCCGCAGCCGTTGCACACGTCCGGTTGCACATAGACCGCCCCGAACTCGTTCCGGATGATTGCGCCCGTAGGACAACTCTCCAGGCATCCGGCGCGCGCGCAATGTTTGCAAACGTCAGAGGAAAATAGCCAGGAAAAGGCGGTATCATCGTCCGCCCGGAGCGGCACCGGGCGCTCGATGAAGGCCACGTGCCGCCAGGTCGAAGCGCCCAAATGCACCGTGTTGTCGTAGGACATGCCTGTGAAGAGCAGTCCATCATCCGGCAATTGATTCCACTGCTTGCAGGCGACCTCGCAGGCCTTGCAGCCGATGCAGAGAGTCGTGTCGGTGAAGAATCCTTTCGTGGCGGGCACGTTATGGAGTTCCTTCCTTTTCTTGCTGCGCCTTGAAGCCGTGTTTGCTTTCGGGCTTGTGGCGTGCAACGGGCAGATCGCGCTGTTCGCGCTTATCCCGAACGTTCTTCACGAAGCGGCCGCTCGTGGCGTGCCGCCGGCCTTTGCTCTTGCGCCCCGGTTCGATCATTCCGGTAAGCGCCTTCGATTCCTGGATGGAGACATTCGGATCGGCCACAAACGAGATCAACTCATTCGCTGCGTCGCCGCGCACGAGGCCCTTGCTCGACCAGTGGTACGGTAATCCGATTTGATGAATGATGCGGCCGTTGATTCTGAGCGGCCGCATCCGTTCGGTCACCAGCACCCGGGCTTCGATTTCGGCTCGCATAGTGCGAATGGTGGCCCATCCTCCGTTTTTCAGGCCGCGTTCTTGGGCCAACTCGGGAGATACTTCGCAGAACATTTCCGGCTGCAGTTCGGAGAGCCACGAGAGCCAGCGCGTCATCCCACCGGCGGTATGGTGTTCCGTCAGCCGGTAGGTCGTGATCACATACGGAAAACGCGGGTCCTCGAAAGGCCGGTGGTATGGATTGTCGTCGCGGAACCACTCCATGCGCTCGGGATTGCATTGCTGTCCATAGAGCGGATTTTTTATGACGGATTCTTCGGGCTCGTAGTGGGTCGGAAGCGGTCCATCCTGCAATCCGGTCGGCACATAGATCCAGCCGCGTCCGTCCGACTGCATCACAAACGGCTCGATTCCGGAAATCGTGTCTTTGCCGCGCGCTTCCTCCGATGGCCGGTAAGACGGGGGCCGCTCCACAATGAAATCGGGCGTGTCGTAGCCCGTCCATTTGCCCTCCTTTTCATCCCACCAGACGAGCTTCTTACGTTCCGACCACGGCTTGCCGTCGGGATCGGCGGACGCGCGGTTGTAAAGGACCCGGCGGTTGTGCGGCCACGCCCAGGCCCACTCCGGCGCAACCCAATTCTGATCCCAATACGGCTTGCGGCGCGCTGTCATATTGATGCCATCCCGGTAACAACCGGAATAGATCCAGCACCCGCAAGCCGTCGACCCGTCTTCTTTCAAGGAGGTGAACCCCTCCACCGCCTTTCCGTCTGCTACGGTGTAGCCGTTGATTTCGTGCAAAACTGCTTCGGCACTGGGTTCATTCAACGGACCATGCGTCGGATACTCCCACGTCAAATCTCGAATGGGCCAATTCTTCCGGTCGAGATATTCGTTCCGGTAGAGCGCTTTGAGGCGCAGACCCAATTTAAAAATGAAATCCAGTTCGCTGCGCGCGTCGCCTTTGGGGTCGACGGCCTTGTGGTGCCATTGCAGCAGGCGCTGCGTATTGGTGAAGCTGCCGTCCTTTTCGGTATGGGCCGCGGCCGGGAAGAAGAACACTTCGGTCGCGATGTCTTCCGGTTTCACTTCTCCGCGCGCGATCTCGGGAGCTTCCCGCCAGAAATCGGCCGTCTCAGTGATTTGGAAATCGCGCACTACAAGCCAGCCGAGTTTACGCAGACCCTTTCGCTGCAGCGGCCCGTTCATGGACCCGACTACCGGGTTTTCGCCCATAACGAAATAGCCCTGCACATTGCCATCCGCCATGTCGGCGACCGTGTTCATGTGTGAATAGTCGCCGGTGAGCCGCGGCAGGTAGTCGTAGCACCAGCCGTTCTCCTTCGTGGCCGCATCGCCGTACCAGGCCTTCATGAGCGATACATAATATTTCGGGAACTCGCCCCACCAGCCTGAAGGCGACGTATTTAGTTTCAGATAAGTATCGGCGTCTCTATCGTGCTTGGCCTTGGGCATCGGCAGATAGCCCGGCAGCAAGTTATAAAGGGTCGGAATATCGGTCGAGCCCTGGATGGAGGCGTGGCCGCGCAGCGCGACAATTCCGCCGCCCGGACGGCCCATGTTGCCCAGCAGCAACTGAATAATCGCCGCGGAGCGGATATTCTGCACGCCAACGGTGTGCTGCGTCCACCCGACCGCATAGATGAAAGCGCCGGTCCGGTCGCGGCCCGAGTTCCGGCATAAGCTCTCGGCGACTTTCAGGAAAAGCGCTTCCGGGACGCCGCAGACCTGTTCCACCATTTCCGGCGTGTAGCGGGAATAGTGTTTCTTCAGAATCTGGAAAACGCAACGCGGATGCTGGAGCGTGGGGTCCATGTGCTCCGCCTGAATCGGTTTCCGCTGGATGGGCTTTCCTTTTTTGCCTGCTTCACTCTCGCGGACGCCGCCGGCAGGTTCGGGGTCCACGCCTTTGTACATCCATTTTTTGAGATCGTATTTTCCTTTTTTCTTGTCCCAGCCGGAAAAGAGCCCGTCGAGATCCTCGGTGTCCTTGAAATCCTCGCTGATGATGACGGGCGCATTCGTGTAATGGACGACGTATTCCTTGAAATAGCGCTCGTTCTCCAGGATGTAGCGAATAATGCCGCCCAGAAACGCGATGTCCGTGCCAGCCCGCAGCGGCACGTGAATATCGGCCACGGCGCTGGTGCGCGTGAATCGCGGGTCCACGTGAATGACCGTTGCGCCGCGCTCGCGGGCCTTCATTACCCAGCGGAATGCAACCGGGTGACACTCCGCCATATTCGAGCCTTCAATGACGATGCAATCCGAGTTCACCAGATCGCCTGGATAATCGGTTGCGCCGCCCCGGCCGAACGAGGTCCCCAAACTGGGGACCGTGGAGGAGTGTCAAATACGGGCCTGGTTCTCTATCTGGACAATGCCAAGCGAAGTGAACAGCTTCTTGATGAGGTAATTTTCTTCGTTATCGAGCGTCGCGCCGCCTAAGTGGGCGATGGCCGTCGTGCGGTGAACAGGTTCACCCTCCGCATCGGTTTCTTCCCAGTGCGTGTCGCGCGTTTTCTTGACTCGCGCGGCTACCATGTCCATCGCTTGGTCGAGCGGAATTCGCTCCCATTGGGTACCGTACGGACGGCGATACAGCACGTCGCTCACGCGATGCGAACTGGTGACGAGTTGGAACGTCGCTGCACCCTTTGGACACAAGCATCCGTTCGAGATGGGTGACCGCGGATCGCCTTCGACATCGATGATTTTTTCATCTTTTACGTAAATGAGTTGTCCGCAGCCCACCGCACAGTAGGGGCAGACCGAGGCAGCCACGCGGTCGGCCTGTTTGGTGCGAGCGGCGAGCGCGACCGTCCGCTCCGAGGCGGCAGTGGACTCCAAGCCCAATAAATCGCCTTCTTTGACCTGCTTGAAAACCGGCCAACGCGTCGGAGAGAAACCGTTATTCGGGGGCACCAACGAAATTGACGCAAATGCGGGCGCGAACCAACACTGGTCAAAATGCGAGTACTTTCGCCAGCGCTTCACTTACCGGAAACCTGTCGTTTTGTGCAGTGTCGTGTCTAATAGGTGTGGGGGATTCGTTGAACGGCTTACCATTCCGGAGTTCGTGCCCGTTACTCTGCCTCGCGCTGCTTGCCGGAAGTACGCCGGTAATTGGTCAAGCCGCGGAGGCACCCGATGTCGAAACGATCATTCAGAAATCGGTTGCCGCCAACCAGCGCGACTTCAACGCCGACCCCGAATTCGACTACAAAGAGCGCGACCGGACTCCGAACGGGTCTAAAACCTATCAGGTGACCATGATCGAAGGCTCGCCTTACCAGCGCCTGATCGCGGTGAACGGAAGACCTTTATCGAAATCGCAAGCCGCACAGGAAGAACAAAAACAAAAACAAGCGATCGCGCAGCGCCGGGCCGAATCGCCAAGCCAGCGGCAGCAGCGAATCGCCAAGTACCAGAAGGACCGGGAGCGGGACCACGCCATGATGGAACAACTCACGAAGGCTTTCGATTTCACCCTGGTGGGCCAACATAAGCTGCGAGGCTTCAATACCTACGTTCTCAAGGCAACCCCGCGGCCCGGCTACAACCCGCCCAACATGGAGACGCAAGTCCTTACGGGCATGGAGGGCACGCTCTGGATCGATCAGAAAACGTATCAGTGGGTGAAGGTGACGGCTCGCGTGATTCACCCGGTTTCCATCGAGGGGTTTCTTGCCCGGGTGGAACCCGGAACCGCGTTCGAACTGGAGAAGTCCCCGGTGGAGGACGACATCTGGCTGGCGACGCATTTCTCGATGAAATCGAAAGCAAAGGTGTTGTTTCTGATTAACAGGTCTTCACAGGAAGACGAGACGTATTTTGATTACAAGAGAAGTTCTACTGCCCGTGCAGGGCATTGACCAGAGCCGGGGCAGAATTGGCGCCGTTGGCTTGCGTAATCTGCACATTGAGCGGCGGCATGCCAACCACTTCGTAAGTGCCCGATGCAATGCCGATCTTGGCGCGATCGAATTCATCGAGAATATCGCGGCTCATCTGGCTTTTGATGGAGCGGATGCCGAAATCGGGCACGATAAAACGAACCGTCATCTCCAGCCAGTTATCCGTTAGACGCCAGTAGACCTGCGGCTCCAATTCAGAACGTTTCAGGACGTAACGCTGCTCCAGTGCGTGGAGCGCTTCTTCGCTCAGGTCGGCGATTTTCACTGTATGCTTTTTGGCTACATTCAACAGAATCTCTTCTGCACGCCGGCGATCGGCGGTGTAGGGGACGGGCACCCGCATCTCTTCCCAGATGTACGGGAATTCGCGGGTGTAGTTATAGATCGGCTCGTCGAAGATCACCGCATTACTCAGCCTCACGATGCGGCCGGTGTACTGGCGCGCCTGCACCCACATCGGGTCTCCCGAATCGCCTTCGGCCGGCTGGCCCATCTCCATGATGACGGTTTGGAGGAAGGTGAGGGCGATGACATCGCCGCGAATTCCGCCCATCGTGATGCGGTCGCCAACAGTAAACGTTCTTCCGCGCAGAATAACCAGATACCCCGCGAACGCAGTGACCACGCGCTGCAAGGCGAACGCGAGCCCGGCGGTTACCATGCCGGCGGCCGTGGTCAGCGTGGTGGGATTATCGAACCAGATAGAAATCAGGCCGATCAGCAGCAAAACAGCAATCGCAATCGAGATGCCTTGCCGGGCCCAGAACGCGAAGCGCTTGCCCGGGCGGTCCCAGGCGTTGCGGCGAGCCAGCCAATGGAGGGCGCGGCCGACGATCAGGGCCAGAACCACAAAACACAACGAAAAGAGGAGTTTCTTACCGTTCTCTGCGTTGACTCCAACGAGCCTTACACCAAGGAATTGAACGGACTGGTGCGGACCTACGAGTTGAATTAGATTTCCCACAACAGCATTCGCCAACTACAGTGAATAGACGCGTGTGCATACAATACTTTTTCAGCCGCAGTTGGGGAAGGAGACCAGAATAGAGAATGCTTGGTCTGAAGGATCTCGAAATTGGGGTAATGTTTTGGGCGGGCACAGACGCCCGCAAGACGCTTCAGGATGTAAAAAGCTTCGGAGTACGCGCGGGCCAACTCGGCTTTCCGGGCGAATTACCGCTCGACAGGGCCATCGAACAATGGGACGCTGCTTTGACGGATGAGCATTTTACGGCTGTTACCGCGGTTTGCAGCTACGTAGGCGAAGATTATGCGGACATTCCCACCGTAAAACGAACCGTGGGGCTGGTTCCCGCGAATACACGCCTTGAACGGATCGCGAGAACCAAAGCGGTTTCGGATGTAGCGAAGGGATTGGGCATCGATAGCATAGCCTGTCACATCGGCTTTGTGCCGCATCATCGCGAGGATTCGTTGTATGCGGAAATTCGCGATGTAGCGCGCGACATTTGTGATCACTGCGGCCAAAACGGGCAATCGTTCACTCTCGAAACCGGGCAAGAGCCGGCGAAAGTTCTTTTGCGGTTTATCGAAGATGTGGACCGGCCCAACCTGCGTATCAATTTCGACCCCGCCAACATGATTTTGTATGGGACGGGCGATCCGATTGAAGCGCTTGATGTTTTGGGCAAGCTGGTGATTTCGGTTCACTGCAAAGACGGGGACTGGCCGGACCGCGGCCGGCCGGAGGCGCTCGGAGTGGAACGTCCGCTGGGCGAAGGGAACGTCGATATTCCGCGTTTTATTTCAAAATTGAAAGAGATCGGGTATCGAGGGATTCTGAGTGTCGAGCGCGAAGAGCAGGATGCGAACAAGCGTGCTGCCGACATCCGCAAAGCCATTAAGTTGCTGAAGAGTTTGACGGAGCCGGGCAAGTGAACGAACGGCGTACTTTCCTGAAGATGACGCTCGCCGCAGCAGCAACAGCGAAAGCGGCGTCGCGTGCGCCACGGCTGGGAGTGGTAACCAGCGTGGTTGGGAAGAGCACTCCAGAGGTGGGCGTCAAGGCGGTTCACGATTTGGGGTTGCCGACGTGCCAGGTGCATGTCGGTGAGGCTCCGCCGAGTCTCGCAGCTCCATTGAAAGAGGCACTCGCGAAATACAACGTGGAAGCGACGGCGGTGATGACGCTCGGGCCGGGACGCATGGTTTGGGACTTCTATCAAGGTCCCCAGACCATCGGGCTTGTGCCGCCGGAGACGCGAGCCGCGCGACTTGACGCGCTGAAGCGCGCGTCCGATTTGGCGAAACAATGTGGAATCGGGGCGGTACATACGCACTGTGGATTCATTCCGGAGAATCCGAATGATCCGCTCTATCCGCAAGTGGTTGAGGCGATCCGGGACGTCACCAGCCACTGCCGCGCGAACGGACAACTGTTTCTGATGGAGACCGGCCAGGAGACGCCGATTACCATGCTGCGCGCCATCGAAGATGTAGCGCTCGACAACCTGGCGGTGAATCTCGACATGGCGAATTTGATTCTCTATGGCAAAGGCGATCCTGTCGCGGCGCTCGATGTGATCGGGAAGCATGTGCGCGGAACGCATGCGAAAGATGGGCTATATCCAACCGATCCGAAAAAGCTGGGCAAAGAAGTGGCCATTGGGCAGGGGCGCGTCAATTTTCCTGAGGTGTTTCGCCGGTTGCGCGAGCTGAATTATATGGGCCCGATCACGATTGAGCGCGAAATTTCAGGGCCGCAACAGCAGGCCGATATTCGAGCGTCCATCCGATTTCTCCAACACCTGATCGATACGAATTACGGCCGGTGATGCCGTATCCAAGCTTCTGTTTCGGAGCGAAAGAGAACACCGGTAACTGCGCCTACTTGCTGCACGCTCAAGGCGGCGACTGCATTTGCGAACTCGCCCGCTTCGGCGAGCGACGCGCCGTCCAGGTACGCTGCTAAAAAGCCCGCAACGAAGCAATCGCCTGCGCCGGTGGAGTCTTTCGCTTCCACGTCGAAGGCTGGTGAAAAAACTTCCTGGTCTTGGGTATAGATGGCGCATCCGCGTTTCCCCAGCATCATTACAGCCGTTCGGAGACCTTCATTCAACACAACCTTCGCTCCGGCTGCGGGATCGGTGGAGCCGGTGATCATCTCGGCCTCGACTTCATTCATGAACAGAATGTCAATGTGAGGAAGGCAGGGCCGTAAACTCCCCATCCATTCGCCGGCGGGGTCCCAATTGGTGTCGAACGAGGTTGTCAATCCGGCCTTTCGCGCGTTGATCAAAGTTTCCGGTCCGCGAGCGCGTAAACGGCGCAAGACGAAGAGACTCGCCTGATGATAATGCGTCATGCCGGCGCAGAGCTCGGGCGTGAACTCGATGGGCTTGGCGAAAGCGGCGTTGCTTGCGCCTAAGCAATGGAAGAATTTGCGCTCGCCGCTCGATTTCACCATCGCGACGGTTGATGCGGACGGTCCCGGTACGCGCTCGACGCGGGAAATATCGACGCTGTCCTGCGCAAGAGTTTCGAGAAGGAATTTCGCGGCGTTGTCGGCTCCCACGGCAGTGAGCAGCCGGACAGGCACGCCGAGCCGGCTCAACGCCCGCGAGGTGCTTGCGCCGTTTCCTCCGGCGTGAGCCTCGATGGAATCAACAAATGTTGTCGGGCCCCAATAGAGCTCGTCGACAGGCCGCACCAACGTGTCGTAAACAATGTTGCCCGAACAGAGAACGCCTTGCATTCCGTTTTCATTCTATGGGCGTCCTCGATTCGGGCGGGTAAAGTGAGAAATAACCGGGAGGGCGCATGCCGAGTCATCGTAGAGAGTTCCTTCAAGCCGCCGTAGCGGGCGCAGTGTTTGCGCATTCCCGCAGCAAAGCTGCAAACACGGCCACAGGCATGCCGGGGCCGTATCCGGGACGCGTCATCGCGGTGGAACACTCGGGCTGCATTGCTTCGGGCGCTTATCAGCCGGAAGCGATTCAGCAGATGATGCAGCGCGGCATGGCGGAGTTGACGGGAGCGCCGAGCTGGCAGGATGCCTGGCGAACGCTGTTTGAGAAAGGCGATGTGGTGGGAATCAAAGTCAGCCCGGTGGGAGGGCCCGGCCTGTGTTCCGATAGTTCCGTGCTGCACTCGATTCTCGATGGCTTGAATGCCGCCGGTGTTTCCAACCAGAACGTGATCGTGTTCAGCCGGTATCGCGAAGAAGTGCTGGATTGCGGCATCGATAAATGGCTGCGGCCGGGCGTTCACTGGGATGCGCCTTCGCTGCGGTATGACGATGTGCAGCTCGATATGGGCGGCTACGACGAAAACCATTACATGCAGATAGCGTTGATCAAGCCCGGCGAGAACTGGAGCGATCCGCATTTTCAACGGTCGTATGTGTCTAAGATCGTCACCAACCGCGTCAACAAGATCATCAATCTTCCGGTGCTGAAACACCATCAATCGGCAGGCGTAACGATTTGTCTGAAGAACATGTCGCACGGCTTTGTGAACAACGTGAACCGGAGCCATCTCACGCCGACGCTTAATGCGTGCGGCATGTTTATTCCTTCGGTGGTGAGTCTGCCAATTATTCGTCAGAAAGTGGCGTTGCAAATTGTGGATGCGGTGAAGGCGTCCTATCACGGCGGCCCGGGTGGGAAGCCGCAGTACATCTGGGAACCAAAAACGCTCTATTTCGGAACGGATCCCGTCGCGCTGGATAAGACCGGCTGGAAGGCGATTGACGCCAAACGGCAACAGATGGGCATGGCGCCGATTGCGCTCTCAAGACCCGATAAGGACAGCCATTTTCTGAATTGCCAGGTGGAGCACATCGAGATCGCGGGCATGTTGCAGCTCGGCGAATTCAGCAACGATAAGATTCACGTGAAGCAGGTACGCCTTGCCTAATCGCCTTAAACTCGCCGGTGTCGTCACCCGCTATTTCAAGTATTCGCACGCGCAGCACATCATAGATCGTTTTCTGGATGGGTACGGCTGGAGCGGCAGTTATCACCACCCGCCGATGGATCTGGTCGCGCTCTATGTCGATCAGGTGGGACCGGACGATTTGAGCCATGAGCGCGCCGCACGGCATCCGGAGATGAAGACTTATCCGACGATCGCGGAAGCTCTCGCGTGCGGAGGCAGCCAGCTCGCGGTGGACGGCGTCGTTGTTGTCGGCGAGCACGGGCATTATCCGCGCAACGAAAAAGGCCAGACGGAGTATCCGCGTTATCGGTTCTTCCAGGAAGTGGTGAAAGTGTTCCGGTCGAGCAAACGGGTGGTTCCCGTGTTCAGCGACAAACATCTTTCGTGGAACTGGGAGTGGGCGAAAGAGATGTATGACACCTCGCGCAGCATGCAGTTTCCGTTCATGGCCGGTTCCAGTCTTCCGGTTACATGGCGGATTCCGTCTGTGGAAATGCCGCTGGGCTCGGATGTGCGCGAAGCGCTGTGCGTTTGTTACGGCGGTGTGGACAGCTACGATTTCCACGGCCTGGAAACGGTGCAGTGCATGGTGGAGCGCCGCAAAGGCGGAGAAGTGGGCGTGAAGTGGCTGCAAGCCTATCGCGGCGACCGTTTCTGGGATGCCCTAAAGGAAGGCGTTTGGCCGTTCGATCTGATGAAGGCGGCGCTCTGCCGGAGCCACACGCTGACGCCCGCGCGTCCTGGTTTCAACGACATTTTTCCCACGCGCGAGCAGATGCGCCAGCTCACAAAGAATCCGGTTGCCTATACCTACGAACACGAGGACGGCGTGCGCTGCACGATGCTGCTGATGAACGGGCTGATACGCGACTTCAATTTTGCGGCGCGGCTCGGAAATTCGCCGAAGATATTTTCGACGCAGATGTATCTGCCGATGCCGGATGGGCGGACGACGCTGGCGGATTTCTTCAGCCCGCTGGTGAATCACATGGAAGACATGTTCCTTACGGGCAAGCCGCCCTATCCGATAGAGCGTACGCTGCTGACCACCGGCTTGACCGCGAGCGGGGTCGAGAGTTTGTATCGCAATCAGACGCGGGTTGAGACGCCGCATCTCGCGATTCGCTACAGTCCCAATCCGCAATCCACGTTTGAGAGGAGCTAATGCAAAGCCGCCGCGAATTTCTTGCTTCCGCCGCACTGCTTCCGCTCGCGGCTGCTCAACAGCCCGGGAAGCCGGTGCGTGTCGCGATCGTTACGACGATTTACCGGTATCTGTCGCACGGGCAGCACATCGGGGACCGTTTTCTGGTGGGCTATCCGCATAACGGCGAATGGCACATGCCAAACGTGAAGGTGGTTTCGTTGTATGTCGATCAGAAGCCAGACGGCGATCTGAGCGGCGAGCGAGCAAACGAGTTCGGCTTTCGCGTCTATCCGACGATTGCTGAAGCCGTCTGCTGCGGCACGAGCAAGCTGGCCTGCGATGCCGTGCTGATTGTCGGCGAACACGGCGATTATCCGACCAACGAAAAAGGCCAGAAGCTGTATCCACGCTACGAATTTTTCGAGCAGTGCGTGAAAGTGTTCCGGGACAGCGGACGAGCGGTGCCGGTCTATAACGACAAGCATCTTTCGTACAGCTTCGAGAAGGCGAGCAAAATGGTGGCGGCCTCGAAAGAACTTGGATTTCCGATGCTGGGCGGCTCTTCGCTCCCGGTTACGTGGCGACTGCCGGACATCGAAATGCCGCTGGGCGCGCACATCGAGGATGCAGTGATGGTGGGGGTGGGCGGTTCGGATGCGATGGACTTTCATGCGCTCGAAGGGCTGCAATGCATGATGGAGCGGCGCAAGGGCGGCGAGAGCGGCGTGAAATCCGTGCAATTGCTCGACGGCGATAACGTCTGGAAAGCAGGCGACCAGGGCATCTGGTCGAAAGAATTGCTGAGTTCAGCGCTCTCGCGCAGCGACACGCCTCTGGGGCTCACGCTGAAGGATGGGCGCACGCAGGATCTGGTTGGCTCGGGCGTTTTGCCTGAACTGGTGAAGCACCCGGCGGCGTATCTGATCGAATATCGCGATGGTTTGCGCGCGGCGATGCTGATGCTCGACGGCGCGGTGCAGGATTTCAACTTCGCGGCGCGCGTGAGAGGGCACGGAAATATATCGAACCAATTTTTGCTGACACCGAACCCAAATGTGACGTATTCGGCGTGTTTAGTGTCGAAAATCGAGCAGATGTTCATGACCGGGAAAGCACCGTATCCGATCCAACGAACGCTACTCACGAGCGGCATCCTCGAAAGCTGCCTCACGTCCAGACTCCAGCAAAATCAGCGTCTCGAGACGCCTCAGCTTGCGGTGGCGTATCATCCGGCCGCGGAATCTCAGTACTGCCGGGCTTGAGCAAAGAGGGGTTTTTACCGTCTATAAAAAAAGGGCCAAATGCTGCTACTTAATGCACTGGTTTTCGACGGGTCCGGAGCGGAACCGTATCGAGCGTCGATTCTGGTGAAAGGCGATCGCATTGAGCGCATCGCGCCCGATTTGCAGGTTGCGAATTGCCCGGTGCTGGACTGCTCCGGTTTCGCGGTTTGCCCCGGATTCATTGACCTGCACAGCCATTCCGATGTGCAGGTTCTGGAGCACCGGACGGAAAAGCTGAACCAGGGAATTACTACAGAAGTAGTAGGAAACTGCGGGTTCTCGCCGTTTCCCTTATCGGAGAACTTACGGGAGTTTGCGGGCGGCATTCTGGGCCGCGAGGGGGACTGGGGCTGGCCTTCCGCGCGAGCTTACTTAGAAGCGTTGGGAGAGGCCGAGGCGGATACGCGCAGTCTGGCGCTGGCGGGTCATGGGAGCCTGCGTGTCGCGGTTTGCGGGCTGCGGCAAGACCCGCTTCCCGCGCGCGAATTAGACCGGCTGGCAGGGCTGCTCGAGGAATCGCTCGATGCCGGATGCGTGGGATTTTCGACGGGGCTCATGTACGCTCCGGGATCGGCTGCGGGAAGAGAGGAACTGGAGCCGCTCTGCCGGATTGTGGCAAAGAAGGGCAAGCTGTACGCCACGCACATGCGCAGCTATTCGGCGGGTTTGCTCGATGCGCTGCGCGAGCAGATCGATTTGGCGGAACGGACGGGGTGCCGGCTGCAAGTTTCGCATTTGCAGGCGGCGGGCCGGAAATACTGGCCGTTGCAGGAACCGGCTCTGGCCGAGATTGAACTCGCGCACGACCGTGGCATCGATATCGAATTCGACATTTACCCGTACCAGTGCGGAAGCACCGTGCTGACCCAACTTCTGCCGCAATGGACGCTCGACGGAGGAACCGATGCGCTGCTAGCGCGCTTGCGGGACCAGGCGACGCGCCGCGCCATTCTGGAAGAGATGGAATCTTCGGGAGCAAAGCTCTGGAGCGATGTGACGATTTCGTCCGTTGCGAGCAGCAAAAATGCGGACACCGTAGGCAAGACGGTTACTGAAGTGGCGGCGCTTTGCGGCGAAGATCCGGGGGAGTGCGCGCTCGATTTGCTGGTGGAAGAGCAAGGCGCGGTGAACATGATCACGTTCAACCAGAGCGAAGAGAACCTGCGGCAGTTGATCACGCATCCGCTCTGTTCTGTGATTACCGACGGCTTTTATGTGAAGGGGAAACCGCATCCGCGGCTGTATGGGACGTATCCCGAACTTCTGGGGCGACTGGTGCGCGAACGCAAATGGCTTTCACTTGCCGAGGCGATTTACAAAAGTACTGGCAAGCCGGCCATGCGCTTGAATCTTCGGGATCGCGGTTTGCTGCGGCCGGGCTATATCGCCGATCTGGTGATCTTCGATCCGGCGCACATCGCGAGCCACGCTACGTATGAAGCGCCCGAGGCGAGTCCAGAAGGCATAGCGCAGATCATCAAGAACGGGCACGTGGCGGTGATGTACGGAAACCCCTTGCTGACGCGCGGGGTTCTGTAGGTCCCTTGCTGACACGCACCCCTTGCTTACGCGCGGGGTTCTGTAGCGCCGCGGGGTTCTGTAACCTGGGTTAATGCACCTTGCGCAGGTACGCTGGCCCGATCTCTCCGGGCTTTCGCAACGGATTTTCGTAGTACCGCTGGGATCGCTTGAACAGCACGGGCCGCATCTGCCCCTGTTCACGGATTCGCTGATCGTTTCGCACGTTGCCGAGCGAGTGGAGCAACTAAGATCGGACCGCATTGTGCTACTACCTGTGCAGTGGCTGGGTCATTCGCCGCATCACCGGCGGTTTGGCTGCGTGAGTCTCGATCTTATGCCATACGTCGAAATGATTCGTGGCATCTGCCGGTCGCTCGTGAGGATCGGAGCGCGCAAGATATTTCTATTGAACGGGCACGGCGGCAACGATATTCCGTGCAAAGCCGCACAGCGCGAATTGAAATCGGAGTTGGAATCGCTGCCGGATTTGTATATCGCATACGCAACCTACTGGAATCTGGCGGCGCGGCAGTTTTCCGGGATTCGCTCCTCGCCGATTGGAGGAATGGGCCACGCGTGCGAAATGGAGACTTCCGTTCTGCTGGCGACCGACCCGAATCTGGTTGATATGGCAAAAGCCAAAGCAGGGGGGCCGGGCACGGTCGATATGCTAGCCCCTGCTCCCTACTCGATCATCAATGAGTTCGACGAGATCTCGGAAAACGGGGTGATCGGGATGCCGGAGTATGCGAGTTCGGAGAAGGGCGCCCGGTTTCTGGAAGCCGCGGCGCAAGCGGTAGTTGCCTTCCTGGATGAAATGGCGGGCTGGCGCTTTCAGACCAAATGAGCCGCCGCTGGGTCGTTGTTTCGCTCATCGTTCTGGGCATTCTGATCAGCTACATCGACCGCGGCAATCTGAGCATCGCGGCTCCGGCCATGATGCAGGATTTTGCTATTTCGCCGCAGTTCATGGGCGTGCTGCTTTCGGCGTTCTTTTGGACGTATGCGGCGTTTCAAATACCGGCGGGCGCGGTGGTGGACCGGTTTGGCGTGCGGTCGATCTACGCCGGAGCGTTTCTGATCTGGTCGCTGGCCTCGGCAGGAATCGCGCTCGCGCATGGACCAACCGGCGTTTTAACGCTGCGCATGGTGCTGGGGCTTGCCGAAGCGGTGGGACCGCTGGCGAGCCTCGCCTACATCCGGCGTAACTTCTCCGGGAGCGAGCATGGTTTGCCGATCGCGCTTTATATTTCCGGACAGAATCTGGGCCCGGCGTGCGGCACGCTGCTGGGAGCCGCGCTGCTGGCGAATTTCGGCTGGCGCGTGATGTTCGCGGTGACCGGACTGGGAGCTTTGCTGTGGATTCCTTTCTGGTTGGCGGCGGCGCCTCATCAGGAGAGGAAGAGCGCGGTTGAGTTACAACCTGTCACGCAATCACCGTGGGGCACGCTGGTTGGTTCCCGCGCCTTTTGGGCGATGTGCCCGTGCGTGCTGCTGTTCTCCTATTACTGGTATTTTCTGCTGACCTGGATGCCGACGTATCTCATCTCTTCGCGCGGGTTTTCGACGATGGGGATGGGTAGAATTCTATCTACTCCGCTCTTTATCATGGCTGGACTCAATGTGATGAGTGGCTGGGTAGCGGACAAATTAGTCGAAAGAGTTCAGAACGTGTTCAAGATCCGGATCTTGTTTGCCGCGTGCGGACTGCTGGGCGCGGGCGCGATTCTGATTCTGGACGTGCTGCCAGGACGCGGGCCAGTGCTGCCGGTGTTGATTGTTTCGATCTGTTCGTTTGGAATTGCCAGCTCGAATTATTGGTCGATTGTGCAGCACACGCCGCCCGCTGCGATGGTCGCGAGAACGGTGGGATTTTTGAACACGCTCTCGCAGATCGGAGGAGTGCTGGCGCCGCTGGTCACAGGCTGGACGCTGGGACCAAGGAAAAATTTTACGCTGGCGATTTTCCTCGCTGGCATTTGTCCGGTGATCTCGTGCGGGCTTCTCCTGCTGGCCGGGCCGAAGGGTCTCGAAGAGTTAAAACAACGATTATGAAAAGCAAATTGTTTATTGCGCTGGTTGGAACGGTGGCGCTGGTGTTGGGAATGCCGCTCCCTCACGGTCGCGGTTCTGTTCCGCGCGACAACACGACGCAAAGGAACTTGATGGAGGGGTTTCGTTTGGTGGAGGTGGCGTCGGTGGCTGACGCGATGGAGCAGTTGTATGGACAGAAGGCGTACATGTCTCACGACATGCGTCCGCTCGCCCAGACTAAGTTCGCGGGTCCGGCCGTCACGGTGCTTTTGAAGCGCGAGGAGAATCACGACGGAGCGGGTGCGCTGAAAGGCATGCTGGATGCCATCGATGAAGCGCCGGCAGGGTCCGTCTACGTGATGGTGGTGCAGGATGGATTGGATTACGCGGGCATTGGCGGCCTGATGAGTACCGCGATGAAGTACCGCGGGCTCGCCGGAGCCGTGGTGGATGGCGGAATTCGGGATACACCGCAGATCGCGAAGTTGCAGTTCCCGGTGTTCAGCCGCGGCATTGTGCCGTCTACTACGGTGAATCATTTCCGTTTCGCCGGGAAAAATGTTCCCGTGAACTGCGCGGGTGTTTCGGTGAAGCCTGACGACATTGTGGTGGCGGATATGGATGGCGTGGCGGTGGTTCCGCGCGAACATGCCGCGGCAGTGTTGCAGAAGGCGCAGCAGCTCGATCAAACGGAGCACAGCATGTATCCGTTCATTGAGAAATATAAATCTATCGGGCAGGCGGTGGCGCATTTTGGAAGGTTGTAAAGGCACTGCTGGTTCAAATGCACCACTGCGGTTCTCAAGAGCCGCTGCGATTTTCTGCGCGCACGAATTTTGAATCACTTAGGAACGGCAAGTTAGTTGCACCTTGGTAAAGCGTATGAAGACCAAGTTACTTGCACTCTTACTGCTGGCCGGCGGTTCGCTGTTTGCGGGGCCGCGGGTGTTTTTCGGTGTCGGATTTGGCGGAGGTGGGTATTATGCCGCGCCACCTCCTCCACCGCCTGTGGTTGCATATGTGCGTCCGTCCTATCCGGGGCCTGGTTACACGTGGATCGCCGGTTATTGGTATCCGGTCGGACCGCATTATTATTGGCATGCGGGTTACTGGGCGCGACGGCCGTATGTGGGGGCGTACTGGGTGGCTCCGCGGTATTACGGACACCGGTGGTACGGCGGATATTGGCGGCGGTAGGGCGGCCTGTGCGGCCGCCGCAGGCTCGCGCCTGCCCCACTCAAAAGAGCACCTTTTATCTTGAGGGTGATGAGACCTCCTAGGGTGATAGGGCAGCCGACACGTGTCCAAGCTGCCGGGAACAAGCTGAAGTTGATCGATGAATATATTGGACGTGTTAATTCCAAGACATCGGACGTCAGCGTTGCGCATATGCGAAGTCCGGGCGGATGGCAGGAGCCGGGGCAGACGCCCGAGTTCGATGAGTTTACGGTGGTGCTGAAAGGCAAGTTGTGCGTCGAACATCAAGGCGGCTCGGTGGATGTTCAGGCTGGGCAAGCGGTGATTGCGCACAAGGGCGAGTGGGTCCGGTATAGCACGCCCGATGCGGAAGGCGCTGAATATATTGCGGTGTGTTTACCGGCCTTTTCTATCGAGACGGTACACCGGGATCAGTAGCTTGCGGCCCAGCTATCGAAAATTGTCCACGAGCATGAGATTGCTGCCCGCGCTGTCGACCACCGAATATAACAACGACTTCTGATTGGGCGACAAGGCCATGCCCCACCAATATGGCTTCCCTAGATTGAGCAGTGTTGTTCTTTTCCCAGTGGCGTACTCGAAGAAGTCGATCGAAGTCTTGTTTGGCGCATCGCCAGCGGCCAAAAAATACAGACCTCGGTCTGCGACCACGAAATTCAAGGAGTAGCTCAATCCGTTAACGATCAATGTCTCCTCTCCACCACCAACCGGCACACGCCAGATCGAACTTGGCATACCCTCGTGCTTGGCGTAGTACAGGAAGCGGCCGTCAGGGGATTCGGTGGCCGTGAGTCCTCCTTGCCGGGTGATGCGGACTGCGGCGCCTCCGGTTGCGGGCATCTTCCAGACTTCGAATCGCCCGGTCCGATTCGAGCCGAAGTAAATCGTGTGTCCATCCCGCGACCATCGGGGTTCGACTTCCTCGGCGGGATCGTCAGTAATGCGCCGCAGTTCGCCGGTGTCCGGCTGAAGCAGATAAAGGTCGGCCGAACCCTCACGCCGCGAATTGAACAGGATTGTCCGCCCGTCCGGCGACCAGCGTGGATTCGCGCATTGCGGTCCTCCCATAGAGGTCATCTGCATCGGGTTCGATCCATCCGCATCGGAGATCCAGATTTCCTCCGCGCCCGATCGCGTGGACGCGAAGGCAAGCCGTTTACCGTCCGGTGAGTAATCTGGGGTATGCTCGTCGAACATAGAAGCGGCAAGCGGTCCGGTTCCGGGCAGATTCTGTCCAGCCAAGATGAGTTTCCAGAGGTTTGTATCTCTGAACTGCGCCGAGTACACCAGCCGGCCGCTCTTCGAAATGGTGACTCCCGTGGCGCGCTCGCCAAATGACAACGGTTGCGATTGATCCATCGGCTTGCCCCGTTTTGCCGGAATCGTGATCCTCTGCATTCGCGAGAGACCGAGATGACCTCCCGATGAGTACACGATCCCGCTGCCGTCCGGTGTCCAGGCAAGACCCTGCATCGCCGCGCTCTCGCGTGTCACCCTCTCCGGCGCGCCAGCGGGAGTAAACGCGGATGAGAGCGGAAGCACATAAACCGCGCTCGCCGATAGCGACCGTTCCCGGATAAATGCCAGCTTCCGTCCATCCCGCGAGAATGCCGGGCCCCAGTCGCCGAACTCATGGCCGGTAACCTGCGTGAGTCGCCGTTTCTCGATACCGTCCGCTGCGACCAACCAAATGCCGGGCATCTCGTCATCCGAGATGCGGCCGCCAAACGCAATCCATTTGCCATCGGGCGTCCAGGTAAGATTTGGCGGCAATTTCCAGTTATGGAACAATTGCGCAGCCCCTCGCACGCTCATCGTCGCGATTTTCCGTTCGGCTCCGCCGAGCGCCGGAATCACAAACACGTCTGCACTGATATCGCTATTAAATCGCTGGAACGCGATGAGGCGTCCATCCGGCGACCAGGCGGGGTTCTCGTCCCGGGCGGGGTTCTTTGTCAATCGCAGCGGCCGCCCGGGTCCGACTAGCTTCACGTAAATGTCGAAATTGTCCCCGGTTGGTCCGTTCCACGAAAACCCCACTTGGCTGCCATCGGGTGATAGGCTCGGGCTTACCTCATATCCGGGATAGGCGGTCAGCGGAACGGCCGGCGAAGACCCTTCCGGCTCCCGCGACGGCCGCAAGGCTGTTCTTTCCAGAAACACGCCGATCAGAGTGATTGCTAGCGCCAAGACTGCGGCCGGCAAATACCAGCGCTTCTTCCATAGGGCTACCCGGCTGTCCTCGCGCGAGGGTCCCACAACCTGCTTGAATTGTTCCTGGTTCACTGTGGCCGTGAATCGATACCCGTGCTTCGGAACTGTCTCGATCCATTCAACGCCGTCCTCGCCGAGCGCTTTCCGCAGGGCCGAGATCTGGAATGAGAGGTTCGCTTCTTCGACGAACGTGTCGGGCCAGAGCGAGCCCATCAATTCACTCTTGGACAACAGCCGTCCGTTGCTTTTCACGAGCGCCGCAAGCAGATCGAAGGTCTTGGGAGCCAGAGTGACCACCTCGCCGGAGCGAGTGAGGGTCCTTGATGACATGTCCAGCCTATATGAGCCGAAGTTGTACAACTCACTTGGCGTCATCAACATAGCGCGCGCTCACAATTTCCTCAAAAAATCCTTCGCGGCCGCTTGATTGGCGCAAAGGATTTGCCCGCCGGCCCGGCATCATGCTCGCGCCATGGCTATTCGAGATACATTTAACCGTCAGCTAGGCAGAACTAGTGTAGTACGTCACAACCCTCTCTGGTGTGCCGCTCTTTTCCTGACCTTTCCGTTTTCCTGGCATGCGGCTATTGCGAAGCAGCCATGCATAGATCTGCTGGCGGTCGCGCAACATACCACTGACCTGGACGCCTGCAGGCCAGCCTCCGTCAGTGCCGATGAGAAAAGAAATGTGCTGGAATCTCTTCCAACCGAGGGTGAAGTGGCGCAACTGACTGAGAGCGAACGGCGGAAATTGAAGGATCTCACCGCCATTCTCCGCATACACGAACGCGATCGTGTGTACGTACTCAAAGTGATCTCCGTCCCGCAGGCTTGGACTGGCTTATACGGCCGAGCCGTTCTGCTGATCTCACTTCCTGCTTTAGAGTTGCTTGGTTCCGAGGAACTGCAGGCACTGGTTGCCCACGAAATTGGACATGAATATATCTGGCAAGAATATGCGGATGCGCAGAAGGATAAGAATGTCACGCGTTTGCGCGAGCTTGAACTCACCTGCGATGCGATTGCGGTGCTCACTTTGCAGCGCGTCGGAATTAACGCTGACCGGCTGATCCAAGGGTTAGAAAAAGTGTCCTGGTATAACCGCGAGCGATTCGGCTGGGCCGGAAACGAGTGGAGCTACCCGCCTCTCAAGGCACGGCGGAACCTTGTGAAAGCAATGTCAGCCGGAAGCTAACCCAAGTTCGTCACTACCATTCCTTGCGGTCGTGGCTCAGAAAGCGCTCTTCTGCTTCCACAGCGGTTTTCAACGGTTAATGAAACGCTGGCGCTATTCAGTAGCGAGTTCGCGGTAGAGTTCAGCCCACTGTTGCTTGATCGGCTCGCGGCGGTAGCGCTTCACTTCTTCGAGTCCCCGGTCGGTGAGCCGCTCGACCAGCTTTTCGTCTTCGAGCAGCTCGATGGCGCGCGCCGCCATAGCTTCGTGATCGTTCAAATCGACCAGCAGCGCCGATTCGCGGTCCTTCGCGATGTATGGGATGCCTCCTGCTTTGGTGGCTACAATCGGCAGGCCGGAAGCAAAACACTCCAACAACGAGACGGGCATGCAATCGATGTTCGGGCTCGTGAGGTAAATGTCCGCCGTGTCGTAAAGGTCGGGAATCTTCTCTCGCGAAACTTTGCCGATGAATTCCGTATTGCGTAGTTGTAAGTCCTTCGCTAATTGCTCCAGGCTGGGACGGCAAACCCCATCGTGCGCGATGGTGAGACTCGCGTCCGGATAGCGCTTTTGAATGATCGCGAACGCCCGCAGGATACACCCGACGTTATAAAGCGGCTCGAGAATGCGGTTCGTCATGAAGACGGGCCGCAGCTTTCTGCGCTTACGGTACCGGAAGTGGCTCACATCGAGCACATTGAAAATCGATTGCGCCCGAATGCCATATCTGGCAAACACGTCCACCAGAAAGCCGGACGGCGCGATGACGCGGTCCGCCCAGGCGATGGTGGGTTTCGCGGTGCGCCATTCGGTCAGATGTTGCTCGCCCTGCCCATCGTGATAGTGCAAAATCGTTTTTTTTCGATACAAGCGCGCAATGGTCAGGGCCGGGATGGTCCAAAGAGTATAGGAGGAGAGACCGGCGCTGAAAATGTGAATCAGATCGTGCTTGCGGGCTTCCCAGACCAAGCGCGAGTTGTAGAGGACGCTATTCACAAAAGTCCGCAGATAGGGAACGCGCCGCGTCCAACGCAGCGCTTTGGGGAGATAGGGATCGAGCGGGAAAAATGTGACGCGAAGTCCGGGCACTTCCTCGAGCATGGAGCGAAGATAGCCGGCCTGCACGGACTGGCCGCCAACGATCTCCATGGAAGGCGCAATCAAAAGTAACCGGATAGGCGAATCGCCGCGCTCTCGCGATATCAAGTCATGGGAACCCGCGTGCTCTGCTACGACAGACATGGGTTACTCCTCTTCGCCAGCCGGCAGCGGACAATCGCGCTGGTGAATTCCCTGGTCAAGCGGTTGTGAAAGAGCCGGAGCTTTCGGATAGGCACAGCTTCGAATTCGACGAACCGGAAAGGACTCATCTCCACTATTTTCTCGAACCGCCGAATGGTCATTTGATTCAGGCCGCCTTCCACTTCGCGGAAGCGCGTGGCTCCATCGCTGCGGAACCCCGATCGCCAGCGCAGCAGCGCCCGTTCGCTGAACAGAAGATGCGCCCAGGGAAACACGGAAAAGAGATGGCCGCCGAGCGGATGATACCAGGTGGGGCCGAAGCTGATCATCACCTCTCCCTCCGGTTTTAGAAGAGAATCCATGATGCGCAGAATGCCGGCGGGATCGTCGAAGTGCTCGAAGGCATCGATCGAGATCACAAGATCGACGGGTTCATGGGTCTGTCGGGTAAAACAGCAGATATCGCCGACACCGGCAGCTTGCGCCCGCTCTCTGGCGGTATTCAATAGATCGTCGCGGATATCCAGACCGATGACCCGGCGCGCTCCGAAATGCGCCAGATCGATGGCTTCGGCTCCGGGGCCACAGCCAAAATCAAGAACGGTCTTGCCACGTACCTGTTTGAGGAACTCGTCTCCCAAGAGCGCCTGCAGCTTCGACTTTTCGGCATACGCGCTGGGTGAGAAGCACCAGGCCGGCTCGCCGGGCGAAATTCGATTCAGGATTTGGACCTGAAGTTCGGTGAGCATTTAGTGCACTGATTGAGCCGCGACCACCTGTGGAATAGGCGAAGCAGTCCTCCGGTAGAACAAGTAACTTGCGACGGCGACAAAGATATCCAACACGAGCAGAGTGATGGAAACCGCCTCGGCAGGCCAGATGATGTACATCAAGGGAATCAGAACCGCAAAATTCACGGCCGTGCCCTGCAGGATCAGCCGCGACCACTGCTTCTCATAACCGAATGCCAGCATGTAGAAAGTAGAGTAAACGTGCTGGATGGCAAGCAGGAACACGCCAAAGGCCATGATGCGTAGCAGCGGCACGGCGGGCAAATACTTCGCGCTAAAAACAATGCGGATGATGGGCGCGGCGCCTACAAACAGCACGACCGAGGCGACAAAAAAAGGAGCAGCCAACAGCAGCGCGTATTTCCGCAGAAAGGCAATGGCGCTCTCGCGCGAGCCGAACGCCATGTGGCTAATATGTGGATAGACCGCCTGCACGACCGGCTGGGTGAGCGTCCGGAAGGCCACGACCAGCCGATAGGCCACGGAGAACACCGCGACGTCTTCCGGCCCGGATCGCAGACCTAGGATGAACGTGTTGCTCGCCGACTGAATCGCAATGGCCGCCATGGACAGGAAGACCGGCCAGCCTTCTTTCAGGGCCGTGAATGCCTCTTCCACGCTCGGCGGAACGAAACGCGCCGGGGTCAGAAACGGCACGGTGATAATTCCGACAACGCCCGACAGCGCCATGGCGCCGGCCTGAAAGCCAGCCGCCCACAAATAATCGCCATCCTGATGCACGAAGGTAAAGACCAGAGCAAGCGAGGTCATCTTCGCCAGCAGGTCGCGCCACAGCAGGTTCTCCATCTTCTGGAGCCCCTGGAATAACCACAGCGGGAACAGTAACTCCCCGAGCACCGCGAGGTAGCAGATGCAAAACAGCGTCAGGTTGGGCCGCAGCTTCGGCGTCAAAAGGACGACCGACAGCATGATGACGAAACCTAAGACGGTGAGAAAGGTCTTCGCCGCCATAACGGAGCTAAAGATCTTCGAAATTTTTTCAGGCTCATCCTGATGGAGCGCGATGCGGCGCGTGGCCGTGAGATTGAAGCCGTACTCCACCAGAGTGATGAAATACCAGTTGAACGACATCGCAAAGGCGATGAGCCCGAAATGCTGCTTCGATAAGACGCGCGACAAATAGGGCAGTACCAGAAAAGGCGCGATATAGGCCGTGGCCTGCATGAACAGCAGCGCCATGGTGTTTTTTACGAGCCGGTGCCGGATCAGTTCCCGGCCCCGCTCTTTCCATATCGCGATCAGCAAGGCTTACTCCATAATGCAGCGGGGCTGGAGCCAAAGAATGCCGGGCGAGGCGCCCGGCGCAGCCCAAGGGGCCGCCCCATAAAGCAGCGGAGTCCGCGCCACGCGCAAATTAAGCTAGGCGGCAGTATGGGAAACCCTTCTTTCCAGGTAGGCGAGGATCTTCGCAAACGAAGTCAATTCGGCCGCATCTTCAAAATCCATCTGAATCTGAAATTCTTCCTCGATCACATTGATGAGCGTGATGGCGGCGACCGAATCCCAACTCTCTACCGAATTTTGCGCGGCAGCCGGGATCGCGGCCCGCGGCATTTTTGGGAAAACCGCCTCAAACACCTGAATCAGCCGGCCCTTTACGTCGTTCATTGGTTTTCGATCACTTTGTGGTAAAGCTTTGGGCGCCGCGCCTCAAACTGGTCGAAGGTCAGCCTGATATCTGGTGCGGGCGGCTGCTCCAAAACCTGGGTAAGAAAAGCCTGAATCGGTGCGTTCCTCCCCGTAGCCCGATATTCAAAGACGATCTCGCCGGGCGAAAACTTTCGGAATATTTGAAGCAAGGACTGATACTCGATGCGCCGGGAGAAGGCGCGGCAGCTCATCACCCAAGTGGCGATCGCCAGCCGTTTCCCCTCCTCTTTGCCCCGGATGACGGCGATTTTCCCGAGAGGACCAAACTTGTCCCGGTAGGATACGGCCGCGCAGAAGCTCCGCGGCTGCCGCAGGGCCTCCTGCCACTCCGCTTCGGTGTAGCGAATTCCGTTCAGGTTGAACTGGTTCGTCTTGTTGACCAATTCCACGACGCGGGTATCGGAGGCCGGAGGGTCATAGTGCATCGTAACCACGGCCTCGGCCCGCTCCAGAAAACCCTCCGCCGAAGCCGCGGTATCGAACTGCGGAGCCTGGCGGATACTGTCCAGGCGGAAGCTGTCTTCTTCGGATAAATGTGCTTTGCCGAACAAATCGCGCAACCGGCGCAAGAACGCGAGGCCCTGGGTGTAGTCTGCTTTCGGAAATAGCAAGCATTCGATTCCCGGATGCGCGGCACGGACCTCTGCCAATTCCATCGGACTGTCGTCTACGAACACGATGCTGTCAGCGCTCAGGTTCCAAGTGTTCAAAATGCGGGCCACGGATTCGGACTTCGGCTCCCAATGAATTTCGATCGGGAAGATCTTTTCCCGCGGGATCAGCAGGTCGGGCCGGGCCAGCGCCTTTTCCGCGATTTCCGGGCTGTTCTTGCTGGCGATCGCAACGAGCACGCCGTGAGCGGCGAGGGCGGAGAGCATCTGCTGAAAAAGCCCGTGCAGATGGCCTTTGGTTGTAGCTTCCCAGGTTACACTTTGGTGGCCGTCCTCACCTACCAGCCCGAGCCATAACGTATCGTCCAGATCGGTGATTAAGCCCTTCTTTGGCTGCGGCGATTGGAGCAACGACGCGAGCGCCGCCCCAAGCGCGTCCGCATGCGACAGCGTGTAGGGGAAGCCGGTGTGGATATCGGACCGCAAATCGTAACGCGCTTGGGGAGACGAAACGGCATCAAGCCGCTGGCGGTTCACAAGCCGTACGGCTGGATGTTCGGAGATTCGTTTTGCGAAATGCGCGACGGCCTCTTCGAGCGCTACTTCGGTTGAGCTGGCCTGCCATCCGGTGGTGTGAAAACCGGGTGGAAGCGGCAAGGACGGCAGCGATACGGCTACCGGGATGGTCGACGGCAGCGGTCGAATGGCGGCTTCGATGCGCTGGAGCATCGCCTGGGCAGATTCCAGAATACTTCCGGTGACGCACTGGCCCCAGCCGCCCAGCTTGCGGTAGCCGAGACGGCTGTCGAGATCCGCCCATTCGAGGACCACGGCGCAGGCCTGGGGCGCGGCTTCCGCAACGTTTTCGAGCGTGCCTGCGAGATCGCCGTAGAGTCCGGAGACGATTTGTACGCGACGGTTGTTAAGGTTTTGCTGGAGGTGCGCAGCGAGGTAGTTCTGCAAATGTAGGGGCGTGAAACCGCAGGCCAACAGCACCGGAAATTCCGGTGTATCTGCAGGTACACTGCCGACGATGGATAGAGCCTCCGAAAGCTTCACGTCTTTTTAGATTTTCGCGCACCGGCGTGTTTTTATTTTAGCGGGTGGGAGTCAGTTTCCGGAGCTTTGGCGGAAAAGAATGGGCCACGGATGGACACGGATACACACGGATGAAAAAAACAAAGAATGAAAAGAAGAATTTATCGGTGGGTATCCTGCGCTTCAGGCCGTCATCAAAGCAAGATGCGTTAACACCGCGGAGATCTGGTTCGCTCCGGCCCTAGCGGCTATGTATCCGTCGGGCCGCAGCAGGACGAGCGCGTCTTTCTGAACACCGTACGCGCGGTACGCATGTCCTTCGATATCAATTAAGGCTCGGGTGTTGCCGTTCACGCGAGCGGCGGCAGGCTGGATTTGCCAGATATCCAGGTCCTCCGGATGACGAGAGATTTCCAGGAAGCGGCCGCCGGTGAAATGAAGCAGTGTAAACCGGGTAGTATCGAGCAACTGGAAGAAACGGGCACACTGGTTTCGAGGTCCAATGAATACCGGAGCATCCGGCACCCGGTCGCCCGCAGAGACCGCCATCGCGGCTTCCAAGTTCAGCGACAGACTAGATCCGCGATAACCTACGCTCAACTGCGTTGGATCGTTGGCAGATCCCTGTCGCGTGATCGCGCGAGTGATGGTATTGGCCGCGGCGTTCTCACCGGAAGGAGCTGAATCCCTTTTGAGCGTGTTGTCTAGTATCTGCGCTGCGATCGGCCTGCGCTCCTCCTCATACGTATCCAGCAACCTCGCCGGGCGCGCCGCGCAACACCTCGGCCAGCTTCCACGTGAGATTCAAGCCGTCTTGAATTCCGATATTCATTCCGTGCCCGACGCCTATTACATCCGTCATTTCTTCACCTTCTTCTTTGCCTGAGGCACCCAAGGAATTAACATGCGGAGGAGGATCTCGGGTTCCGGAGAGGACTTACGGAAGAGTTCGGGCTCCTCGAAAGCGATGGCGGTCAGCCCTTCCAGAGCAATGCAAACCGCGACTACGAGGCGGTCGGGATCGTCCAAGGGAACTGCGCCGCGGGCCTGGCTTTCGATAATCAGACGCTTGAGCAGCGTAAGAAACGCCGCCTTTCGTTTGCGCATCTCGCTTGCGAACTTTCGTCCTACCGAGCCCGAGTGTCGAAGCTGATCCATGAGCAAGTAAAGTTCAGGTTGGCAGCGCCGGCTCTCGACGAGGCTGGTAACGAGGGCAATCAGGCGTTCCTCCGGGCTCCTGCCGGGTGTTTCGAAATCGCCGAAACCGGCAGGGCTGGCTTCAATCGCCTGCATCACCAGCGCTTGGATAATTGCGGCCTTATTGGGAAAGTAGCGGTAAGCGAGACCGTGGCTGACATTCGCGGCGGCAGCAATGTCATCCATGGTTGCGTCAACACCTTTCCGGATGAATGTGGAGCGTGCCGCGTCCAGGATTCTCGCGCGCTGTTCGCGCTTGAGCCGTTCGGTGGCAGCAGCCGTTCTTGGCATGTTGGATGACTGACTTAGTCAGTCATCATTGTAGCTGATGATTCTTTGATTGAACTTTTCCACCTCGATCGCGTCCTTCCAGCGAGATGGATGAAAAAACCCGGCGCTTTCAAATAGCCATTCTTCTTTACCAAGGCGTAACCGCGCTAGACGCGGTGGGGCCGTGGGAAGTCTTATCACGGATGCCCAATACGGAGGTGCGGTTCGTTGGCAAAGAAGTAGGACCAGTGACGACAGAGGGCGGCGCGCTTCTGCTGGGTGTCTCCCACACGCTAGCCGAAACGCCAGCTCCCGATCTGGTGCTTGTACCGGGAGGCACAACAACACCGAGCCAAATGGTAGACGATGAGGTGCTTGAATGGCTGCGTAAGGCACACGAGGCGACCACTTGGACTACTTCGGTCTGTACGGGCGCACTGATTTTGGGAGCGGCCGGTATCCTGAAGGGTCTGCCGGCGACGACGCACTGGTACAAGATGGGCGTGCTGAAGATTATGGGCGCCAAACCTCAGCCAGAGGAGCGTATTGTGCGGGCCGGCAAAGTTGTTACGGCTGCCGGGGTGTCCGCAGGGATCGACTTGGCGTTTTGGCTGGCAGGCGAAATTACCGGCCGCACGGAGGCCGAGGCAATCCAGTTGGTCATCGAATACGACCCACGTCCACCCTTTGCCGCAGGCCACATGAGTAAGGCGTCTAAAGAGACGCAAAAGCTTGCTAGAGAAATGATGGACGATAGCATGCCTGCGGACCAACGCCGTCTCGTGCCCAAAATTGCGTGGCGGCGCTTCATCGATTTGGTGCGCACAAGAAAATAGTCCAGCGATGTGAAGTTCTGGCGGCGAAGTGATCCCGACGCGGTGATGCCAAATGCTCTCCGCTGGCTGACGCTTAGGGTTCTGCGAGTTCTTTTTCGAAGAACCGGACAGCCATTTGGGCAACCTGCCGGTGCACGGCCACACGGCCGACACCCGGGTTGTCCACGAAGAATTGTGGAAGCTGCTTCTTTCCCGCCGCCGTGCCAGCGTCGAGAAACGTGTAATGGCCGACTTCGCCGGGAAGGATGACAAGTTTTGCGCCTCGGATATTGGCAGCGAAGAACCGCGCACTTTGGGCTAGCGGCGCGAAAGGCCGGCGCGACAGCGGGAGCAATTGCAAAAACCGCTCGAATGCGCGGATCGCGATAAGAATCGCCACAGCCCTGCACAGCTTGCTGCACGTCCAGCTCCTGCTGTATAGCATTGGACTTATAACATAGCTGTCCTGGTCGTTCTAGGCTGGAAATTGAGAAGAAATGACCGGAATTGACGTATTGAGCAAGGGATGGTGAATCGTTGCAGGGTATCGCTGACTCTTTGGCTCTTCCTTGTTGCACTGTTCGGTTATTGGGTCCGTTTTGATGCACCTATCGCAGCTACATTACGCGATGGCTTAGGTGGCGCGGCTTACGTGATTTTCTTTGTGGTAGCGATCGCGATTGTTACGCCGGCGAGCTCCGCGGCGCGGATCGCGCTCATTGTCCTGGGGACTACGTGCGCGCTGGAGTTTCTACAGCTTTGGCATCCGGTGTGGTTTGAAAAGACTCGTCGCACTTTCCCCGGCCGTGCTCTGCTAGGAACCACTTTCGATTGGACGGATTTTCCTCCGTATTTTGCCGGAGCTTTGATTGGCTGGATGCTAGTTCGCCTGAATCAGAGGATTTGGCTGTATTCTTCGATGCGCGCGCGCCGTGCAAGCCTACGACGGACTCTACGCTAAGTTTGAGCTATGCCCATTCCCGTCCTGCTCACTGTCCGGGAACTTGGAATCGGAGGCTGTGAGCGCGACTTGACGAAAGTGGCGATCGGTCTGGATCGCACCCGCTTTGAACCGCATGTTGGCTGCTTCCGGCCGGACGGACTCCGGACCGGAGAACTGCGCGCGCACGGCGTGCCCATTGTGCAATTTAAGGTGCGCTCGTTTCTGTCGCCGGATGTGTGGAAGGGAGCCCGCCAGCTCGGGGCTTATGCGAAAAAACACGGCATTCAGGTCATGCATGCCTTCGATGTTCCGATGGACCTTTTCGCTGTCCCCGCGTCGCGCCTCTATGGAATTCCCGCTGTGATTTCGAGCCGGTTGTCGTTTCGCGAGCTCGTGCCCAACGACACGCACCGGTTTCTTCTCCGCCTGGCCGATAAGATGGCGCACCGGATTGTTGTGAATTCGCGCGCGGTGCAAACCGAGCTGATCGAGCGCGAACATGTTGCGCCGCGACGGACCGTTCTGAGTTACAACGGAGTGGATCTGCGCGTCTTCCATCCCGAACCGCGCGCGCGCAAAGTTTTCCCTGAGGCGTCCGTCGTCCTTGGGGCGGTTTGCGCGTTGCGGCGGGAAAAGCGTCTCGATCTGCTGCTGGATGCGTTCGCTCGCATCCGGCAGGCTCACACGGCAGTAAGGTTGCTGATCGTGGGTAGCGGCCCCATGCTGGAATCTTTGCAGGCGCAGGCGCGCGAGCTCGAAATTGAACCGTTCTGCCATTTCGAGCCGAGCAAGACCGAGGTGGCCGAATGGATGCGCAGCATCGACATTTTTGTGATGGCTTCCGAATCCGAGAGCTTTCCCAACGCGCTGCTGGAGGCGATGGCCTGCGGCTGCTGCCCCATCGGTTCGCGCGTGGGAGGCGTTCCGGAGCTGATCTCCGACGGCCAAAGCGGCCTCATCTTCCACTCGGGCGACGCGCGCGATTTGGCCGATAAGGTTGAACTTGTCCTGAACGATCCGGAACTCCGCTGCCGTCTGGCTCACGAGGCCGCCCTCACCGCGGCGAAGGAGTTTTCGATGGAAGCCGCGGTCGAACGGCTTCAGAACCTTTACCTGGAGCTGCTCAACCCAATTTCTGCTTCACCAGCTCGCTGAGCGCCTTCCCATCCACGCGCTTGCCGGCCAGCTTCGTCTGCGCCGCCTTCATCACCGCGCCCATTTGCTTCGGCGAGTTGGCGCCGGTTTCCGAGATGGCTGCGGCTACAGCCAGCTCCATTTCTTCGGCGCTGGGAGCGGAAGGCAGGTAGCTCTCGATAATTCCGATTTCGGCCTCTTCTTTCTCGGCTAACTCGGCGCGCCCGCCTTTCCGGAACAGCTCCGCGGATTCCCGGCGTTGCTTCAGCAGCGTATTCATCACTTGCATTTCCGCGGCTTCGTTCAGCGGTTTCATGGAATCGATTTGCTGCTTTTGCAACGCCGATTTAATCATGCGCAGCGTCCCCAGCCGGTTCTCGTCTTTCGACTTCATGGCGCTAACCATGTCTTTTTGAATCGTGTCAAGCAGGGGCATTGACCACATTGTACGCGGCGAGGGTATTGACCTCCGTTGATAGTTCTGCGATTCTAGAAATATAGATTGATGTCCAAATCCAGAAAGCAACCCAACGTCGCCCGTTATGCGGACATGTTCTCTGCGATAGCAACCGAGCCGCGCCTCCGCATCATGCGGCTATTGCTATCCGCCCACCCGCAAGGTATGATTGCCGGCGATGTCGGCGCGGAGTTGGACATACCGCCATCAACGCTTTCGCACCACCTCGACAAACTTCGCAACGAAGACCTGGTCAAAGTTCGAAGGGAAAGCACTTTTCTTTGGTATTCGGCGAACGCGGAGGCTCTTCAGGAACTGCTCGGCTTCCTGTACGCCGAATGTTGTACGCGCAACAAGGCGGTTGAGCCGCAGGCAATTGTGCAGATCTGCAAATAGAAAGGGACATGATGGAGATCAAAGACGTTGTTCGAGAGAAGTATGGCGAAGCGGCACGGCGCGTTGGCAGCGGCGGAGGAAGCTGTTGCGACCCGATCACCTCCAATCTCTACGATCAAGACCAGGCCGGCCAAATACCGGATACCGCCCTGCGCGCCTCGCTCGGCTGCGGGAATCCGACCGCCCTGGCCAAGCTGAATCCGGGCGAAATCGTGCTCGACCTGGGCTCGGGAGGCGGCATGGATGTGCTGCTATCTGCTCGTCGCGTGGGACCCAGCGGAAAAGTGTACGGGCTCGACATGACGGACGAGATGCTGGCGCTCGCGCGGGAGAATCAACGCAAAGCAGGAATCGAGAATGTTGAATTTTTGAAGGGCGAGATGGAACACATTCCGCTGCCGGACAGCAGCGTTGACGTAATTATCTCCAATTGCGTGATCAACCTGTCCGGCGACAAAGACCAGGTCCTGCGCGAAGCCCGTCGCGTGCTGAAGCCGGGCGGGAGATTCGCGGTGTCCGACGTGGTCACGCGAGGCACGGTGCCCGATGCCGTGCGTCAAAGCATGCTGCTTTGGGTCGGGTGTATCGCAGGAGCTTTGGAGGAAGAGGAATATCGGGCCAAACTCAGCGCAGCGGGCTTCACTGATATTGACATCGAGCCGACTCGCATTTACAACCTCGAGGATGCACGCGCATTTTTGACCGGGCAAGGGGTCGATGTTGACGCGGTGGCGCCGGAGGTTGAGGGCAAGTTCATGAGCGCGTTCATCCGCGCGGCCAAGCCGAACGGCTCGTGATCCAGGCATCCACCGCTGTTAACGACTGTGATACCGTGTCCAAACAGATGAAGCCCACTCGCCGAGGTTTCCTGGCTGCAAGCGCAGCGATGCCGGCGTTGTTAACGTCCATTCAGCCGGCTGCTCAGGCGCTCACGCAGAGCATTCGAAGCACGTTGCAAACCGTGATGGATCTGATGATTCCCGGGTCTGACGGCATGCCGTCTGCGAGCGAGGCCGGCGGACTTACGTATTTGGAACGGCTGATGCAGCGCGACAAGGATGCGGCCCATGACATCGCGAAAGCATTGGCTGTCGCGGATGCTTTTAGCGAACGCGCGTTTGAAAAGCCATTTGGAGATCTCGAAAAGTCTGACCAGATCGCTGTGCTGAAGGAGATGGAGAACTCAGCCCTGGACGTGTTCGACCGGCTGCGAGCCTATATCTACGAGTCTTATTACGAGCAGCCCGCAGTCTGGAAGCTGGTCGGCTATGAACTTTACCCGACCGACCATCCGGGCCCGCATCTCGCTCCGTTTGACGATTCGCTGGTAGCCGATGTTCGAAAAATGCCGAAGCTCTACAGGGATGCGTAGTCGTGCCGGATAGCGACATTGACGTTCTGGTCATCGGCTCCGGCGCCGCGGGCGCGGTAGTCACAAAGCGCCTGACAGATCTGGGCGCAAAAGTGATGTGCCTGGAGCAAGGCGGCTGGATCAAGCCGGGCGATTACCCCTCCGGGCGTCCCGACTGGGAGATTCAACTCCGCCGCGGAGCGTTCCACTTCAGTCCCAACATTCGCAGGCGCTGGGAAGACTATCCGATTGTCGAGACAGGCGCGAATCCGCCGCAGGTTCTGATGTTCAACGCCGTCGGCGGCAGCACCCATCACTGGGCGGGACATTTCCCGCGCTTCCATCCATCCGACTTCAGAGTTCACTCTCTCGATGGCGTTGCAGATGATTGGCCCATCGACTACGAAGAGCTCACGCCCTACTACGAACAGAACGATCTCGATTGGGGCGTTTCCGGCTTGAACGGAGATCCTGCGAATCCGCCGCGCTCTCCGCGGCCCACGCCGGTTTTGCCGATCGGCGTTCTGGGCGCAACGATCGGGAACGGCTTCAACAGATTGGGCTGGCACTGGTGGCCGTCGGACAACGCCATCATCTCGCGCGACTACAACCATCGCCCTGCATGCGGGTTGCACGGCAAATGTATGTTTGGATGCCCCATTGGATCAAAGGCGTCAACGGACGTCACACACTGGCATAAGGCTATTCGGAAAGGGGCAGTGCTTCAACCGTGGTCGCGGGTGCGCGAGATCACTGTGGATGCGCGCGGCAGAGCTAAATCGGCGATTTACTACGATCGCGGAGGCAATCTACATGAGCAAGCCGCAAAAGTTATCGTTGTCTGCTGCAACGGAGTGGGAACGCCACGCCTGTTGTTGAATTCGAAGTCGAACCTGTTTCCGGAAGGATTGGCCAACTCCACGGGGCTGGTCGGCAAGAATTTCATGACTCACCCGTTCCGAACGTTAGAGGGCGTCTTCGAAGCGCCGATGGACGGGCACCTGGGTCCTTTCGGCATTCCTGCTATGAGCCAGCAGTTCTATGAGACCGACAAGAATCGCGGCTTCGTTCGCGGATATACGCTGCTTCTCGAGCGTTCCTTCGGGCCTCTTCATCAAGCGTGGGGCAGTTTTTCCAATCATCCTGTCGAGTGGGGTGAGAATCACCACAAGGCCATGCGCCGGCGGTTTCCGCACTTGATCCGCGTGACTGTTATGGGCGAGGACTTGCCGGAAGAACGCAACCGGGTCGAGATTGATCCGACTGTGAAAGACACCAGCGGGATCGCAGCGCCGCGCGTCGTCTACAGTTACAACGAGAACAGCTTAAGAATGCTCGAGTACGGGGGTAAGATGGCGCGCCAGGCTTTAGAAGCGGCCGGCGCAATCGAAATCCTGGACAGCGGTCCGGTTACTCCGGCATATCATTTGATGGGAACGGCGCGGATGGGAACAAACCCGCGCAGATCGGTCGTCAACGCGTCGCATCGAGCGCATGACGTGCCGAATCTGTATATCGTCGACGGAAGTTCCTTCACGACTTCGGCGGCGGTGAATCCGACATCCACCATCGGCGCGCTTGCGTTGCGAGCTGCGGAGAAAATCTGGCAAGAACAGAAAGCTTGAGCAACCGCGCTAATCAAAAACGCTCACCGGCATTGCTCCTACGGCAGAGATCAAAGGCCGGAAATCCATAAACGGCAAAATGTCCCTTTCGATCTCGATGCCTGGCGCGATCTCGATGAGTTCCAGCCCTTCAGACGCAAGCCGGAACACCGCTCTTTCGGTTACATATAAGACGTCCTGTCCGTGTTTTCTGGCGAAGCCGGCGGAAAAGGTTATTCGCTCCACCCGCTCGACAAACTTGTGAATCTTACCGGCTTCGACGACGCTCAGGCGCCCATGGGACCACGCCACCTTGGATCCTTGCGCGTCAAATGTGCCGCAGAACACCACCTTCTTCGCATTCTGAGCGATTTCCATGAAACCGCCGGGTCCGATCAGGTTTCCTGCGAGGTGCGAGACGTTCACGTTTCCACTACGGTCCGCCTCACCCATCCCGAGGAATGTGATGTCAATGCCGCCGCCGCTGTAATAGTCGAACTGTTCAATCGATGGAATGATGACCTCGGGATTGCGGGCAGCCCCGAAGAGCCGGTCATCAAGCATTCTCCCGTTGTGAACACCTTGCTCCACGCTCATCCAGAGTTCGTCTGAGGCGCCCTGCTCCGCAATCACGCCGAAAATGCCGCCTGGAATTCCGAACCCGAAATTCAGCGAGGCGCCATGACGCAACTCGAGCGCTGCACGCCGCGCGATGATTCTGCGTTCCAGTTTGTCAGGGAGGGGCGCAGTCATGCGGCCCAGATGAGCCCGGCGCGTGCCCGAGATAGCTGAGTCATATGCCAGGCTGTAGAACTGCTTCTGCTGTGGATCCTCGACGACGGCGTCCACCATGATGCCCGGAACACGCACGCTGCGTGGCTGCAGGCCCCCGGCTTCCACAACCTGGCGCACCTGCGCAAGAACCTGGCCGCCGCTATTGTGCGCGGCCAGCGCGACTGTGTGAATGTCCATGTCGATCGGCTCTTCCTCCGGACTGATATTGCCTCGCGTATCGGCATAGGTGCCCCGGATGATCGCGGCGTCTACTTTGAAAGGCTTGTAGCGGAGAATCTCCTGACCATCAACGTGCACCAGTTCAACCAGTTTTTCGCGGCTGCGCTCGTTACATCGGCCCCCGTCCTGTCTGGGGTCGACGAATGTTCCAAGCCCTGAATGTGTGAACAAGCCAGGCCGCCCCGCTCCGATTTCGCGTAATAGCTGCTGCACCACGCCGCCTGGGAAGCAGTATGCTTCGATCTTTTCCTCCCGGATGAGTTGCTGGATTCGCGGCGACCACGTAAAGTGTGCCGCGATCACTTTTTGGAGCATGCCTTCGTGAGCAAACCGGTTGGTGCCCAGTGCGTCGCGGTCGCCTAGACCAAGCGAGTGGACCAGGGTTAGATCCCGGGGGTGTCCGGTCTCGAGAAACCGCCGCTCCAGAGCCGCGAAGATAGCCTCCGCCGAAACCATGCCGGCTCCGTTACCGCTGATTGCGACGGTATCTCCATCGCGAACCAGTTCAGCCGCTGCCTGTGCGCTCAAGAATGTTGTGCTCATGGCCGGCCTACCGATTTCGAAACACGGGTTTGCGTTTCTCGCGAAATGCTTGCACGCCTTCATTGCAATCTTCCGTGGAGAGAGCCTGCCCGGCGGCGCTCGCGTGATGCTGGCGCAGATCGGCGTGCACGGTGGCCAGGATACCCTTGGTGAGCGCCATCGCCACCGGACCATTCGCGCACAGCCGTTCCAACCACACGTTTACCTGCCGCTCTAAATCGTCCGCATCGTCCGCTAATGCCGTGATCAAGCCCCAATTCAGTGCGGTATCTGCCGTAATCGGCGTGCCTAACAGAGTCAGATGGCGAGCCCGGCTCACTCCGATCGTCTCGGCTAAACGACGAATTCCCATCCAGCCCGCAATCATCCCGAGTGTTACTTCGGGCGATCCGAATTTTGCCGGCTTCACTGCGATTCGAAGATCTGCAGCCAGCGCCAGCTCCAGTCCGCCGCCCAGAGCGTGGCCCGAAATGGCAGCGATGACCGGTTGCGGCAGCGCCGCCAAGCATTCAAATACCCTGATGCCATACAAAATCCAATCCCGCTCCATCTCGAGCGGTGAAAGAGCGCTCCACGCTTCGATATCGCCGCCGGTGCAGAAGAACCGCCCCCGTGCGCGAAGGACCACGGCTCTGATGTCGCGATCCGCCTGGATGTCAGACAAGGCCGAGTCGAGTTGTTGGAGCATTTGCACCGTGATTGCATTACCTTTATCGGGACGATTCAGGGTGATCTCCGTGTATGCGGCGCCGAACTGTTCCTTGCGGGAAAAAACAATCTCAGATTCCATATGCATCCTTGGTTAGCGCTGGCCAAAATCGCGAAGCCGGAAGCGCGAGCGGCGTCAAATTTGGTTTCCGCGTCACAAGCCTTATCGACGTTCGCATAATACAGCGGCAGTGCGCTCGGCGTCCAACTCTTCCGAGCCGCGACCCGCAACGGAGCGGTTTGTCTATCTTCCGTGGCAGAATGGCGGAATGAAAGTCTTGATCGCCGGCGCCACTGGCGCGATTGGTAAACCTCTGCTGAATTGCCTATGGGAAGCGGGCCACGAGCTTTTCGCACTCATTCGCTCGCCCAGAGGCGCCGGCGACCTCAAGCCGAAACGCATCCATGAGGTAGTGGCGGATGCGCTCGATGCCGGATCTGTATTGGAGGCGGTCCGGCACATCAAGCCCGACGTAATCATCAACGAGCTCACATCGCTCCCGAAACACTACACGCCGGAGGAGATGAAGGCGGCCGCTCCGCGGGACAAAGAAGTACGCGTGAAAGGCAATGCAAACCTGCTGGCGGCAGCGCGCGCCGCGAACTGCCGCCGTTACCTCCTACAATCGTCCGGCTTCTGGTACGCGCCCGGACCGGGGCTGGCCGGCGAAACCGACTCCTTTGCCTTTGAGGCTACGCCCGGCATCGCTGCCGGATGCAGGACCTATGCCGAGTTGGAAGCGGCGGCGCAGGAATCCGGCCTTCAGGCCGTGTTGCTGCGGTACGGATTCTTCTACGGACCAGGGACCTGGTTTAGCCGGGAGGGGGACGTCGGCGAACAGGTTCGCCGGCGTGAGGTGCCGGTGATCGGCAAGGGCGAAGGCATCTGGAACTGGGTGCATATTGACGATGCCGCCGCTGCGACGTGCGCCGCGCTCAGCGCAGACCCGGGCGTGTATAACGTGGTTGACGATCAGCCGGTTGCACAATCCGTGTGGCTTCCCGCCTTTGCAAAATTTGTGGGAGCGGCGGAGCCGCCAACCGTCTCAGAAGAGCAGGCGCTGAGGAACGCCGGGCCGGATACCGTTTACTACGCCACCAAGCTGCGCGGAGCATCGAACCAGAAAGCAAAACGGCAGCTCGCGTTTCGCCCGCGGCCGCTCGAATGGCTCCGCGCACAGGCAAGCGCAGCGGTCTGAACCGCCGGCGTGTTCACATCAGCCGCGCCGCGCTGCCTCGATGGCGGCGATGTCGATCTTTTTCATCGTCATCATCGCTTCGAAGGCACGCCTGGCCTCACTGCCGCCAGCGGAAACCGCATCGGTTAGGGCGCGCGGGGTGATCTGCCAGGAGAGCCCCCAACGGTCCTTGCACCAACCGCACGCGCTTTCCGCTCCGCCATTTCCGACGATCGCGTTCCAGTAACGGTCCGTCTCTTCCTGATTGTCCGTCGCGACCTGGAAGGAAAAGGCCTCGCTATGCCGGAATGTCGGGCCGCCGTTGAGACCGAGACAGGGAATGCCCAGGACGGTGAACTCCACCGTCAGCACATCGTCCTTTTTGCCGCCCGGATAGTCGGCGGGGGCCCGGTGAACAGCGGTTACTTGACTGTCCGGAAAGGTGGCGGCGTAGAAGCGCGCCGCCGCCTCCGCATCTTTGTCGAACCACAGGCAAATCGTGTTCTTTGGCCGCATCTTCTTAGGCAACCTCCACCCGGGAAGTGTCCGCGCACATGGGTTCTCCGGATTCAGGCTCGTAAAGCCGGCGCAGCTCGCACTCACCCTGCCCGACGTGGCCGAGAAAAGCTTTAGTAAGCTCGATTGCCTCTGCTTTAGAGTTCGCCTTCAGAATTGCGAACCCACCTACCACCTCTTTGGTTTCTGTGAACGGCCCGTCAGTCACTGTCACCTTTCCGTCAGATTGCCGAACCCGCGCTCCCAAGGCTGTTGGGAGGCAGCCTTCGGTAGCAAGCAGCCAGCCAGCCCGCATGCCCTCTTCGACCAGCTTCCCCATGGCGGCCATTTCCTCCGGTGTTGGAGGAGTGTTGCGCTCAACTGTCTTGTAAATACTAAGAAATCGCATCGTTATCTCCTTTTATCTCTTTTGTCGATCAGAATTGGGAGCGCGGTCTACTAGCTTCGGCGGCCAATACCTGCCCTCTATGAACGCGTCGAACGAGCAGCCGCCGGATCGACATAACAACTCAAAAGTTTTCCAGACAATCTCGGCGTAGAAGAGTGGCGTGTGTCACTTTCGAGCCTCTTTAATCCAGTGTCGTAATCTTATAGCAAATACGAGAGGAAACTCGGCCCGCTTTCGCCCTTTTTGGATGCCGGAGTGGTCTATCGCCATCTGTCGACGGGAAAAACAATCTTGTTCGGTCCGGACAATCCGAAAACAACGGGTTTCGCAGCCGGGGGCGGAGTTGGTGTCAATTTGCTTCTGGTCCGGAGATCTGGCCGTGCTTAGCCTCAGCAACCAAGCCGACTTTCTACTTGGGATTTCGTTCTAACGGCCGGTAGCAAAGAGATCTTGAGCATGCATGCTGGCGTGGACGATCGCGAAGCGTCGTCTGCGATGCCGCGTGCTAAACAATTCACTGCGACTAGTTCTAAGTTGCGGAAGAAAGCGTATGAACTCCCCTCCCTCACGGTCGGGGTTCTGCTCGCATATTCGGCGTAGTTAGCAGTACGTGAATTTCCGCAATTAAGCACTAGGCCCTTGCACATGTGAGACATTAGGCATGGCATGAAGCCGGCACAGTGGCGCTTAAAGATCACGTTTGGGCTGGACGTGACGCTGCTGGTTTCAATCTGCGCGTTGCAGACCGTTCGCTTTACCGGACTTGTTCTCCATGAATGGCTGGGACTCGCGATGGTGGGTATGGTCCTCGCTCACCTGCTGCTTGCCTGGAGCTGGATCGCTTCGCAGAGCCGCTGGTTCTTCACCTCGCACTCCATCCGCGCGCGTATCAATTACCTGCTCAACCTAAGTCTTTTTGCCGCAGTTACCGCAGCGATCTTCTCGGGCATTCTGATATCGCAGAGGGCGATTCCAATGTTGACCGGCTCAAAAGCCGCACCGGAGATGGACTGGCGATGGGATGTTCTGCATAACCAGTTCTCGGATGCTGTACTCATGCTGGCGGGCTTTCACCTGGCGATCAATTGGGAATGGGCGCTTGCGGCCGGACAAAAGATCTTCCGCCGCTTCCTGGAAGGCGCACGATGAAATTCGTCCGGGTTTTATCACGGATTATCGTTCTCTTGGTGGCTGCCGCTGGCTTTGCCGGCTTGACGGCCATGTATGGAGGTTCAGCGCCTCCTCCGACAAATCCGCGATTGTGGGCCTGGCGAGAACACCGTCCGTCCGCACCGGATCTCGGCCGGTTCCCGGAACTGATTGGCGAAGGAATTGTAGTGGCCATCTACGCTGCCGCTGGACGCTTGATATTCCGATTGCGGCTTTCGCCTCGATCCCGCAGTAAAGGGGCCCCAATTTCGTTGGGCTTGCACGGCGATCAAACCGTATAGAGAGTCATTGCGATTTGGCTTTCTTGCGTAACTCGGCGATGCGCGCCCGGACGAGCCGGACGATCAGAGAGGTTGGCAGGTCCGCGTCCGATCGAAATCGGATGGTCCCCTTGCCCGACGTGTCGTATCCTTCCAATTCGTCCGCAAAAGCGCGCCGCGTCGCCTCACTGAGCGGATACAAGCTGATGTGATTCTTCCAGGCGCTGTACCAGAGGAAGTTCTTGCCGTCGAGTTCGAAGGCCGGCATGCCATAGCCGAAGCTTTCCACCGCTTCCGGCGCGGCTGAGCGAATTGCATCGCGCAGCTTCAGTAGTTGCGCGCGCAGGCCGGCGGGCAGCTTTGCAAGATACGTTTGCACCTGCACGGGTCCCGAAAATTTAGCCATTTGATTCCTCCCAAATAGGTCGTTGCCGCAGTCTTCCGAATCGACATAGGGCCGCTCACTTTTTTTGTACAGAAATTTGCCCGGAGCGTGTCGAGAACCGGGGGCCGGCTCCGACTACCCTGTGAACGCGGGAAAAGCGTGACAAAGGAGCAACAGAGATGAAATATATTTTGCTGATGTCCGGAAGCAAGGCCGGAGTGGATGGATACCGGGCGTGGTCCAAAAAAGACAGGGACGCCCACATGGCCGTTTTGACCAGCCTCAACCGGGAACTCGCAGAATCGGGTGAGTTCGTCGCAACACAGGGTTTGGCGGCCCCGCACGAGGCAAAGGTGGTGCGCGGCTTGAAGGAAGGGATGCCCATCACGGACGGCGTTTTCCCCGAATCCAAGGAGTTTCTGCTTGGCTACTGGATTGTGGATGTAGCGACGCCGGAGCGGGCCTATGAGATCGCCGGCCGGATTTCCGCCGCGCCGGGTCCCGGTGGAGTGCCGACCAACATGTCGATCGAAGTCCGGCAATTCGCGATCCACGCCCCGCAATCGTAGACAGTGTCTGCATGATTCAGAACCGGACGGAGAAGACCTATGAAATACATTTTGATGATGCATGGCAAGCAGGGCGCCTGGGACGAGTACACCCGGTGGTCGAAAGAGGATCTGCGGCGCAACGTCGAGTTTATGCAGCGCTTCAACAAGGAGCTTCACGAATCGGGTGTTTTGGTGGACACGAAAGGACTGGCCCTACCGCAAGAGGCGAAGATTGTTCGCGCGGGGAAGGACGGAGAGCCGGTTACGGACGGCGTGTTTCCGGAATCGAAGGAGTTCCTGGCCGGATACTGGGTGATCGACGTGGAGAGCCCCGAGCAGGCGTATCAGATTGCTGCGCGAGCATCGGCCGCGCCCGGACCGGGCGGGAAACCGGCGAATCTGCCGATTGAAGTACGGCAGGTGCTCAGTAGTCACAGCGACTTGGGATTGTGAGGTTGAGCATAGAGCCGGAACGTCGGACCGGTTCTGACCCAACTTATTCCTGCCGCAAGACCCGCATCGGATCGATTCGCGCCGCTCGAACGGAGGGCATCCAGCACGCAATGCCGGCGACCGCCAGTAGCAGCAGCACAGAGCCTCCCAATGCAATTGGATCCGTGGGAGCAACTTCATAAAGCAATTTGGATACGAATCGGGCCGCGAATAAAGCCACCGTTAGGCCTAACAGCGCTCCTACCAAAGCAAGCGCCAGACCCTGGCGAAGCACCAATGCCTGTACTGCGTTAGGTCTGGCGCCAAGCGCCATGCGGACTGCAATTTCGCTGGTTCGTTGTACAACCAGTTGGTGCAACAGTCCATAAATGCCGATTGCAGAAAGGAATAACGCAGCAAAGGCGAAGCTGCCAACAAGGAACGTGTTAAACCGGCGCTCGCTGGTTTCCTGCGCGAGTTCCTCGTCAACAGTGGAGACCTTGAATTTCGCCACGCTTTTGTCCAGCGCCTGAATCGCGCCGCGGACCAAGGCGGCCGCTTTAGCCGGGTCGCCGGTGGTGCGAACTATCACGTCCATCATGTTGTCCTCGCCCTGCCGGTGCGGAAGAAAAACTTGCGGTGCAATCGGCCTTTCCATTCCCTGGCGCCGCATATCGCCAGCGACGCCAACCACGGTCAGCCATGGATCCGATGCCTTAAAGCGGAATCGTTTTCCGATTGGATCTCCGTTGGGCCAATACGCTCGCGCCATCGCTTCGTTTACGATCGCGACCGGCAAGGAGCCGCGCCGGTCCCGACTGGAGAAGCTGCGGCCTCTCAGCAAGCGAACTCCCGCAGTTTGAAAGTAGCGTCCGGTAATCAGGTCTTCGCAGGGGCCGGGGTGTTGCAGCGGATGGCCTTCGATTTGAACGGAGTCTTCGGGATCGGTTCGCAGGAACCCGGAAATTGCTGCCGCCGAGCGCACGCCGGGAAGCGACTCAGCCCGCTCGATTGCCTGCTCAAAATAGCTCGCCTGTTGCTCGACCGTCTTTCCAACGTGCAAGTCAATGCGCATGACGAGCAGATGATCGGGACGAAAACCCAGTTCGGTCGCACGAACACGTAGAAAGCTGTGGATCAATAACCCGGCAGTGGTCATCAGCAGCAGCGCGAGTGCGAATTGCGCGATGACGAGAAAATTCCGTGTGCGATGGGTCGAAACCGAGGTGAAAGGACGGCTGCCCAGTTGCCTGTTTGTGCTATGAAGAACGGGCCAGAGGCTTGCAAACAGCGCAGTACAAATGGTAACTCCCGCGGTAAATAGAACCACCTGCCAATCGATCTGTGTCTCCGATAGCCGTGGAATGCCGGCAGGGCCATATGCGCTTATAAGTTGCGTAATTCCGCCCGCCAGAAGCAGTCCCACAAGACCGCCACAGCTCGCAAGCGTGAGCGTTTCCGTCACCAACTGCGCGGCAATCCTCGTTCGCTTTGCCCCGAGCGCCTGCCGCAGAGCAAATTCGCGTTCGCGCGCTATTCCGCGAGCGAGCAGCAGACCCGCTATGTTCACACAGCCGATCAGAAGCATCACAAGCACGGAACCAAAGAGCAGCCAGAGCGAAAGTTGATATTGGCGCGTCGAGACGAGCTTCAGCGGGACTACGAAAGCGCGTTCCGGCAATTCGCCGGCCGGATACTCGGCTCTCAACCGGCTTGTAATTGCATTGAGATCCTCCCGGGCTTGCGCCCAAGTCACGCCGGGTTTCAGCCTGCCCAGTACAAGCCAGCCCGCATTCGAGCGCGGCGCTTTCAGATCGCGTGTTGCCCAATAAGGATGGGCGGTGATTGGTTCCCAGACGCTGGTATCCGGGAAGGGAAAGCGGAACTCGGGCGGCATCACGCCGATAACTCGATAGTTTCGGCCGTCCATGACCAGGCTGGCGCCAATCGCCTCTTTTAATCCGCCGAACTGCCGCTGCCATAATCCATAGCTAAGAACGACTACTCGTTCGGCCCGCTTTTCTTCATCGGCAGTAAAGACGCGTCCGAGGATGGGCTGAACGCCGAGAACCGGCCAGAAATTGGCCGGCACGCGCGCCGCGCGCATTCGTTCCGGCGCTCCCTCGGTTCCGAGCAGAAAAGTCTGCGGGGTGAAGACTGTCATGTCTTCAAAACTGCGGTTTTCCTTTTTCCAGTCGGCAAAGTTGAGCAGTGATGTGCGGCCTTCGTGCAGTTCACGCGCCGGGTCGTCCGCAAATAGCATGGCGAGGCGGCCGGGATCTTTGTAGGGAAGCGGCCGCAGTAGAACCGCGCGAATCACGCTGAAGATGGCGGAATTGGCGCCGATACCCAGAGCCAATGTCAGGACCACCATGACGCTGAACCCCGGCCTCTTTTTTAGTTGGTGAACAGCCTGGCGAAGATCGAGCACCAGGTGGTCGAGCCACATCCAATGACGGCGCTCGTAGCTGGCCTCTTCGAACGCCGTGATGTTGCCGAAGGCGCGCCTGGCTGCCGCCTCGGGGTCGGCGCACCGGCCTCGATCGCGCAGCTCGTCGACCTGGTGCGCAAGATGCGAAGCGATTTCCTCTCTTAAATCTTCCGCGGACCGCCGCTTCTTCCAGAACATGTCACGCCTTTGATTCTTCCGGGCCGAGAATGCGCGCCATAGCGCGGGTGATCTTTCTCCACTGGCTTGTTTTCTCCGTCAGTTGCGCCCGGCCCTTGGCGGTCAACGTATAAAAACGCGCTTTCCGGTTGTTTTCCGAGATGCCCCACTTTGCGTTCACCCAACCCTTTTCTTCCAGCCGCTGCAAGGCCAGGTAAAGAGACCCGTGATCGACCAGGAAAACGTCTTCCGATTGCTGTTGGATGAGCCGGGCGATGCCCTGCCCGTGCTGAGATCCCAGCACAAGCGTTCGGAGAATCAGCAGGTCCAGAGTTCCTTGGAGCAGATTCGTCCGCTCATCGTCTTTTCGGGAAGGCATCCGACATGAGCATAGAGCAACTCGGGTCGGATGTCAACAGGAACGATTGGGCAGCGAGACAAGCATCCTGTGTTTTTTGCCAGAATTGAATGAATTCAGCAAACTTGGAGAAGGGCCCGGAAAGATGAAAGTTCCCTATGCGGAGAAGTGGCAGAAGGAAACAGATACGCTACGCCAGATCGCGCTCGATTGCGGCCTGACCGAAGAACGCAAGTGGGGCAAACCGTGCTTCACCTTCCGGAAGAAAAACGTGGCGATCGTGATCCCGCTCAAGGAGTCGTGCGCGTTCTCGTTGTTCAAGGGCGCACTGCTCAAAGATCCGAAGCACATTCTCGAAAGGATTGGGCAAGCGCAGGCCGGGCAATGGATTAAATTCACATCGCCTCGGGAGATTGAGGCCGTACGATCGACCCTGAAGGACTACCTGTACGAAGCCATTGAATTGGAGAAGTCCGGGGCGAAGGTGGAGCTCAAGGAACCTTCAGAGTACCCGCTTCCCGAGGAGTTGCAGAGGAGGCTGGAGGACAACGCGGTTCTCAGGTCGGCATTCGCAGCGCTCACACCAGGCCGGAGGAAGTCACACATTTTCCACGTCTCCTCTGCGAAGCAGGCAAAAACCAGAGCAGCGCGGGCGGACAAGTGCGTGCCGATGATCCTGAGTGGGCGTGGGTTCAATGAGTTGCCAAACTGAGGCTCAGCGCGTGCAGGAATAGTCCCACAACACCGCCGCAGCTCGCAAGCGCAAGAGGTTTCGTCACCTCGGGTTATCTATCTATAAAGTATGCGACGCGCGAAAAAGTTGCCGCGTTGGCGTTGCCTGTGAATGAGCGAGACTTTTGCGCGTGTTTGCGGTCGACCGCGTGTAGTCCTCGGCGCGTGCCACCAGCTTGATCCAAATACCGGTTCATCCACACGAAAGCCTGACCGGCTGAAATTTTGGCAGGAGTGGTCGTCGGAACAAGGATTTTTTGCTCCAATGCACAAGCGCCGAGACGATTCTCGGCGCGACAGACACGAGTGTCCGCGCCACAAGTACACGACTTGTCAAATTCGCCGGCGTATTCCGGTCACGTCGATAGAGTCCGAAATCTTGACACCGAGCCGGAAGCACCAGTATTTTCCCATGTGGACCGGACTCGGGCGCTCGGTAAGCATTCGATGACCCGCTAACCAAATCAATAACTTAGCCTGGCCGCACGTCTGGCCCGTTTTTCATTCACAACCTAAATCACGGTTAGATTCAGGAACTTACCGGAAAACGCTTGGAACGGCATGCGATACTGGTATCGAAATAAAAAACGCCGGACGAGACGCCGTTCTCTTCCGGCGTTTTCTTTTAGGAGCCCAACTTCATGTCTACTTCTGCTCAAATCGCTGCGAACCAAGCGAACTCTCAGCACTCCACCGGTCCCAAGACCGAAGAAGGCAAAGCCGCTTCCTGCCTGAACAACTTCCGCCACGGCCTCGCGGGCGTGCAATTCTCCGTGCTACCCGGCGAATGCGAACAAGAATACGACGCTCTCGTTGCCGGATTGAAAGCCGAGCACCAGCCGGCGACCATCACCGAATGCATTCTGGTTGAAAAACTCGCCCAGCACTTCTGGCTCAGCCAGCGCGCCCAACGCTACGCGGATTTATCCATGGACAACGAAAAACAGTTCTCCCTGTTCCTGCGCTATCAAACGACCAACGACCGCGCTTTCCACAAATGCCTGGATCAGCTTCTAAAGCTCAGAGCCGAAAAGCGAAAACAGCAAAATGGGTTCGAATCGCAAAAACGCCAAGAGGCCGAAGCGGCCGCCAAACAAGAACTGAATCAAGCCAAAGCGCGTCTCGTCAACGCCAAAGCCGCTGACCAGGAATTCGAAACCGAACTCCGCTCTTACATCGAAGCCCCGCTTCCCGGCAACGTGCAAATCCCATTCGACGAACTCAAAGGCGTTCTGAAATACGCTCTGACCGAAGTCGCCCGCAACCTTCAACAGAACCCCGCGCGTAAGCAAGGGGTCGCCGCCTGAGCTTCTGTTTAACTCGGATGCTTGCGCTCCCAGAGATACTCGGTCCACTCTTCCAGCCCGGTGTCCGCCTTTGCCGAAATGCGAAGCACCGGCATTCCCGGACGTACGGCTTGAATGTTACGAGCGGCGGCATCCCAGTCGAATTCGACCGCGCTGGCGAGATCCATTTTCGTGATGATGGCCATGTCGGCCGTATTGAAGATGGTTGGATATTTCAGGGGCTTATCTTCCCCTTCCGTAACCGACATCAGGACGGCTCGCATATTCTCGCCCAGATCGTAACTGGAGGGACACACAAGATTACCGACGTTTTCGATAAACAGAAAATCCAGATCGCTCAAGCTCCATCCATCGAGCGCCTTCTCCACCATTGCGGCATCCAGGTGACAGATCGTGCCAGTAGTGATTTGACGGACAGGCGCGTGGCTGCGAGCCAGCCGCGCGGCATCGTGATCGGTTGCGAGATCGCCGACCAGGGCGGCCACGCGCGCTCGATCTCGAAGCAGCGAAAGCGTCTTTTCCAGAAACGCGGTCTTACCGGAACCGGGGCTCGAAACCAGGCTGACGACGTAAACGCCGTTTGCTTGGAACCGCGCGCGCAACTCGCGCGCCAGCAGGTCATTCCGCTTGAGCACGTTTTGGCGAACGTCGACAAGCCTCGGTTGTGAGCTCATGTTTCCAGCTCCAATGCACACACCTGCAGCTCGCGGCCTTGCCGGATATCCGCGCTCGGCGTGTCGCACACTCCGCAGTGCAAGCGCTGAAGCGACGAGGCCGGTTGTTCTTTCTCGCATTGCGGGCAATACACCATCACCGGAGTCTCTTCAATTTCAAGCCGGGAACCCGCCAGCGCCGTTCCTTCGCATGCAACATCGTAGGCGAACAGCAGGGCATCCCGTACCACACCCGAGAGCGGGCCCAGCCTGAGATGCACTGCGGCCACGCGCGGCTTTCCGCGGCGCGCCATCTCTTCTTCGACGCCTTCGATAATGCTCAGCGCAATAGAGAGTTCGTGCAAGTTGTTTTCACATGCGCTCAATTTTGAGATAGCGCTTGAGGTCGGGGTAATTCATCAGAACCGCGGCAATTACTGCTGCCGTGAGGGCCACTCCGGCGAACTTAAGCAAACTCATTGGCATTTACCTCCTGGAGGGTCAACGTTTGTAACAATCTTTGAACGGTCTCGATAGCCGGGCGCACCGCTGCTTGCACAACATCGCTCAATCCGATGCGGCCCTCCTCGCTCTCCAAAACGAGCGGCTCACATCCGACGAGAAAGACCTTACCGAAGCGCGCGCCCATGTTTTTTGCGGCGGATAAGACAGATGCGGCATCGAGGCCGTGGGAGTTCGCAAGCGAAGCGCCATCCGGCAACTCATCCGGATCCAGTTCCATCGTATAAAGCGTGCCCGGCAGTCCGCCTTGAGAAGCGGCGTCAATCAGGATAATTGCGTCGTAGCCGTCGAGCATCGCAAAGGCCAGGTCGACGCCTCGTATGCCGGCATCCATCAGCCGGACGTTTCCGGGCAGGGAAGAGCGAGCCATTTGTTGAATGACCTCGACTCCGAAAGAGTCATCGCCGTGAAAGATGTTGCCGATACCGGCGACTAGGATGGAGGGAAGCATGGCTCGATCTCCGCGGGCGAAAAGAAAAAGCGATGTCCGATCTGGCGCATTTCGCCGAGATCGCGGCCGGGGTCGTCTTCCAGCACAACGGCGAAATGCAAATTGCCTTCAAAATCCTGCTCGATCGCTTCGATGATGGCAATCTTGCCGTCGAGCAGCGTATCGAAGATATCGGCGCGTTTGGAGGGCCGGAGTCGTACCCGATCTCCTTTCTTCCAACCAACTCCAGACATTCTTCCATGGAGTTGCATCAGGCGATCGTGGGGATTATCTTCCACCCGCTCCAGCAAGGCCCTTGCGCGCTGGTCGGATTTGCGCAACTCGTTTTTTTCGGCATCGGTCAGGGTGAGAATGCGAAGGCTGAGGATTTCATCGATCTCTGTGGAATCGAACAGATCCCCGCTGCTTTCGGGAGCGATTTGCGGATAGTCATACAGAATGATGGGCGAAGCGAGCACGGTGTCGCGCGCGCCCTTGTCTCCCACCAGGATCGGCCAGACGCCGGTGTTCTGGCATTGTGCGGCTGCGGCTTCGAAAGTAGACCCTGGATCGGTCTGCGAAATGAACGCGCCGTTTTCGATAGCGACAACGGCGTGGGCCGAAGCGAGCGAGAACAGGAGCGCTTCGTTTCGCGCCGTGCAGCGCGCGGGAGTTGCATTGTGTACACGCAGCCTGAGCCGGTAAAGACCGGCCTCAACTCTTCCGGCGGCCAATTCGATTTGTCCTTCGAGTGGCTGGAACGAAAAGGCTGATTTGTGATCTGCGAGCGGAAGGCGATCAAGTGCGACCTGCCGTTCTACCGCTTCGCCCTGTGCCTGAACCTGCAGGAAGCGAACCAAAATGCTCAGCGTAGCTGCCTCCGCCGCTTCGGCCAGGCACTCCATTTGGAAATAGGAACGGTCCGATCCAGTCCGGGCAGCCGCCCAGGCCGGCGGGAAAAGTACCCCAAAATTCCAGCGCTGCTGATTTTTCAGCGCGGATTCGCGATACGGATACAACAGATAACCTTCGTACAGGACGGCCCGCGCGATCTTATCGACTATTACTGTGTTCATGACACATCCGCAGAATCGCTTCTTCAAACGTCGGAATGCCTTCGCGCACTTTGAACCGGTACAGTTCGTTGACGACGTCACGGCGCAGGCAAAGGCAAGTCACGTCCGGGTAGTAAAGGTCCATCAAATCTTTCCAGACCTGAACCGGCAGCCGGTAGTGTGCCTCTTTGTTCCAGGAAATAGGAGCGGCTTGCAAGCGGTCCGCTTCATAAAAGACAGTTCCGCTGAATAAAAACGTGAGCGGAACGGTATCGCCGGCAAGAGCGTGAAAGTACTTAGTAACCGGGACGTTCAGATCGTAAGTACAAGGGACGGAAATGGGATACACGATGCCCTCCGTGAACGCCGGAACGTTCACAGAAGCGTTGATCCAGAGCAAAGGCCGCAAGGTTTGTCCCCAACGTTGCGGCTCATCGAAGAGATCCCGGAGCTGGTCCTGTTCGCCCGCGCTATAGCGGCGGCGGGCCGTTTCGATTTGTATCTGGCAGCGCAGCAGTACGGCCCGGACCGGCTCGCGACCGTTGTTCGAGACGCGCAGATCGAAAGCCAGTGCGGGAGTAGCCATGTCGCGGACGGGCGCGGCCCCAATGATTTCAAAGTGGAGATCCGGCATATCCAACGGCTCGTTCCTTCAGTCCGACGAAGAACTCAGTTACGTGTTCCCAAGCCTCGGCCCCGCCGGAGAATCCGCGCCAATGTTTGCGGATGAGTCCCGCCAGTTTGTAGCACTCGTCTATCGGTGCAATGAAATAGTCGCGTGCGCCATGCATGCGGTTCACAAGAAGCGCTTCAACATCCGGCTGCACGCGCGCAAGCACGGGGTTCTCCGCGATGATCTCTTTCCAGCATTCCGGGTCTAGTGGTACTTCGGTGCAACCCGCGGGGCTCGGGTATATTGCGGTCACACTCGCAGAAACTCGTGAGCTGAAGACAAAAGCCAAACCGATAGGAATCCCAAGGCTGTTCCAAAGCGGATCGCTCACGTTGAACCTCTCCAGATAGACCGCATCGCGCGGGATCGAGATATATTTCGTTTGACCCGTTCCCGGAAACAACAGAGCACAAGGGTCGCAGGCACAGACGATGCGGCGCGTTCGTGGATCGATCAGATGCCGGTGTTGCGCGGCAACAGGAACCGAACAGAGATCGCAGCGCTCCGGCTCCGGCGGCTTTTGCAGGAAGCTCTTCAATGCAGTCAGGCCGTTCATACAGCAAGATTCGTCAGCGGCACAAAATCGGCCGCTGGAGCTTCTTTGATTCCTTCAATAGTAACAACGGAGATTTCGGGGGCAGCCTGCAGGATTTCGTTCTCAATCCTCATCCTGACGGACGCCGCCGGCCAGGTACGCGACGATTCAAATTGCAGCCGAACGATGCCGCCTTCGACCCCGATCAACGAGAGCCTCGCGCCAAGAGGATGGAACGCTGTCTGCAATTTGTCCATGGCTCGCGCGATGCGGGTTTCCAGATCGTCCGGATGCAAGTCGTGTAACAGCAGTAAACTGCTGATCAGGTCATCGGCAACCAGGCGCTTTGCAAGCGTGGGCGAAGCGCTAGCGAGTTCCATGATGCGTTCCAACCCGGCAGCATGGAAATCGAGCACAGCCTGAATCAAGTCAATCGCGATGTTTCGTGCTTGCGGGTCCGCCAGCGCTTCCGCTTGATGGACCAGTTCTTCAATCCGGTCGATCCACTGCTGCGAGCGAACGTCGTCTTTGGCCATCGCAGGAATCAAGCGGGCGGCATGTGAGGCATTCGCGGATCGACCGGGTCGTGGTTCTTTGGATTGATGCTGGTGGAATCGCGCGCCGTACGCTTGCCGGTTTCACGGCCCGGCTCCGGGCCCTTGCGGGTCACCATCTCCTCGCCCCGGTTCGTGCCCTTTGTATGCGACGAAATCTTCGATTTCTCCGTATGTGGCATGTCTACCTCACGAATGCGCGCCGAAGAGAGAGGAATGCTCCGCGCGCAGCACTTTACCATTACCCAGGTACATGTGAACTCCGCAGGGGAGGCACGGATCGAAGCTGCGCACCGCGCGCATGATGTCGATCCCCTTGAAATTTTCGGGGCCGTTTTCTTCGAAAATGGGCGTGTTCTGAATCGCGTCCTCGTAGGGGCCCGGAGTTCCGTAGGAATCGCGCGGGCTGGCGTTCCAGGGTGTCGGCGGATACGGGTGATAATTGGCGATCTTGCGATCGCGGATCACCACATGATGTGACAACACGCCGCGAACCGCTTCATGGAAGCCGCAGCCGATCGATTCTTCGGGAACCTTGAACTCCGCCCAAGTCTTGGTGTCGCCGCGGCGGACGCAGTCGAGCGCTTTTTCGACGAAATAGAGCGCGGTCGCGGCGGCATACGCCTGGAAATAGGTTCGGGCTCGGTCACGCTCGATGGCATTGCTCCAGCGCGGGATCTTCCATTCGAACTCTGTTTCGGGAAGCAACATGCCTTTCGGCAAATTGATTTTGACGCTATTGCCGGTGGCTTTGATGTAGCCGATATCGACCAAGCCATTTAACGCCGTGGCCCAGAGGCGCGCAATGGGGCCTCCGCCGGTATCGAGAGCGAGATGTTCGCCAGTGCGTTTATCCAGCCAGCGCGGCGACATCACCCAGGTGTACTTGTTCTTGAAATCGCGTTTCTGCGGCTTCGGAGTAGTGGTCTGGTTCCAGGGGTGCCGCTTATCGACTGGATTGCCCAATGGATCAGAATGCACGAACATGTCGCCGTCCTGCTGCCAATCCTCGTAATACGAGCTTCCCAGCAGGATGCGCATATTGAGATTGATGTCGACCAGATCGTTCGTGACCACCTGGCCGTCTACGATGACGCTCGGCGTCACGTACATCGCGCGTCCCCAATTGGACATGTGCTCGTACTTGTAATCGCAGACATCCGGGTCGTTATACGAGCCCCAGCAGCCGAGGAGAACCCTACGGCGTCCCACTTCTTCATAGCCGGGCAGGGCCTCATAGAAGAAATCGAAAAGATCGTCGTGCAGCGGCACGGCTCTCTTGACAAACTCTACATACTTCATCAGCCGCACTAAGTAATCCGTGAAGACTTGGTGCGTGGGAACTGTACCGACACCGCCCGGATACAGCGTGGACGGATGAACGTGCCGGCCTTCCATCAGGCAGAACATCTCGCGTGTCAGGCGGCTCATTTGCAGCGCTTCCTGGTAATACACGCCAGTAAACGGATTCAGCGCGCGCATGATATCCGCAATCGTCCGGTAGCCGTGCTTCGACGAGTTGGGAGCGAGTGTCGATTCGGCCTTGGCGAGCACGCCGGGGTTAGTTTGCTTCACCATTTGCTCGCAGAAGTCGACCCCAACGAGATTGTCCTGATACAGATTGTGATCGAACATGTACTCGGCCGCTTCGCCGAGGTTCAGAATCCATTCGCCCATCGCAGGCGTTTTCATCCCGCACGCCATGTTCGCGGCGTAGATGGCGCACGTCGCATGATTATCGCCACAGATGCCGCAAATGCGCGATGTGATGAAAGGAGCATCGCGCGGATCTTTTCCCTGCATGAAGATGCTGTAGCCGCGAAAGATGGACGAAGTGCTGTAGCATTCAGCCACTTGCTTGTTATCAAAATCGATCTTCGTGAAAATGCCGAGGCTGCCCACGATCCGGGTAATCGGATCCCAGTTCATCTCGACAAGGTTTCTGCGCTTCTGCTCAATTCCAGTCGACGGTTCGGTGAGAGTTGCCATTCCGATCTCCTTCTCAGTACGTGGTGGGACGATAGCCGGTGGTTAACTGTGTACCCGGGTGCCGCCACTTCGGTTCTTTATTGGCCGTATGGTTCGTGATCGACCGGAGAGATCGCATCAGGCTGCCGTAACTCACTGCCATGGTGGACGAGACAGTCGCGCCCGGCGGCTGGTCCATGAAGGGCATGAATTTATCGGGGAAGCCGGGCATTGTGCAAGCAATGCAGATGCCGCCCACGTTTGGACATCCACCGATGCCGCGCATCCAGCCGCGCTTGGTGACATTGCAGTTGACCACCGGCCCCCAGCAGCCGATCTTGACGAGACACTTTGGCGAGCCGTACTCGTGCGCGAAATCGCCTTGCTCGTAATATCCGGCGCGGTCGCAACCTTCGTGGACCGTCTTTCCGAACAGCCATGTGGGGCGCAGTTGCTCATCGAGCGGAATGATGGGCGACAATCCGGCGGCGTGATACAGCAGATAAAGCACGGTCTCCATCATGTTGTCAGGCTGCACGGGACAGCCCGGAACGTTGACAACGGGCAATCCGCCCGCGGAGCGAAACGATTTGCCGAGATAGTCCACGAGCCCCATGCAGCCGGTAGGATTGCCCGCCATAGCATGAATTCCGCCATATGTCGCGCAAGTACCGCAGGCGATCACGCCCCAGGCCTTCGGGGCCAGCCGGTCGATCCATTCGCACGTTGTGATGGGTTGTCCGGTGTTGTGATCGGTCCCTTGCGCGGCCCAATAGCCTTCGCTTTTGATGCGCTCGTTGGGAATCGACCCTTCCACCACAAGAACGAACGGATCGAGTTGTCCCTTCTCGGCCTGGTAGAAGTACTTCATGAAATCGTCTCCGACTTCTACCGCCAGAACGGGATTGTGCAGATAAACTTTCGGCAGTCCCGGTATCGCACCCAACAGAACGTCTTCAATGCTGGGTTGCTCTGCGTTTGTGATGGAAATCGTATCGCCATCGCAACTCAGGCCGGCGGTGATCCAGATGATATGGATTTCGGAGACACCGGAGGAGCGTGGAGGGGCCATGTGGATGTACCTCCCTGTAGTGATTATTCCTGGAACGGCTTTTCGTTATCACTCGGAGTTTTTGCAGTACTGGCCGGACCAGTCTCCAGGCAGGCGATTGCAGCTTGTCCAAAGCTGATGCCGCCGTCGTTGGGCGGAACCGCTTGATTGGTCCAGATCTCGATAGAGCACCCGGCAGCCTGTTCTTGTATTTCATGAAGTAGAAGCTCGTTCTGAAAGACGCCGCCCGATAACACGACTAAGTCGATTGAGTTACTCTCGGATAGCATTCGTGCAGTGGCGAACAGGCCGCTGGCGACGGCGGCGTGAAACCCGCGCGCAATGGTACTTACATCCCGGCCACCCAGACGATCATCCAGAACGGCTTCGAGCAGGGGCCGGAAATCTAACGTGCCGTCGATGAGCGGGAACGGATACGGGCAAGCCGGAGCGGCCTGCGCGAGCTGTTCAAGCCAGATAGCCGCCTGCCCTTCGTAACTAATGTCACGCGCGAAGCCGAGGAGTGCTGCCACCGTATCGAACAGCCGGCCAACCGACGATGTCTGAAAGCAGCGCAATCCGCTTCGGGCCAAAGCGAGGGACCGCAAGAAGCGGGGCGGGAAGTGAAATGGCGCTTGTGTCATGTCCGGCAACTGTTCGAGCTGGCTCAGAAAGCCGGCGGCGCACTGAACCGGATGACGAGCCGCGCCATCGCCGCCGACCAGCAAAGCGTTCCTGAGGTGCGCTACCCGGCGCCAGCCTTCGGCCACGCTGCCAGTGAAGAACTCACCTCCCCAGATAGATCCGTCGTCCCCGAAGCCCGTGCCATCGAAGCTGATGCCGATCGCGCGTTTGTTCCATGCCTGACGCTCGGCCATCACGGACGCTATGTGCGCGCGGTGGTGCTGGACAGCCCGGCGGCACTGCGATGGTAGTTCGAGGGCATGAAGAGTGGAAACGTATTCCGGATGGAGATCGTGCGCGACGATCACGTCCTCGCAATCGATCTCGTACATGCAAAGGAAGTCCTGGATCGCCTCTCGGAAGGCACGCAGCGATTCATAGTGTTCGAGATCGCCAATGTGCTGGCTGACAAACGCCTGCCCTTCGGCGACTAACGTGATCGTGTTCTTCAGATCCGCGCCAACGGCGAGGATTGAGCGATTCGCGGGGAGCGTGGTAACCGCTGCTGGCGCGTATCCGCGCGAGCGCCGCAGAATGACCGGGCCGAATGTTCCGGCACGTGCGACGGAATCATCCACACGCCGGGCGATGGGGCGTTCACCGGTTAAGAATGCATCGGCAATCCCGCCGAGACGCTCACGTGCATCCGTGTCCGTATAGGCGATCGGCTCGCTGGATCGATTCGCGCTGGTCATCACCAGAAGATCGGGAGCGCCCGCGGCGAACAGGAGATGATGCAGCGGCGCATAAGGAAGCATGATTCCGAGTTCGTGAGTGTCGGTTGCGACTTCCGGAAATTCGACAAGCGCGGGAACCAGTACAATGGGCCGGGCGGGAGAGCAGAGCAGGGCGAGCGCTTCCGGCGAGAACGTCCCTATGGACTGGGCGGTTTGCACGTCGCGCGCCATTAGCGCAAAGGGCTTCTCTTTGCGGAACTTCCTCTCGCGGAGAGCACGGACTGCCTCAGCATTGTGGGGATCGCAGGCCAGATGATAGCCGCCGATCCCCTTGATGGCGAGGATCTGTCCGGCGGCAAGTAACCGAGCGGCTGATTCGATACTCGAATAGTGCGGTCCGCAAGCAGGACACGCGAGCGGCTGGGCATGAAAGCGGCGGTCGTAGTGGTCATGATACTGTCCGGCGCAAAATGCATCCATGGTCCAGTGCCGCATGGTCGTGTTAGCGCGGTCATAGGGAAGCTTTTCGATCACGCTGAAGCGCGGCCCGCAATTCGTGCAGTTGATGTAGGGATACCGATAGCGCCGATCCGTAGGATCGAATAGCTCGGCCAGACAGTCGTCGCAGACTGGGAGATCGGGAGAGATGCGAGCCGACGGTTGGCCGGACCGCTCACTCTCGCGGATCGCGAAGCCCGTCAGACCGACGGGCTCACAGATACGAACGTCCACGGAGCTGATACGAGCGGCGGGCGGCGCATCCGTTTCCAGCATTTGTAGAAATGCAGCGACGCCGGTTTCCGCGCCCTCGATCCAGATCTCAACGCCGGTTTCCCGGTTCAGGACCCAGCCACTCAACTTATGCTGACGGGCCAAGCGATACACGAACGGCCGGAAACCCACGCCCTGCACGATCCCGCGCACGAGGATGGAGCGCGCAACCGGCATTCACTTGCTTTTCGCCGCGACGACGCAGCCGCGCCCGTTCCAGCCGATCTGCACAACTTTTCCGTTTTCCACCAGAACGGGGACAGTCCGCTGGCCTCCGGTGAGCGCGAGCATCCGGTTCAAAGCTTCGGTGTCCGCTTCCACGTCGTATTCAACGAATTCGCGCCGCTTCCACTCGAGTGAATCTCGCAGCTCCTGCGTAAACGGGCATGTTGAGGTTCCAAATAGCTCAAGGGAGTTCATTCCATAAGCTCTCGCATGGTGTGATAAATCGAAGCCTGAACCTCCTGAATGCGCGGAATGTAATCGGAGCGAACGACAATCGCGTGTTCCGCAACGCCACGGCGGACGATCTCTCCTCCGTCACAGCCGAGCAGACCCACCGTGAGCAATCCACGCTTACGTGCCTCTTCGAGAGCCAATACAACGTTACGAGAGCCTCCGCTGGTCGAGATTCCAATTGCCACGTCGTCCGCACGGGCATGCGCAATCAACTGGCGTAGAAAGACGACTTCGGTTCCGACATCGTTCGCGATAGCGGTGATGTTCGCGGGCTCAAGCGAAAGCGAAATCGCGGGAATGGGGCGATATTCCAGCGGGGGACAGACACAATCGATAGCCCAGTCATTCGCGTCGGTGGCCGAGCCGCCGTTGCCGAACAAAATGAGCTTGCCCCCGCGAGCGAGGCGCTCCCGGATCGCTTGAACTGCGGCCGTAATACTTTTGATTTCCTGCTCCAGAACCCGGTTGCGTAGCGCGGCATCGTCTTCCACTTTCATCCGGATGGAGGCTGCGACCTGATCGAGAATGCTTTCGGTTTCCTGCTTTTCCTGTCCGAGAAATGGATAAAGGAATCCTGCTTCGCCCACGTCGAGCCCAAGTTCGCGATGCTCGAAGAAGACGTGTACGGTTTCCCAAAGGGTGTGATACAGGATCTCAATCAATTCCTGATGCATGAACGGATGCGAAGTCGGAGTAGCGAGCCGGTAACCGCCTTGTTCGCCGGGCAGGGCAAAGGTCATGGCACCACGTTTCGCGGCCTCGCTCAGCACTGCATTGACGTCCGGATCGCCGGCGGGTGGCCCAAAGCCCATCACGATGTCCTGCGGCAGCAAAATCGCATCCAGCCATGGCCGGTAGAGCATCGAGAGATCCAGGGCTGGAAGAGCACGTTTTCCGACGATGACCGGATGCACGAACTCGACAGATACATGCTGGGCATCGGTGGCGTAGGGGCCTTGTCCAATGGCGAGGAGACGCCCGCCCTGCAGAAAGCGTTCAGACATCTCCCGGCAGGCACCCGCCAGAGGAGAAGACTCAGCGGCAAAGAAGTCATGAAAGATTCTGTTCCGCTGCGCGAACGATTCCTGGAGGCGATGCATGATTCAACAGATCCGGGGAAGCGGATCGCCGACGAGCATATCTATGACGCGCGTGCCTCCATAGCCCGTGATCCCCAGCACCGTTGCGGACGGCTGTTTGCGAATTTCTCCGATGACTGCCGCACCTTCACCGCCTGGCGTGTTCCGCAGCGCGTCCAATGCTGTCTCTGCTTGATCGGCAGCGATGATGGCCAGAAATTGTCCTTCATTGGCGATGTGCAGAGGATCGAGCCCGAGGATTTCACATGCCCCGCGAACGGTATCACGCACCGGGACCCGATCTTCGGCCAGAACGACGCACAGACCGGAATCGCGCGCCAATTCATTGAGCGACGTAGCGGCGCCACCGCGTGTGGGATCGCGCATCCAGCGCACATCGGGTCCCACTGCGTTGGTGAGCGCTTCGACGAGCGGCCAGACCGAACGCGTATCGGAGCAGAGCTCAGCTTCTAAATCGAGTTCTCCGCGCGCGAGCAGGATTGTGATGCCATGGTCGCCCAGCGGGCCGCTGACTAGGACACGATCGCCAGGCCGGACATTCCGGGGGGAAAGATCGAACTGCGGGAGGGCGCGTCCGATCCCGGCCGTGGTGATATACATTTGGTCGGCTTTGCCGTGTTCGACAACTTTCGTATCCCCTGCGACTACACTGACGCCGGCGCGAGCCGCGGCCTGCGCCATGGCGTGCACTTCCGCTTCCAGCGCTTCGGTGCGAAGCCCGGCTTCGAGAATGAAGGTGACGGCCAAGGCTTCCGGGCGCGCACCCGAAACGGCGAGATCGTTTACCGTGCCGTTGATGGCCAGTTCTCCGATGGAACCTCCGGGGAAGCGAAGCGGCTTCACGACAAAGCTGTCGGTGGTGATGGCCAGGCGCGCTCCATCGCTACAGATCAGCGCGGCGTCGCCAAGCGTGTCGACGGACGGGCCGTACAGCACCGGAGCGAAGAGTCCTTCCACAAGCCGGCGGCTTGCCTTGCCGCCCGCGCCGTGCGCCATCTCGATTTGCGGATCACGGAAGCGGCTCATCTTTTGTGGTTCCGATCAGGCGGGGACGCCGATGGTCGTCAGGCCAGACGCTTTCCGGTGCTCGTAGTTGTAGTATGCGGCGCAAGAGCCTTCGGACGAGACCATGAGCGCGCCGATCGGGTGTTCGGGAGTGCATTCGTTTCCGAACAGTTTGCACTGCACCGGCTTTAACGCACCTTTTAAAACTTCGCCGCATTGCGCTGCTTTCGGATCCGTCACGCGAACGCCGGGCACGGAAAATATCTTTTCGGCGTCCCACGGCGCATAGCTCTCGCGTAACGCCAACGCCGATTGAGAAATGAAGCCCATGCCGCGCCATTCGAAATACGGCCGGAGCTGAAAGACTTCGCCCATCGCTTTCAAGGCGGCGCGATTGCCCTCCCAGGGAACCACGCGCGCGTACTGATTTTCTACTTTGGCCTCACCGGCGCGAAGCTGGTTGAGCAACATCACGATGGACTGCAGAATATCGGCGGGCTCGAAGCCGGAGACCACGATGGGCTTGCGCTCGTTCCGGGTAATCCACTCATATGGGCGGCAGCCGATTACAGTCGAGACATGGCCCGGTCCGATGAAGGCATCGATGCGCATATCGGGCGAATCGAGAATGGCCCGAATGGCAGGAATAATCGTGACGTGATTGCAGAAGACCGAGAAATTGCGGATGCCGAGCCGTTTCGCCTGCATCAGTGTGAGCGCGGTAGAAGGCGCCGTGGTCTCAAAACCGATCGCGAAGAACAGAATATGTCGCTCGGGATTCCTCTGCGCGAGTTTGAGCGCGTCGGACGGCGAATACACAATCCGTACGTCCATGCCGCGCGCCTTATGTTCCAGTGGGCTCCCATGCGTTCCGGGGACGCGCATCATATCGCCGAATGCGGTGAAGATCACGTTGGGATCGCGGGCGATGGACAAAGCGTCGTCGATTCGCCCCATGGGCAGCACGCAGACAGGGCAGCCCGGACCGTGGATCAGCTCGATATTCGGGGGAAGCAGATCCTTGATGCCGAACCGATAGATCGCATGAGTGTGGCCGCCGCAGACCTCCATCAGCCGGTAATGCCGGTGCGGGTCGGCGAGGCGCTGGATCTCGGCGGCGGCTTTGGTTATTACGCCGGCCGCGCGGAATTCATCGACGTACTTCATCCAGAACCTCCGGCATCCTCATAACCAGCGATCTCCTGGGCGACGGCCTTGTCCTCCCCAAGTAGAGCAAGCGTGCGAAGCTGATCCTGCGCCTGTTCTTCGCTGATCTTGCTTAAGGCAAAGCCGACATGCACGAGGACCCAATCGCCCGGCTGCGGTGGATCATCCTGCAAGAGCGCGGTATCGATGTGGCGGCGGACACCGGCAACATCAATGAGGGCCCGGCCCGGTTCTTCGCGGGAGAGTTCGACAATCTTCGCGGGTATCGCCAGGCACACGGAACAAGGCCCTCGAATCTGAGCGATATGTCGCCCTTTGAAATTGTACGCCTGTGTAAGCGACAAAGCGAAACAGCAAATACTCGGATATGCGTAAAGAGCACAGCGCGGCCGCAGATATACTGCCCAACACTAGTGAAAATGATGAAGACGAAACGGTTTTCTCTGAGAGATCTCTGGGATCCATGCCGTCGAGCGATCGTTTCTTTGATCCCGCCACGCTTCGAAAGCTCCCAGAAAGCCGCGCAATGGCACCTGGGGCATGCAATTTCCGCAGGAGCTGCCCTAAAATCCATAAGCTGACGGGAACAATTTCCCAATTTTCGCTTTTGTTCCATTTGGATCACTCCAATCCCCGAATTTTGGCAATGGTGATCGAATCGGCGCGATGTGCCGGTCGGAACGTATATCAATGACGGAGCTACGTGTCGTATAGGGTAAAACCTGAGATGACTGGTGAACAGTCCAATGGCATTGCCCGAAGACAGGTTTTCACGTATCTTGAAGGGCATGGAAGTACCCTTCGCCCCCGAAACGGAAAAAAAGCTCAAGGACCTCGCCGCGCAGAGCGGACGCGGAACCCCTGAGGAGCTTGTACAGGATGTTATAGAGGGATACTTCGATGAGCTTGCACAGGCGCGCGAAATGCTCAACAGCCGCTATGATGACCTGAAAAGTGGCAATGTGAAGCCCATCCCCGGGGACGAGGTTGAAGCCTACTTTCGTGGAAAGAGCGCCGCCGCCCGTCGTTCGCAGCATCCCGGTTCATGACCGGATACGACTTCCACCCGGGAGCCCGTGTTGACCTCGATGAGATTTGGGAATTTATCCGGGCGGATAATCTCGACGCCGCCGACCGGGTAATTGCGGAAATTCTGGCAGCCATTCGCGCCTTGGTCCCACTTCCCGGTCAGGGCCACAGACGCCCGGACCTCACCTCGCGGCCTCTCCGCTTCATTCTGGTACGTGAATATCTGATTGCCTATGCGCCGGATGAAAAGCCGTTGTGGGTTGTCGCCGTTATGCACGGACGGCGCAGCCCTCGCGTGATGGCCGCAGTTCTTAGAGGCAGAGAATAACCCTGCGTTTCAGAAAGCGTAGGTTTTGCAACGCCCCGCGAAGCCAATGAAATCAGCCCGTTCGGAGTCTCATAATCCAGTCTCAAAAATCGAATGCATGCCGAGTTGGGCCACGGGGTTTCCTCACCGGGTCTGAGCAGGCAACGAGTTCGCGATTCCGGCGAAAATCGCAGACCTCTGTCTCAAAAACAGGCTGCGAAACGAGCTTTTATATCCAGGCCGATCTCAGCGAAAAGTGGGTTGTCGGAAATTCCGTGTCACACGCGAGAGGTCTCGCTGGGTCGGTTGGCCAACCGACGCTCTAGCCGGTAAGTAAGGCTCTTGGGACCCGCCCATAAAGCGAACGCAAAGTGTCGCAGTATTTCGCGGGATTCCATAAGATCGCAAGAAAGTCTTCCTGAAGCGCATCCAGAGCCTCATTCGCGCCGCCAATGTAACCCGCCGTCCGTTGTGGTCCAATGCTCGCCTGATCTCATTGTTAACCGAAGAGTATACCGGTCGCGGGATTCGATTTGGGTGATCTCGAACTTTTCATTGGGTACCGGCAGTTTGTTCCAGTGCACGCCCCCGTCGGCCGAGTGAAGCAGCATCGCGTCGGCGCCGCCGACCCAAATGTCGGGCCCAGTGACAGAGAGCGCATCGAGAGGAATGTCGCTATTGAGGCGAACGGTCTGCCAGGTCAGGCCGCCATCGGTGGATTTTTGCAGCTTGCCCGGATCACCGTTTAGCCGCCACAGGTTTGCAGGTTGCTGTATATCGCGGGCGGCAATCATCACTCGTTCCGGAGCTATACGAGATTCGGCCTGGAACATGGCATTGCCGCTGGGAACGGGTAACGTTCGAATCGCCATGTCCGCTGGTTGCTGGGGCTGAGGCAGCGCCTCATTTTGTGGACGTGGAGATGGGCGTGAGAGCTTTTTGGCCGCCGCCGGTTTCGGGATACTCTGTTTCGCCGTCGCCGGTGGGGATACCAATTGCGGTGGTGGTGGAGCGGTTGCGCGTGCTACTAGCACTGGCTGTTGCGGGGCACGGCGAATGAGAGATGCGGGCCAGATAAGCGCGAGGACGAGGCAGGCGAGTGCAGCCGCGAGAGTACCGCCCCAGGCCCACAATGGAAACCCGCTCTCTTGGGGCCGCGGCTCGCTTGCAGCATCCGACACAAGAGCCAGCACTTCGCGGCAATCCGGACAGTGCGCCACATGCGCGAGGGCGTTCGCGCGTTCCTTCGCGGAGAGGCGCTGCTCGGCAAACGCCGCCAGTACTTCCGCATCGAGATGCTCAGCGGGTGCGGTTTGTCGCAGCGCGAGCCGCGATCGTAAGAACTTGGAAAATTTCGGCATCTTCGCGCTGTACCCGTTAGGGGAACGATTCATGCTTCCCTTTCTTGCGCGAGCCGGCTGCGCACGTCGACCCCTAAATCGCGAACATCTACATCCAGCATCTCCTGGGCGGCGTGTTTCGACATGCCCTCCTTGCGGAGTTGCGCAACGATTCGCCCCCGGAGCGTCCGTACGGTCTTCTCCAGCCGCCGTTGAACGGTGGATTCATGGACGTTCAGCATAAGCGCCACGGCAGCGAGCGTCTGTCCATCGAGATAGTAGGCCGCTAACAGAAAGCGCTGCTCCGGCGAGAGCTCCGCGAGCGCGGTATCGGTGGCCTGCGCCAGTCTGGCGCGCTCGGAAGCAGAGAACGGCGTTGGGGTTGCGTCGTCGCGGGCATCAATCGCCTCATCAAAGGTGACAAGTTTTCGCCGGGTGCGAAATCCATTGACATACTCCTGGGCCAGAACCGCTTTGAGCCATCCTTCAAGCGACCCACGGCCTGTGTAGGATTCCAATTTACAGATGCGCTGCCCGTCATTCCGCGTGCGAGTGCCGAACAGATCGGCGTAAAGAGAATCAGCGAGTTCGCGTCCCGTTGACTCATCTTTCGCGATCGCGATCGCCGCTGTGTACAACTTCTCTCGGTAGAGCACGAGAAATCGATCCCAGGCTTTTTCGTTTCCGCGCGCGCAAGCGCGGGCTAATACGAGATCGTCCAGCCGTAAGCTTTCCAGGAACCGTGTACGCTCCCGTTCGGAGTGCGGAGCGGGAAGACAGCGCTCCGTTACGCCCGAGAGGATGTTACAGAACTCGGCTAATGTGAAGTTGAAGCCCGCAGCGTCCGACTTTTCATAGAGCGACTGCCATTCCATCGCTACTGATCCAGATATGTAGCACTTCGAAAACTTGTTTGCAAGAAGTGCGACCCGGTACGTTCTTTTGACGGATAAAGCGCAACGAATGGTTGCGCAGCAAACGATTGGAGCGCACACGATGAACGTGAAAGTGCAGCGTACTGGTCTAGTTGTGTCCGCGCTGGTTGCGGTTATTTCTCTAATGGTTAGTGGGCTTGGCGCCGGCGAGACGAAAGATGTTTCGGTGCATTACAAGGTTCTGGCGCCGATCACCCAGCGTAATTTGACCATCTACCCGGTTGTGGCGGATCGGACATTTGACACAAGCAACTTCCTGACGCTGGATGAAGGAATCCGGTCCGGGCAGGTCATCATCACCGAGGCCGGCCAGACCACCGGCCTAGTGCGGCCGCGGCAACCCGTGAGGCATGGCGGGGTTTGGGAAGAGCATCCGTGGCCGGCGCCTCCGGAAATCCGGACCGGTGCGCGTGTGAACGAGCTGGCCTTGATCAACAACTCCGATCACCCGCTGCTCTTGCTGGCGGGGGAAATTGTTACGGGCGGCAAGCAGGATCGAATTGTCGGAAAAGACCGCATTGTGCCGGCGCACGGGGAGCCGATGGCGCTGGGAGTGTTCTGCGTAGAGCCGCACCGTTGGACGGGTGTTTCGATGCAGTTCGACAGCCTGGGGGCTTCGATGGCCCAGCCGAGCGTACGCTCCAAGGCGATGTCAGATCAAAATCAGCAGGAAGTTTGGAACGCCGTCTCGCAATCGCGGCAAGCGTTTGCGATGAGGGCGGCACCCCGGGATGCGCGAGAAATCGAGGCCACCTCCTCGTATGCCAAAGCAGTGCAAAACGACGGCGTGAAGCGGCAGCTCGACAGCGTGGCCGTTCCGCTGGAACGATCCTATGACCGGCTGATGCAGCAATTGCGGGCCAACAGAGCCGTGGGGGTTGTGGTTGCGGTGAATGGCGAGCTAATTTGGGCGGACGTGTTTGCCAGTCCAGGGCTGCTCGAAAAGTACTGGCCGAAACTGATTCGTTCGTATGCCGCGGAGGCGATCGCGCCGCGCATCGCGCCTACGGTTGGGATGACCCCTCCATCGGCGGAAGACGCCCTGCGTTTTATGGAACGCTTGAATGCCATGCACGAAAATATCGAGACCGAGCCCGGTGTTTACCGGAATACTGAGATGAGCGGCGACGATTTCGAGGCGTTTCTGTTGACATCGCTTCTTCCCAATACCGGGTTCGACGTGCATATCGCGAAGATGAAGCGGTAAGAAACAAAACAAGCCGGCGTAACTTCCTCGCCGGGGTTCGCGAAGTATCAGGCGAGTAAGAGATGCCGGCAGTTCAACAAAAGCACCGCTTCGTGACGCGCTGGACACACTGGGTGAACTTTCCGGTGTTGTTCGTGATGATCTGGAGCGGTTTGCTCATTTACTGGGCCAACGATATCTACCGGGTTGGAATCGGTTCGGTAACGGTGTTCCATTTCTTCCCGCATTGGGTGTACCGGCTCTTGAACGCCGATCACCAATTGGCGGATGGAATGGCGATTCACTTCCTGTTCATGTGGATCTTTGCCATCAACGGAGCGCTGTACGTCGCGTACACGGTGTTTTCGGGAGCATGGCGCGAAATGATTCCCAGGCGCTCTTCGCTCCGCGACGCCATTCAGGTGGTCCGCTACGATCTCGGCTTAAGCAAATTGCGTCCGCCGCAAGAGAAATACAATGCCGCTCAGAAGATCTCTTACACGGGGATCGTCGTGATGGGGTTTGGCAGCCTGGTGACCGGATTCGCCATCTACCGGCCGACACAGACTGCCTGGCTGACCATGTTGACCGGCGGCTACCAGATGGCCCGGTGGGAACACTTCCTATTGACATGCGGCTATGTCATTTTCTTCGTGGTGCACATCGCCCAAGTAGTCCGGGCCGGGTGGAATAATTTCCGATCAATGGTCGCGGGCTTTGAAGTTGTGAGCGGAGACGCGAATGGCAACTGAGCGGGAAATTGCTGCACGAACGCGCCGGAGTTTCCTGGCGCTCGGCGTGGCAGCGGCAGCCGGAGCTTCCGGATGGGAATGGCTCCGCTCACGCAGGGACGATGGAGGAATTCCTGTTTCGTTCCGGCGAGTACTCGAGTTCAACGAAGCGGTCACGGAAAAGGTATTGTTCAGTAACTCGCATCTGGCGCCTACTTATCCGAAATCGCGGAGCCAAAACATACGCCCGAACGGGTCGATCGGGTTGGATGGCGAGGTGAATGTTCGTGAGTGGCGCCTGGGGCTGACAAAGCTCGATGGCAAGAAGCCGGAGCGGTTGATCACGCTCGATGAGATCAAACGGCTGCCAAAGGCGGAGCATGTTACGGAGTTCAAGTGCGTGGAGGGATGGAGCCAGGTGGTCCACTGGGCGGGCGCGAGGCTGTCGGACTTCATCCGATGCTACGCCGCCGATTCCCTGCAGGCAAAGTACGTTTCGCTGGCTACTCCCGATAGCGCGTACTATGTCGGCATCGATATGCCGAGCGCGCTGCATCCGCAAACGCTGCTTTGTTACGAGATGAATGGCGAGCCGCTCACCGGGGAACACGGAGCGCCGCTACGGCTTGTGATTCCGGTGAAATACGGAATCAAGAGCATTAAACGGATTGGGTCGATCGAACTTAGAAACGATCGTCCACACGACTACTGGGCGGAGCAAGGCTACGACTTCTACGCCGCCCTGTAACTACGAACCACAAGGAGATAGAAAAAGATGTTGAAGAGAACGTTGGGTACGGCTGTGCTGTCCTTTGGCCTGGTCTGCGGGTCTGCATTTATTGTGAGCGCGCATCCGGCAGCCCAGGACAAAATGCAGGACAAGAAGAACGACAAGATGTCACACGACGACAAAATGGCGCATGGCGACAAGATGTCTTCGGACGACAACATGAGCCATCAGAAAAAGCACAAGAAAAGTAAGTCTGACGACAAGATGAGTCAGGACAAGATGTCCGACAGCAAACCGCAGTAGCGGCGAAGGGCCGAATACGCAGGATCGGCCCTCTGTCCTGCTTTACAATCGACTCAGGACAGAATGGTAACGGATGCAGCGCTGGAAATTCACCAGCTTTCAGATCTCGACGAATTTGCCGAAGTGGTGCGTCTGCAGCGCGAAATTTGGGGATTCAGCGATGTAGAGCTGCTTCCGCTGCGCTTGTTTGTCGTAGCGAGTAAGATTGGCGGCCAGGTTCTGGGCGCTTTCGATCAAGGAAGAATGATCGCATTCTGCCTCTGCATTCCCGGTTTGAAGCCCGGCGGCAAATTTTATCTGCATAGCCATATGCTGGGGGTGCTTCCGAAATACCGGAACGCGGGAGTTGGACGTCAGCTCAAGCTTAAGCAGCGCGAATATGCGATTGCGGCGGGCATCGATCTCATCGAGTGGACGTTCGATCCGCTGGAACTGAAGAACGCATTTTTGAACATCGAGCGGCTCGGCGCGATTGTCCGCCGCTATGTGGCGAACCAATACGGGACGACGACAAGCCATCTGCATGCCGGGTTGCCGACGGACCGGCTGGTTCCCGAATGGTGGATCAAATCCCGCCGCGTGGAAGCGATTGTTTCGGATGAGCCCTTCCCGCGTCCGCCGATTGAGGCGCGGATTCCGGTTCCGCTCGATATTGGTGTGTTACGCCAGCAGGATCCTCATCGCGCACGCGAAATACAGGCTGGGATCGGAGAGCAGTTCGAGGCGCATTTTCGTGCCGGGCTGGCCGTGATCGGTTTCGAAACGGGTTCGGATGCGGGCGTTTATCTGTTAGGTCCATGGCAATTCGAATAGACCGGATTGTGCTGCGGCATATCCGCATGCCGCTGGTCCATTTCTTCGAAACCAGCTTCGGACGCACGCATGAGCGCGACATCGTGCTGGTCGAAGCGATTGCGGATGGCATCTCCGGATGGGGCGAAGTTACGGCCGGCGAGAATCCTTTTTACAACGAGGAATGGACCGGCTCCATTTGGCCGCTGCTTATTGATTACATAGCGCCGCGTATTCTCGGCGAGACGTTCGCATCGCCGGAGGAGGTTGCCCCGCGAACTGCGCACATCCGAGGGCACAACATGTCGCGTGGCGGAGCGGAGACGGCGGTATGGGACTTGTTTGCCCGATTGAACAATGAACCCCTTTGGAAAAGGATCGGGGCGGGCGCGCGCAACGAGATTCCCTGTGGAGTTTCTATCGGCATTCAAAACACGGTCGAGCAACTGCTGGAAAAGATTCAGACGGAGCTTGACGCCGGCTATCAACGCATCAAGATGAAGATCAAGCCCGGCTGGGATGTTGACGTGATCCGGCGCGTTCGCGAGAGGTTCCCGGATGTCCGGTTAATGGCGGACGCAAACTCCGCCTACACTCTGGACGATATCGAACATCTCAAGAAACTCGACGAGTTTCATCTCATGATGGCGGAGCAGCCGCTCGCGCATGATGACATCATCGACCACGCCGTTCTGCAAGCCGCCATTAAGACTCCGATCTGTCTCGACGAATGCATTCGGTCTGCGCATCACGCCGAACAGGCCATCCGGCTGAATGCCTGCCGCATTATCAATATCAAATTGGGGCGCGTGGGCGGTTTTGCTGAAGCTAAGCGCGTGCACGACGTCTGTCAGGCGAACGGAATTCCGGTGTGGTGCGGCGGTATGCTCGAATCGGGGATCGGGCGCGCTCACAATATTGCGCTTTCCACGCTTCCGAATTTCATCCTGCCTGGCGATGTCTCGGCCAGTAAACGCTATTGGAAACGAGATATTATCCAGCCGCCAGTCGAAGTGAGTTCGAGCGGGACCATTCAGGTGAGCGACGCTCCCGGATTCGGCTATGATCTCGACCGGAACTATCTGGAATCGCTCGTAGTGCGGCGTCAGGTGATTCGGGCCGGAGACGCACACTAACCTCGGCACACTATTCTGAAGATATGCTCAAGCCGGGTATTTTCCGCGAATATGACATTCGAGGAATCGCCGATGAAGAATTGCTCGACGCCGACGTTGCAACGCTGGGCCGCGGTTTAGCCACGTACCTCATCCGCCATAGCGGGCGCATTATTGCGCTGGGCCGCGATTGCCGGCTCAGCGGAACGCGCATTCACGATGCGCTGGTCAAAGGATTGCTCGCCGCGGGTTGCCATGTGCTCGACATCGGAACGGTGCCGACGCCTGTGCTGTATTATTCGGCCATTCACTTCCAGGCCGACGGCGCCATCATGATCACCGGAAGCCATAACCCTCCCGAATACAACGGAATCAAAACGGTTTGCGGGTCGGGCACGCTGCACGGCGAGGCCATCCAGGATGTTTACAAGCTGATTGTGAATAACGATTTCGAATCCGGGGCAGGCGATGTGAAGGAAGTGGATGCCGTTACGCCGTATGTGGACGAGATCGCTTCGCAGTTTCATTTCGAGCGAAAAATCAGGATTGTGCTCGATGCGGGGAATGGCGCGGCCGGGCCGGTGGTGCATCGCGTCTTTGAAAAGTTAAACGTCGAAACCGTTGAGCTGTTCTTCGAAATGGATGGCCGTTTCCCGAATCACCATCCCGATCCCACCGTTCTTTCGAACTTGAATCATCTGAAGCGTGCGGTCCGCGAACACCAGGCCGATCTCGGCATCGCTTTCGATGGAGATGGAGACCGCATCGGCGCGGTCGACGAGAACGGAGAAGTGATCTTCGGCGATATGCTGATGCTCATTTTCGGCCGGGAAATTCTCTCGCGAAAGCCGGGTTCCACGTTTATCGGCGAAGTGAAGTGCTCCCAGGTGATGTACGAGAAATTGAAGGAACTCGGGGGCAAACCGATCATGTATAAGACCGGTCACTCGCTGATTAAGGCGAAGATGAAGGAGGAACATGCGGAGCTGGCGGGCGAGATGTCCGGCCACATGTTCTTTGCGGATCGCTATTACGGCTACGACGATGCTGTGTACGCCGCGTGCCGCCTGGCGGAGATCGTCGCCAAATCCGGCGCGCCTCTGTCGCGGCAGCTTGACGATATTCCGAAACTGGTCTCTACGCCGGAGCTGCGTGTGGATTGCCCGGACGAGATCAAGTTCCAGGTGGTGGCTAAAGTGGCGGATAGTATCCGGCGCCATCGCCAAGTGGTGGATGTCGATGGCGTGCGCGTCCCGTTCGAACACGGCTGGGGATTAGTGCGCGCTTCGAATACACAGCCGGTGCTTGTGATGCGCTTCGAAGCCACTGAAAAAGACCTGCTTGAAAAATATCAACGCGAAGTGGAGCAGGCGGTGGAACAGGCTAAAAAGGAAGTTACGGCGTAGGCATACCTGCCGCACGACGCTCGAGCGCCGCTCGATCCCAGTTGCCCGACATCGCGGCCGCTTCGTACGTGCTTTGCAGAAAATCGCGCAACGCCCCTTCGGGCGATGATGCGTTCCGAACGTCCTCATACATCAGGATGAATTCTTTCAGTTCGGGATGATAAAAGGCTCGAGCGGGACGGACCGGATGCTGGGAATAACCTTGCGGTTCCGGTGCAGCATAGGAATAGAAAGCGGCATCGCTCACTGGTCCTCCTCCGCTACCGGGCCAAAATCCGGCACTACTGCACTCGTGCGAATACGCCTCGCGGGTAATCGGGTCGGCGCCTTCGCGGTCCGGCGCCCGCCGCCCTGAAAAGCGGGTTACTGCGAGATCAAAGCTGCCCCAGAAAAAATGTACCGGGCTGACTTTTCCGAGGAAACCGCCGCGAAATTCTTTGAGCACACTATCAGCGCTCATCAGGATGCGATGGAACTTGCTGACCGCCTCGGGATCATACGACGCATGGACTGTGTCGTCAGGAAACGGGATCGGATCTGAGACTTCAACCGGCTTCGGCCAGATCTTGACATCGATAGAAATAGCGTGCAACACGGCGATGAGCTCGCGATAGAAATCGGCTACCGATCGAGCGTAGAGCGGTACATATTTCGTGGCCTGATCACTTTCCCGGATTACGAGATTATGATCGAGGAAATCGAATTCCATCTCAAACAGCCGGCCGCGGTAGGGGATTGCCGAGGTGGAAAGGCCTCGTGCGCTGACGTACAGCGGAACTTGCCACCAGTGATTCACATGCGGGCTCAGCGCCAGACGGATCTTTCCTACAATCTGGGTCCACATGTGGAGCGTGGAAGCTGTTGCAGCCCAGCTTGCGAAGGGCAAAGGCGGCCAGATCGAAACGTGTTCTGTTGCTGAACCGAAAGCCGCCATTTCAATTCACGTTTTAACCCCGGCCGGCCGAACAGGATTTCCCGGGACAGGACGGTGTGAATTTATGTTACACCTTGACTGACGCCGCAAATCGTATGGATGAATGTCTAACCGCCGTTACACCAGAAGGTATGCTAATCATTCATAGTTCACCGGTCACGTTAAGCTGGGTTCCCCACGACGTCATCAATGATGCTTACAATCTCGGCGGAATTGTCACAGTGGGTACGTTCGATTCCAGAGATGATGCGAAGCGCGCGGCGAAAGAACAGTATTCCGTGACGTCCGAAGAATGGCAGGCCGGCGATGTCCTGGCGTCCGAAGTGGATCGTACCCGCATTGAAATTCATAGCCCGGAGATCGACGGGCATAAAATCGTACGCCACAGTATCCACTGGAAGTAGCTCCTGGAGTCCGGCCCTCATCGGCGCGAAGTGGAGCAGGCGGTGGACTTTGTCACCGGCGGGTTCATGTAATGCCGTAGCCGAACCGCTATTCAGCGCAGCTTGGCGTATTCTTTCCGGGCCTGTTTGAGCACGGGGATGTCCGCGTCGGCATCCTTCCACAGCGTGAGGAAATCCTGATAGGCGCTTTTGGCCTTGGTGATGTCACCCGAGACCACATACGCTCTGCCCAGTTGCAAGTGCGCCAGGGCGCCGATCGGATCGGCGTAGACGATGCCGCGATGATTGAGAATCTTTTGGAATTCCGCAGCCGCCTCTTGATCCCTCCCTGCCGCGAGATACGCTTGGCCGCGTACATACGCAGGATACAGGCCTCCGAATTTGGCAAAGAATGCCGTGCCCGGCAGCGCGAAATCATAAGGAAGCGCCTTCTGCAATTGCTCGATCGCATCCAAAGGCGCGCGATGCGCGAGCGCAAACAGTGCATGCAGGGTGGGAAGATACTCGAATTGCACCGGCGTGTCCTCCGGGAAACGTTTTGCCAGGTCTGCGGCGAGCCGTTCCGGCCCGGAACTGTCGCCTGAGAGCGCCAGCGCATAAGCCGCGGCATATTCCACATCTCGGTCTTTCGCGAGTTGGAGCGCTGCGCGAGCGCGCTCTTTGGCGGCCGCCGCATTCCCGAAATGCGCTTCGCACACGGCCTCCGCAGCCTCGTAACGCGCGGCGCCTTCGCGGCTGCCGTCCTGCTGCGCCATGGCCACCGCACGCCTCCACATGGTCCGCGCCTGCCGTATTCGTCCCGAACGCGCAAGCACCATCGCCTGGTTGTGCGACATCCAGTCCTCGATGTGCTCTCCGCGAGCGCGCGCGATTTCGCGCTCCATTCCCGGCTGGTCTCCCTTAAAAAACGCCAGGTAATAACGAGTGATCAGCATTTCGGGGATTTCCAGTTTATGCGCCGCCGCCCGCTGCAACATATCTGCGGCCTCCGCGAACCGATCCAGGAAAATGTAATGCAGGGCAACAGTGTACGGGAACGGATTGTCCGGATTCAGCCGAAGGGCCTCTTGTCCTGCTTGGATTCCCTTTTCGTATTGGCCTGTGCCCTGCGCGCCCCAGCCCCCAAAACAGCCACCGGCGTCCAATCGCGCGGATACATCTGCACCCACGATTCGAGATTCTGCAGCTCGCTTGGCAAGTTTCCCGTCACCTGACGGTCGTACAGAAAAAGGATCCAGCGCCTTTCCCGGTCACTGACGCGATCGCGCAGCGCATAAGCTTTGCGTGTGTACTCGGCGGCGACATCCGTTTGGCCCATGTTCCAGTACACGATCGACAAATCACCGTACGCCATAGCGAATTGCGGGTCGATGGCGATCGCGCGCTGAAGATGCGGAATCGCGGCAGGTCCGCCATGCGCGAAAAGAGCGGCACGCCCTGCACTATATGCCTTGAGAGCTTCGAGAGACGGCGTAGTTGCTTGTTCCAGGGACGTCGAGTGCTCCTGGATACTGGCTAGCGACTCGCCCAGCCGGGTCCTGATTTGAATCGCAATTCGGCTCAGCGCCTTCAGGACCTCTTCTTTCCCTCCCACCTGCGCCTGCTCCTGAGCGAGGACGTCTCCGGTGTCACAGTTCCGAGCGCGCACCCACAACACGTACTGCCTCCCCAGGCCTGCAATCGAGCCTTCCAGAACCGCAGTACCGACCGTGCGCTGACAGATCTCTCGTGCGATATCCGATGTGAGCCGCGTCTCGACCGGCCGGTTCATGAGATGCAGTGCCTGTTTAATGCTGTCGTCCGATAAGAGCCTAAGGAACGGGGACTGTTCCAATTGCACCGCCAATCCCTGGCGAAGGGTTTGATCGAAGATCGCGTCGCGGGTCTTGTTCTCGAATTCCCCTAGAACAATCGTGTCCTTCGCCGTGAGTTTCGGGGCGTGGTGGAAATAGAAATACGCGGCGGCCAAAAGAGCCAGAGCAACAGCGGCTGCCGAAACGGTCATCCGGGAGCTTCTTGACGTGCTCGTTCGTTTCAGCTCCCGCTCAAGCTCGGCAGCCGATTGCCACCTTCGTCTAGGGTCTTCCTCGAGGCACCGGGTCACGATTCTTTCGAGCTTTCGTGACGGAATGCGCCTCCGCTGAGCCCCGACTCGTGCGCCGGTCAGCATCTCATAAAGGACGCAGCCAAACGAGTAGATATCGGTGCGTGCGTCCGCCGGCTTGCCCGCCCGCTGCTCGGGCGCCATGTAGCCGGGCGTGCCCATCACCATGTGGCTGGCCGTAGCCGTTTCGTCCGTGCCCGATTTCGCCAGTCCGAAATCCAGAACCTTCACTCCGGATTTCGCGATCATGATGTTACCGGGCTTCAGGTCGCGGTGAATGATGCCCTTGCTATGTGCCTCCGCCAGCGCAGCCACAATCTGCGAAGCATACAGGTGCGCGGTTTTCACGGGAAGAGGTCCGCTCCTGAGCCGGGCCGCTATTGTCTCGCCCTCCACCAGCTCCATGACAAGGTAGTTCGGCCCAACATCGTAGACCGTGCAGATGTGAGAGTGATTGAGCGACGAAATCGCGCGCCCTTCGCGCTCGAAAAGCGAGCTAAACCGCTCATGAGCGATTTTGATGGCGACAGCGCGGCATAATCGCGTGTCCATCGCGCGAAACACTTCGCCCATTCCTCCTTCGCCGAGCTTGCTTTCGATACGATAGGGCCCGAGGCACGCGCCCGCCGCCAATCCGTCGAAAGCCGCATCGTCGAGCAGTTCCGGGGCGTTCTGGATGGCCGGCCGATCCAGAAATTCGCCGCTGGTGCGTTGTAAAAGCAATGATTCCACCTCACGACGCAATTCGGGATCTGTCCGGGCCAGCAGCGCCGCGCGCTCTTGCGTGGTCCCTTCACAGGCCGCATGATAGAGCTCTTCGATTTGCTGGAAAAGCTCTGGAGTCATGGCTGTACTACCGACGGGTACCTTATTGTAGTGCTTTTGAGAAATATGCGCAAAACGGGCGGCATTGGAGTGGCGGCATTGGAGAAATCCGCGCGCAGCGGCTCGGTTCCGGCGTTGGCTCGCTCTCTACGCGCGCTTTGCGCTCAATTCCCGCAGAAGCCAGGCCTTGGCGAGATTCCAATCCCGCCGGACCGTGCGCGGCGAGATTTCGAGAGCGGCGACGATCTCCTCCTCCGTCAATCCGCCGAAATAACGCAACTCGACCACCTTGGCCTGCCGCGGAGCCAGCTTCGAGAACGCCGTCAAAGCCTCGTCCAGAGCAACGATGGACCGGTCCGCCGACGGCGACAGCACGGCTGTTTCCTCGATGTTCACTTTAGCCGCCATTCCGCCGCGCTTTCCACACCCCCGAGCGCGAGCCGCGTCCACCAGGATGCGGCGCATCATCTGGGCCGCCACGGCAAAAAACTGCGCGCGCGCCTGCCATTCGACGTTCGTCACGTCAACCAGGCGGAGATAAACCTCGTGGACTAACCCAGTGGGCTGGAGCGTGTTACCTCGTGCCTCATTTCTCATGTACCGCAGAGCCATGCGACGCAGCTCGGGATAGACGTGTTCCGTGAGTCGGGCCAGCGCCGCGTCGTCACCCTGGCCCCACGCTTTCAACAGACCGGTAATTTCTGCCGAGCGTTGTTCGATAGCTAACCCGCTCTCACCCGGGCACACGAAATATACCAGAAAAATGGCCGCTTCTGCAGACCGCTTCCGCCTGTACGGCCGGAAGGAAAACACCAATGAAACACATAGCAACCATGGCGCTGATATTCAATCTCGGCGCCGCAGGCCTCTACGCACAGGAAACGTCCGTGAAGATGACGTTTTCGGGAACCGAAGGGCAAAGCGCAATCGATCTACATTACCCGGATCCAAATTCAGGCGCCATAAACACCGGCGAATTCGATTTCGGCGGCGACGGTACCCTGGGCTCGTTTACCTTTCGTAATGTTGAGGCGGATTCTGATCTTCGTTTCCCGCAGCAGTCCAGTGCTTGTCCCGCAAATCAGGCTTATTTTCCAACCCTCGCGGGCGCAGGCGTATTTCGCTTCCGGGACGGAAGTCTCTTGAAGGTCAACCTCACAAAGGGACATGACTGCATAGATTTCGTGGCTCCGGAGGCGCACTGTACCAGGATTTTTGAAGTCACTGGCGGAACCGGTCGTTTCAAAGATGCGTCCGGCACACTAACGTTGACCGAGACGGTGCACCCGGTGATGACCAATGCCGCTGGATTTCCCGCGTTCTTTATGGCTGCGGGCAAATTTACGGGAACGATTTCCGGAGTGGTCAGCAAGGAGCAAGACCCCGACGAGCAGCAATAGGTACAAACGGGTGTGGTGAGCGGCGCCTCAATTCCTGGGCCCGATATTCTCGGTGCGTCCGGCCAGCGGCTTTACGGCCGGACCGCCGCACACGCCCACGCCGGTGTTTAATAGCGCATTCAAGAAATTGAACAGAATCGCGTAAACCACTTGTTCGTTGACTGGCTGGCGGCCGGGCATGCGGAACGATCCTGGTAGCTCCTTCGAAATCTGCACCCGGACCGAATGCGGAAGCGCACGTCCCGACCGGTCTCTCTGATTCGCCAGCCAAAGCGGCGTCTGCAAAACCGCGCCGGTCTGTCCGTCCACATAGAACTGGCACCGCGAGAACCAGCCGAGGTTGCCCGGGTCGGCCGCGTCGAAGAGCAAGAGCGGAGGCTGGCGGTCGGTAACGTGGAGATCGAGCGAGAGGACGCGCCGCTGATCGTCGAGCTTGTACTCGAAACCGGCCTGCCGCGCGATGTTTCCTATGAACTCGGGGTCGAGTTCGAGCAGTAGATATTTGTTCGGTCCAGCCTCAAGAACTTGCATCGAATTCTACATTTTAGCTGTCGGCAGAAGCCGTCAGTCCGGTCCGGAGTTTTTGCGCATAACGCTTATAAACTTCGTGGTCTCTCTCGCTGAACTGCACCAGTTTCACGGTGTGTATTGGCTCGGTGTGATCGCGCAGCCATCCGGCGATGGTCCTGACTGCGATTTCGGCGGCTTCTTCGATGGGATATCCATAGACGCCGGTGCTGATGGAAGGGAAACTGATGGTCTTCACATCGCGCTCAGCGGCAAGCTGCATACAGGTGAGATAACACGATTCGAGCACTTGCGGCTCGCCGTGCTTGCCATCCTGATACACCGGACCGACCGCGTGGAAAATGTATTTCGCCGGCAGCTTTCCAGCCCCGGTCACGACGGCGCTTCCCGGCGCGCAGCGGCCGATACGCGGGCGGATCTCGTTCAACTCCTGCATGATTTCGGGGCCACCCGCCCGGTGGATTGCGCCGTCCACTCCACCGCCACCGATCAATCCGGAATTCGCCGCATTGACGATCGCATCCACCCGAATCGTGGTGATGTCGCCTTTCAACAACTGTAGTTCGCAGAGGCCCAGTCGAACAACGAAATCGGATGGCATACGGGTGCTAGAGAGAAGCGCTCATCGCTTCGAGCAGAAAGTCTACACTCTCGTCTGTCGCGAGTGGGCCCATCGTTCCGATGCGCAGAATTTTTCCGGCGAGTTGTCCGAGGCCGCCTGCGACCTCGATGTTGTACTTGTCGAAGAGCCGCTGCCGGAGCTGCGCTTCGTCCACTCCTTTCGGCGGAGTTACAGTGGTCAGATGCCAGATGCGATCCTCGGGCTTCGTGACCAGCGGTTCGAAGCCGAGCCTTGTCAGCCCAGCGATCAGGCGTTCATTGGCGCGCTGATGGCGATCCCAGCGGTTACGTAATCCCTCTTCCTCAATGGTTGCGAGTGCGGCGTGCATGGCGTACCACAGCGGGGGAGAGGGTGTGTGTTGATAGACGTGCGGCGGGTCGAAATATTTGGCCATTAAGCGGAGATCGAGATACCAGGTGGACATCTCCCCGGGGCGTTTTTCGAGCCAGGCCCAGGCGCGCGGCGAAATCGAGATGGGCGACAGGCCGGACGGGCAGCTCAGGCCTTTTTGCGAGCAACTGAAGCCGATGTCGATCCCTACAGCGTCCAGTTCCACTGGCATTGCGCCCAGCGAAGTAACGCAATCGGCAATCACCAACGCACCGGCTTTGCGGGCGAAGGGCGCAATAGCCCGGCCGGATTGATAGGCTCCGGTAGAGGTTTCAGCTTGCACGAAGGCGACCACGTCCGGCCGCTCGCGTTCGATGAACTGCTGCGCTTCTTCGGTGTTGAAGACTTGTCCCCACGGCTTTTCCATCCGGATCACATTGGCGCGGTGGCGCTGTCCCATAATCGTCATCCGGTCGGCGAAGTGGCCGGCGGCGAAGATAGCGAACTTCGATCCGGGCAGCACGAAATTGGCGACCGCCGCTTCCATCGCGCCGCTGCCGCCAGCCGGAACCGTAAAGGTCATGTGATTTGTCGTGCCGAATACCTCGCGCAACCCGGCGCGAACGTCGTCCATGATCTCCAGCAGATAGGGGTCGCGGATTCCCAGCACCGGTTTGCTCATCGCCTCATAGGCCCGCTCTTCCACCATGGACGGGCCGGGCCCGTATAGCAGGCGAGTGGGCGGAGCGACGCGCTTGGTGACTGTCTTCAGCATGTTTTCAAAGTAGCAGGAACCGGGTTTTTACCGCCCATTAAAAAAAGAGCAGGGAATTTGCGGTAATAACGGGTTGCTCCGGTTGGCTCGGGAAACACAACGAGGCCGCGGTTTGTCCATCTTTGTAGAGGATGTGTCAAATGGCTAAGGAAGAGTATCGGCCGATTCTGGTGACCGGAGCCACCGGCAAGCAAGGGGGAGCCGTCTACCGGAACCTCCGGCAGCGTGGCTATCCCGTTCGCGCTTTAACACGCAACCCGCAACAACCGAAAGCGCGGGCAATCTCGGGGGACGGCGCGGAGGTTATCACGGGAGATTTGGAGGATCCCGATTCGCTAAGAGCTGCCATGAGTGGCGTTTATGGCGTCTATTCGGTTCAGGACTCTACGGGCGGCGCGGAAAAGGAAATACGTCAGGGCGTCCATCTGGCGAAGGCCGCCAAAGGCGCCGGGGTCAGCCATTTCGTGTACAGTTCTGTGGGCTCAGCAGACCGCAAGACGGGTATTCCCCATTTCGACAGTAAGTTTCAGATCGAAGAGCACCTCCGAGGGAGCGGGCTCCCGTATACAATTTTGCGGCCGGTCTTTTTTATGGAAAACTGGCTGGGAGCAAGACCGCACATCGAGCAAGGTACTCTGGCGCTGCCGCTCGCTCCAGAAACGCGCTTGCAGATGATCGCGGTGGACGACATCGGCGCGTTCGCCGCCATGGCTTTTGACAACCCCCGTAAGTGGCAGGGCCAGGCTATCGACCTGGCGGGCGACGAGCTTTCGATGAACGAGATTGCAGAGGCGCTCGGCCGGTCGTGCGGGCGGGAAGTCCGCTACGTGACGATGCCTTGGGAGGAGTTCGAGCAGCGCGCTGGACGCGAGATGACCATTATGTATCGCTGGTTCCAGGACACGGGTTATCACGTCGATATTGCTTCGCTGCGGACGCAATATCCGGAGCTGAAGACGTTCGAGCATTGGTTGCGCGAGAACTGGCAAGCGGCGCGATCGGCAGTAGCGCAATAATTCCCCCGGCGTCTAACCCACATGAAACAGTTACTAGCGGTGTTCCTGGCGGCTGGCGTTGCAACCACTCTTTGGGCGGCCGACCAGAACCAGGAAGAAACACAGCGTCTGAAAGCGTCTGCCGATGTTCTGCAAGAGATCATGGGCACGCCGGACAAGGGGATTCCCACCGATCTCTTTCACAAGGCGCAATGCGTGATCGTGATTCCGAGCATGAAGAAGGCCGGTTTTGTTTTCTCCGGGAAATACGGGCGCGGCTATGCATCCTGCCGTACGGAGGGCGGTGGTTGGAGCGCGCCTGCCGCGATGCGCATTGAAGGCGGCGGGTTCGGATTTCAGGCCGGCGGCTCGGCGACGGATGTCGTGATGCTCGTAATGAGCAAAAAGGGCATGAACGGGATTCTTTCGAGCAAATTCACATTGGGCGGCGAGGCGTCCGTGGCAGCAGGTCCGGTGGGCCGCGAGGCGACCGCACAGACGGATGCCAGTATGCGGGCGGACATTCTTTCGTGGTCTCGCTCCCGCGGCGTCTTTGGCGGTATCTCGCTACAAGGCGCGACTCTGCGGCCGGACGAAGATGCCGATAAGGCCCTCTATGGCCAGAAGGTCAACAGCAAAGATATATTGACCGGCCAGGAGAAGAATCCTGTTTCGCCCGATCCGTTCACGAAGGAATTGGCCGAATACGGCGGATAGTATAATTATTCTTATTAGTGAATAATTATCCAAAGCGGCACACCGTTGGTGTCGCCGGGTTCCGGGGGTACAGCGGCGCGGAATTGCTCCGGATTCTGGCGCGGCATGCCCAGGTAGAAGCCATACTTCTCGAACACCGGTCGGATGCCGAGCATGGCACGCATCCGCTGGGCTACAGACCGCCAAAGAGCATTCCCGCAACCGCCGATGCGGTTCGCCAGGAAAAGATCGAGCTGGTGTTTCTGGCGACGCCAGCCGAGGTTTCGATCGAGCTTACGCGACAATTTCTAGAGGCGGGGGCTCGCGTCATCGACCTGAGCGGGGCCTTCCGGCTCGGAGACGGAGAGACGTATTCGCAGTGGTATCACGAACGGCATACCGCGCCGGAACTGTTCGCTGAAGCGGTGTACGGGCTTCCGGAGTTTTACCGCGAGCGAATCCCTCGTGCGCGGCTGGTGGCGAATCCGGGGTGCTATCCGACGGCAGCGAATCTGGCGATCCGGCCGCTAATTGTTTCCGATGTGGTCGATCGCGGGCGGGGGATTGTCTGCGACGCGAAATCGGGCATCAGCGGCGCGGGCCGGAAGGCGTCGCTTCGTACCAGCTTCTGCGAGGTGGCGGAAAATTTTAGCGCGTACGGCCTGCTGAACCACCGGCACGTGCCGGAGATTTTACAGAATTCCGGGCTGGGGGAACGCGAGCTGACCTTCACGGCTCACCTGCTGCCGCTCGACCGCGGAATTCTCGAAACGATCTACATTCGGACGCAGCACGTCGAAAAGCCCGTCGATCTGCTGGGGATTTACGAAGAGTTCTACCAGGACGACCCTTTCGTGCGGCTGTATGCTCCGGGCAAGCTACCCGATTTGCGCGCCGTCCAACACACGAATTTCTGTGATATCGGGTTTGTTTTTCAGCCGGAGAGCCAGCGCGCGGTGATCGTGGCGGTGGAGGATAACCTGGGGAAGGGCGCGGCCGGGCAGGCGGTTCAGAACATGAACCTCATGTTGGGTTTTCCCGAAACAGAGGCGCTGCTGTGAAGCTCCTCGTAAAGGTGGGCGGGACGCTGCTGGACGAGCCGAGTAGCCGCGCAGCGATTGCGAGGCAACTGGCGGAGGTTGCGCGGGAGCACCAGACGGTAGTTGTGCATGGCGGCGGTAAGCAAGTGACGCGCTTTCTGGAGGAGCGCGGGATTCAGAGCCGCTTCGCCGGCGGGCTGCGCGTATCGGATGAGGCGGTGGTCGGCGCCGTGACTCAGGTGATCGCCGGTTCTGTAAACAAGCAGTTTGTTGCGGCTTTGTTGGCGGCAGGCGGCCGGGCGCTGGGCATTTCGGGCGTCGACGGATTGCTGACGAGCGCCGTGCAACTGAATCCTGAACTGGGAGCCGTGGGGCGGCCAATGCGGAGCGATGGCAGTCTTCTCGATCTATTGGTCAGCGCTGGCTATCTGCCGGTGGTGGCGTGTATCGCAGGCGACAGCCAAGGCAACATCTATAACGTGAATGCGGATCAGATGGCAGTGTCGTGCGCGGTTGGCTGGCGCGCTACGAAACTTCTCTTTCTGACGGACGTTCCGGGTGTCAGGGGCCGCGACGGCACGGTGCTCCGGCAACTTGACCGGGCCGGCAGCCAAAACCTGATTGAATCGGGAGTTGCACACGGGGGCATGCAGGCCAAACTCGAAGCGGCGCATTCGGCACTGGACCAAGCCGTGGAGGAAATTCTGATTGCTCCGGGTCACGAACCGGACGTTTGCAAAAGCCTGCTGGCTGGAGAAGCGCTGGGCACGCGGGTTACTAAAGTACTAGTACCAAGCGCGGGTGCACGCGCGTGACCGGAACAGCCGTTGCGGTTCGGAAAGCCTCAATGCGCGACATTCCGCGTCTGCTCGAATTAATTAATTCGTACGCGGGACGCGGCATTATGCTACCCCGAACCGAATTTGAAATATCGGAAAATATCCGCGATTTCTCGGTGGCATACGAGGGCGCGGAACTCGCGGGATGCGGGGCGCTGCATTTCTATACGCCCGTATCCGCGGAAGTCAGGTCGCTCGCTGTGCGGCCCGAAGCGAAAGGGCATGGGATCGGGCGCGCCATCGTTGAAGCGCTCGAGCAGGAAGCGCGCGAGAATGAGCTGGAAACGATTTTCGCGTTTACCTATGTACCGCAGTTCTTCGCGAAAGTCGGATTCCACGAAACGGAACGCGGTGAACTTCCGCTGAAGGCGTGGAAGGATTGTCTGCGCTGTCCGAAGTTTCACAGTTGCGATGAGATTGCCGTATTGAAGCGGCTGCGCCCGGCATCTCATCCGGCGACCGCCTTCGCGGAAGTAGCGGATAAATTAATTCAGCTTCCTCATCTGAAATCCAGCCGTTCGTAAATAAAAGAAAAAGCGCGGGCGAAAACGCCTACTCCAGGGCAAATATCGGGTTTATCCTAGGCGATTCTAGGAAAAATTACTTGAAACGAGAAAATTCTACTGGAAATTGTAGCTTGGTACTAGTATACTCGGAACTGGTCCTACTAGTACTGGACCGGGGTTTACCCAGGGTTGCATCCCAGGAGGATTATTTTGAAAGCGCTTACGGTCGATGTTCAACAGTCCGCTGGCCGGGTCCTTTGCTGCACTATTTTCCGGCAAGGGGGCAGGAAGTTGCTGGCCAAGGGCCACACACTGAGCGATGAAGACATCCGTCTGCTGGAGATGGAAGGTATGCGCCAGGTTTGGGTCACGGAGCTGGAGGAAGGAGAAGTCGGAGAGGACGACGCGGTGATGACGGTCGCGCAGGCGATCTGCTGCGGGTCGGTGGAAATCCGGCTGGCCGCAGGCGGCCGCGCCAACCTGGTAGCCACGTCGAACTCGTGCATACTGATCGACGACGAACTGCTGAAGCAGATCAACTGCGCGAGCAGCGTCGCGATTGCCACGGTTCCGAATTACCGGTATGCGCAGGCAGGCGAACGGGTTGCGACGATCAAGAGCGCGCCGTTTGCAGTTGCGCAATCGCAGCTCGAGGCCGTGCTTTCCATTTTGAACGAGCGCGGGCCGATTCTGCAGGCGAGGCCGATTAAAGACCCGGCGATAGCGGTTCTCTACACGGACCCGGTACAGGGCGACCGCGCGCGGACGCTGTTTGAAAATGTGGTTCGCACCCGTATCGAGAGATATGGCGGCAATTTGCGTTTTGCGCTCTCGGCAGTGGAGGATCAGGAACACGTAACGCGCTCTCTTCAGCACCTGCTGCGCACGAAACCCAGCGCCATCCTGGTGGCTTCTACCACCGCTCCGGCCGGGCCGGAGGACGTCATCGGCAGATCCATGGCAGCGCTCGGCGCGCACCTGGAGCGATTTCTCGCTCCGGTGGAACCCGGCAATCTGATGCTGCTGAGCTACAAAGACGATATTCCGATTGTTTCGGCACCGTGCTGCTTCCGCTCGGCCAAGCCGAACGTGCTCGATTTGATCTTGCCGCCGATGCTTGCGAAGTATCGGATCTCCGGCTGGGAAATCGCCTGTATGGGGCACGGCGGTCTTCTCGCATAACTATAAGCTCCTCCGCAACACCTGAGGAAAGCTCCTAAGCTCCCTTTAGGTTTTTTGTAAGGCCGGGCGTGGCGCGCCGGGTCGATGCTCTTCGAGAGCGAACGATCCCGCGCTGCGCCCGGCGTTTTTGTTTTTGACGGAGGAGGGCCGGTTCACTCATGTTTTGCTGGACGTCAGAACGTGATGCCAACCAGGAACTCGCCCTGGTTTCGTTCGGACGCCAGGTAATTTAAGACCGCTCCTCCGGCGTCGTTGGCCCAATGTGTAAGGCGCACCTGCGGCGCGATGGAAACATGCCAAACCTTCCCCTCGATACCTGCACCGGCCGACGCACCGACCTTTGAAACGGAAGAACTGAGAAAGTTAACGACAGCTCGAAAATTTGGGCCAGCCTGCACAAACGGCCGTATCAGCCCGGACGAGGCACGGTATTTAACCAGCACAGGAAACTCCCACGAGCTGTAGATTGTTGTCTTCGGCGGTTCCGGCCCTGGACCGATGACGTAATACTGCCGGTTCAGATTCAGAGGACGAAAAAGGGCGTCTGCTTCAATAGAAAAATTCAATGGCAAATGCACTTCAACGGTCGGACCAATGGCATATCGATTCGAACCATTGTAGGAATTGACGCCGTAAACGGAGCCTATAAACGGATTGATCACAACGGCGTGAATGTCTTGCCGGTGAAGAAAGCAGTGAATGGAACACCGCCGGTGACGCCGAATGATATGACTCGTTGGGCGCTTGCTCCTAAGCAGCAAACGAGCAGGATGGACGTGAGAGCAAAAAAGCGCATCTGAGGTCGCGAAACTCTTGGTCAGAACAGCAGGCCCGCTAGAAATTCGGCTCGATTGTGATGCGACGCCAAACTGGCGACAGCGGCAATGGCCGGAGCGGCGGTCCAGTAGGTATACCGAATCTCCGGCTCGAAACGCATATGGAGGAGGCGAAAGTCGACGCCTGCTCCTGCCGCAACGCCATCATCGGAGAGAAAGCGATTCCGCGGATGCTCAATCCAACGAAAACTCGGGCCGGCTTCGATAAACGGCTTTAACTTCCGAAATGGAACGCCATACTTGGCGACAGCCGAGAACTCCCAAGCATCTGAATTTTCCGTGATCCTGTTCGATGCCGCGAATTCATCATACTGGTACGTCACCGTGAGGGGACGATAGAGTCCATCTATTTCTAACGAGAGGTGTAATGGAAGCCCAAATTCCACCTCGGGGCCAATGGCGTAGTTCTTCGAGGCGTTGAACGTGCGTGTTGGAGCTATGAAAAATGGCGATACTTTAGGCGAATACTTCGTATCGGCAAAAGAGTCCGTGAGGGGCATGCCGCCCTTTACTCCTACAGAAATCAATTGCTGGGCGGACATTAGGCTGCACCACAGACACACGAGTAAGCCTGGTTCGAATATAGTTTTCAAAAAACTTCCTCTGCAGCCTTCCCAAATCGATCTGGATCCGGCGTTACGTCGCCGCGAATCGCGAAATGATGAGACTATTCTGCCTTCAAAGTTATCAATGGCGCAGCAAGTCACACAATAACTTCCCCGGCATAGAGAGAAGTATCCCAATCAGAGACTTACGGCAGCCCTCAACAGACGAAAACGCCTATTCCACACCTAAGACACGGGCGGCTTGCTGCGCCAGCTCTGCTTGTTGCCGGTTTAACTTCTCGCTCAAGAAGCAACTACGGCGCGCGTGAGGACCCGAGCCGCTTTGGGTTGAGGGCGCATTAACAGATAGAACGCAGCGAAATGCGAGATCATCAGCAGCGGCACGTAAAGGACCGGGATGGCGTATGCAGCACCCAGTTGCCCTGCCAGCGCTGGAAGGCCGACCTGGACAGCATGATAGTAATCGAACATCAGATCGATGGTTCCCACAACATTGAAGGCCACAATGAAAAACCAAAATAGCGGACGTATCCTCGTTGTGAGAAGCGCCAGCATAGCCAGCACCGCGGTTGCCAAATCCCAGTGCGCGGCGAACACGGCGAATCGTGTGGGCAGATGGGGGTCCACCATGCCTGGAAGGATGAAGACAAGCCCGAAGAAGCGGAAGCTGTGTAGGGTAGCGATGAGTCGTTGCGCTTCGAACCGCTCCATCGACTTGAGCCTCGGAAGTACGTATACACCGAAGCAAAGCAGCCAGGCGATATAGCCTAAAACGAGCTGAATTTGGAAAAGGGTTTGCGGGGACATTTGGCCTCCTTTGGACTGACCGACTATAGGATTATGAATATCATCCTGTAGGTGCAAATATTCTTCGATGTCGATCAATCTTCGGCCGAGCGCTTCTAAGATCACGCTGAAGCGCGGCCGCCCAAGAAACGGCTGGGATTCGAGGGCGGGGGCATATTCCTTCAGTTGAGTGGCAATTCCGATCATCAACGGCTTTCTGGACGAAACGCTAGGGCCGGTGAGGCGGTAAACGAGTGAGACGGGGCGAAGCGCCCAGCGCAGACCAAGGGTCTGCCTCACCTAAGGGCTGATGTACTACTCGGGAGTTATCATTGAAATTTCGACACATGGCCGAAAACTTGGAATCGGACGATTTGAGCACTCAGGTAATACGGGTAATCGCTCAGGCCCAGCGCATTCCGGCGGATTCCATCAGTCTGGACAGCACGTTCGAAGAGCTGAAGATCGACTCTTTGGACGGCATCAATATTGTGTTTGCCATCGAGAACGAATTCGGCATTAGCATTCCGGATGAGGGTGTGCAGAATCTGCGCTCGGTCCGGGAGACCGTGGACGGCGTGCGGAAGCTTGTGGAGGAAAAGAACCAGACCGTTCCGCCGGGGGCGGCGTGAACCGGGTTGCGGTTACTGGACTTGGGATCGTTTGCGCGCTCGGAAACAACGTAGCAGAGTGCTGGAATCGTCTGGCTGCGGGGGAGAGCTGCATTTTGCCGCTGCGCGACCCCGGGTCGCCCCCTTATAAGTTCCAGAATGGCGCACAGGCGCTCGGTTTCGATCCGCTGCAGCACTTCAGCGAAAAAGAATTGATAGCGTTGGAGCGCTTCGCGCAACTGGCCACCGTCGCAGCGCGCGAAGCCATCGCACAGAGCAGGCTCAGGTTTCAAGGGGAACTCGGGGATCTATCGGCAGTTGTTACCGGCAGTAGCGTGGGCGGGCAATTCGCCGAAGAGGAAGGTTATTACCGGCTTTATAAAGAGAACAATCCACGTGTCGCGCCGCTCACCATTCCGCGGACGATGGCGAATGCGGGCGCGAGCCGGATTTCGCTCGAATTTGGCATTCACGGGCCCGCGTACACGGTCGCAACGGCCTGTTCTTCCTCGAATCATGCGATCGGGCAGGCCTTTGCGATGGTTCGCTCGGGGCAGGTGAGAGCCGCGGTTACTGGAGGGAGCGAGGCCGTATTCGCAGAAGGATTGTTGCGCGCGTGGGAGGCCATGCGCGTGGTTTCGCCGGAGGTGTGCCGTCCTTTTTCCGCCGATCGAAAAGGACTTTCGCTGGGCGAGGGAGCGGGGATGTTGGTGCTCGAAGATTGGGAACACGCGCGAGCGCGGGGTGCTGACATTCTTGGAGAGATTGTGGGCTTCGGGATGAGTTCGGATGCGCATCATCTTACGCAGCCGTGTGTCGAGGGTCCGGCGAAGGCCATGGCCTGGGCGCTACGCGACGCGAGCATCCCGGCTGAGCGCATCGATTACGTGAATGCCCACGGAACCGGCACGCAGGCCAACGATATCACCGAGACGCAGGCGATTCGCTCAGTATTTGGAGAGCATGCGGATAACCTGCTGGTGAGTTCGACCAAATCGATGCACGGACATACGTTGGGAGCGGCGGGAGCGATTGAGGCCATCGCGACGATCCTGGCGTTGAAGCATGGGGTTGTGCCACCGACGGCAAATTTCACGAAAGCCGATCCAGCGTGCGCGCTGGATGTGGTGCCAAATCAGGCGCGCGAGGCGGGGATCGAGTTTGCCATTTCGAATACATTTGCGTTCGGCGGGCTGAATGCGACGTTGGTGTTGAGGCGGGCGGATTAACTGTTCATTTTCGAACGGCCGTGTGCCGCGAGCGGCCATTTACAGCAGTTCTCGGATCGCAATTTCAGAAAGTTATCAGGGGGACCTGCGTGCTGAATCATGTGGAGACTTTTGCTCACGACGTTCGATTCGCGATCCGGCAATTAACCAGGCATCCGGGATTCACGCTTGCGGCGGTTCTGGTGCTGGCGTTGGGACTCGGCGCCAACACGGCGATTTTCAGCATTGTGAATGCATTCCTGCTGCGCCCGCTGCCTTTTAAGGACCCAGCGCGGCTCACGGCGTTGTTTGAGCGGGATCCGGTCGGAACGCCCGGCAGCGATCCGTATAACGAAGTAGCCCCCGGCAATTTTCTCGATTGGCAAAAGCAGTCGATCAGTTTCGATCAGATGGCCGCAACGACGGGCGGAGCATTCAATCTGGCGAGCCCAACGCATAGCTTCGAGCCGCAACGCATTGACGGAGCGCTCTGCTCGAGTACTTTTTTCTCGACGCTCGGCGTGAAGCCTGTTTTGGGCCGTGCGTTTCGCCAGGATGAGGATCGCTGGGGCGCTCCGCGCGTCGCAGTGATCGGTTATGGCCTGTGGCAGCAACGGTTCGGCGGCTCGCGCGATGTGATCGGAAAACAGATTCGCCTGGACGGCGACAGCTACGAGATCGCCGGCGTGATGCCGCGCGGTTTTGCATTTCCGTACCGCACCGACCAGATTTGGGTTCCGCTTTTGCAAAATATCATGCCCGAACAGCAAAAGAGCCATGACATTCATTTCCTGCTGGTCATCGGGCGCCTGCGCACGAATATTTCTGTCGAAGCAGCGCGGGCCGAAATTGACGGGTTCGCCAGGCGCTACAAACGCGCTCATCCGGAAGAGGTCACGGGCCGCGGAGGCAACGTTGTTCTCTTACACACATATTTGGTCCGGGGTTCGCGAACCTCTCTGCTCGTGCTGCTGGGAGCTGTAGGCTGTGTCTTGCTCATCGCGTGCGTGAACGTGGCGAATCTGCTGCTGAGCCGCGCGGCGGGGCGCAAACGCGAAATCGCCATTCGGGAGGCAGTAGGCGCGAGCCACACCCGCATTGTTCGCCAGCTTTTGACGGAAAGCATTCTTCTCGCGCTCGTCGGAGCGGCAGCCGGGATTGTCCTGGCCGCTTTTGTGAGCCAAGCGCTGGTAACGCACGCCCCGGGCGCCGACGCCGTCCTTCCTCCCGGCTCGCTTTCGGCCGATCCACTGGTCTTTTTGTTTGCGTTCGCGGTCGCGCTGATATCCGGCGCCGGGACCGGGCTTTTCCCTGCCGTTCAATCCTCACGGACGGATGTTGCGAACAGTTTAAAAGACAGCACGCGGTCCGCTACGGCAACCCGCTCGCAAAGCCATTTCCGGAATGTGCTGGTCGCGGCGGAAGTCGCACTCTCCCTGGTCCTTCTGATCTCCGCAGGTCTTCTTCTTCGGAGCTTTTCGAAACTCTATCAAGTGAAGGCCGGGGTTCGTATCGATCACACACTGATTGCCGGAATATCGCTGCCCGATCCCGCGGACAATCAGCACGCCAAGACATCAGCCACGCTGAGCCAGCTTGCGGACCGGCTGAAGATGGTGCCCGGGGTTCGTTCCGCAGGGATGGTTTCGTGTCCTCCGGTGGGCGGGCACTGCAGCGATTTGGTGTTTTCCATCGAAGGACATCCTTTACCTCCAGGCCAGTTCGATGACGCGTTGTACCGTGCCGCTGATCCCGGCTATTTTGGTGCCGCAGGGATTCCGTTGCTGAAGGGGCGCACGTTTACCAGGCGCGATGGAATTGGATTCGACAAGAACCATCCACGGCCGGGCGCCATCGTGATCAGCGAATCGCTCGCGCGGCAATTCTTCCCTCATGAAGATTCTCTAGGGAAATATATCTCGTTCGAGATTGACGCCGAGAAAGCCAAATCGACCGGAATACCCGTGCCGCGGTATCAGATCATCGGTATCGTGGGTGATGTGGTTGCGAATCTGGACGCCCGCATTGAGCCAACCATGTACGTGCCGCTTTTGGATGGGCAATCCGACACCGTTTACATCGTGCTGCATACGTTGGTAGAGCCGCATTCGATGGTATCGGCCTTGCGCACGGAGGTTCATCGCATCAATCCCGACCTTCCACTATTTCAGGTCCAAACGATGGAAGATATGCTGGGCCGCTCGGCATCGGATCGACGGTTCAGTGTATTACTGTTCGGCTGTTTTGCGGGTCTCGCGGCACTGCTGGCCGCGATTGGTTTATACGGCGTACTCTCGTATTCGGTCACGCAACGGCGGGCGGAAATTGGAATTCGCCTGGCGCTCGGCGCCGGGCTGGGGCATGTCAGAATGCAGATCCTGAAGCAAGGAATGATGCCGGCTATCATCGGCGTCGGCGTGGGGACGATCGGCGCTTTGTTTGCGGTTCAAGCGATGAAGAGTCTGCTGTTCCAGGTGGCGGCTACGGACCCGTTGACCTTCTGCCTGGTTCCGGTGCTGTTGCTCTCTATATCGGCGTTGGCGTGTTACGTGCCCGCAGTACGCGCTACGCGGATTGATCCGACGGAAGCGTTGCGGAGTGAGTGAAAGGCGCCATGCCGGCGCGGCGCAACACCGTCGGAGAATGGACAGGCGCGAGGCGGCGCGCTAGGCGCAGAACGCCGCTGTCCGGTCCGCCAGCGCCGTTTCCACTGCTTTCACCGCACAAACAATCTCATCCGACGAGAACGGCCGCACCACAGTCTCTATTTCCGCATATCGAACCGGAGCATCCCGATCCTCTGCAAGGATGACAGCGCCGAGCGAGGGCGTAATCGCGCGCAAGCGTGCGATAAACTCGCTCGTTCCGTCCTCCTGCTGCGAAGCGACTACCAGGCTGATATGTTTCTTCCAACATTGGAACAGTTCGAACGCCGCTACCTGATTCGCTGCCTCCAATACCCGGTAATTGAGCTGCTCCACAGTCTTCGCCACCAGCTTGCGAACCGCCGCGTCTTCTTCCACAATCAGGGCTGCCGGTAACTGGTTCGCCGCGGTTGGCTTCGCGCTCTCGCGCTCTTCCAGGCTCTTCAGCTTGGCCAGCAGCGTCGTACGCTTGATGCGAAGTAAATCGGCGGCTTTCGCCTTGTTTCCGCCGGAAACAGCCAGCGCCTGATTCAGTAGCGATCGCTCGAAGCTCGATACCACTTCGTCAAAGTCCAATCCGTGCTCCGGCACCACGACGAGAGGCTGCCTGGCGTTGGATACGGGCTCGGAGCGGCCGCTTCGCCGCACCGAAAAATCGTGCGGATAGAGCACCGTACGATCGCCGCTCAAAGCAAACGCCATCTGAACCGTGTGCTCGAGCTGCCGCACATTTCCCGGCCAATCGAGTTGCGATAAGAACTCGACCGCTTCGGGACTGATTTCCTTAAAAGGCCCGTTCTCCGCTGCCCGGATTCGTTCCATGAAGTGATCCAGCAGCAGCGGAATATCTTCGCGTCTCTCCCGTAGCGGCGGCATGTGAATCGGCACCACGTTCAAGCGGTAATACAAATCTTCGCGAAAGCGGCGCTCGCGGGCGGCCTGCTCCAGATCCACGTTCGATGCGGCAATCACGCGCACATCCACCTTAACGGTCTCCGAACTGCCTACGCGCTGAAACTCCTGCTCTTGCAAGACGCGCAGCAGCTTGGCCTGCGCTTCGAGCGGAAGATCGCCAATCTCGTCCAGAAAAATGGAGCTTCGGTTTGCCTGCTCGAACCGGCCGATGCGGTTCATGTGCGCGCCCGTGAATGCGCCTTTCGCATGGCCGAACAGTTCGCTTTCAATCAGATTCGCCGGCAGCGCCGTGCAGTTCACCGCCACCATCGGAAGGTTGGCGCGATTACTGGCCGCATGAAGGGCGCGGGCTACGACTTCCTTTCCCGTGCCGGTCTCGCCGGTAATGAGGACCGTGACGCGCCGCGCTGCGACAAGCCGAATGATATCGCAGATCTCGAGGATGGCGCTGCTCTGTCCTACCAGCAGTCGTCGCCACTGAGGCGTGTCAGGGTTGGCGCCAGCATCGCCGGTTCTCATCCAAATCTGTAGTGCCCCAAAAGAAATGGCGAACGCATCGGGCAATTCCTTCGGTTTCCTCCGATAAGTCCGAGGGAGGAATATCTCCCAGGAATACTCGGCTTGTACCGTGGAGTAAACCCTTGCCCTGCGCTCTACAGGCTCGCGCGCACAAATATCTTCGTCGGAAATGCAATACTCGCGTCCTTATTCGGAATCGCTACCCGCAAGGGCTGGAGACCCGCCTTCTTCTCCGCTCCCGCGACAAACGTAAGCAGATATTGGTGTGACTGTAGCTCCAAAATCTGCTGTAAGTACGGTTGAAAGCTGACCGGCGAGCCATACCCCAGGGTGTAGAATTCTCCACCGGTCGCATCGGTAAGCTCGGATAAGAAGTTCTGGCCCCACCACGACTGCCAGTAGTCGTGGCCGAAGTGGCCCACGCTCGGGCTGTAGATTGCGTACACGACCACACCGGCTTTTTGAGCCGCCTGAATGCCCGCCATCACATAAGGATTGTCGGAAATGAATCCGCCGCCCAAGCCCTCAATGCCGCCGCTGATCATGATCACTTCCCTACGTTCCGCTTCGGGCTTCGGCCACTTCTTAACGGCATCCGCGAGCGAGCCGTATGGACTCACATCCGCGCCGCCCGGCCCCATGGCCACACGAATTCCGTTCGCCGCGGCATTGTGATCCTTGGTAAAGTTCGCCGTCATTTGCGTCATGCCGTTCCGCATGTAACCTACGCCCAGTTCAAAGTTCGCAGGCAGCGAAGTGATGAATTTTTTCAGCGTGGGAATTTCCGTATTGAACGTGCCCCGCGCCGAATCGTCGATCATGAGTAGCAATTGCGTCCGGCTGTCCGCAAGCGATTTGAAATCCGTTACATCTCTCTTTTGACCGGCTTCTGTAACCTGAATATCCTGCTTCTCAACGGTTGGAATTTCTTTGCCTCGCCGCGGCTCCAGCGTCACGACTGTATTTACCGGAACGCCGGGCGCGGAACTCTGCTGCGCAATTGCGGGGACCGCAATTCCGGCAGCGCACAAAAACACCAGGGTCGCCCCTAGTTCAACTTTTTTCATGATTTGTAGTTCTCTTGCTAAATCGCCGCAGCGGTACGGGATCGGGTAAGCAGGGCCCGGCTCCGCGAGCGCGCCAGACTGGTTCGTTCCAGGCAGCCTCTCACGTGCATTTCAAATTCCTTCGCGCGCACCGCAGCAGTGTGATCGCGCAAAGTACGGCGTCTGGCTCGCTCCCCGATTTCGAGGCGCTGCTCCTCTTCCATCTGCAGGTAAGACGTAACATCCTTGGCCGAGCGTACTGGGAGTATTTCGGAAGAGGCTTCGAAGAACGAATCCAGGCCCGCCCACATATCAGTAAGAATGGGCACACCGCACGCAGCCGCTTCAAAGAGCCGGACACTGGGGGAATACCCGGCGCGAATCATGTCCTGACGCGTGAGGTTCAGAGCAAACTTTTGTGAGTTGTAAAACCGCCGATGATCTTTGGCCGGCAGATGCTCGATCCGTTCCACATTGGCTGGCCACTGAATATCGCTTGGATATTGCGGACCTGCCACAGCGAAGCGCGCGCCCGGCTGTCCCCTGGCCACTTTGAGCAGGAGCGCTTCGAGCGCCGGCTGCCGGTCGGCGGCATACGTTCCGAGATAAGCCAGATCCCACAAAGCAGAGCGCTTTTCGGGATAGTACAGGCTTGGATCCACCGAACAATACAGCGGCTCGGCACATCGGGCGCCAAGCTGCTGCTCGATGTAGTCGAGGGTCGGGCCGCCAGTAAAAGAAAAATAGATTTCGTACTTACGAATTAATTCACGCGACAGATACTCGCACTGATTCTTTTTGAGATTTGCGAGTGTAACAGGGGTATCTATGTCGTAAAAAGCGGCCGCGTTTCTGGCAATGGAAGTTACCCAGCGGCCCACGGCAATGCCTTCGGGAACATACGAACCGACTACCACAATGTCCGCATCCCGTATGAGCGCGGCGAAACGCTCGTTCAGTTCTTCCAGACTGTCGTATAACCCGATCTCGCAATAAGAGGCTGTGTCGAACTCCCGGTTATTGGCGTACCAGGGAACATCCCGCTCCAGAAAGGTAATCTTGTGGCCCCGCTTGGCGAGTTCTTTCAGCAGGCCTCGATAGGTTGTCGCGTGCCCGTTTCCCCAAGTCGAGGTAATCGACAGCCCCAAAAAAACGCAGTCGAGTGGACTGTGACTCACGCCGATATCTCCGCTGCCCGTTCACTCGACGCGAGGCTGTCTTCGAGAATCGAGTGCACCAGCACGCCGCGCTGTGCGTAAGTGTGCTCCGCCAAAACTCGCTTCCGTGCGGCTTGGCCGATCGATCGTGCGCGTTCCGGCGTAAGTTCACTGAGAATTCGCGCGACTTCGGCGCCATCGCGCGCCACCAGCACTTCCTCGCCCGGCCGCAAAAAGAAATCCAGCCCCTCCCAGGCATCGGTGATGAGGCAGGCCGCGGCGCCCGCCGCTTCGAACACGCGAGTCGCTGGGGAAAAACCGTAGCGGGCCATGCTGTCACGGCTGATATTTAGAACGGCGCGCGCGGAGCAGTTGAACGCGTTGTGATCCGCGGTATAAACGTGCCCGACATAAGTCACATTGGACGGTACGGATTTATCCGCCCACCCGCTGCCGCCCAAAAGGAATCGCTGTGAGGAAGCAATTCGAGCAGCACTGAAAAAAAATTCTTCCACTCTCGCTTCACGGTCGGGCAAGCGGTTCCCCAAAAAAGACAGATCGCAGGCAAACCGCGGATCGGGAGCAACTGGAAAGTGCACATCGGGATCGAACGCGTTGTAAATTGCTACGCAGTCGCGCGCGCCCATGCTGCGATACTCGTCCGTGACCCGCTGGCCGCCGCCATAGGTGAGCACAAAGTCGTACCGCGGGAGCGCCGCGTGAAACGCGTCGGCAGGATTGTGCGCCAGCCGTTCGAGAGTCGCGGGCGCGTCCACATCCCAAAAGACCTTGCATACAGAGCCGCGCATTTGAGAAACGCGCGATTCGAGAAACGTGTCCAGCACCCCAACGCCGCTCGCTTTTACGACTACATCGCACTGCTCGGAATTTCTTAAATACTGATTGACTTCCTGCGGATTTTGCGCATCGTAGACAACAATGCGGGCCCATTCCGGATCTTGTATATCGCGGTGCTTCTGCCGGTCGTAGGCGTCCGGCTCATAAAAAGTAATCTGGTTACCGGACCGCGCGAGCGCCCTCAAAATTCCACGATAGTAAGTGGCTGCACCGTTCCAATAAGCCGATACCAGACTCGAACCCCAGAAAGCAATCTTCATCAGTGAACCTCAAGAGCGAGCGGCTCGATCGTAGCCGGGCGCATTGCCTCGTAAATAGCGAGTAACTCATCCACCCGGTGCGCACATGTATGACGGCTTCGAATCGTTTCCAGGCCGCAGGCCGCAAGCGAGCGTGCCAGCGATTCGTCCATTAACACGTCAAGCAGCGCACGCTCCATTTCCATCCCGTCATGCGCCATGAGAAAATCCGTTCCAACCCGGAACAAGCCTTCCGTATTCTGCCACGGCGCAGATATCAGCGGTATGCCGCAAGCCAACGCCTCGAAAGGACGAATGGTCGGAATACCCGCTAACTCGCGCGCGTAGGGGCGCCGCGGAACGTGAACCGTGGCGCGGAACTGCGCGAATTTAGCCGGCACGTCGAAATTGGCCAGCCATCCTCCGTAGTCGATATTCGCTTCACCTAGTTCGCGAATCGCATGCTCCGGGTAGCGAACGCCATAGACTTGCGCCTTCAGCTTCAGCCGCTTAATCGGATGAATGAAATACTCGCGAAGCTCCTCCGTACGTTCGTTATCTCCCCAGTTGCCGATCCAGATGACGTCGCCGGCCTTCTCTTCGCTCGCGCGCGGATAAAACGTGCGTGTATCCGCCGCTTCGTGCCAGACGAAAACCTGCTTACCCCAGCCCTGAGCCGCATATGTTTCCTTCAACGACGCCCCGTAAGCCAGCACGCCGTCATAATGGCTCAGATCGAAGCGCGCCAGTTCGTCCCGCGCAGTAAGCGCGCGATGGTGCGTGTCGTGAAACAGAATCCGTAGATCCGGAGTCCTCCGGCGGTACTGGCCGATTGCGGAGATTACCTCCGGATGATTCCACTCATGCACCAGAACCAGATCCACGCCGTCCAACCAGCGGTCGAGCTCGAGCGCATCGGTACGGTATTGTTGCTCCGCCAGATTCGGAAATGCGCGGCGAAATGCGCGAACTGCTTCGTCTCCGTACTGCTGAACCAGATTTACGCGGCTCCAGGCATCTTCCGGCTCGAATACCGTAACTTTGTGTCCCCTCGCCTGCAGCTCCGAAACAACGCCGCGCAGGAAATGCGCATTGCCGTGGTTCCAATCGGAAACCAGCGAGTGATAGAACATCGCAACGCGCATCACTGATACCTACTCCTGACCGTGCGCGCCTGACACAGAGCCGGAAGCGTCAGCGCCCTGGATCGGAACCCCGCGCGTAAGCAAGGAGACGTAGGCTGTTGTTCGCGTTTCTGCCGGATCAACTCCGCATAAAGCGCGCAATATGCGGAAACAGCTCTCTGGGCTTCATATCGCGCCGCATGCGAAAACGCAGCACCAGCCAGCCGCTCACGCTTTTCTCTGTCCCGGCTGAGCTGATCCAGTTCAAAGGTCCATGCATCGGGATCGCGCGGATTCACGAACACCGCGGCTCCATCCCAGAGCTCACGCAAACTGGGAATATCCGCGAGCACGAGCGCACAGCGCGCCCGCGCCGCCTCCAGCACAGATAACCCAAAAGGCTCATACAGCGCCGGATGGACAAAGACCGCCGCGGACTTCATCAGATCCAGCAAGCGCGCATGATCGAGCGCCCCGAGCAGCTTCAAATGTCTAGCATTGCGCTCAGATCCGTCCGGGTCTTGATTGCCCCCGGCAACGCGAATCTCCCATGCCAGCTTCGCTGCAATGTGGTCCAGCAATGCAAAATTTTTTGCTTTATCCCAGACGCGCCCCGCACCGAGAAAGAACGGCTGCTTCTCACCATGCGCAGGATTCGCCGCATCCGGGAGGAAGTTGTGAATAACCCGGATTTTCTCCGAAGCGGTCCCGTACTCCCCCTGAATCGCACGCGCCATGAACTCCGAAGGACAGACAACCGCGTCCGCCGCCGACAACCCATCGCTCACGCGCCGCCAGTATTCGTCCCATTCGCCTCCCGGAGGGGTGCCATGCACGGCGCGCCACCAGGAATAGACACACGAGTGCGCTGCGACAACAACCGGAGCATGCCAAGGCAAGCTCGCGTGGCAGTAACCGTTCAAATGAATCAGGTTGGCTCGATATTGCTCTTGCAGGTCCAGTAGCCATCTTCCGGAAGCATCCACATCTTCCCAGGAATCAAGCATCCATTCGAGAGCGAAGCCGCCCGTCCGCAGCGTCACTCCGCTCAGAGCGGCAGCTTGTTTGATTTGTTGTTCTGACGGCGCAGGTCCCAGCGTGGCCAGCAATACTTCCGCGCCGTGCTGAGTGAGGCCAGCCGCCAGTTCCAGAGAATAACCCCAGACGCCCCCCACCGCGTCAGTAGTCATTAAGATTTTCAATGGTCGCTCTCAGCGCGGCGCTAATTCCAGTTCTACCAGCCGCTGCGGCCGCTGTTCCTGAATGTCGCTGAACGAGTCGAACCCTTTCAGATAGAACTCGTGCGCGCGCTCCCAGGCAAAATCGTCCGGCGGTCCCCAGATTCTGGTGTACTCGGGAGATCCCGGATATGGGAACAGCGGTACGGGCTTGTTTGCCCAGACTCCGTGACTCTCTAAGTGATGACGCCACGCTTCGATGGCATCCGCGTCATCTTCCGTCATGGCCAATAAATTGGCTTGTACGAACGGCACTAATTGTTTGGCGAATACCAGGCGACCTGTAAGTTCCTCAGTCGATAGCTTGCATTTCTTATCGAGATACGCGCGGCCCGCTTCCGTGATACTCTCGACTCCTGCCTCGATCGAAACGCAACCGGCACGCGCCAGCGCACGAATCGCTTGCTCGTTCCAAAGGTCGATCCGCGTCTGAACGCCTATCTTGATCTTGCGTTCGGCCAGAGCGGCTAAAAGCGCCTGGTCCGGCAGGAAAATCTCGTCGATGAAATAGATGTACTCGACACCTTGTGCTACGAATCGGTCTAACTCTTCCAAAATCACATTTAGCGGACGCTTCCGGTAATTATTTCGGAAATTGTCTTTGGCGCAAAACGTACAGTGGTACGGGCATCCGCGAGAAGCTTCCATCTCCGCGCCCGGCCCCTGCGGCTCCGCATCGAAGCGGTGATGGTGATGGTGGTGCTTCGCAATCGCCTCATCCGGCCAGCGCAAAGCGGGCAGTTGCTTCATATCGGCCGCCCGGTTCGGTCCGCGAACAATGATGCGCTCACCCGCGCGGTACGCAATCGACGGAATCTCCGCAAGCGGACGATCTAACAGCGGCAGAATCTCCTCGCATTCGCCCAAAATCGCGATATCTGCGTTCAGCTTTTGGAGGGTGGGACGCGGTGTTGTCGAGGCATGCGGCCCCACGACCACCAGCTTTGCTGGAATCTCCCTCAACGGCCGGCAAAGCTCCTGCGGAACGCGCAGCTCCGGCGGAGCGCATCGCCAGAAAAGATATGTCGGGGCAGTCGTCACCACGATCACATCAGGCGCGGCCGCCCGAACGCGCTCTACAATTTCGGAGTCGCTTAACTCATCGAGATGACCGTCGATGATGGTGGCCTCGTGGCCGCTCTGTTCCAAAAGAGCCTTCGAATACCCAAGCTCCAGAGGTAGATGGCGCTCGCGGCAGCCGAAATAAATGCTGCCTTCAAATCGCCAGGAAGGGTTCACTAAAGTAAATCGCATTATGCTACCTGTACCGCTGCCCGCCCAACCAGGGATGGACGGTTCAAATACCAGGAGTAAAGGGACCGTAGTCCTTCCTGAATGCTCATACGCGCAGTCCAGCCAAGGAGCTTGCGTATCTTGGACGTATCCGCCACATACCAGCGCTGATCCCCCAGCCGTTCAGAGCCCCACTCGACATCGATCGTGTTACCGGTCAGCTCGCGCAGCTCATCGAGCAGTTCCAGTAAGCTGGTGCTGTTTTCCGCTCCTCCGCCCATGTTAAACATCTCTCCGGCGGCCACTCTCATATTCTCCTGCACGAGTCTCATGGCGCGGACTAAGTCTTCTACAAACAATAAGTCGCGCACCTGTTTACCATCGCCGTAGATGGTCACCGGTTCGCCCTTTATTGCTTGCCGGACGAAATGCGCCACCCAGCCTTGGTCCTCGGATCCAAGCTGATACGGCCCGTAAATACAGCTCATGCGGAACACTGCCGCCGGAATGCCAAAAGATCTCGCGTAATCGAGAACATACTGGTCCGCGCTGCCCTTCGAACATCCGTAAGGAGACAAAAAGTCCAGGGGCTGATCTTCGCCAGCGCCCCTCGCCGCGACCAATTCATCTTCCGGCTCGTAGCGCCGCGCGAGTTCCTTCAACTTCACGCGCCCCAGGCATCCGTAGACTTTGTTCGTCGACGTGAACAACAGACTGGGCCGTGCTGCGCGATGACGTACGGCTTCGAGGAGACGTATTGTCCCGATCAGGTTCGTTTCCAGATCCGACAACGGGTCGTCCAGGCTGGTCGTAACCGCCACTTGAGCCGCTAGATGATAAATTTCACTGGCGCCCTGCACGGCTTTTTCGAGTTTCCGGCTGTCCCGAACATCCGCTTCGGTAAATTGCACCCTCCCCGGGAAACGTTCCCGGAGTTCTGCGATGTTCCGCTCTACTCCCGCGCGGCTCAAATTGTCGTAGATATGGACTGGCCGGTCTTCGAGCAAATAACTCAACGCGACATTTGTGCCGATGAAACCGGCGCCGCCGGTGATCAAAGCGTATCTTTGCTGCACGTGGCCTCCCTAAACCACCAAGCCGCGGGAGGCAAGCTCTTTCTGCATCTCGCCGAAACGGTCGTGCGCTGTCTGTTGCTCCAGCCACTCGGCCAGATCGCGCATGCCGGCTTCTAACGTGATCTTCGGTTTATAACCCAGAACTTTTTGCGCCAGGCTGATATCGGGAAAACAGTGCCGGATGTCGCCGACCCGGTAATTTCCCGTAATTTCCGGCTCGAGATCGACGCCCAGAACTTGCGCCAATTTGCGGGCTACTTCCTTCACCGTAATTTTGCGACCGCTACCGACATTGAACGTCAAATTTCGCGCCTCTTTCACTTCGAGAGCGAGACGGCAGGCACGGGCCACGTCATAAACGCTAACAAAATCCCGTAATTGCTCTCCGTCTTCGAAAATAATCGGCCGTTTCCGGTTCATCAGCCGCGAGGCAAAAATTGCCAGCACCCCCGTGTACGGATTCGATAATGATTGAAACGGTCCGTAAACGTTGAAAAAGCGCAGCGCGACCGTCGGTATTCCGTACGCCCGGCCAATAATCAGGCACATCTGCTCCTGATCGTACTTCGAAAGGGCATAAACTGAAGCGAGCGAAGGCTGCTTTGTTTCCGGTGTGGCAACCGGGCGCAGCGGCAGGCCCTGCGGCGTGGCCATTTCCCAATCGTGCGCCTTGAGCTGTTCAGTCGTGCGGTGCGCCTGCATGTAAGGCTCCCCGTCCGGAGTCAGATACAATCCCTCGCCGTAAACGCTCATGCTGGAGGCCACGATCAGTTTGTGAACTGGGTGTTTTACGAGCCGCTCCAACAGAACGGAGGTCCCCAGGTTGTTCACACTGGTATATTCCGAAATTTGATACATGCTCTGGCCGACTCCGACCAAAGCAACGAAATGGTAGACTGCATCGACGCCTGACAGCGCCTCATCTACCGTTTCCGGATTACGAACATCTCCGAGCATGAACTCGGCGTCTTTGTGCAGATACGCCGGACGCCCGGGTTGTTCCCCGTGCACCTGAGTAATCAGGCTGTCCAAAACCCGTACGTTATATCCGGCTTTTAATAATTCTGAAGCTACATGTGAGCCAATAAATCCGGCACCGCCTGTGATTAGAACGGTTCCCTTCATCTTCCTTTATTCCTTTTTTGGGTGGATTTTGTGCTGCAAACGGGCACGGCCGCCGGGAGAGGTTAAGATGAATCTCTTGCATGCAATTATCAGCGCGACGCGTTTCTTGTGCCCTCATAAATAGCCGCGTATATGCCTTGTTACAGATAAGAAGCTTTGTACCTCCAGGTTGTTTCTACTTACATTTGAGATAAGGCTCAAGGCCAAGTAGTAGTACTAGAGTGGGGCAGCCAATCACCGCTTCAGCGGCGCCAGACGCTAGGACGCGTACCTTCTCGTCATCTCCGCGCAGAACTCCGCATACTCTTCGGGATTCTTCGGCGGACTCGTATAATGCGGACGCACGCCGCATCTCTCCGGCGTGAAGCAAAACGTCACGGTCAAGTCGAACGGTTCGAGCAACGACATCTGCCGGTCAAACCATTCTTTGGCTCTCGGACGGTCGAAATCGGCCCAGCTCAGTCCTGTGCGTAGCTTCTTCACACCCAAATCGCGGAGCTCGCGCACCGCTGTTTCCAGGCGAGGATCCTCGAAATGAAACCACTGGCAAATCCCCAGCGCGGGCGCATATTCGCGAAACCGGCGATGCGCCAGCTTCGAGCTCCCATCTTCCCGAAACAGTCCCATGTAGAAATGCCGGTAATAGGCGGAACCTTCGCTTTCACGGTGCCGTGTCGTGGCAGGCCAGGCGCGCGGCAAATCGAACAAGCTGTACCAATACACGTGATCGAGCCTCGGAATCAGAAGCTCGGCCGTTTTTTTTAATCCAAACTCCTGCACTTCTTCGGCGCCGAACGAAGAGGCGCCCACCTCGGACACCCAGATCGGCTTACTGGTGACAGCCCGGACTTCCGCAAGTTTGTCCGGCCACTCGTGAATAGTCCAGTGATTCCAGTCCAAAGGAAATCCATGCACTGCGACGATATCTATCTGGTCGAGCGCATGCAAGTCCTCCATCCGCTTCACGAACGCCGGATCGATAGGAGAAATTCCCCCGAGCACTCGGGTAATCCCGGGCTTCTCGGCCTTCACCGCGCTCGATGCCATGTGCACCATGCGCGCAAACGAGGACCAATCCGGATCCATTTCGAAGTCCCAGTGCGAAAGATTATTCGGCTCATTCCAGAACATCACGGCTTCAATCATAGTGAGAAATCCGGTCTAGTACTCAAAAGGCAATTCATGTAACTGCGCTTTCTCGTCGCACCGGCAGATGAATACCTCAGGCTCGGGCATGCTCTCGATTTTGAAACCGGCGCTGCGCAACACGGCTTCCGCGCACGCCCGGTTCGGGATCCACCAGTTCGTCGGATCCTGTGAATAACTCTTCTCGATGAAGTGCATTTTCGGAAAACCAGGCAGATCGAAAATAGATTTTTCCCAGAACGGATAATCTTCTTCAACCCGCTGAGTCGTGCGGCTGCCGCGCAGCATCGATTGAAAAATGAACCAGTCCTTCGCTGTATACTGGCGCAGCAGATCCAGCGCCAGCAGCGGATGGCGCAGATGATAAAACACGCCCATGAACAGAACGACGTCGAACCGCTCGCGCAATTTCGGAACATCATAGACTGACATTTGCTCGAAACGGATATCCAGATCCAGAACTTCGGCGGCGAAACGCGCCTGCTGCAGATAGCCTTCATCGTGATCGATCCCCAGCACGCGCTTGGCGCCGCGCCGCTTCATCTCGATCGAATAGAAGCCTCCATTGCATCCAACATCCAGCACCGTCATTCCCGTCAAATCACTCGGAATGGCGTTTTCGAAGCTGCGCCATTTCGCCGATGGATAATCGCCCAGAAAATGGTTGGGCGCGGTTTGCACGCCGCGCAAACAGAGGTTGTGAAACCATGGACCTAGTTCACTTACTCGCCTCTCAATTTCTTCGATCGTGGCGCTGTTTCCCAAAGCTACCCCTTTCTTGCTTTTATGATTCGTATTCTACTCATCCGGCACGCTGAGACCGAGTTGCTCGGGCGTGTGCTATACGGGCGCATGCCCGGCGTTCACCTGAGCGCAGAAGGAATTCGCCAAGCCCACGCGCTCGCGCGTGGCCTGCATGAGCGCTTTTCCGTCGGTCACGTGATTTCGAGTCCGCTGGAGCGCGCGCGGAAAACCGCCGAACAGATCGCGGCGCCTCAGGGTTTACCGGTCGCCATCGACGAAGACCTGACCGAGATCGATTACGGCTCCTGGATGGGGAAACCGTTCTCCGAGCTGCGCGATTCGCCGCAATGGCGCCGCTTCAACCAGCTCCGGTCGATTACTTCCCCACCCGGCGGCGAATTTATGCTGCAAATTCAGGTCAGGGCCTGGCGAAGCCTGAATCGAATTCTCGAACAGAAGCGCGACGGGGAGGAGGCGACAGTAGCGGTTGTCACTCACGGCGACGTCATCCGCGCTTTGCTGCTCCTTTTGCTTGGTCTTCCCATAGATCACATTCACCGTTTGGAAATTTCCCCCGCATCGGTAACTGAAGTCTTGCTGGGAGGATATGTTCCGATTGTGGTCTGCATGAACCAGATCTTCCACTGAGCGCCCTTGACTGTTCTGCCCTAACTGGAACCAGCGAAAATAAAAAACATCTCCATGTCCGGATCGTTCAGCTTGCCGCCTAAGGAACTCTTCGAACTGTTCGTCTCCGAGCTAAACGAATTTGTTGTCGTCCTGCTCACGAACGAGGGGATTTTCTGCTCGTGGCACGCCGGTGTCGAGCGCCTTTTCGGATATACGGCAGAAGAGTTTGTGGGCCAAAGCCTGGATCTGCTTCTTCCTCAGCCTGACAGATTGAGAGGCGACGCCAAAGCGGAGTTGGACCACGCCGCGCGGTATGGCCGCGCTTCCGATACGAGGTGGCTCCAAAAAAAAGGTGGTCAGCCGGTGCTGGTCGACGGTCTGACCGTCGCTTTACGCAACAAAGATGGAGAACTGGCCGGCTTTGGAAAAATCATTCATGACGTGACGGAGCGGAAGACAACGGAAGACAATCTGCGAGCTCTGGCGGGTGCGCTCGAACAGTCGACTGTCCTTATCCGCGGCTGGAATGGTGTCATCGAGCACTGGACCAGCGGATGCGAGCGGCTTTACGGCTGGACGGCCCAGGAAGCGGTCGGAAAAATCGAGCACGAATTACTCTCGACCAAATTTCCAGCTCCGCTCGATCAAATCGAGCAACAACTTCTGGCAACGGGAACCTGGCAGGGCGAACTGGAGCAGGTCCGGCGCGATGGCAGCCTGGTGTTCGTCTCCGCGCACTGGGTTTTGCTGGCCGATCATTCGGATGAGCCGCTCAGCATAATCGCTACGCACACCGACATCTCGGCGCGTCTGCAAATGCAGCAGGAATTAGAACTCGCGAATGAGCGCCTGCGAGGAATGGCGCTTGAGCTGGAGCGGTCCAATCAGGAGCTGGAAGAATTTGCCCGTATCGCCTCCCATGATCTCAGCGCCCCCATCACCAGCACACGCTGGCTGGTCGATTTGCTCTCCTCACGGCATGCCCAGAGACTCGACGAGGAAGGACAGCGCTGCTTAAAGCAGGTTTCTTCCGGCCTGGAGCGGATGTCGGAGTTGGTCGAAGCTGTTTTGGCGCACGCCCGGGTGGGCAAGAGCGCGATCGGATCGCCGGAAAGCACGGAGGCGCGGGACGCGCTGTCCCGCGCGTTGGAGAATCTGCGGAAAGATATCGAAACATCCGGCGCCGTGATCAGGCACGATCCTCTACCGCGCGTCAATATTCAGCCCCAGCCGCTCACTCAGTTGTTTCAGAACTTGCTCTCGAATGCGATCAAGTATGCTCGCGCAGGCGTTCGCCCGGAAATTCGAATTTCCGCTCAGCGCGAGGGCTCCCATTGGCGCTTTGGCGTCCACGACAACGGCATGGGCATCGAGCCGGAATGGTTTGAACGCATCTTTCTTCCGATGCAGCGGCTGCATGGGGTCGAGATCAGCGGGAGCGGCATTGGCCTCGCCACTTGCCGCAAAATCGTCACCCGCGCCGGAGGCCGCATCTGGGTCGAGTCGAAGATCAAGGAGGGATCTTCCTTCTACTTCACCCTGCCCGGCCCGGCAGAACCCCGCCCATAAGCAAGGGTTGTTGCCCTCTCACCCCTGCACCGCCCCGCTAATCAAGCTATACAGCAGGATCGCCAGCACAATACTCGTGATCGCCACGTACTTCCGGTCTCCCTCCAGCGCGAATCCAACCAATGAAAAAGCGACTCGCGCAATCGGCGTCGCAATCAGAAGCAGAATTCCAAATTGAATGATCGATCGGGCTCGCAAGTGTATCGCGCCCCGAACAATTTCCCCGACAATTCGATCGACGCTGGGCTGCCCGTGAAACGTGCGATAGTCGGTCGCCTCGTTCCCGTGTCTCGCCAGATAATAAATTCCGCCCGCCAGCACCACTGAACCCGCCAACAGAACGCCCGTTCGCAGCAACACGCTGACCATGCGCTCAATGCTCCGGTCTGTCACTTTGGCCCAACTCATAGGCCGCCTTTGGCCCCGCTGAAGATCATCTCGATCGCCATCACCGCGACCACCAGCGCAAAGACCCGCCTCAGCAGAGTCACCGGCAAGCGCGCCAGAAAACGCGCTCCCATCATGGAACCGCTGAGCACGCCCAGCATCACGGGCATTGCAATTGCCGGGTTCACATAACCGCGGCTCAGATACACGCTCGCACTCGCCGCCGCCGTAACGCCAATCATGAAATTGCTCGTCGCGGTCGAAACTTTGAACGGAATCTGCATGGCTTGGTCCATGGCGATCACTTTCAAGGAACCAGACCCGATACCAAGCAGCCCTGAAAGCGTTCCTGCTCCGAACATCAATGCGAAACCAGCCTTGACCCGGTGCACGACGTAGGATTCGAGCCCTTGTGGGGTCATGTAAGCCTCATTCAAATGCAACGTTTCCCCCAGCGGATCGGGTGGGACCGGCTTCTTGCCTCTTTTTCGTTCCCGGCTGGTTTGCCAGGCCGCCTGCAACAGAATCAGCCCGAATATGATGCTCAAAACGGTTGTCGGAATATGCGTCCCGATGAATGCTCCAAAGATCGCGCCCAAAGTTGTCGCAATTTCCAGAAACATGCCAATGCGGATGTTGGAGTATCCATCGCGCACATAAGCAGCCGCGGCCCCCGATGAAGTGGCAATCACCGAAACCAAACTGGCGCCGATCGCGTACCGCAGATCCACGCCCAGGAAAAGCGTAAGCACAGGGGTAACAATCACGCCTCCGCCGAGCCCGGTGAGGGAGCCCAAAAATCCTGCCAGAAAAGACGCTCCCAGCACGATCGGCGTAAACTCAGCAGCCGTCATGTCTCCCCGGAATTCGCGATACGCTGTTCATAGCTTATATTTGGAGTCCCTGTGAAGACATTCTTTTCTCTTCTGGCAATGGCCTTCGTGAGTTTCGCACAGCAGCCGCGGCCGCAGCAGCCGCCGCCGGTTCAATCACCCGAACTGCAGAACGGCGGCCGTGTCACGTTTCGCCTTCGAGACCCGAACGCGCAGCACGTGTCGGTAAGTGTGGCGGGTACCACCCAGCCCTATGTCATGCAGAAAGATCAGGAGGGAGTATGGAGCGTGACCACCCCTCCACTCACGCCCGACCTTTACGGCTACTCCTTCAATGTCGACGGTGTCCGTCTGCTCGACCCGTCAAATCACATGATTATCCCGAATCTGCTGAATCCGAGCAGCGAAGTGCACGTTCCTGCGGCGTCGCCCGAGCCTTGGGAGATGACGGACATTCCTCACGGTTTGGTCCATCATCATTTCTACCGTTCGGGCGTCATCGGAGACAATCGCGATTTCTTCGTCTACACTCCGCCCGGCTACGATCCAAGCGCCGGCACACGCTATCCGGTCTTGTATCTGCTCCACGGCTACAGCGACGACGCGAGCGCCTGGACCGCCGTGGGCAGAGCGAATCTGATCCTCGATACGCTCATTTCGCAAAATAAAGCGAAGCCGATGATCATTGTCATGCCGCTCGGTTACGGCGCGCCCGAAATTGTTCAGCGGCCGCAAGGACAGCGCTCGCCCTTCAACAACACCGGTTTGCGTGAAAAGAATTTCAACAATTTCACAGCGGCTCTGATCGACGAGGTAATTCCACAAGTGGAGCACACGTATAAAGTGGAGAGCAACCGCGATGCTCGCGCCATTGCGGGCCTGTCTATGGGAGGAGCCGAATCGTTGCTGAGCGGTTTAAACCATCTCGACAAATTCTCCTGGGTCGGGGCCTTCAGCGCTGGCGGTCTCGGTGAGGATCTCGCAGCCGCTTTTCCGCAGTTAACTGCGAGCGCGAATCAGCAGTTGCATCTCCTATGGATTGCCTGCGGCACCGACGACCGCCTGATTACCGCCAATCGCAACCTGATCGCTTGGCTGAAGGGCAAGGACATCCATTTGACCCAGATCGAAACTCCGGGCATGCATACTTGGATGGTCTGGCGCCGCAACCTGGTAAACTTCGCGCCCCTGCTCTTCCAGTCCACCTCCACAAGCGCAGAGTAGCTATCTTCTCGTGGCTCGCGTACTCCTTACTTAGAATTGAATCGCCAGCTCTTCGCCCCCTACTTGGTTTCTTTTTGCGCGCGGGAGCGGCGGAACTGCGCGGGCGGACATCCAAACTCCCGCTTGAACACGCGGTTGAACGCCGCTTCCGATGCATAGCCGACTTCGGCCGCGATCTCGCCGACGTTCGCATTGGACGATACAAGTGTTTCTGCTGCCAGCTTGAGTCGCCACCGCGCGAGATACGCCATGGGAGGCTCGCCCAGAAAATGACGAAAGCGCTCTGCAAACCGTGTGCGCGACACCCCGACCTGGTGGGCGAGGTTTGCGATCGTCCACGGGTGCGACGGGTTTTTGTGCAGCAACGCGAGCGCTTCGCCGATCACCGGATCCCGTGCTCCGGCGAGCCATCCCTTTTGCTCATCCGCCAGGTCCTGAATGAAACGCCGCAATGTCTCGACGAAGAGAACTTCGGATAACTTGGCAACAACCACATCGCTGCCCGTTCCTGATCCTCCGGCTTCACGCACTGAAAACTGTATCGAATTCGCCAGCCATTGTCCCGCCGCATCATTCGCGATATTGACCACGAACATCGAGGGCAATCCCGCAAGTACGACTTCGCTCAAACTCGGATCGCAGGCCATATAACCGCACACGAATTTCGTAAGTTCTCCTCCGCCGCCATAGCGAGCGACTTTGAGTCCGTTATTCAAGTTCTTAGCGAAAGCCTTTAGCGAATCGACGGGCTTACCTGCGCCGTTTCCCAGTAGGTGCGCATCTCCGTGAGGGAAGATCACCACGTCGCCGGGCCGCAGATCGCGACGGCTCCCGTGGGGCATTTGCGCATAGGCGCGGCCTTCGGCCAGGTAGTGGTAGATGATCACGTGACCCGCTCCCGGGCAGAGCAGGGGAGCGACCTGGCTCGAACGAGCTGACGCCAGGCACCACGGAGCGGAAAACTCCGCGTTGAAAAACAAGGCTCCTCTGAGCTTGACGATTTTCAGCACCTCGGAGAGGGCATCCATGGCTCCAGCTTCGCTCGATTTGGACGTTTTCGGCAAGAATGCGGAATGATCGAGCAAGTTTTGGAATCCAATCCGCCGCATAGTAGAGCCATGAGGCAAGACCGATGACTCTTCTAGAGAAACAAACTGGAGTGGACGAATTAAAGACGCGTTTGCGCAATACCTGGATGACGGGCGACTATGGGCGGTTCAGCCGCTATATGGAACGCGATGCCGAGGCGTTCTACCGGCGCCTGCCGATCAAGCCGGGGGCGCAGTTGCTCGATGTGGGATGCGGGGCGGGGCAACTATCGCTGATTGCTGCGAGAGCAGGGGCGCGTGTGACGGGGTGCGACATCGCAACCAACTGGCTGGCCCAAGCCCGTCGAAGCGCGGCCGCCGAAGGACTAACCATCCTGTTTGAAGAAGGAGATGCGGAGGCGCTGCCTTACGAAGACGCCAGGTTCGATGCGGTGGTCAGCCTGATCGCTGCCATGTTCGCGCCTCATCCGGAACTGGTCGCGGCCGAGCTTACCCGCGTCTGCCGGCCCGGAGGGATCATCGCAATGGCCAACTGGACTGGCCCTGGGTTTGTTGGGCAGATGTTTAAGACCATCGCTAAACACATCGCTCCTTCGGGTATGCCCTCGCCTGTGTTGTGGGGCGATGAGCCGACCGTTCGCGAACGGCTGAGGAGCGGGATCGCGAGTCTCGAATGCTCACGCCACCTCTACGAACTCAGTTATCCGTTCTCGCCGGCGGAGGTAGTCGAGTTTTTCCGTGCGAACTATGGGCCGATGACGCGCGCGTTCGCATCCATCGGAGAACAGGCGCAACAGCAGCTTCGTGAGGAACTGACGGATCTATGGTCCCGTCACAATCGGGCTACTGATGGAACCACCAGGGTCGATGCGGAGTATCTTCAGGTGATTGCGCTACGAGGCTAGTCGTCAGGCGAAAAACCATCTGCGCCAGGACGAGTGAGGTCAATCACGGTTACTCTGCTGGCTCTGGCGTTTCAAAATCCGCACGACCGCCATGATTGTGTTCCAATTCCGTGTTGTCGCTGGCGCCCCGAACAGGTTGTCGATCTGACCCAGAAAGCCGATCGTTTTCATGTGGCGGCGGTACTCTCCAAAAACGAACCGGTTTTTCGACGCGATCACTCGCACAAACCACTCTCCGCATCGCGGAAGTGCGCATGGAACGGAAGCTGGACCCCGGTCCGCTTTCGACAGGATGCTTACGAATCGAACAATATCCGGGCGTGACGGGCGGGCTCCAAACGGATTTTCCAGCTCCAGGCGTAGAAGATCGCGGCCTTCGCAGAGTACAACTTCCGCTTCGAATGGCAGTTTCCGGAGCAGCACCGCGCAAAACTCCGCGCGAGTTCCGGGTTTTCTGACGATAAACGTGCCCGCCGCCCCCACATTCACGACACCATAGTCGTTCAACTCTCTTGCGAGGATGCTTGGGCGGAACGTCCTGTGTCCGCCAACGTTGACGCCCCGGAGAAAAACAACGAGAGCCATGACGGGATTATAGAGAATACCGCGAGCGCCAGCGCAAAATGTAAGCGACCTACTGTAAATTGTCGACGCGAATAGTTACCGTAATTGCGAATCAAAGTACGAAGCTAACCTGCAACCACCCATGCGCGCCCGAACAACTCCAAAAACGGGTACACTGCGCGTATGCGGTACCCACTACCTGCTACTCGTCTTGCGCTGGCCGCCGTAGTTGCGGCCGTAGCGTTGCATATGCAAACGGTTCAGGCGGATCCGCTGCCGGCTGTAGCCTGTGGTGTACCAGTCGAAGTGCCCGATACTCTGGCCAGTCCGCCCTTTGACATTCCACGCACGCTCTGCCTTCCACCCGGATTCTCTATTTCGGTGGTGGCGCGGATTCCGCAGGCGCGCTTTCTGGCCGCGACACCCGACGGCGGTCTGCTTGTTTCGCAGCCCTCTACCGGGAATGTGCTGCTCGTAGACCCTCAGGCCGACCCGGCCTCCAATGTATCTCTGTTTGTGGATGGCTTTTATCATCCACATGACATGTCGTTTCACGCCATCGGTGGCCAAATGTATCTTTATGTCGCCGGAGCGGACGCAATCGTGCGGTTTCCCTGGAATCCCGGCGACCGCGCGGCTCATGACGGCGAATTTATTGTGAGGCATCTGCCCACCGCGGACAGTATCGAACTAGGGACCTACCTGCATGAACTGAAAAACTTTGCGATCGATTCGCAAGACCGGATATACGTCTCCATAGGGTCGGCCACCAACGCCGATCCGGCGGACCGCAACGCGATACCCATGCGCGGCGCCATCTATCGATACGACCCGGACGGATCAAACGGACAGTTGTTCGCCGCCGGGCTGCGCAATGCCGAAGGCATCCGCTTTCTCCCCGGCACGGATCAACTCTGGGCCGCGGTAAACAATCGGGACAATCTGGCGTACCCGTTTGATGATGGAACCGGGCTGTTCGGGCAGGTGTTCCAAGAATACGTAAACGACCATCCTCCTGACGAGCTCACATCGGTTCGCGAGGGCGGCGATTACGGTTGGCCATTTGCCAATCCCAACCCGGACACAGACGCGGGTTGGGACTATATGCCGTTCGATGCCGATGTTCAAACCAATCCCCTCGGACTGTTCTATTCGCCCGATCAATTTGACCGTGTCAGCAAGGGCATTCCCGCGCATTCGGCTCCGTTAGGATTGACATTTCTACAAGGCACGAACTTCGTCCCGGAATATGCGAACGGCGCCATCGTGGCGCTCCACGGATCGTGGAATCGGATTCCCCCAACCGGATACAAACTGGTGTACTTCCCGTGGAATCCGGACACGCAAACGCCCGGTGCGCAGCAGGATTTTGTAACTGGCTGGTTGGATGATTTTACCGGCCAAGCATGGGGCCGTCCGGTAGCTACCGCGGTCGATGCATCAGGCAATCTGCTGGTCTCTGACGATGCCAGCGGCACGATCTATCGGATTGTGCACTGGTATCCATTCCTATAGCAAATGGCTTGCCAAGCTTGATTCGCGCCAACACTCAAACAAAAAGCCGAACGGAACTGGATCCGTTCGGCTCTCTCGTCTATCGGAGCGATGGAGTTACCACCGAGAGAAAACGTCTCTATTGATGGGGCGTGCCGGTTTCCGTGTTCGCCGCGGTGCTGGCCCCGCCGACCACTCCCTGATTCACAAGCACTTTCACTTCCACGCGCCGGTTCAGCTTGCGTCCCGCTGCGGTGTTGTTTGCAGCGGCTTCGTGGCTGGTGCCCAGTCCGGCCGGAGTCAGAATCCGGTGGATCGGGATGTTGCCTTGCTCCTCAAGATACTGAATCACGGCGTTGGCCCGCTCTTCGCTCAGCTTCTGGTTGAAAGCAGCCGGACCAGTCTTGTCGGCGAATCCCGCGACCTCAACCACGTAGCCTTTTTCATTTAGCGCTTTCTGCGCCAGATCGTCCAGGTCTTTCTTGGCATCCGGAGTTAGAGTTGCGCTGTTGATTTTGAAGTAGACCGTGGTGGAGTCTTTGGTCACGTAGTTGTCCAGGTTGGAAACGCGCGTATTCACTTCTCCCACGCCCTGGTTGGCCTGGTCGGCTGTCGCCTTCACCTGGCCCACTTGCGTCTGCACCTGTCCAACCTGCTGTTGCGTCTGCTTCTCGGTATTCTCCAGATCGTTAGCCCGGCTCTCCAACTGATGTTGACCGTTCTCCAGTTGATTGGCCTTGCTTTCCAGCGTTCCTGTCCGGGCTTCGATGGGACCTACCACCGTATCGATCTGTTTGCTGGCTCGCATCGAGTTGGGATCGAAAACAACTTTACTGGCTTCCAGATCGCCCTTGTCGTTTCCTTTCCCATCGGCTTCAATATGCAAGCCGGGTACGAGCGAAGCCACATCCATAGCGCTCTTGCGATGGAACAGGCCGCCTTTTTTCAACTCAATCTTGGTCGTATCCGTCAGATCGACAGTCCCGATCGAATCGTCATCCCCGCGGACCTTGAGTGTATTGCCTTGCTTGGAGATGATTACGCCTTGAACCTTGGCCTTCTCCCCCGCTGTGAAAGTACGGGTATTGGCCGTAACCATCCCCATGGCCAACATAGAGCTCAGAAGTGTGCCTGCCGAAAAAACAACACACGCCCTCAACGTTTTAAATCCTGTTAGCTGCCTCATATTCGGTCTCAATAACGCCTCCTCTGCGCTTGATAGCTGCCGGCGTGACGTAGCTCTCAGTTCCGGTTCTTGCCCAGTTAGACGTACGCCCTTCCGCCGTGTAACTGTAAATTTCACTAGATTGCTATGGTAACGCTATAGTACCGCAAATGCTCGTCAGAACCTCGCGCCTCAGCAAGGGGTATAGGTGATATAACCAAAGTTCCATGCTCGCAAAGCGCATTTTCTACGGCTGGTGGATTGTTGCAACCGCCTTCGTTACCTTCGGCATCGCGGTCGGCATTCCTTATTACAACATCCCGTTCTTCTATGATTATTTTCAAAAAAACTACCACTGGAGCCTCGATCAGATCACGCTTGGCTTCCCGCTCGCGGCGCTCCTCACCATCTGGGTCGGACCTCTTCTCATCCCCCGTTTCAGCCCGCGAAAATTAATCGTCGCCGGTACTGGGCTTACGGCCGTAGCGTTCTTCGGCTTCGGGGCCATGAAGGGCGCGCTCTCGGTTTACTTCCTCCTCTATTTCATCTATACCGTCGGCTATCTATTTTCCGGCCCGATTCCTCACCAGATTCTCGTTTCTTACTGGTTCCAAAAAAAGCGCGGAACCGCCATGGGCATCGTGTACGTCGGTGTCGGCCTGTTCGGCGGTCTTGGTTCGTTTTTCGTGCGTTCCATGACAGATCGCTACGGGTTCCAGACAGCCCTCATGGCGGTTGGCGCGCTCATGCTGATCAGTTGGCCGCTCGCTATTTTCATCCTGAAAGACAAGCCCGGTGAAGTGGGGCTACTTCCCGACGGCGCGGCCGAGCCGCCTCCCGACATCAAACTCTCTCCCCACAGCTATTGGGTTCTGCTGCGTAACGGGCCGTTTTGGCTGCTTCTGTTGGGCAGCATTTGCTCCATCGGCTCCATCGGGTCCATCAACATGCACATGAAATTCGTCTTCCGCGACGCCGGATTCACGAATCAGAAAGTGCTCAACGCCACTTGGACCACCGCTTCGGTCCTCATTCTTTGGTCCAGCATTATCGGCCGCATCAGCATCGGCTACTTCGCCGATGTCTTTTCGAAAAAGCGGGTCATGACTGCCACTTATTTCATCGTGGCGGCCACCATTCTGCTACTGCTGTCAGTCACACCCGCTCACTATTCATCTATATACATATTCGCCATTATGTTCGGGTTCTCCATGGGCGCGGATTACATGCTGATCCCTCTCATGGCCGCCGAACAATTCGGCGTGAACAGCCTGGCGCGCGCCATGGCCATCATTCTGCCTGCGAATACCATTGGCCAAACCTGGCTGCCCTACATGGTTTCTGGTTTACGCGAGCACTATGGCAATTATCTGGCGCCTATGGCAGTAATATTCGGCATTGCGATGATCGGCGCTCTGGCCATTGCCATCATGCCCGCCAGCAAGTTCCCCTTCGAATCTCCACAGGTCGCAAATCCCGCCGGAACTCGCACTGTGGAGTAGACGTTTTCGCGTGCGCTTTTCAATGCGACCCACCCGCCCCCGCGGTGGGAGTCGCCGGCTCCGGTTTTCCTTTGTTCGGCTCATTCGGCGCCGGACGCGGCGCGGGGTGCGGTTCCGGCAACGGCTTGCGCGGCAGCATCTCCGGCCGGTTCGCCGTCAAATAAACAAATGCAGCCACAATGGTCGCGGCCTGCTTCAAATCATTCGGCGAAACATGATCGTACAGATCCATGTTGGAATGATGCGTCACGGTTGAATACTCCAACTCATCCTGCACGAATTGGAACCCCGGCAAGCCCACCGCATCGAAACTCAAATGATCCGTCCCGCCCGTATCGCGAATCGTGATCGCGCCCGCATCCATATCGTTGAACGCTTCAAACCACTCTTCGAAAATCGGCCGGCACATGTCGTTCCCTTGCAGATAAATGCCGCGAATTTTACCGCTGCCGTTATCCACATTGAAATAGCCGTCCAGCTTCGCATGTTCGGCCGTTAGCTTCATCGTCTCCGGGTCGCCGAAGTGCTCTTTCACGTACGCCTTCGATCCGAGCAAGCCCTCTTCTTCACCGCTCCAGAGCGCCATCCGAACGGTGCGGTCCATTTTCAAATTGAGCGTTTTCAGTAGCCGCATCGCTTCCATCATCACCGCGCTGCCCGCGGCATTATCCGTCGCTCCGGTACCGCCGTGCCATGAATCGAGATGCGCACCCAACATCACAATCTCGTCCCGCTTTGCACCGCCCGGAATCTCCGCAATCACGTTCTCCGAATCCTGCGGCGGCAACACTTCGGCCTTCACGTCGACGTCGAGTTTCACAGGAATCTTGTGCGAGAGCAGCCGGTAGATGCGGTTGTAATGCTCCGGAGTCACCACAATGCTGGTCGGTGCAATCGGATCTTTCGTCTCGCGCGATCCGGCGGAGCTTCCGAACACTGTTCCGTCATCGCCTGCGTAGCCATAGCTCAGCACCGCCGCCACCTGCTCGGAAGCCAGAAACTGGTTGATCTTCTTGCGCATTGCTCGAATCTCGTCCATCGACATATTTCGCCACGCCGCCGGCATTCGTGAGCGATAAGCGGCCATCCGGTCGGGATTCGATTCCGTGAATTTTTCAAGTTCCGCCAGCTCGGGCGCGGTATAACGCGACGCCAGCGGGGACGTCGATAGCCCCAGATCGCGCGGCGTCGTCGCCAGCACTACTTTGCCCTTCAGCTTGCCCCGGAACTTGTCCATGTCCGCCTCGGTGTAGATCGGCGCTATCGTCGCCTCCGCGCTCACGAGCCCGTTCGTCGAAGCGCTCCAAGCCAGCGGAAACCCGATCAGCGGCATATACTGCGGCTCCGTCATGGCCGCGTAATATTTGTCTACCTTCCAGCTACGGCCAAACGGTCCCCATTTCTCGGTCTTCGCCGCGATCCCGAGCGATTGCATTTGATTGACCACCCAATCCGCAGCCTTGAAGAAATTCGGCGAATTCGTCAGGCGCGGGCCGTTCACATCCGTGAGATAGAACAGCGTGTCCATCACCTTTGAGTGGTCGCGCTCTTCGCTGCGCAGGCGTTGAATGGTGTAGAGATCTACCTTTTCCTCTGCTGCAGCAAGGACCGGCAGACAAGCTGCAAACACGGCCGCGCAAGCGGCCAATTTCCTGTAGCACATGTTCCTCTCTCCCTCCCGCGAGAAAATAGAATCGATGACCGAAAAAGCTACATTTGGCGCGGGATGTTTTTGGGGTGTGGAAGTGACCTTCCGTGAAATGGAGGGCGTCGTCGACGCCGCCGTTGGTTACGAAGGAGGTCATACCCAGAACCCGACGTATAAAGATGTTTGCACCGACCGCACGGGCCACGCCGAAGTGGTGGAGGTGGAATACGACCCCGCCAAGGTTAGCTACGAAAGGCTTCTGGATGTTTTCTGGAACGCGCATGACCCCACACAAGTGAATCGCCAGGGGCCCGACGTGGGCACGCAATACCGCTCTGTGATTTTCTATCATACGCCCGAGCAGGAACAGCTTGCCCGCGCCTCCAAAACGAAACTGGAAGCGTCCGGACGCTTTCGCCGTCCCATCGCCACTCAGATCGAGCCGGCCCAAACCTTCTACCGCGCCGAAGAATATCACCAGCAGTACTTAGCCAAACGCGGTCTCCGCCACTGCCACATTTAGGCAATGAAGTGGGGCAGCCCCTTGGGCTCCGCCGGGCGCCTCCCCCGCCCAAGCGAGACGAGTCTCGACGCGGCACGCGAGAGTGCGTGCGCCACGAGCTAAAAGATTAGCTTCAACGCGAATTGGATTTCGCGGTTATCGTGCTTGGTGGAAGAGATGGTTCCGAAGCTGGTCGTACCAAAGGTTGCGTTCGGGTTGCTGAAGGCCGGTGTGTTGAAGAAATTGAAAAACTCGGACCGGAATTGCAGGTGCAGGCGCTCGACAATGGTGAAATTCTTGAATACCGAGAAATCGATGTTGTAGAGGCCGGGGCCGTAGAGTAAGTTTCGTCCGGCATTGCCGTAAGTGTATAGCGGCTGCAGTTGGAATGCAGAAGGATTGATGCAGGCGGTCAGGTGAGAGTCGCCGCAGTTATCGGAGGGTTTCCCTACGAGGTTCGGACGCTCGTTGCTGCGACCGGTGTTGGCGCGGTCACCCGAAACAATCACGTTGAATGGAAACCCGGTCTGGAGGGTGACGATGCCGTTGGTCTGCCATTCGCCGAAGGCCCGGCGCACGAAACCGTTCGCGCCTGAGAAAAACGGAAGGGCATAGTTGAACTGGGCGACGAAACGGTGCCGCACATCCCAATTGGAATTGGAGTAATCGGCGTGCCAGTTGTAAGGATTCATGGGAGCGCCGCCGCCGTTCGAGTCGGTACTGGCGTCGAGGGCGTGCGACCAGGTATAGGACGCGAGCATGCTGAAGCCGTGACGCATCCGCTGGCGCAGGATGATACTCAAGCCGTTGTAATTGGCGTCTTCATCGTTTTGAATGGTGCGGATGTCGCCAAAGAGGGGATTCGGGCGCCGCGTCGAGACGGCAGCAGCGGACCCCGGCAGAGGCGTGTTGTTGTAATAGCTCCGATCGAGATGGGTGCTGTGCGATCCGAGATACTGCAAGTCCAGCGCCGCATTGTTCCAGAGGCTTCGCTCAACATCAAAGCTCCATTGGTTCATGTACGCGGTGGGGAGATATGGATTCGGCGTGTAAATGGTGGTGTTCGATAAGGATGCACGGCGCACCAGCGCCGCGGGAGTGGGGTCGGCGAGCGTGACATAAGTGCTGCCCGCCGAGTTATAGGTTGTGACGGAACCAAACGGAGGATTCACACTGAGAAATGTGAAGGTGTTCGTCTGGTTCGGATTGTAATAGATTCCATAGCCGGCGCGAATGACTGTCTTATCCGTCAAGCGGTAGGCAAATCCGATCCGCGGAGCGAAGTCTTTATGGTTCGGATCTATGAACTTAAAGCCGGGTTGCGGAGGATTGGACGGAATGAGAGCGGTCTGCTGCCGGTTCAAGATGGTGGCGAAACCGTTCACCGTATAGGGGACGGTGGGCAACTCATAGCGTAGCCCGAGATTCAGAGTTAGTTTCTTGCTGGCTTGCCAGTTGTCGACGATGAAGAAGCCGTCCCGCCACTCGGCGACCTTGTTGTTGATCTCGGGCCCTGGCGTTTGATCGCTCTGCGCATAGCCGAGCATGAAGTCGGCGGCGGCGTAGCCGGTGAACGCATTGGCGAAGGTGAATAGCCCGTCGGGCTGGTTCACGGCCGAGCGCCCCGTGATGAGCTTCATCATTTCCGCGCCGAAGATCAACGTGTGCGCGCCATGCGTCCAGGTGAATGAATCGGTACCTTGCCAGGTTGTGTCCAGTTGCAACCAGTTCGTTCCGGCGTTGCCCAAAGTCATGAAGCCATTGATGGAGAATACGGGAATGCCGGGGTCGTTATAGGCGGTATCGCCATTGAATCCGGGGATGCCCAAGTCGGTTCCGGCTGTCTTCAGGTTGTTTACGTACCAATAGTTGAAAGCGTCGGTGACAAGATGCTGCCGGCCCACTCGAAAATCGTTGACCATGGTGGGGCTGATGGTTTGCGTGTAGCCAAAGACCCAGTTACGCGTAGAGACCGGCAGAGTAGTGGCATTAGCCGGGCTGGTAGCACCCGTAAAGATGTTTTCGTTCTGCCACGCATAGCGATAAAACAGCCGGATCTTATCGCCGATGTTCTGATCGATGCGGTCGATGGTTTGGTTGTAGCTGTCGTTATTTGGATAATTGGCGGAAAGATTGTTGCTGACTCCCGGTAGATTCGGCAGGGGCATGTATTGGAGAACTTTCAGCGCCTGGGGAGAGAGCTGAGAAGCGGGAATGATATTGCCTGGAAACGAGAATCCGTTAAATGAGTTCAAGGGATTTTTCGCAGCGACTTCGGTAAAATTGCCCTGCCGCATCAGAGGTGTCAACACGGTATCGAGAGAGGTTACCTGTTTGACAAGCCGCAGCCCTTCGTAATCGACCATAAAAAACGTTTTGTTGCGGCCGTTGTAGAGTTTCGGAATGACCACGGGTCCGCCCAGTTCAAACCCAAATTGATTTTGTTTCAGAGGCGCTTTGGGCGTGTTCGGCTTTTGGAAATAATTCCGCGCGTCGAGGACATCGTTGCGGAAAAACTCGTAAAGAGCGCCGTGCAAATCGTTGGTGCCGGTTTTCGTGATCAGGTTGACATGCAGTCCCAAGTACGCGCCGTACTGAGCGGAATAGGTACCGCTCTGAATGGTCATGTCTTGAATGGCATCCACCGAGGGGTGAAATGGCGTGGTGGTGATCAGATTATTGACGATGGAAATGCCGTCGAGCGAAAGGCTGTTCTGGATCTCGCGTGTTCCCGCGCCGATGAAATCTTCGCCAGGTGGAACGCCGTTGGCGGCTTTCTGTCCGGGCAGGACGCCGGGAGCGGTGGCCGCGAGTTGCAGCGGATCGCGACCGTTCAACGGTAAATCCGCCACGGCCTGTCCACCTACGGTTTCACGGATGCTGGCGTCGTCGGTGGAGATCGGCGGATTGCTGGCGGTCACTTCGACATGCTGCGAGAGCTGGCCGATGGTGAGGGTGAAGTCCGTACGGACGGTCTGGTTGGGATCGATGTGGATTCCGCTCTTCGTAATGGTTTGAAATCCGGATTGCTGCGCGCTGACGCTGTAATTGCCGGTTTTGACGAACTCGATGGCGTAATCGCCTTGAGCGTTTGTGACGGCTTTGTAAGTATCGTTCGTATCGACATTGGTGGCAGTGATCGACACGCCGGCCATAACAGCACCCGCACTGTCGGAAACCGTGCCGACTAACGATGTGGTGTTGGCTAATTGCGCGAGCGCGCTGATACCGCATCCACAGAGAGCCACACACAGATAGAGAACTCTTCGCATTTACACCCCCCCGGAGCCTAGGAATTCATCATACACGGATTACGGTAGAGGGTGGATGAGGAGGTCGAAAGGTACTGGAGGTACGAAAAACCGCAGGCCAAAGGCCTACTCCGTATCAGGGGCGGGCGGATTGGCGCTGCGCTTCGCGATCGATTTGTTGGGCGCCTTTGCCGGTTAGATAGACCAGCGCCTTCGCCTCGGCTTCGGCAAAGGACATGCCCTGGAGGTCAGTCCGTTCCCCTTTTGGGGAGATCACGGCGAATCCGGCCTCGAGCCACTCCTGAACGGGAGCATCATGACTGGGTAGCATGGGGTTTCCTCATCCGCTATTGTCTCCTGCTAAGAGCAGTTCTGCTGCTAGGATGTGGTTAGCGAGTCAGGCCGCCTCCCTCAGGCGCTAAAGCGGACGTGCCGTGCACGCCAGGTCGCGGTTCTGTTACCCAAGCGGCATGTTCGAGCCCTACCATCGCATTGAGTTGTTGCTCATTGAAGATAATCCGGCAGATGTGTCTCTGACGCAGCGAGCGCTGAGCCACACGCGATCTGCGCCACACGTGTCGGTTGTGCGGGACGGCGATGAGGCAATGGCGTTTTTGCGGCACAAAGATCCATACGAAGCCGCGCCCCGGCCGGATCTTATTTTTCTGGATCTCAATGTTCCGAAAAGGGATGGACGGACTTTGCTGGCTGACTTAAAGAGCGATCCGGATTTGCGCAATATTCCGGTCATTGTGCTAACCACGTCCGAAGCGGACGAAGACATCTCGCAGGCGTACGATCTGTACGCAAATTGCTATGTGAAAAAGCCGGTGGAGATGCAGCGGTTTATTGAGATGATTCAATCGGTAGAGGAATTCTGGCTGAACGTGGTGAGATTGCCGACGGCGTGAGAGAGGAACGGCCGCTCCCTCACGGTCGCGGTTCCGTAATGGCGGGGACGTTCTGGTCACGGGCCAGACGGTTGAGGGCGGGAATGCCGGTGTCCACGACTTGTTTTAGTTTTGCGAGCTGTGCATTTACTTGGGAGGCGATGTCTTCGTAGACGGCGCGCTGCGCGGCGGTCGGCTGGGTGTCCGCTGCTCCGATATCCGAGAGCAAGGCCGCCAGTTTGTTGTTCAGCTTCACCGGATAGTTGAGCGGATCTTCGCTGGCCTTGTTCTTCGTTTGGTAGAGGGCTTCTTCGATATCGCTCAGTTCTTTCGAGAGAGACTTCGCGCGCTCCGATACGGCTTTGGATTTGCCATTGAGGCGGGCGGTCAATTCATCGATCTGTTTGCGAACATCACGAATCTCGATGACCGCCTGATTGGTCCGGCTCAATTTATCCCGAACCTGCAATTCGAGTTCAAGCTGCGCGTTGAAGTCGTCCGGCGTGGTTTTCAGGCGGGGGTCTCTTCTTACTTCGAAATTGCGAGTCTCCGACTTGCCGTTGACGGTTAGCTTGACCTGATAGGTTCCGGGTGTAACCACCGGGCCGCGCACATTGCCGGCCCACAGAATCATTCCTGGAAAGCTGGTGGCATCGGGGTAGCGCAGATCCCATACGAATTGATTCAATCCCTGCTTTGCCGGCGCGAGTTGCGGGCCGCGCTGGCGCAGGCCGCCTTCTTCCGGTTCTCCTTCGGCCGGGACGGCTTCGGCTCCGTGCGGGTGCTCGGGAGCTTTGCTTGAAAACTTTTTGATCGATTTTCCCTTTGCATCCAGAAATTCCAGGGTGAGTTCGCCTTGGGGCTTGTCCTTGAGCCAGTAGTAAATGACCGCGCCAGCGGGAGGATTTGCGCCTTCCGGCAAACCGGCTCCGCCTTCTTCGCCCCGGCCGCGGCGGAATGCGCCGCGATAGGTGTGCTTGGGTGCGAACAAATGGAAATCGCCTGTACCCGTTCCGTGCTTCAGCTCGGCCAGAAGCTCCGTGTCGTCCAAGATCCAGAATGACCGGCCTTCCGTGGCCGCGACGAGCTCGTGTTCGCGTTTCTGAATGGCGAGATCCGTGATGGGAGTGACGGGCAGATTCAATTGCAGCGGCTGCCAATGGGAGCCGCCATTGAAGGAGACGAAAATGCCGGTTTCGGTTCCCGCGTATAAAAGATCCTTCTCGTTTGGATCTTCGCGAACGCAGCGGGTAAAGGAATTCGCGGGCAGTCCGTTATTGATCTGCGTCCAACTCTGGCCGTAATTGGTCGTCTTGTACAGATAGGGGCGGTTGTCGTCGAACTTATACATCGTTCCGGCGAAATACGCGGTGCCGGGATCAAATGGCGACGCCTCAATGGAATTGAACTGAATCCATTCCGGCATGTTCTTGGGCGTGACGTTTGTCCAGTGCCGGCCGCCATCGCGCGTCAGATGGACCAGCCCGTCATCCGAGCCGGCCCAGATTAAGCCTTTCTCGATGGGCGATTCGATGACGGTGAAGATGGTGTCGTAGTACTCGATGCTGGTGTTGTCTTTAGTGATGGGGCCGCCGGAGGAGATCTGCTTCGATTTGTCGTTACGCGTCAGATCGGGGCTGATGGGCTTCCAGCTTTGCCCCTGATCGGTGGAAGCAAAGAGCACGTTGCCCGCGGCCATCAGCAGATCCGGATTGTGAGGCGAAAAGAGCAGCGGGAAGTTCCATTGAAAGCGGTATTTCAGGGCATCGGGCGCCGAGCCCATTTCGTTGTCCGGCCATATGGTGACGTTGCGTGTTTCGCCGGTGTGGTGATCGTAGCGGGTGATGAGGCCATCGTAGGAACCTGCGAATACGATTTGTGTATCGGGCAAGTACGGAGCGATCCAGCCGCTCTCGCCGCCTCCGACCGGATACCAGTCGCGTTCGCCGATGCCGCCGCTTTCGCTGCGTGTAGCAATCCTGACCGTGGTATTGTCCTGCTGCGCGCCATAGGCGTGATACGGAAAATCGTTGTCGAGAGCGACGCGGTAGAACTGCGCGGTCGGCTGATTGTCTTCGGTGGTCCAGGTCTTTCCGCCGTCGGTGGATATAGTGGCGCCGCCGTCGTTGGCTTCGATCATGCGGTTTGGATTGCCGGGGGCGATCCAGAGGCAGTGATTGTCTCCGTGGGGCGTGGGAATCGCGTTCCAGCTTTTTCCGCCATCATCGGAGCGGAAGAATTCGACGTTCGTGGCGTAGACGCGCTGCGGATCTTTTGGATCGGCGAAGATCCGGTTGTAATACCAGGCGCGCTGCCGCAGCTTTCGCTCGTCGTTGACCTTGGTCCAGGTTTCGCCGGCATTATCGGAGCGAAACACGCCGCCATCTTCGGCTTCGATAATGGCCCAAATGCGTTCGGGATTGGCGGGCGATACTGTGATTCCTATATTGCCGAGAGTGCCTTTTGGGAGGCCTGCGTTGTGCGTGAGCTCGGTCCAGGTATCGCCGCCATCGGTGGATTTGAAAATTCCGCTGCCTGGCCCGCCGCTTTCGAGATCCCAGGGTTTGCGGTACACCTCCCAGAACGCAGCATAGAGGATGTTGGCGTTGGTGGGGTCGAAGGTCAGATCAATGGCGCCGGCTTTCGGACCGCGCCAGAAAATGCGCTGCCAGGTTTTGCCGCCGTCTTTGGTGCGGAAGATTCCGCGCTCGTCATTGGGGCCCCAAACGTGGCCGAGAGCGGCGACATACACGATATCGGGGTTGCGCGGGTTAATGCGGACGCGGCTGATTTGGCGCGTGTTCTCCAGGCCGACGTGTTTCCAGGTGCGGCCCGCATCGGTGGATTTATAGACACCATCGCCATACGACAGGTTTCCACGGATATCGTACTCGCCAGTACCGGCGTAGACGATGTTGGGGTCGGATTCGGAAACGGCAATATCGCCAATGAAGGATGTGCCGAAGGGCTGGTTGTTGGAAACGGGTTTCCAGTTCACGCCTCCATCGGTGGTCTTCCAGACACCGCCTGCGACCGCTCCGAAGTAGTAAACGCCGGGTAGGGAATCGACGCCGGTGACGGTGGCGGACCGGCCGCCACGGAAAGGGCCGATCTCGCGCCATTTCAGGCCTTTCAGCATGTTCATGTCCTGCGCAAGCAGGAGCGGTGCGAGAGAGAGGAGGAAAAGCAGTTTCGGCATTTCGGCGCGTAAGTTTTTAACTTAAGTATCAAAAGATACCAGGCGAGCGTCGAACTGGTGAGACCGGAGGAACGGATGGCGCAGAAGAATATTGCTGTATTTGGCATTTACCCCAGCCGCGAGATGGCGGAAAACGCGGTGGACCGGATGGTGGCCAACGGATTTCGTCACGAGGACATTTCCGTGCTGCTGCAAGATAATGTGGGCACCAAGGACTTTGCTCACGAGAAGCACACGAAAGTTCCGGAAGGGACGGCGGCCGGAGCGGTGGCGGGCGGCGCCATCGGCGGCGCGATTGGCGGACTGATCGGCGTTGGCCTGATCGCAATTCCCGGTCTCGGCCCCTTGATTGCCGCGGGCCCGATTATCGGTGCGCTGACGGGCATCGGATCGGGCGGCGTGGTCGGCGGGATCATCGGAGCACTGGTTGGTATGGGCATTCCGGAATACGAGGCCAAGCGTTACGAAGGGCGGATTAAGGAAGGCGGGATTCTGATGTCTGTGCACTGCGATAACGCTGACTGGGTGACCAAAGCCAAACAACTGCTGCGAGAGACCGGGGCCGAGGAGGTTGCAGCAGCGGGCGAGGAACGCGCCGACTTTGCGGCAGCGGATAAGCCGGTGAGCCGGGGTGGACGGACGATTTAGGAAGCGACGATTGAAAGGCCCGAGCGTCGAGATGAGTCTCGACGCGGCACGCAAGAGTGCGTGCGCCACGTGCAGTAGCTTTGGGCTGATGGCGGGTCTGGGCTTGGTGCTGATGAGCGCCGGGTGTGGCGGGTCTTCCACGACAACTCAGACGGGGTCGTCCTCTGTGGCTCCGGCTCCCTCTGCACCTCAGACCCCTACGAATGTATTGACCTTCCACAATGACGTCGCGCGGACAGGTCAGAATCTGACCGAAACGGTGTTGACGCACGCGACGGTCAACTCTTCTTCTTTCGGAAAGCTGTTTTCCGTTCCGGTGGACGGGAAAGTCGACGCGCAGCCGTTATACGTCTCGCAGTTGACGATGTCCGATCAATCAGTGCACTCCGTGGTGTTCGCGGCCACGGAGCACGATTCTGTTTATGCGTTCGATGCGAAAAACGGCACGATGTACTGGCGCGCCAGTTTGCTGGGCGCCGCAGAGACTCCTTCCGACGATCTGGGTTGCGGACAGGTGACTCCTGAAATTGGAATTACCGCAACGCCGGTCATCGACCTTACGGCCGGCTCGCACGGAACGATTTATTTGCTCGCGATGAGCAAGGATAATGCCGGCAATTATCACCACCGTTTGCATGCGCTGGACATCACGACGGGACAGGAGGAATTCGGCGGTCCGATCGAAATCACGGCAACGTATCCGGGTACGGGCGATAACAGCAGCAACGGGCAAGTGGTTTTCGACGCGAGGCAATACAATTCGCGTCCCGGCTTGCTTCTGCTCAATGGGCTTGTGTACACCGGGTGGGGCTCGCATTGCGATTTCCGGCCGTATACGGGCTGGCTGATCGGTTACGACCGGCTCACGCTCAAGCAGACGAGCGTGTTCAATTTCGCGCCCAATGGGAGTGAAGGGGCGCTGTGGAATTCGGGTGCTGGAATGTCCGCGGATGCCGCCACGGGCGAGATCTTTGTCGCGGTTGGCAATGGCACATTCGATACCACGCTGAATGCGAGTGGTTTTCCGAACCGAGGGGATTTCGGAAATGCGTTTATGAGGCTCAGCACCGCGAACAATCAACTGGCAGCGGAAGACTATTGGACTATGAGCAACACGCTGGCCGAGTCGGCGCAAGATGAGGATCTGGGGTCGGGCGGCGTGCTGTTGCTTCCGGATTTGACGAATGCGAGCGGGCAAACGGTGAAGCTGGGAACCGGCGCAGGCAAAGACGGAAAGCTTTATGTGTTCAACCGGATGAATATGGGCAAATTCAATCCGGCAAATGACAGCGGCATCTATCAGGAGCTTTCCGGAGCGCTGGGCGGGGATGTGTTCTCCACGCCCGCGTGGTTCAACGGGACTGTGTACTACGGCGCGGTCGGAGATCGCATTCGCGCTTTTGGTGTGAATGCCGCGATGCTTTCGAATCAGCCGTCGTCGACGACAGACAACTTTTTCGAGTATCCGGGTGCCACCCCATCGATTTCAGCGAACGGGACGAGCGATGGGATTCTGTGGGCGGTTGAAAACGCCAATCCTGCTGTGCTGCATGCCTATGACGCTACAAATCTCGCCAATGAGCTTTACAACAGTAACCAGGCGAGTTCCGGGCGCGATCAGTTCGGGCCGGGGAACAAATACATCGTGCCGACGATTGCGGATGGGCGAGTGTTTGTCGGAACGACGAACAGCGTTGTGGTGTTCGGGCTGATTTCGTAACGGTGGATTACGGGAGCATGCGGCCGCCGGTGAGGTCGAAGATTCCGCCGGTGATGTAGCGCGATTCATCCGAGCAGAGAAAAACGTAAATGGGCGCTAGTTCAGCGGGTTGCGCGGGGCGCTCCATGGGGCTGTTCTTGCCAAATTCTTTGACTTTCTCTTCGGGCATGGTGGAAGGAATCAGCGGCGTCCAAACCGGACCTGGCGCTACGGCATTGACGCGGATTCCCTGCTTGATCGCCAGAGAGGACAGGGCTTTCGTGAATGTTACGATGGCGCCTTTTGTGGTCGCGTAAGCCAGTAGAGTCTTATTGGGTTGATACGCCTGCACGGAGGTCGTATTCACAATCGTACTGCCTTGCTTCATGCGAGGCAGAGCGAAGCGCGACAGATAGAACATTGCGTAGATGTTCGTCTTGAAGGTGTAATCCCATTCCTCCGGCGTGAGTTCGTCAATGGATTCGAGGGTTTTCTGATGCGCTGCGTTGTTGATCAGGATGTCGAGCCCGCCGAGTTCGCTAAATGCCCGCTCCACAATCTGCTCGCAATGCTTCACATCTTCGATGTTGCCGGGGACGGCGACCGCCTTCCGGCCGGCATCCCGAACCAGGCGCGCGGTTTCGTTGGCGTCTTCGTGCTCGTTGAGATACGAAATTAAGACGTCGGCGCCTTCTCTCGCAAATGCGAGCGCGACGGCCCGGCCAATTCCGCTGTCGCCGCCGGTGACGATTGCCTTGCGTCCTTTCAGCCTGCCGAGACCTTTGTAGGATTGCTCGCCGTAATCCGGCTGGGGCCGCATCTCTTTCGACGATCCGGGAGGTGTTTGCTTGTCCTGTTCAAAAGGCGGTTTCGGGCCTTGCTTCTTGGGATCAGTGGTGGTAACGCTCATATCGAGTGGGATGGCGGCACACTCAGAACGTTACCTGACAGAAACACGCGTTATCGCGTGGGATCGTTCTGCAATTTAGATCCGTAGCTCCATTCGGTGAACGGGCGCAAGGTTTTTACTACGTTGTCGCGTTCGTGCCAGCTTGCGCGCAGGTAATCGTGATTCATGCCGGCGATGACTTCCAGCGGAATCTCTTTCGGGCAGACTGCGGTGCATTCGCCGATGTTGGTGCAGCCGCCGAATCCTTCGGCGTTCATTTGCGCGACCATGGCGAGAGCGCGGCGGTCGCGTTCGGGTTGACCTTGCGGCAGAACACCGAGATGCGTAATTTTCGCTCCGGTGAACAGGGCCGCCGAGGCGTTCGGACAGGCCGCGACGCAAGCGCCGCAGCCGATACACGCGGCGGCGTCCATGGCGCGGTCGGCGGTTTCTTTCGAAACCAGAATGGCGTTGCCATCAGGCGCGCTGCCGGTGGAAACCGAGACATATCCGCCCGCGGCGATAATGCGGTCGAAAGCACGGCGGTCGACGACCAGATCCTTGATGAGCGGAAACGCGCGGGCGCGCCAGGGTTCCAAGACCAGGGTCTCGCCGTCTTTGAAGTGACGCATGGTGAGCTGACAAACGGTCGTTGCGGGCTGCGGTCCGTGCGCGATGCCGTTGATCATGAATCCGCAGGAACCGCAGATGCCTTCGCGGCAATCATGCTCGAAGGCGACCGGCTCCTGCCCTTCTTGAATCAAGCGCTCATTCAGCACATCGAGGCATTCGAGCATCGACATATCCGGATTGACATCGTCCATTGGATAAGTGACGAACTGGCCGGACCGGCTGCCTTGCTTCTGGCGCCAAATCTTCAGCTTCAATCGCATTACTTGTAGCTCCTCTGGCTGGGGTGAACGTATTCGAATTGAAGCGGCTCTTTCGAGAGCTCCGGATAATTTCCGTAGCCCCGATATCCCCAAGCCGCGACATACGAGTAATTGTCGTCGTCGCGTAACGCTTCGCCATCGGCGGTCTGGTATTCCTCGCGGAAATGGCCGCCGCAGGACTCGTTGCGTTCGCGGGCGTCAATGCACATCAACTCCGCCAGCTCGAAGAAATCGGCCACGCGTCCGGCGTGTTCCAGTTCCTGATTCAGCTCGCTGCCGGTTCCCACGACTTTCACGTTTTCCCAATATTCGTCGCGCAGCTCGCGGATTTGCTCGATGGCCTGGTCGAGACCTTGAGCGGTTCGCGACATGCCGCAGTATTCCCAAACGATTTTGCCGAGCTGGCGATGGAAGGAATCGACCGTGCGCTTGCCATTGATGGATAGCAGCTTTTGGATGGTCTGCTGGACGCAAGCAACCGCGTTACGCACTTCGGGATGGGATTCGCTCACAGGCTGCGGCTTGTTACTCGCGAGGTAGTCGCCGATGGAATAAGGAGCGATGAAGTAACCGTCGGAGAGCCCTTGCATCAGGGCGCTGGCGCCCAGGCGGTTGGCGCCGTGATCGGAAAAGTTCGCTTCGCCGAGAACGAACAGGCCGGGAATGGTGCTCATTAAGTAGTAATCTACCCAGAGGCCACCCATAGTGTAGTGGATGGCGGGATAAATGCGCATCGGGACTTTGTAAGGATCTTCGTCGGTGATGCGCTGGTACATCTCGAAAAGGTTGCCGTAGCGGTCTTCGATGGTTTTGCGGCCCAGGCGGCGGATGGCATCCGAGAAATCGAGATAGACGCCGAGTCCGCCCGGTCCGACGCCGCGGCCTTCGTCGCAGACGTATTTGGCGTTGCGGGAGGCGACGTCGCGCGGAACGAGATTGCCGAAGCTCGGATAGCGCCGTTCGAGATAGTAGTCGCGCTCGTTTTCCGGAATCTGATCGGGCGGGCGATTATCGCCTTTCTTGAGCGGTACCCAGATGCGGCCGTCGTTGCGCAGGGATTCGCTCATCAGGGTGAGCTTGGATTGATATTCGCCCGAAACGGGAATGCAGGTGGGGTGGATCTGGGTGAAGCAGGGGTTCGCAAACAGCGCGCCGCGTTTGTGAGCGCGCCAGATGGCGGTTACGTTGGAGCCTTTGGCGTTGGTCGAGAGATAGAAGACGTTGCCATAACCACCGGAAGCGAGGATGACAGCATCGCCGAGATGGACATCGACTTCGCCGGTTACCAGGTTGCGGGTGACGATGCCGCGTGCGTGGCCATCGATGACGATCAGATCGAGCATTTCGGTGCGCGGGAACATGCGGACGGTCCCGGCCTGCACCTGACGTTCCAATGCCTGGTAAGCGCCGAGCAGAAGCTGCTGGCCGGTCTGGCCGCGCGCGTAAAAGGTACGCGACACCTGCGCGCCACCGAAGGAGCGATTTGCCAGCGTGCCGCCGTATTCGCGGGCGAAGGGGACGCCTTGGGCCGCACATTGGTCGATGATTTCGACGCTGATCTGCGCCAAGCGGTAAACATTGGCCTCGCGCGAGCGGAAGTCGCCGCCCTTCACGGTGTCGTAGAAGAGGCGGTAAATGCTGTCGCCGTCGTTCTGATAATTTTTCGCTGCGTTGATGCCGCCTTGCGCGGCGATGGAGTGCGCGCGCCGGGGGGAATCCTGGAAGCAAAAGCAACGGACTTGATAACCGAGCTCGCCGAGTGTGGCCGTGGCGGAAGCTCCCGCCAAACCGGAACCGACCACGATGATAGTGTTGCGGCGCTTGTTGGCGGGATTCACCAGTTTCATGTCGAAGCGGGCTTTATCCCACTTTTTCTCGATAGGACCGGAAGGAATTCTTGCGTTCAGTTCCATTTACTTCACCAGGCCTGTCAGCACGCTGACCGGGATCGAAATGTAGCCGGCGGTGATGGCGACAGCGAGAATCGCGGCGGCTTTTCTCAGCACGGGAGTATGCCGCGGATGATTGATGCCGACGGATTGAAACATGCTCCAGGCGCCGTGCCAGATGTGGAAGCCGAGCAGGATCATGGAGAAGATGTACCAGGCGGAGACCCACCAGACTTGAAAGCCGGCAACGACGTTGTGATAGACGTCGCCTTCAATGAACTTTCCGCCGGGCTGGACAACGCCGGCCGTGAGATGCAGCAGATGATAAATGACAAAGGCCAGGATGATGGGGCCGCTCCAGTACATGGTTCGCGAGGCGTAGCTGGAAGCGATGTTGTCTTTCTGGGCGTAGCCGACGGGACGCGCCTCCTTTTTCCGCAGCGCGAGCTGGACGGAGGCGATAATGTGCAGGACTACGCAGAGGATGAGGACGCCGCGCACGGCCCAGAGGATTTCCGGAGCGGCATGCAGGAAGCGGCCATAGCCATTGAGTTGTTCGGGACCGGCGAATACCTGCAAATTTCCGAGGACATGGGCAATGATGAACAGATACAAGATCGCGCCCGTAATGGCCATAACGACTTTTTTGCCGTTGGTGGAAGCCCAGAACCGGGCAGGGCGGATCTCATGAGCACCGATGACGGTGGTAGCCATATGTGATGTTCCTGGTTTTTAGATGCGAGTACGGATGCGCAGGAAGGAAATTTGTGGAGTGCGATGCTCCCCGTCCGCAGCGAACTCGTTGCAAGTTTTAGGGTAACGCAGGAGAAAAGCGCAGCGTGGGATACCGAACTGAAGTTGGGCACGCTGTCGAGCCATTTTCCATCAGCCGTTCGCACGTCGCTACACCCTCCTGCGCCCGTGCTAACAATCCGTCATATTCGGTGCTCTGCGGGGTTCGCTTCTTCAACTCTTTCCAGAGCTTAACGCTCGCTGCAAAGTTTTCTTTGGCGCACGCAAAGACTTTGTCTTTTGCTGATGGAGAGTGAGTCTTCCCGGCGATAGCAATTCTTGTCTTCGCCAGATCCAGGTATCCGGACGCCGCCTCGCGTTTATAAGTCGTGTTCCTGTCGTCGCGTTTGATCAGATCGGAAAGATGCGTGATTCCCTGTTCGAAGTTCGGAACCGCTTCTTTGTGCCGTCCCAATTCGGTTAGAGCCCGCCCGACGTCCAGCAAACTCGCGGCAAAGAATCGCTTGGCTCTGGCATCCGCAAAATCGTGCGTGAAGATATCCAATCTACGCTTTGCAGAGTCCTCGAACTGGCTCAGCGCGAGCTCGGGTTTCCCTTCCATGGCGTAGACAGTCCCGAGATCCGAAGCATCTGAAGCGAGATCCTCGCTCGCGCGTAGAAACTGTTCGGGTTTCTGCCGCAACGCCTGATCGATCGCCCTGGCCTGATCGAGTAAGCCATGTGCCTGATGAAACCGGCGAATTTGCGCCAGCGTGACCGCGATCTGTTTCCAGACTAAGCTCAGATTGCGCTGCGCTTCGACATCCTGGGGCTTCTCCTTTACTTGCTGCTCATAGATCTTTCTCTCTTGGACGAAATAGTTCAGGGCGGTCTCCCGCTGTTCCTTCCGCAGATAAAATCTCCCAAGATCATGCAGTGATTGGCATCTGCCGGTTTGGGACTGGCGGTCGTTTGGGTTTTGTTTCAGAATCTTTGAATAAGCGCTATCGGACTCTTGAAAAAGCTGAACCGCCGCCGTTAAATTGCCGCGTACCTGCTCGATTGTGCCAAGTTGTTCCAGAGCGCCGGCAAGGTCGCGGCGTACCTGCATGTCGCCGGGACGCCACGCGGCGGCTTCCCGCAACAACTTCACAGCGTGGCGGTAGCTGGCAAGGGACGAACCCGTATCTCCCACGTTCCGAAACGCCGGATTTCCGGCCAAATCGCCTAGCCGGGCATAAGCTCCGGCAAGAAGCAGTTTCAGATCAATGCTTTGGGATTTAGCGGCCAAGCCGTCGAGCAGCCTGGTTGCCTGTTCAACTGACATGGCACGAGTTGCCGTGGTTCCCGGCATTGTCTGCAGCGCATTCGGGATGTCGGAAAGTAACGACTCGGATGCTTTGAGCAGGTCTGCTTTGGCGGACTCCACCTCATGCCGCCGCTCATTTGCAATCGCAGTCTGACGCACAGCCCATACGGTAGTCGCCAGAAGACCGACCATAAAAACGGTCAGGGCGGCGATCGGCACACGGTGCCTCAGCATAAACTTCTTGACCAAGTATCCGGTGGTGTGCGCGCTTGCATTGACCGGCTTACCTTCCAGGTAGCGGCCCAGATCCGAAGACAGCGCCGCTGCCGACCCATACCTCTCGGCAGGGTCCGATTTCAGGGCTTTGCGAATTATCTTGACGAGGTCCGGCGGAACCGGCCGAGATGTACTCGGCCGGCCGGGCACGCCGGCTTCGGGCCGCTTACCGAATACAAGCTCATGCAGCACCACACCCAGTGAATAGATATCGGAGGCTGTTGTCACAACCCCGCCGGCGCGCTGCTCCGGACTTGCATACTCGGGCGTGAATCCCGCGGCCGGGCCTCCGGCGGTCAGGGCCGGTTCGTCATCAGCGAGCAGTTTGGCTATCCCGAAATCGAGCAGCTTGGGCGATCCGTTCTCCTCAACCAGTATGTTGCTGGGCTTGATGTCCCGATGGATAACGAGTCTCTGGTGCGAGTAATGAACAGCTTCGCAGATCTTCTGAAAGAGAACGAGAATCGCGCCTATCGAAAGCGAATTCGCTTCGCAGTATTTGCGAATGGGCGTGCCGCGGACTCTCTCCATCACCAGGTAGGGCATCCCGTTCTCAAGCGATCCGCCATCGAGTAAGCGGGCGATGTAGGGGTGCTCTAAAAGCGCCAGGATGTTCCTTTCGCGCCGGAAACGATCTACTACAAGCCGCGAATCGACTCCATTCCTGATCAGCTTAATCGCGACTTCCTGAACGAACCCGTCCCCGGCGCGCTTGGCCAGATACACCGTCCCCATGCCACCCCTGCCGAGTTCTCCGACGATCTCGTAAGACGCGATCCTCAATGGCGCTCGGCCGGCATCCAGTTCATGCGCCGCCGCTCTCAGGCCGGACAAGGCTTGAGAAATGAGCGGCGCTCCGTGATTCTGCGCGGCGAGCATCGCCCAAACGTTTTTAACGATTTCCGGCGACGTCAACGTCTGTGCCCGCAGAAACGCCTCACGTTCACTCGCGGGCATATCGAGACACTCAAAGAAGAGACTCGAAACCTTCTCCCAGTCTCCGGGGCTCATGGTCTACTCCGCCTTGCCTCGGAGCCGCGCCGCCAGCCAGCACTCGGAAGCCAGTTGCTCGCGCTTCACGCTCGCCACAGAGATGTCCAGCGCGGCCGCTGTTTCTTCCAGCGTCAGCCCGACAAAGAAACGAAGTTCGAGTAACTCGGCGCCTTTCGGATTCACTTCGCTCAGCTCATTCAGGGCCCGATCGAGGTCGACAACATCGAGTTCCCGCATATCCTCTGCCGCGATCGAATCGTCGAGCGTAACCGCAATGCCCTCACCACCGCGCTTTCCGGCCTTTTTCGCGCGATAAAAATCGATCAGGATTTGCCGCATCATCCGGCCTGCCGCGGCGAAAAAGTGGGCGCGATTCTGAAAAGAAAGTGCGTTACCGTTCGCCAGCCGGAGATAGAGTTCGTGAACCAGAGTTCTCGGTTCAACCAGTCCCGGCGAGGATTGCAGATGCCAAGCCGCAAGACGCCGCAGTTCCTCATAAACGAGCGGCATTAACCGATTGAGGGCGTCTGTATCTCCCCTTGCCCAGTCGTGCAGCAGAGCAGTATAAGGCGAGGTCTGCGTCATCACTGTAACTCCCGGACCCTCATCTTACGCTATTTCGGCTCCGTATCAAACAAACAATTTTCATGGCCGAATATTTTTTCTGAGCCAAAACCGCGACCGTTTCCGATATCTAAGTTGCGGGCGCGTTATGCGCCCAGGAAAGTTAGGGATTTATGAAGAGAGCTATATTTGCGGTTTTTGTGCTTCTTGCCTTGAGCAGCATGGGATTCGAAGCGCGCGCTCAGTCTCGCTTCGATAACGGCAAGGTAAGCTTCGAAGTTCCACAGGGCTGGACAGCAGAAGCGAACGAGGCAGATGGATCCGTGCGAGTGCAAATCAATGGCCGGAGCGCTGACACGATCGTTCTTATATTCGACAAACAGTTGCCTTCCGATCTGAAAGATCTCGGAGCCGCGATAGAGCCGCGAGGACTGGACATCGTTCACACCGTATTGAAGCCCAAAGTGGACATTCGCGTCGAGAAAGCCTGTCCAGGCGCCCGCCAGGAGTTGTTCTCGCGTTGGCAGGCAGTCGATTGCGTCACGCTTCTGAAGGATGCGGAGGGCTATCGAGCCATGGCTGCCTACATAGGTGTCCCCCTGAAAGGCACAACGTGCTTGATCGTCGAATTCTCGTCGAACTATCAGGGCGATATAGATGCGTTGCAGAAAGCGCACGACGTTATCGAGAAGACAGTCGACTTCCGGGTCGACAGAGCCAGCACCGATACTGCGCCCAGCGTGCAGGCTGCCCCCGCTCCCCCCGCTGGACTAGACGGCCAGGATAGCGGCTGGCGGACGTACGATACGGCAGACTTTTCGTTTCGGTATCCCTTGAGTGCCAAGCTGCAGATAAACCCCGAAAAACATTCTGCCTTGGCTCAGGATGCCAATCTCCGCGCGTATGGTGTTCGCTTCCTGCCGGGCGTGAGAAACGGGGCGACTCCCCTTGTTCAATGTGCTTCGGCCGACAAGGTTCTTCAGAAAATCTATGAAGAAGAATTTGAGCCCCTCGCCACTTCGCGGAACCAGTATCCTTACACCTCAGTTACTCATGACGATTTCAAACCCGGGTGGATGGGAGGGCGGTCCACGTGGGTGACTATTACGCACGTAGAGAAATGGAAACCGCCGGTCACGCAGGAGGTTTGGCTCAATGCGGTTCCGCGCGCGGGCGGCATGTACGTCGTCATGTACGGACATCCCAGCGAACCCATGAACGTTTCTGAGTCCTGGCGGCAAGCGTTCATCGGCTCCATCGTTTTCAAATCGGGCCCCCTCGACAAGAACGCCTATTGCAACGCCTTCGGCCGGTAGTCACCGGCGGCTGGTTTATGCGGTTCATGACTGGCGCGGCTTTCGTTCTTTGCGCATTCCTTGCTCTTGCCGCAGCCACCAAACCTCCGGGGCAAGAGACAAAAGCGGAACAAGCGAACCTGAGCGGCACTTGGGAAAAGCAGGGAGGAGATGTCCACACGCACTTTTACATTCGCCTCGTCCTGCGCAGTGACGGCACGTACAGGAAAACTCTGAATGCTGTCGTTGACGGTATCCGCTATGGGGGCACACACGAGGGCCGATGGACGGCCAAGGGAACTGTCGTTTATCTGTCCGGGGATGCGAAGTGGCCGGCATATTCCCACGACCTGTCCGAATTTGAGAAACAACGAAATCCTCACGAAGGCGAAAAGCGACGCCCATGAACTCGGAATAATGCAACAATGGCGGTTTTGCGCGGCTGGATATCTGCACTGGCTCGAAGAATTCGAAGCTGGCCGGGGGGCGCCTGGCAGATGCCTATCGCAGAGATTGTTCAGTCAATCGAGGATGCCAATCGATGAGAGTTGTCACAAGCGAGTAGCGGCAAGGTCGAAAAACCGGACCCGTGGGCTGAAGCCCACCGCGGCACGCGGAAGTGCGCGCCACGGGAATTCGTCGCAGCGCGCGACTCAGTGGCGTTGGACCAGCCACGCGTTGGTGGCGGCAATATGATCCCAGACTGCGACGCGCTGCCCATCCGGAGAAGGCACTGCCCACCCCTGGATATCGCCTAACGGACGGAAGTGTCCGTCCAGATAAACGTAAAGCATCCTGTATCCGGTAGTCGTCTTCACCGATACGAACCATCCATGCCCGCCGGCGGCCCACACCAAACCTCGCAATTCGTTCGGAATGGGTAAGACTACTTCGTGCTCCGGCGGTTCGTTTGGATGGGATGCCAAATCGATTACGCGGATTCGCGCGTCATTCGAATCGTGATCCGGAAGCGCGATGCGGGTTCCGTCGGGGGAAATGTCCCAGTTTCCGAGCCACCCAGGAGTCCATTTGGTGCGCGCCAACTCGCGGCCCTTGCCCCGGATTGGATCGAGATCGTAGTAAACGTAGTACTGCCCTTGCAGGGTGGTCCGCAGCACGCAACGTGTGCCCGGATCCAGCGCACAGCGAAATTCCTCCAGCGGACCACCGATCGGGACCTCCTCGGGCGTGCCTCCCTCCACCGGTACTCGCATCAACTTAAAATCTCTCAACCCCCCTTGGTCGTCGCGAGTCGCGTACAACAGCCAGCGGCGATCCGGGCTCATTTGCGCCAGCATCTCTGTAAGCGGCGGCATCGAGACGATCGTTTCGGGCGTTTTTTGATCCACGTTCTGTTTGTAAAGATCAAAGCGGCCGTTGCGGTTCGATTCGAAGATCACCGCGCGTCCGTCGGGCATCCAGGCGTGCGGAAAATTAGTCGTCTGGTCCAGGGTCAGGCGTCTGAGGTGGCTCAGAAGCGGCGGAAATTCTTTGAAATCTCCAACGTACACGGCGCCGTCATGAGAACCTCGGAGAACCAATATTCGTTTTCCATCCGGGGTGGCGGTCATACCGGTCATCCGCTTTTCGCCCTGGTCCGGCAGAGCACCGATTCTGCGCGGCGCGCCCAAAAACCTGCCCGTGGCGCGATCCGTCTTCACGTCCCATAGTTGATCCGGCGAACTCGACCCGAGCGGCCCCGATTGGAGAAAGAGTATGTGGCCGTCCGGCAGTGCGGAGGCGGAACTCATTCGGATATTCAGCACTGAGCTAACGATTTTTGCGGACGGGAACAAAACGGAATCGGCCGCTTGGATCGCCGGCGTGCCGCTGTCTGCGGGATGATTACGCTGAAAATTTATCCGTTGCCCGTCGGGCGACCAGAAAACCAACGGAAATGTGTCACCGGCCGGGCCCGCCACCATTCGCCGCGGCTGTTCACCGTTTGTTCCGATAGCCCAAACTTCCGACCAGTCTTGCGTGACGAATGCAATCCATTTCCCGTTCGGGGAGGGCGCCGCGGCCCTCGCGTTGGCGCGCAAAAGACGCGGGGGCGCCCCATTAGCGAGGATCAACCAGATGCTCGGAACCAGCGTGGTTGCCGAATAGCCGCTGGCGACCAGCTTGGCTCCGCCCGCGAACCAAGCCAGTTGGTCGACAACATAGTCGCTGGGCGCCGATAGGGTCTTCGTCTCGCCATTCTGAAGGTTGCGCACGAAGATTCCACTCGCGTTCGCATAGGCGGCGTGCTTTCCATCCGGAGAGATGGCCGCGGCGGTGGCCCGATCTCTGAGCGGCAGTCTCGTGATCTGGCGGAACGGAGCGGGCTCCACTACATCTCGCATTTGCTCCCAACGCCAGATAACGAAAATTCCGGCAGCCAGTAAAAGCGCTACCGCTGCCCACGTCCAAATCGCGGAAGGTGAACGGAAAGACGCTTTTCCGCCGTTCTGGAGCGCGTAGAGTATTCTTCCGACTTCCAGGGCGCTGGGACGTGCCGCAGGGTCCTTGGCCAACATGGCTCGAATCAGCGAATTGAGGCGCGAGGGTAAGGAAGGATTTACAGAACAGGGCGCCGGCGCTTCTTCGCTGAGAATCGCTCGCGCGGTATCGGCCGGTGAGGTTCTCTGAAAAGCGTGCCGGCCGGTTGTTAGCTCATATAGCACCAGACCGAACGAGAAAACGTCGCTTGCCGGGGTCAGAGGATCGCCGCGGGCCTGCTCCGGAGACATATAGCGCAACGTGCCGAGCGCTGAAATCCCGCCGAAGGCGATTGCTTGTGTCGTGACTTTCCGGGCCAGGCCGAAATCCAGCACTTTGACGTAGCGGTCCGGGCGCAAAAGAATGTTCTCCGGTTTGATATCGCCGTGAATTGTGCCCTGGGCGTGCGCCGCAGCGAGTGCCTCAGCGATCTGATGCCCGATCGCCGCCACCTCTGGAATTGGAACCGGCTTTCCGCAGAGTTCCCGAAGCGGCTTGCCTTGCACCAGTTCCATGGCAATGGCAAGTGTCGATTCGGATTGCACCACCTCATGAATCGTGACGATGCCGGGGTGGTTCAACGCAGAAGCCGCTTTTGCCTCGCGCGTGATCTGGTTGGCATCCAACGCCAATAGCGCTTCGGATGACAGGAATTTAAGCGCTACCGTCCGGTCCAGGTCCGCATCGTACGCTGACCAGACTTCACCCATTCCGCCACGTCCGATGACGGCGACTGTGGTATACCGGCCGAATTTTTGCCCCGCGTTGATGCGCGTCGAGCAGCGTTCCCGTGCAAACGAGGCAAACAGCGGCTCGCTCAGAAATCCGCTTGCCGCTTCATCTTCTTTGAGCAGTTCTTCGACTGCTTTGCGGAGATCCGGCTTGCCGCCGCAGGCTTCCTGAAGCAGCAGAACTCGTTCCCCGCCTGATTTCTCGCGGGCAGCATGGAACAACTCCAAGACCTGATCCCATTCTGCCGGCGCCATTGCGGTTCTTCAGGCGAGCGCTTCCGGCCGCACCTGCCCTTTTAACCAGGCGCGCGCCGCAACCCAATCGCGTTTCACAGTTACCGGAGAGATGTTCAACACTTCCGCCGTTTCTTCAACGGAAAGGCCGCCAAAATATCGCAACTCCACTACTTGACGCTGGCGCGGATTCATCTCTTCCAGCCGGTCGAGTGCCGTGTTCAAGGCAATCAGCTCGTCTGCCTGCTCATACGAAAAGCCGGGGTAGTCTTGCGTGTCCACAAGCATCACATCCGGTCCACCGCGCTTGAGCGCATGCTTGCGGCGCGCGTGATCGATCAGAATCCGCCTCATTACCGAGACAGCCACCCCGATAAAGTGAGCGCGGCAGCGCCAATCTCTGGCTTGGTCGCTCACTAGCCGCAAGTACGCTTCGTTCACAAGCGCAGTAGGCTGCAAAGTATGTCCGGGGCTCTCGTTGCGCAGTTGCAATCGCGCCAGGCTCCGCAATTCCTCGACGACCAGGGGGATTAATTGGCCGGCCGCTTCCGAATCGCCGCTCCTGACTCGCTGTAGAAGGACCGTGACGTCGCCGCCCCTAGCTGCTTGCATGCTCGCCCGTTCGCTATCCAGAGAGGATACACCAAAAATCTGCACAGTTTTGATCTATTCTTCTTCTGGCTTGCGCTTTATATGAGAGAGTCCGTGCCAAGGGCCGGTTCGCAACCGCGCCCAAGCTGCCCCACAGGGCAGCGGAGCCGGAACCAAAACGCCGGATGGCAACTCATGCATCGTGGTGCACAACAGCGCGTGAAAACCAAGCGTCCCGATGATTCGGGACGCGGCAGCCTGAGAGGCCGCGCCACAAAATCTTCCCAGACAGCGGAGCCGCAATCAAAGAGTGCCGGACGAGGGCGTCCGGCGCAGGCCAGGGGGCCTGCCCCACAAGAAATCGTCGCGGCTTGTAGTACAGAGCAGGGGAAGTTCCAAGCGCCGTGGATTTTCCATGATCCCCGACACGGCATTTCTGCGCTGTACCAATTGAAAACACCTCCAGGAGAAGCGAGCACGTTTATGCCGCACCAATCCAGTTTGTTGCTCTTCACTGCCTTTGCTTCGGCCCTCGCATTGATACCCGAAGCGGCCCAAGCCAGCAGTTTTACGCTCCAGGGATCCTTCACTCACGATGATGATGTACAGTTGTTCGATTTAACCGTGGCGGCTGCCGCAACCGTAGACATCCGCAGCTACGGTTACTCGGGCGGTACCACCTCCACCGGAACTGTTGTCCCAAGCGGCGGCTTCGATAGCATTCTCACGCTTTTTGACGGCACGGGTACCTTTATCGCCGACAACGATGAGGGCGCGGGTGTCGCGACGGATCCCAGTACCGGGCTTGCGGCAGATGCGCGGATCACGACAAGCCTGACGCCGGGAAGCTACATTGTCGCGCTGACCGAATTCGACAACTTCTCGCTAGGTAATCTGAGCGACGGATTTGCCGAGGCAGGGAATCCCAATTTCACGGCCGCTTCGAACTTTACCACCGGCGGCCCGTGCCCGGCCGGCATGTTTCGCGACATCTCCGGCACAGCGGGAAGATGCCGGGACGGTAATTGGTCCGTGGATTTTGTGAATGTGGCAAGCGTCGCGCCCGTAACCGCCACGCCTGAGCCTGGGACCGTCGCCTTGCTGGGTGCGGGCCTGCTCGGGTTGGCGTTGTTTCGTAAGAAAAGGGTGCGAATCGCGTTTGCGGCGCTCCGGAAACCGCGCAAGGACATGCTGCTCATAGCACTGGCGGTCCTGCTTGTCCCTGCGTCCAAAGCCCAGACCATTACAAGCGATCCCGATTACAGCAACGTGAACGATATTCTTGACGGGCAGCGAACCTTGCTGCGGGATGACGACCTGATTGTTACGGCCTTCACTTCAAAAGGCACTACGCCGTCTTCCGGCGCTCTCACGGCTACTGTCATGACCACGGCCAACGGCCAGGTTTCGACGGTTCATCCCATTTCAAATCCTCTCAACATTGGCGATGACCGAATCAACAAACTGTTTGCGGGCCGGTTTTACGAATCGGATCACGATCTTTCGATGCGAGCGGTGCCGGTCGCGGGCGGCACGCCCTTTTTGTTGCTGACTGACGGGCCCAACCCGGTCGCTCAACTCAACTTGCCCGGGGGGCAGAACGGAGATGTCACATTCAGCGCTGCCGCAGGCGACTTCACGGGCAACGGCTATACGGATTTCGCCGTCAACTACGGGCCCGGCGACGAGACCGGAAAGATGGCGATTTTTTCGGGAACGAATCCGGACGGCTCCAAAAACCTGCGCTTCGGACCGGTGAATACGCAGGAAACGCTGGTAGCCATGACAGCAGGCGACTTCAATGGCGACGGGCGGATGGAAATTGCCGGGCTGGCTTATAAGAGAAGCGGGAAATATACCGTTGTGATTTACACGGTCGACCCCAACACTCTGGCCATCACGAAGGCAGCCGAGCTTGTGCCCAGTTACACAGGGGAAGACACAAGCCAAGCGATTCCTTATCTTTCGATGGCGAGCGGCCACTTCACAACCACGGCCCACGCCCAAGTCGTACTGGCGTATGCGCGGACTAACACCCTCGTCAAAATAGAAGTGCTTGACTTCGCCCCCGGATCCTTACAACCGGTCGAGAAAAGCATCTATCAGACGGCCAGCGGCTTTCTTGCCCAGGGCGGTTTTATTCAGGTAGAAGCGGGCCGATTTAGTCTCACGAGCCCCTATGATCAGGTTTTCTTCGGGTTCGCCTGGGGCGGGCCTCCGGGCAGAATTGGCGAGGGCCTCAGGTACTTTCAAGTTTTCCAGGCGGATACGACGAATGCGACCTTAAACTTGAAGTCATTCGCCGATCTCAGCGATCTTGGCTGTCCTTCCACCTTCTCTGTCGGCAATTACGACAAGAAAACTACCGATAGCAGCGGTAAGACACAGCCTGCCTTCGGCCTGCAAGTCGCGTATGCCGGAGGAACGTGCAATGCAAATTCGCCCGGTAACACTCTTCGCATTTACGGGGTGAGTCCAACGGACTACAGCACCAAGCTCGATTACACCGCTGCCTTACCCTCCAATCTGAACACCGCGACGGAGTTCTATATCGATCCGGCGGACCTGCAGGGCCGTTCTTATGTCCTTGGCGAGCCTTCCAGGATCGCCATATCCGATGCCGCTCAACCTTCGGTGATTCAGTCGATGCCGCCCATGCACGTCGATTTTATCCCTCTAGCGGGAAGCAGCCAGCCCGAGGTGCTGAATGTGAGCGGTATCCCGCACGGGTTCTATACCAAGTACACCAAGACATCCTCTCAAGAAAACGAATCGTCCACCACAAACACCACCAGTTGGGGGTTCGGCGCCATGCAGAAGGTGGAGGCGAGTGTGGAAATCGGCAGCGTCGAGGACGGATTTGGCGCAAAGGCCGGAGCGGCCTACACTGCCGCGCAGAATGTCAATCAAACCGTCGAATCGGAACACGGGAGTTATCAGGCGAAAAACTTCACGGCGGCCGTACAAACTACGAACTCTGATCACATCTGGTACTCCGCAAACAGGTTCAACATCTATATCTATCCGGTCATTGGAAAAACCGTTTGCCCCAAAGACAAGCAGCCCTGCGGCGCCGGCGATATGCAGCCTTTGACCCTTCAATTTTCGGCTCCTGACAACACCGTCTACTACGATCAGGATGCCGCTATTGTCCCCTGGTATCAGCCGCCCTGGGAACCGTTCAATGTATTTTCTTATCCGGCCACCTATGCTCAATTGCTGCAGGAGTTTCCAGTCACGTTACAGAAGCTCTCGGACGACAGCACCTGGAGTACGGATTCCAGCGTCCGTACGCAAGAAACTACCTGGACACAACAGTCCACGAACGGCTCAAGCGTCTCCTCCGATCAGAACTATTCCACTGAGACGGAGGTTTCCGTCGCGGGAGCGTGTTGTGGCGGAATCGTCAAAGGGTCGATCTCCGCGCAATTGAACCTGAGCGCCAGCACAGGATTCAGCGATCTGAACAAAGCCCTCGCCACTGTTGGGAGCTCGACCGGTATCGGAATCAATAAACCCGGAACGTTCCTGTCGCCGCTAGTTTACAACTATGCCGTGACGCCTTACATTTTCGGGGAGGTGCCGCCGCCCAGCAAGGGAGACAATCCACCTTCGGAAGGCGATATCCAGACCACAGGCATGCTCCGAACCGCGTTCGTCGCCGATCCTCTCGCCGGAACTTCAGGCGCGTGGTGGAGGCAGGCTTACTCCAGCGCGCCGGACGTCGCCTTGAACCACCCCGCCCGTTGGCACTTTCCAGACGAGCTCGCCGAGAACGCTGTGGCAACCCCGAACTGCCGGCCGGCCTCGGAATCCAGTTCGGGAATGGATTGCGCCGTCTTCGAACCCCCTGTGCCGAATAACCCGTTCATCAGTTTGTTCCACATTATGCGGGGATTCTTTATCACGAGCGCGCTGAATCCTGGAGGGGGTCCGCAGCTTCAGCAGGCCGTCGCGGGCGACCAGTTATCGCTCCAGACTCGCGTGTATAACTACAGCCTGGCTCGCATGCCTGTCGGCAGCCGTGTGCACGTACGCTTCTATGCGCAGCGTTTCAACAAAGATACGAAAGCGCTCATCGGCCCGAGCGTGCTCATCAACAATAGCGATGTGGTCATTGACCCGATTCCGCCGTTCAGCGATGCCCCGGGGGCGCCGCTCAACTGGGTGTTCGCCAGAACTAACTTCGATACAACGCCTTATTCAGGCCAAAACTTGGTGTTCTGGGTAGTCGTCTGGATAGAGGATAGCAGCGGAAATCTTGTACCCGAGATCGGAGGTCATGGCCTGACGAGTATCCCGGGTACTCTGCAATCCCTGGCCGATGTCCCCACAGAGACTTACAGCAACAATGTCGGTTTTTATAACGGCGGCTTCTATGTCTTGCCGCCTCAGTCCGATCTGAATGCGAGTTCGGCCGGCAGTGAACCCGCCGCCATTGATATTGGAAAGGTCCAGCTCTCCACGTCTCGCACCCTCGCTGGGCAGACGATTGCCGTATCCGCCTTGCTCTCCGCCAGCGGGAACAGCGCCTCGGGCGTAACTGCGGTGTTCTACGATGGAGATCCTCACAATGGCGGTAGGGCCTTCGGGCTGGAACGTTCTCCGTATATAGCGCAAGACGATACATACGAGGTCCTGGCTCCGTACATCGCGGACAGATGCGGCGTCCATGAGCTATTCGTGGCGGTCGATCTAAACACTACCCATGAAGTGCTGCGCCGCGCGCACCCGGTGAAAATCGATTGCAGCGGGTTCGGTTCGCCTCAGCAGTAACGGGCCCCGGTGAACTTATGGCTACCGTTGCTCAACACGTACCGGTCTATGTCGATCTTTACGATTGGTCTTACGCCGCGCATTCGGCGCGGATCTATCGGGAAATCCGCCGGGAGACTTATGGTGTTGACCTGGGTCAGACCAGTTGGATGACCGAGCAGGAGTTCCGTAGTTTTTTTGAACTTCTGCGCTTGAGCGCTTCCTCCCGCGTGCTGGAAATCGGATGTGGGGCGGGAGGTTGCGCGGTCTACCTGGCTCGGGCTCTCGGAGCCCGAGTTACAGGAATCGATATCAACGCGAGCGGTGTGGATAACGCCCGAGAGTCGGCGCGGACGGCGGGGCTGTCCTCTAAGGCTGACTTTCTGTGCATGGATGCCAGTAATAAGCTTCCATTCGAAGATCAGACATTCGACGCGGTTTTCTCGAATGACGCGATGTGCCATGTCCCGCAGCGCTTTGAAACGCTCCGGGAGTGGTATCGCGTATTGCGCCCGAACGGAAGAATGCTTTTTACCGACGCCATGATTGTCACGGGGATGTTATCGGATGAGGAGATTGCGACACGCAGCTCGATCGGCTCCTATTCTTTTCTTCCGGCAGGTGAAAACGAACGGCTGATCAAGAGCGCCGGTTTCGAGTTGCTCTCGGCCGCGAATCTTACGGCTTCGGCGGCCAGCATCTCGCTGCGCTGGTTTAACGCCCGCGCTCGCAGAAGGCGCGAACTGTTGCCGATCGAGGGCGAAACGAGCTATTCCGGTCTACAACGGTTTCTGTCGTGCGTGCATACGCTTGCGCGCGAGGAACGGCTCTCGCGTTTTGTTTACCTGGCGCGTAAACCTTGAGTGCGTGGCGCACGGCGGCGTTCATGATCCGCCGCGCACTCTCTCTGCGCTTTATCAATTGAAACCTCTTTCTCAGGAGAAACCGGTCACGTTTATGCCACGCAGTGCCACTTTGCTGCTCTTCGCTGTTCTTGCTTCAGTTCCGGAACCGGCTTCATTCGCTCTGCTCGGCGCGGGCCTCCTCGGCTTTGCCTTGCTGCGCAACAGGCGCCGGACCGGCGTGGTGCTTGCGGCAGTAGTTGCAGGGATGTTCTCTATCGGAGCGAAAGCGCAGGGCCCGGACTATAGCAATGTCAATGATTTCCTGAATGGCCGGCGAACGCTGCTGCAAATTGACGACCTGGTAGTTACAGGTAGCTTCGCTTCCCCGCCATTTCAGTGTTGCAACACTCCACTGCTCTCGAATATCCAGTCGTATACCCTGGGGACAAAAGGTAGCGCTGCGTCACCCATCTCCACGAACACCTGGGGATCGAATTCTTTACCGTACAACCAAAATAAGACGTATACGGCGAGGATGTGGGCTACGCTGAATGCACAGCCGATCGTGCTCGGGGTGAGTGGCGCTCCGTCCTCCCTGAGCTTACCTGACGCGCCCTACTATGTTGGACCATCAAACTGGGCCTCCTATGGCGCGTATTTTTTCGATCCCATCTTCGGAAACCATAATTACCCAGACGTCGCGCAACTCGCCGTGGCCGACTTCAACCAGGACGGCTATGACGACTTGCTGCTGGATTTCGCCTCCAGCGGGACTATGGTTATCGCCACCGCCGGCGATGTGAATAATTTCAACGCCGGAAGTGCGCCGCCGTTTAACTATGGGCCTGCGGCCAACCTGGATTGGCTAAGCGGTATGACAACCGGCGACTTCAACGGAGACGGGCGGCCGGAGATCGCCGGCCTCGTGTACCTGGGCAACGGCGGAGTCGACCTCGCTATCTACACGGTCGATCCGCACACGCTAGCTATTTCCAGAGCCGCCAGAGTCAACCTCCTAAAGCCAGGGCAGAATAATCTACAAAGCCTATCGATCACAACTGGTCGATTCACTTCGACCACGCACGACCAGATTGTGGTCGCGTACATGCGGAGCGGCATCGGCACGACTCTTCAGTTGATCGACTTCCCTTCGTCCTCACTAACGCCAAACGCAGAAACGACTTACACGTTTCTAAGCTCATTCGGGCCGATTGCCGGTCTGATGAAAGTTACACATGGGAAATTCGCCCTCCCCGGCAATCCATACGATCAAGTTGTGTTCGCGTACGCCCTGGCGGGCAATCCACAACCGAATGGGGTTGGCAACAACACAAAATATATTAATGTGCTAAGGATAGATCCCAACACACTTGTCTGGACGCCCAGCAGCTTCTATGAATTCAGTAGCACGTTCTTTGGATGGGACATCGCGGTGGGCAACTTCGATAATAACCAGATTACCGGCGGCACTTTCCCCGACCTTACGATCGGGCATGATCCAAACGATCAGATTGCGGTGCTGTTGGGAGCATGCGCATCACCCGACCAGAACAACATCAGGTGCGATTGGGCTAATTCGCAGGATCAGGCGGTGAACATAGTCGGTGTCGACCCGGCCACTTGGGTTCTTAACACGCTCACGTCAAATCCTCTCCCCGGCGGAACAACTTTCTACGCGACAAATCTGAATAAGCCATACTTCCCGCAACCCTCGCTGTCTCTCACGCAATCCGACACGCAGGGCCGGTCGTTACTTCTCGGCGAGCCGACGAAAATCACCATCGACAGCACCGTACAGCCATCGGTCGTGGTTGGAGTGCCGCCCATGCACGTGGATTTTGTCAGCCCTGATCCGTTTAATCACGTGCCGCCGGAAGTGTTGAATCTCAGCGCCGTTCCGGATGGATTCAAAATGACTTACCAACTGGAGAACTCGACCGGTAAATCATCCGGCACTACGAATACAACGAGCTGGTCTTTTGGCGCGAAGGAGAGTATCGCACTGAAAGAATCCATTGGGGATGTCTCGGCAGGCGAGGGCGAAGAAGCTTCCGACACGGTGAAGGCAGCGCAGGACTTGAAAGGATCTGCCGATCATGACTACAGCTCATACCAGCGCCAGGCTTACAATCTTTCGGCAACGACCGGCTTCGGCGATGAAGTCAATTACACCGACTCCGGGTTCAACATTTGGGTCTATCCGGTGCTTGGCCAGACGGTATGTCCGGCTTCGAAGCCCAATTGCCAGCCAAGCGAGAAAGTGCCGCTGACAATTCAGTTTTCGGCTCCCAATGGCGATGCTCTCCCAAACGCATCGCAGGGCCAGGCGCATCAATGGTATCAGCCGCCCTGGGAACCGGGCAACATTTTTTCCTATCCGGCAAATTTGCAACAGCTAAAGAGTATTTATCCCAACTTGCAGCTTCTCACAACTGACAATGTTCAGATCTTTACCGACACGAGCACTATAACGCAAGGGACTACCTGGTCTGTCGGAGGTTCGGATACCAAGACCACCAGCTTTGACCAGAACTACTCCTTCGAGAATGATGCTTCTATTACAGGAGCGTGGACTGCTGTCGTCGCGAGCGCCAGTGTTACGGCAGACATCGACATCAGTGGGAGCTTCGGGTTTAGCAATCTGAGTAAGCACACAACCGACTTGGGAACTTCGACGGGAGTTCAAATTACCAAGCCTGGAAGCTTTCCGCTGTTTCAAACGTACGGCTACTCGGTATCCCCTTACATTATGGGAACGACAAAGCCCGGCGGCTTTGTGGACTCAGAGCCGCTGAGCGGTGATGTACAAACGTTCGGCCTGCTCCGCGCCATGTTTACCGTAGATCCACTCGACAACGGCGCAGGACCGTGGTGGCAGCAGGCTTATACCCAAGCGCCGGACGTGGCGCTGAATCATCCGTCGCGGTGGCAAATCGTGCCGCCTTCCGGCACTCCCGGAAGCAATTGCCTCGCGGCCGGCGCTGGGACCTATGACTGCGCCGAACTCACTCCGCGGGAGCCCGCGAATCCTATGCTGAGCGTGTTCCATCAGATGCGCGGGTTCTTCATCTCCAGCGCCAACTTTCCGGGACAAGGTCCACAGTTGGAACAGGCCACTGCCGGCGACGTGCTTACGCTGCAGGCGCGCGTTTACAACTACAGTCTCAAGGCAATGGACCCTGGCACCCAGGTGCATGCCCGGTTCTATTTTCAGCCGATGAATGGTACGGTTCCCGCTGGTGATAGCGTGCTGATTGGCGAGGATGTGCTCGATCCGATTTTCCCGTTCAGTAACGTACCCAATGCGCCGCTGAACTGGGTCCTCGCAAGTACCACCTTTGACACGAGTAAATACGATCAGACGAAAAACGGCAATGCGAACGTCCTGTTCTGGGTTGTCGTCTGGATGGCGAACAACAGAGCCCTCGCCTCGGAGATGCCGGGTCACGGCCTGACTGCTATCCCAGGGACGCTCAAGTCCCTTGCGGACGCAGCGCGGTTGGAGGAATGTCAGAAAGACGGGAATTGCTACAGCAATAATGTCGGCTATTACAAGCAGATCTTCTATATCGCCCAGCCTGCCGGCTCGGGGCTTCAGGGCGCTCCCCCGCCGTCCGGCCCGGCTTCACTTGACATCAGCAAGGTGGAGCTTTCCGCCAGGCGCATTACGCCTCACGACACCGTCGCTGTATCCGCGACCATCTCGGCAGACGGCGCGGACGCTTCCGGAATCAGTGCGAATTTCTATGATGGAAATCCGCGGGAAGGCGGCAGGCTATTCGACGTCGAGAGGATTCCGCACATCGCACAAGACGCCTCATTCCCGGTACTGGCTTCCTATCAAACCGGCAGTTGCGGTACCCATGAGCTGTTCCTTGTAGTAAACGGCGGCAAGTCAAACGAAGTTGTGCGGCGCGCCCCTCCTGTGAGAGTAGAGTGCCTCGCCGCGAGGAGGCGCTGACGTACTCAGCGCCCCTACTCACCGGTTCTTGCAACTCGGTCACAAATCTTTCAAAAAATTTTTCTCGCCGCTTCACCCTGCGCCTTCAACAACTTCGCCGAAATCGCCGCTCTCGCCTGCGGTTCGTCGCGCCGGCCCGCCCCTTACTCTCAAAGCCGAGGAGAGTACCCAAAATGACTGCCCGTCAACAGCGCCGTCTCGAACAGAAATTAGCCCGCAAAGCCGCTCAGCGCGCCCTCAAAGCCGAAAGTAGCTCCGTCAACCAGCCGACCACCAGCCAGGCAAAGCTGGAGGCCAACCGCGCCAACGCCCAGCTCAGCACCGGCCCTGTCAGCCAAGAAGGCAAAGCAACCGTGTCGCAGAACGCTACCAAGCACGGCCTTACCGGGAAATTCAAAGTTCTGCCTGGCGAATCGCAATCCGAGTTCGATCAGCTTCTCGCCGGCTTGCTGCGCTCCGAATCTCCCGCTGGGGATGATGAAATCGAGATGGTCCACCAAATGGCCGAAGCTCTCTGGCTCTCGCGCCGTTGCCTACGTCTACAAAACGACTGCTTCGCCGCTTTCGAATCCGGCACGGCCGAACAACAGCGCTCCGCGCATAAATCGCTGGCGCTCTACCTGCGTTACCAGACCACGCACGATCGCACCTTCTCGCGCTATGCCACCGAGCTGCGCAAACGGCGCAATGAACGTGTTCGTACCGAGCGTGGCTTTGTTTCGCAAAAACACAAAGAAGCGGCCGAGCGCCGCCGCCAGGAACTGCACGCTGCGCGGCAGTCGCTGCAAAAAGCGAAGCAGGAAGCGCAGGAAATCCGAAATCGCCTCGCCGCGGCCAAAGCCGAAGCCCTCGAATTCGAGAACTCGATCAGGAAATCGAATCTCCCGGCCCAAACTCCGGAACCTGTGTTCGCGGCCACAGCTTAGACTGTCGCAACGCATGCACGCGTGCACGCCGCATGACCGTTCCCGGGTGAGGAAAACATCTGGAACTTAATAGCTTCGGTAACGAATGAGTGTCGTAGGCGAGTCCGATCCCACGATCCTGAGCCTCCGGCGTAAGTGGCGCGCATCTCGTGGCTTCCAACGGTGGAACCAAAGAATGCCGGGCGAGGCGCCCGGCGCCGCGGCGAGACTTGTCTCGACGCTTGGCTCCAACCAGAGTATCCTGTGACGGAGGACACCAATGGCCAACTACAACCGCCGGCAACTATTACGGCGCGGAGGTCTCTTTGCCGCGGCCAGCGCGCTGCCGTTACCAGCCGCAACCACAAAGACACAGGAATCCGCTGAGTCAGCCAATGATCTCTATCACTCCATCGGCGTGAAGCCCGTCATCAACGCGCGCGGCACCTTCACCATCATCACTGGCTCCCAAACCCTGCCGCAGGTGAAAGCCGCCATGGATGAAGCCTCCCGCGCCTATGTCCAGATGGACGAATTAATGGACGGCGTCGGAAAACGTCTCGCCGAGCTAACCGAAGCGCCTTGGGGTATCGTCACCGCGGGCTGCTGCGCCGCCCTCACCCACACCACCGCCGCCTGCATCGCGGGCACCAACCCGGAGCGCATGGAGCGCCTTCCCGACCTCACTGGTCTGAAAAACGAAGTCATCATCCCGGAATATTCGCGCAACGTCTACGATCACGCCATCCGTATGGTGGGCGTCAAAATTGTCGAGGTAAATGGCCCAACCGAGTTGGAGAACGCCTTCAACGAGCGCACCGCAATGGTCTACATCCTGGCCGGACCCGGCGACACCGGCCCGCTCGGAACGCAAGCCGTTTCCGAAGTAGCGCGCCGCCACAGCGTGCCCGTCATCGTGGACGCCGCGGCCGAGATCCTCACCATTCCCAATGTGCACCTGCAGCGCGGCGCAACGGCGGTAGCCTACAGCGGCGGCAAATGTATTCGCGGACCCCAGGCCGCGGGCCTGTTACTCGGAGACAAGAACCTGCTGCAAGCGGCTTGGGCCAACAGCGCTCCTCATCACGCTTTTGGCCGATCTCTCAAGGTCGGCAAAGAAGAGATCATGGGCATGCTCGCGGCAGTCGAAGCCTGGAAGACGCGGGATCACGATGCCGAATGGCGCGACTGGCAAAAACGGCTGGACACAATTTCAGCATCTGTGAAGCGCGTAAACGGAATCAACACGCGCGTGGTCCAACCCGAAGGATTGTCGAACCGGACTCCCGTCCTGCACATCGAATGGGACGCCGCGCAGCTCGGCATTACCGGAACGGAAGTGAGCAAGGTACTGCTCGAAACCGAGCCGCGTATCGTGTTCGGCGGCGCAACGGGAAACCGGCCGGATCGCATGGCTAGTTCCATTTCCGTGACGCCGTACATGATGATGCCCGGCGACGAACACGTTATATCTGAACGGCTCTACGCCGTACTCTCCAAACCACCCCATTTCGATAATCCGCAGGTACCCCAAGGCGAGCCGGTGCAGGTCGCGGGGCAATGGGAATTGACGATGCAGTTCGATCGCGGCTCGGCCATCCACACCCTCATCCTGGAGCAGCACGGAGGCGACCTGGTCGGCACGCATCAAGGCGAGTTCGTGTCGGGCGATCTGAGCGGGCGAGTCATGAGCAATCAGGTGGAATTTCGCAGCTCACAACGCATACAAGGCCAGCGCCTCAATTACGCGTTCACCGGCACAGTAGACGGAGACAAAATGAGCGGCGACGCGAATCTTGGCGAATACGGCGCAGCCCGCTGGACCGCCGAACGGCACCACTATAAAACTCCCGGCGGCATCGTCCGTCCCGTAAAGAAAGCCTGACAGAGCCGCGACCGCAAGGGAGCGGCCATCCACCTACAGGAGACCAATGTCCAACACAAACCGAAGAAAATTCCTCACCAAATCCGCCATCGCAACCGCTGCCGCGGCCGGCACCGCCGAGGCACAAGAACAAACATCTCCAACCAAAAAGGTCTGGTGGGCCAACGGAAAAAAACCTGAAAAAACGCCGCTCTTTAGTCCCGCCGTTTCTTACGGCAATCTGTTGTTTCTATCCGGCATCGGCGCGCATTTCGAGGGCGATATCAAAGCGCACACCAAACACGTCCTCGACGAAATCCAAAAGAAGCTCGAAGAGTGCGGCTCCTCGATGGACAAGGTGCTCAAAGCACAGGTCTACCTGGCCGATTTGAAAGACTATCAGGCCATGAACGAAGTTTTCCAAGGCCGCTTCGGTTCGGAACCTCCCGTCCGAACCACCGTTTCGGTTGCTGGCGTACCCGGCAAGTCTCTGGTCGAAATCGACGTCATCGCGTATATCTGAGCCGTGATTAAAGAACAGAACCCCGACCGTAAGGGAGGGGGCGCTAAAACCACCCGTATCCGCTGGCTGCTCATTTTCTGGATCTTCCTGATCAGCGCGGTCGCCTACATCGACCGCGTCAACATCTCCATCGCCGGTCCGGACATCCAGAAAGAATTCCATCTGGATAACGTGCAGCTCGGCTGGGTCTTCAGCGCCTTTGTTCTGGGTTACGCCATCTTTCAGGCTCCCGGCGGAGCGCTTGCAGACAAACTCGGCCCGCGCAAAATCCTCGGATTGGGCGTGCTGTGGTGGGGCATCTTCACCGCGTTGATTACCGCGCTCTCGCCCGCCATGGGCGGCCTCATCGTTTGCCTCATCGCAGTGCGCTTTCTGCTCGGCATGGGAGAGTCGGTGGTCTACCCTGCCTCGAACTGCGTCGTGGCCTCCTGGATTCCCTCCACCGAACGCGGCGTTGCGAACGGCCTGATCTTCACCGGGGTCGGCTTCGGTGCCGGAGTTACCCCGCCGCTCATTACGTTCCTGATTGCTAACTATGGCTGGCGATCCTCATTTTGGGCCAGCGCCTGCCTCGGCGTACTCGCGGGTGCCATCTGGTATGGGATCGCGCGCGATAAGCCGGCCCAGCATCCCTGGATTTCCCCGCGCGAACTCTCGCAAATCACGCAGGACATTTCCACCTCGCAAACCAAGCGCGGATCGAAGCTTCCCTGGTCCGCGATTCTTTCGGACGGCAACATCTGGGCCGTCACATTTAGCTATTTCACCTACGGCTACGCCGCTTACATCTTCTTCAGTTGGTTCTACATCTACCTGAGCAAGGTGCGCCATCTGGATATTCGCCAGAGCGCTTACTTCAGCATGCTTCCCTTCCTCGCCATGGCCGGAGGATCGCTGCTCGGCGGCTGGATCAGCGACCGCCTCACCAACCGGTACGGCAAACGCACCGGCCGTTGCTTACTCGCCGCCGCAGCAATCGCTCTCTGTGCGATCTTCATCGGCCTCAGCACGCAAGTGGCGAGCGCGCAATTAGCCAGCGTGGTCCTCGCCGGAGGCGCGGGCGCGCTTTATTTATCGCAGAGTTCGTTCTGGTCCATCTCCGCGGATATCGGAAAGGAATCGGCGGGGTCGGTTTCCGGTTTCATGAACATGGGCGGGCAAATCGGCGGTGCGCTCACCGCTTCTCTCACCCCCGCCATCGCCAACCACTTCGGCTGGACCGCTTCGTTTCTGACAGCCGCCTGCCTATGCGTCGCGGGCGCGCTTGCCTGGCTCCCGGTGCAGCCCGAACCCGTGCCAAATCAGCTTGCATTAACCACAGAAAGGAATGTTGTATGAAGCTATTCTTGCTCCTCACCGCCGTGGCCGCGCTCGTTCTGGCCGCTGCCAATATCAACGGCACCTGGAAAGGCAGCGCCGATACACCTATGGGAACCGTTGAGAGGACATTTGTCTTCAAAGCCGACGGCAAGAAACTAACCGGGGAAACAACTTCCTCGATGTTCGGAAAATCGACCATCGAAGACGGCGTGATCGATGGCGACAACATCTCCTTCTCCATCAAAGCGAGCTATCAGGGCCAGGAGATGAAAATCAACTACAAGGGCCAAGTGAACGGCGATCAGATGAAACTGGACGCCGAAGTTCCCGACGCCGGACAATCGGTCACATACACCGTAAAACGCGTTTCTAACTGATAGACATAGCTAGCTAGGCATCGCCTCGCATTTCATTAGTACCGCCGCCCGGGATTCAAAGCATCCCAGCGCGGATCGCCCGTCTGCGTGTAGTTCTTCGGCAGCGTCTTCCAATCGGGCTTGCTGATGCCGTTGAGATCGTAGATAACTTTACCGCCCTTGACAGTCAGCTCGCACACGAACTCCTGGTTGCCATCCATGCGTGCACCGTACATATCCGTGAACCCGAAGTTGCCGTGTTCCACGCGCAGAACGCTGACGTCCGCAATTGCACCAACCGACAGATTACCCAGCTCGTCATGATGGATCTCGCGCGCCGGATTCCAAGTGGACTTAGCTACGACGTCATCTACCGAAAGCCCGAGCGCCAGAAACTTGCTCATCAGATTTAGCATGTCCTTCATGCCGGAATTCATGCTGCCGATGTGGAGATCGGTTGAGATCGAATCCGGCAGGAAGCCCTGCTGAATGGCTGGCACCACGACTCGCCAAGCGAAACTGCCGCCGCCGTGACCGACATCGAAAATAACGCCGCGCTTGCGCCCTGCCCACATACCGGGATTGACTTTTCCATCGGGCAGAAGCTCATCACGCAGTCCGGAATAGCAATGCGTATAGATATCGCCGGGACGGAGTTTCTCGGTGAGCAATACGGCAAGCGGTCGCTCTTTATGATTCGTGCCGAAGTCCACCATGACCGGAATGTTCGCGAGGGTGCCGGCTTGCACCGCATGCTCCACCGGCGTCCATTCCGGCCCGGCATAGTGAGCAGTCTTAATCCCGACAATCAGGCCCGGATGACGCTTGGCCATATCCGCCGCGGGCTGCGGGTCCATGTCGGCGAGGTTGTTTTCGTATTTCGGGCCGCGCATCCCCGCACCAACAATATTCAGGAACGCCAGCACCCGCGTCTTCGAGCGATCGATAATGTGCTCTTTGAAATCTTCGAAGTTCTTGTAGCCCGACGACCCGGCATCGGCAACCGTCGTCACGCCGTTGCGCAATGTGAAGCCATCCGGGAATACACTGTTATCGCCAGCATAGGAGTGAGCCTCGCCGGTGCTCGCGTAAACATGGACATGAATATCGACGAGGCCCGGCGTCACATACAGGCCCTTGACATTCACTGTCTTCAGCGCGCTCGACGGGTCGATATGCTCCTCGACGGCTGCAATGTTGCCGTCTTTGATAGCTACATCGCGAATCGCGCTGATATGGTTCTTGGCATCGATGACGTGTCCACCTTCGAGCAGGAGATCGTATTGCGTTTGAGCGTTCATAGAGAGCGCGGCGAGGCTTGCAACCAGGAGAAAGTTTATCTTCATGAAAGTGTCAGCTTATCGTGAAAGCGTGATGATCGCGAATGTTTTTAATCCCGGCAGAGTGAATTCGGTCCCTGTGGCATCGGCGCGTACATCGAGCAGTTGCGCATTGGGCGTGTCGCACTGCGCGGCCCGGATATCGTTATAGATCCCTTTCACGCGAATTCTCAACCCCTGAATGGGCGCGCGCGCCTCGGCGTAGTTCAACAGATACAAGCGCGTGGAATCCGCATCGCCCACCAATCTCCCAACCACCACCTCGCTGCCGTAAATCCGCAGCAGCCGCTTCTGATCCGTCAAATAGGCGCGCGCCTTTTCGGCTAGCAGGCTTGGATTCGCGGCTTCCGATCGCGGATACTGCGGCATCCCGAGCTGAACGGTGATATCGAGCTTGGGGTCCGGCTGCTTCACGATTCGAAACAGCAGATTGCGTCGAACCAGCAGGTTCATAAATTCCGCGGACGCGGGCGACCCGTCGTCGATGTACCCGATATTCGCCAGCGCCGGAAGCTTGTTCTGCGGCTGCTGCGCGAGGAATTGCAGCATTCCGCCGAGCGGCGCCAGCCCTGCCTCGTCCGTGTGAATCGCGGCATCCACCTCATAGGCAAACGCTTCGGCAGCGGCCAGCGCGGCAGCGCGTCCGGGCGCGTCGTAGTAGAAACGGCCGTCCGGCTGGCGTAGAAACCTCCAACCGTTCGAATCCAACCAAGGCGCGCGCGTCGCGGACGCCACATTGCGCCGGAACGTGACGCCCGGCGTGGACACTTTCACAAACTGCGCGGGACCGGCTGCTTCCACGGAAATGCCGGAAACGGATGTCCAGGACGCCGCCATCGCGGGAGGCACCAAAACGTGAGTGATCTTGGCCTGACGTAACAGGTTCGCTGTATCCGGCCCTTTGTCCCAAAACAGAGATGGGAGCAGCAAAGCGGCAAGAAACAGATTCAAAGCGTGATCACCTTTTCTTGAATTTGACTCTTATCGTAGATACCCAGGCCGAGATGTCCCGCGTATTCGACATGGCCCGGCTCACGAATGAAGCTGTTGAAGTTCGGGTCGAGTTCCGGACCGAACTTGATATGCGCTCTCGACCGATCGAAAAGAGAAGGCGCTCCTTCTTCTTTGCGCTTCTGCTCGATCATGTCGATCAGCAAATGATCCAGCGCAACCGGGTCTGTTCCCACGACGATCTGTTTCGGGAAAAAGCGGAATCGCGGGCTCTGAAGAAACGGTCCGCCCTGCCACAGACTTTGCAGCCCGTCCATGATGTTCAAAACCGTTCTCGACCGCAAGGGTTCGACGGACGCGAGCGTTCCAATAAATGAGTAAGTGTTCGAGACCTCTCGCTGGTGCGACCGCGCCACGTTCGAGAAGCTGCCATAGGCGATATTCTTCAAGCATCCCGTCACGCCCGCAGCGCGATGTTCCTTCATGGTAGGAACATTGATGATTTTCGTGAACGCCTGCGCTGCGGGACGGAACAGATTCGAGCGCGTATCTTCTTCTCCGAAGAAATCCGCCTCGACATACGTAAATGGATCGTAGCCGAGAATCGAGCCGCGCCGCTCTTCCGCCCCAACGATATGCACGCCCTTTGGCACATGCGGACCAAAGTCGACGATGCGCATTTGATTCGAGAACCGGTCGTAGATATAGATCTGTTCGGCAGCGACGCCCGCCGTCGACAAACCGTCGATGATGGCCGCTACCAGTTCCGGATGCGAGTTGATCTCCGGCGCTCCCGAGCAATTCACTTTGATTCCAACCACATCGCGCGGCGAAACGAACTTCGACCAGGCATCGCGGTCGCTTTGAGCGCCCGTCAACTGACATAGACCGGCCGATACCATGGCCTTGAGGGCCGCAGCATCCACACGGCCGTTGGAAGTGTCTATGGCGTGTTCGGAATGGACGCGAATCGCGTGCCCCGGATACAGTCCCGGCATTCCTCCGTTCGGTATCCGTTGATAGTTGGTGACAATCCGGTATATGGGAAGCTGCGGGTGGTCAGCATCTCTGGCGAGCAGCGGCGTGGCTGCTGTCATTTGAATAAACTGTCGACGATTCACTTAAGCTATCAGTATCTCCCCAGTCACGCGAGCATCGCCTTGTTGACGTTGCCGGCAACATCGGTCAGACGGAAATGACGCCCCTGAAATTTGTAGGTGAGCCGCGTGTGGTCCACGCCCAGGCAGTATAGAACGGTCGCTTGCACGTCGTGAATGGGAACCGGATCGGACACCACGTTGTACGAGAAATCGTCCGTCTCTCCGATCACCTGTCCGCGCTTAATGCCGCCGCCCGCAAACCACATGGCGAAGCATCGCGGATGATGATCGCGGCCGTAATTCGTCTTTGTGAGGTGGCCCTGGCAGTATACGGTTCGGCCGAATTCGCCGCCCCAGATCACCAGCGTGTCGTCGAGCAAACCGCGCTGCTTCAAATCTGTGATCAGCGCTGCCGATGCCTGATCCGTCCCTTTGCATTGCAGCCCCAGATCGCGCGGCAGATCGTTATGCTGGTCCCAGCCGCGATGATAGAGCTGGATGAAACGCACCCCACGCTCGGCCAGACGCCGCGCCATTAGACAGTTTGCGGCGTAGGTGCCCGGCTTCCGCGAATCCGGACCATACAGCTCAAAAGTGCTGGCGGGCTCTTTCGATAAGTCGGTCAGCTCGGGTACAGACGACTGCATCCGATAGGCCATCTCGTACTGCGAGATGCGCGCCGAAATTTCCGGATCGCCGTACTCCTTTTCGGTGATGTGATTCAGCTCGTCCAGACCATCAAGCATGGCGCGCCGCGTTTCCGCGTCGATGCCGTCGGGATTTGCGAGAAAGAGCACAGGATCGCCAGACGCCCGGAAGCGCACGCCCTGATATTTCGACGGAAGAAAGCCGCTCGACCACAGGCGCGTGAACAACGGCTGATCGCGATTCAGTGCATTCGCCTGGGAAATGAGCACCACAAAGGCCGGCAGGTTGTGATTCTCGCTTCCCAGGCCATACGTGACCCAGGAGCCCATGCTCGGCCGCCCCGGCTGCTGAAAGCCCGTCTGAATGAACGTGATGGCGGGGTCGTGATTGATGGCGTCGGTATTGACCGTTTTGACGATGGTGATGTCGTCGATGATTTTGGCGGTATGCGGCAACAACTCGCTGATCCAGGTCCCGTTCTCGCCGGCGCGATTGAATTTGAAAATCGAGGGCGCGACCGGAAGTGAATTCTGGCCGGAGGTCATGCCCGTAATGCGCTGCCCTTTCCGAATGGAATCGGGTAGTTCCGTTCCGGCAATATCCATCAGCTTCGGCTTATAGTCATAGAGATCGATCTGGGACGGTGCGCCCGATTGGTGCAGAAAAATGACGCGCTTCGCTTTCGGCGCAAAATGCGGCAATCCGGGAAGCCCGCCAAAAGCCGGGGCCGAGCCTGGCCCATTGGCAACCTCAGCAAACAATCTGGGATTCAGCAACGAGGCCAGCGCCATTACTCCGATGCCCTTGCTCGTACGGCCGAACAACTGCCGCCGCGTCAGGTGCTGCTCGTGTTCACAAAACGGATCCATATCAATGCCTCAGTTACGCGTAATCGTTTCATCCATGTTGAGGATCGTGCTGGTTACCAGAGTCCAGGCCGCCAGCTCGGGCGGCGGAATTTTCGCGTTCGGTTTCGATTCGCCAACGGTGATCACTTTCGCAGCCGCCTTCTGGTCAGCCTCATAGCGAGCCAGTTGCTTTTTGTAAAGATTGTCCAGAATCGTGAATTCCTGTTGTGACGGATCGCGATCCATAGCGAGACGGAAAGCATGCCGGATGCGATCGGTTTCCGTCGGGCCGGCCTCCGCCAGATCGCGTTCGGCAAAGGCGCGCGCAGCTTCGATATACGTGGGATCGTTCATGAGAACCAGGGCCTGCAGAGGCGTGTTCGTAACGGTGCGCCGCGCTGTGCATTTTTCGCGATCCGGCGCATCGAACGTATTTAAAGACGGGAACGGAACCGAGCGTTTCCAGAATGTGTACATGCTACGGCGGTAGAGATCGGCGCCGTGGCTCTGCACGTACTTCTGTGCCGAGAAATCGCCGCCGAATGCCATTTCCTCCCACAGCCCCGGAGGCTGATACGGGAAAACGCTCGGGCCGCCGATCTTGTCATTTAACAGCCCCGCCAGAGTAAGCGCGTTATCGCGGATCATCTCGGCCGGAAGCCGAAAACGCGGTCCGCGGGCCAATAAGCGGTTCTCCGGATCTTTTTCAAGAAGCTCCGGCGAAACTTCTGAGGATTGCCGGTACACGGCCGACATCACGATTAGCCGCTGCATTGCCTTCACATCCCAGTGCGTGCGGATGAATTCAGTAGCAAGCCAATCCAGCAGCTCCTGATTACTCGGCGGATCGCCCTGCGAACCGAAATCTTCGGCGGTTTTCACCAGGCCGATTCCGAAATACATCTGCCAGAAATGATTTACGGCCACGCGCGCGGTCAAAGGGTTTCCTGGATCGACAATCCATTTGGCAAGTGTCAGGCGATTGCGCGGCGCGTCGCGCGGAAGCGGCGGCAGAACGGCAGGAGTATTGGGGAAGACCTGCTCGCCCCGATTGCGGTAGTCGCCGCGCGCAAGGATAAACGTGTCCCGCGGCTTCGCCATCTCCGACATGATCATCGTGGACGGAATCTCTTTATTGAGTTCGTCCAAGCCCTTGCTCAGAGACTTGTAGTCGGTTTCAAGCTGCTTTTCGCTCGCATTGGCGGTTTCGTCCAGAAAATACTTGCGCAGCCATTTCTGCTGATCCGGAGTGCGCCGCTCGGCCGCCACCTCGACCACCCTGTGCAGCGGGTTCAGCAGCCCCAGTTCCAGCGCTTCGTTCGCATACAGGCGGCGATCATAAAAGCGCAGATCTCCGAGCTCGCCTTTGAACGCCGTGCCCCACTCTTTGTTGCCGATCTGCAATTCGCCGGCCGCGAACGATACGGCTGGAATCTTATCGCCGGCGATCGTGGCGGGCACGCTGCGGCCATTGATATAAATCTGAACGCCTTTCGCGAAGCCCGAGCCGTCATACGAGACGGCGACGTGGCTCCATTCGTGAAGCGTTACGCCGCGTTGGGATTTCATTTCGGTGCCCGACTCGGCTCCATTGCTCCGCATCCGGACAATGATGTTGCACCCTTCCTTACTGCAGTAATCCAGCGCGACTTCATAGCCCGGCCCGCTCTTGGGCGACTTGGCGTAGCGCTGCAGAACCGCCATGCCCGACGGACCTTCCGGCTTCAGCCACAGCGCGATCGTGAACGGCTTCCTCGAATCGAATGCGCCCACCTCTCCGAGCGAAAGTTGCGGCTCTTCCTCCAGATTGGCTGCACGGCCGACGCGGCCATCCGTGTACGTGAGCTTGCCGGTGACGATTCGGGCCGGACCGAGCGAATCTTCAAACCGATACTCGGCTAACAAGCCGGACGTGATATCGGCAACCGGCATTTCGCGCTGCTGCTGTTCCCATTTTGCCTGCGCCGCGCCGATCTCCGCATCCTTGTCTTTTATGGCCTTCAGAAGGAGGTCCTTCATTTCGGTCTGCTGTTTGCTCGGCAATTGCAGGAACGGCTTCGCATTTCCTTTCTGGCCATCCAGGCCCTGTTCCGGAATGCCGTTGAAGAACGCGCCAAAGCTGTAGAAATCCTTCTGCGTGAAGGGATCGTATTTATGATCGTGGCACCGCGCGCAGCCCAGTGTCACGCCCAGCCAGGTGGTCGAGGTGGCCTCGATGCGATCCACAATGTACTCGTTCTGGTACTCCTCCGGAATCGCGCCGCCCTCAAAATTGATCATGTGATTCCGATTGAAGCCGGTCGCGATGATCTGCGATTGCGTGGCGTTCGGCAACAGATCGCCCGCGATTTGATTGACTGTGAACTCGTCGTAAGGCATGTTGTTGTTGAATGCCTTAATGACCCAGTCACGCCACGGCCACATTTCCCGCGCGCTATCGATGTGATAGCCATGCGTATCGGCATAGCGGGCTAAATCCAGCCAGGGCACAGCCATGCGCTCGCCGTAGTGCGGGGAAGCGAGCAAACGGTCCACCACTTTTTCATAGGCTTGCGGGGACTTGTCAGCCAGAAAAGCGTCCAGTTCGGCGGGCGTGGGTGGCAGACCGATGAGATCGAACGTTACCCGACGCAAGAGCGTGGCCTTATCGGCTTCCGGAGATGGGTGCAGACCTTCTTTTTCTAGCTTCGCGAGAACAAAACGATCAATGGGCGTCCGCACCCAGGATTCGTTCTGGACCCCCGGAAGATCCGGTCGCTTGGGAGGCAGGAAGGACCAATGCGTTTCCCACTTTGCGCCGGAATCGATCCAGTTCTTAATGGTTTCGATCTGGGCCTGCGTCAGCTTGCGGTTCGAATACGGCGGCGGCATGCGCAACGCCACATTCGGGTTACTGATCTTCAGGTACATCTTGCTGTGAGCCGAATCACCCGGGACGATTACGCCCGGCTTGCCGAATGCGCCTTCTTTCGTATCGAAATGAAGGCCAGCCATGCGGTGCTTCTCATCCGGTCCGTGGCAAGTGAAGCAATTATCCGAGAGAATCGGCCTAACCTGGCGGTCGAAATCGATCTGAGGCGACGTGGCCCCGGAAGTATACAGCGCTCCCCCTAGCAGAAGCGCCGGCAAAAAGCGGCTGGCAATCATGGCCCTGGCACACGGCGAGCGAAAAGGCCCGGACCGTGCGTGGGGCAATTATATCGAAGTCGTATGAGGCGGAAGGCTTTCACCCCAGAAACAAGGGCCTCCCTTTGCGTTCCGTAAAATGTGAGATGAACTTCGGCGTCTCGCAAGTCTTGGCAATCATCAGAAACAGTGGAATGTATTCGGATGTCGCAGCTTAAATTCCTGCTTTGTGCCGGTATAGCGGCATTCCTGACCGGGTGCGCCGGCAATTCAGCACCGCGCCAGAAGCAACAGGCGCCCCCGCCTCCCGACGTAGAGGTTGTAACCGTCACCCAGAAGAGCGTTCCGATCTACGGCGACTGGGTAGCCACGCTCGACGGTTACGTCAACGCGAACATCCAGCCGCAAGTGAGCGGGTACCTGATCAAGCAAAACTACCGGGAAGGTTCATTCGTCCACAAAGGCGACGTCCTGTTTGAAATCGACCCGCGGCCCTTTCAGGCGATTCTCGATCAGGCCAAAGGACAACTGGCGCAAGCCAATGGCCAGCTCGCCCAGTCCCACGCCGAACTCGAGCTGGCGAAGATCAATGTCAAGCGCGACACGCCGCTTGCGCAGGCCCATGCGGTTGCCCAAAGTCAACTGGACAACGACATTCAAACCCAGGCCCGCGACGAGGCACAAATCCAATCGAACGAGGCCGCGATCAAAGCCGCCGAGGCGAACGTCGAGCAGGCAACTCTGAATTTAGGATTCACGAAGGTACGCTCGCTTGTCGACGGGATCGCCGGCATTGCGACCACGCAGATCGGGAACCTGGTTAGCCCGTCCACCGTACTCACCACGGTTTCCCAAGTGGACCCGATCAAAGTGTATTTTTCGATTAGCGAACAAGAGTATCTGACGCTCGCGGACAAGATCAAAGCGCCACGCAGCGGCGGGTCCGTCGATCTGCTGTATAGCAAAAACCCTGTACCGCTGCAATTGACGCTCGCCAATGCGAAAGTGTATCCGCACCAAGGCCGCATTCTGTTTGCCGACCGCCAGGTGAATGCCCAAACCGGCACCATCCGCATCGTCAGCGCCTTCCCGAATCCTGGCAATATTTTGAGACCGGGGCAATTCGGCCGCATTCGCGCCTTGACGGCATTCCAGGAGAATGCACTGCTGGTTCCCCAGCGATCCATTACTGAGTTGCAGGGCCGGTACCAGCTTGCCGTGGTCGGGCCGGACAACCGTGTCAGCGTACGGGATGTTCAGGTGGGCGAACGCTATCAGGATATGTGGATTGTCCAAACCGGCGTGAAAGCCGGTGATCGCGTTGTCTCCGAAGGTGTCTCGAAGGTTCGCGATGGCGCGGTTGTGAATCCGCGTCCGGATACCACTCGCGTCGAATCTCCCTACGGCTCACAGGGCGAGGGTCAATAAGAGATGTCCAAGTTTTTTATTCGACGCCCCATCGTCGCGATTGTCATCGCTATTTTCATGGTGCTCGTGGGCGTGATCTCCGCGTTGCGTTTGCCTGTTTCGCAGTTCCCGAGCATTGTGCCGCCGGAAATCCTGGTGACCGGAATCTATCCCGGCGCGGATGCTCAGACTCTGGAGCAATCGGTCGCTACGCCGCTCGAAGCACAGATCAGCGGCGTCGACAACATGAACTATATGTATTCGATCAGCGCCAATAACGGCCAGGCGCAGATCACGGTGGATTTCGATGTGAACACCGATCCGAACATCGACCAGGTGCTCACGCAACTACGCACGGCACAAGCGCAATCGCAGTTGCCGCCGCAAGTGAACGCCGCCGGACTGACGGTGCTGAAATCGCTCTCTACGCCGCTGATGCTGATTGCGCTCTATTCTCCGCATGGGACATACAACAGCATCTTTTTGGCGAATTACGGATACATCAACCTGGTGGACCAGCTCACTCGTGTGCCTGGAGTGGCGCGTGTTCAGGTGTTCGGCGCCGGTCAATATGCGATGCGCTGCTGGGTGAATCCCGACCGGCTCGCGAGCATGGGCGTGACGGTTCCGCAGGTTATTGCAGCCCTACAATCCCAAAATACGGTAAATCCGGCCGGCCAACTCGGGGCTGAGCCGGCGCCGAACGGGCAGCAATTCACCTATACGGTGCGGGCCCAAGGCCGCCTGGAGTCTCCAGAAGAGTTCGGAAATATCATTTTGCGCACGAACCCGGACGGATCGACACTTCGCCTCAAAGATGTTGCGCGCTTGGAGTTGGGTTCGCAGACATACAACCTAACCGGCCGTTACAACGGCAAGCCCTCCGCGATTCTCGCTCTCTATCAGCTTCCAGGTACAAACGCCGTCGATGCCGCCAACAATGTCCGGAAAGCAATGGCTCAACTCGCGCAGCGGTTCCCGCAGGATCTTGCATATCACGTAAGCCTCGACACGACGCGCGCGGTCACCGCCGGCATGAAGGAGATCCTGTTCACACTGCTCGAAGCGCTCGGCCTGGTGGTGCTGGTGGTCTACATCTTCCTGCAAGGCTGGCGCGCCACGTTGATCCCGCTAGCCGCCGTGCCGGTGTCGCTGGTGGGCACCTTTGTGGTGTTCCCGATGCTGGGATTTTCTATCAACACGCTATCGCTGTTCGGGCTGGTGCTGGCCATCGGACTCGTGGTGGACGACGCCATTGTTGTCGTCGAAGCCGTCGAGCGCCATATCGATGAAGGCATGACTCCGCGGGATGCCTCGGTGCGGGCCATGGAAGAAGTGTCGGGGCCGGTGATCGCAACAGCTTTGATTTTGACGGCGGTATTCGTGCCAACCGTGTTCATTCCGGGTATCACTGGACGTTTGTACCAGCAATTCGCGGTAACGATTGCAATCTCGGTCATCTTTTCTGCGTTCAATGCGCTGTCGCTCAGCCCGGCGCTCTCTGCGATGCTGTTGCGGCCTAGAAAACATGGACATGGTCCGCTGGCCTGGTTCTTTTCGAAATTCAATCGTGTTTTCGGCCGCGTTACGGAAGGCTACGTTCACATCTCGGGCCGGCTGCTCCGCAAGGCCGCATTCGCGCTGCTGTTCCTCGCGGGCGTTGCCGCTATCGCAGTATTCATTGGATCCAAGCTGCCGGGCTCTTTTCTTCCGGAAGAAGATCAAGGCTATGTGTTCGTGGCTATGCAGTTGCCCGAAGCGGCTTCGCTGCAGCGCACGTCGGAAGCGGCGCGGAAGGTAGAGAACATCGTCCTGCATACGCCGGGGGTCGAGGGCTGCACTTCGGTCATTGGTTTCAGCCTGCTCAGCAGAGTGCAGAACACGTACAGCGCTTTCTTCTTCGTGACGGAGAAGCCCTGGGACGAACGCCACGGCGCGAACGAAACGTACCAGGCGATTCGCGGCCACATCTCGCAGGAGCTAGCGAAAATTCCGGACGGGATTGCGTTCTCCTTCACGCCGCCGGCAATACCGGGCGTGGGAACCTCGGGCGGCGTCACGTTTGTTTTAGAAGACCGTTCGGGCGGCTCCTTGCAATTTCTGACGGACAACGTAAACAAGTTCATGGCGGCCGCGCGGAAGCGGAAAGAGCTGGTCGGGCTAAGCACAACCTATCTGCCCGCGGTGCCGCAGCAATTCGCCAATGTGGATCGCTCGAAAGTGCAGCGGCAGGGCGTGAACATTTCGGACGTGCACGAGACACTGCAGACCTTTCTCGGCGGATACCTGGTGAACTATTTCAACCGCTTCGGCAGGCAGTGGCAGGTGTACGTAGAGGCGGAAGGCAATTACCGGACGCGCCCGGACGAATTGCGGCAATTCTATGTCTCGAACAACCGCGGCGAGATGGTGCCGCTGAACGCCGTCACAGCGATGCAGCCGATCACCGGCCCCGAGTTTGTGATGCGCTACAACGAATACCACGCAACGCAAATCATCGCCGCAGCCGCTCCCGGCTATAGCTCAGGCCAAGCCATGAAAGCCCTGGAAGAGGTGTTTGCGCAGACGATGCCGCGCGAGATGGGCTACGACTACATGGGCATGTCATTCCAGGAGCAAAAGGCCGCGCAAGGAGTGCCGGCCGTTGCCATCTTTGGCTTGTCTCTTATCTTTGTGTTCCTCATTTTGGCGGCTCAATACGAGAGCTGGTCGTTACCGTTCAGTGTCCTGCTGGGCACGCCGATCGCTCTCTTCGGCGCTTATCTGTTTCTCTTTTTCCGGCATTTCGATAACGACGTTTACGCGCAGATCGGAGTGGTCATGTTGATCGGGCTGGCGGCCAAAAACGCCATTCTGATTGTGGAGTTCGCCAAACGTGAATACGAAGAGCGCGGGAAGAGCATTGAAGACGCCGCGCTCACCGGAGCTCGCATCCGTTTGCGGCCGATCCTGATGACTGCGTTCGCCTTCATTTTCGGTTGCGTGCCGCTATGGACAGCGACAGGTTCGGGCGCGGTTTCGCGCCAGATTCTGGGCACTGCCGTGATCGGCGGAATGCTGGCGGCCTCGATTATCGCGATTTTCCTGATTCCTGTTTCGTTCGATGTGGTGGAAAAAGTTTCGCACCGTATTAGGGGCAAGAAAGCGCGTGCGAAGTCTCGCGAGGAGCAGCCTGTTTAATGCGCTACGGCAAAAACCGCTTCCTGGCGGTCGCGGCTCTGTTCTGCTCAGTGACTGGCTGCACCGTCGGACCGAATTACAAGCGTCCGGTTGTGGATGTTCCACCTACGTATCGCGGCGCGACTGCCCAGCCGGCCGTATCGCTGGGAGACGAGAAGTGGTGGAATGTATTTCGCGATCCCGAGCTTCAACAGCTCGTCCGAACGGCGCTCAAGCAGAACTATAACGTTCAGATCGCGGCAACCCGCGTGCTGCAGGCGCAGTCGCAGCTCGTAATTACACATGCGAACCAGTTGCCGGTGGCGAGCGTGGGTCCTGGTGTCACCGGTACCCGCTCGCCTGGAATCCCGGGCGTTTTCCCTGGGTACTCCTACGTTGCTGATTCGCTGATGGCCTCCGGTTCCTGGAACATCGATTTCTGGGGCCGCTACCGCCGTGCGACGGAAGCCGCCCGCGCCAATCTGCGGGCGAGCGAATGGGGTCAACGCGCGGTAACCAGTACGCTGGTGGAGGATCTCGCGGCCGCGTATTTTCAGCTTCGGGAATACGATCTGGAACTGCAAATAGCAAAACGCACGCTCGAATCGCGGCAGCAATCCTTGAAGCTGACACAAACGCTGGAAGAAGGCGGGGCGACGACGATGGTGGACGTCCGGCAAGCCCAGCAGCTTGTGGAAGAAGCTGCCGAAGCGATCCCGCAGGCCGAGCTTGCCATCCAACAACAGGAAAACCAGATCAGCACTTTGTTAGGTGAGAACCCGAAGAGCATCCCGCGCGGTCAGGCATTGACCGAGCAGTCCCTTCCCGAGGCGGTTCCGGCTGGGATTCCCTCCCGTTTGTTGGAACGCCGCCCGGATATTCAGGAATCCGAGCAGAATTTGATTGCCGCCAATGCGCAGATCGGGGTGGCCCGTGCACAACTCTTTCCGCAGATTTCGCTGACGGGCAATGGGGGCGTAGAGAGCATCGGGCTGGGCAATCTCTTCGCCTGGGGCGCCCGGGCGTGGAACTACACCGGATCTCTGAGCCAACCTATCTTTAACGGCGGCAGTCTGCGCGCGAATGTCCGGCTGGCCAAGGCACAGCAGGAACAGGCACTGCTGAGTTATAAGCAGACCATCCAGACCGCTTTCCAGGAAGTTTCTAATTCGCTGATTGCTAATCAGAAATACCGCCAGTACATGGATCATCAGGCTTCCCTTACGAAGGCCGCGCAAGATGCCGCGCATCTTTCGGAAATTCGCTACAAAGGCGGGGTGGCGAGTTACCTAGAAGTGCTCACCAATGAGACTACTTACTTTTCGGCTGAACTCAATCTAGCGCGGGCACGACTGAATGAGCAACTTTCGCTGGTGCAGCTTTACAATGCGCTGGGCGGGGGTTGGGAACGGTAGCTGACCACTCCTGTGCGTGAATATCCCCAATCAATAGAACCTGAGCACCCGGAAGATTGCTATCGTGATCCTCTGCGCGCCGACGAACCGGTTACGCGATTTGGAGCGGCTTGTACCCGCTGCGCAGTCCGTCATTAGCGCAATCGGGCCAGGTGAGGTGGTGAGAGTCAGATAAGGGCTTAGCTACGCCGATTCGGAGCGTTCGCGCCGCCACGCCTCAGCGCTTGTGGCGAGCGGCCTCAAAAGCCCTGTTCCGCTTCGGTGTGCGATTCTGCTCTTTCCTGATTTGCCGGTGGACTGGTTTCGCTTGAATCGCTGGTTCGGAGCTCATTTGTTTGGAGTCTGCCAATCGATTGGCTTCGGTCACGATTTCAGGAGATACTTCGCGTTGCACTAAACGCACCTTGCATTCGCGTTCGATACGGCGGATCTCGCTCCGCTCGGATTTCAAACTGAACGTGGAGGCCGCCCCTCGTTGGCCTGCGCGGCCCGTCCGCCCGACACGGTGGATGAAATCCAGCGGCGCTTGCGGGAGGTCGTAATTCACGACATGAGCTACGCTGTCCACGTGAATACCGCGCGCTGCGACATCGGTTGCCACCAGCACGCGGTAACTTCCGTCGCGAAATCCCGCGAGTGCCTGGTTGCGCTGGTTCTGTGTGCGATCGCCATGCATCGCGACGGCCCGCAGGCCGAGCCGGGACAGGCTCTTGGCGAGCCGGTCTGTACCATGCTTTGTGCGAGCAAAGACCAAAAAGGACCCAGTCTCCTGATCGAGCATGTGACGGAGCAAGCCGATTTTAACGTGATTTTCGACTTCATAGACGTGTAGATCGATCTGATCCGGCGTGCTCACAGTGGATGAGCCGGCGGCGATACGGATCGGGGTCCTTGAGTGCCGTCCGATGAGGCGCTCCACATCCTTCTCCATCGTTGCCGAGAAGAACAGACTCTGCCGCGAGGCGGGCAACACAGACAAAATGTGTTCGATGGCTGGAAGAAAACCCATGTCCAACATACGGTCCGCCTCGTCCAAAACGAGCACTTCTACGGAGCTCAAATCAATGAGCTTGCGATTCAAGAAATCCTCGAGCCGGCCGGGCGTTGCGACCGCAAGCTGCACGCCTCTTCGGATGGTATTTAGTTGTTTCTGTTCACTCAAGCCTCCCACCACAATTGCCTCGCGGAGACCGCTTTGGACGGCGAGCTTCGTGAAGGTATCAGCTATCTGGATCGCAAGTTCCCGGGTTGGGCTCAGGACAAGCGCCTGAATTCGGCTTGCGCCGCCGCGATTTGCCGCCTGCGACTGAAGCAGCCTCTCCATAATCGGGACCAGGAACGCAAGTGTTTTTCCTGTACCGGTTTGCGCTGTGGCGACCACATCGGCGCCGGTGAGTCCCGCGGGGATCGCCTGCGCCTGTACCGGGGTGGGTTGAATGAAGGAGTTCCTCGCGAGATTTTGAGGGATTGGGTGCGATAAAGAGAATTCAGAGAATTGGTTCATATTTCAAAAAGGAGTCAATGCGCCGAGTACCGGAACGACGTCCTTGAGGAAACGAACCCAAGATAGCTGACCAAGCCTGGTGAACTAGAAGGAAGTGAGATGAACCCACTAACTTAAGGACGAATACGGACGGAAGGCTTCTTTACTATAGCAGACATTTGAGCGGTCTGATGATGCAGCCAGTTGTATCCTCAAAAATCCACCAGATCGCGATAACCTCTGTTTGAGGCGAGGCGTCCCTTCGGACCACCCAATGCTGCTTAATTTGGACCCGGAGGTTGCGCCTCTTCGATGACGTAAAAGCGTTCGTGTACCTTGCCTGCGCGAATCCTCAGACCTACGATTGTGGGAGCATCTCGTGAGATAGCGGGATCGGTGATCTGCTCTGAGTTTAAGGGTGTCCATTTCAATACGAAGTCGTACGTCCCGCTGAGTCCCGTTCGATCCTCGACAGTTCGACCAGCTCCCGCCGGCCATTTAAGCCATTGCGCTAACTCCTCCATGGCTACATTTCGAGCCAATAAAGACGGACCCGGCTTCACTTCGAAGGCGTGCTGCGCCCCTGCATTTGAATGAAGCGCAGGTCCGAGCTTGCCGTTGTGCGCTACCGTCAACACCAATCCCTTCGCCTGTCGTGTCTCAGCCCGAAGCTTCACGTGAAAACGTTCCATCGCGACGGCTCGGAGCATTTCTCGATACACGTTCTCGTCAGGCTTGCTGGGAGCGCCCATTTGACTTCGCCACGATGTCCCAGCGATCCTGCTTTACCCACTTGGGACCACCAGTAAGTTGGCCAGGGAGGATATTCAGTGCCTCGCGAAGGATCAAGTCGAGTGTGTAACAACTGACCTCAAGCCTGGCGCCCGGAAGAACCCGAGTTTCGAAGCAGGCATCCTGAGCTGCATGAGGCTTAATCGAGGCAACTTCCAGCCGCTGCGCCCTTATACAGGTGGCGAACCCGGCCACCACGATTATTCTCCAAGCGTGCGCGCGCTGTTTCAGGACGGCCAACTGGAGCCTCAGAAGTCCACCAGATCGCGATAACCTCTGTCGCCCCACTCAATGAGGCGAGGCGCCCCTTCGGACCACCAGACCAGGACACGCCCGGCCAATGATTTATCTTCAGCGAGCCGTACAACCACTTCCGAGATCTGATCGGTAGTGAGTAGCCGCGATGGCACGCTGCGTGCGAGCCGTTCCTCAGCCGTGAGAGATTCCCAATACTTGCGCACTTCCTCCGTCGCAATCCAACCAGGCGCAAGGCAATTAACGCGGATGCCATCTGTTTCCGCCAACAATGCCAGCCTGGTGGTCATTCGGATCATTCCAGCCTTGGCAACATCATATCCAGGAATGCCACCAGGCACCGTTCGACCGTGCCACAGAGCCGAAATCGATGCGATATTCACAATAGCTCCGCCGTGGCCGCGCTTCATGGCTTCAACTGCCCAGCGCGTGGCGTACATTGCGCCAAGCAGATCCGTCCCGACAGCATCCATCCAGCTATCGATTTTCATGTCTCCGTGCGGCGCCGAAGCGTTGTTGATCAACACATTCAAGCCGCCAAAAGTGGTCTCGGCAAACGACACTAACGCCTTTACCTCAAGCTCATTACGTACGTCGGCTCGAAAAAATGCCGCACGGCCACTGTTGCGCTCGATCATGCGAACCGTGTCCTGGCCGCCCGCTTCATTGATGTCGGAAACAACCACTGCAGCCCCGGCCATGGCAAAACGCGCCGAAATGGAACGCCCGCAACCGCTTCCGCCTGACCCGGTAACAATGACAACTTGATTGTCGTGCAGCATGAATTGCCGAGTACGCCTCTCCCCTCATCAAATGACTTAGGAGCGGCTTGACTCCGATTAGAGTACTCTATAATCCGAAACTGTATGCTTGGCTCTCTGCCAACGCCGATATTGCTGGAGCTGGCCATCCTCTGCACGGCACTGTGCTGGGCTTTCGGCTTCTACATTGCCGAGAAAAGAGTGTACATCTTTGCGCCGCTTGCGATCGGATGCTTCGTGTGCCTGCTGGGATATAGCATCGAAAGCGTCGGCGCGCCAGCCTGGATGGTTGTAGCTGGTCCGATTCCTCTGGACTTACTCCTTCTCTGGTACGTGTTGCGAAGCCCGCGCCGGATGCTATTAGCATATTTTGCAACTTGGGCGCTGTATGTCCCTCTCCATGTGGCGCTCAGCGCCACCCTCCGTTATGATTCCTTGATTCCTGCCTGGAGACTGCATTCCTGAGGGGAGCGGGATTCCGCTCCCTCTGGTCGCGGCTCTGCTAGGGTTGGCCGTTAAGCCTACTGGCTCGGTGTCGGCAGTCCCCGGCTCGTAATTGTTCTCCCGAAACACAGCGTAACGGCTCAGCGTCACCACCTCGGAAAAGTGTGAGGTGTCACCTATGACTGCATCCGACGTGCTCGTCGAGAGCTTGCTCGATTGGGGTGTGGAAGTTGTGTTTGGCCTGCCCGGAGACGGCATCAACGGATTCATGGAGGCGCTGCGAACGCACCGGAATCGTATCCGGTACGTTCACGTCCGGCATGAAGAGACGGCGGCTATGGCAGCCACCGGGTACGCCAAATTCACCGGGAAGTTGGGGGTTTGCTTTTCGACCGCGGCGCCCGGCGCAGTCCACATGCTCAACGGACTTTACGATGCCAAGATCGATCAGGCTCCGGTGCTCGCGATCACCGGGATGACGTACCACGACCTGATCGGCACGCATTATTTGCAGGACATGAATCAGGATTATCTCTATCAGGACGTCGCTATTTACAATCAGCGCCTGATGGGGCCGGCGCACGCCAAGAACATTGTGGATTACGCCTGCCGCGCCGCGCTCAGCCATCGGGCAGTGTCGCACATTGCGCTGCCGATCGATTACCAATCGGCAAACATGTCGGACCAGAAGCGCTCGAAGCGAAATCTGAAGGGACACACGTCCGAGGCATACACGGTTCCGAGACTCGTTCCCGAGCGCACGCAGTTGGAAAAGGCGGCACGCGCATTGCAGGACAAAAAGAAGATCGCGATTCTGGTGGGCGCAGGAGCACGCGGCGCGCGCGAAGAAGTGACGCAAGTGGCCGAGCGGCTCGCAGCCCCGGTGGTGAAGGCGCTGCTCGGCAAAGATGTGCTGCCGGATGACAGTCCTTACACAACGGGCGGTACCGGAGTGGTGGGGACGCGTCCATCTTCGGATGTTTTCGAGAACTGCGATGCGCTGCTGATTATCGGCAGTTCCTTTCCTTATATCGAGTTTTTGCCCAAACCAGGCCAAGCGCTGGGAGTTCAGATCGATGACAAACCGGAGCGGATTGGGCTTCGCTATCCCGTCGACATCGGGCTGGTGGGCGATGCGAAAGCCACGCTGCGGGAACTGCTGATGTACCTTCCGCGCAATGAAGACCGCACGTTTCTCAAACAGGCGCAAAAGGGCATGGAGGAGTGGTGGGACCTGATGCGCGAACGCGGGACCCGCACCGATAAGCCCATGAAACCGCAAGTGGTCGCCTGGAATTTAGGAGAACTGCTGGCCGACGACGCCATCATTACCGGGGATTCGGGCACCGTCACCACGTGGGTAGCGCGTATGAAATTGCGGGCGCAGCAGGAATTCTCCTTTAGCGGCACGCTGTGCAGCATGGCGGCCGGGCTTCCGTATGCGATCGGCGCGCAGGTGGCGTATCCAGGCCGCCAGGTGGTCACGTTTACCGGCGATGGATCGCTCAGCATGATGATGGGCGATCTTGTCACGCTGGCGCAATACAAGCTTCCGGTGAAGATCGTTGTTCTCAAGAACAACACGCTGGGGCTCATCAAATGGGAGCAGATGATCTATCTTGGCAACCCCGAGTACGGCGTCGATCTGTACCCTATCGATTTTGTGAAAGTGGCGGAGGCGTGCGGTCTGCAAGGCGTGCGCATTGAGAATCCGAAACGCTGCCGGGACCAGATGAAGGAAGCGCTCGCCTTGGATGGCCCGGCAGTGATTGAATGCATCACCGATCCGAACGAACCGCCCATGCCGCCGAAGGCGACGAAGGCGGAGATGAAGCATTTAGCGCAAGCGCTGGTTCGAGGAGAAAGGGATCGCGCACGCATCTCGCTGACAATCGGCCGCCAGGCCATGGATGAAGCGCTGTTCCCGGCCAGCGACTACGGTGTATTGGGGCGCGCCAAAGACAAAGTGACAGTTGGTAGCAAGAACGGCGACGAGGATTAAATGCTGCCTCCGAAACAGATTCTCACCACAAGCGACGCGGAAGAACTATCGAACGCAATACGCCGCCGCACGAAAGCCGAAGTTAGATTCGATGCGGGTTCGCGCGCGCTCTATGCTTCGGATCTCTCGATGTACCGGCAGGTGCCGATCGGTGTAGTGGTGCCCCGCACCTACGATGACGTGATCAAAACCGTTGCTCTGTGCCACGAGCGCAAGGTGCCGATCTTAGCTCGCGGCTGCGGGACCAGTCTCGCGGGGCAGTGCTGCAACGTGGCGGTGGTCATCGACTTTTCGAAGTATCTGCATCGCATTCTGGAAGTCAACGCGAAACAGAAATATGCGTGGGTGGAACCGGGCGTCATCTGCGACAAGCTGAAGGAAGAGACCGAAAAATACCATCTGGCGCTTGCTCCCGATCCCGCTACTCACGAATACTGCACGTTAGGCGGAATGATCGGCAACAATTCGTGCGGCGTTCATTCCGTAATGGGCGGGCGGACGTCCGATAACGTCGAAGAACTCGACATTCTCACGTACGACGGGGTGCGGATGACGGTGGGCCCGACGAGCGAATCGGAACTGGAAAAAATCATCCGCGGCGGCGGGCGGCGCGGCGAGATTTATGCCAAATTGAAATCCATTCGCGATCGCTACGCCCAGCAGATTCGCGAACGGTTTCCCAAAATTCCGCGGCGCGTGTCCGGTTATAACCTGGACGATCTGCTTCCTGAAAGCGGATTCAACGTAGCGAAGGCGCTATCCGGAACCGAGAGCACCTGCGTCATCATGCTGCGGGCCAAGGTGCGGCTGATGCACAGCCCGCCCTATCGCGCATTGATTGTCATCGGATATCCGGACGTGTTCACCGCTGGGGACCACGCGTGTCCGATTCGCGAGCTAGGGCCGATTGGGCTGGAAGGATTCCATCACAAGGTTATCGATAACGAGCGTCGCAAAGGGGCCAAGGTCAAAGGGGTCGATCTTCTTCCAGCGGGGGACACGTGGCTGCTGGTCGAATATGGCGGCGATAGTCAGAAAGAAGCCAACCAGCGCGCCCGCGCGGCGATGGAGAAGATCCGCGCCACCGATCACGACCACATCTCCATCCGGCTGCTCGAAGATGCTTCCGATCAAAAGAAGATTTGGAAGATTCGAGAGTCGGGCGTGGGGGCGAGCCGCATTCCGGGTGTCGAAGACGCGTGGCCCAGTTGGGAAGATGCCGCCGTCGCGCCGGAGAATGTCGGCAAGTATCTGCGCGACTTCTACAAGCTGCTCGACAAACATAACTACACGTGCACGCTTTTCGGGCATTTCGGCGACGGCTGCATCCATACGAGGATCACGTTTAATCCAAAGACGGCGGAGGGCGTGAAGAACTATCGCGAGTTCATGACGGAAGTTGCCCACACGGTCGTGCGACATGGCGGATCGCTCTCGGGCGAACATGGCGACGGGCAGTGCCGGGCCGAATTTCTGCCGGTGATGTTCGGGTCCGATATCGTGCAAGCGTTCCGCGAGTTCAAGTCTGCCTGGGACCCGGAGTGGCGCATGAATCCGGGCAAAGTGGTGGACCCGTACCCGCTAGATACCAATCTGCGAACCGGCCCCGATTACAAACCGAAGCCGGTCCTGACCTGGTTTCAGTTCCCGGACGACCACGGCAGCTTCGCCCAGGCGACGGAACGCTGCTTCGGCGTTGGAAAGTGCCGCGGTCTGGATGGCGGCACCATGTGTCCGAGTTTTCACGCCACGCGCGAAGAGATGCATACGACCCGCGGGCGCACCAGGCTGCTGTTCGAAATGTTGCGCGGCGAAGTCATCCAGGACGGCTGGCACGACGAACATATTAAGGATGCGCTGGACCTTTGCCTGTCCTGTAAAGGTTGCAAAGGCGACTGTCCGGTCAACGTAGACGTCGCGACCTACAAGGCGGAGTTTCTTTCACACTACTATGAAGGCCGGACACGGCCCGCTGCGGCGTATTCGATGGGGCAGGTTTTTCGCTGGGCGGAGTTGGGATCGCGCTTTCCGGATATCGCCAATTTTGTCAGCCAGACGCCCGGTCTAGCCCAGATGACGAAGAGCATGGCAGGAGTGACGCAGCGGCGTAGACTCCCGATGTTCGCGAAACAGAGCTTTAAAAAATGGTTCGCCGAACATAACGCCCAGCAGCATCGCACGAACGAAGAACGTCCGCGCGTGGTGCTGTGGCCGGATACGTTCAACAACCACTTTTTCCCGCACACCGCGCAGGCGGCAGTCGAGGTTCTCGAATCGGCCGGGTATCAGGTCGAGATTCCTATGCAGACGCTCTGCTGCGGACGGCCGCTGTTCGACTACGGCTTTCTGGAGCAGGCGAAAAAACACCTTCAGGAGATCATCGAAGCGCTGCGGCCGCAAATCACGGCAGGGCTAAAGGTGGTTTGCCTGGAGCCGAGCTGCGCATCCGTATTCACAGATGAAATGACCAATCTGCTTCCGGCAGATGAGGACGCGCAACGTTTGCGAACCCAGACGATGCTGCTCAGCGAATTCCTGGAACATATCGGCTACCGTCCGCCCACGCTGAAGCGCAAAGCGCTGATACACGGCCACTGCCATCATAAGTCCTTGTTCGGCTTGTCGGCGGAAGAAGAGCTCATTTCGCGCATGGGCCTCAATGCCGAAACGCTCGATTCGGGTTGCTGCGGGCTCGCTGGATCCTTCGGCTACGAGGAGCATCACTACGACGTATCGATGAAGATTGGCGAACGCGTTCTGCTGCCGCGTGTCCGGGCGGCGGATCCAGACACCCTGATCGTTTCCGACGGATTCAGTTGCCGGGAACAGATCATGCACGGAACGCGCCGCCACGGAATGCATTTAGCCGAGGTAATTCAGATGGCGCTACATCAGCCGCTGCCGCCTCGAAAGCGTAAATTCATCGAGACCGGTTGGGTACAGGAAGAGCCGGCTTATCCGCTTGCGCCGATCGCTACGGGAGCCAGTCTCTTGCTGGCCGGCAGCTATCTGCTTTTGCAGAGCCGGGACCGCAAGGCAGCGGAGTCCAGCACATCCGCAACACTGATGCCAAAATAGCATCAGCGGATGAGAGTAGCAGCGGCGCTAACACGAATTGCCGTATTGGGCGTTCTAACGCTCCGGTTTGCCTTTGCGCAACTGAATAGCGGGGAAATCCGCGTCTCGGTCACAGATCCGGCCGGGTTGGCGCTTCCCTCTTCCCTGAGTCTCGTTAGCGAGGCGTCGCGTACCCATCGCGACGTGAAGACCAACGATTCCGGGCAGTTTACGTTCCAGCATCTGCCATTCGGCAATTACCACCTGACCGTCAGCCATTCCGGTTTCACGCCTTATTCGGCCATGGTCGATATCGATTCGGCTGTGCCGCACGATGTCAAAGTTCAACTCAATGTCCGAACTGCGTCCACGGAAGTAGTTGTTAGCGATCAGGCCACGCTGCTCGATCCGCATCGCACCGGCGTTACGTATTCCATCGGTTCGCGGCAGATTGAGGAGGAGCAATCGCCGGTTCCCAGCCGCGGCGTTCTCGATCTTGTCGATATGCAGCCTGGCTGGCTCATGGAGGCCAACGGAGTTCTGCATCCAAGGGGCTCCGAATACCAAACGCTGCTGGTCGTCGATGGAATTCCCATGGATGAGAATCGCTCGCCGGCCTATGCTCCTGGCCTACAGACCAGCGAAGTCGCCGAGATGAGCGTGAAGACTGGCGATTTCCCGGCGGAATACGGCAGGAAGCTGGGCGGCGTGGTGGAAATTACAACCACGCAGGACATCCGCCAAGGCTTCCACGGAACAGCCGAAGTGGGCGGCGGCAGTTTTGGAACGGAAAGCGGTTTTCTGTCGGGCTCCTATGGCTGGCAGCGGAGTTCGTTGACGATCACCGCGTACGGCGATCATACGGGCCGGTATCTGGATCCGCCTGTGCTCGGGAACTACACCAATACCGGCACGTCCGACGGCCTTGAGGCAGCGTGGGATCAGGACGTCACGGATTCGGACCGCATCTCCGTTCTGTTTCACCGGCGGCAGACCTCATTCGAAGTACCGAATGAGAATTTGCAGGAGGCCGCCGGCCAACTTGAAAACCGCAATGCGCCGGAGGAGCTTGGGCAGGTCTCCTGGGCGCACGTATTTTCGGCGCGATTGCTGATGAACACACGAGCTTCCGTGGAGGATTTGTCGGCCAATCTGTGGTCGAATCCATTTTCGACGCCGATCATTGCAGCGCAGCAGCGTGGCTTCCGGCGCTCGTATCTGAACAGCAGCATTTCGTTACAGAAAGGCCGGCACGATCTGAAGTTCGGCGGGGATGCGATCTACGCTCCGGTTACCGAAGCGCTGCAATATCAGATCACGGATCCATCTTTCTTCGATCCGGGCACGCCGCTCCATTTCAACTTCTTTGATCACCGGCTCGACCGCGAGCAAGCGCTGTGGGCGCAGGATCATATTCGTTTGGGCAATCTGACGGTGAGCGCTGGGTTGCGTTGGGACCATTACTCGGTGGTCGTTCACGACCACGCATTCAGCCCGCGGCTGGGCTTTGCCTACTATATTCCCCGCGCTAATTTGGTGCTGCACTTCTCCTATGATCGTGTGTTCCAAACGCCTGCGTTAGAAAATCTGCTCCTGGCGAGTTCTCCGGAAGTCGACCAGCTCAATCCGAACGTGTTGCGAATTCCGATTGAGCCTTCGCACGGAAATTACTTGGAGGCCGGCTTCACGCAAGGCATTGCCAAGCGGGCAAAGCTGGATGTGAGCTTTTACCGGCGGAGTTTTACCAATTTTGCCGACGATGACGTATTCTTGAACACCGGCATCAGCTTCCCGATCGCCTTCGACAGCGCTCAGATTCGCGGTGTCGACGTGAAACTCGATCTGCCGCATTTCGGCAATCTATCGGGCTTTGTCAGCTATTCGAACATGACCGGTACCGCGCAACTGCCGGTTGTCGGTGGATTGTTTCTGGGCGCGGATGCGGCGGGTGTGCTCGGTACAAACAGCAGTTTCCCCATCACCCAGGATCAGCGGAACACCGCGCGCGCAATGGCTCGGTATCAGATCCGCCCACGTCTTTGGGTGGCTGCTTCCGCAGCCTACGGAAGCGGTCTGCCGGTCGAACTGGGCGAGGACAGCGATATAGACGCGCTGAAGTCGCAGTATGGACCGCAGATCATCAGCCGGGTGAATTTCAGCGCGGGTCGGGTTCGTCCGAATTTCTCACTCGATTTGAGCGCGGGAATGGATCTTTGGAAGCATGAAAAATCGGTCTTGCGGCTCGAAGGCGAAATCGAAAACCTGATTGACAGGCTGAATGTGGTTAACTTTGCCGGTCTGTTTTCTGGAACGGCTATAACGCCGCCGCGCAGCGGAAGCGTTCGTCTGCAATACCAATTCTAATCGTGACGGCAGAGCACACACCACTCGACTCCGCCGAGAATGGCGCGCCCCGGCATCACCACGCCATAAACCGGTTCGTAATCCGCATTCGTTAAATTAGTCAGCCGCAAATAGGGGTGGACCGGCGATCGGGTCCACGCCCCGTACGCATCCAGCAACACATAGGCATTCCGGTCAATCTGGTTGGTGACACCAAGCCGAAGCCGTGCAATCCAGCCACGCGATGAAGTCCCCTGCCACGCTACAACGCCTTGCTGCGTGGGATAATTGAAAGCGTACTTCGATTGATAGCCATCGAGCACGGCCTGCGCTCCATGCAGGCCCGTGTACTCCACCGAAAGAGTTTGCGATTGAGGAAGCGACCAGAATAAAGACGCTTCCCAGCCCGTGAAATGAATCCGGTCGAAATTCATGGCCTGCCAGATAGCCGAAGAGTTCGCGCGGATGTAATCAATATCGTTTGTTTCGCGTCGCGTGAATGCGGTGAATGTGCCACGCCAATGATCGGCCGGGTGCCAGTCGAGACCGGCTTCGTAGTTCATCGCCGTTTCCGGTTTCAAGTTGGCATTTCCTACATTGGCCGGATCGTGATAGTAAAGATCAGTAAAGTTAGGAAGCCGGAAGGCGCGATTCACCGAGCCGTGCAACTTTACTTTTGAAGAAAGCCAGTAACCGGCGCTGAAACCCGGAACGGCAATGTTCTGGCCGTGGCCGTAGAATTCCTCCCGCTCCCCGAGATTCAAGGAAAACCGGCGCCAGGCACGAATATCGATGTCGCCATAGACCGCGGGTTCCTGACGCGAGTGAGTGCCCAAGTTGTTGCTATTGACGTGATCCGCGACGTCCTCGCCGCCATAGAAAATATTGACGGTGTGGTGAATGGTGTTCTGGCGGCGCAACGCAATGTCCCAGGTTTCGTCTTCATGCCGGTTGGTGTAGTAAAGCGGATCGTCGCGCAACAGTTCGTAGAGATCTGTATGGCGTCGATATCCCAACGAGAAGAGTGTGTGTTTGCCGAGATCCTGGGTGAGCGTGGCGAGCCAGGTTTTGGTGCGCTCCCAGGAATTGAAGTTGCCGTAAAACTGGTCGGCGCCGAAGGGACGATCGAGCAGCGAGAGAAAAACGCGGGTCAAACCGACCTTCGTGCGCACCCAGGATTGCGAAGCGAGCGCCAGGTTCCGGTACTCGCGGTCATCGATAAAGCCATCCGAGAGCTCTCGCTCAAAAGAAAATCGCTGCGAGAATGGACCTTCGGGAAACGAGAGAAAGCCGCTTTCTTCATTGGTGCCGAAGCTCCCGTATCCGGCGCGCAAGCGCATCTCCAGGTTGTTTGCTTCGGCAGGTGGGCGGGTAACAATATTGGCGACGCCAGCAACGGCATCGGACCCGTAAAGAGTTGATCCGGATCCTCGCAACACTTCAATGCGATCCACCGCATCGAGCGGCACTGGTATGTCGAGATCGTAGTGCGCCGACTGCGCATCGCTGATGCGGATGCCGTCTAAGAGCACGAGCGTTTGCTCGAACGTGCCGCCGCGAACCGAGATGTCTCCTTGAATACCGCCCGGCGCGCGGCTCTGCACCTGAACGGAGGAATCGAGATCGAGACCATCCGCCAAGCTGCCAAACAGCAGAAAAGAGTCTTTCAGTGAGTAGCTGTTTACGGAGCGGTCCGATTCTTCTAACGGAATCGGTTCCCAATTGCCGGTGACGACTACCGTCTGCCGCAAGGGCGGAGGTGTAGTTTGCTTCTGGGCAACGGCCAACTGGCATGCACACACAACTAGCAACAGAGAGTAGAACAAGCGTTTCCGCAAGTAAGTATTAGCTCCGGATTGGTTGTGCAAGAGGACGGGGCCCGAATACTCGTTTCATACCACGCCAGATCCATCGGACCAGCAATATGGAAACGACCACTGCGCAAAGAACGATGCCTACAAGAACAATGGGATGGAGCGACATGAGCACGGTTCCGCCGAATGCGAGGACATCGCCCAGCAGACTCAGGCCGACATTCGAGAACGGCTCGGGAGAGACGTTGGCGGCCAGTCGCGTGGCAGTCTTGGCGCCGTGCGAGCTCAGCGCAATTCCACCGCCCACGAGCAAAGCGATAATCCTCACGTCCGGATCGAAATGCGCGAAGGCGCTGGCAGCGAGGATTGCTCCGGCGGGTACGCGTATGAAAGTGTGGACCATGTCCCAAGCCGAATCCACCGCAGGAATTTTATCCGCGATGAATTGAACGATATAGAGCGCGGCGGCAAGGGCAATCACCCACGTATGGCCCAGATATTGCAAATCCCCAGGAAGCTGCGCGACGTGAAAGCGCTGCAGCAAACCCAAGGCGAGAACAGTCGCGTAAAGATTGATGCCGGAAAGCCAAGCCGAGCCCATTGCGAATCCGAGCGTCGTCAAGTCCATACAAACTCTATCGTCCTCTATTGTCCCAATGTGCGGAGAACAACACGCGCCGGCGAGCCATCCGAACCTTCAATGCGAAGCGGCAAGCAGACCAGTTCGTAGTGCCCCTCCGGCACATTTTGAAGATTCAGGCCCTCTACGATCCAGATACCGGATTTCAGCAGGATGTGATGCGTTTCGATTCCGTCCCCTTCGTACAAGCCAACAGAAAGATAATCGATGCCGATCAGTTGGACACCGCGCTCGGCAAGGAAGCGTGCGCCCGAGGCGTCGAGCGCGACGAAATCCGGCTGGAAGTCCCGATTGTCCCACCGGCTACGGGAGTTTCGGGTCTTCAGGAGGATGCGCTCGCCGCGCTGGATGTTCTTATCGCCGAGCTCCGCATCGCCCACTTTCGTGGAGCTGGTGGAAATCTGAATGACACGTGCCGGGCCGATCCCAACCTCGATGGGAAATCGATCGATTCCAGGTTGCCCCGGCAGAAAATGGCATGGCGCGTCCATGTGCGTTCCGCTGTGCGCGGTCATGCGGCAGAAGGTCACGTTGGCTTCGGCGCCCAGACCGATGTCGGAGATGCGCTCGAAGTTCGGCTCCGGATCGGTCGGCCAATGAACCATCCCGGTGTTCAGCGGCACGGAAATGTCAATCCATTCTTTGTTCTGGCTTGGCATGAGCTTTGCGTCTCTGTTGAGTGTAAACCGGATGTGCCGCGTCGCTACACTAAACACGATGAAGCTTGGTGTCGATTTTGGGACGAACCGGACGGTTGTCGCGGCAGCGGATCGCGGAAATTATCCGCTCGTCGCGTTTGAAGCTTCCGACGGAGCCACTCCCGATTGGTTTCCCTCGCTGGTCGCGCTGCGAGGCGATGAGCGGCGCTACGGCTGGGATGCCTGGGAAATGCAGGCGGACGAATCCTGGACGGTGATCCGTTCAATCAAGCGTTTGCTGGAGGACGCCGGACCGCGGACAGCAATCGATTTAGGCAATCAACAGGTGAGCGTTCTGAATCTGTTGAACGGGTTCACGGCGACTTTGTTTGCAACGCTGCGCGAAGCATCCAACTTGCGCGCACCAGCGAGTGAACCTTTAGAAATCGTGCTTGGCGTGCCCGCCCACGCCAACAGCAATCAACGCTTTCTCACCGTGGAAGCATTCCGGAGCGCGGGATTTCAGGTTATGGGCGTACTAAACGAACCGAGCGCCGCGAGCATCGAGTTCGGCCACAAACAAAAACAGAGTAAGTCCAGCCGGGAGACGATCCTGGTCTACGATTTGGGCGGCGGGACATTCGACGCCTCCCTCGTAGCACTCGATGAAAACGTGCACCACGTCATCGCATCCGAAGGAATTCCCACGATTGGCGGAGATGATTTCGATCAGGCGCTGGCGGAGCTGGCGCTCGATGCCGCTGGAGTTTCGGCTGAGGCACGTAATGAACTGCCAGCCGCCACTTGGTTCCGGCTCCTCGAAGAATGCCGGACAAAGAAGGAGGCACTGAATCCGAACTCGCGCCGGATTCCGATTGATCTGGACCATCTGAACCCATCCTGGCCTTCCGTCCAGATTCCAATTGCGGAGTTCTATGACGCCGTGCGGCCGCTGATCACCGAAACGATGAGCGTAGCCGAAGATCTAATGACGCGGCATGCAGAGGGCCAGTTCGAGGCACTATATATCACGGGCGGCGGCAGCGAGCTTCCGCTGGTTGCGCGTGTGTTGAAAGAACGATTCGGACGGCGCGTGCGGCGCTCGGCATACACGCGCTCCGCTACAGCAATCGGACTGGCGATTCAAGCGGACCAACCGGAAGCGTATCGTCTCAGCGAAAAACTGCAACGGTACTTCGGCGTGTGGCGGGAGGCGGAAGCCGGTTCGCGGGTAGTGTTCGATCCGCTGTTCCTGAAAGGAACTCCGCTACCGCCTCCCGGCGAACCACCACTGAGCATCCGCCGCCAGTATTCGCCGGTGCACAACATCGGACACTTCCGGTTTCTGGAGTGCAGCCACCGGGCAGCGGACGGATCTCCGAGCGGCGAAATCGCGATTTGGGATGAGATCTGGTTTCCGTTCGATCCCGAGTTGCAATCGGTTCAGAATCTCAAGCGGCTTCCGGTCAGCTATTCTGCCGAGCTTTCGCATCAGCAGATCGAAGAACTATATCAATGCGATTCCGGCGGATCGATTCGCGTCTCAATCTCTAACCGGACGGCGGGATATTCGAAAGATTTTCCGCTAGGGCGCTGGTCGCAAGAACCGCAGCAGGTGAAGCCCGTGAAGGGACGTAAGAAAGAATCGAAACCGTCCGTGAAGGGTGCGACACCGTAGCCCTGTGGTGGCTAGACTCTTTCTGCGTTAAGTACTTGGCCTGTCTAATTTTCCTGTCCAATGTAATAGGTAGCTGGAGCCTCTTTTATTTGGTGATCAGAAGTTACATTGTAAGACTCGGGCTAAGTAAGCTTCTGGGACAAGCTTACCTTTTGCAAGCTTCCTAATGTGTAGTAGTCTCAACTTGATCTGACATTTTCTGATGGACTGCGCAGAAGCGCAAGAAGGAGAATGTCAGTGAACACCGATCAAAAGATCATCAAGAACAAAGTGGGTCTACTGAACCTGGCCGACATGCTCGGCAGCGTTTCAGAGGCTTGCAAAGTGATGGGCTATTCGCGCGATAGCTTTTACCGTTTCAAGGAGCTGTACGAAACAGGCGGCGAGTTGGCGCTCAAAGAGATCAGCCGGCGCAAGCCGTGCCCGAAGAACCGGGTAGAGTCGCACATTGAGCAGGCGGTGGTGGGCATAGCCATCGAGCAACCGGCTTACGGCCAGGTCCGAGTAGCGAACGAGCTCACCAAGCGCGGACTGTTCGTTTCGCCCACCGGAGTGCGCAGTGTGTGGCTGCGACATGATCTGCAGACTTTCGCCCAACGGCTGAAGGCGCTGGAGACGAAGCTGGCGCAAGAACCCGGCCAGGTGTTGACGGAAGCGCAGGTCCGCGCGATGGAGAAAGCCAAGCAAGAAAAAGAAGCGCACGGCGAGATCGAAACCGCACATCCGGGCTATCTGGGTGCCCAGGATACCTATTACGTGGGTACGATTAAGAGCATTGGCCGGATCTATCAGCAGACCTTCATCGACACCTATTCGAAGGTCGCCTTTGCCAAGCTGTACGACCGCAAGAATGCGCTGGTGGCGGCCGATATGCTGAACGACCGCGTTTTACCTTTCTTTGAAGAGAATGACGTTCCGTTGCTGCGCATCCTCACCGATCGCGGCACGGAGTATTGCGGTCAGCGCGAGCATCACGAATATCAACTGTATCTGGCCGTGGAGAATATCGACCACAGCAAGACACGGGCCAAATCCCCGCAGACCAATGGCATCTGCGAGCGGTTTCATCGCACCATGCAGGATGAGTTCTACAGCATCACCTTCCGTAAAAAGCTGTACTCATCGCTCGATCAGTTACAGGCCGACCTGGATGTTTGGCTGGAGGAGTACAATCAACTTCGACCCCATTCCGGCAAATATTGCTTCGGCAAAACACCTGTGCAAACTTTTATGGACTCCCGGCATTTGGCGCACGAAAAGCAACTCGACCGCCTGCCGTTTGTGACTTCACCGGACGCTGTTTCTCCGCGCGCCACCCGCGCGGCGGTTACCGTGTCCTAAACCCTTTGTCAGATCAAGTCTGAACTATTACACCTAATGCATGGCTGGGTAGGCTTGGGACGGCTTCACGAATAGAACAATGCTCTCCCGCGAGGGCTTCCGCCCGAACATCCCCATCTGCTGGGCACTGTTGCCACGCTCGCGTACAATGACAAGCCGCTGACATCGTAGGCCAACCTGCTCTCCAATTTCCGCCACTAGCTCGTCCACTGGAATCGGCTGACCGCCGTATTGCACATTTCCAATGACAAATGCCAACCGAGCGCCTCGCTGACAAACTCGTGCCGTCTCCCTAAGGCAAAGGTAAGTATCTAGGAAATAACCATTCAGCATCCGGATTACCCGGGAATCCACCTCCTTCCCTTCGAGTATTCTCATCAACTTTAGAAGTGTCTTGGGCGTAGTATATTTCGTGAAGTCCGGTCTCCTGGGATGTGCCTCCGGATGCGATTCGAAGCACTGATAACGCAGCGAACGTGTCTGCGACCAATTTACGAATCCGAACATCAACTCCACGCCGAATACCCTAGTATAATCGTGACGATTAGGATAAGGCGGTGAACTGATTACCGCGCTATACATCTCGTCGGGATCTGGCAGCTCTCGCGCGTCAGCGACAGTCGCGTTATAACCGCCCTTTCGTGGGTGAGGACAATTCGCCACATCCTCGATCATTTCCTGAATGTTCGCCGCGAGAATACTCATGATTGAGCGACTGTTTGCGCGGTTCTCTGACCAACTCAACCATCCTCCCGTGGGAATCAATCGACTGAATGCGCGGATGGTTTTTAAGATTGCTAGCTGGAAAAACTTCTTCTCGGTCTTGCTACAAGGGAGATATTCGACTGAGCGCCACAGCGCATCGAAAGTTCTGAGTAATTTGCCCGGTAGTGCTTTATGCACGAGTTGGGGATACGTGTGGAAAGCATCATCCTGACAGTTTGGAACAATATTTCGGCGGAGCATCTTCCATGCGTGTTTGATCCTCTCGGCCGTAAGGTTTGCCGTTTTGACATTGGTAACCAGCACGGCAAGGGGAGAGAGATCGTAACCAACAGCAGGCACTCCCTTCTGTTTTGCCGCCACGAGAGTAGTTCCCGCACCACAGAATGGATCAAGAGTGCGGTCATCAGCACTCAGGCCCCATTCGTCGATAAGGGCATGTACCAGTTCCCCAGTGAAACTGTGTGGAAAATAGTACCAGCGATGGACGGGGCTGTCCTTCAGCGGCACAGGAGTGACCCACCGCTGCCATTCCTTTTTGATTTTGACGTCGTATGCCAAACTCTAGCGGCCATGTCCGATTGCCTGGTAAGCGGGTCGCGGGAACTCGATCTTAACAGGTTGGCGGTAAATCGGGTGCGATAGTAACAACTCGCCTTTATCGAGGCGTGTTAGGTGTGCTTTGAGCTCATTAGAGACGAATCGGTACGCGCTGTCCGACAATTCTGATGAATCACTGCGCCCAATAACTTTGGTGCTGCTGTTGCCGACAACTTGAGCGTGAACCTCGCTCATGAACTGCTCTGCTGAGATCAATACAACACCTAGAGAACGACCGCGCGCGGCAATGTCGAGCACGTATTCCAAAATGGATGACTCCCCCTCGCCACGGCGGGCTGGCGCATATTTGTTCAATTCGTCTACGAAGATTACGACCTTTTTCGGCAGATCTGCTCGCTCGTCCAGGCTTGCCTCCGCATACATGCCATATACCTCCTGGATGATATGCCCAAACACCAGAGCGCGTTCTTCGTCCGTTAGTTTCGCAATATCCACCACGGTTGTCTGACCACCTTGGATTTTCCGGATCTCTTCGCCCAAGTTGACCGCGTTCTGAGGATTTCTCTGCTCAACAAAAATACCCGATTGACGATTTTTGGTAACTCGCCGCAGCACTCGGACGAATCGGCCCACCGAGGAGGCAGCGACTTCACCGAATTTTAGTGGAATGCCTTGATCCATGAGAGGTTTTCTATTGAGCAAGTCATGCCATGTGCTCACGCCCTGCCACTTCGGCTCATTGTTGCCAATGCCCTGCTGTATCTCGCCAATCAATGCACCTAGCGTATCCCACGGATCCGGAACTCGAACAATGAGACTTAATCCCGGACCTGGGTTTCCGCCACTGCCGATCACATCACGCAAAGAATACGCATAGATTTTGAACTCATCCGGGGGCTCACCAAAGCAGTTTGGGAGCTTTGTCGTCTGCGTTTCTTTACCCCAAGGAAGCAGATAACGCACGTTTGTGAAAGGCCCTGGCTTAAGTCCGAGATACCGCCACAATTCTTGCTCCTCGGGTTTTATGCCTTTGCGCGGCTTATCAATCACTAAAAGATCGTTCTGTTTGACATTCAGGAGAATCACTGCCACATCCTTCTCTCCGACTGTCTGCATAATAGATTGGATCAGGAACATGGCATAAGACGTTTTCGTAGCCAGTCCTGAAATTCCTGCGATATTCACGTGAGCGCCTTCGGGGCCGAGAACATACCGCCTATCGAGAAACACACGTACCCTTGTTCCATTCGACATGCGAATCATGCCTGCTGGGATAGTGATTTTCTCCTTGTATTCCGCTTCATATTCGAACATCTTGTCTATGCCGAGGGCGACATGAATGCCTGCCTCGCTGGCGAACTTTACAGGCGACTCGCTTTGAACGGGCATGTAAATGCCCATGGGAAACTTCTTGGGAGTGTTGGGATCATAGTTTGCGAGAACGTTGACCTCGGCGACGTTCGCACCTTGACGCGGCGTCTGCGGATTAGCCTCGGTGCTTCCGAAATCGCTGGAGATGTAATTGGAAAGATGTGATGGAGCGTCGGTGATCTGCTTAATATTTGTAACCAATCCGAATGTACTTGTCCCTTGCATTTGGTCGGCTTCTACAATGTCGAATGGATTTACGATCTCGTCCGGGCCGAGCCAAAAGGAAAATTTTTCAGAGGAGTTCGGCTCGCGTTCTGTTGCTGATGCTTTACCGACTGGTCTGTCTGGCTCTAGTTTTTGGACCTGCTGTTGAGGTTCGGTACCCATCTTTGGTTCTCCGCTAGGCAAGTCGGCCATTCGGGGGCAAAGGCCACTTCAGCCCCGACTTCAGTATTTCGGTTGACGCAAAGTCGTTCTTCACAGCTTGCTCAGCAAGGTAAATTGGATACAAGTGAGAGTGCCAACGCACATCCCTGCCGTGTGGTGAAACGCATCGCTCGGCCACAAGAGCGCCCGAGATTTCCGTAATCGCGTCTGACGAAACCGGTTGCATTGTTGGATTGGGCAGTTCCACTCTCAGTACGCCCATGAGTGGAAAATCTAAGTACTCGGGCCCACGGATTCGAATGAACCAAGTGGCAATCAAACCGTCGCGCAGTCCAAACGCCAACGTGCGCTGCCCGGTCTTTAGGTTTGAGAGCAGTTCGTAGGTGTTGATTGTGTGCTTCGCGCCTCTACCTCCGCTGACGGAAAACTTGAGTTCCTTCCAGGACGACTTGACCACTCCCAGATAATCTTTGCCTTCCTTCCAATCCTTTGCGTACTCGCTACCGAGGCCCCCATCGAGCATCAACCATTCGCCATCCACGCGCACGAGACCTTCCGCAATCTCCTTCTCCACGGTACGCATAATCCAGTTGGCTTTATGAGCAGCGCGGGACCGAGGCTCTTTGCCCGCCTTAATGCCGTCTGTCTGCAAATCCTCCTCCTTGAGGTCGACGAAGATGTAGCGGTCACCTGCCGATCTGACGCTTCGCTCAATTTCATTCCCGAATGAGACCTCCTCCTTATTCATGAGCAGGACAAGTTTGTTTTCCGCTTTGGCAATCCTTACACGCCCGCCAGTATCTCGATAAACCACCGCGGCACCGACCTGCGAGACGTGGATTGGAGTCTGACGATCGCCCTCCACAATATTACCGAGATAGAACGTTCGCGCAGAACCGTCGAGGAAATATCGGAATAAATGCTTGTCGCAGCGATGGATCGTTGGGCAATCTACATACAGGGTCCGGTTTGGTGCCTCTATTACGATGTTAAGCAAACCGTGCTCCGTTCCAAGGCGCACACGGTCGTAGGCTTCTTCCTGGTCAGGACGCATCATATCTTCAATCGCCTGTCCAGTCGCGGGTAAAACTCTACCCTCTCTCACCATAATCTCGAGGGCCGGACGTAAACCTAGAAAAGGATTCCTCATTCTGCTTCTTGGGTTATTGGAGTCTTCATTTCTCGCAATTTGCCCATTAATGGTACCAAGTTTTCGGCAATGCGTACCCACTTGCCATCGATTTCGCAGCAGTTCCGGCATAGCGCTTCGGGAGCCGTGGCCTTGCGGACGAGGTTGAATACCTGGAGACGCGCGGTCCCCTGTAGAATTTTGACGCTTATTTCTTGGGCTAACGGCACATGGCGTGCAAAGTAGTTTCGTAGACGACCAGCCAAACGGGTTTTGATTGGTCCCACGGATAGGGAGTGAATGAAATGAGCAGGTTTTGCGGCAATTGTGGAACCCAAGTTAATGAAGCGGCGCGGTTTTGCGCGAACTGTGGAGCGCAAACCGGGCCATCGCAGCAGACTGCAGCACAGGCATTACCGGCGGCAAACAAGGGGTTGAGCACGGCAGGCAAATTCGCCATTGCATCTGTCCTGATTATCTTTTTGGTGGGCGGCGCCATGGTGGCCGGGGTGTTTTATGCGGCTCACCGGATCAGTCAGAAACTTCATGAAGTAAAAGCCGAGATCATCAACGCGCATGACAGTGGACCGATGGGCGATCCCTGCCGCTATTTGAACAAGGAAGACGTAGGGGCAGCCATTGGGGTCGAGATCGTGAAGACACAAGCAGATGCGGACTCATGCAGCTATCTGGCTATGGGAAATGCCGGCGACATGGCCGCGAAGCACGCCTCCTCGATGCTCGGCGCGAAGGGCGCCGATGCGCACACTCAAAAAATATTCGAACAATTCGGCAAGACCATTTTCGACTCCATGCCAAGGGAACGGCAAAATGCGACCAGCGACGGCGCAGGCAGGGTCGCCGTGTTGGCCGTTTCGGTTTCCGATTCGCCGAGCGCGATCGCAGAAATGAAGCTGAATGCAAAGGTCTTGAAGAATCTGGGTGGGCCGCCCGGCGAAGACCTCGACATCGGCGATCAGGCCTTTGTTTCAGGTGAGAGCGTGATGATGATCCGAAAGGGCAGCAAGGTCATCCGAATTTTATATATGACATGTCCCTGCGGCACAAGGCAAGTGATCCCGCTGGCTAAAAAGATAGCTGGTTCGTTGTAAGGCGAGTTGGGAGGCGGGGATGGTCGGATACGTTCGAGCAATAAATGGCCGAACAACCCAGTTTCTCACTCAATTCGGCAATTTCAAATTTGCTGATCAGTCCATGATTCAAGCAGAGTTCCGCATCTACGCGGATTCGGGGTCAGGGTGGAGCCAGGGTTCCCGGTATTCGCGGCGCAGGAGACGGTTCGCTTCCTCGTCACCTGTGACTTCCTGACGTTCCGAATTCCAGGCGAGCGTGCGCCCAAGTTTGAGCGAGTTATTCGCCAGAATGCAAGACGCGGTTGAAATGTATCCTTGTTCGATATCGGAGATGGGTTTCGAGCGCTGGTCGATAGCTTGAAGGAAATTCAGCATGTGGTAGCGCTCGGCAGGCGCTACATGCGTCTCCAAATCCTTCTCGGTGCGGTCCAGCGGATACTTGTCGAATTCATAGGTCACGTCGCGGTGCACGCTCTCTTTTCCATCAACTGAGGTGAAGTCGTAGCTATACACGCTGACCTTCAACGTGCCCTTGTCGCCGTAGAACGTCGCTCCCCACTGATATTTCGGGTCGGGCGATTCTCCCCAACTGCGATGCTGCCACACGATTCGCAAATCGGGATATTCGAACGTGGCGGTTTGCGTATCGGTAATGTTGGCTTTGCTCGCTTTGTCTACAAAGATTCCGCCAGTCGAGGCGATGCGCGAGGGCCAACCTAAATTCAGCATCCAGCGCGTCATATCGAACATGTGGACGCACATATCGCCGACAATGCCGTTTCCGTATTCCATGAACGCGCGCCAGGTGCGTGGGTGCACCAGTTTGTTGTAGGGCCGCATCGGGGCCGGGCCGGTCCACATCTCGTAGTCGAAATAGTCGGGCGGTGTTGTGTCCGGCGGGTTTTCAGTGGCGCGCATGTGGTAGTAGCAATAGATTTCGACCAGCGCAATTTTGCCAAGCCTCCCTTCATCGAGAAAGCGATTCTTCGCTTCGACGATATGCGGCGTGCTGCGTCTCTGCAAGCCGACCTGGACCACACGGCCATGCCGCCTGGCGGCCGCCAGCATGGCTTTGCCTTCGATCACGTCCACGCTGATCGGTTTCTGGACGTAGACGTCCGCTCCTGACCGAACCGCTTCAATCATGGCGAGCGCGTGCCAGTGGTCCGGCGTGGCCACCAGCACGATATCGAGATCGTGCTGCCGGAGCATCTCGCGATAGTCGCCGTAGGTACGCGGTTTCTTGCCGGAAGATTGCCGGGTAGCGACCATGTCCGCCGCAGTCGCAAGCATGTGTTTGTCGACGTCGCAGAGCGACACCACTTCCACGGGCGCGACCTGAATGAGGCGGAAGAGGTCGATTTTTCCGTACCATCCGCACCCGATCAAACCGACCCGGCGTGTTTTTTCTTGGGCAAGTAAAGGCGTATAGTGCGCCAGCGCGCTCATACCTAAACCGGAAGCGCTGGCCTTCAGGAATTGGCGTCGGTCCATCGCTTCAGTTTAAGTTAACTGCTGGCGTGATCGAGAATCTGTTCCGAGGACGGGTCCCAATAGAGGCGTTTGCCGGACCAATACGACTCCGCGGCCATGATGCAGACGATCGCATGAGAAAACCCGTTGTCGACGGTTGCATTAGGTTGTTTGCGGTCGCGCATCGCGTTCAGCCAGTTCATCAGATGGTCCAGGTCGTCATCACTCGGGCCGCGCGAGTCGGGTTCGCGGGTGTTGGGCAGGCGGAGAATCTCGGCTTGGTCAGGGGCGGGTCCCATTCCCGGGGGTGCTGTGTAGCGCGGGCCGTCCGCTGCTTCCTGCCGGCCGCCTTCTTTCGTGACTAAGAACAGGGCTGCGCCTTCGCCGCCGTAATTTTCAACCGTTCCGTCGCGGCCCTGAATGCGGCTGAAGCTGCGATAACTGTTTCCGAATGTCGTCGAGTAAGTGTAGAGAAAACCTTTCGGATAAATCACCGAGACTGTGGCCGTGTCCGGATTTTCGCGTCCATCCTGCCAGGCGAAGGTGCCGCCGGTTGCGACGACGCTGACGGGGTGCGTTTCATCAGTCCAAAGATGAACCAGGTCGGAACCGTGACTGAGCCATTGGTCAAAAATGCCCGAGGAGAATTCACGGTAGAGCCGGAATTCCAGGTAGACGTGAGGATCGAACGGGCGATACGGCTTGCCGAGCAGCCAGCGGTTCCAGTCGGTATCGTCCTCTTTGAGCAGGCAAGGGCTCTTGCCATCGTCGATGCCGCGAATGTAGCGCCAGCGCGGCTGATTGACGTTCCACTCCTGCGTGATACGAACCAGCGGCCCCAGGCGGCCGGAGCGCACAATATCGCGAACGGCCAAGGGATAGGGCTGGCTTCGATGCTGCGTTCCGACCTGCACCACCTGACGGGAGTTTTTCACGGCAGCGCGTGCGGCCTTGGCTTCTTCCAGCACGTTGGCGAACGGCTTTTCGACGTAACAATCCTTGCCGGCCTGTACGACTTCGATACAAAGCTTGGCGTGCTGGTGATCTCCGGTTGCAATCATCACGCCGTCGATATCGGGGTTCGCCAGGATCTGCTCGGAGTACTTATACTGTTTCGGCTCCGCTCCAAACAGATCGTAGACCTGCTTGGCGCGCTTCTCGCGAGCGAGACTCCAGATATCGCAGACGGCCACGACTTCCACCGGCGTGCGGTCCACTGCCATGTGAACCATGTGGACATGGCCCTGGCTTCTTCCGCCACAGCCAAGCTGAGCGATTCGAATCCGGTCATTCGCGCCCAAAACACGTGCGTACGAACGCGCTGAAAGTGCTGTGGTGGAACCGGCCAGCAGAGCGCGGCTGGTTTGCGCAAGAAATTTGCGGCGTCCGGTCTTCGACTCGTTATCAGACTGAGAGTTCATCGAAGTCTCCTATTTATTCATTTTTTCACTGAACGAACCTGCGGTCTCCAGGATTTTCACGCGTTCGAACTGCTCACGCGCCATGCCGGCCTTGCCGAGTTTCTGGTATAGCTTCGCCAGTTGATAGTAAGGGCCTGGCTCCATCGGCCGTAGTTCAATGGACCGGCGCAGGGCGGAAATAGCTTCCTGCTGCCGGCCCAAGGCCGCGAGAACCTTGCCCCGGAGGAAGAAAACATCGGGGTCAGCCGGCGTGCTTCTTTCGGCGAGTGCGAGCTCGCGTAGAATCGCCGGATAACTCGGGTGTTCTTTGTTGAGCATGGCGCGGGCGATCAAGACGTGGAGCATCGGGTAGCGCGGATTGCAACGCGCCAGGCCCTCGAGTGCCTCGACTTCCTGGTCCGGATTCCCCATCCTGCGGGCCGCATCGGCCAAACTGATGTAGGCTTGCTCCACCTTCGGGTCGCGCTGGAGCAGCGTATGAAGAATCTGAATTCCGTCCGAATACTTTTCCGCGCGAATCAGATCGGCGCCGAGCGATAACAGCATCGCTGGAGAATCGCCGGCATGCAGGCGTGCTTGTTGCAGCACGTCCACGGCATCCGCATACTTTTGCAATCGTTCACAGAGATCGGCAAGAGCCAGATAAGAATTGTCGCGCGAAGGGTCCAGTTGGATGGCTGTTTTCAAGTGTTCGAGCGCGGGTTCCGGTTCCCCGAGGCTCTCGTAACTGAGGCCTGCCACGCCGGCAGCGGAGGCGCGAAGCTCGCTTGGCAACTGGCTGTTCTTTTCGGCGGGAAGTGCGTTGCCGAGAGCGTCACTGTATGCGCCGACCGCGTTTTCGAGCGCGGCAAGCTGCACGGTGGCGGCAGGACCGGCTCGGAGCGCCTCGGCAAGCGCGAGCATGAACAGGTTCTTTTCGGCGAGGATGCGCGCCAGCGTGGCGTGCGTTTCCAGGTCGTTGGGAAAGCGGGCGGCCAGCTCCCGGAGATTTGACTTCAGCGCATCGAGATCATTCCGCGATAGATCCACACGGACCTGTGTGAGCAAACACGCGGGATCGGGACAAGCGGCGATCAAGACGCAGTGCGCGCTAACGCACAAGGCAGTGAACCGGAGCACACCAGTTAAGCTCATACGTGTCCTTCCTCCGCGGGTCTCGCTGCAGCGGCTGCTGCGCGCCGCTCTGGTCGATGGCACGGCTCATCAGCATATATTCGCCGGGCTTGGCATCCCATGCGCAGCTCCAGCGCGTCCAAGCGTATTGCCCGGGCCGGGAACTTAGGTCCGCGGGCATCCACTGCTTCCCTCCGTCTGTAGTCACTTCTACCTGGCGGATGGGCGCGCTCCCGGACCAGGCGAATCCCCAAAGCAGGTGACGTGCCGCTGGAAGATGTGCTTCGTTGGCGGGCCATGCAATGGCTGACTTGACCCGCACGGCAGCTACGCGCGTGATCTCATTCTGCACTACCCGGTTATACACACGGTTCATTCCGCTTTGTTCGAATGCGGTTTGGCCGACATCCCGGCCGAGAACGACGATGCGCTGTAGCCATTTGACCCAATCCATGCCATACCAACCCGCAAATAAGGCACGCGCGGGGAAGCCGTTCTTCTTCGGAAGAGCCAGGCCGTTCAATTTATAAACGACCAGGCTGGATGGATCCAAGCATTTTTCAATCGGCACAATTTGCGTATACGGGAGCGTGGGCCGGTCCGGAAATAACGCACCACGGTCGGCGCCTTCGAGCAAAACGAAGGCGGCGGCGGGGGTCGGGCGGGCTGTTTCGAGGAGGACAGAGATAGGAGCGCCTTCCCACACGCCGTTGCTGATTGCCGATCCGTTCGCTGCATTGCCGGCGCACTCGAGAAACGCTTCCATTTTCCTGCTGGGCAGTTCCACCAGGTCGCTGAAATTCAGTTCGTAGGGATGTTGCACGCGTCCCTCGACGCGCAGCTTCCAGGTTCCGAGCGAGAGTTCCGGGGGCTGGAAATGGTCGCGGACGAAAAACATCTCCGAGGGAGTTACGGCGCCCTGCAGAGACCGCAGCGGATACGACAGATTTTGCGGATCCGCTCCGGACAGGAGGCCAGCGCCGGTAAGCCATAGTAATTCCCGCCGCGTCACTAAAAGACCAATTTGAGGGCCATTTGCATGATACGCGGATCGCGAGCGCTCGTAATCTGGCCGAATGTACTGTCTGAGACCGTGGTATCCGGATTGTTTAATAACGGGTGATTGAAGAAGTTGAAGAACTCGGCGCGGTATTGCAGCCGGAACCGTTCGGTCAGAGTAAAGACTTTATGGGCGGAAAAATCGACGTTGAAAGTTCCGGGTCCGATCAGGATATTGCGGCCGGCGTTGCCGAAGGAATTGGACGCGGGTGCAGTGAAGGAAGCGGTCGTAAACCACTGCGCCAGCCTTTGATTTAACGATCCGTGCGTGTATTGCGGTGTAGATATGACCTGAGCCTGATCGTTGCCGACCTCGGGAAGACTGTACGAGTAATCGCCGCCGGAAGTGATATTCAGTGGGAAACCGCTCTGCCAGGTCCAGATGGCGGAAGTCTCCCAACCTCCGAGAATTGCCTTTTGAACCCCCTGTTTGGGCGACGGCAATTGCCAGAGATAATTCAGGACAAACCGGTGCGGGACGTTGAAATCGGATACTCCGCGATAGGCGCCTACGTCGTAGGGATTGATTATATTGATCCCGCATAGATCGGTCTGATAGGAGACCTCGTCGATGCTCCTGGCCCAGGTGTAGTTGGCGCTGAGGGTGACGCCATGTGAGAAGCGCTTATCGACTTCTACTTGAAGCGAGTTGTAGCTGGAGTTTCCATTGGAAGCGTCTTGCGTGATCTGCTCGTATTGCTGATACGGCCTTCGGTCTTGTTCGTTATCGGCTGTTGCGTCCGGGCTGGGCAATGGTGCGTTCACATCCGTGTTGTAGGACAGATGCGTGCCCTTGGATGCCACATAACCAACCCGGAGCAAAATGTCGTTCGCTAACTGACGCTCGATGGTGAGGTTCCAATTCATCACCTCGCTGGGGCTCCAGTTCGGCTGATAGGACACCGCAAGCGAGAGGGGGCTCGCGAAGCTGACGGTCGGCGGCGGAACGAACGGTGCGAATTGCGCAGGAAACGGATTGGGCGTTCCCTGGTATGGATTCATGAACGGCACGCGCAGGAGTTGGTATTGCGGACTCCAGGGTGCGCTATCCACCATGTTGTTGAAAGCTTCAATGAACGGCGGCTGATTGAAAATGCCCCAGCCACCGCGGATCGTGGTCTTCCCGTTGCCTCCGATGTTGTACGCGAATCCAAACCTGGGTGCGATCTGCGACCAGCTCGAGGCAAATCCACCGGCTGGACATCCTGGGTCGCCGGCGAACAGATACCCTCCGGGAGCATTTGGAAACTTCTTAGATTGCGATCCCGGGCGGAAGCATTCCGTTCGGCCCAGCGAATCAGAAAACGGAATGAACGGATCCCATCGTACTCCGAGATTTAGGACAAGCTCCCGGTTGACGCGGTAGTTGTCCTGGGCAAACAGGCTGCCGAGATTCGCTTGCCGATTGGCGAATTCTCCTCCTCCTTGAATGAATCTCTGGGCATATCCAACCAGGAAATCGGAAAGCGGATTGCCGCTGAAATTTGTGCTGCCAAACGTAAACTGGCCATTTTGCCGGAATGTGTTGATGAGAACGACGTTCTCACGCAAAAAATCGCCGCCGAATGCAAGCTCATGCGGGCCTCGCACCCAGTGGATGCTATCGGCGTAGTGAAAATCGTGTCGATTTACGTGCGTGGGGTGCCCGGAACTGATGGTGAAATATCCGCTCACGCTTAACTGCAGTTCGGGAGGATTCGTGCTGGCGATGGGAATCCCCAGACTGGAGAAACCGAAAGGAGCGCCACTTACTACAGTTCCGAAATTCCGCCCGTAAGAAAAGATAAAGCTGTTGAGGAGATTCGGACTGATGCTGTATGTATCTCCTACAGCAGCTCCTTGATCCCAAAGATCAAGCCCGCGGTTGGAAGTCAATATGTCCTGGCTACCCGAGACGCGATCTCTGATGTAGCGAGAATAAAAATAGCGCCCGTATATGCGGTTTTTTGCCGAATCGTAATCCACCCGGCCCAGAAATTGATTTTCATGCTCGCGATCAGGCAGGCTGTAATAAGTAATTCCGCCCGCAGCAACGGGCTCCGGTATCAACGATAAGATTTTTACGCTCGCCGGGGCAAACAGACTGGTTGGGATCTGATTGTTCGGAAATCGGGCGCGCGTAAACGGGTTTACGAGCTGGCGACTGACTGCCGAGAAATCTCCGTTCCGTTGTGCAGGCGTGGGAACGACTGCGGCATTTCCTTCGCTGACATTCCTGAGTTGCGTGCCTTGATAAGACCCAAAAAAGAATAGCTTGTTCCGCAGAATCGGACCACCCACGCTACCGCCGAACTGGTTCCGTTTCAGTTGGTCGGCAGAGGCGGCAAAGAAGTTTCTCGCGTTCAGATCGCCATTGCGGAGGAAGTCGAAGGCGGTTCCGTGAAAGTCGTTGGTTCCCGATTTGGTAACGATGTTGACGATGGCCCCCGAACCGCGGCCATACTCGGCGGAGTAGCTGTTCGTCTGGATGCTGAATTCTTCCACGGCGTCGGGATTTGGAAACGGATTATTTACGTTGGTGTAGGGATCCTGGTTGCTGCCGCCATCCATGTTGTAGTTGACCATGTCCGACCGCGCGCCGTTTGCGCTAATGGCCTGAGCTCCGGGATAACTGGTGCTCTGGAGGGCATCGCCGCTGCCATTTGCATTTCCGGCGCCCAGGTCTTCGGTGCCGGGCGACAGCAACACTAAGGCAGCGGCATTTCGGCCATTGAGCGGCAGTTCGACGATCCTCTGCTGGCCTACCACCTCCCGGAGCGTGCCGGACTGGGTTTCGACGATTCCGGCGTTCGCCTCGACTGTGATGGACTGTCTCGCGCTGCCTACTTCGAGTCGCACGGGGACGGCAGAAGACTCGTCCGTTCGGACTTCGATACCGCGCTGTTCAAACGTGCGAAATCCGCTGGCGTGCACGGTAATGCTGTAAAACCCAACCGGTAGCAATGGAAACGTGTAGCCGCCGTCATTGGCGGTTGCGCTTTCGCGCGAGAGTCCGGTGTTGAGGTTGGTTGCCACGACTTTGGCCCCAACGACAGCGGAGCCGCTGGGATCGAGGACGGTGCCGGTGATGGTCCCGGTTGGATCGGCAGCCCAAAGAATGGAAGAAAGGAACAACAGGGAAGCAAACAGCCTGCAAGACATACAGATGGGCTCCTGGAGCTTCGGATTTTAGACTAGTTTCAGCGCGAACCAGGAAATTGTCAAGAGGCTGTTGGGAAACTTGCTGCCGGTGCAGAGAAATTTTTCTTTGCCGGCTTTTGCGGCCTGTGTATAATTCCAACCATGCCACCAGTACATCCGCTCAACGAGTTTCAGGTTGAGGGCGCCCATGTGCAGATTTACGCTTCTCCCGCAGAATTGGGATTGGCCGCGGCGCAGCGCGCGGCGACACTGATCTCCCGGGCTATCGAGGCGCACGGCAGGGCGCGCGTGATCGCCGCGACCGGAAATTCACAGATTCCGCTGGCTGAGGCGCTTGTCAAGCAACCAGTTGACTGGAAGGCGGTTGAGTTCTTTCATATGGATGAATACAGCGGCATCAGCGCGAATCATCCTTCGAGCTTTCGGTATTGGATCCGCACGCGGCTGGAAGAAAAAATCCATCCGGGAAAGATGTTTTACCTGGAGGGGGACGCGGCCGACCTGAACGCTGAGATCGAGCGCTATTCCAAGCTTCTGCTGGAAGCTCCGATTGACGTGGCTTTTGTCGGGTTTGGTGAAAACGGGCATATCGCGTTTAACGATCCGCCGGTGGCGGATTTTAACGATCCGGTCCAGGTGAAGCAGGTTGTTCTGGAGGAGGCGTGCCGGAGACAGCAGGCGGGGGAGGGGCATTTCCGGGACATGGCTTCGGTTCCGGAGAAAGCGGTGACCATTACGTGCCCGGGGCTGTTTCGCGCGAAATCCTGGGTTTCTTGTGTCCCGGAGCGGCGCAAGGCGGAAGCGGTGAGGAATGCGCTCGAAGGTCCGATTTCGGAGAAATGTCCAGCATCGATCGTCCGGCGGCATCCCGATGTGTATGTGTATCTCGACCGTGAATCGGCATCGCTGTTGAAGAGTGTGGCGGAGATGGCGAGTACGCGGAATCCCGGTTGAGTAGGGGAGTTGAAGGTGCCTTTTCGAAACGGCCGGAGACGCTGGTGGATCGTGTGGACACTGTTCTGCTCGACGGCTATCAATTACATCAACCGGCAGACTCTCTCGGTGCTCGCTCCGGTCATCGCGAAAGATTTTCATTTGAACCACACGGGGCTCTCCAATATTTTTGGAGCGTTCCAGTTTGCATACGCTGCAACATGGTTGATTGGCGGCGTTCTCCTCGACATCATGGGAACGCGGCTAGGGCTCTCGCTGGCTGTGGTGTGGTGGTCGACCGTCAGCGTGCTCACCAGCTTCGTGCATTCCGCATCGTCGCTGACGGTTTTGCGCTTTTTGCTCGGCATTGGCGAGGGCTTTAACTGGCCGGGCGCAAGCAAGGCTGTGGCCGAGTTCTTTCCGGCAAAAGAACGCAGCGTGGCGGTGGCGATCTTCGATAGCGGTTCCAGTGTGGGTGGCGCGATTGCGGCGCTTTGCATTCCGTGGATTGCTCTGCAATTCGGGTGGAGAGCGGCGTTCGTCTTTTCGGGATTGCTTGGCTTCGTCTGGCTTGCTTTGTGGCTGTTCGTCTATCCGAAACGCGGTGAACGGCAGCAGCAGCGGCAACCGCAGAACTGGAAAAACTGGCTCCCGGTGCTCGCGCGCCGCGAGACGTGGGCCATTGTGATTGGCCGGTCATTGACGGACCCGATCTGGTGGTTTTATGTATTCTGGCTGCCGCAGTATCTGAGCGATACGCGCGGTTTTAGCCTGAAGCAGATTGCGGCCTTTGCCTGGATACCGTTTGTTGCGGCGGATGCAGGCAATTTCGCGGGCGGGTTAATTTCGGGGCGGCTTGTGAAACGAGGCATGCCCGTTTTGCTCGCGCGCAAATCGGTGTGCGTTGTAAGCTGCATTCCGATGCTGGCGGGAATTCCGGCGGTGCTGACCGCGCATCCGTTTTATTGCTTATCGCTTATTTGCATTGCGCTGTTCGGCTACGCCAGTTGGTCGACTATGGGGCTGACGTTTCCTTCTGACCTGTTTCCCGCAGAAGTTGTGGCGACTGTGACTGGATTGAGTGGATTCGCAGCCGGTTTAGCGGGGACCGGGTTCACGTTGCTGGTGGGTGTGCTGGTGGATCGCTTCTCGTATTTTCCGGCGTTCCTGTTGGCCGCAACGGCGCCTATTCTGGCGACCGTGGTGGTCGTCTTTCTCCTTCCGCGAGATGAACAGCGTCAGAATGTTTTAGCGCGCGCACATTTTGAGGCGCAGGTTTGAAAATGAAAAGCTTCGATATGAATCAATGGTCCCGGCGCGAGTGGCTGGGGCTGGCGGCTGGGTGCGCGGCCGCGCCCAGGCTGGCAGCGGCCGAACTTTCCGGTTTTTATTATCGCGATTACTCGAAATGTCTTTCCGACTATTTATCGGGGCTGGCGCGGGAAGCCTATCAAAAGCGCAATCGAGCGTTGGAGTTGCTTACGGATGCCGCAGCGAGTCACAAGCGCCAGAACTGGGTTCGGGAGACCTTCTGGAAGCTGGTGGGCGGCCAGCCGCAGCGGACTCCGCTCAACGCTCGTGTGACCGGCGAGTTCGAGCGGGCTCGATACCGGGTGCAGAAGGTTGTTTACGAGAGCCGTCCGGGTATTGTCATCAGCGCAAATCTATACATTCCGAAAACGGGCCCGCCGCCGTATCCGGGCGTGCTGTTCCAAATGGGGCACAGCCCGCTCGGGAAGGCATACGAGCCGTATCAGAAGTGTTGTCAGGGGCTGGTTCAGCTCGGTTATCTGGTGCTCGCGTTTGATCCGATGGGACAGGGCGAGCGCATTGCGTATCCGAATGCGTCGGGAACCGACACGCGATTGAGTTCGGTGGATGAAGAGCACACGCATCCAGGCAAGCAGTTGTTGCTGCTGGGAGACTCTGCTTCGCGTTACCAGGTTTGGGATGCGATTCGCAGCCTCGACTATTTGGCTGCGCATCCGATGGTGGATCCCAAGCGGCTGGCCTCAACGGGGCAATCGGGCGGGGGGACGCTCACCATGCTGCTGGCCTGCGTCGATTCGCGTTTGAGCGCGGCCGCCGTTTCCTCCGGCAATACGGAAGATGTGGCGTGCGCCCATTTCAATCCGCCCGGTTCGACGGATGACGCCGAGCAGGACCTGATTGGCTCCGGAACTGTCGGGTTCGACCGGTGGGATCTCTTGTATCCGATCGCGCCCAAGCCGCTGCTGGTTCAGGTGAGCTCGCACGATTTCTTTGGGACGTATTCGCCGCGCTATCTCGATGACGGGCGCGAAGAATATCGAAAGCTTGCCCGGGTGTATGAAATTCTCGGTAAGAGCGATCAACTTGGCTGGCGCAGCACGCCGCTGCCCCACGCGCTTGGTTACGATCTGCGCCTCGATATCTATAACTGGTTCGAACGCTGGCTGAAGAATACCGCGCATGAAATCACAGAGGAGCCGCCCGTTGCGCCGGAACCCATGCAGACATTGTGGACAGGACCAACCGGAAGCGTTACGCGAGATTTTGGGAGCTTGCGGCCGTTCGATTTGATTCAGCGAGGCGCGAAAACTCCGCGCGCTGTTTCTTCCTCTAAGCCGTGGCAGGAACAGTTGCAGTTTGTGCTGCCAACCGGGTGCAAGCTCGCAGTGCTTACGACGGCAAAAATGGCCGGGGCGCGGGTCGCTGCGGCTGAAGTGAATTCGGCGGCGGAGGTGTGGGTGCCGGTCTGGCTGTTCACTCCCGACAAACCGGATCCGAACGTGCCCGCGCTGATCGTTTTAGATGACCGCGGCCGCAACGTGGGTGTTCATGAGGACGGCGTCTATCACAAGCTGGCGCGATCGGGGCGTGTGGTCTGCGCGGCAGATATTCGCGGGGTTGGAGATATGCAGCCGGAAGTGGGCCGCGGAAATCCGCGCTACACGATTCCGCATGATCGGGAGGAAGAATTCGCGTGGGCTTCCCTGATTCTGGGGAGTCCGCTATTGGCGCAACGAATTGTTGATATTGTGGCGGTCGCGCAGGCTTTGAAGAGCGACCCGGTCGCGGCGAATCGACGGATTGCGCTCGCCGCGCGGGGCCGGCTCACAGTACCCGCGCTGTTTGCTTTCAATGTTGATAAGGGCATTGATTCGTTGTATCTGGCGGGCGGGCTGGTGTCATATCAGAATCTCTTGGAAACAGAGATGTACCGCCAATCGCTCGCCAACTTTGGCTGGGATCTGTTTCATTCAACCGACCTGCCGCTGCTCGCTTCGCAATCCGCGCCGCGTAAGGTCCGAATTGCGGGTGCAATGAGCGCCGCGAGTGATGCCCTTCCGGTGGAGGGAGTGCGCCGCGTGTACGGGTCAGAAAACGTGACCGTCTGGCCGGCAGCGGATTGGAACGAAGCGGCGTTGCGGTCGGTTTGATCGGAGTGTACTTGCCCGAGTCAGGAGTTCGGCATCCTCCGATTGCGCCACCAGCCAAGGCGAAGCTATTCCATCGTGATCCGAATCTGCTTCTCGAAAAAGGGCTCCGATTCTAACTCTGAATAGGGTTTTTCGTACGTTCCGCAATCACCATCGCATTCGATCCTGATTACGACCACGGGCATCTCTTGGATACAGGTCCAAAACGATTTCTTTCCGCAGCCCGGACACGCGTGAGGACCATTGTACTTGGGGCTCGCAGTAAGGGAAATAGGCATGGCGTCCTCCTCTGTGTAGACGCGCCATGGCGGAGGAAGTCGCCACTATTCCAGAGCAGGTTACGTTGGCCAACCTGCCCCACAATCGGGTCAGACTATCTCTGGAATCACGAATGGCGCGCGGTAGCCGCGATCGCCGTCCCGCAGAAGCCTGGCTGCTTCTTCATCGCCGATTACTTCCTGAGTCTCCGGGTTGAAGTGTAGAGTTCTCCGCAGGCGATATGACGCGTTCGCGAGGTGGACGAGTGCGCAGGAGGTGTGTCCTTCCTCAATCGGTGCATGCAGGTCCGCCTGGTTGCGGCTCACCACGCAATCGATGAAGTTTTTGAAGTGCGCGAGTTCGCTGCCGCCATGGACGGGAGCTTGTTGGTCCTGGTCACGGCCTAACCAGACCGCGTATGTGTCGGCATCCTCATCACCGGTTGCAAGATATCCTTTCGAGCCGTAGAAGATGTTTCCGACGGTGTTGTGGCTGCCGGCGAGCGGCCCCAATTTTGCGCCGCTGGATGATTTCTTACGTTCCGGCGTACCGAGGAAGGCCGTGCCGATCTCTGCTTCGTGATTCGTGATCCAATGCCGGACTTCGAAGGTGATCATGCGTTTCTTGCCGTCCGGCAGATCGTACTCGAACGTGCAGCTCAGGTCATTCGGGGTTTGCTGGTCGTCCTGAAACATGAAGTGCCCGCCCATCGCGCTGATGCGGTTGGGAAAACCGAGTCCCATTCCCCAGCGGGCGGCATCCACCTGGTGTACGCCTTGGTTGCCGAGGTCCCCATTGCCGTAATCCCAGAACCAATGCCAGTTGTAGTGAAATCGGTTTTTCGTAAAAGGATGTTTCGGCGCCGGCCCGGTCCACAGGTCGTAATTCACCCCGGCCGGAACAGGCTCGACAGGCGCAACTCCGATCGTGTCCCGCCACTTAAAGCAGAGCCCTCGCGCCATGTACTGGTCGCCAATGATCCCGTTGCGCATCTTCTGCACTGCCTCCCGAATGGCCGTTGCGGAACGTATCTGGGTCCCGTGCTGCACGATCCGGTTATAGCGCCTGGCGGCTTTCACCAGTTGCTGGCCTTCCCATATATTGTGCGAACAGGGCTTTTCGACGTAGACATCCTTGCCGGCCTGGCAGGCCCAGATGGCCATCAAGGAATGCCAGTGATTCGGCGTGGCGATGGAGACGGCGTCAATCGATTTGTCTTCCAGCAGCTTTCGGACATCTCCGTATGTGACCGGCTTGGGAAGACCCATCTTCTCCATCTGAGCCAGCCGCTCGCCGAGCACGTTTTCATCGACATCGCAGAGCGCGGCGATTTGGACATTCTGGATCTGCGAGTAGTTGTGTAGATGGTCCTTTCCGCGCCCGTGCAGACCGCAGATTGCAAGGCGCACGCGGTCGTTAGCTCCGAGTAATGTGGCGGCAGTACCAATCGCCGTCAGGCCAGAGGCGGTCGCGTTCAGGAAATCGCGGCGGTTCATATTCCACCTCAGTCAAGCACAGGCGGCTGGGCCTGTCAAGAAATCGATTAGCGGAATTGAGTAATATTTCTCATTCTGCGGCACAGTATTTAGAGCAGCATGTAGACTGGTTGTGATCCGTGGTGTGAAACCAAAACCCTCGTTTAAACAACTTGCCAAGGCGGCCAAGGTCAGTCCCGCGACAGTGACGCGCGTTGCGAAAGGCCAACTGAACGTGGACCCGGAAATCCGGGCCCGGGTTCGAAAAGCAGCGGAAGCCCTCGGGATCGACCTGGAGCGCAAGCGCAACGAGAAGACGAACATTGTCGGTTTTATGTTGTCGAACCGGGATTTGCTGCACAACTTTCAGGCGCGAATCCTGTTCGGCTCCGAAGCGTACTGCGCCTCTCAGGACCGGGAATTGCTTTTTATGTCGTTCCGGTATTCGGCGGCGGTGCCTGCCAAGGACTTGCCGCTTCCGAGAATTCTGAACCAGGCAGGCATTGTGCGGGCGATGATTCTGAGCGGTACGAATTCAGCCAACATGCTGGCGGCGTTGCGGAGCAGGGAAATCCCGTTTGCCGTTCTGGGGAACAATGTTCTGGGAGAGTGGAACCCGAGCGAGTACGATGCCGTGTACTCGGACGACATTACGGGAGCGCAGGATCTGACTGCGCAGCTTATTCTGCAAGGGCATCGCGATATCTGGTTTATCGGGGACATTGACCTGCCGTGGTATGCGCGCTGTTGCCAGGGATACCGGCAGAGCATGGTCCAGGCCGGGTTGCAGCCGAGAATCAGTGAAATTCATTCGGACGACCATCAGCTCGGCTACCTGGCGATGCGGTCAATTTTGTCGCGAGGCGAGCCGGTGACGGCCGTGTTTGCCGGCTCAGACCAGATCGCGCGGGGCGTTTATGAAGCGGTGCGGCAGTCGGGATTGAGCATACCGGGAGACATCAGCGTGGCCGGGTTCAACGACTCCGAAGGCGCGTTGATGGACCCGCCGCTGACGAGTGTGCGCGAGTTTCCGGAAGAGCTAGGGAAGCACCTTGCTGAATTCGCGTTGCGGCGTATTCAGCAGCCCGATCGGGAACCGCAGCAGCTTGTCATTCCGACCAAGGTCATTGTTCGGGAATCGACGCGGGCGCTGCTCGATACCAGGCAAACGGTAGCACGGATATCGGAGGCCGTACATCGGTGAGGGCGCAGCATCAGTTCACAAATTGCAAAACAAATCTCGTCCCAATCTCCTCAACAATTTAGGCCCGATTTTGGAGCCCGGCTGCATGGCGCGCGTGCGACGCTCCGAGCGTATGAGGCTCAATCTTTCTCAATACACTCTGCCTTCCGAAAAACTCGCGCTTTCCTATGAAAGCCCGGAGGCCTTGGACACGCTCAAAGCCAAACTCCGCACGGAACAGCAACCCGCCAACGAGACCGAGGAAATCCTGGTCAACGAAATGGCCGAACAGTTCTGGCGCCTGCGCCGCGCCCGCGCCTTGGAAACTTCGCTCCTCGATTCCGACCAGGCCCTGATCCCGCATCTCGCCGCCATCCAGCGCATGATGTCCTCCGCCGAGCGCGGTTTCCACAAAGCGCTCAACGTTTTACGCCAATTACAAAAGGACCGTGGCTTCGTTCCGCAAAAACAGAACCGCGACTGTGAAGGAGCGGCTGGCTTCGTTCCGCAATCCGATCAGAACCCCGACTGTCAAGGAGGGGTCAAGCTGACCGCTGAACGCTGTGAGCTGCCCGCTGGTTCTGGCTT